>Ga0209734_1000005_pt1 | contig 489231 bp, 456 predicted proteins | sample BlaSpr_A8_OM1_M2_FD_187981 | JGI IMG/M metagenome (GOLD analysis project Ga0209734, IMG submission 187981) | Forest soil microbial communities from Thunder Bay, Ontario, Canada - Black Spruce, Ontario site 2_A8_OM1_M2 (SPAdes) (version 2) | ecosystem: Environmental > Terrestrial > Soil >...
TACGCGTTTTGGTGGTCGACAGCGTACTCTTTGAGCGCCGTCGCGATCGTCTTGAGAAACGCGAGGTCGACGATCGTGTAGATGGCGCGCGGGTCGCGGCTGGGGTTCATGGCGCCCGCGATCTGCACGTCGAGCAGGGGGACAGATAACATAGGCCCTGCGGCACGCGCCCCATCCGACACGCACGCAAGCGCGGCAATCGAGAGAACTGCGAATAGGCGTCGTCTCATGATGCTCTCCTTTATGTCGAACACAGTCTACTTCTGGAACGCGCGAACTTGGCCTTGATCATGGAGAACGTCGTCTCGACGTTGGACCGCTGATGGTACGCCCGGTAGAAGCCGTGCGGATCGTTCCTAAACGAGTCGAACGAATCGCGCCACGGTCCCGGCGGCCCAGCCTTCGCGTTGTGCTTGAACGCGACGAGCGGCACGACGCCGGACGCGCTGGTCGCAGCGACGTTGCTCCGCCCGGCTATACCCCTTGTCCGCGCTCAGGCGAGCCACGTCGAAACGGCGGGCCGTAGACGCAAGGAGCGGCGCGAGAAGGTGATAGTCATTGATATTTCCGGGCGTCACCTCGACGCTCGTGACGACGTTCGTCTTGACGCCCACCATCGCGTGGGCTTTGACGTACTCGCTCATGGAGTGAACGCGGCCGTACTTCGCATCGAACCAGCGCCGGTAAACGGATGAAGAGAAGCCCGTCGAGTCCACGGCAAAATCCGTCTCGATGTCGCGCACCGGGCGCGCGCTTTCCTCAACGAGCGCCCGGAGGATCGGCGTAAGGTCGGGGTTTTCCAGCGCGTTGAAAACGCTGTTGTAGCACGGCGCTTTGTCGATGTAGCCGCGCGCGGCGTACTCCCGAAGGTCCGGCGTGTCGAACCCATAGCTACAGTAGCCGGGCGCCCTGGCTGGCATCAGGAAGGCGCGTACGTCCTCGCCACTGCGTACAACGCAGCGATTGAGGTCACGGACAAGGCCGAAGAGGTCGCAGCCTTCCACCGGGCGGCTTCCGATCTCCGCAATCGGCCTTTTGGGCTCTAGCGACCCACTCGATAGCCACCTGTGCCCGCCCGCATTCGTACTCGGTTAGTACGGCGAGCGGCTTCATGGCGTCAGCCTTTATGGGCACGGACCGCCCTTTTTGGGCAGGGGCGAGCTAATGGGCAAAGCCGGCTTTTCTACTTGCACTCGACTGCCGAGTCTGCTAATCTCTAGGTCCGGCTGGCACTCTCAGGCGAGAACTGCCAAGCCCTTTTCCCCTCTCAGACCGTTAGCTTTCAACCGCTTCCGGAGGATGGATATTCGTGAATCTCAAGCCACTGGGCGATCGCGTGGTCGTCGAGCACGTGGAACAGGCCGAGAAGAGCGCCGGCGGCGTGTTTCTCCCTGACACTGCAAAAGAGAAGCCGCAGGAAGGCCGCGTCCTCGCAGTCGGCACGGGCCGCACGCTCGACAATGGCACCAAGCTGCCGATGGACGTCAAGCCTGGCGACCGCATCATCTACTCGAAGTACTCGGGCTCTGAAATCAAGCTCGAAGGCAAAGAGTACCTCATCATCTCGGAAAAAGACGTTCTCGCTGTCATCAGCGATGAGCGCGTTCCGGCCGGAGTTTAGTACAACACCATGGCAGCAAAACAACTCGTATTCGACGAGCAGGCTCGGCGCGCGCTCGAGCGCGGCGCCAACATTCTCGCCGACGCCGTGAAGGTCACGCTCGGACCGAAGGGGCGTAACGTCGTCCTCGACAAGAAATTCGGTTCGCCGACGATCACCAACGACGGCGTGACGATCGCCAAAGAGATCGAGCTCCCCGACACGTTCGAGAACATGGGCGCGCAGCTCGTCAAGGAAGTCGCGTCCAAGACCAACGACATCGCCGGCGACGGCACGACCACGGCGACGGTGCTGGCGCAGGCCATCATCCGCGAAGGTCTCCGCAACGTCACGGCGGGTTCGAACCCGCTGCTGATCAAGCGCGGCATCGAGAAGGCTGTTGAAGTGGCCGTCGAGGAGATGCAGAAGCTCGTGAAGGCCGTCACGGACCGCGAGCAGATCGCGCAGGTCTCCGCGATATCGGCGAACGATCCCGAGATCGGCGAGCTCATCGCGCGTGCGATGCGCGGAACAAAAGACGGTAAGGAAACCGGCGTCGGCAAGGACGGCGTCATCACCGTCGAGGAGTCGAAGTCGATGAAGACCGACGTCGAGCTCAAGGACGGCATGCTCTTCGACAAGGGCTACATCTCGCCGTACATGGTCACCGACTCGGAGCGCATGATCGCCGAGCTCACCGACGCGTACATCCTCGTGACGGAGCGCAAGATCTCGGCGATCGCCGACATCCTGCCGCTGCTCGAGAAGATCGTGCAGATGCAGAAGCCGCTGCTGATCGTCGCCGAGGACGTCGAGGGCGAAGCGCTCGCGACGCTCGTCGTGAACAAACTGCGCGGCACGTTCACCACCGTCGCCGTCAAGGCGCCGGGCTTCGGTGACCGCCGCAAAGAGATGCTCAAGGACATCGCCACGCTCACGGGCGCGACGGTGATCTCCGAAGAGCTCGGCCTCAAGCTCGACAAGATCACGCCGGACTTGCTCGGTCAGGCCAAGACCGTCAAGGTCACCAAGGAAGAGACGACGATCGTCGACGGCAAGGGCAAGCCCGAAGCCATCAAGGGCCGCATCGAACAGATCAAGCGGCAGATCGAAGACACCGACAGCGACTTCGATCGCGAGAAGCTTCAAGAGCGCCTCGCGAAGCTGTCGGGCGGCGTCGCGGTGATCCAGGTCGGCGCGGCCACCGAGACGGAGCTCAAAGAGAAGAAGCACCGCATCGAGGACGCGCTGAGCGCGACCCGCGCGGCGGTCGAAGAGGGGATCATCCCCGGCGGCGGTAGCTCGCTGGTGCATGCGATCAAGGCGCTCGAGAAGCTCGCGAGCCAGAGCGCGAACCACGACGAGAAGATCGGCGTGGACATCATCCGCCGCGCGCTCGAGGAGCCGCTCCGCCAGATCGCGGAGAATGCCGGCTTCGAGGGCAGCGTCGAAGTGAACCGCGTCAAGACAGCAAAACCCGGCATGGGCTTCGACGCGATGACGGGCGACCTGGTCGACATGGTCAAGGCCGGCATCGTCGAGCCGTTCAAGGTCACGCGCTCGGCGCTGCAAAACGCGGCCTCGATCGGCGCGCTGGTCCTGACGACCGAAACGCTGATCGCCGACAAGCCGGAACCGAAGAAAGACTCCGGCGGCGGTGGCGGCGGCGGCATGGGCGGCTACGACATGATGTAGTCTTCGCCCCAAAGCGAAGATGAAATCGAAACGGCCTCGGAGAGCGATCTCCGGGGCCGTTTTCTCACGACCGAACCACACCGTTCGTTTCGCGACGGGGAGCGCGAACCGCATTGCGGAAAACGCGCGCACGCATCACGGGCCCGCAGGACGCAAAACCGATGAAGCAGTCTCGCTACACCGGCTCGGCCGTAAGCGCCGGGTCGGCAATTCTCATCGCCTGCGCGCTCGCTGCGTGCGGCGGCGGCGGCGGCTCCGCCGGCAGCGCCGTACCGTCCGGTCCGGGGCCCGGGTCGACGACGGCGCCGAGCGGCACGTTTCCGCGAACGATCTCGCTGCAGCTTGATCGGAGCACGGCACCGGTCGGAACGGCCACCACGGTTTCGCTCACCGCGAGGGCCTTGGACGACTTCGGTAACCTCATCAAGGGGACGTACGCCCCGGCGATAACGATCGCGAACGACGATACCTCCGGGCAAGTCACGGTCGACAAGACGACCCTCACCGGTGCCGCCGATGCGATCACGGTGCGCTATACCGGCAAGTTGCTGCAGAAGCCGCCGGTTACGTTCACTGTCACCGGACCCGGTCCGGGCAACCCTGCGGTCTTCACGCCTGATGCGTGGACCCGCTACGGGCCGGCGACCTATCCCGCGATCTTCGCGACGACCGTCGGGCCGGACGGCAACATCTGGTTCACCGAGTGCGGCGTGCTGGCCGGCGCGACGTGCAAGCTCGGCAAGGTTTCACCGTCGACCGGTATCCTGACCGAGTCGTCCGATGTCGGGTACGCGAACGGTCTCGTCGCCGGTCCCGACGGGAACGTGTGGTTCACCGAGGGTCGCCGCAACTTCATCGGGCGCATGACGCCGTCCGGGACCGTGACCGAGTTTCCGATCCCCTCGGGTGCGCCGGGAAACGGCAGCGACGCGGGCCCGATCGTCGTCGGACCCGACAACAACATCTGGTTCGCCGAAGGCGATCGCATCGGCGTGGTGACGCTCGCCACCGGCGCGATCACCGAGTATCCCATCGGCGGTTTGTTTCGCCCGAGCTCGCTCGTGGTCGGCACCGACGGTGCGCTGTGGTTCTCCGAGGTGCAGCAGATCGGGCGCATCACGACCGCCGGAAGCGTGACGCAGTTTACCGTGGACGCCAGCGGCATGCACCGTCCGGGCACGCTCGTGTTCGGACCGTCGAGCACGATGTATTTCCCAGCGAACCCGGGCGCGGCGGCGATCTGGTCGATGACGACGGGCGGAGCGGTGAACCGGACTCCGCTCACCCCGCCGGGCGCGTCGTTTGATCCCGCGCTGGGAACCGCCGCAGGCGTCATGTGGGGCGTCGGCGGGATGAACGACCCGCAGGCGTACGCGTCGGCAAACGGCATCGCGTCCCTGAGCTTCGCGGGGACGTGGACGCTCTACATCAGCTTGCCCCCGATCCCGTTTGGTTCGACCGTCGGGGTCTCGCACGGCGTGCTCGGACCCGACGCCAACTTGTGGTTCGCCGATGGGCAAGGTATGGTGCGCTTCCGTCTCGCGCTCTGAAGTGCCGCTCGCATGACGAACGCTGTCGACAACGGGATCAGGCGGTGCGCGTCGGGTGTTCTGGCTGCGGTCCTACTCGTGGCTAGTACCGGCGCTGCCGCGGACCGCGGGGACGCCACCGTCATCCCATTCGTCAAAGGAACGGCGTGGACGTATGCGGGGACCGTGAGATGGACGGACCCTCCCAATACGATTCGCAACAACGACGTGCGGTGGGTGTCGGACGTCGTCGACGCGTTTGACCACGGCGACGTCGCCGCCGCGCTCATCTCCGGGCGCGTATGGGACCTCCCGTCGTTTTCGCGCGAGAAGCGACGCGGAGGCTACGCCTTGGTTCGCGTGGCGACGCGGTACTATTTTGTTTGGGGCGATGCAAAGAAGACATTTGCAGTCCTGAAGAAGTCGGGCGCGATAGCGCTGACCAAAACTCGTACGCAGGAACCGTGGTTCGACACACCGTTGAAAAAGGGGCAGGTGGTGGCCCGTGCGCCCGATATGGGACCCCGTGACGACACCGGTTACGGGTGGTGGGTCGAGAGCGCAGCTCCGGTGAGATTGGACCTTCCGGGCATGACGAGCGTGACGCGGCGGGGATACCTGTTGAGCTTCCGCACGCTGGCCAGCGAGGAGCACATGACCATCGTCCCCGGTATCGGCATCACGTCGTTCGCTTACGTTCATCGCGGGACGATCGCTGAAACGCATCTTCGCCTGGTCGACTTTCGGCGAGGCACGGTGCACCGTGCAACGTTTCCGGGGAAACCGTGTTTGTGGGGACATCGATTCATCCGACGAAAGGCGCGCATGAGAGTCACCGCGTTCGTGGACGTCCTTTCGCACTGGTGCCTTGCCGCACAGCCGGCGCTGGAGGCGTTGCGCGCGAAGCTGGCAGATGACGTCGCGCTGGAGGTCGTGTTTGCACCGGTCGCGGCCGTCGGTTTCACGCATGTAGCCGAAGCGTGGTTCTACGAGCGCGGGACGCTGGCGTACGGCACGAGGCTGAACGCCGCGTGGTGCGAGGATGAGAGCACGTCCACGTGGCACGCGAACGCCGCCATGACGGCAGCGGTCGCGGGCGGCGCGAACCCGGTCGAGCTCGCGCCGCGCGTGTCGCGTGCGGCGATGGTCGACGGTGCGCTCCTCGGGCGCGAGGACGAAGTCGTGCGCATCGTATCGCGGCTCGCCGGCGTCGCCGAGTCGACGCTGCGCGTAGCGATGCGCGGCGATGCCGTCGTCGGCGCGCTGCATGCGGCGAACGCGCGGCTCGCGGCGATCGGGTGCGCGGAGCGTCCGAGCTGGGAGCTCGTCAACGACAACGGCGACAAAGCCGTGCTGCAGGGCGTGTGGCAGGCGGAGGCGATTCTGCCGCTGGCGCGGGCGCTGCTCGACGACGAGCGTGCCTACCGGCGGGCCGGGCCTCCGCCCGCATAGCGCATCAGTGCGCCGGCGTCGGTCCCATCGTGACGACGCCGGTTTTGAGCTCGTGAAATGCCCACCTAACCAGGAGCTTTCCGCTCGCGATCGCGGGGGCGAGAATCGGACCCGATGCGAGCGCCGCGGCGGTGAGCTGCGCGTTCATTTCCTCGACGCGGCGTATTCGGTTCGCGTCGTCGCGCGGGACGCGGCTGACCGCCGGCATGATCGTTCGCACGACGGAGAGGATGTTGGCCGCCGGAAGGTCGCGGATGCGGTCGAACGTTTTGATCGCGGCGTCGCACGCGCCACAGCCGCTGTGCGCGACGACCACGACGAGCGGCGCATGAAACGACGCGACCGCGTACTCGATCGATCCGGTGACGTCGTTGTCGGCGATGTTGCCGGCGGTGCGGCACACGAACAGATCGCCGAAGCCGGAATCGAACACGATCTCGGGGGCGACACGGGTGTCGGCGCACGTGAGCAATGCCGCCCACGGGCGCTGCGGCGTGGTAGCCGACGGACGCGGCCTCAGCCGCTTCCTGCCCGCGATGAACCGCGCGTTGCCGTCGCGCAAGAACGTCAACGCCTGCTTGGGCGTACCGCGCGATGGCGCCGCCGGGTCGACGGTCGACGGTGGAACCGCGGCCGCACCCGCAGCCGCGGGAGCGGCGACCAGCGCGGAGACGCCGGTGACAAAGGCCGAACGGGTAAGGTCCATTCGCAACACCCCCTTCACGGGGACGTTGCCGAGGGATGCGAGCGGTACCTCCTACGCGCCGCGAACGTGGTTAGCGCGACAGCACTTTGAGCGTGTTGTCGTTGTCGTCGTTGAAGTAGAGCTTGTCGGTGTCGTGGTCGTTGCGGCCGCCGGTTGCCACCATCCCGAAGATCGCGGCGCCGGCGCCGGTGTCGACGTTCTTCGTCGCGACGACGCGGCCGCGCGGCGTGATCTCGACCATGAGGTTGATGCCGTTCGGGTCGAGCGTGTTGCCGAGCGCGAGGTGTCCGTTCGACAGCAGCGCCGAGCTGATCGGGCCGTTCAGCGGCGCGCCCGCGAACACGCGGTGCGCGAAACGCCGCGCCGGTCCGGTGAACGTGCCGTTCGCGTGCGCGACGACGCCGCCGGCGGGGATGAACGACACGAATTGCAGCGCCGTCAAGCTGTTGTCGGAGCCGTCGACGATCCACAGCCGATCGTGCTCGGCGTCATACTGCAAACCGGACGGTCCCAAGATGCTGCCCGGCGCGCCGCCGTTCACGGCGAAGCCCGTCGCGATCACGTCGAATGTGAAGCCGTGCGCGGTCAAGTTGACGCGGACGATGGAGCCGTCACCGGCATTGCTCTCGTAGAACGCGCCGTTGCCGAACGGGCCGTTGCGCGGTGAGAACGCCTGGCCGAACGGTCCGTGCCACGGGCCGGTCGGGATCGCGGTCAGGAACGCGCCGGCCGGTGAGACGATCGGATTGTCGTTCGCGACGAACGCCGCCGACCAAATGTTGTCGGTCGGCCCGAGCGCGAGCGCGTTGCAGCCCTTCAGGCCCGCGTTCTGCGCTATACGCGTCGGCGTCGCGCCCGCGTGCGGGCGCAGCGCGACGATCGTCGTGCCGTTGCCCTGCACGTTTGCGGCGTCGTTGAAGTTGCAGATGACGAGGTCCCCGCGGTGCAGTAGGCCTGCGTCGACGGGCGCGACGTCGAGCCCGTACGGGTTCTGATCGCCGTTGAGCGGATCGACCGTCGAGCCGATCGTCGTCGTCTTGCGCAGTTGCGGCAGCAGCGCGTTGCCGTCGTCCCCCTGTTCGAAATCCGAGTCCATGCCGCGCATCGAGTCCGGCACGCGGACGTCGCTCATCGCCGCCGGCGCCATCGCCTGATCCGCCGCCGGCGCGTTCGGTACCGTGCGCGATTGCGTCCCTCCGCCGCTGCATGCCGCCAGCGCGAGCGTTGCGGCGACCGCCGCCAGCACGGCGGCGCTCTTGTTTGCGAACCGGTTCGTCATGGCGAAGCACTCCCTGCGTCGGGTTGAGATCGTCGACCGACCGTAGGCCGCAAGCATGAAGGAAGCCTGAAGACGCGAACGCTTCGTTCGATGAGCGGCTTGGCGAGCGACGACGGGCGCGTGCGATGCGCGTGGGCGGGTACCGATCCGGCGATGGTCGGCTATCACGACCGCGAGTGGGGCGTGCCGCTGCACGACGAGCGCGCGCTGTTCGAGTTCTTGATCCTGGAGGGAGCGCAAGCCGGATTGTCGTGGTCCACGATCCTGCACCGGCGTGACGGCTACCGGCGCGCGTACCGCGACTTCGATCCCGCGAAGGTCGCGCGCTTCGGCGAGCGCGACGTCGCGCGGCTGCTCGCCGACGAGCGCATCATCCGCAACCGCGCGAAGATCGCGTGGTCGGTGCGCAACGCGCAGGCGTTTCTCGCCGTGCAGCGCGAGCACGGCTCGTTCGACGCGTATCTCTGGGGCTGGGTGTCGGGCAAACCGCTCGTGAACCGGCCGCGCACGTCATCCGACGTTCCCGCGCGCACCGAGCTGTCGGATGCGCTCAGCAAGGATTTGCGCAAGCGCGGCTTCGGCTTCGTCGGATCGACGATCTGCTACGCGTTCATGCAGGCCGTCGGTGTCGTGAACGACCACGCCGCGCGCTGTTTTTGCGCGCCGCCCGCACCGGGGAAGCGGCGGCGTTCCGGCGTACCGGTGCGTTGATGCTGCTCGCAGGGGATGCGGTGATTCTGGCCGGTGCGACCGGGCGCGTCGGGGGCGCGACGCTCGCGACGCTGGTGCACGAAGGCGCGCGCGTGCTCGTGGTCTCGCGTTCGCGCGAGCGCGCGCAGTCGGCGATCGACGGCCTCCTCGACGACGCCGAGCGCGCGGCGGCCGTTCCGTTCGCCGCCGACCTGGGCGACGCCGCGCAAGCGGCCGCGGCGGTCGACGCATGCGTCCAGCGGTTCGGGCGCGTCGATGCGGTGGTGAGCCTCGCCGGCGACGGACGCGTCGCGCGGCTCGTCGATTCCTCGTTGGACGACCTGCGCGCGAACTACGCGGCGTTCGTGGAGACCGCGTACAACCTCGCGCTGCCTGCGCTGCGCGCTATGCTCGCGCAACCGTTTCGCGACGGCGCGCGCTCGCGCGGCCGGATCGTCGTCGTCACCGCCGGCTCGTCGAAGCAGCCCGCCCCCGGCCGCGGCCTGTTCGGCATCGCGAAGGCCGGCGTGAACGTTTTGATGCAGGCGATCGCGCGCGAGCACAAGGCCGACGGCATCGTCGCGAACGCGCTGGTGCTCGGCGGCGTCGCGACGGACGCGGCGCGCCGCTATCTGAACGCGGACGACTTCGCCGCGGCCGCGACGCCGCAGGAGGTTGCCGACGCGCTCGCGTTCCTCGCGAGCGACCGCGGCAGCGGCGTGAACGGCGCGCTCGTCGATCTCAACGCGCGCGAGGTCGACTAGCGATGCGTTCGCTCGCCGTGCTTCTCACGGTCGCGCTCCTGGCCGCGTCGCCGAACAAGCCGCCGGGTGCGTCCCGCGGCGACCGCGTCCCCGGGCTGATCGGCAGCTGGACGTGCCGCGACCCGGCCGGCGTCATCTCCACCGTCGTGTATCGCGAGCAGAACGGTGCGATCACCGGCGACGAGACGATCCCGGGCGCGCCGGCCGGCGTGCACGACCGCTTCCAGCCGGACTCGGGCGGCGGCTGGGTCGTCGACCGCGAGACCGCCTACACGCATTTCAGCGGGTACGCGCCGGCGTGGACCACCGGTCCGTGGGTCATCACCGAATATCAGAAGCACGGTGCCGAGATCAGGTACGAGCGCGTCGGCGACGGCACGGTCTGGCGCACGTTCAGTATCTCGGGCCGGCCCCCGTTCGCGGGCGAGGTCTGCGCGAAAGGCGACGTGCCGCCCGATCCGGCGCTCTGCGCCGTTGCGGACATGCCGGTCGTCGTCTTGCGCCCGGCCGAGCCCGACACGCCGTTCGCCGCGCAGCAAGCGCACGTCACCGGACGCGTCGAGGTGCTCGTGTCGCTCGACGCCGGCGGGCACGTCGTCGACGCGGCGATCAAGCGGAGCGCGTCGCCGCTGCTCGACGACGCGTCGCTTACCGCCGCGCGCCGGTCGACGTACCGTGCGGCGCTGCACGATTGTAAGCCGGTCCCGGGCCAATACACGTTCACCGTCGAATACAGCGGCGGCTGACGTGCGCGCGACCGCGCTCTACGCGCTTCCGTCGTGGGTCGTGCTGCTCGGCGCGGTCGCGTTCGCCGTCGCGCTGGCGTGCGGCGGGCAGTTCGTCGTGCGCCGGGCGTTTCCACGAATCGACTTTCGTGCGCACAACGACGTCGCCGGGATCGTGCTGGGCATCATCGGCGGGCTGTTCGCGGTGATGCTCGCGTTCATCGTCGCGATCGTATGGCAAGAGTTCGACGTCGCGACCCAACGCGCCGCCGTCGAGGTGGGAGCGGCGACGGATCTCTGGCACACTTCGCGCGGCCTGCCCGCGCCGCTTGGCCCGGCCGTGCGCCGCAATCTCATCAGCTATGCCGGCGCGATGGTGACCGACGAATGGCCCGCGATGCGCGCGGGCGGCCGCAGCAAGCGCGCGGAGGATGTGCTCACCCGCACGTTCGAGGACGTCGCGCAGTTCAGGCCCGCGAATGCCGGCGCAAGCAACGCGCAGTCCGCGTCGCTGCAATATCTCGGCGCGCTGCACGACGCGCGCCATCACCGGCTCGACGACAACAACAGCGGCGTCTCGCCGTTCGAATGGACGATCCTGCTCATCGGCGCGCTCGCCGTCATCGGCATCTGCTATCTCGTCGGCTCGACCAGCCTGCGCGCGCAGCTGCTCATGACCGGCGCCGTCGCGGCGATGATCGCGGCGACGTTCGTGCTGATCTTCGAGCTGGACTATCCGTTCCGCGGCGATTTGTCGATCGAACCGGCGGGCTGGCAAGAGTTCCTCGACGATAACCGCTAGCCAAGGGCAGGATTTTCCGCAGCCCAACGGCTAGCCGGTTGCCGATGGCTCACGACGCGCTCGCCTGCCGCTGCCCGCAGGGACGGTTTCACCCTGATGTTTTCGCGTGCGCGGCGGCGCTGCTGGGCCGGCGCAGCTTCCTTGCGGGATTGGGCGCGTCGCTCGGCGCTGCGTTGTGGCCTGGCGGGGCGCGGGCCGCCGACGACGTGACGCTGCTGCGCGGCGCGCGGCTGTTCGACGGGACGGCGATGCGCACGCCGGGCGTGCTCGTGCTGCGCGGCGACCGGATTGTCTCGCTGAACGCCGGCGACGCCGGCAGCGGCGCGACGGTGATCGACGTCGGGAACGCGACGCTGATGCCGGGCCTGATCGACGCGCACACGCACGTCGCCGCGAGCGCCGTCGTGTCGTCCTATCTGATCCGGACCGAACGCAACGCCGACTCCGTCGCGGAAGCCGCGCTGCTGTCGATCCGCCAGGCGCAGGCGATGCTGGCTAACGGGTTCACGACCATTCGCGATGTCGGCGGCGGCGAAGGCATCGACCTCGCGATGCGCAACGCGATCGCGCGCGGCGCGTTCACCGGCCCGCGCATCCTCGCGGCGGGACCGGTCCTCTCGATCACGGGCGGGCACGGCGACGCGAACGACCTGCCGCCGTACGTCAGCGTCGAGCACGGTATCGAGTCGGGGATCTCGTTCGGCCCCTACGGTTTTCGCCAGCGCGTGCGCGAGCACGTCAAACGGCACGTCGATTTGATCAAGATCGTCGCGACCGGCGGCGTGCTGTCGTACGGCGACGCGTTCGACGTGCCGCAGTTCAACCTCGACGAAGTCCAAGCGACGGTCGACGAGGCGACGAAGTTCGGCCTGCACGTCGCCGCGCACGCGCACGGCGACCGCGGGATCCGCGTCGCGGTCGACGGCGGCGTCCACTCCATCGAGCACGGCACCGGCGTCGGCGACGCGACGCTGCGCGCGATGAAAGACCGCGGCACCACGCTCGTGCCGACGATCTGGGCACTCGACTCGATCCTGCAGCCCGGCAACCCGAACCGCATCCAGCAGAACGGCCTCGACAAGGCCCACCAAGCCGCGCTGCTGCGCAACGAGGGGATGCAGCGCGCGCTCGCCGCCGGCGCGAAGATCGTCTACGGCACCGACGCCGGCGTGTTCCCGCACCGCGAGAACAACAAAGACTTCGCGCTGCTGCAGGCGATGGGGATGCGGCCGCTGGACCTGCTGCGCTCCGCGACGTCGCACGCCGCCGACATGATCGGAACCAAAGATCGCGGCCGGCTCGCGCCGGGGCTGCTCGCGGACGTCGTGGCGTTCAACGGCGATCCGAGCACGAACGCCGCGCTGCTCGAGAAAGCCCCGGCGCTCGTCGTGCTCGGCGGAAAACGTATCGACCGCGCGGCGCTCAGCACGTGATGCGCATGTCGCGACGCATGCTTGCGTGCGGGCTCCCGTTGCTCGCGCTGATCGGCGCTGCGCCGTCGCCCGCGCCTGGTGTGTCGGCAAGCCCCGCGGGCGATCGCGTTTACGCGCTGGCCGGCACGTGGTCGTGCCGCTCGGCGGCGGGCGCGCTCGCGCGCAGCACCGGCGTGCGTGACGGCGACACGGTGAAGGTGCACGACGACGTGGTCGACCAGGACGGGAAACGGTCGTCGTTCGATGACCGCTATACGTTCGATCCGGTGAAACGAACATGGCACGTCGTGTCGGGACTCGGCGGCTTCAAGACCGACGCCTCACCGTGGCTCGACGATCGCTGGACGATCGAAGGCGTCGACGTCAATACCGTCGGTCGGCGACTGACGTTCGCGCGCTTGCCCAACGGCGATTTCCGGCGGACGTCGTTCTACGAGAACGGTGCGAAGGTGTTCGTGCTCGACACGGTCGAGCGCTGCGCGCCCGGTACCACGCCGCCGCCCGCGGACGCATGCATCGCCGACAACTACCCCGCGACGACGCTCGAGGCCGGCGCCGTCAGCGCGCGTCTCGTGCCGCGCATCCCGTCGCCCGCCGTGGTCCAGGTCGTGGTGTCGCTGAACGAGCGCTCGGAGATCGTCGCGACGCGCATACAGTCGAGCCCCGACCCAGCCTTCAACGGCCCCGCGCTCGCGTCGGTCCGCGCCTCGAAGTTTCGAACCGAGATTCGGAACTGCAAGCCCATCGCCGCGGACTACATCTTCACGGTGACGTTCGGCGAATGACCTGACGGCGCGCGCGGCGCTTCAGCTCGTCGCGCCGACCAGCTTCGCGAGCGCGTCGGACGGCTCGCACTGCAGCTCGGACGACAGCACGTCGCGGTATTGGCGGAAGTGGCGCAGCGCAGCGGCGCGGTCGCCGCTTTCGAGGTACGCGCGGATCGCGATCTCTCGCGCGGGCTCGTCGCACGGGTCGTACGCGATCATCTCGTTGCAGAGCGCGAGCGCGTCCTGCGTACGGTGCTCCGCGAGCGCGTGCTTCGCGAGCGCCTGCGACACCTCGCAGCGCAGCTCGCGCAAGTGGCGTTCCGTCTGCTCGAACCACTCCCACGCCTCGAACTTCGGCGGCCGGGTCGCGCGCAGGCGGTCGTACAGCTCGCGCAGTCCCGTCGCCTGGCGCGCGTCGAGCGCGCCGTCGGTGCGCAGCGTGCCCAGCGCGCGATCGATCTCCCACAAGTCCACGCGCACCTCGCTGCCGAGCCGGTAGCCTTCGCGCGTGCGCGCGATGGCGTTGTCGTCGCCGAGCCGCGACTTGAGCCGGTGCAGGCAGACGTGGAACGCGTTGCGCGCCGCGTTTTCGCCGAGGTCGGGCCAGAGCAGATCGGTCAGCCGGTCGCGCGACAGCGCCTCGGCCCGCATCGCGACGGCGGTGAGCAGCGCGTGCTCGCGCTCCGCGAGCGCGATCGCCTGTCCGTCGCGCACGACGCGTCCGGTGACGAGCTCGACGACGAGCCCGCCGCGCGGCGGCTCCGCGTCGGCCTCGCCGCGATAGCGGCGCACGAACGGCTCGAGGAATTTTCCGTGCTCGCCGCGCGCGATCGCGTCGATCGCGTCGCGCAGCTCGGTGGAGTCGACGCGATGCGCGAGCGACGCCGCCTCGATGCGCAGCGCGCGCCGCCGCGCCGGGTTCAGCTCCGCGACCGCGAGCGCGCTGAGCACCTGGTAGAACGGCGAACGGCTGCCGGCCGCGGTTTCGCGCGCCATGTCGGCGTAGCGCAGCGCCGTCGCAGCATCTTCCGCGTTCGCGGCGGCGATCAGGTAGCCCAGCGCCACCCACTTCGCTTGATCGGCCCGTTGCGGCTCGCCGGCGTGGCCGCGCGCGCACGCCGTGAAGAACGCGAAGCCGCGCACGCCGTCGCGCTCCACGACGGCTTCGAGCGCGAACGCGTGCTGCACGAAGTCCGCGTCTTCACCTGCCAGCCACGCGCCGAACGTCGCCTCGGCTTCGTAGAACGCGACGAAGTTGCCGAAGCCCGTCGACCGCGCGTACTCGATCGCGCGCTCCAGCCGGTCGCGCTCGCTCGCGCGGTCGCCGCGCACGCGCGCGACGTCGGCGCCCAGCGTCACCAGCGTGCCGCCCGCCATGAGCGGCATCCCGTTGATGAACGGCCACGCCGCTTCGAGCTCGAACTCCGCTTCGTTCGTGCGGCCGAGACGCGCCGTCATCAGCGAGCGCAAGTACAGCAGCCACGCGTGCATGCGCGTCGTCGGCACGTCGGGTGCGGCGATCTGCGCGCGGAACTCGTCCACGAGCGCGAGCGCGGACTCGTACTCGCCCACGTAGCTGAGCATCAGCACGCGAAACACGTAGAGGTGGATGCGCTCCATCGCCGGCGCGTCGGCGGGCAGCTTCGCCCACATCGACTCGACCTCGTCGTGCAAGATGCGCGAGTCGACGGAGAACGTGCGCGCGAGCGCCGTGACCGACCACAGCCGCGAATGCCGCAGCACGACGGCGCGGTCGAGCGACGCCAGCACGCGCGCGTACGCAATGGACGGGCCGTCGTCGATCACCTCGATGTGCTCGAGCGCGTCGGCGGCGGCGTTCTGGTCGCCGCGCCCGAGGTGGATCTCGGCCGCGCGCTGGTATTCGGCCGCGCTTTCGTACGCGGCCGCGGTCGGTGCGAGCAGCGCGTCGACGCGCGCGGGGTGGCGTTCGAGCAGCGTCGACGCGACGAGCGGGTGAACGGCGAACGTGCCGTCGGCTCCGCGGGTGACGAACGGCGACGTCTTGGTGAACGCGTGGAAGGTGTCGAACGCCGTGTCGTCGCCGAGCGCGAGCTGCAGGTCGCGCTCCGATGCTTGCGGGATCGCCGACGCCGCCAGTAAGCCGTCCGTGACGGCGGCCGACGCGTCGCCGAGCACTTGGTCGGCGAGGTATTCGTGCAGCTCTTCGTACGCGACGTCGTCGAGCTTGTCGAGCAGCGGATCGAGCCGCCCCTCGTGCGCGAACCGCGCGAGCAGCAGCACGGCGATCGGCCAGCCCGCCGAGATCGACGCGACCCGCTCGACGCTCTCGGGGCTCGCACCCGTCGGCTGGAAGATCGCGCGCATCTCGTCGGCGGTGAAGGCGAGGTCCGACGCGCGCAGGCTGAGGATCTGGTGCGGCGGCGCAAAGCGCGACAGGTGCATGCGCAGCGACTCGCGCGAGCAGATGACGATCGTGCGCCCCTCGGTCCGGCTCGCCAGCAGCTTCGCCAACAGCTCGCGGGCGCCGGGATCGGCGATCGCGTCCTCGGAGTTCTCGAACACGAACGTCGCGGCGCCCGGCGGGCGCACGCGCCACGCGGCCAGCGCGACGGCGATCCGGTCGGCGGGTGAGGCGTGCCCGTCGCCGAGCGTCGCCTCGCTCTGCGAGAGGCTGGCGCTGCGGTCCGGGTTCTCGTCGGCCAGCGCCGGGATCACTTGGCGGGCCAGGTCGGCGTCGGACCGGACGCCGCGGCAGTCGCAGACCGCGTGGGCGGTGCCCGCGAGCAGCTGGCGGACGAACGCGGACTTCCCGAAGCCGGCCGGGGCTACGAGGGCGACGATCGCAGGCCGCGCGGCGCGGACGCGTTCGATCAGCGACGTTCGGAACAGATCCGCACCCGCGGCGGCGGACACCGGCAGCGTCATGTCCATCGGAAGGCTCGTAAGTGTCGGAGCGAGTGGAGGTCGAACGACTTTCGTCGTCCCTCGCTCGGTCCCCTCAGCGGCGCCCGGCGGTGTGCGCCCGGTCCCTTAACAACACATTACTTTACACACGCCGCTGTGGACGGTGTGGATGGTGCGCTCAGGGCGCGAGCCGGCGGCGCTCGAAGGCGTGGTTGATCGCGCCGTAGCACTCGCAGGCCGCCAGCTCCAGGCTGTCCCGGTCGACGACGCTGAAGCGGCCGCGCGTGTAGCGGATGGAGCCCGTTTGCTGCAGCGCGGCGGCGGCGATGCTGACGCCGGCGCGGCGCACGCCGAGCATCGTGGCGAGGACCTCGTGGGTGAGCGGGAAGTCGCTACGGCCGACCCGGTCGTGCGTCATGAGCAGCCAGCGCGCGCAGCGTTCGTTGACGTAGTGAAGCCGGTTGCAGGCGATCGACTGCGCCATGACGTCGAGCTGCGCGCTGAGGTAGCGCTGCGTGAGCCCGCGCAGCGACGCAAACCGCTCGCTCAGCTCCGTAAACCGCGAGAACGGCACGCGGTACGCGTCGCCGGCGACCTGGCAGTATGTCAGCTGGGACGCGACCGCGCCGTCCAGCAGCCCTTGGGCGCCCGTCAGCCCCTCGCGGCCGACCGTGACCACCTCGATGTGGGTGCCGTCGCGCATCACCGTTACGATCGAGATCACGGCGTCGACGGGAAAGTAGACGTGGCCGATGGGCCCGCCGGCCTCATAGATGAGCGTTTTGGCGGGCACGTGTACGCGTTCGAGCGCCGCATCGACCGTGCGCCGCACGTCGTTGGGGAGCGCTCCGAGCAGGTGGTTGTCCAGGGCGGTGAGCGTGGGGACCTCGAAACGAGACGAGCCGCCCTTCCGAAATCGGTGGGCGGCGCCTGTGTCCCCACTGTACCGAAACGACGGGCCCTCGTCGGTACGCTTCCGCGCATAGCCGCCTAGGCAACCTCGTTTCCTGGCAGTGTGTTTTAACGACTGCTAAACCCGGAAAGGAACCTCGCGCGTGCGCAACCACGACGAGATGCTCGAGTTCGAACGGCTTTTCGCACCTCGCGGTGCGCACGGCCGGTTCGAGCCCAACACCGACGTTCACCTCGACGAGAACGACCGGACGATCGTCGTCCACGTCGAGCTCGCCGGCGCCGACGCCGACTCGCTGCTCGTCTCCGTTGACGATGCGTATCTCATCATTGCAGGCCGGCGCGCGCTGCGCGACGTCTCGCGCAACGCATCGCTCCTGCGCAAGGAGATTCAGTACGGCGAGTTTCTCAAGCAGATTCGCCTCCCGGCGCCCGTCCTCGACGACGGCGCGTCGGCGCTCTACCGCGACGGTATCCTTACGATCCGTCTCGCGCTCGCTCAAACCAAGAAGTATCCGATCGTGCGGACCGAGATCCGCATGACGGTCAGAAGGACCCCCGCGTAATGGCGAAACCCGACAAGGCCCCCGAGATCCTAGGCATCCTGCCGCTGCAAGACGCGGTGCTGTTCCCGAACACCGTCATCCCGCTCGCGGTCGTGAAGCGGCCCGGCATTCAGCTCGTCGAAGAGGCGCTGCGCGAAGGCAAGCAGATCGGTCTCGTCGCGCTCAAGAACAAGGAGACGGAGGATCCCGGGCCCGACGATCTTCGCCGCATCGGCACGATCGGCACCATCCAGAAGATGCTCAAGGTTCCGGACGGCACGCTGCGCTGCATCGTCGCCGGCGGCCCCGTGTTCCGCATCGACCAGTTCGTCGCCACGGAACCGTATCTCGCGTCGACGTACACCGAGCTCCCCGACGTCACCAAGGACGGCGACCAGCTCGTCGCGATGCAGCGCAATTTGGGCTCGCTGTTCCAGAAGCTGCTCGGCTATCTGCCGCAAGCGCCGCGCGAGATGGAGATGGAGGTCAACAACATCTCCGATCCCAATTTGCTGGGCTACTTCGTCGCGTCCACGATGCGGCTGGAAACTGCGGACCGCCAAGCGATCCTCGAAGAGCGCGACACCGCAAAGCGGCTGCGCAAGCTCACCATGCTCATCACCAAAGAGCTGGAGGTCGTCGAGCTGGGCCACAAGATCCAGTCCGACATCCAGCGCGAGATGGAAAAGAACCAGCGCGAGTTCTACCTGCGCCAGCAGATGCGCGCGATTCAAGAAGAGCTCGGCGAAGGCGATCCGCAGGTCGCGGAAGCCAACGAGCTGCGCAAGAAGATCGAAGAAGCGAAGATGCCGGAGGACGTCAAGAAGGCGGCCGACCGCGAGCTCGACCGCATCACGAAAGTGCCGACGGCGAGCCCGGAGTACAGCGTCATTCGCACGTACCTCGACTGGCTCACGCAACTGCCGTGGAGCGTGTCGACGTCGGACCAGATCGACATCGCACGGGCGCGCGCGATCCTCGACGAGGACCACTACGATCTCGAGAAGATCAAGGACCGCATCGTCGAGTACCTGGCCGTCGGCAAGCTCAAGAACAAGCTGACCGGACCGATCCTGTGCTTCGTGGGGCCGCCGGGCGTCGGCAAGACGTCGCTCGGGCAGTCGATCGCGAAAGCGATGGGCCGCAAGTTCGTGCGCCTGTCGGTCGGCGGCGTGCGCGACGAAGCCGAGATCCGCGGCCACCGCCGCACGTATATCGGCGCGATGCCGGGCACGATCGTGCGCGCGCTGCGCGACGCCGGGACCAACAATCCGGTGATGATGATCGACGAGATCGACAAGGTGGGCGGCGACTTCCGCGGCGATCCGCAGAGCGCGTTGCTCGAAGTGCTCGACCCGGAGCAGAACAACACGTTCCGCGACCACTACCTCGACCTGCCGTTCGACTTGTCGCGCGTGCTGTTCATCTGCACCGCGAACACGCTCGACTCCATCAGCAGCGCGTTGCGCGACCGCATGGAGATCATCAACCTGTCGGGCTACACCGAGCTCGAGAAGCTGCAGATCGCGAAGCGCTATCTGGTGCCCAAGCAAAAGAAAGCCAACGGGCTCAAAGAAGCGCAGGTCTCGATCAACGATGGCGCGCTCAAGCAGATCATCGTCGACTACACGCGCGAGGCGGGCGTTCGCAACCTCGAGCGCGAGATCGGCACGACGTTCAGAAAAGTCGCGCGCAAAGTGGCCGAGGACGCGAAGTACAAGCTGCGGATCAAGCCGGAGAACCTCGTCGAGTTTCTCTCCAAGCCGCGGTTCTACAACGAGGTCAAGCGGCGCACTGCCTCCGTCGGCGTCGCGACGGGCATGTTCTACACGCCGGTCGGCGGCGACATCCTGTTCATCGAGACGAGCGCGATGCCGGGCACCGGCAAGTTCACGCTCACGGGCCAACTCGGCGACGTGATGAAAGAATCCGCGACGGCGGCCATCTCGTTCTTGCGCTCGCGCAGCTCGGAGCTCGACCTGCCCGACGACTGGTTCGCCAAGCACGACCTGCACATCCACATCCCGGCGGGCGCGATCCCGAAGGACGGGCCGTCCGCGGGCATCGCGATGGCGACGTCGATCGCGTCGCTGCTCACCGGCTTGAAGGTGGATCCGGAAGTCGCGATGACCGGCGAGATCACGCTGACCGGTCAGGTGCTGCCGATCGGCGGGCTCAAGGAGAAGGTGCTCGGTGCGAAGCGGGCCGGGATCAAGAAGGTCCTCATCCCGCGCCGCAACGAGATCGATCTCGACGACGTGCCCAAGGAAGTGCGCGACGCGATCGAGTTCATCCCGGTCGACGAGCTGAGCGAAGTGTTCGAGAACGCGCTCGGCAAGCGCGTGATCACGCCCGTGCTGCTCGGCGCGATCGAAGCGCCGTCGGCGAGCCAGCGCCGCAACAACGTCGTCGCGCTGCGGCCGAGCGCGAAGCGCAACGGCACGCAGCGCCCGCCGCGCAGCGCGCGCGGCGCGGCGCCCAAGCGTCATCGCTGAGCGCGGGCCTCAGCGGTCGACCGGGCTGGCGACGCGGTAGAGCCGGCCGCGATGATCGTCGCGCGTGCTCTCGTGAAGAGTGCGCGCGGCGTGGCGTTCCGAGCCGAGGATGACGCGCCGTTCTTCGAGGTTCTCGAAGCGGCGGTCCGGTACGGCGACGAGCACGTCGAAAACGCGGTCGCTCACGGTGGCGTGATCGAGCTCGTGCCCTAGACCCAGCGCGGGCGACTGCCGTCCGTGGTGCGTCGTGCGCATCGCGCTGGTGGGGTCCCAGCGGATCGTGTGCGTGGCGGGCTGGTACGAGTCGTCGCCGCGATGATCGATCACGATGCGGTGCGGAATGCGGGCGTGCTCGACCCGCCGGATGATCGAGCGTTCGACCGCGTCGCGGCTCAGATACGCAAGCGCGCTGTCGACGAGCTCTTTCGCGCGGCTGGGGACCGCGAGCGAACCGTAGTGGACGGCAGACGTTCTCATGGCGCATGTCGATCACGCATTCGATCGGCGCGGCAAGTGCAACCACCGTGGCGCTGTGGTGTTGTCCGCAGAGTGGCCAGTGGAACGATGGACCGGACGATTCGGGCGAGCGCATTGCGTATCGATCTCCGTCTCGTCGTCGCGGTCGGCGCGGTGTGGTTGTTCTGGGGCTCGACGCTCGCCGGCATCCGCTACGCGCTGGGATCGATGCCGCCGTTCGCGATGGTGTCGATGCGCTTTCTGCTTGCGGGCGCGGTCCTGTACGCGATCTGCATCCTGCGCGGCCGGGGGCGCGCGTCGCGCGGCGACCTCGTGCGTGCCGCGGTGACCGGCGCCAGCCTGCTGCTGATCGGCAACGGCACCACGGCGTGGAGCGTGCAGTACCTGCCGACCGGGATCACGTCGCTCTTGCTCTCGATGTCGCCCGTATGGATGGCGATCATCGCCTTCGCGTGGGGCCGCGAGCGGCCGACGCGGCTCGCGGTCGCCGGCATGCTGCTCGGTTTCGCGGGGCTCGCACTGCTGCTGCAGCCGAAAGCGACGAGCGCGCTGCCCTTGTGGCCGGCGGTCGTGGCCGTGCTCGCGAGCGTGTCGTGGTCGTTCGGTTCCATCTACCAGCGCCGCGCGCCGAAGACGGACGACCTCATGCGCGCGACCGCGCTGCAGATGCTGTTCGGCGGCGCGCTGCTGGCGGTCGAAGCCGCGGTGTTCGGTGACTGGCGCGCACTCGACGTGCACGCGATCACGGGCGCGTCGCTCGGCGGTTTCGCGTGGCTGGTGATCTTCGGCAGCCTCTTCGGATACAGCGCGTATCTGTACACGATGCAATCCGCGAGCACGGCGCTCGCGTCGACGTTCGCCTACGTCAACCCGATCGTCGCGGTGGTGCTCGGAATGCTGCTGTTCCACGAGCGGTTCACGCCGCTCGAGGCGGTCGCGAGCACGGTGATCCTTGCCGGCGTCGCGCTCATGATGGTGCCGCCGCGCCGAGCGCCGGCGTAGCTACGGCGTGGGCGCGTCGCTCAGGATCGCGGAATGCGTCGCCGGATCGGTAGCGATCGTGACGTCGAACGCATCGATCTGCGCCCTGACCGGGATGTGGAACGGACCCACCCGTACGGACCCTTGGGCGCGCAACGTGACCTGAAACTCGAACAGCTCCGGCGTCGCGCCTGATGCCGGCACGGTGCGGCAGTTGTCGATCGTCCCGATGAGGTTGATGCCGGGCGTGGCGGCGACCGTCGTGGTCTGTCCGTTGGCAACCGGCGCGATGGTGGCGCTCGCACCGTTCGGCGCTGACAGGACGACGCTCAACGATCCGGGCACGGTCTTCCCGCCGGACGTGTCGCTGAACACCTCGGTGGTCGCGCCGAGTGGGATTCCCAGCACGGAATGGCCGGTGACGTGCGGTCCGAAGACGAGATCTGCCATGACCGTGACTTCTCCGCCGCCTGGTGCTCGCCTCGTTCCGCTCGACGACCCGATCTTCAGCGACCGAAACGGTCCGGCGCGAACAGGTCGAGCGCGAACTCCGGAGCCTCGTCCGCGAGCAGCGCGGCGACGATCTCGCCCACGACGGGCGTGAACTTGTAGCCGTGACCGGAGAAGCCGCCGGCGAGGAGGACGCGCGGCTGGCGCGGATGCGCGCCGATGACGAAATGCTCGTCGGGCGTGTTGGAGTACATGCAGACGGCTGCGCGCAAGAACGTGCCGTTCGCCGCCGGCACGAACGACGCGAGCGCCGCGCGCGCGAACGCGATCTCATCCGCGCGCACGGTTCGGTCGAGCGCGTCGGGATCGGCGTCGACGCCGCTGCCGTGGTGCGCCACCTTCGCGCCCTGGCCGAAGTCCGGAAAACCGTAGAACATACGCTGTCCGTCGCGCTCGCAGCACCAGATCGGCAAGCGATCCGGCGCGACGGCGGCGCGGTCGTTCGGCGCGAACCAGAACTGCACGTTGCGCTCGATGCGCAGCGGGATGCCGGCGTCGGGCGCGGCGCGCGCGAACCACGGTCCGGCGCAGATCGCGAGCCGCGCCGCCTCGGCGTGCGTGCCGTCCGCGAGCGCGACGCGCACGCCGCCGTCGCCCGCGTCCCAACCGGTCGCCTCGACGCCGAACCGCAGCTGCGCGCCCGCCGCGGCGGCGTCGAGCAAGTGTGCGCGCACGCCGGCTTCGGGAAACACCGCGCCCGCGATCGCTTCGTACACGCCGACCTCGTCGTCGTGCGGCGTCGTCGCCGGAAAGTGCTGCCGAAGTTCGCGCGCGTCGTACACGTCGTGCGCGAGTCCCCAGCGCCGGGCGCTCGCGAGCGTGCCCGCGACGACCGGCGTGTCGGGGCGGCCGACGAACAGGCCGCCGGTTTGCGCGCGCAGCGTCGTCGCGGTGCGCGCTTCGAGCGCGTCCCACAGCGCATACGTGCGGCGCAGCAGCGGCACGTAGTCCGGCGACTCGAAGTACGCCTGGCGGATGATGCGCGTGTCGCCGTGCGACGAACCGCGCGCGTGCGCCGGCCCGAAGCGTTCGATGCCGAGCACGCGCAGGCCGCGCGCGGCGGCGTGCGCCGCAACGGCGCTGCCCATCCCGCCGAGGCCGAGCACGATCGCGTCGTAGCGCACGCGAAACCCTAGCGGACGAACACCGCGCCGGCAGGGCCGTCGAGCACTTCGCCGACGATCGCGGCGGTGCCGAGATCGTGCAGCTCGGCGAGGACGCGCTCCGCGCCGTCACGCGGGATCGCGATGAGCAGTCCGCCCGACGTCTGCGCGTCGGAGAGCGCGATGCGGTAGTCCTCGCCGACGTCGCTCGCGTACTGCGTGAAGCGCGCGTGGTCCGCGAGGTTGTCGTGCGTTCCGCCGGGGACGGCGCCGCGCGCGATCAGGTCGAGCACGCCGGCGAACAGCGGCACGCGGTGCGCGTCGAACGCGAGCGCGACCCCCGATGCGCGCGCCATCTCGCCGCCGTGCCCCACCAGGCCGTAGCCCGTGACGTCGGTCGCGCCGTGGACGCCGTGCGCGAGCATCGCGCGCGAGGCGCGGTCGTTGAGCCGCGCCATCTGCTCGATCGCGGGCGCCAGTTCGGCTTCCGAGATCATGTCGCGCTTGCGCGCGGTCGTAAGGATGCCCGTCCCGAGCGGTTTGGAGAGAACCAGCGTGTCGCCGGGACGGGCTCCGCCGTTTCTCACGACCCCGTCAGGGCGGACGGTTCCGGTGACGGCCAGCCCGTACTTGGGCTCGGCGTCCTTGATCGTGTGACCCCCGAGGATGACGACCCCCGCCTCGGTCGCCACCGCCGCGCCGCCCGCGAGGATCTCGCCGAGCAGCTCGGTGCCCAGCTCCTCGACCGGGAACGCGACGACGTTGAGCGCGGTCAGCGGCGTGCCGCCCATCGCGTACACGTCGCTGAGCGCGTTGGCCGCGGCGATGCGCCCGAAGTCGAACGCGTCGTCGACCACGGGCGTGAAGAAGTCGACGGTCTGGACGAGGGCCAGCTCGGTGCTGAGGCGGTAGACTCCGGCGTCGTCGCTCGTCGCGTGTCCGACGAGGACGTTCGGGTCCGTTACGGGCGGCAAGCGGCGCAGGACCTGCGCCAGGTCGGCAGAGCCGACTTTACTCGCTCAACCCGCGCAGGCCGAGTACGCCGTAAGCCGGATCTTGCGACCGGGGGACTTCATCGGATGTCGAATACACCGCGCAACGCCGAACGTCCGCCGGAGAAGCCGTTGTCGAAGAACCTCCTCTTCATCCCGGGTCCGGTCACCGTCGCCGAGTCCGTGCTCACCGCGTCGGCTCAGCCGATGATCGATCACCGCGGGCCGGAGTTCAAAGCGCTCCTCTCGCGTATCGCCGCGCGGATGAAGCCCATTTTCGGGACGGAGCGCGCCGAGGTGCTGCTGCTCGGCGCGTCCGGGACCGGCGGGCTCGAAGCCGCGGTGGGCAACGTGTTCGGGCCGGGTGACCGCGTCCTCGCGTGCCCGGTCGGCGTGTTCGGCGAACGGCTCGTCGCGATGGCGCGCGTGTTCGGCTGCGACGTCGAGGTGCTCGCCACACCGTGGGGCAGCGCCGTCGACCCCGAAGCGCTGCGCGCGCGGCTCGCCGCGAGCCGCAACGAAAAGCGCTTCGACGGCGTGCTGCTCACGCACAACGAGACGTCGACCGGCGTGCAGAACGACATGGCGCCGCTCGCCGCCGCGCTGCGCGGCTCCGGCGCATACGTCGTGGTCGACTCCGTCAGCGGCCTGGCCGCAAGCGATTTCGCGATGGACGATTGGGGTTTCGACGTCGTCGTCACCGCGTCGCAGAAAGCGCTTGCGGCGCCGCCCGGCGTTGCGATGGTCGCCGTTGCGCCGCGCGTGTGGGAGCGCATCGATGCGAACGTGAGCGCGCAGCGTTTCTACTTCGACTTGAAAAAAGCGCGCGAGTTCGCGACGATCGGCCAGACGCCGTGGACGCCGCCCGTCTCGATCGTGTTCGCGCTCGACGCCGCGCTCGACGAGTTCGAGCGCACCGGCGCCGCGGCGGTGCACGAGCGCCACGCGCGCTACGCGCGCGCGATCCGTGCCGCCGCGTCCGCGCTCGGCCTGACGCTGTACTCCAAGGACGGTGCGCACTCGCCGACGGTCGTCGCGATCGACGTCCCCGCCGGCCTCGACGGCGACGCGATCCGCACGAGCCTGCGCACGTCGCGCGGTGTGATCGTCGGCGGCGGGCAGAAGCAGCTCAAAGGCAAGATCGTGCGCATCGGCACGATGGGCGATCTCACGCAGACCGATGTGCTGGGCGCGCTGGGAGCGTTGGAGATTGCGTTGCTCGAGGCGGGCGCGCCCGTCCGGCTGGGCACCGGCGTGCAAGCCGCGCTCAACGTGTTTTTGGAGGCCGATCAGCCCGCCGCGGTGTAGCGGCTCGCATGATCGGCCGCCTCGCGCCCGTGCTTGCCGGCGTGTCCGCGCTGCTCGCGAGCGCGCCCGCGAGTGCCGCGGCGGAGCCACCCGATCCGTGCGCGCTCGTCTCGAAAGCGGACGCGGCGACGGCGATCGGCTCGCCGATCACGAGCGTGAGGGCGATGACGGCGGGCCCTAGCCGCAGCTGCTCGTTCCACGGGACCAAGCCGCTGCAGTCCGTCGTCGTCACCGCCTTTCGCTACCGCTCCCCCGCCGAGGCGCACACGCGCTTCATCGACATCGTCAAGAAGACCGCAAGCGACGCGTCGCAGCCGGCGGCCAAGCTCAGCGGCGTCGGGGACGAAGCGGTCTCCATCATGTCCAACGTCTACGTCCGCAAAGGCACGGCAGCGCTCGTCTTCAACATCTTCGGCGTCCGCGGGCCGACGCTGATGGCGCGCGCCGTCGCGCTTGCGAAGCGCACCCTGCCGCGCCTGCATTGAGCCGGTCGGGTCGGAAATCTTTGCCGGAACGAAGCAAATGCCCCGAAGGAAAGCTTCGGACCGACGAAGCACTTTTCCGGACGCGGGCCACCGCGGAACGATAAGGAAAGAGGCCGAGCGTATTGCACGACCTGGCTCAGCAAATCGTCAGCGGTCTGGCGCAGGGTTCGATCTTTGCAAGCTTGGCGCTCGCGCTCGTGCTCATCTACCGCGCGATGGGGATCGTCAACTTCGCGCAAGGCGAGCTGGCGATGTTCACGACGTACATCGCGTGGCAGCTCACGCAGATGGGACTGCCGATCTGGCTCGCCTTCGGCGTCACGGTCGTGGTGGCGTTCGCCGGCGGCGTCGCGCTCGAGCGCATCGTCATCCGGCCGGTGGAGCGGGCGAATCAGCTGACCGTCGTGATCGTGTCGCTCGGCCTGTTCATCAGCATCAACGGTCTGGCGGGCTGGTTCTGGGGCTACATCGTCAAGGCGTTCCCGACCCCGTTCCCCACGACCCCGCTCCAGATCTTCGGTGTCGCGTTCAGCGCGCAGGACGTCGGCGTCATCGTCGTCTCCGTGATCACGCTGGGGCTCATCTCGCTGTTCTTCCAGAAGACGAAGCTCGGTCTCGCGATGCGCGCCGCGGCGCTCTATCCCGAGCAGAGCCGTGTGCTGGGTATCCGCGTCGGCTGGATGCTCGCGCTCGGCTGGGGGCTCGCATCGGCTGTCGGCGCGATCTCGGGGATCATGATCGCGCCCGTCGTCTTCCTCGACCCGAACATGATGCAGAGCGTGCTCGTCTACGCGTTCGCCGCCGCGGTGCTCGGCGGCATCGAGAGTCCGATCGGCGCGGTCGTCGGCGGGCTCGTGTTGGGCGTTGCCATCAACCTGATCGGAACGTACGTGGAGTGGATCGGCAACGATCTGCGCCTTGCGGCGGCGCTCGCGATCATCGTCATCGTCCTCGTCGTGCGTCCGGCCGGGCTGTTCGGCCGCGTCGCGGTGCAGCGCGTCTAGTGCCGCGTCCCAGCGCAGGCCTGCTCGTCCGCGTCGGGATCGCCGTCGCCGTGATCGCGGTCCTGCCGTGGGTGGTGCCGTCGTTCCTCGTGTTCGACTTGATCTACGTCGCGTCGTACGCGATCGCGATCTTAGGACTGATCATTCTCACCGGAATGAACGGCCAAATCTCGCTCGGCCACGGCGCGTTCATGGCGCTGGGCGGTTACGTCGTCGCCGTGCTCGCGCACAGCGCCGGAGTTCCGTACTGGGTAGGCGTCCCGCTGGCAGCGATCGCGAGCGGCGTCGCCGGGTTATTCATCGGGCTGGTCGCGTTGCGGCTGGCGGGCGTGTACCTCGCGCTGGCGACGTTCTCGCTGGCCGTCGCGACCCCGTCGTTCCTGAAGCACTACAAGTCCATCACGGGTGGGTTCGACGGAATGTCGCTGCAGCCGGTGCAGGCGCCGGCGGGGATCCCGCTCGAAGGGCAGCACTGGCTGTACTACGTTGCCTGGGCGGTCACGGGCGTTGTGTTCCTGCTGTCGGCGCTGCTCGTGCGCGGTCAGTTCGGGCGTGCCCTGCGCGCGCTGCGCGACAACCCGATCGCCGCGGTGTCGTTCGGCGTCAACCCGTATTTCTACAAGACGGCGGCGTTCGGCTGGAGTGCGGTGCTGGCCGGAATCGCCGGAGGGTTCTACGCGATCCCGACGGCATTCGTCAGCCCCGATACGTTCACGTCGGCCCTGTCGATCACGCTGCTGATCGGCGCGGTGCTGGGCGGTATCTCGACCTTCTGGGGCGCATTGGTCGGGGGGATCGTCGTGGAGTTCCTCCCGCTCGTCGCTCAGCAGGTCAACGCCGCGGCGCCGAGTGTCGTGTACGGCGTCGCCTTGATCCTCGTGATGATGTTCCTCCCCGACGGGATCGTCGGGAGCTTGCTGCGACTGATCCACCGATTCCGTCGCGCGCCGCCGCAGCCGGCGCTCGAGTCGTCCACCCCGCCCCCCGCTCCGGTAGCGGTCGCCCCACAATCGCGCGAGTAGCGCAGTCGAAGAGGTAACAATGACACCAACTGTCAGAAGAAAGGCCGCGGTCGGAATCTTCGCAGCGGCGTTCGCGCTCGCAGTCACGGGAAGCACGATTGCGCCCGTCTCTGCCGAAACGGGCGTCACCGATACGGAGATCCTGCTCGGCGGTACGCATCCCTACAGCGGTCCGGCGTCGGCGTACGGCAACATCGGCAAAGGCATCGCCGCGTACTTCAGCTACGTGAACGATCACGGCGGCGTGAACGGCCGCAAGATCAAGTACATCGATAAGGACGATGGGTACAGCCCGCCGCAGGCCGTACAGATCGTGCACCAGCTCGTCGAGCAGGACAAGGTGTTCGCGATCTTCGACACGCTCGGCACCGCGGTCAACACGGCGATCCGCCCGTACTTGAACCAGCAGGGCGTGCCGCAGATGTTCGTCGCCACGGGCGCGTCGACGTGGGGCCATGACTATCAGAAGTTCCCCTGGACGATCGGCTGGCAGCCGGACTATCAGTCCGAAGCGATCCTCTACGCGCAAGACATCCTGCTGAACCATCCCAATGCGAAGGTCGCCGTCCTGTATCAGAACGACGACTACGGCGAGGACTACAACGCCGGGCTGAAGCGCGGCCTGGCCAAGCACTTGAGCATGATCGTGAAGATGGCGTCGTACGAGACGAGCGATCCGAGCGTCGGCTCGCAAATCGCGACGCTCAAAGCGTCTGGTGCGGATACGTTCATGATCTTCGCCACGCCGAAGTTCGCGATTCAAGCGATGGTCCTCGCGGCGCAGCAATCGTGGCATCCCACGATCTATCTCAACAACGTCTCGGCCGCGGTGCCGTTCATGCTCGCGGCGGCGAAGGCGGGCGGCCAATCCGCCGTCAGCGGCGTCATCAGCACGGCCTACCTCAAGGATCCGGCGAACCACGCGCGCTACGCCGGCGATGCCGGGATGAAGTGGTACAACGAGATCATGACCAAGTATCTGCCGGCCGCCGACAAGGACGACGGTAACTACTTCTACGGCGTTTCGATCGGGTACACGATGGTTGACGTGCTCAAACGCGCCGGCAAGGATCTGACCCGCAAGAAGGTCATGGACATTGCGACGAACCTCGTCGAGAAGGACAACCCGCTCGCCTATCCCGGCGTCACGATCCGCACGTCGCCCTCGTTCCGCTACCCGATCACGCAGATGATCGCGGCCAAGTGGTTGGGAACCGATTGGTCGCCGACCGGCGTGCTGGTCGACACCCGCGCGATGACGATGGCCGAGAAGTAACGCTCGGTGCCGGCGCTGCTCTCGGTCCGCAACCTCACGATCCGGTTCGGTGGAATCACCGCGCTGAACGACGTGTCCTTCGACGTTGCCGAAGGCCACATCACGGGGTTGATCGGGCCGAACGGCGCCGGCAAGACGACGTGCTTCAACTGCATCACCGGACTGTATCAGCCGACGTCCGGCGAGGTTGTGTTCAAGGGCGAGGATCTGCTGCGGTGCCCGCCGCAGCAGATCGCCCGCAAACGCATCGCCCGGACGTTCCAGAACGTCGCGCTCTTCGATCACATGTCGGTGCTGGAGAACGCGCTGGTCGGGTACCACACGCGATTTCCCGGCGGGCTCGCCGCGTGGGGAGCCGAACGCTCGGCGACGGCCGAAGCGATGGAGGTGCTGGATCGGCTCGGGCTGGCCGGCATCGCGCAGCGGCCCGCGCTCGGGCTCCCGTTCGGGCTGCGCAAGAACGTGGAGCTCGCACGCGCGCTCATGGTGCGCCCGGAGCTGCTGCTGCTCGACGAGCCGGCCGCCGGCCTCAGTCACGACGAGGTGGGCGGGCTCGGCGACACGATCAAACGGGTCGCGCGTGATTTCAACACGACGGTCCTGATGGTCGAGCACCATATGGCGCTCGTCATGCGCATCTCGGATCACATCGTCGTCCTGGCCTCGGGTAAGACGCTCGCCGACGGCACGCCCGACGTCGTCCGCCAGAATCCGGCGGTCATCGAAGCCTACCTCGGCGTCGTCTGATCGTGCCGCTACTCGAAACCAGGGCGCTGCATGCCCGCTACGGCCAGATCGAAGCGATCCACGGCGTCGACATCGCCGTCGAGCGCGGTGCGATCGTCGCGCTGCTCGGCGCGAACGGCGCCGGCAAGACGAGCACGTTGCGAGCGATCACCGGCACGATCAAAACCGAAGGCACCGTGCTGTACGACGGCGTGGCGCTCCAGCATCGCACGCCCGAAGACGCGGCGCGGCTCGGGATCGCGCACGTGCCGGAAGGACGCGGAACGCTCAGCGCGCTCACGGTGTGGGAGAACCTCTCGCTCGGTGCATACACGAAGAGCGACAGGCAGATGCGCGAGCGCTACGAACGCACGACCGTGTATTTTCCGTGGCTGGAGGAGCGCAAGTACCAAACCGCCGGCACGTTGAGCGGCGGCGAACAGCAGATGCTCGCGATCGCGCGCGCGCTGATGATGGAACCGAAGCTCATGCTGCTCGACGAACCGTCGCTCGGGCTCGCGCCGCTGATCGTCCGTCAAATCTTCGACTTGCTGCGCACGATCAACAAAGAAGACGGCGTCAGCATCCTGGTTGCAGAGCAGAACGCGACCGTCGCGCTCGCCGCCGCCGACCACGCCTACGTCCTCGAAGCCGGCAGCGTCGCCGTGCACGGGCCCGGTGACGAGCTGATGCGCGACGACCGGGTCCGGCGCTCGTACCTGGGCTACTGACGCACGTTCCCCCATCCGGAACGTAGCCTTGTCGGATGACGAGGTACGGCTTGCGGTCCGCGCGAAGCCCGCGCGGCTCAAGCGTCCGCGCGGAGACCGCGCGGCTGTGAAGGAGAACCGAAGTGCCGATAGTCCGCGATGGGGTTGCCGTGCTCGAGATCGACAGCCCGCCGGTCAATGCCTTGGGGCCGCAGTCGATCGCGCCGCTCGTCATCGCGCTGGAGGCTCTGCAGCACGATCCCGCCGTGTCCGTCGTCGTGCTGACCGGCGCGCGGGGCAACTTCAGCGGCGGTGCCGACATGAAGGGCTTCGGCCAGGACCCGCCGCCGCGGCCCAACGTGCGCGATCTGATCGAGGTGCTCGAGAAGTCGTCGAAGCCGGTGGTCGCCGCGCTCGACGGCCACGTGCTGGGCGGGGGCTTCGAAACGGCGCTCGGCTGCGACTACCGCGTCGCCGCGCCGACGGCCCGGCTCGGCTTCCCCGAGATCAAGCGCGGGCTGCTGCCCGGCGCAGGCGGCACGCAGCGCGCGCCGCGGCTCGCCGGCGCGCAGGCGGCGCTCGACTTGATCCTGTCCGGTGACCCGATCGACGGCGCGCGCGCGACCGCGCTCGGCCTCGTCGACGTGCTCGCCGAGGACGGCGATCTGCTCGAGGCCGCGGTCGCGTTCGCGAAGACGCTGGCGGGTTCGCCCCGCAAGCGCGCGAGCGAGATCGCCGCGCCGCCCGACGACGGCGCGATCGAGGCCGCGCGCAAGCGTACGCAGCCCGAAGCTCGCGGGGGCCTGGCGGAGCACCGCGCGATCGACTGCGTGGCGGACGCGCTGCACCTGCCGTTCGCCGACGGGCTCGTGCGCGAGCGCGAGCGCTTCATGGAATTGATCGCGTCCGAGCAGTCCAAGGCGCGGCTGCACCTGTTCTTCGCCGAGCGCGAGGCCGCGAAGCTGCCGGACGGCAGCGCCCCGCCGCCGTTCGCGGTCCGCACCGCCACGGTGATCGGCGGCGGCACCATGGGCACCGGCATCGCGATGGCGTGCGCGAACGCCGGCGTGAAGGTGACGCTCGTCGACCTCGCGCCCGACGTGATCGAGCGCGCGCGCGGCATCATCGCGGGCAACTATGCGGCGACGCAGCGCAAAGGCAAGCTCTCGCAAGAAGACATGGACGCACGGCTCGCACGTATCACCTATGCGACGTCGCTCGACGCGGCGGCCGACGTCGACCTCGTCATCGAGGCGGTCTTCGAAGAGATGAACGTCAAGCAGGACGTGTTCGTCAAGCTCGACGCGATCGCAAAACCCGGCACGATCCTCGCCACGAACACGTCGACGCTCGACATCGACGCGATCGCGGGCGTGACGTCGCGGCCGCAGGACGTCGTCGGCACGCATTTCTTCAGCCCGGCCAACGTGATGAAGCTGCTCGAGATCGTGCGCGGCGCGAAGACGTCGCCGGAGACGATCGCCAAGGCGCTCGCGCTCGCGAAGCAATTGAAGAAGGTCGGCGTCGTCGCGGGCAACTGCGACGGCTTCATCGGCAACCGCATGCTGCATCAGTATACGCGCGAGGCCGGCTTTCTGCTGGAAGAGGGCGCGACGCCCGAGCGCGTCGACCGCGTCATTCGCGACTTCGGTTTCCCGATGGGCCCGTTCGCAATGGGCGACCTCGCCGGGCTCGACGTCGGCTGGCGCATCCGAAGAGCGCGCAACGCGATCGCGCCGCCGAAAGGCCGCTACTCGAAGATCGGCGACGAACTGTGCGAGATGGGGCGCTTCGGCCAGAAGACGAGCGCGGGCTTCTATCGCTACGAGGCCGGCAGCCGCACGCCGATCCCCGATCCGGTCGTCGACGAGGTCATCGCGCGCAACGCGCACGAGGCCGGCATCGAGCGCCGCGAGATCTCCGACGACGAGATCCTCAAACGCGGCATGTTCCTGCTGATCAACGAGGCGGCGAAGATCCTCGACGAGGGCATCGCAGCGCGGCCGGGCGACGTCGACGTCGTGTGGGTGTACGGCTACGCGTTCCCGGCGTTCCGCGGCGGGCCGGTGCGCTGGGCCGACTCAATCGGTTTGAAAAACATCGTCGACGACATGCTCGCGTTCGAACGCGCGCACGGCGACTACTGGGCGCCCGCGCCGCTGCTTCGCGAGCTCGCGGCGAGCGGCGGCACGTTCGGTTCGTGGAAGGGTTCTGCGACGGCGCCGGGACAGGCGGTGGCGCATGCGTGAAGCAGCGATCGTCTCGACCGCGCGCACGCCGATCGGCAAGGCGTTTCGCGGCGCGTTCAACGACACGCACGGCGTGACGATGGCGGGGCACGTCATCGAGCACGCGGTGAAACGCAGCGGGCTCGACCCCACCGAGATCGAGGACGTCGTCCTCGGCTGCGCGGAACCCGAAGGCGCGACGGGGCACAACATCGCGCGCCTCGCCGCGATCCGCGCGGGTTTGCCGGTAACGACGGCGGGTACCACGATCAACCGTTTCTGCAGCTCCGGCCTGCAGGCGATCGCGTTCGCCGCGCAGCGCGTGGTCGTCGACGGCGTGCCGGCGATGGTCGCGGGCGGGCTCGAATCGATCAGCCTCGTGCAGCCCAACGCGAACCGCACCTACCTGCGCGAAGACTACCTCGCCGAGCACAAGCCCGACCTCTACATGGCGATGATCGAGACCGCCGATATCGTCGCGAAGCGCTACGGCGTCAGCCGCGAACGCCAGGACGAGTACTCGCTGATCAGCCAGCAGCGCACGGCCGCGGGCCAGCAGGCCGGCCGCTTCGACGCGGAGATCGTGCCGCTCCCGACGCGCAAAGCGGTGCAGAACAAAGAGACGGGCGAGATCACGCACGAGGACGTCACGCTGACGCGCGACGAGGGCAACCGACCGGACACGACGCTCGAAGGCCTTGCGAAGCTCAAGCCCGTGCGCGGCGACGACCAGTACATTACCGCGGGGAACGCCAGCCAGCTCTCCGATGGCGCGTCGGCGTGCGTGGTGATGGACGCGAAGCTGGCGGAGCAGCGCAACATCGAGCCGCTCGGATTCTTCCGCGGCATGGCGGTCAGCGGCCTCGAACCCGACGAGATGGGGATCGGTCCGATCTACGCGATTCCGCGGCTGCTGGAACGCCAGGGGCTGACGATCGACGATATCGACTTGTGGGAGCTGAACGAAGCGTTCGCCGTGCAAGCGCTGTACTGCCGCGAGCGGCTCGGCATACCGCTCGAGAAGTTCAACGTCGACGGCGGCGCGATCTCCATCGGGCACCCGTACGGGATGAGCGGCGCGCGCATGACCGGCCACGCGCTGATCGAAGGCAAGCGCCGCGGCGCGAAGCGCGTCGTCGTCACGATGTGCATCGGCGGCGGCCAAGGCGCCGCGGCGTTGTTCGAGTTACCGTGAACCCGCTAGCCCTCGCCGCCGATGGTCATGCCGCCGTCCACCGTGATCACTTGGCCGGTGCAGAACGCGCCGGCGCGCGACGCGAGGAAGATCGCGGCGCCCGCGACTTCGTCGGGCTCGCCGATGCGCCGCAGCGGGTAGCCGGATACCGCGTGCGCGTAGATCGCCGGATCTTCCCACAGCTTGCGCGCGAAATCGGTGCGGATGATCGCGGGCGCGATCGCGTTGACGCGCACGTTCTTCGGACCCCACTCCACCGCGAGGTTGCGCACGAGCTGAAAGTCGGCGGCCTTCGAGATGCCGTACGCGCCGAGCATCGTGTTGCCTTTGAGCCCGGCGATGCTGGAGATGACGATCACCGAACCGTCGCCGCGCTCGGCCATCCCCGGGATCACCATCTTGCCGAGCCAGATGGTGCTGCGCACGTTGCTCGCCATGATCTTGTCGAACGCTTCGTCGGTGATGTCGAGCAGCGGGCCGTAGTACGGGTTCACCGCGGCGTTGCACACCAATACGTCGATGCGGCCCCACTCGGCGAGCGTGCGGTCGACGAGCGCTTGCAGCTGCGCCTTGTCGGAGATGCTCGCCGCGTGGGCGATCGCCGCCCCGCCGCGCGCCGTGATCATGTTCGCGACCTCCGCGCAGGCGTCGGCCTTGCGGCTGGAGATCACCACCTTCGCGCCCAGCTCCGCCATGCGCTCCGCGATGGCGCGGCCGATCCCGCGCGACGACCCGGTGATCAAAGCGACTTTCCCGCTCATGTCGAACAACACGTGTCCCGCTCCCATCAGGTTTAGAGGTATGCTGTGGATCTAGCGTTCAGCCCCGAAGACCGCGCCTTCCGCGACGAGGTTCGCGACTTCATCGCGACGCATCTGCCGGCCGACATCCGGCGCAAGATTCAGGCGGGCGACCACCTCGCCAAGGACGACTACGCCCGCTGGCAACGGATTCTCTTCGAACGCGGCTGGGTTGCGTCGGGCTGGCCCAAAGAGTTCGGCGGCACCGGCTGGGGACCGATCCAGCGCCACATCTTCTACGAGGAGATCGCGTTCGGCTGGGCGCCGCGGCTGATGCCGTTCGGCCTGCACATGGTCGGGCCGGTCATCATCGAGTTCGGCAACGACGCGCAGCGCGCGCGTTACCTGCCCAAGATCGCGAGCGGCGACGAGTTCTGGTGCCAGGGCTACTCCGAGCCGGGCGCCGGCTCCGACCTCGCTTCGCTGTCGACGCGTGCGGAACGCCAGGGTGAGAACTACCTCATCAACGGCACGAAGACGTGGATCACGGCGGCGCAGTGGGCCGACTGGATCTTCGTGCTCGCGCGCACCGACCCGAACGCGAAGAAGCAAGAGGGCATCTCGTTCATCCTCGTCGACATGAAGACGCCTGGCGTGACGGTGCGTCCCATCGAGACGATCGACGGCGGCAAGGAGATCAACGAGGTCCATCTCGAGAACGTGGTGGTCCCCGCCGAGAACCTGGTCGGCAAGGAGAACGAGGGCTGGACCTGCGCCAAGTTCTTGCTCGAGCACGAGCGCACCGGCACCGCCGGGATCGCGGGCTGCCGCCAGCAGCTCGAAACGCTGCACGAGCTGATCGCGCACGAGTCGATCGACGACCCGCGGCTGAACGAACGGATCGCGCAGGTGGAGATCGAGCTCGAAGCGCTCGCGTTCACCGAGCTGCGCACGCTCGCGGCCGAGTCCGCTGGGAAACGGCCCGGGCCGGAGTCGTCGATCCTCAAGATCAAGGGCACGGAGATCCAGCAGGCGCTCAGCGAGCTCGCGCTCGACGCGCTCGGTCCGTACGCCGAAGAACATCTCGCGCCGAAATATTTCAACTACCGCAAGACGTCGATCTATGCCGGCTCCAACGAGATCCAGAAAAACATCATCGCCAAGCGCATCCTGAAACTTTAGGACGAAAACGTCATGGACTTCACGCTTTCACCGGAACAGCTCCTCATCAAGGACAGCGTCGCGCGCTACGCCGCCGGCGATCACGCGGGTACCGAGAAGTGGCCGCAGTTCGCCGAGCTGGGTTGGCTCGCGATCGGCGCGCCCGACGATTTGGGCGGCTTCGGCGGCCCGATCGAGACGCTGCTGCTGATGGAACAGTTTGGCCGTGGGCTCGTCACGTCGCCGTACGTCGCGCAAGTCGTGCTCGCCGGCCAGATTCTGCGCGCGGCGGATCGCACGGAATCGTTGGAACGCTTGGTGGAGGGCACCGAACGGTTCGCCGTGGCCTACGAGGAGCCGCAAGCGCGCTATGACCCCGCCATGGTGAAGACCAGTGCCGTGCGGGACGGCGACGCGTACGTGCTGCGCGGTACAAAGGTGCGCGTGCTCGACGCGTCGACCGCGAACACGCTCATCGTTTCGGCGCGAACGGGCGACGAAATCTCTCTGTTCGCCGTTCCCGCGGACGCTCCGAATCCTTCGACAGGCTCAGGACAGGCTGTGACGCGCGAGAAGTATGCGTCCGAAGACGGCTCCGACGTCGCGAACGTGCGCCTCGACGGCGTCCGCGTCGATGCGGCGAGCGTCGTCGGCTCGGTCGGCGGCGGGCTCGCGGTGCTGGACCATGCGCTCGACCACGCGACCGCGGCGTTGTGCGCCGAAGGGCTCGGGCTGATGAGCCTGATGCTCGAAGCGACGGTGGAGTACACCAAGCAGCGCCAGCAGTTCGGCGTCCCGATCGGCTCGTTCCAAGCGCTGCAGCATCGCATGGCGGAGATGTTCATCGAGGTCGAGCTCGCGCGCTCGGTGGCGTACATGGCCGCGATGGCGCTGGACGAACAGGCCGGCGATCCCGTCGCGCGGCGCCGCGGCGTGTCGGCGGCGAAGGTGCAGATGGCAAAATCCGGCCGCTTCGTGGGGCAGAACGCGATCCAGCTGCACGGCGGCATGGGGATGAGCGAAGAGTACAAGGTCGGCCACTACTTCAAGCGCATGACGATGGTCGAACGCCTGCTCGGCGACGGCCAGTACCACGTCGCGCGTTACATCGCGTCGCGCGGCGCCGCGGTTACTGCAGAGCCTGATCGCGATCCAGTCGGAGCGTCCGGATCCAGAGCGTCGTAACGGTTTCGACCATGCGCTCGATCGACGGGCGGCGCGTCGAAAGGACCCATTCGAGGAGCAGATCGTGCGCGGCGCCGGCGAGCGCCGCGCTCAGCAGCCGGCTGTCGACGCCGCGGTCGTCGAGCTGCTGCACCGCCTTGGTGAGCTTTTTCACGAACGCCTCGCGCTTCGCACGCCGGTGCTGCTCCAGCTCGGCGTGCATCCCCACCGCCTCGATCGTGTAGATCCGCGCCAGCCGCGGGTCGCTGGTGAGATAGCGGAAATAGGCGTCGTTGCTGTCGCGGATGCGTTCGCGCACGTCCTTGTCGCGGGCGCGCAGCGCTTCGATCACGCGCTCGAACACGGTCGACGCGATGCGGTCGTACACCGCGCGCAGCAACAGCTCGCGCGACGGGAACTCGTCGTAGAAGTGGCGTGCGGTCACGCCGGACGCGCTGCACAGCATCGGGATCGTCGTCTTGTGAAAGCCGACGGTACCGAACAGCTCCAGCCCGGCGTCGAGAAGGCGCTCGCGGCGCTCGGCGCGGCGCTCGTCCGCCGAGCGCCCGGCGTAAATGCGGCCCGGCGCCGCGTCCAGCCGGGAGTCCCTCATGACCATATGGCAGGCTTCGGGCTCCGCGCGCGACGTCCCGGGCGGGAAGGCCGCGGCCGCCGGGTCGTGCAACGGGCGCCGCGATGATCTCCGCCCTCACGCACCTCGAATGCTCCGCGTGCGGCGAGCGCTACGCCGCCGACGTGCCGCAGAACCTCTGCCGTGACGGAAAACCGCTGCTCGCGCGGTACGACCTCGCGGCCGCTGCGCGCACGCTGACGGCGCAGGCGCTGCGCGACCGCGAGCCGAGCCTCTGGCGCTACGCCGAGCTGCTGCCGCTGCGCGATCATCGCCATCGCGTGAGCCTCGGCGAGACGATGACGCCGGTGCTCGCATTGCCGCGCACTGGCGCGCGGCACGATCTCGACCTGTACGTCAAGGACGAAGGGCTGCTGCCGACGGCGAGCTTCAAGGCGCGCGGCGCCGCGGTCGGCGTGTCGCGCGCGAAGGAGCTCGGCATCACGGCGTTCGCGATGCCGACGAACGGCAACGCGGGCGGCGCATGGTCGGCGTACGCCGCGCGCGCCGGGATGAAGGCGCACATCGTGATGCCGCAGAGCGCGCCGAACGTGAACCGGCTCGAAACGGTGATGACGGGCGCCGACGTGCATTTGGTCGACGGACTCATCAGCGACGCGGGCAAGATCGTCGCGCGCGCCGTGGCGCGCGGCGGCGTGTTCGACGCGTCGACGCTCAAAGAGCCGTACCGCATCGAAGGCAAGAAGACGATGGGCTTCGAGCTGGCCGAGCAGTTCGGCTGGAACGTGCCCGACGTGATCGTCTACCCGACCGGCGGCGGCGTCGGCCTCATCGGAATCGACAAGGCGCTGCGCGAACTGCACGCGCTCGGCCTGATCGACGCGAAGATGCCGCGCATGGTCGCCGTGCAGTCGACGGGCTGCGCGCCGATCGTGCGCGCGTTCGAAGCGGGCGCGAAGGAGTCGGTGTTCTGGGAGAACGCGCACACCGTCGCGTTCGGAATCACGGTGCCGAAGGCGCTCGGGGACACGCTCGCGCTAGAATCGCTCTACGCGACAAACGGCACGGCGATCGCGGTCGACGACGACGCAATCCTCGCAGGCCAGCGCGAAATCTCGGCAGGCGACGGCGTATTCGTCTGCCCGGAAGGCGGCGCAACACTCGCCGCGGCGATCGCGCTGCGCAAACGGGGCTGGATTCGCGCGAGCGAACGCGTGCTGCTGATCAACACGGGCAGCGGCCTGAAGTACCCGGACGTGCCGTATCCCGAGCCCGCGCTGCTCGCCCTCAACGGCGACATCTGACACTCAGTTGCGCGGCGTCGTGTCAGCCTGACCGCGCCTCGACCACGGCCGTTCCACAGCGAGCACGATCAGGTTCAGGATCGAGCACGACAAGAGGACGATGACGAGCGTGCCCGTCGAATCGGCGCCTTGAAAAACGAGGTACGCAAGGACGAGGTATCCGCAGCCGATTGCGCAGGACAGCGCGCGCATCGCAAGCGCGAGGCGGCGCGGAATGAACTTGTAGTTCGGGGGGACGACCCAAACTACGCTAAAGAACCCGATCGCGCCGATCCCGAGAAGAGCGGAGAAGAGAAATCGAAAGGGCGAGTCTATGCTGCACTCCGTTGATTCTGCCGCTAGGCGGCGCTTTTCCGCCTTCGCGGTTCTGGTGCCGCACCTCGCTCGGCGACGGGAACCTCTCGAGCGATCTGCTTGCCCACGCTGGACTGGGCTACCCGGAGGTCGTAGTCGGTTTGCAGCCGGAGCCACAAGTCGGCTGTCGTGCCGAAATAGCGCGCGAGGCGAAGCGCCGTATCGGCCGTAATCGAGCGGCGCCCGCGGATTACTTCACTGAGCCGATTCGCCGGCACATGAAGCTTGAGCGCAAGCTGGTTGGCCGAGAGCCCGCGCGGCGACATGAAGTCCTCGGCGAGCACCTCGCCGGGATGAATCGGCGCGAGTCGTGTAACCATTTCGAGCCCCTTTAATGGTAGTCAGTGATTTCGACGTTTTCGGCATCACCTTCGCTCCATACGAAGCAGATGCGCCATTGGTCGTTGATTCGAATCGCGTGCTGCCCTCGGCGATCGTGTTTAAGAGCTTCGAGCCCGAGGCCTGGCCCTTTGAGCTCGGACAGCGTCGTTGTAGCGTGCAGGAGACCGAGCTTGCGCAGCGCGACGCGCTCGAAGGACTGGAATCGCCGGACGCGCTCTTGGCGGAACAGCCGTTCCGTGTCCTTGTCCCCGAAGCTCCGGATCACCGAGCGATTATACTACGTCTAGCGTAGTACGGCAAGCGTAGGGGCCCCGACATCGCCCTCAGACCCGGTGCCGCGCGAACAGCGGCGCGACCAAAGGGCGCACGAACCACGGCATCGTGCCGCGCAGGAAGGCGTCGATCTGCGGGTTTTCTTGCGTGACGAACGCGACCATGGTCGAGTTGTGCAAGTCGGTACGGATGTCGCGCGTGAGCGGGAAGAACAGCAGCACGTACAGCACGACCCACACGCCGACCAGCGATTTCGCGATGCCCACGAGCGAGCCACCGAGGCCGTTGGCCAGGCCGATCACCGGCAGCTTCGCGATGCGTGACAGCACCGACGAGATCACCATCAGCGCGACGTAGACCATGAGCGCGAACACGACCATGCCCACGACGTGCGCCGAGCCTCCGCCGAGGTGGACTAAGTCGCGGAAGAACGTGTCGAACGTCCCCGGATAGTAGATCGCCGCGCCGATCGCCGCGGCGAGCGCGATGAAGCCGCCGATCTCCGCGACGAACCCGCGCTTCCAGCCTTTCAGCACGAAGAGCAGCGCGATGAAGCCGATCACGAGATCGGGCCAGGTCATCCGCGGGGTTCCGCGCCGAAGCGTTCGCGCAGCGTCGCGACGATGCGGGCCAACGCGGCGTCGGCGTCCTCGTCGGTCAGCGTCTTCTCGTCGCTCTGCAACACGATCCGCAGCGCGAGCGATTTCTTGCCCTCGCCCACCTGCGGGCCGCGGTACTCGTCGAACACCGTCGCGCTGCGCACGAGCGGCTCGGTTCGCGCCGCGTCGACGAGGTCGCCGGCGAGCACGTCGAGCGGGACGACGACGGCGAGATCGCGGTCGACCGCCGGGAACTTCGACGGCGGCAGGTACTTCGGCGTGGCGTGGGGCGGCATCCGGTCGACGAACAGCGTCGCAAGCGCGGTGGTGTCCGCGACGTCGTACGCGTGCGCGAGTCGCGGATCGACCACTCCGACGTAGCCCACGACGGTTTCGCCCGAGCGCAGCGCCGCGGTCTTGCCTGGATGCAACGACGCAAACGTGCCGCGCTCGACCCGCGCGTCGACGCCGGTGATGCGGCGCAAGAGCGCGAGCACGTCGGACTTCAGCCGCCCGAACGCGCTCTCGCCGCCGGCGTGCAGTGCGGTCAGGTGCACGTCCTCAGACGGTTCAGCAGCCTGTCCTGAGCTTGTCGAAGGATTTGAGAAGACGTGACCCAGCTCGAACACGCGGTACGGCCGCACCGCGCGGTCGCGCGCGGCGAAGCCGAGCAGCGCCGGCGCGATCGAAAACCGCAGAAAGCGCTGATCTTCGCTGAGCGGGTTGGTGACCTGCACGGGCTCGTCGACGGCGATGCCGTTCGCGCGCCACGTCTCCGCGACGCTGCCCGGCTGCAGAGAAAGCGAGATCGCCTCGGTGTAGCCCAGTCCCGCGAGGGTCGTCGCGAGCTCGGTCTCGCGGTCGAACTCGGCGGAGTCGATGTCTTGCGGCGCGACGGGCGGCACCTCGGCGCGGACGTGATCGTAGCCCACGACGCGCGCGACCTCTTCGACGAGATCCGCCGCGATCACGACGTCGCCGCGCCAGTACGGCGGCGTCACGACGAAGTCCGCGCCGGCACGCGCGACGGTGAACCCCAGCGACGTCAGGGCGCGTTCGATCTCGTCGTCCGTCAGCGTGAAGCCGAGCAGCCGTTCCACTTCGCCCGCGCGGAGTGTCACGGCAGCCGGCGCGACCGCGGGCTTGCCGGCGGCGTGCGGCATCATCACGCTGCCGCCTTCCTGCTCGAGCAGATGCGCCGCACGGGCCGCGCCGAGGTCGGCGAGCGCAAGCGGGAGCGACTTCTCGAACCGGCTCGACGCCTCGGTGCGCAGCTTGAGTGCGACCGACGCGCGACGGATGCGCGGCCCCGTCCACGTCGCCGCTTCGATCAGCAGCTCCGTCGTCGACGGCTCGACCTCGCTGCGCTGCCCGCCCATGATTCCGGCGATCGACGTCGGGCCGTCGCCGTCGCAGATGACGATCGCGCGCGCGTCGAGCGTGCGTTCCTGATCGTCGAGCGTCGTGAAGCGCTCGCCGTCGCGGGCGTCGCGCACGACGAGGTGCTTGCCGCCGACGCGGTCCCAGTCGAAGAAGTGCAGCGGCTGGCCGAGCTCGAGCATCACGAAGTTCGAGATGTCGACGACGTTGTTCAACGGCCGCTGGCCCGCGAGCGCCAACCGGATCCGAATCGACGCCGGCGCCGGTCGCACGCGCAAACCGCTCGCGCGCTGGAACACGAAGCGCTTGCAGTCGACCGTCTCGATCGTCACCCGCGCGTCGTCGGCGCCGTCCACGTCGTACTGCACGTCGACCGGCGGCTCGCGCAGCGCGACGCCGAACGCCGCCGCGAGCTCACGCGCGAGCCCGACGATCGAGAGCGCGTCGGGACGGTTCGCCGTGACGTCCACGTCGAGCACGGGATCCGTCAGCCGGAAGTGCGCGATCACGTCGGTGCCGAGCGGGATCGTGGGTTCGAGCTGCATGATGCCGTCCTCGAACCACGCGCCGGGCAGAGCGATCTCTTCGGCGGAGATGAGCATCCCCTCGGAGTCGACCCCGCGCATCTTGCGTGGCGCGATCGTCAAACCGCCCGCGAGCTCCGCCCCGATCCGCGCGACGGGCACGGTCTGACCTTCCGCAACGTTCGTCGCGGCGGTCGCGATCAGCAGCGTCTTCTCGCCGCCGATGTCGATCGTGCACAACTGCAGGCGGTCCGCGTTGGGATGCCGGTCGAGCTTGGTGATGCGCCCGGCGACGACGTTAGTGAGCTGCGGGCGCGTCTCGACGTCGTCGACCGGAAAGCCGAGGGCCGCCAGCTTCGCGACGATCTCGTCGGCATTCTCCGGCAAATCGGCGTAGTCGCGCAGCCATGCGATCGGAACGCGCACTATGCTAATGCCTCCGCGAAGCCGGGCATGTTCTCGACGAACGCGCGGATGTCGTTGATGTCGTGGCGCTTCATCGCGATGCGCTCCAAGCCGCAGCCGAACGCCCAGCCCGTCACCTCGTCGGGATCGTAGCCTACCGAGCGCAGCACGTTGGGATGCACCATGCCGCTGCCGCCGATCTCGATCCACCCGCTCCCGCCGCACGTGCGGCAAGAACCGCCCTTACCGTCGCACGCGGGGCACTTCACGTCGATCTCCGCGGACGGTTCGGTGAACGGGAAGAACGACGGGCGGAAGCGCACGTCGGCCGACGGGCCGAACAGCTCGCGGCACATCCCGACCAGCATCCCCTTGAGGTGGCCGAAGTGGATGCCTCGCCCCACCATCAGCCCTTCCACTTGATGGAACATGTAGAGGTGGCGCGCGTCGACCGCGTCGCGGCGGTACGCCTTGCCGGGCACGATGATCGCGATCGGGGGACCGTGCTTGCGCATCGAGCGCACCTGCATCGGCGACGTGTGCGTGCGCAGCACGAGATCGGGCCGCAGGTAGAACGAGTCGAGCCCTTCGCGCGCGGGATGATCCGGCGGGATGTTGAGCGCGTCGAAATTGTTGGCGTCGGTCTCGATCTCCGGACCGAGCACCACCGCGAAGCCGTGCCGCGTGAAGAAGCGCGCGACCTCCAGACCGACGTGCCGCACGGGGTGGATCGCGCCGATGTTCGCCCGCGGGCCCGGGAACGTCACGTCGATCGTGTCGTCGAGCGAACGCTCCAGCGCCGCGCTTTCGACCCGCGTGAGCGCGTGCGCGAGCTTCGCCTCCAGCGCCTCGACGGCCGCGTTGATCACCTTGCCCGCGTTGGGGCGCTCCGCGGGCGGCAGCGCGCCGATGCCGCGCCGCACGCCGGTCACCTCGCCGCTGCGCCCGAGAAACGCGACGCGGACCTCGTCGAGGGCGTGCGCGTCGGGCGCATTCGCGACCGCTTCGTCGAAGCGCGCGGTCAGCGCGGCGAGATTGTCTTCGAGTGAACTCATGCCGGTAATGTCATCCTGAGCCTGTCGAAGGGCATCATATACAAATGCGAACGCCCAGTCCTGGAGGACCGGGCGTTTATGCAACTTCTTTCTGCTGGTGTCTCCCCTTCGTCTGCAGGCTCAGTGACCCTGAGCCTGTCGAAGGGCGCCCGCGTCAGTTCGCGGGCGAGGGATGCAAGTGCCGGTACATCAGGTATGCGCTGATCGAGCCCGTGGTGCTAAACAGTTTCCAGAAAACTTCGGAGGTGCGCATTGCGTCGGCGGTCCCTCTCCTGTCGTTCGGTGCGCGAGTTTCGGGGTCGGCAAGGGCGAGTATAGCACCACCCCATGTGGCCGCCAAGTCTTGACAGATCAGGGTTTTTCGGCGACTTGACAAGACTCTTGACAACGCGCCGCCTCGTATAAAACGATGCTGCCCGCGACGGCCGCGTTGAGGCTCTCCGCGGCGGCGCGCTGGGGTATCCGAACGGCCCTGTCCCAACGGGGTAGCCAGTCCCTGACCCCCCGCCGTTCGTTGCCCACGGCGAGCACGGCGTTGGGCGGAATGCCGACGGCCGAGAGGTCCTCGCCGTCCACGTCGGCCGCCACCACGAGGCGCCCTGCCGCCGCGGCCGCGGCCAGCAGCTCGTCGGGCTCGACCACCGCCACGGGCAGCCGGAACAGCGAACCCATCGCCGCCCGAACGACCTTGGGGGCGAACGGATCGGCTCCGCCGCGGCCGAACAGCACGCCCGCCGCGCCGAACGCCTCGGCCGAGCGCACGAGTGTCCCGGCGTTGCCCGGGTCGGAGACGCCCGCGAGCAGCAGCACCGGCCCGGAGCGGGCGAGCACGCCGGCGACCGTCCCGTCCGGGAGGTCGAAGACCGCCAGGATGCCGGTCGGCGTCTCGAGGTCGGACAGCCGGGCGAACACGCGGTCGGGCAGGACGTAGACGGCGGTCCCGTCCGTCTCGAAGCGGCCGGGATCGAAGCGGCCCAGGCCGGCCTGGGTGGCAAAGATTTCGCGCGGGCGCATCCCCGAGCGCTCCGCCTCCTCGAGCAGGGTCGGGCCCTCGGCGGTGAAGTGGCCGCCCGCGCGGCGCCCCCGCGGCGTCCGCAGGTCGCGGACCGCCTCGATGCGGGGGTTGTGCGGGCTCAGCTCGGTAGGCACCGCACGCCCCTTCACGGCGGAGTCCCGCCCGCCCCGTGGAACCGTCGAAGGCCGTGAAAGACACCCGCGTCGCCGAGATGGTGTGGCTCATCGTGCTGGGGATCCTCGTCGCCGTCGGCGGCAACATCGTGCTCGGCTTGCTCGCGCAGCACCGCGCGTTCGCCGAGGTGCTGCTGCTGGTCGTCGCGATCGGGGCGTTCTTCGGGCTGCGCCGCGCGTTCGTCGCGAACACTGCGACCGCGCGCTCCGACGTCACGAAGGCCGCGGCGTACTTCGCCGCCGCGATCCTGGCGTTCGTCGCGATCGGCTTGCACGTGCATTGGGCGATCGGCGCGTGCATCGCGGCGATCGAAGCCGCGATCGTCTTCGACATCGTCACCATCGTCGCGCGGCTGCGAACCGTGCCGGGAGAAGAGAGCTAGCAACATGCCGGTCTTCGTCACAGGCGGTACGGGCTACATCGGCGCGAGCGTCGTGCGCGAACTGCGCAAACGCACGCATGTCGTGCGCGCGCTCGCGCGCAGCGACGCGGCGGAGCGCAAGCTGCGCGCGCTCGGCGCCGAGCCCGTGCGCGGCGAGATGCGCGATCTCGACACGCTGCGGGCGGAAGCCGCGCAGGCCGACGCCGTCGTCCACGTCGCGGTGGAATACTCCGCCGAAGGCGTCGCGGTCGAGCGCGCCGCGCTCGAAGCGATGTTGGACGGGCTGCGGCCGCAGCGCGCGTTCGTCTACACCAGCGGTTGCTGGGTATACGGCTCGCGCGGCGATGCGCACGTTGCGGAAGACGCGCCGCTCGCGCCGCTCGAGCTCGTCGCCTGGCGCCCGGCGCACGAAGAGCTCGTGCTGTCGCAAGACGGCAGGTTTCGCGCGATCGTCATCCGGCCCGGCGTCGTGTACGGCGACGGCGGCGGTATTCCGGGCGGGCTCGTCGCGGACGCCGCAAAGGGCTCGCTCCGCGTAGTCGGCGACGGCGCGAACCGCTGGCCGACGATCCGTCACGACGCGCTCGCGGAGCTGTACGGCGCGGTCGTCGACACGCGCAGCGCGCACGGCGTCTACAACGCGACGCGCGGCGCCGCGGTGCCATACCTCGAGGTCGCGCACGCCGCGTCGCGCGCCGCGGGCGGCGACGGTCGTATCGCGCACATCACGCTCGACGACGCGCGCGCGCAGATGGGGCCGTACGCCGATGCACTCGCGTCCGATCTGCAGATCGACAGCACCAAAGCGACGCGCGAGCTCGGCTGGGAGCCGCACCGCCCGACGCTGCTCGAAGAGCTGTCGAACACGACGGTGGTGTAGCGACCGCACGCCGGGTTCCGAAAACGCCGCCGCAGCGCGTTTCGTTAGCACGGACATGCCGTATCGTTGAACAACGCGGCGTTCGCCGCGCTGACGAGCGCGCTCGCCGCGCTGCGCATCGATGCGGCCGACGTCAAGACGACGTACTATAACGTCTCGTTCAATCCGCGTCCCGTGCCGCCGCCGGTACCGGCGGGTACCATCGTGCAGGCCTATCCGTATCCGATGGGCGTGCGCTACGGTTACAAAGTGAACCGCCAACTGTCGATCGCGGTATCGCGTGTCGGCGACGTCGGCGCGGTCGTGGATGCGGCGGTGAAAGCGGGCGTGACCAACGTCAACGGCGTGCAGTACAGCTTGAAAGATCGCGCCGGGGCAAATGAAGCCGCGCTCGCGCTGGCGCTCGCCGACGCCGCGAGGCAGGCGAAAGTGGTTGCCGCTGCGAGTCACATGCGACTGGGCGGCATCAAGCAAATCCAAGTAGGACAAAGCTACGGGGATCCGGCCCCGATGCCGATGCTCGCGATGCCGGCAAACGGCGTCGCGGGCGTTCCGACGGAGATCTCACCCGCGGCCGTCGACGTGCGCGCCTCCGTAACGGTGACGTACTACCTCAAGCCGTAGACCGCGTCGCGGCGGCAGGTCGGAGGCGTAGGCCGGGTAAGGTTGCGAGCATGGAGCTTCTCGGAACGCGGCGCATCTACGACGGTAAGGTCGTCAACTTGCGCGTCGACACGCTGCGCGGCCCCGACGGCAAGACGCACGACGTCGAGGTGGTCGAGCATGCGGAGGCCGTGGTCGTCATCGTGCGTCCGCGGCCGCACGAGATGCTGCTCGTGCGGCAATACCGCCACCCGCTCGCGCGCGAGCACTGGGAAGTCGTTGCGGGCGGGATGGAAGCGGGCGAGTCGCCGGAGGAAGCCGCGGCGCGCGAGCTGCGTGAGGAGACGGGCTACGGCGCGCACCGCGTGACGCGATTGTGGTCGGCGTTCTCGGCGCCCGGCTTTTGCGACGAGCTGCTCCACTTCTGCGTCGTCGACGGCTACGACGTGGGCGAGCCGCAGCGCGATGAAGGCGAAGACGGGATGCAGCTCGGCATCTTCGCGATCGAGGAGCTGTGGCGCAAGATTCGTGCCGACGAGCTTGCCGACAGCAAGACGCAGGTGGCAGTGTTGTGGGCGCTGAGCGGTCGCGGTTAGTCGTCGCGTTGCAGGGAGCGCTGCTGCGCGCCGCCGCCGAGTTCGGCAACGAAGAGTGGTTCGCGCCGCATCACCCGCGCGTGCTCGCGACCGCAGCCGCGCTCGACTACGTGCTGATGCTCGCGACCGGCACCGCGGGCGTGCGCATTCCGGAACGTGACGCTGAGCGAGCGATCCACGAAGGGATCACGCGCGCCGTCGACGACCTGATCGCGAGCGCCACGACGATCGCGGACAGCGGAACGCCTGCGGGGATCGCGTTCGCGCGCGAGACCGCCGGGCCGCTGCGCACGGTGCTGCGCGAGGAGACGCTGGCGAGCGACGAGCGCACCTTCGCCGTAATCGCGCTGGCGAACGCGTGACCACGATCGACGCCGGCGCGATCGTCGCGTCGCTCGACGCGGACGAGGAGCACCTGCTCGGCGACGAGATGCACTCGGCGGTGCTCGACCACGGCGCGCGCACTGGCTGCGTGACCGTGCTGCTGCACGGGCTCACCGCTAGCCCGCGCACGTGGCGCGAGTTCGCGCGCGTGCGCCACGCGCGCGGCGAGAACGTGCTGATCCCGCGCCTGCCGCGCCACGGCCACGCCGACCGCATGTCCGAAGCGCTCGCCGGGCTCACCAGCGCGGAGCTCACGGCGCAAGGCGATCGCATCCTCGACGCGGCGGCGGAGCTCGGCGACGAGATCGTCCTGGTCGGGCACTCGCTGGGCGGTGCGCTCGCGCTGCACCTCGCGCACCGCGACGCGCGCGTGTTCCGCGCGGTCGCCGTCGCGCCGTTTCTCGGCATCAAGCGCCTCCCGCCCGACTGGCACGCGTGGGCGCGCGCCGTGCTGGAACACGCGCCCAACCGCTTCCTGTACTGGAACCCGATCGACAAGGGGCGCGGCGTCCCGGAGCATGGTTACCATCGTTACACGACGCGCTCGCTCGCGGCGGGCCTCGCGCTCGGCGACGCGCTGCGCGAAGACGCGCGCAGCGGACCGCCCCGTGCGCGCCACATCGAGCTCGTCCGCAACGCCGGCGAGACGTCGGTCAACAACGGCGCGATCGACGATCTGGTCGCGCGGTGGCGCGCGGTCGGCGGCGAGCGCGTCCGCGTTCACACGCTCGTCGGCCTCGGGCGTTCGCACGACGTGATCGAGCCCGAACGGCGCCGCCCGCCTGCCGCGCGCTTCTTGCCGGTCCTGCACGCGCTGCTCGACGCGCCGCCGCCGCAAACCGATCTGGTGATCGACGTACGGGGCTGAGCGCGCCGCTCAGTCGACGGCTTCGATGGTGACGCTGAGCTTCACGACGTTGCCGACCACGCCGCGCGCATACGTCATGCCGTAGTCGGAGCGGCGAAAGCGTCCGACCGCGTCGTAGTGCACGCGCCGCTTACCGCTCGCGCCGCCGCGAACGTCGGTCGCACGCGCGTCGAACGTGATGCTCCGGGTCACGCCGTGCATCGTGAGCTGGCCGTCGATCCTGAACGTCCGCGGCCCCGTCGCAATGACGCGGTCGCTCGCGAACATGATCTGCGGGTACCGCGCGACGTCGAAGAAACGATCGCTGCGAAGGTCTGCGTCACGCTTGGCATCGTGGGTGGTGAGCCCGGCCGCCCGAAGCACGACGTCGACGCGGCTCGGCGGCTTCGTGCCGCCCGCCGTGGCGATCTCGCCCGACACGACCGGGATCGTTCCGCCGACCTTCGCTACGAGGAGCTCCGATGCCGACAGCGCCACGGTCGAACGGACGGGGTCGACCGACCAGACGCCGTCTGCCGTGGCGGGCGGCGCAGCCCCACCCAAGATGATCGCGAGGGTGCAGATCCAGATCGTTCGCGAGCGAAGCATCCGTCAAAGATGGCGGAAAAAGCTGAAGAAAGTCTGACGATTCGTCTGCGTTTGCCGGGCGTCAGCGCTTTTTCTTGCGTGCCGCGCGATCCGCGGCGAGGGCGTCGAGCGCTTTGGTGTACGACGCGAAGCCGAACCCCGCGAAGCGGTGGACGCAGACGTCGCGAACGACCGAGATCTTGCGGAAGTCGCCCTCGCGCTTGTCGACGTCCGAGAGGTGCACTTCGGCGGCCGGCAGCGCGATCGCGAGCAGCGCGTCGCGGATCGCGTAGGAGTAGTGCGTGAACGCGGCGGGATTGATCACGACCGCATCCGCCCATTTCCGCAGCCGGTGCAGCTCGTCGACGATCGCGCCTTCGTGGTTGGACTGGAAGAAGCGCACGCGCGCGCCGACCTTGTGGGCGTGCGCGCGCACCTCGCGCTCGAGGTCGCGCAGCGTCTTGCGGCCGTAGATCTCCGGCTCGCGCTCGCCCAGCAGGTTGAGGTTGGGGCCGTTGACGACCAGCACGTTCATCCTCATCGCAGGCCGAGCCCCGCGAGCGCCTCGCGCACGTCCTGCGTGCGCACGCCGTCGTCGAGGTGCGCGCGCCCGATCGCGTCGAGCAGCACGTACTGCGTGCCGCCGGCGTGACGTTTCTTGTCCGCGCGCGTCGCCTCGATCACCGCGCTCGCGTCGAGCGACCGCCAAGCCGGCGGAACCGGCAGCCCGGCGAGGTGCGCGTCGGCGTCGGCGCGTGCGGCATCGTCGAGCGCGCCGCGCGCGACCGACAGCGCGAGCGCCGCGCGCATCCCGACGATCACCGCCTCGCCGTGGCGCAGCGTGCCGAACCCCGCGACCTTCTCGATCGCGTGACCGACGGTGTGGCCGAAGTTCAAGATCGCGCGCGCCCCCGTGCGGTCGTCCTCGTCGCGCGCGACGATCTCCGCCTTGAGCTCCACGCAGCGCGCGATCGCGTTCAGCGCGGTCGCGGGATCGTCGAGCAGCGCCGCCTCGCCCGCGCGCAGCGCGGCATACAGCTCCGCATCGAGCGCAAGCCCGTACTTGAGCATCTCGCCGTAGCCCGACACGACGTCGCGGCGCGGCAGCGAGCGCAGCGCGTGCGGCGCGATCGCCACGAGCGCCGGCTGCGTCACCGTGCCGACCAGGTTCTTTCCGCTCGGCAAGTTGATCGCGGTCTTCCCGCCGATCGCCGCGTCGACCGCCGCGAGCAGCGTCGTCGGCACCGCGACGTACGGCACGCCGCGTTGATACGTCGCGGCCGCGAAGCCGACCGCGTCGCCGATCGTGCCGCCGCCCACGCCGACGACGAGTCCCCGCCGGTCGAGCTGCGCGTCGACGAAGCGCGCGTACAGCGCGCCCAGCGACGCCAACGACTTGAGCGATTCGTCCGCGTCGACACACTGCAGCGTCGCGTGCACGTGCGCGGCTTGATACGCGTGCGCGATCCGCTCGCCGACCTCCTCGACGCGCCGGTCGACCACGACGATCACCCGGCCGCCCGCCAGCGGCGCGACGCGCTGCGGCAAGTCGTCCAGCACGCGCGGCCCGATCGCGACGTCGTACGGGCGTGCGGTCTCGAAGCGCACCACGCGCTCGTCGCTGAGCGCGGCGTCGACCGCGCGCGCGAGCTCTGCCGGATCGAGCCCGTCGGCGGCGACGTACACTGCGGATTCCAGATAACGCGGGCGCCGCGCCGCGTGCAGGCGGGCGAGCGCACCCGGCTCGCGAAGCAAGGGGCGCGTGCCGGCGGCGTGCGCGGTGCGCTCCACGCACACTTCGAGCGTCGCGTCCAAGAACACGAGCGTGCCGCTCGACGTGACCGCACGCCGGTTCACCGGATCTTCGAGCGCGCCCGCGCCGAGCGCGACGACGGAATCACCGCCCGTCGCGAGGGCACCGATCGTCTTGCGTTCGAGCGCGCGAAACGCGGGTTCGCCGTCTTCCGCGACGATGCGCGCGATCGGCCGTCCGTCCGTCGCTTCGATGGCAGCGTCCACATCGACGGCGTCGAGCCCGCGCAGTGCCGCCAGCAACGGCGCGACGGTGGACTTGCCGGCGCCGGGCGGACCGCACAGGTAGATGTTAGCGCGCACGGGCGGTGCGCTCCCACGCGGCGACGCGCTCGCGCAGCTCGTCGAGCGAGTCGCCGCCGAATTTGTCGAGGACGGCGTCCGCCAGCACCAGCGCGAGCAGCGACTCGCCGATTACCGCGGCGGCCGGCACGGCGCAGGTGTCGCTGCGCTCGACGTGCGCGCGCGTCGCTTCGCCGGTGCGCAGATCGACGGAGTCGAGCGGCTGCATCAGCGTCGCGATCGGTTTCATCGCGGCGCGCACGACGATCGGCTGACCCGTGGTCATCCCGCCTTCGATCCCACCCGCGCGGTTGCTGCGATAGCGCGTCGCCGTGTCGCCGCCCGGCTCGTACTCGTCGTGCGCCTGCGAACCACGCACGGCCGCCGCGCCGAAGCCAAGCCCGATCTCGACGCCTTTGATCGCGTTGAGCGCCATGAACGTCTTCGCGACCTCGCCTTCGAGCCGGCGATCCCACTGCGCGTACGAACCGAGCGCGATCGGAACGCCGCGCGCGACCACTTCGAACACGCCGCCCAGCGAATCGCCCACGGCTTTCGCGTGCTCGATCTCCTGCACCATCGCCGCCGCGGCGACCGGATCGAGCGCGCGCGCCGGCGACGCGTCGATCTCCTCGGGCGGCACGTCGCGCCACGGCGTCTCGTCGACCGCCCGGCCGATGCGCACCACGCGGCTGCTCAGCGTGACGCCGAGCTCGGCCAGCAGCGCGCGCGCGACCGTGCCGAGCGCGACGCGCATCGCCGTCTCGCGCGCGCTCGCGCGCTCGAGCACATCGCGCAGGTCTTCGCGCGCGTATTTGATCCCGCCGATGCGGTCGGCGTGGCCGGGTCTCGGCACGTGCACCTGCCGCGCGGCAGGCGCGTCGCTCTCGGGGGCATCGACGCGCATGATCTCCGACCAGCGCACGTGGTCCTTGTTCTCGAGGTACAGCGCGATCGGGCTGCCGATCGTCACGCCGCGGCGCACGCCGCCGATGATGCGAATCTCGTCGGTCTCGATGTTCTGGCGGTTCCCGCGCCCGAACCCGAGCTTGCGCCGCCGCGCCTGCGCGAGCAGCGTCGCCGCATCGAGGGCGAGGCCGCTGGGGATCCCTTCGATGATCCCGACGAGCGCGGGCCCGTGCGACTCGCCGGCGGTGAGAAAACGCAGGCTCATGCGGTAGTCTCCGAGAGCGTAGGGACGAAGCCGAACCAGCGTTCGAACGTCGCTGCCGCTTGCGCGACGAACATCGTGGTGCCGGTGACCGTGCGCAAGCCGCGCGCGCGCGCGTCGATCAAGTACGGCGTGTCTTCGGGGACGTACACGAGGTCGAACGCCGCCGCGCCGGGCGGCGCGTTCGCGGGCAGGAGGGATAGCTGCGGCTGACCTTCCATCCCGACGGGCGTCGCGTTGACGTAGAGGTCCGCCCGCGGCACGTCGTCCAGCGCGCACGCAAACGCACCGAAGGCCGCGGCGACCGCGGCGGCGCGGTCGAGGTTGCGTGCGGCGACCGTGATGCGCGCCGCGCCGCTGCGCCGCGCGGCCTCGGCGACCGCGCGCGCGGCACCACCGGCGCCCAGAATCGCGACGCGCGCGCCACGCAGCGCGACCCCGTGCTGCGCGAGCGCCGCTTCGACGCCGGCCACGTCGGTGTTGTCGGCGACGAGCGCGTCGCCGTCGCGCGTCAGCACGTTGGCGGCACCGCACGCAAGCGCGGACGGCTCGACGCGGTCGGCGAGCGCGAGCGCGCGTTCCTTGTGCGGCAGGGTCACGTTGCAGCCGACGAACTCCGGCAGCGTGCGCCAGCGCGCGAGCGTCGCCGCGAGCTCGTCGGGCGGAACGTCGATCGCTTCGTATGCGAGCGCGATCCCGCTCGCGGCGGCGAACCGCGCGAAGAGCGCCGGCGAACGGCTGTGCGCGACGGGATGGCCGATCACCGCGGCGCGGCGCACGTCGCTCATCCGAGCGCCGCCAGCGCAGCGGTGAAACCGGGGAACGACACCGCGGCGCAATCGGGGTCGTCCATCGTCACCCGAACGCCCGCCGCGCGCGCCGCGACGGCAAACGCCATCGCGATGCGGTGGTCGCCCGCCGTGACGATCGCACCGTCGCGCCAGCGCGCCGGCCCGTGCACGGCGAACCCGTCGGCGAACGTTTCGACCTCGACGCCGAGCTCGCGCGCTGCCGCCGCAAACGTCTCGATGCGATCGGACTCTTTCACGCGAAGCTCCGCCGCGCCCGACACGACGGTCGTTCCCTGCGCGAACGCGCCGAGCACGCCGACCAGCGGCAGCTCGTCGATCAACCCCGGCACCTCGTGCGGCTCGACGGTGATCGCACGCAACGCGGCGCCGCGCACGCTGACGCGTCCGCTCGGTTCGGGACCGAAGCCCGTCGCCTCGACGTCGACCTCCGCGCCGAACCGCCGCAACACGTCGAAGAACGCCGTGCGCGTCGGGTTCAAGCCGACGTTCGCGACGACCGCGCGCGCGCCGGGAACGGCCGCCGCGGCGGCGAGCAGGAACGCGGCGCTCGACACGTCGCCGGGGACCACGAGGTCCGTGGCGGCCGGCGTCTGCGGGCCGATCAGGAGCAGCGCGTCGCCGTCGCGCGCGCACGCGATCCCGAACACGCCGAACAGCCGTTCCGTGTGATCGCGCGTCGCGAGCTCGCCGGTCAGCCGCGTGGTTCCGCGCGCGCCGAGCGCGGCGAGCAGCACCGCCGATTTGATCTGCGCGCTCGCAACGGTGATCGCGACGTCCGCGCCGCGCGCCGCGCCGTTGCCGTGCACGACGACCGGCGCCGTGCCGCCCGCCGCGAGCTCGATGCGCGCGCCGAACGCCGCGAGCGGTTCCGCCACGCGCCGCATCGGGCGCGCGCGCAGCGACGCGTCGCCGTCGAGCGTCGCGGTGAGCGCGCGCGTTGCCAGCGCGCCGGTGAGCAGCCGGATCGAGGTGCCGCTGTTGCCGCAGTCGATCGGCTCGCGCGGCGCGACCAGCGCGCCGCCGCTGCCGGTGACGACGAGCGCGTCGCCGTCTTCGCGCATCGCGACCCCGAGCGCGCGCAGCGCGCGCTGCGTGGAGCGCACGTCGAGACCGGCCGGGACGTTGCGCAGCCGGGACTCGCCGCACGCGAGCGCAGCCAAAATCAGCGCGCGATGCGCGATGGACTTGTCGCCGGGGACTGTCAAGGGGGGAATCGTCGCCGTCATCGTCCTTCTCGCCGGTGCAACACGACGCGGGCGGCGGCGGTTGTGGCGACGGCCGTGTCGGCGACGTTCCCGGCGACGCGGCACACGAAAATGTCCCCGAGCCCGAGATCGAAGAGGATCTCGGGGCAACTCGGCGGGTCCGCGCTCGCCTCGAGCGTCTGGATCGTCGGGGTGGCCAGCGGCGCCTTGTTCCCGGCCACCGCGGCCAGCAGCGGGGAGGCGCCGGTCAGGAACTCGGAACGCGGATGGTGCATCAGCCCTTCCTATGACAGCCGTCGCCGTTTCCCCCGAGCTCTTCGCCGACACGGTCGCGATCCGGCGCGATCTGCATGCGCACCCCGAACTCGCCTTCGAAGAGACGCGAACTGCGGATATCGTCGCCGCCCGGCTGCGCGCGCTCGGGTTCGACGTGCACACCGGGATCGGCGGCACCGGCGTCGTCGGCATGCTGGCCGGCGCGCACCCGGGCCCGACGATCATGCTGCGCGCCGACATGGACGCGCTGCCGATGCCCGAGGAGAACGACGTCCCGTACGTATCGCGCAACGCGGGCGTCACGCACGCGTGCGGCCATGACGCGCACGTCGCGATGCTGCTCGGCGCGGCGACCATCCTGCGCGAGCGCGCGAGCGAGGTGCACGGCCGCGTCGCGTTCGTGTTCCAGCCGGCAGAAGAAGGCGGCGGCGGCGCGCGCGCGATGCTCGACGACGGCCTCATCGCGCGCTTCGCGATCGAGCGCGCCTACGGGTTGCACATCGCGAACATCTTGCCCACCGGCATGTTCGGGCTGCGGCCCGGCCCGCTGATGGCTGCGGTCGACTCGTTCGATCTGGTCGTCGAAGGTATGGGCGGACACGGCGCGATGCCGCACCGCTCGGTCGATCCCGTCGTGGTCGCCGCCGACGTGGTCGGCGCGCTGCAGCGCGTCGTCAGTCGCGAGATCGATCCCATCGAACCCGCCGTGCTGACGATCGGCGCGATCAACGGCGGCACCACGTACAACGTGATCCCGCCGCGCGTCGCGCTCAAGGGTACGGTGCGCACGTTCACCGACGCGACGCGCGACACGATGGAAGCGCGCGTGCAGCGCATCGCCGAACACACGTGCGCCGCAGCGAACGCGACGTGCTCGCTGCAATGGCACCCGTCGTATCCGGTCACCGTGAACGATCCCGGCGAAGCCGCGTTCGTCACCGCGACGCTGACGGCGGAATTCGGCGCGGCGCGCGTGCAGGAGATCGCGCCCGTCATGGGCAGCGAGGACTTCTCGTACTTCGCGCAGGTCGTGCCGGCGTGTTTCTATTTCCTGGGCGCGGGCGACGCATCGCACCAGTTCCCCAACCACCATCCCGCGTTCGACATCGACGAGAACGCGATGAAAGCAGGGATCGCCGCTCACGTCGCGGTCGCGCTGGCCGCTACTTCGTCCTCGCCTCGTCGATGAGCAGGATCGCGCGGCGATCGACCGACTGCAGGTGCTTGAGCTCGGCGATGACCGCGCCGACCGGGCTGTTCGCGTCGATCATCTCGGTCACGGTGTAGCCCGCCGACTTCTTCGCGGCGTCGTCGATCGGCCCGCGCAAGAAGCTCGGCGCCGCCTTGTACGCGTCGATCATCGTGAACATCGGGCCGGCCTGCTTGTAGATTTGCTTCGGGTCCGCCGTGATGACGTACACCCAGCGCGACGAGTCCGCGGCCTCGAACTGCGCGGTGCCGTCGCCGTTCACGTCGAAGGTGTTCTTGGTGTGCGACGAGCGGGCGGCGTGCGACGTCGTGTCGCGCATACCGTGCGGCGGAGCCGACTCCAGCGCCGCGACCCAGCTGCGCAGCTGTGCCGTCGTCGCGCCCGTCTCGGCGATGATCACGTGGCCGTGAAAGTTTCGGGGCAGATCCGCGTGCGGATCGTTCGCACGGATGACGGCGAACATTTGCGCCGTGTCGACCGGCACGACGTTCACGACCTCGCTGCGCGGATACAGCGGGAAATCGCTCGGGTTCTTCCACTCCCGCGGCGGGTGCGACTCGCTCTGGTTGCCGCCGCGGCCGCACGCGCTCAGCAGCGCGGCGGCGAGCAGCGCGGCGCCGAGCGCGGACGGCCACGACCTCGTCATGCCGCATTTCTTCGCAGACATGACGAGGGCGCCCCCTGATGGCGAGGGAAAAAACCGCTTACGCGAGGCTGGGCGCGGGGACCAATCCGTTCTCGTGCACCGGCGTGCCGGCCGGGGCCGCAGCCGGGGCCGGAGCGCTCCGCCCGTGCGCGAGGTACAGCGCACCGCCGGTGAAGACGTAGCCGCCGACGAGGTTGCCGATGGTCACCGGGATCTGGTTCCAGAGCAGCCACTGCGCGAACGAGATCTTCGCGCCGAGCAGCATCGCGGTCGGGATAAGGAACATGTTCACGACGGCGTGCTCGAAGCCCAGCGCGTAGAAGATCGTGATCGGCAGCCAGGCCGCCGCGATCTTGCCAATCGTCGAGCGCGAACCCACCGCGAGCACGACGCCCAGGCACACGAGCCAATTGCACAGGATCGCCTTGACGAACACCGTGAACATCCCGGCCGCGCCGGCGTGCTCGTAGCCGACCGTCTTGGCCGTCGCCGCGAGGATCATCTTGTTCGCGAGCCCCGTCTTGTCGGGCGCGTGCAGCGCCGTCGTCAGCGCGACGGCCAGCAGCATCCCGAACACGAGCGAGCCGAACAGGTTCCCGACGAAGATCCAGCTCCAGTTCGACAGGACGGCCGACGGCTTCACGCGCCCTGCGTGAAGGCCCATGGGCAGGATGCCGAACGCGCCGGTGACCAGCTCGAGCCCGAGCAGGACGATGATCGCGAAGCCGACCGGGAACAGCACTGCTCCGACGATCGGCAACCCGGTCTGTACCGTGGCGTACGTCGCGAACGCGCTCGCTACGCCGAGCAGCGCGCCTGCGAGCGCGCCGCGAATGATGAGGTCTCGTGGCCGCAGCGCCGTCTTCTGCGTCGCGCTGTCGACCAGCGCAGTGATCAGTTCACCCGGCTTCATCTGATCCATACTCGTGAGGTATCGGCCGGCTCGCCCGCTTCTTGAGCGTCCGGGGCAAAGAGAAAGGCGCCTCACGTGGAGGCGCCTTCAAGCGCTAGGCCGCCGTCGTTGCCGCGCCGACCGCGTCTTTCGCCAGCGCCGTGAGGCGGCCGAAGGCCGCCGCATCGTGCACGGCCAGGTCGGCCAGCGCCTTGCGGTTGACGATCACGCCGGACTTCTTGAGGCCGGCCATGAGCTTCGAGTACGAGAGCCCTTCGCGCCGGGCGGCCGCGTTGATGCGGGCGATCCAGAGCGCGCGGAAGTCGCGCTTGCGCACGCGGCGGTCGCGGAACGCGTACTTGAGCGAGTGCAGCAGCGCTTCGTTCGCGACGCGATAGTTGCGGCTGCGCGCCGCGCGGAAGCCCTTGACGAGCTTCATCACCTTGCGGCGGTTCTTGATCTTGTTGAGACCGCGTTTGATTCGAGCCATGTGTCAGTCTCCTAGAGCAAGTACGGGATCTGCGGCGCGAAACGCTTCAGATCGCCTTTGAACGTCGGTTGGTCGCGGCGGAAGTTCCGCTTGCGCTTGCGCGATTTCTTGCTGAGGATGTGACCGCAGCCGTCGAACTGGTGGCGGTGAAGGACCTTGCCGTTGGCGGTCACTTTCACGCGCTTCGCGGTGCTGCGGTGCGTTTTGATCTTAGGCACTGGCTCCCCCGATGTTGGCGACCGCGTCCGTTGTTTCCGTGCTCTCGGCTACGTCGCCCGCATCGTCGTGGTGCGCCTCTTCGGCATGCACGACGGTGTCGGCTTCGTGGTGCGCGGTGTCCGTCTTGAGGTGGACGAAACGCGGCGGACCGAGCGGGGTGGCTCGCGGAGCCATGATGAGAAACATGTTCTTGCCTTCGAGTTTGGCCTCGCGTTCCACGATGGCGCTGTTCTCGAGGTCTTTGGCGACTCGGTCGAGCAGCCGTTTCCCGAACGCGGTGTACGTGATCTCGCGTCCGCGGAACATGATCGTGACCTTGACTTTGCCGCCGTCGAGCAGAAGACGTTCCGCCATCTTCGCTTTGACTTCGTAATCGTGGACGTCGATCTTGGGACGCAGCTTGACTTCGCGCAACTCCCAGTTGCGCTGTTTCTTGCGCGCCTCTTTGTCTTTTTTCGACTGCTCGTACTTGAGGCGACCGTAATCCCCGATACGGCAGACCGGAGGGACCGCGGTCGGTGACACCTCGATGAGGTCCAGGCCCTTGCTGCGTGCCATCCCGAGGGCTTCCTCGGTGGTGATGACGCCGAGCTGTTGGCCGGCATCGTCGATGACACGGACTTGGCGGATTCTGATCTGCTCGTTGACGCGTAACGGTCGTGCTATGACAAACTCTCCGGAAAGAACATAAAAAATGCGAAGACGCCGAAGCGGTCCCCGCCATTCGAGAAGGACCGGATCGCCCGCGGGCATCCGGTGAGGGCGTCGGGTTCCTGCGAACCCTGCGTCCTGCTTCGGCTCGCGGAGCGTATCACGCCGCCGGGGCGGGCGTCAAGGACGCCGCCTGCTCTGCGCGCGGTAAGTCTCCGAGGTAAGGAGGCCGTAAGTCGGTTGCGCGAGGATGGGTTGGGGTCCCGGGTCCCCGCTCTTCTTCCAGGAGAATCATCAGCATGAACCAGATCCTGAGCCGGACGCTCCGGCCGCTCGCAGCCCTTGCGCTGGCCGCCGGACTGCTTCTTCCGACCTCGAGCAGCGCGCAGACCGCGGTGTCGACGCTCCTCGGAAACTGGACGGCGCCGCCCGGCGGCACGGTCTCGAACGTCGTCATCGGCGGCGGCCCCGGCGCGTACACGATCGACGTCAAGGCGCCGTGCACCCCGACCCCGTGCGACTGGGGCACGCGGCCGCTGACCATCTACGCGCCGTCCGTCAGCATCAAGGTCGGCAAGATCGGCTCCGCGACCTACAACCAGGGCTTCGCCCAACGCATCGTTGTCGTCACTGCCATGGACGCGACCGCGCCGTTCCTGCGCGTAGACGTGTACTCGAAATTCACCGGCACCGGCCGTTCCAACTACGCCACCACGCAGACCCTGCACTAACACGCCCTTCGCGGAAATAGAGGATCGCACGACGGCGCGGCGAGAGTCGCGCCGTCTGCATGCTCCTGACCCTCACGAACACGACGGTGCCCGCCCGCGACCTCGGCCATCTCCTGCGCAAGCACCCGGATCGGCTGCAGACGTTCGCGCTCGGCTTCGGCGCGGCGCACGTGTTCTATCCGGAAGCGAGCGCCGCGCGCTGCACCGCGGCACTGCTGCTCGACGTCGACCCCGTGGGCCTCGTGCGCGGCCGCCCGACGTCCACCGACGACGGCGGGCTCGTCGACGCGTACGTCAACGACCGCCCGTATGTCGCGTCGTCGTTACTCAGCGTCGCGATCGCACGCGTGCTCGGCGCCGGGCTCGGCGGCCGTTCGGAGCCGGCCGAGCTTGCCGCGCGCGAGCTCGCGCTGCAAGCGCGCGTCACGCCGGTGCGCGTGGCCGTTCGACAAGCGCCGGACGACGGCGAGGATCTCGTGCGGCGGCTTTTCGTGCCGCTGGGCTACGACGTGCACGTCGAGCCGGTCGCGGTCGTCGACGCCGCGCACGCCGGCCGCCACGCGTCGATTTCGCTCACCGCTTCCACCACCGTGCAGCGGCTGCTCGCGCACCTCTACGTGCTGATCCCGGTGCTCGACGACGAGAAGCATTATTGGGTCGGCGAAGCGGAGGTCGAGAAGCTGTTTCGCCACGGCGGGGACTGGCTCGCGGCGCATCCCGACCGCGAGCTGATCGCCCGGCGCTACCTGCGCCGCGCGCCGAAGCTCGCGCGCTCGGCGATCGCGCGCCTCGCCGCGCTCGACGACGCGGACGAGTCGAACGCCGCAGGCGAGGCCGGCGGCGAAGGCCGCGAGCAAACCGTCGTCGAGAAGCCGCTGCGCCTGCAAGACCGCCGGATCGCGGCGGTGCTCGATGCGCTGCACCGCGCCGGCGCGCGCAGCGTCGTCGACCTCGGCTGTGGCGACGGCGATCTCGTCGTCGCGCTGGCACGCGACGCGAGCGTCGAGCGCGTCGTGGGAAGCGACGTGTCGGTGCGCGAGCTCGAGCGCGCAAAGGAACGGCTCGACCGTGCGCTGATGCCGGCGTCGCGCCGCGAGCGCATCGGGTTGTTCCAGTCATCGGTGCTCTACCGCGACGCGCGCCTCGCCGGGTTCGACGCGGCGGCGCTGCTCGAAGTGGTCGAACACCTCGAGCCGGCGCGGCTGCCCGCGTTCGCGCGTGCGGTGTTCGGTGCCGCGCATCCGAAGACGATCGTGGTCACGACGCCGAACCGCGAATACAACGTGCGCTTCCCGGCGCTCGCCGGCGGCAAGCTCCGCCACGCGGACCACCGGTTCGAGTGGACGCGCGCGGAGTTCCGGGACTGGGCGCAGGCAACGGCTTCGGCGTACGGTTACACCGTCGCGTACGGCGACGTCGGCGATCCCGACGCGGCGCTCGGCGCGCCGACGCAGATGGCGGTGTTTTCGTGCAGCTGACGATCCCCGACTTCGCGCTCGTCGTGCTGATCGGCGCGTCGGGCTCCGGCAAGTCCACGTTCGTCGCGCAGCATTTTCGTGCGACGGAGATTCTGTCGTCCGACCGCTGCCGCGCGCTCGTCGCCGACGACGAGTCCGATCAGAGCGCCACCAAGGACGCGTTCGACGTGCTCTACGCGATCGCCGAGAAGCGGCTTGCTGCGCGACGCCTCACCGTGATCGACGCGACGAACCTGCGCCGCGAAGATCGCGCGAAGGGGATCGCGCTCGCTCGCAAGTTCCACGCGCTGCCGGTCGCGCTGGTGCTCGATGTACCGGCGAACGTCGCGGTCGAGCGGAACCGCGCGCGAGCGGACCGGCAGTTCGGCGCGCGCGTCGTCCACGAGCACGTGCGCATGCTGCGTTCGTCGCTGCGCAACTTGCGCACCGAGGGCTACCGCGTCGTGCACGTGCTGGACTCACAAGAGAAGATCGACGCCGTCTCGATCGCGCGCGAACCGCTCTACAACGACAAGCGGGCCGAGCACGGCCCGTTCGACGTGATCGGCGACGTGCACGGCTGCTTCAGCGAGCTGTGCGCGCTGTTCGACCGGCTGGGCTACGTGGAAGAAGCGTACGACGGCCGCCCGGCGCGCCGCCATCCCGACGGCCGGCGCGCGATTTTCCTCGGCGACCTGGTCGACCGCGGTCCGACGATCGTCGAGACGCTGCGCCTCGCGATGGACATGGTCGCCGCCGGCAGCGCGCTGTGCGTCCCAGGCAATCACGAGATGAAGCTGCTGCGCAAGCTCAACGGGCGCAACGTCAAGGTGTCGCACGGGCTGGGCGAGACGCTCGCGCAGCTCGACGCGCTGCCCGACGGCGAACGCGGCGCGTTCATCGAGTCCGTGCGCGTGTTTCTCGACGGGCTCGTCAGCCACTACTGGCTCGACGACGGCAAGCTCGTCGTCGCGCACGCCGGCTTGCGCGAAGACATGCAGGGCCGCGGTTCGGGCGCGGTGCGCGAGTTCGCGCTCTACGGCGAGACCACGGGCGAAACCGACGAGTTCGGCTTGCCGGTGCGCTTCGACTGGGCGTCCGAATACCGCGGCAAGGCGGTCGTGGTGTACGGCCACACGCCGGTGCCGCGCGCCGAGTGGGTGAACAAGACGATCTGCGTCGACACCGGCTGCGTCTACGGCGGCGCGCTCACGGCGCTGCGCTATCCGGAGCTCGAGACCGTGTCGGTCGCTGCGGAGCGCGTATACGTCGAACCGGTGCGGCCGCTCGTCCCGGCGCCGGAAACGGTTGCGGCCGCGACCGCGCAGCAGTCGGCCGACGATGTGCTCGACATCGACGACGTCGCGGGCAAACGGCACATCGCGACGCGCCTGCTGCCGCACGTCACGGTCCCCGCGGAGAACGCCGCCGCCGCGCTGGAAGTCATGAGCCGCTGGTGCGTCGACCCGCGGTGGCTGATCTACTTGCCGCCCACGATGTCGCCGCCGGAGACGAGCCGCCGCGAGAACTTGCTCGAGCATCCCGACGAGGCGTTCGCGTACTTTCGCCGCGCCGGCGTCGCGCGCGTCGTGCTGGAAGAAAAGCACATGGGCAGCCGCGCGGTCGTCGTGCTCGCGCGCGACGCGGACGCAGCGCGGCGCCGTTTCGGCGTCGATACAGGCGAGCGCGGCGTCGTGCTCACGCGAACCGGGCGCGCGTTCTTTGCGGACGCGGGGTTCAACAAATCGCTGCTCGACCGGCTGTCGGTCGCGCTCGAACGCAGCCGTTTCTGGACGCGCTTCGACACCGACTGGCTCTGCCTCGATGCGGAGCTGATGCCGTGGTCCGCGAAAGCGCAGGGGCTCGTCGACGCGCAGTACGCACCGGTCGGCGAAGCGGCGGTGGCCGGGCTCGGCGCGGCGGCCGATGCGCTGCGCGCCGCGGTCGTGCGCGGCGTCGACGCGAACGCGCTGCTCGAGCGCGTCGAAGCGCGCGCCGATGCCGCGCTGCGTTACGTCGACGCGTTTCGCCGCTACGTGCGGCCCGTGCACGGCGTCGACGACCTCGTCCTCGCGCCGTTCCATCTGCTAGCGACGGAAGGCGTCGTCTACGACGACCGCGATCACATGTGGCATCTCCACGCGCTCGCGGAGATCTGCGCCGCCGATCCCGCGCTGCTGCTCGCGACGGCGTATCGCGAGGTTTCGCTCGACGACGAGCGCCAGTGCGAGGACGCGGCGAGCTGGTGGGAAGAGCTGACGGCGAACGGCGGCGAGGGCATCGTCGTGAAGCCGTGGACGTTCACGACGCGCGGCCACAAAGGCGTCGTGCAGCCGGCGCTCAAGGTGCGCGGCCGCGACTACCTGCGCATCGTCTACGGCCCCGAGTACACGCTGCCGGATCAGCTCGAACGACTGCGCGAACGCGGCCTCAACACCAAACGCCGTCTCGCGCTTCAGGAGTTCTCGCTCGGCATCGAAGCGCTGCACCGCTTCGTCGAACGCGCGCCGCTGCGCGCCGTTCACGAATGCGTGTTCGGCGTCCTGGCGCTGGAGAGCGAACCGGTCGATCCGCGGTTGTAAGCCGCGCGGTCAGCGCGGTGCCGCGCGGTTCGGCCGCGCAGGGAACTCCGGGCGTGGCGGCGCTTTCGCGAGCGCTTCGCCGATCAGCCTCAGCGCTTCGTCGAGCTGCGGGTCTTCGCCGCGCAACGTGTCTTGCGGCGCGATGTCGACGACGTGCGTCGGGTCCGTGCCGTAGTTTTCCACGCCCCAGCCTGCGTCGGTGAACCAGAACGAATACTCCGGCTGCGTCGTCTGCGTGCCGTCGACGAGGCGATGGCGCGGGTTGATGCCGATGACGCCGCCCCACGTGCGCATGCCGACGAGCGGGCCCAGGCCGTACAGCTTGAAGCAGTGGCTGAAGATGTCGCCGTCGGAGCCCGCGAACTGGTTGGTCACTGCGACGATCGGACCGCCGAGCGATTCTTCGGGATACGGGAACGGCGGGCCCCAGCGCGACACGTCGTAGCCGACGCGCTTGCGCGCAAGCTTTTCGAGCAGCAGCGCGGAGACGTGACCGCCGCGGTTGTAGCGCACGTCGACGATCAACCCGTCGCGGTCGAACTCGCTCAGGTAGCCGCGATGGAACTCCGCGAAGCCCCACGGGCCCATGTCGGGCACGTGCACGTAGCCGACGCGCCCCTGCGTGCGCTCGTGCACCACGGCGCGGTTCGCGTCGACCCACGCGCGATAGCGCAGCATCCGCTCGTCTTTCAGCGTTCGCACCAGCACGCGCCGCGGCGGGTCCTTCCCGCGCACGACGGACAGCACGATGTCGCGGCCGGCTTGGTTCACGAGCAGCGCGGCGGGGCCGTTCTGCGCGCTCACCGCGCGCCCGCCGATCGCGACGATCAGGTCGCCTTCCTTCACATCGACGCCGGGTTCCGCGAGCGCGGAGTCGGCATCGCGGTTCCACGGGTCGCCGCGCAGGATGCGCTCGACGCGATACGCCTTCGCGCGGTCGTCCCACGCGACGTCGGCGCCGAGAAACCCGCGTTTGTACTGGGGCGGCAGCGGCCGGTCGCCGCCGCTCTCGTACGCGTGCGACGTCCCGAGCTCGCCGTGCATCTCCCAGATCACGTCGGACAGCTCGTTGCGCGAGCGCACCTTCGGCAGCAGCGCTTCGTAGCGCGCCAGCACAGCGTTCCAATCGATGCCCGACATCAGCGGGTCCCAGAAGTTCTCGCGCTGCAGGCGCCACGCTTCGCGCAGCATCTGCCGCCATTCGGCGAGCGGCTCCACCAGCACGCTGATGCGCGCGAGGTCCAGCCAGCCCGTGCGCCGGCCGATCTCCGGCGCCGGTTTGTCGTCGTCGCCCTCTTCCGGCAGATCGCCGCCCGCGTCGATCGCGCGCAGCTTGCCGTGCGAGAAGTATACCAACGTGCGCGCGTCGGGACCGATGACGAAATCCTCGACCTCCGTCGCGAGCGTCGCGCTGCGCTGCTGCTCGAAATCGTACGCGAACAGCTCGCCTTCGGAGTCGGTCTCGTGATCGCGCTCGTCGGGCCGGATCCCGCGCACCGGGAAGCGCGAGAAGATCGCCCGCCCTTTCGCGGCGACGATGCGGTCGTACGAACCTTCGTCGACGGGAAAGGCCAGCATCCGGCGCGGCAGGCCGTCCGTATCGACCACGACGTCGGGCTTTACATCCTTCTTGTCGTCGTCGTCGTGATCGTCGTCGTCGCGCGGCTTGTGCAGCGGCGCCGGCTTGGCCTTGAACGGGTTCGCGACCGTTTCGCGCAGCGTGACGAGATACGGCCGCCACGCCTCGGGAAAGCTCAGCTCGAACTGCAGCGCGTCGTACACCGGGTGGAAGTCGCGCGTCGAGAGGAAGTACAGGTAGTTGCCGTCGGGATCCCACGCGGGCGAACGGTCTTCGCGCAAGACGCTCGTCGCGTCGACGATGCGTCCGGTGTCGCACTCGGCGAGCCGCACGATCGCGGTGTGCGTCTTGGGCGACCAGACGTAGGCGAGCCAACGTCCGTCGGGCGAGAACGCGAGGTCGTCGATGCGCTCGCCGATGCTGCGGTCGAGCAGCCGCGGTTCGCCGCCGAGATCGAGGAGCCACAGCTCGTGACGGTTGTTGGCGAACGCGAGGCGGTCGCCCGCGGGCGAGGCGACGAGCTGGTGGAGCACGCCGGTATCCGCTGCCGTGACGTACCGCGGCGGCGCGCTCTGGTCGACCGGCGCGACCGCGATGCGCTCGTAGCCGCCGAAGTCGTCGACGTACGCGACGCGTTTGTCGTCGTGCAGCCACGCGATCAGCCGCCGCCGCGCGTGCGGCTCGTCCGGATCCTGCGCGGGTCCCGACGACGGGTGCTCGGTGACGGCTTCTTCCCACAGCGGCATCGTGTACGCGCGTCCGCGCGTGACGAGTCCCAACGCGGTGCCGTCGTGCGAAACGGCGAACGTTTCGAGCAGCTCCGCGGCGTCGACGAAACGGCGCGTCGTCTCGGGTGCGTTCGACGGCATCTGCACCGCGACGCGCTGCACGCTCGCGTCGCGCGGGTCGAGCAGCACGAGCTCGCCGCCGCACGCGTACACGACGCGCGTGCCGTCGGTCGCGGGGAAGCGCGCGTAGTGCTCGCGCTCGTTCGTATGGCAGCGCAGATCGGCGCCGTCCGGCGTGACGGAGTAGAGGTTGCCGATCCCCTCGTGATCGGAGAGGAAGATCACGCGGTCCCCAAGCCACAGCGGCCACACGAGGTTGCCGGGGACGTCGCCGCAGATGCGCGCGAACGCGCCGTCACCGCGCGCATCCACCCACAGATGTCCGGCGGTGCCGCCGCGGTAGCGCTTCCAGCGCGCCGGATCGATCGCGTTGCGCCCGAGCAGCGTCGCGCCGTTCGCGGCGACGTCGATCGTCATCGCGTGACCGAGCCCGAGCGCGACGGGTTCGCCGCCGTCCGCGTCGACGCGCCACGCGAGCGTTTCTTTGACGAACGGCGATCCCGCGTCCGACGTGAAGTACACGGTGCGCCCGTCGCGCGACCAGCCGCAGCAGTTCACCGCTTCGCCGCCGAGATGCGTCAGCCGCAGCGCGACCCCGCCGTCCGCCGGCATCACGTACAGTTCGGGCGTGCCTTCTTCGCGTCCGACGAACGCGACGCGCGTTCCGTCGGGCGACAGCCGCGGCAGCGTGCACTCACCTTCGGTGGTCGTGATACGGCGCGCCGATCCGCCGCCGATGCCGACGGTCCAGAGATCGTCCTCGCATGCGAACACGATGCGATCGCCTGCGATCGTCGGGGTGCGTACGTAGCCCGTGGAACTCACTCGCGACGGGTACCGGACGGGGTGGACGAGTCCCTGTACCAAGCAGGGCGCTCCTTCAAACCGTTTGGCTGTCGAACAGCAGGGGGTACGAGCATCCGAGTAATGGCTGCAGACGACGAACGCAACGTCAAAGAAATCCTCCACGACGTCCGCCAGCGGGTGGATCGCCGCACGTTCATTCAGGACGTGAGCGAGCCGCTGACCGGCCGCATCGACCAGCGCAAGATCGCGGCGAAATTCAACAATCTCGAGCATGCGGTCGACGAGCTGGCCGAGGCCGTGGAGCGCGTCGCCGACGAGAAGTCAGCCTAGGGGAGCCGTCCAGAACGGGAACCGCGCCGCGGGCCGTGAACGCGAAGGCGCGATGAACGACCCCCGCGCGGGAACCGATCTGCTCGAACCGTTCCGCGCCGGCGACCCGCGCGCGCTCGCCCGCGCGATCACGCGCTGCGAGTCGGGTCGCGGCGCAGATTTGATTCGCGCGCTCTACCCGCTGACCGGCCGCGCGATCACCGTGGGTCTCACCGGCCCGCCCGGTGTCGGCAAGTCGACGCTGACGTCGGCGCTCGTCGCGCATGTCCGCAAGCTCGGCAAGACGGTCGGCGTGATCTCCGTCGACCCCAGCTCGCCGTTCTCGCACGGCGCGCTGCTCGGCGACCGCATCCGCCTCACCGAGCACTTCACCGACAAGGACGTGTTCATCCGCTCGATGGCGTCGCGCGGACACCTCGGCGGGCTCGCCGGCGCGACAGCCGACGCGGTGTCGCTGATGGACGCGTTCGGCAAGGACGTGGTGCTCGTCGAAACGGTCGGCGTCGGTCAGTCGGAGATCGAGATCGCCGAGGTCGCCGACACGACGCTCGTCACACTGCAGCCGGGTAGCGGCGACTCCGTGCAAGTGCTCAAGGCCGGCGTGCTCGAGATCGCCGACGTGTTCGTCGTCAACAAGAGCGATCACCCGATGGCGCTGCAGCTGCAGCGCGAGATTCGCTCGATGATGGAGATGCTGAACTTCAGCGGCTGGGTGCCGGAGCTGGTGAGCACGCAGGCGCTCCAAGGCAAGGGCATCGACAAGCTCTGGACGGCGATCGCGCGCCACGACGCGTGGCTGCGCGAGAGCGGGGCGATCCGCGACAAGCGCCGCTCGGCGTTCGGGCACCGCGTGCGCCAGCTCGCGCTCGGCACGCTGGACCGCCGCATCGAAGACGCGATCGCCGAAGTTCCGGACGACACCGATCCGTACGCGGCGGCTGACGCGGTCCTCGAACGCTTCGGCGTGCATGACGGCGTGCACGCGGTGGGCAACGCGCGGGCGCGCAGCGGCGTGCGCGCAACGGTGAAAGGGCTGTAGCGTGGAGACGTTACGCGAACGTCGGGTGCGTCTTACCGACGGTGCGGAGACGACCGTGCAACAGTGGGGCGTGCGCGGACCGCTCGTCGTCTGCGTGCACGGGCTTGGTTCGTCGCGGCGCGGGTGGGCGCGTATCGGCGAACGGCTCGGCGACCGTTATCGCATCGTCACGTACGATCAGCGCGGGCACGGTGACAGCGACGCGAAGGGGCCGATGACGTTCGCCCGCTCCGTCGAGGATCTCGCCGACGTCGTCGCGTCGCTCGGCGAACCGGTTGACGCGCTGATCGGCCATTCGTGGGGCGGCGCCGTGGTCGTCGCCGGAGGGCGGCAGCTCGACGTCGCGCGCGTCGTCGCGATCGATCCGATGCTGCGCGTGAAGGCCGGCGTGTGGAGCGCGCAGACGCTGCCCGAATACCGCCGTCAGCTCGCGCAATCGCAAGAGGAGCGCGAGGCATCGATCCGCCGCTCGTTCGCCGCGCTGCCCGAGATCGAGATCGAGTCGAAGCTGCATGCGATGCGCCGGCTCGCGCTCGAGCCGGTCGAAGCGCTCGGTGCCGAGAACGACATCGACGGCGGCCGGTGGGACCTGCGCGAGCTCGTCACCGAGTATCCGAAGCCGCTGCTGTTCGCGCTCGCCGATCCCAAGCGCAGCGTGGTCCCCGACGACGAGCGCGACGAGTATCGCGCGGCCGGCGGCGATCGCGTGCGCATCGAGGTCTTCCCGGGCGCCAGCCATTCGCTGCAGCGCGACGCGTTCGACCGCGTCATGCCCGTCGTCGAGGCGTTCCTGACCGGCTAGACCGCCGTCCGGGCGCTCGGTGTGGTGACGATCACGTTAAGAACCGGCCCGGGCGGGCGGTCATCCGCTTTTCTCTCGCGTACGTCTTGAGATCGTGGACCCGGTCGATGAGCTCGAACGCAGCAAACGGCTGACCAGACTCGCCGAAGGTCTCGCGCAGGTCGGCCACGTCATGAACGCGCTGTTTTCGTCACCGCGGCCTTCCACCGCGGCGCGCGCGCTGGTCGACGCGGTCGGGTCCGCTACGGGCGGCACCGCGACCCTGATGCGGCGTGCGGCGGACGGCACGTACGGCGGCGTGAACGCGCTCGATGCGCGACCGCTGCCCGGCGGCCGCGAGGCGCTCGAGGGCGCGCCGTTCCGGCTCGCCAACGCGCCGGACGACGAGCTTGCGCTCGCGATCCCGGGCGGCGGAGCGCGACCCGAGTTCGTCCTGACCGTGCGGTACGGGAACCACCGGCCCGACGAGGCCGACCACGCGGCGCTCGAGCTGGTGGCGGCGTCGTTCGCGATCGCGGTGCGCAACGTGGCGCTTCACGGCGAGAGCGAGCGCCGGCGCGTCGAGCTGCTCGACGCGCGTGCCACCCAGGCCGAGCTCGTGGCGCGGCTCGCGCGCGACGTCCGCGGCCCCGTCACGTCGATCGTCGGGTTCGCGCGGCTGCTGGAAGAGGACGGCCGTTTCCCGCAAGATGCGCGCGAGGCGCTCGCCGTGGTGCGCGCGAGCGGCGAACGCGTCGGCGAGATCGCGTCGGACGTCGACCTGCTCTCGCGCATCGAGCTGGCCGCGGTCGAGCCGCAGTGGCAGACCGTCGACGTCGTCGCGCTGGCCGCCGCGGCGGGCGCGGTCGTCGACCACGCCGGCACGGCGCGGATCGTCGGCGACCCCGACCTGTTGGGCACGGCGCTCGGCCGGCTCGTAGAGGACGGCCGGCGGCCGGCCTCGCCCGTACGGGCGCGCATCGAGGACCTCGACGAAGCCGTCGCGCTCGAGCTGAGCGGGACCGGCGCGTCGCCGGCCGGCGAGAGCGTCGCGCCGACCATCGGCGCCCGGCTCGCCGCGCGTATCGTGGAGCGGCATGCCGGGACGTTTCGCGCGGGGGGCGGCGCCGGCGTTTGGTGGATCCGGCTGACGCTTCCGTCGGACCCGCGGCGCATCCAGCGCGGGCTGCGCGTGCTGCTGATCGGAGCGGAGGGCGGCGACGACGCGGGCGACCAGCTGCGCGCCCTGGGCTTCGCGGTGGAGACCGTCAGCAGCGCGTCCGGCCTGCGCGTCGCGCTCACCGCGTCGGCCGTCGACGTGGTGCTCGTTCCGATCCCGCTAGCGGTCTGGATCGGCGTGGAGCGGCTGCCGGCGAACCTGCGCCGGCGCGTCGGCCTGGTCGCGCTCGGTTCGGCCGATCAAACCGCCGGAGACGGCTGGGATGCGACCGTCGTGATCCCGCCGCTGCCCGGGGAGCTGCGCTCGGCGGTCTTCGCCGCCGCCGCCAAGGCCCGATTGCGGCGCGCGGACGACGGGCCTGTCCCGGCCACGCATTGACGCCGGCCCCGCAACGGCGAGACGTTCGGGAAAGTCATGGGAAGAGGTCGAACCAGACGGGTCGACCTCGAAGGGATTGTTTGCATTGGCCAAGATGATCGATCGCGCATCGGGACTGGGACCCGACGTCACGCCGGAGTACCGTGAGCTCGTCGAGCGCTGGGAGCGCAAAGCCGAGCGGACGCCGCCACGCACCGGCAAAGGCTCCGGCGCGGTCGACCGCACGATCTCGGACATGCCGCTCAAGCCGGTGTACGGTCCGCAAGACGTCGCGCACCTCGATCTGACCAACGATCTCGGCGTGCCGGGCGAGTACCCGTACACGCGCGGCATCCACCCGACGATGTACCGCTCGCGGCTATGGACGATGCGTCAGTTCGCGGGCTTCGGCAACGCCAAACAGACCAATGAGCGCTATCATTTCCTGCTCTCGCAAGGACAGATGGGCCTGTCCGTCGCGTTCGACATGCCGACGCTGATGGGCTACGACTCCGACAGCCCCAAGTCGCTGGGCGAAGTGGGCAAATGCGGCGTCGCGATCGACAGCGTGCGCGACATGGAGACGCTCTTCGACGGGATCGACCTCGGCCAGATCACCACGTCGATGACGATCAACGGCCCCGCCGCGATCGCGCTGGCGCAGTACATCGTCACGGCGGAGAACAAGGGCATCCCGCGCGCGAAGCTCGGCGGCACGCTGCAGGCCGACATCCTCAAAGAATACATCGCGCAGAAGGAATGGATCTTCCCGCCGCGCCCGCACGTGCGCATCATCGTCGACATGATGGAGTTCTGCACGCGCGAGATGCCCAAGTGGAACACCATCTCGGTGTCGGGCTACCACATCCGCGAAGCCGGCTCGACCGCCGCGCAAGAGCTTGCGTTCACGCTCGCCGACGGCTTCGCATACGTCGAGGCGGCCACCAAGCGCGGCTTGGACGTCGACGACTTCGCGCCGCGGCTGTCGTATTTCTTCAACAGCCACATCGACTTCTTCGAGGAGATCGCGAAGTTCCGAGCCGCGCGCCGCATCTACGCGCGCCACATGCGCGAGAAGTACGGCGCGAGAGACCCGCGCTCGTGGCAGCTCCGCTTCCACACGCAGACCGCGGGCTGCAGCGCGACCGCGCAGCAGCCGGAGAACAACATCGTGCGCGTCGCGTTCGAGGCGATGGCGGCGGCGCTTGGCGGCACGCAGTCGCTGCACACCAACTCGATGGACGAAGTCCTCGCGCTGCCCAGCGAGAAGTCGGTGGAGATCGCACTGCGCACGCAGCAGGTGCTCGCGTACGAGACGAACGTGACCAACGTCGTCGACCCGCTCGGCGGCTCGTACTTCGTCGAAGCGCTCACCGACGAGATGGAGCGGCAGGTCGAAGAGTACTTCGCGCACATCGCGGAGTTCGGCGGGATGGTGGAGGCCGTGGAGGCCGGCTACCCGCAGCGCGAGATCGCGGACGCGTCGTACCGCTACCAGCGGTCGATCGAGTCCGGCGACCGCGTGATCGTCGGCGTCAACGCGTTCGAGCGGCCCGACGAGAAGCAGGATCCGAACCTGCTCAAGATCGGCGCCGAGATCGAGCGGGGCCAGGCACGTGCGGTGCGGGACGTGCGAGCGAATCGCGACGGAGCGGCCGTGGAGGCGGCGCTCGCGGAGCTCAAGCGCGCGTGCGCGGGTGAGGCAAACGTGATGCCGTACCTGATCGACTGCGTGAAGGCGGTCGCCACCGAAGGCGAGATCGTCGACGCGATGGTCAGCGTGTACGGCCGCTACACCGAGACGACCCAGTTCTGAGATGACTGCCGCTGCCGGCACCACCAACGACCGCCCGTTGCGCGTGATCGTCGCCAAGGCCGGGCTCGACGGCCACGACCGCGGCGCGAAAGTGATCGCGCGCGCGTTGCGCGACGCCGGGATGGAAGTGATCTACACCGGCTTGTTCCAGACGCCCGAGCAGATCGTGCAGACGGCGATTCAGGAAGACGCCGACGGGATCGGCCTGTCGATCCTCTCCGGCGCGCACATGACGCTGTTCCCGCTCGTCGTCGAGCAGCTCAAGGAACAGGACGCGGCCGACATCGTGTTCTTCGGCGGCGGCACCATCCCGGCGGACGACGCGGCCGAGCTGAAGCGGCTCGGCGTGCGCGAGATCTTCACGCCCGGCGCGCCGCTCTCGGAGATCATCGCGTTCGTCGAGCGCGAATGCGGCAAACGCCGGGAGCTCGTCGGATAGCGTGAGCGCAGACAACTCAGGCGCGCGTCGAGTGAGGACGCGCGTCGCGCCGAGTCCGACGGGCGATCCGCACGTCGGGACGGCGTACGTTGCGCTGGTGAACTACTGCTTTGCGAAAAAGCACGGCGGCGACTTCTTGCTGCGCATCGAGGACACCGACGCGGCGCGCTCGACGCCCGAGTCCGAACGCGCGATCCTCGCCGCGCTGCACTGGACGGGGCTGTCGTGGGACGAAGGGCCGGACGTCGGCGGACCGTACGGTCCGTACCGGCAGAGCGAACGCTCCGCGATCTACAAGCAGCATGCCGACCAGTTGTTGGCGCAGGGCGACGCGTTCCGCTGTTTCTGCACGCCCGAACGGCTCGACGCAATGCGCGCGGCGCAGCGCGCGTCGGGCATCCCGCAGAAATACGACGGGCATTGCACGACGGTTCCGCCCGACGAGTCGGCCCGCCGCGCGGCGTCGGATGAGCCGTTCGTCGTGCGCATGAAGGTGCCGCAGAGCGGCGTGTGCGTGGTGAACGACGTCGCGCGCGGGCCGGTGCCGTTTGAGTACGCCACCGTCGACATGCAGGTGCTGTTGAAATCCGACGGCTTGCCGACGTACCACCTCGCGAACGTGGTCGACGATCACCTCATGGAGATCACGCACGTGATCCGCGGTGAGGAGTGGATGCCGTCCGCACCCAAACACTTGCTGCTGTACTCGTACTTCGGCTGGGAGCCGCCGGTGTTGATGCACCTGCCGCTGCTGCGCAATCCCGACAAGTCCAAGCTGAGCAAACGCAAGAACCCGACCGGCATCTTGTTCTACGAGCGCATGGGCTATCTGCCCGAGGCGCTGCTGAACTTCCTGGGGTTGCTGCTGGCGCCGGCCCCCGAAGGCGAAGAGGTGTTCGACGTCGCGACGCTCACCGAGCGATTGGATCTCGCGAAGATCTCGCTGGGCGGCCCGGTGTTCGACGTCGCGAAGCTCGACTGGCTCAACGGCCAGTACCTGCGCACGCTCGGAACCGAAGAGCTGCTGGCGCGCACGAAAGCATGGGGCTTCGACCGGGACCGGCTCCTGAAGATCGCGGAGCTTGCGAAGTCGCGCGTCGAGCGGCTGAGCGATCTCGTGCCGACGGCCACGTTCTTGTTCGCCGGGCGGCTGGCCGTTACGAAGGAGTCGTTTGCCGGTGCAAAGCTCGGTCACGACGAGATGCGCAAAGCGCTCGCGCTGGCGATGTGGCGGCTCGACGCCGAGCGCAGCTTCGACAAAGAGAGCGTCGAGCGCGTGCTCAAGGGTGCCGGCGAGACGCTGGACGTGAAGTTTCGCGACCTTTCGCGCGTGTACTATATCGCGATGACCGGCAGCCCCACGTCGCTGCCGCTGTTCGACTCGATGGCTCTGCTCGGCCGCGACATCGTGCGCGAGCGGCTTCGGGTCGCGCTCGACGCGCTCGGCGGCGTGAGCGCAAAAGAGCAGAAGGAGTGGCAGCGTGCCGCGCCGCCCGACACATCGAACGGAGCCGCCGCGTGAGCGCGCGCGCGATCGTGCTCGCGGCCGGCAAAGGCACGCGCATGAAATCGGCGCGCCCGAAAGTGCTGCACGAGCTGTGCGGGCGGCCGATGTTGTGGTGGGTACTCGAAGCGCTGCGCGCGGCGGGCGTCGACGACGTCGTGGTGGTGACGAACCCCGAGCTCGATCCGCAGCTCGCGCCGCTTGGCGTGCGCACGGTGATCCAGCCCGAACAGCTCGGCACGGGGCACGCGGTGAAGATCGCGCTCGACGCAATCGAGCCCGAGGACGGGTGCATCGTCGTCGCATACGGCGACATGCCGCTCGTCGACGCGGCGATCTTCGAGGACGTGCAAGCCGCCGTCGATCCCGATGCCGGCACGGCACTCGCGCTGGTGACGGCCGTGATGCCGCTGCCGTCCGCGTTCGGCCGGATCGTACGCAACGCGAACGCTGTCGAGCGGATCGTCGAAGCGAAGGACTGCACCCCCGACCAGCTCGCGCTCGACGAGATGAACGCCGGGATCTACGCCTTTCACGAGCATGCGCTGCGCACGGCGATCGCGCAGGTGGGCAACGACAACGCGCAGCGCGAGTACTACCTCACCGACACGATCGAGCTGCTCGTCGCGGCAGGCCACCGCGTCGCGCCGGTGCCGGCCGACGACTTCCGCAGCGTGCTCGGCGTGAACGATCGCGTCGAGTTGGCCGCGGCGAACGCGCTCCTCAACCGCCGGTTGTGCGAGGCGCACATGCGGGCCGGCGTGACGATCGCCGACCCCGCGACGACGTACCTCGTGCCGGGACTGCAGATCGCTGCCGACGTGACGATCCGCCCGAACACGGCGATCTACGGCGCGACGCGAATCGGCGAAGGCACGTGCATCGGCCCCAACTGCCGCATCGGCGACGCCGTGATCGGCGCGCGCTGCGACGTTCGCGAGAGCGTCGTGACGTCGAGCGAGGTCGCGAACGACGTGACGATCGGCCCGTTCGCGCACCTGCGCGGCGGCTCGCGACTGGGCGACGGCGTACGCATCGGCAACTTCGTGGAGCTCAAGAACGCCGATCTGGCTAAAAGCGTCAAGGCGAACCATCTCGCGTACTTGGGCGACGCGTCGATCGGCGCGCGCACGAACATCGGCGCGGGGACGATCACCGCGAACTTCGACGGCGTGCGCAAGAACCGCACCGACGTCGGCGCCGACGTGAAGGTGGGCTCGAACAGCGTGCTCGTCGCCCCGGTGACGGTCGGCGATGGTGCGACCACAGGTGCGGGCGCGGTGGTGAACCGGGACGTCCCGGCCGGCGACAAGGTCGCCGGCGTCCCGGCGCGGTCGATCGCGAAGAAGCCGGCGGAGACCTAGCCTCTAGTCGCCGTCGGGCGCAACGTGCGACGGTCCGCGCAGCGACGCGGCGCGGAGCGCCGACGCCGGTAGCCGAACGCCGGTCAACGGCTTCACGCTCTGCGAATAGTCGAACATGTCGTGCGGCGCCACGGCGACGGCATCGCGCTGGCCGAGCGACCCCAAGCCGAACGCGTCTTCGACGTAGCGGGTGAGGCTCGCCGTTTCGAACTGGGTGTGCGAGACGTAGCCGTGTTTTGCGAACGGCGAGATGGCGATGAGCGGGACGCGGAACCCGGGTCCGTTCGCATCGATGTGCGGGGGGATCACGTGATCGTACCAGCCGCCCCAGTCGTCCCAGGTGACGAAGATCGCGGTGTCTTTCCAATACGCGCTCGCCCCGATCGCGGCGACGATCGACGACACCCACGCGGGCCCGGTCGTCGACGGGAACCGCGCGTGATCGGAGTTCAGCGCGTCGGGCGCGACGATCGTGACGTTGCGCAGCGTGCTGTGCGCGATGTCGGCCAGGATCGTCGTCTCGGGAGAGATCTGATTCTGCGACCAATCGGGGCCGTAGCGGATGTGGCGAATCGCGTCATACGGAGTCCAGAGGGCGCCGGCAGGGTCCTGGCTCAGGTTGGCGATCGAGGGCGCGTAATACGCCCACGATTTCCCGGCGGTGTCGAGCAGATCGCCGATCGTCTGGTAGTCGAAGCACGGCGCGACGTTCGGGGCGGCATACGGAGCGCCGTTGGCGCCCATCAGCGTGACGCCGGTGCCGGCCGGCGCGTCGCAGCCCCACGGCAGCGACACGGGATTGTTGACGACGTTGGCGCTCTGCGCGGCGATGATGTACTGGTGCGCTACGTAGCTGGCGCTGTTGTTCGACTGGAACATGCGGTCGGCGAGCGCATACGCCGACGCCAAGTCGAAATACGGCTGCACTTCGGCTCGCGGAACGTACGCGTACGCCAGGTTCTTCTCGTTGCTCGGGAAGCCGGCGACCTGATCGAACCCGTCCATCTTTCCGCCGTCGAGGCTGCCCGCAAAATCGCCGAAGTTGTGATTCGGATCGACGCCGTGCGCCAGCGAGACGGGCCGCAGCGGAATCGTCGACCCGTCGGAGCCGCGACCGGACGCAACCGTGTCCGCGCCGGGAAAACCTTGGAACAGGTTGTCGAACGAGCGGTTCTCTTGCACGATGATGACGACGTGCTTGATCACGTCTTGCGCGTGCTTCGGCACCGGCGCGGTGGAGGGCGCGGGAGGGACCGGACTGCCGCCCGTGCTGCCACCGCCTCCGCAGCCGGCGAGCGCGACGAGAAAAACGAGCGCAGCCGATACGCGCGAACGGAACACCCCCCGCTGCTCTCGCGACGGCGCGCTATAGTCCTTCGCCGAAATGTGCGCTTTCAGCAGGTTCGCGAAAGCGAACCTAGCCGTCAGTCGTCGTCGGGCACCAGATGAGACGATCCGCGCTGCGACACCGCCCGCATCGCGCTGCGGCTGGCGCGCACGCCGCTGAGCGGCGAGACCTGCTGGTTGTAGTCGAACATGTCGTTGGGCGGGGTCGCGGTCGCGTCGCGCTGGCCGAGCGACGGGAGCCCGAACACGTCCTCGATGTAACGCGTGATGCTCGAGGTCTCGAACTGCACGTGCGACACATAGCCGTGCTTGGCGTACGGCGAGATCGCGATCAGCGGCACGCGAAAGCCCGGACCGTTCTGGTCGATCTTCGGCGGCACGACGTGGTCGTACCAGCCGCCCCAGTCGTCCCAGGTCACGAAGATCGCGGTGTCTTTCCAGTACTTGCTGGCGCCGATCGCGCTGACGATCGACGACACCCACATCGGTCCGGCGGCGGACGGGAACCGTGCATGGTCGGAGTTCAGCGCGTCCGGCGTTACGAACGAGACGCTGCGCAGCGTGCCGTTCGCGACGTCGTTGAGGATCGACGTCTCGGGCGCGATCTCGTTGTTCGTCCAGTCGGCGCCGTAGCGGATGTGCCGGATCGCGTCGTACGGCGTCCACAGCGAGCCGGACAGATCGCCCGGCTTGCCGATCGGCGGCGAGTAGTAGGCCCAGCTCACGCCCGCGGGGTCCATCGTATCGGCGAGCGTCTGATAGTCGAAGCACGGCGCGGCGGACGACTGGAACGTCGTTCCGTCGGCGCGCAGCATCGTCACGGTCGTTCCCGCGGGCGCATCGCAGCCCCACGGTTGCGCGGTGGGAACGTTGACCACGTTCGCGCTCTGCGCCGCGATCACGTACTGGTGCGCGGGGTAGCTGGCGCTATTGTTCGATTGGAACATGCGATCGGCAAGCGCATACGCCGACGCGAGGTCGAAGTAGGGCTGCACTTCCGAGCGCGGGATGTAGGCGTAGGAGAGGTTCTGCTCGCTCTTCGGAAAGTCGCCGACCTTGTCGAAGCCGTCCATCTTGCCGCCGTCCGAGCTCGCGGCGAAATCGGCGTAGTTGTGGTTCGGGTCGACCCCGTACGTCATCGACACGGGTTTGAGCGGAATCGTGCTGCCGTCCGACGCCGTGCCGGATGCGACCGTGTCGGCACCAGGAAAGCCTTGGAACAGGTTGTCGAACGAACGGTTTTCCTGCACGATCACGACGACATGCCGGATTACGTCTTGCGCGTGCTTCGGCGCCGGCGGGGCCGAAGGCGCGGGGAGGACCGAAGGGCCGACGGTGCCGCCGCCGCCTCCGCAGCCAGCGAGTGCGAGCAGAAGAACGAGCGCCGCGGACGCGCGGGGACGGATGAGCATATCCCCGTTTTCGACCGTAACGGTGCGGTTCTACATACCTAGCGTTTGAATTAAGCGACCACTAATGTCCGCGCGCAAATCGGCCGATAACTCCGCGCCGAGGGCTCGGCTCAGTCGTCGGGCGGCGGGCCGATGTCGTTCGGCTGCAGGTGCCGGAAGCTTTCGACTGACCGGCGGCGCGCTGCGACCGCGGTGTACGCGCGCGGTGCGGCGTTCAAGTCGAGCACGTCGGCGATCGACTGCGACGTCACGTCGGTTCCGCCGAGCGATCCCAGCCCGAACGTGTCTTCGACGAAGCGCAGGATGCTGCCGAACTCGTACGTCGTGTGGCTGACGTAGCCGGCGCGTGCGTACGGTGACGCGACGATCAGCGGGACGCGGAAACCCATTCCCATGCGATCGCGGTGCGGCGGCTTGACGTGGTCGTACCAGCCGCCCCAGTCGTCCCACGTCACGACGAGCACGGTGTCTTTCCAATACGGGCTCGCACCGAGCGTGTTGGCGATCGCGGCGACCCAATCGGGTCCGCTGCCGTCGGTCGTGCCCGCATGGTCGCTCTCGCGAAAGTTCGGCACGACGTACGAAACTTGCGGCAGCCGGTTCTGCTTGATGTCGTCGATGATCGTGTTCTCGGGGCTGACGATGTGCGACCAATCTGCGCCGTAGCGAATGTGCTTGATCGCGCCGTACGCGGACCAGATGTCGCCCGTCCGCGTGGCGATCTGCGGCGCGTAATACTTCCACGACACGTTGTGCGCGTCGAGCATGTCGGCGAGCGTGGGCGGGTCGACGCACGGCGAGATCGGGCTTTGCAGGATCGGCGTCTCGGGCGTGGCCGGATCGTCGGACGCGCCGGGATCGTTGTCCGCGAGCCGGTCGACCAGCACCGACGCGGGCCCGTCGCAGCCCCACACGCTCGCCGCGGGATTCTCGGAGATGCTTTGCGACGTCCCGGCGATGAAGTAGAGGTGCGCGGGAAAGCTCGGGCCGGAGTTGCTCTGGAACATCCGGTCGCCGAACGTGAACTGCCGCGCGAGATCGCGATACGGCTTCGTCTGATCCGCCGGCACGTATCCGAGACCGTCGGTCGTCGCCGTGGCCGCCCCGATGAACGCGCTCGAGGACGGCGTGTCGAACCCGTCGAGCTTGCCGTGATCGTACTGTTTGAGAAAATATGTGTGGCTGTGATCGACGTCGACGCCGTCCTGCAGGCCCACCGGCCGCAGCGCGACGGTGCCGTGCGTGAGCGTCGGCGCGGTCGAGACCGTATCGGCACCGGGAAATCCGCCGAAGAGGTTGTCGACGCTGCGGTTTTCCTGGATCACGACGACGATGTGCCCGATCTTCGGCGCAGCGAGCGGCGCCTGCGTCGGCGCGAAGACGATCACCGGCGCCGCGCCCGTGGTCCCGCCGCCTCCGCCGCAGCCGTACAGCGCGATGAGGAGCGCAAGGGCGAGACGTGGTGCGCGCAACGGTCTCACGCGCAGGTCGTTCATTGGTATTCTCACTGCCGCCCGCTCCCTTGGGTTACGTCTCGGTAAGCAGCTCGTACCCCCAGCAGGCGACCGGGCGCCCTGCTCGATCGGGCAGGAAATGCATGCGCGGCGCGCGCGCGGGCGAACCGGAGGACCGCTTGGTCGCGCGCCGGCACGCGGAGGATCATCGTGGAGCATCCCGCTGCATCCGAGCTCGCCGCGCGAGTCGATGTATCTTCTCAACGATCTGCCGGTGTAGCGCCAGTTCGACAAGGCGGGGAAAACGGCGCGCGGAGATTCGGCTCGACTCGAGCGATGACGGCGAGCTGCTGATCAACGACGCGAACGAGAAGCTGGCCTCCGATACGGAGAACGGCGAGTTCGTCATTCGGGACGCGGCCGACGCCACGCGGCAGGAAACGAATCGCGCCGGGCCGTCTCTGTTCGCCAATGGAGCAGCATCCGCGCGACTTCGTGGGTTACGGTGCGTCGCCGCCGGATCCGAAGTGGCCCAACGGCGCAAGGCTCGCGGTGCAGATCGTGATGAACTACGAGGAGGGCTCGGAGTACGCGATCGGCGACGGCGACGACGCGTCGGAGACGTATCTCACCGAGGTGCCCGGCGCGACGCTGGGGCCCGGCAAGCGCGATCTCATCGTCGAGTCCGTCTACGAATACGGCAGCCGCGCGGGGTTCTGGCGCTTGATGCGCATGTTCGGCGAACGCGACGTTCCCATCACCGTGTTCGGGGCGGCGCTCGCGCTCGAACGCAATCCCGCCGCCGCGGCAGCCATCGCCGCGGCGGGGTACGAGGTGTGCTCGCACGGCTGGCGCTGGGTGGGATTTCAGAACATGCCCGAGGACGAAGAGCGCGAGCAGATGCGCCGCGCGGTGGCGTCGATCGAGCGCACCACCGGCGCGCGCCCGTACGGCTGGTACTGCCGCTACGCGCCGTCGCTGGCCACGCGCCGGCTCGTGGTGGAGGAAGGCGGGTTCTTGTACGACTCCGACGCCTACAACGACGACTTGCCGTATTGGACGCGCGTCGCCGGCAAGCCGCACCTGGTGATCCCGTACACGCTCGACAACAACGACATGAAGTTCTCCGTCGCGCCGGGGTTCACGTCGGGCGAGGGATTCTTCCAATACCTCAAGGGCGCGTTCGACGTGCTCTACCGCGAAGGGAAGACCGCGCCCAAGATGATGTCCGTCGGCCTGCACACGCGCTTGGCCGGCCGCCCCGGCCGCGCCGCCGCGCTGGAGCGCTTTCTCGACTACTTGGTCGCGCATGACGACGTGTGGATCTGCCGCCGCATCGACATCGCGCGGCACTGGATCGCGACGCATCCGGCGCAGCCGTGACGCCGGCGTACGCGTTCCGGCTGCCCAAAGCCGAGCTGCACGTGCACGTCGAAGGGACGTTCGAGCCGGAGCTCATCTTCGCGCTCGCGGAGCGAAACCGTGTTGCGCTGCCATTTGCGTCGATCGAAGCGCTGCGCCGCGCGTACGAGTTCGCGGACCTGCAGTCGTTCCTCGACCTGTACTACGCCGCGATGGCCGTGCTGCGCACGGAACGTGATTTTGCGGAGCTCGCGCACGCGTACTTCGCCCGTGCGCGCCAGCAGGGCGTCGTGCACGCCGAGCTGTTCTTCGACCCGCAGGCGCACACGGCGCGCGGCGTCGCGTTCGAGACCGTCATCGACGGCTTGTGGTCGGCCGTGCGGGACAGCGAGCAGCGCTACGGCATCAGCTCGAAGCTGATCATGTGCTTTCTGCGCGACCGCAGCGCCGAGTCGGCACTCGCGACGCTGGAGCAGGCGCTGCCGTACGGCGAGCGCATCGTGGCCGTCGGACTGGACTCCGCCGAGGTCGGTCATCCGCCTGCGAAGTTCCGGCGCGTGTTCGAGCGCGCGCTGGCCGAGGGCTGGAAGACCGTCGCGCATGCGGGCGAGGAAGGCCCGCCCGCGTACGTGTGGGAGGCGCTCGACGTGCTGCGCGTGTCGCGCATCGACCACGGCGTGCGCAGCATGGAAGATCCCGCGCTCGTCGCACGGCTGCGCGACGAGCGGATCCCGCTGACGGTGTGCCCGCTGTCGAACGTGAAGCTGCGCGTGTTCGACAGTCTGCGCGACCACACTCTCGGCGCGATGCTCGACGCGGGGCTGGTCGCGACGGTGAACTCGGACGATCCGGCATACTTCGGCGGCTACGCAGGCGATAATTTCGAAGCCGTCGCGCAAGCGCTCGCGCTGCCGCCGAGCGCGCTCGTGACGCTGGCGCGCAACAGCTTCGAGGCGGCGTTCGTCGACGAGCGCACGCGCAACGCGTACCTCGCGCGCGTCGATGCGGCCGCCGGCAGCCTCGCGTGACGCTGCACGAGCGGCTCGCGTCGCTGGCGACGTTCGGCGCGACCCCGAACGGGATCGACCGCGCGCTGTTCACCGCCGCGGAGCACGGCGCGCGCGAGCAATTCGTGCGGTGGGCGCGCGAAGACGGTTTGGCGGTGGAGCAGGATCGCGCGGGGAACGTGTTCGCGCGGCTCGACGGCGTTGCAGCGGGTCCGCCGGTGCAATGCGGGTCGCATCTCGACACGGTGAAAGACGGCGGCGCGTACGACGGCGCGTACGGCGTGATCGGCGGGCTCGACGCACTGCGCCGTATCGCGGCGAGCGGCGAGCGGCCGCAGCGCGCGCTCGAGGTCGTCGCGTGGGCCGGTGAAGAGGGAAGCCGTTTTCCGCTGGGGTGTCTGGGGAGCGCGGTGTACGCGGGGCTGACGCGCTACGAAGAGGTCGCGGAGCTCCTCGCCGACGACGGCGAGGCGTTCGCATCCGCGGTTCACGGGCCCAACGGACTGCTCGACGGCGTCGCGGTGCGCGACGGCTTTCCGCCGCCCGCTGCGTACGCCGAGCTGCACATCGAGCAAGGTCCGGTGATGGAGCGCGACGGCGCGCGGCTTGGGATCGTCAGCGTGATCGCGGGACAGCGGCGCTTCCGGGTCGCCGTCGACGGCGTCGCCGGACATGCCGGCACCGTGCCGATGGCGGGGCGTTCCGATGCGCTGTGCGCGGCGAGCGAGATCGTGTTGGCCGTGGAACGCGCAGCCGTCGAAGCGGGCGACACCGTCGCGACGGTCGGGCATCTGGTCGTCGAGCCGAATCAGACGAACATCGTGCCGGGCCGGGTCGTCTTCCGAATCGATCTGCGCTCCGTCGACGACGACCGGATCGCCGAGACCGAGCGCCGCATTCGTGCGTGTGCGGCGGAGATCGCAGCAAGGCGCGCGGTCGTCGTCGCGATCGAGACGATCGAAGCGCGCGCGACAGTTCCGATGGAGAAGCGCATGCGGCTTCTCGTGCGCGCCGCGTGCCTCGCGCTCGACCCGCAGACGATCACGCTGCCGAGCGGCGCGGGTCACGACGCGATGTGCGTCGCGCATGTCGCGCCGACCGCGATGATCTTCGTGCCGAGCATCGGCGGTCGCAGCCACGTCGGCGACGAGCGCACCGCGCCGGCCGACCTCGACCTGGGCGTCGAAGCCCTCGCAGCGACGCTCCTGGCTGCCGCGGGCGCACCGTGGCCAACCTGACATCGCACAACCGAACAAGGGACGTCATCGAATGCAATTCTTCATCTGCGGGTCCGCGCTGCGCGGCCAGCCCGATCACGGCAACCTCGGCGAAGCGACGTTCGTGCGCGAAGCGAAAACCCAGCCGATCTACCGCCTGCACTCAGTCGACGACAATCACCCCGGGATCTACGAAGTCTCGGAGGGCGGGGTCGCGATCGCGGGCGAGGTGTACGAGCTGACGGACGAGCAGCACGCGCACCTGATCTCTACGGAGCCGCCGAATCTCTACGAAGCACCGGTGCAGATGGACGACGGCAGCACCGTCAACGCGATGATCTACCCGCGCGAGCTGATCGAAGAGCGCGGCTTCGAAGACATCTCGCACCACGGCGGCTGGGCCGCGTACAAAGCGTCGCGCTAGCTGCCGCGGTAGGTGGAGTAGCTCCAGGGCGACAGCAGCAGCGGCACGTGATAGTGTGGCGCGTCGCGAGCGATCACGAAGCGCACGGGGATCTCGTCGAAGAATGTCGCGACGCCGTCGCGCGCAAAATAGTCCATGACGGCGAACACGAGCTCGTACGGGCCCGGCGCAAGATCGGTCGCGAGCGGTGCGTCCGTCCGTCCGTCGGCGTTCGTCACCGCGACGTGGAGGAGCTTGCGTTCGCCGCCCGCGAGCGCGAACACGCCGACGGAGACGCCCGCGGCGGGCGCGCCACGTGCGACATCGAGCACGTGCGTCGTCAACGTTGCTGCCATCAGATGTTCGCTCCCGCTCGGATCCAGGCGCCGAGCCTTGCGCGTTCGGCGTCCGTCATGTTGGTGAGATTACCCAGCGGCATCGCGTGCGACGCGACCGCCTGCGCGTCGATGCGCGCCGCGTTCGCGCGCACGCTCGCCGGCGTGTCGAGCAGCACTCCGCCGGGCGGTGCCCCGAAACCGGGTTGCGTCGGATGCACAGCGTGGCACACCGCGCAGCGCTTCGCGACGATCGGTGCTATGTCAGCATAGGCGGGCACCGCGGTTGGCGTAGTGCCGGCATCGTGCCCCGGCGCTTGCGCGCGCGGTGCGATCGCGAACGCGACGCTGCCGAGCAGCAACGCGGCCGCGATCGGCAGCCCGACGACGTACCGCCGCTGGTGCGACACCACGAAGAACCGCCGCACCAGCACGCCTGCCGCGCTGATGCACGCCAGCACGATCCAGCCGTTCGGACCGCCGTAGGTCATCGGATAGTGGTTGCTGATCATGATGAACAGCACCGGCAGCGTGAGATACGTATTGTGCACCGACCGAGTCTTGCCGAGCTGTCCCGGCCGCGGATCCGGCGCCTGTCCCGCGCGGATTTGCGCGAGCATGCGGCGCTGACCGGGGATGATGACGAACAAGACGTTCGCGACCATGATCGTACCGATGATCGAGCCGACGTGAATGTACGCGGCGCGCCCGCCGAACACGTGGAACAAGCCCCAGTCCGCGAACAGCAGAAACGCCGCGACCGCCGTCCACAGCAGCGCGGGACGGCGGTCGAACGCGCGGCACAGCAGGTCGTAGCCGAGCCAGCCGGCGACGAGCGTGCCGATGCTGATGGCGATCGCTGCCGGCGGCGTGAGGTCGAGAACGCTCTTGTCGATGAGAAAAGTGGATGCGCCGGCCCAGTACACGATCGCGAGCATCAATATGCCGCTGATCCACGTCGAATACGCTTCCCACTTGAACCAGTGGAGGTTGTCGGTGAGCGGCTCGCCGCGCGGTCCGGTGAGGAACTTCTGGTTGTGGTAGAAGCCGCCGCCGTGCACGGCCCACAGCTCGCCCGACATACCGCGCCGCACGTCGTCGGGGTTTTCGGGGGCGGTGAGGCTGTCGTCGAGCCACACGAAATAGAACGACGCGCCGATCCAGGAGATGCCGGCGATCAGATGCGCCCAGCGCGCGATCAAGTTGAGCCAATCGAGAACGTACGGCGCGATCATGCGGTGACCGTGTCTTCTAGGCGCAGCCGCGCGATCTTCGCGATCTCGCCGAGCGCGGTCGCGATCTCGGCCATGCGGTCGCCGTTCGCGCGCCGTTCGAGCGCCGCGAGGATCGACGCCTGGTCGTGCCCGCGCGCGCAGATCACGAACGGAAACCCGAACCGCGCGCGGTAGGCGGCATTGGCCGCGTCGAACCGCGCGATCTCGGCGGCGGTGAGGTGCTCCAGCCCCGCCGCGGCCTGCTCGCCGCGCGATGCCGCGGTCAGCCGCCCTTCGCGCGCTACGCGCCCGGCGAGATCGGGGTGCGCGGCGATGAGCGCGATCTGCCGCTCCTCGGATGCGCTCGCGACGACGCCGGTCATCGCATCGTGCAGCGCGTCGAGGTCCGCGAACGGACGCTGCCGCCAGGCCGCTTCGGCGATCCACGGCGATTCCTCGAAAGCGAATCCGACCGCGGCGACGAACGTGGCGCGATCCGCTGCGTTCAACGCGGCGATGCTCGTCATCGCGGGACCGGTTCGATTCGCACGCTGCTTCTCCGTCACGCGACGCTCGTCGCGACGTTCGACGACGCCGGCCGGGAGATCTCCGACGGCGCCGTGCTGCTGCGCGGCAACGTCGTCGAGGCCGTCGGCCCGACCGCGGAGCTGACCGCGCAGGCCGACGAGGTGGTCGACGCTCGCGGGCTCGTTCTGTTGCCCGGGCTGATCTGCACGCACCACCACTTCTTTCAGGCCCTCACGCGCAATCTGCCGCAAGCGCAGGACGCGGAGCTGTTCGACTGGCTCGTCGCGCACTACCCGATCTGGGCGCGGCTGACGCCCGAAGCGGTCCGCGCGAGCACCGCGACGGCCATCGCCGAGCTCCTGCTGTCAGGCTGCACGACGGCCGCGGATCACGGCTACATCTGGCCCAACGGCGCGCGTGTCGACGACCAGATCGCGGTCGCGCGCGAGATGGGCCTGCGCTTCCACGCTTCGCGCGGCTCGATGTCGCGCGGCCGCTCGCAGGGCGGCCTCCCACCCGATGAAGCCGTCGAGGACGAGGACGCGATCCTGCGCGACTGCGAGCGCGTGATCCGCGAGCACCACGACCCGTCGCGCTACGCGATGACGCGCATCGTGATCGCGCCGTGCTCGCCGTTCTCGGTGACGCCGGAGCTGATGCGCGCGAGCGCGGAGCTGGCGCGCAAGCACGAGCACGTCCACCTGCACACGCATCTGTGCGAGACGACGGACGAAGAGAAATACTGCATCGAACAGTACGGCAAACGGCCCGTGGAGCTTGCGGAGTCGCTGGGCTGGAGCGGACCCGACGTGTGGTTCGCGCACGCGATCCACATGGCGCGCGAGGAGTTCGTGCGCTTGGGGCGGACCCGAACGGGCGTGGCGCACTGCCCGACGTCGAACATGCGGCTCGGCTCCGGAATCGCGCCGGTGCTCGCGCAGCGCGACGCCGGCATGCGCGTCGGTCTCGGCGTCGACGGCTCGGCATCGAACGACGGCTCGCACATGCTGGACGAAGCGCGCCACGCGCTGCTGCTGCAGCGCGTCGCGCACGGCGCCTCGGCGATGACCGCTCGCGAAGCGCTGCGCCTCGCGACACGCGGCGGCGCCGAGGTGCTCGGCCGCGACGACATCGGCGCGCTCGCACCCGGAACCGCGGCGGACGTGATCGGCGTGCGCGTCGACTCGCTCGCCACCGCAGGCGGGAGCGTACACGATCCGCTAGCATCGCTTGTATTCTGCCGCATCCCGAACGTCGAACTGAGCATCGTCAACGGAGCGATCCGTGTCCGCGACGGCCGTTTGGTGGACGTGGACGTGCCCGCGCTCGTCGAACGCCACGAACGCGCGGCGCGCGCGCTCGTCGGCGACGGTTCGCCCAAACCCGCCGGTTCAGCGCACGACGAGCGGCGGCGGCGTGGCGACGACGCGGAGCCGGAACCCGGGTCGTAAGACGAACGGCGCCGGTGTCCCGGCGACGAGCGGGCGATTCGGATCGAAAGCCGGGCCGCGCGTGAAGTCGTCGAACCTCGCACAGCCGAGCTTTTCATACGCAACCGTGCCACGATGCGTGAGCCCGCATGCGGCGGCGTTGAACGCAGCTTCCTGCACGCGCTTGCCCAGCTCGCTGCTGAGCTCGCGCGCCGCGGCCATCGCCCGCGGCGGAAGCTTCGCGTGCGCGGGATATCGGTCGAGCAATTTGGCGAGGACCGATATGTCGGCGGCGTTCGCCTGGACGGGCGCGATGAATGTCGCGAGAACGAGGATCGCCCCGCAGCAGACGTGCCTCAGAAAACGGCTCGCCACGGCTCGGATCACCGAACCGGCGCGGCGACGAGCGACTCTGCCGTCGCCGTTGTGCGTTCGCGGGCTGCGGTGATCGCGGCGAGGATGCGTTCCGGTGTCATCGGCAGATCGTTCAGCCACGCTCCCGTCGCGTCGTAGATCGCCGCCGCGACTGCCGCTGCGAACGGGACGAGCGGCATCTCCGCCATACCGCGCGCGCCGTACGGGCCGTTCGGATCGGCGAGCTCCAAGATCACCGGCGTGATCTCCGTCGGCATGTCGAGCGTCGTCGGGAGCAGGTACGTGCTGAAATACGGCGTGATCACCTTGCCGTCGCGCACGATGAAGTTCTCGGTCAGCGCGTAGCCCAGCGCTTGCGCGAGACAGCCTTCGATCTGGCCTTCGACCTGTTGCCGATTGATCGCGCGCCCCACGTCGTGGACGCTGACGATCTTGAGCACGCGCGTTACGCCGGTCGCGACATCGACCTCCACTTCCACCGCCTGCGCGGCGTAGCCGTAGCAGTAGTTCGGCGTTCCGGCGCCCGTCTCGAGATCGAGCGGCGTCGTCGCCGGCGCTCGGTACTGCACCGTCGCCTCCGGCGCGTCGCCGCGTTCGCGCGACGCGCGCGCCGCGACCGCCGCGTCGTACACCGCGCGGCCGGCCATGAACGTCATGCGCGACGCCGACGCGGAGCCCGCGTTCGGCGTGTACGCGGAGTCGTCGCTCACGAGCGCGACGGCCTCGAGCGGCAACTCCAGCGCCTCGGCGGCGATCTGCCGGAGAATCAAATGCACGCCTTGGCCGACGTCGGCCGCGCCGATGCGCACGACCGCGCGCACCTCGCGCGACAGCGCGAACAGCTCGACGGTCGCCGTCGACTGCTCCGGGAAACCGAACGAATAGCCGACGTTCTTGATTCCGCTCGCGATCCCGACGCCGCGCCGCAGCGCGCCGGTGAGATCGCGTTGCGCGCGCGGCGTGAAGCGCGTGCGCGCCTCGGCGGCGCAGCGCTCCAGCACTGCGACGGCGCTCACGCCGCGCGGCAGGACGTTGCCCGTGGCCTCGGTGTCGCCGTCGCGGTACAGGTTCTTGCGGCGAATGTCCGCGGGATCGATCTCCAGCGCATGCGCGATTCGCGCGATCATCGACTCCGCCGCCCAGTGCGCCTGCGGCGAGCCGAAGCCGCGAAACGCGCCGCTCGGGACGTTGTTCGTGTAGACCACGATCCCGTCGGTCGCCACGTTCGGGATGCGATACGGGCCTTGCGCGAAGATCGTCGCGCACTTGAGCACCTCGACGCTGGTCGACGCGTACGCGCCGCCGTCGGCGACCGTGCGCGTCTCGACGGCGACGATCGTACCGTCGCGCTTCGCGCCCCACTTCGTCGTGATGTGGAACGGATGGCGCTTGTGGTGGCCGACGATGGACTCTTCGCGGCTCCATACGATCGCCGTGGGCCGCTTGAGGCGGAACGTCGCGAGCGCGAGCAGCGCCTGCACCGACAAATCCTCGCGGCCGCCGAACGCGCCGCCGATCTTCGCATAGCGGATCGCTACCGCGTGCTCGTCGAGCTGCAGCATCGCCGCGATCTGGCGCAGGTCCTCGTGCAGCCACTGCCCGGCCGTCTCGACGACGAGCGTCTCGCCCTCGTAGTACGCGATCCCGGCGTCGGGCTGCAAGTACGCGTGCTCTTGCCACGACGTCGTGAACGTGCCGCTGAGCACTACGTCCGCGCCGGCGAACGCGTGCTCGACGTCGCCTTTGCGAACCTTCTGGTGCAGCAGGACGTTCGTGCCGCGGGCCGGGTGCACCAGCTCCGCGTTCGGCTCGAGCGCGCTCAGCGCGTCGCCGACGACCGGAAGATCGGTGTACTCCACCTCGACGAGCGCTGCACCGCGCGCCGCGGATGCGGGATCGTCGGCCACCACGAGCGCCACGCGGTCGCCGGCGTAGCGCACGCGCTCGCTGCACAGCACTTCCTGATCGGCGTCGATCAGGCCGTAGTGGTTGTGCGGAACGTCCGCGGCGGTCAGCACCGCAACCACGCCGGGGAGCGCGAGCGCGCGGGACGCGTCGATGCGGTCGATCGTCGCGTGCGGGCGGTGCGCGAACACCGCTTTGCAGTGCAGCATGTCGCCACGCACGAGATCTGCGGGATAGCGAGCCGCGCCCGTCACCTTCGCGTGCGCGTCGGGCCGCGCGACGGACGTGCCGATCAGGCTCACACGCGCACGGCTTCCGGCTGCGGCTCGAGCTCGTGCAGCTCGCGCGCGGCCCGTTCTTGCGCGTCGAGGATCTTGCGGTAGCCCGTGCAGCGGCAGATGTTGCCGCTGATCGCGGCCTGGTGGTCGTCGAGCGACGGCGTGCGCCGTTCCTCGAGCAGCTTCGCGCCCGCCATGATCATGCCGGGGATGCAGAAACCGCATTGCACCGCGCCGCAGTCAATATACGCCTGCTGTAGCGGATGCAGCACGTCGCCGTCCGCCAGCCCTTCGATCGTGACGATCTCGCCGCCGTGCGCCTGCGACGCCGGAACGAGGCACGACATCACCGCCGCTCCGTCGAGCCACACCGTGCACGCACCGCACTCGCCCTCGGCACAGCCTTCCTTCGCGCCGGTCAGTCCCGTGTGCTCGCGCAGAGCGTTCAGCAGGGTCTTGCGCTCCGCGCGGTGCAGCGCGCACGCCCGGCCGTTCACCGTGGTTTCGATCGTGCCGTCGAACGCGCGCGCCGGCCGGTTCGGCGCCGGCGTCTCCAGCAGGACGGGCGCGTCCGGGTAGCCTTCGGCTTCGCGACCGGCCGCGATCCGTTCGAGCGCGCGGGCGACGAGCGCGGCGAGCGTCGTGCGGCGATAGCCCGCGGAACCGCGCACGTCGTCGATCGGCGCGGCGTCGTCGCACGCGGCGCGTCCCGCCTCGGCGCACGTCGCGGCGTCGAGCCGCTTGCCCGTCAGGAAGCGCTCGGCGGTCAGCGCACGTACCACCGTCGGCGCCAGACACCCGAGCGCGATGCGCGCTTCCGTCACGACGCCGCTCGCGTCCAGCGTCACGACGAGCGCGATGTCGATCACGGAGATCGCCTGCGCGCGCCGCAACCCGAGCTTGAGAAAGATGCCGCGCCGCGCCGCGCCGAGCGCGCGAAAGCGGATCTCGCGCACCAGCTCGTCCGGCCGGAGCTGGGTCGTGCGAAAGCCGGTGTAGAACTCGCCGAGCGAAAGCGCGCGCTCGCCGCGGCTCGACGCCAGCACGATCTCCGCCTCGAGCGCGATCAGCGGCGCGATGGTGTCGTTCGCTGGCGACGCGGTGACGACGTTGCCCGCGATGGTCCCGCGGGTGCGGATTTGCGGCGCGCCCACCTCGATGCAGGCCTGTGCCAGCGGCAGCATCGCCTCGCGCGCGAACGGCGCTGCCAGCACGTCGTTGTGGGTCGCGAGGCCGCCGAGGGCGACGGCGTCGCCGTCCCGGCGGACGTATTTGAGCTCGCGCAGGGCGGAGACGTCGATCAGCGTCGCGGTCGGCTTGACGCCACGCTGCAGCTCGACGAGCACGTCGGTGCCGCCGGCGACGATACGCGCTCCGTCGCCGCGATTGGCCAGCACGGCGAGCGCCTCGGCGACGCTCACCGGCCGGACGACCCTGCTCCACATGCCGCGGGGAGTTCGCGAGCATGCGGAGCGGGTCTTGCGGTCGCGCCCTAGCCCCTCAAGGCGACGGACGGCCCGAAGTTCGGAACGCGCAGCGCGCGCGCGCCGGGCTCCGGCGCGTCGTCGTCGGCGACGATGAAGCGCGCGACGAGCGCGTCCAGCCGCTCGGCCTGCTCGCGCAGCGCCCGGGCCGTCGCGTCGATCTCGCCGACGCCTGACGCCAGCTCGCCCGTGGCGAACGCCGCCTGCTGCGCCGCGGCCGACTGCTCCTCGGCCGCGCGCGCGACCGGCATCATCGTCGCAGTGATCTCGTGCGTGGTCGCCTGCATTTGATTCGCCGCCGCGGCGTTCTCCTCGACACCGGCCGACGTGCTGGTGACGTTCTCGGCGACTTTGCTCGACGCGTCTTTCATCTCGCGCGCGCGGGCGGCGAGCTCCTCGGCGACGCCGGTCGTCCCGCCGACGGCCCCGCCGATCCGCTCGAGCGCCTCCGATGCGCGCTCCGCGACCGACATGCCGGTGTTCATCGACTCGTCGGACGAGCGCATCGCCTCGGCCGCGGTGATCGTCTCGCGGCGGATCGACGACAGGATCCCGGAGATCTCGCGCGTCGCGCCCGACGAGCGTTCCGCGAGCTTGCGGACCTCGTCCGCGACGACCGCGAAGCCGCGGCCGTGGTCGCCCGCGCGCGCGGCTTCGATCGCGGCGTTGAGCGCGAGCAGGTTCGTCTGGTCGGCGATCTCTTCGATCGTGCGCACGATGTCTTCGACTTGCACCGAACGCTGCTCGAGCGCGAGCATCGCTTCCGCGGCTTTGGCGGAGATCTCGCGCAGGCGCTGCATCGCGCGCTGCGTCTGCAGCACCGCGTGCGTTCCGCCCACGGCTTCCTTCGTCGCGTCGCTCGCCGACGTCGCAAGATCGGCGCCGTGGAACGTGAGTGATTCGATCCCTTCGTCGAGCAGCTGCATCGCGCCGGTCGCGAGCTGGATCGCGGTCGCCTGATGGCCCGCGCCTTCCGCGATCATCTCGGCCGAGCGCGCGAGCTCCTCGATGGCGGCCGTCGCCTGCGCGATCTTGATCGCCTGGTCCTTCGCGCCGCCGGCGACGCTGTCGACGGCTTTCGCGATCTGCTCGACGGCGACCGATGCCTGGTTGGCGGCACTCGACGTCTGATCGGACGCAATCGCGAGCGTGCGCGACGCGACGATGACGCCGCCGATCAAATCGCGCAGTGTGCCCAAGCCGGTCGTCAGCTCGCCGCCGACCGTCGCCAGCCCGGCACCGAGATCGTTGTAGCTCGCCACCAGCTCGGCGATCTCGTCGCCGCCGCCGTCGTCGATGCGCGTGCGCGTCGAGCGGAACGTCGCCCGCAGATCGCCGTCGGCGAGCCGTCCCAGCGCCTCGGAAAGCCGCGCGAAGTCTTCGTGCACCATCGCCGAGAGCGCGCCGGACACGCGCGCCAGCCGGCGCGTCATGCGCCGCGCCATGAAAACCGCGATCGCGATCGTCACGGCGACGGTCGCCACGCCCGCGCCGAGCATCACCAGCTCGAGCTGGCGGATCGCCGTATCGAACTCCGCTTGCGAAGCGTGTGCCGCGTTGAGTGCGCTGAGCCGCGAGAAGACGACCGTCACGCCGCCGAGGATTGCCGTCAGCGCGATGATCGGGACGGCGAATCCACCCGCGAGTTGGGCACCGAGTCGCAACTTCATAAGGACCACACCCGTAAGAAAGTGTCTTACGGCTCTTCGGCAGGAGCGCGGCCGGGCCTGAGCCCGCCGCAGGACCTGCCTACAAAAAGCGGTCGGCCTGGGCCTCGAACCGAGGTCGCGCCTGAGGGTTCCGACCCGGCGCGGCGAACGTCCGATGATGCCCTTCTCCGCGCGTGTCCTTCTGGACAGCGTCTCGCCCGCGGGCGTCAGGCTCACCACGATGGAAGCGCGCTACCCGCGCTTCATCCACAGCGAGATGATGACGCACCGCGTTTTTTCCAGAAACAGCAGCTCGTCGCGGGCCGTGCCGATTCGCAAGATGATCGACGCCGTGCGCTCCGATCCCGCGATGCCGGTGTGGTGGGGACGCAATCAAGCCGGGATGCAGGCGCTCGAGGAGATCGGGAGCGACGCGCGCACGCTTGCGCAAACGGAGTGGCAGCGCGCGCTCGAAGACGCGCTCGCGCATGCGGAACGGCTCGCCGCATCCGACATCAACTTGCACAAGCAGCTCGTGAACCGCATCCTGGAACCGTTCGCGTGGATCACCGTCATCATCACGGCGACGGAGTGGACGAACTTCTTCACGCAGCGCACGCACGAGGACGCGCAGCCCGAGCTCAAGCACCTCGCCACGCTCATGCTCGACGCGTACCGCGCCAGCGCGCCGCGCGCGCTCGCATTCGGCCAGTGGCACACGCCGCTCGTCCTCGCCGATGAAGAGGCCGCGCTGCCGCTGGAACAGCGGCTGAAGATCAGCGTCGCGCGATCGGCGCGCGTGTCGTACCTCACGCACGACGGGTCGCGCGATCACGCCAAGGACGTCGAGCTCTACGAGCGGCTCGTGGGCGGCGGCGCGAACGGCCATTGGTCGCCGTTCGAGCACGTCGCGACCCCGCTCGCGTCGGGCGGCGCGTGGTCCGGAAATTTCCGCGGCTGGCAGCAGTACCGCAAGCGCTTCGCGGAAGAACATGCCTCGACGTTCCCGGACGAGACGCCGGTCGCGGCGCTCCGCTGAGAGGCTCGTCCTGAGCCGGCCGGTCGGCGTGCGACGGCTCGTCGTCGCCGCGTTGGCGGCGTTGGCCGCGCTGACGTTCTTCCTCGCGGTACCCGCGCGTGCCGACGCCCGAACGCGGCTCGATGCGCAGGTCGATACGCTGACCGCGCATCAGCTGCTCACGCAGAACGCGGCGTCGCTCGTCGATCCCGGGCGCCAGCGGCGCGCGCGCGCCATCGCCGACATCCGTCACGCGGCTTCGGCGGGCTGGGGGCTCGTGCAAATCCTCGCCTTCTGGTGGCTGTGGCGCTCGGGCGCGGCCGCGCGCATCCGCGACATGATGCGGCGCCGCACGCGCAGCCGCACGGCGCAGCGCGCGGTGTTCGGCGCGGTGCTCGGCGCGCTCGGTCCGATCGTGTCGCTGCCGTTCGGCCTGATCAGTTACCGCGTCGGCTTCAACGCGGGCGTCACCGACGAGCGGCTGCCGCAGTGGTTCATCGACTACGTCGTTCGGATCGGGCTCGACGCGCTGCTCGGCGCGCTGGTCGTCGTCGCGGTACTCGCGCTCGTCGACCGCGTGCGCGTGTGGTACCTCGTGCTGATGGCGCTTTTCTACGCGGGCGCGCTCGCCGGCGTGGCGCTCTCGCCCGTGATGCCGTGGGGCACGGCGCACAAGACGACGCCCAACGCCGTTGCCGCTCTCGGCGTGGAGACGGCGCGCGCGCTGGGCGTGCCGGGCACGCCGGTCGTCGTGCTCGCGAGCTCGCATCACAGCAACGCGATGAGCACGCGGGCCGTCGGGATCGGCCCGACCGCACGCGCCGTCGTCGGCGACGTCACGCTCGCGCACCTCACGCCGTCCGAGGTGCGGGTCGCCCTCGCACACGCGTTCGCGCACCTTGCGTACAACGACACGCTCCGCCAGACGCTCGTCGCGGTGACGCTGTTCGTGTTCAGCGCTGCCATCGCGGTGCTGCTGAGCGACCGGGTCGGCTTCCGCCGCGACGACGACGCGCTGTCGCGCCTTGCGCTCGTGGCGACGTTCCTCGGCTGCGTGCTGGTCGTCGCGTATCCGATCTACAACGCCGACGCGCGCAGCGTGGAGGCGCGCGCCGACCGGATCGCGCTGGCGGCGACCGGCGACCGCGCGGAGACCGTGCGCACGATGGTGCGCTGGGCCGACGACGATCTCGTTCCGCTGTGCGACCGGCGGTCGATCCGCTGGTACTTCGACGACCGGCCGCCGCTGGGCGGCCGCATCGCGACGACCGCCGGCTCGGCGGATCCGTGCCCGGGCGGCAGCGCCGCGCCGTCGCCCCGCTAACCGCCGCGGCGCAGCACGCCGGCGATCGAGTCGACGCGCGTATAGCCCTGCGGCACGACGAACATGCCGTCGTCGGGATTGTCCGCCTGGATGTTCGTGAGGTCCAGCTTAGCGACGCCGCCGAACGCGTTCGTGGTGGCCGGCACGATCTGGATCGTGATCTGCACGGGGAACTCGCTGAGATCGTCGGCCAGCGCGAGCTGTGCGTGGTAGTTCTCGAGCGGCTTGCCCGGCCGCTGGCGCTTCATCTGCAGGTCGAGGTTCGTCGCAGGATGTCCGTTGACGGCGCTGTGTCCCACCAGCTGGATCGTCGCATTCTGCACGTCGCGCAACGCCGAGGCGAGGCCCGCGAGCGCGGCAAGCGGGTCGCCGGCACCCGACGGCGCGTTCGCTGCCGCAGCGATCGCTTGGGCGGGCGCCGCCGGGCGGGCCGACGTTTCGGTGTAGTACGTGCGGTTGCCGTTCGACCACGCGGTCAGCGCACCGGTCGCACCGTCGTAGAGCGCGCTCACGCCGCCCGGCCCGATCAAGGTCGCGGCCAGCGCGCTGAGGTCGCCGCTCGTGCCGGGGAAGCCCAACGACAGCAGGTCGAGCCGGTACAGCGAGCCTTTGTGGTACAGCGCGACGTTGCCGCCGACGTTGACCGGCGCGCCCTGCACGTTGGCTCGCACGACGAGCGTGCCGCTGGCGCGCAGTCCGGGGATCGATGCCGCCCCGAGCAGCGGCGCCGAGGCGAAGCAGAGAGCGGTGGAAACCGCGAGCGCCCGTGCCTTCATCCCGTGTACACGGTACCCGCGACTTGCGTCCCGAGGTGCCGTGAGGTCAAGAACTCCACGATCGCGGCATGCGCGATGCGCCCGTCGCAGATCTGCGCGGCACCGACCCCGCCGCGCACGCCCAATGCCGCCGCGCGAACTGCGGTGCGCAGGTCATTCTCCAGCGTGGCGTCCTCGGCGATGGTGAGCGCTTCGGCGGGGGTGAGCTCGTCGACGAGCATGCGTGTCTTCGCGTCGATCACGCCGCCCTGGTAGTGGAAGAAGATCGCACGCGCCGCGCCGACGGCGCTCGCGAGCGCTTGCGCGACGTCGTCCGCGGCGACGGCCACGTCGTTGCCCGTGAAGCCGAACGCCAGCGGTTCGATCACCGGCACGTATCCCGCGTCGAGCAGCGTGCGGAGCAGCTTGGGGTCGACGTTCCCGATCGACTCCGCGCCCGCGGCGGGGATCATCCCGGCGTCCGCCCCCGTCAGCCCGACGGCGGTATCACCGCTGCGGTTCATCGTGCGGACGACGGCGCGGGCCGCATCCTTCGTCGGCGCCACGACGACCGGCCGCATCCCGAGGTTCCCGAGGAAGACCAGGTCGCTGAAGAACGTCGCGCCCTCCGCGCCGAGCGTCGCTTCGTCGACGCGGATCACCATCGTGCGTCCGTTGAGGTCCATCGTGTCCTCCCTGTTCCCGGGAACGCGCAATTCGCGCGAACCGTTCATGGGGACCGGCCGATCGACCTCCGGTCAGTCTACGTGATCGGCTTTAATCGATAAATTCTTCCACGTAGAAGATTTCGCCGTCGCCGGCCGCCACGACGGCGACGCCAAGCTTGTGCGTATGCGAGTCGACGATGTTGCCGTAGTGCCCGGGGCTGTGGAGGAACGCCTGGTGCGCGGCCCTCTCGTCCTGGTCGTACGCCATGTTCTCGGCGGCGTAGCGGTTGACGAAGCCGGCGGCGCGCAGGCGGTCCTGGAACGTCACGCCGCTGGGGTCGGTGTGCCCGAAGTAGTGGCGCTCCGCCATCTGCTGGGCGACCCGCAGGGCGAACTGCGAGAGCGAGGCGTCTTCGGCGAGCGGCGGGAGCCCGCGCTGGGCCCGGGTGGCGTTCACGTCGTTGAACAGCGCGCGGGCTTCGGCACTGATGACGTGCGGCTGGTGGGGTCGCGCGTACGCGAGCTGAAGAGACTCTTCATCCGACGCTGTCGCGGTCAGCGGAGCTAACGCGACGAGCGCCGCGAGAAACGCGGCGGCACGGTGCATGCGTAAATTTTCGGATCGCAGGGTGTCAGGCTTTAGCGTTCACCAGATTCATGGCCTGCGTCACACCCTGAGTTAACCAAGTCTCAACACCGGCCACGGCGCGCTCGACGATTGCCGGAAGCTCGCGCAGTTCGGTGTCTGTGAATTCGCCGAGAACGCGGTCGATCGCGTCCGGGTCGTCGTGCCCGCGGCCGATTCCAGTACGCAGCCGCGGGAAGCCCTGGCCGAACACTTCGATGAGCGACTTGAGCCCGTTGTGGCCGCCGCTCGAACCCTCCGCGCGCATGCGCAGCGTCCCGAACGGTAGGTCGAGGTCGTCGACGACCACGAGGATGCGCGGCGGCGGCACCTTGTAGAACGTCGCGAGCCCCAGCGAAGGCGGGCCGCTGAGGTTCATGTACGACTGCGGCTTGACCAGGATCGCGTTGCGCGACCGGTCGATCGCGTAACGCACCTCGCCTTTGCGCTGCCAATCGCGCACGCCCCACCGCTCGGCCAGCGCGTCGACCACGATGAAGCCCGCGTTGTGGCGCGTGAGGGCGTACCGCGAGCCCGGATTCCCGAGCCCGACCACGAGCTTGAGGTCGTCTATGTCGCCGGGGCTTCCGCGGCGGGGAGCGCCTCGACGAGCTCCGCCGGCGCTTCTTCGGCGGCGAGGGCACGCGTGATCTCGACCGACACGACGACGGTTTCCGGCGGCGTGATCAGCGTGAAGTCCTTCGGCAGCGTCACCTGACCGGCGAGAATGTGCTGGTGCACGTCGAGCTCGGAGACGTCGACCGTGAGGTTGTCGGGGATGTATTGCGCCGGTCCCTTGATCTCGAGCGTGTGGCTGATGATGTCCATGACGCCGCCGTTGTCGCGCACGCCGACGGGCGTTCCGGTGGTGACGACCGTGACGTTCGAGGTGATCGCCTCGTCGCGCGTGACGCGCTGGAAGTCGACGCTCAGCGGGCGGCGCGAGATCGGATGCGCCTCGACCCGGCGCAGCAGCACGGAGTCGCGCTTGTCGCCGATCTTCGCGTCGACGATCTTGCTCTTGTTGCCGGAGTGGAGCAGGTCGGCGAGCTGCTTGGCGTCGACGGCGATCGGGGTCGCCTCGCCGTGGCCGTAGACGACGCCCGGGATCTTCCCGGTTTTGCGAAGGCGTTGCGAGCTGGTTGTTCCGATGCCGGCGCGCGGCTCGAGGGTGAGGCTTGCGACTGTGTGCTTGGGCATGACGTCCTAATTCTAGACTGCTGCGACGACGGGGGAGAGTGTGGTGGCCGCGCGCACGGGTGGAGGTTCTTCGGGTGGTGGCGCTTCGGGATCTTCGGCGTTGAAGAGCTCGGAGACCGAACGGTTCGACGTGATGCGCTTGATCGCGTCGGCGAGGATTTGCGCGATCGTGAGGTGCTCGACTTTGGTCGAGTCGATCGTTCGCGGGATGGTGTTCGTCACGATGACGCGGCTGATCTCCGACTTTTCGAACTGCGCGATCGCGTCGCCGGCGAAGATGCCGTGGGTCGCGAGCGTGTAGACGTCGGTGGCGCCCTTCTTGCGTAGGGCCTCGGCTGCTTTGACGAGCGTGCCGCCGGTCGAGATCATGTCGTCGACGACGACGGCGATCTTGCCCTCGACGTCGCCGACGATGTGGGTGACTTCCGAGACGTCCGGTTCGGGCCGGCGCTTGATGATCACCGCGAGATTCGACTTGAGGCGCTTGGCGAACGTCTCCGCCCGCGGCACGCCGCCGGCGTCCGGCGACACGACCACGATCCGATCACCTTGAAGGTTTTGGTTCTTGAGGTAGTTGCACAACGTGGGCGCGGCCATCAGGTTGTCGACGGGGACGTCGAAGAAGCCCTGGATCTGCGCGGCGTGCAAATCGAGCGTGACAATGCGCTCCGCGCCCGCCATCTCGATCATGTTGGCGACGAGCTTGGCCGAGATGGGCTCGCGGCCTTTCGTCTTCTTGTCCTGCTTGGCGTAGCCGTAGTACGGGATCACGGCGCTGATGCGGTTCGCGGACGCGCGGCGCAGCGCGTCGATGATGAGCAGCAGCTCCATGAGCGCGTCGTTGACCGTCGCGCCCTGCGGCGAGCGGCACAGCGACTGCACGACGAAGACTTCGGCGCCGCGCACGTTCTCGCGGATCTCGATCCGGCACTCGTCGTTCTTGAACCGGTCCACGAGCGCGTTGCCGACGCGCGTCTGCATTCGTCTGGCGATCTCTTCCGTCAGAAGACGGTTCGAGGTCCCGCTGAAGAGCAGGGGCGGCTGGATCACGGGGCTCGGCTCCTTCTACTACCTCCGGACGGCGCCTGAGCGCCAGGGGGAAGCGCAGGTACGGTGCGGCAAGCGAGCTTGATTGTCCTGGCGCAGTAAAGTCGCCGGGGCTCAACCGACGTGTTCCGGCGCGTGTCTTGAGAAGAGCCGCATGCCAAAATTCGAGCTCGTTTCCGCGTACCCGTTGGCTGGTGACCAGCCCAAGGCCACCCAGCTGCTCGCCGACGGCGTGCTGCGGGGGGACCGCGCGCAGACGCTGCTTGGCGTGACCGGCTCGGGCAAGACCATGGCGATGGCGCGGCTCGTCGAGCTGGTGCAGAAGCCGACGCTCGTCCTGAGCCACAACAAGACGCTGGCCGCGCAGCTGTGCGCCGAGTTCCGCGAGTTCTTTCCGAACAACGCGGTCGAGTATTTCGTGTCGTACTTCGACTACTACCAGCCCGAGGCGTACGTCGCGCACACGGACACCTACATCGCCAAGGACAGCTCGGTCAACGACGAGATCGAGCGGCTGCGCCACTCCGCGACGCAGTCGCTGCTGACGCGGCGGGACACGCTGATCGTCGCGTCGGTGTCGTGCATCTTCGGGCTCGGTTCGCCCTCGGACTACATCGAGATGGCGGCGGACATCCGGGTCGGGCAGTCCATCAACCGCGACGAGTTCTTGCGCAAGCTGATCGGGATGCAGTACCGCCGCAACGACCTCAACCTCGTGCGAGGCACGTTCCGGGTGCGCGGAGACACGCTGGAGTTCGTGGCCGTCGACGAAGAGCTGGTGCACCGCATCGAGTTCTTCGGCGACGAAGTGGAGGCGATCAATGTCGTCAACCAGCTCACCGGCGAGTACGTCACGTCGAAGGACGAGCTGAAGATCTTCCCGGCCAAGCACTACATCACGCCCGACGAGAAGCTGCGCCGCGCCGTCATCTCGATCGAGAACGAGCTCGAAGAGCGGCTGAAGTTCTTCAAGGACAACGGCAAGCTGCTCGAAGCGCAGCGGCTCGAGCAGCGCACGCGCTACGACCTCGACATGCTGCGCGAGGTGGGCTACTGCAACGGCGTCGAGAACTACTCGGGTCCGCTGTCGGGGCGCGAGCGGGGCTCCACGCCGTGGTGTCTGCTCGACTTCTTCCCGAAGGACTGGCTGCTGCTGGTCGACGAGTCGCACGTGACGCTGCCGCAGGTGCACGGCATGCACGGCGGCGACCGGTCGCGCAAGCTCGCGCTCGTCGAGCACGGTTTCCGGCTGCCGTCCGCGCTCGACAACCGGCCGCTCACGTACGACGAGTTCGACAAGCACGTGCAGCAGGCGGTCTACGTGTCGGCGACGCCGGCGACGTACGAGATGGGCAAGTCGACGCAAGTGGTCGAGATGATCATCCGGCCGACCGGGCTCGTCGATCCGGAAGTCGAGGTGCGCCCGACGCGCCATCAGGTGGACGATCTGATGGACGAGATTCGCGTGCGCGCCGAGAAGAACGAGCGCGTTCTCGTCACCACGCTGACGAAGAAGATGGCCGAGGACCTGACCGACTATCTGCTCGAGAACGGCATCAAGGTCCGATATTTGCACAGCGAGGTGGAGACGCTGGAGCGCATCGCGATCCTGCGCGATCTGCGCAAGGGCGAGTTCGACGTGCTCGTCGGCATCAATCTGCTGCGCGAAGGACTCGACTTGCCCGAAGTCTCTTTGGTCGGCATCTTGGACGCCGATAAGGAAGGCTATCTGCGCTCGGGGACGTCGCTGATCCAGACGATCGGCCGCGCCGCGCGCAACGTCGAGGGCATGGTGATCATGTACGCCGACGTCGTCACGGAGTCGATGGCGCGGGCGCTCGGCGAGACGAAGCGCCGCCGCGAAGTGCAGGTCGCGTACAACCTCGAGCACGGCATCGAGCCGAAGTCGATTCGCAAGGAAGTCCACGACATCTTGAGCATGGTGGGCGGCGCCACGACCGGCGCGGACGCGGCGAACGCCGTGCGTGCGGAGCATTTGCCGCGCGAGGTCGCGGAGGCGATGGCGAAGGAGATCGAGCGCAAGATGCGCGACGCGGCGGCGAACCTGGAGTTCGAAAAAGCCGCCGCGCTGCGCGACGAGCTGGTGAACCTGCGCAAGCAGATCGGCGGCAACGAGAGCCTGCTGTTCCAAGGCAAAGCCCCGAAGATTTTCCAGCACGCGCTGCGCGAGCTAATTGGGACGTAGCCGGCTAGGCGCGCACGTTACCCGACGGAACCGACTCTGCGGCCCAGTCGGCCCACTCGGCCATCGCGCGTTCGTGGCGGATGCCGGCTTCGAGCGAGATGCGGCTCCAGCACGTCGCAGCGTCGGCGTCGGCCGGGATGTGAGCGGCGATTGCGTCGTAGTTCGCGAGCTGCTCGCGGTGCCGCGCCGCTTCGGCCCGCAGATAGGCGTGGGCATCGTCGGGCGCGAGCATCCAAAGGAAGAATACGCGCAGGAGCCGTTCGCTGCGGATCGTTTCGGGCTGCGGCGGCTGCGCGAGCCAGCGCCTCACCTCGGCGCGGCCTTCGTCGGTCGCCGAATAGCGCTTGCTCCCGCGCGGGCCCGATTCGGTATGGCGGATCAGCCCCGCGGCCTGCAGCTTCGCCAGCTCCGGGTAGATCTGGCTGTGGCTCGCCGACCACACGTGCGCCAGGCTGCGGTCGAAATGCTGGGTCAGTTCGTAGCCGGTCAGCTCGTCGGCCGCCAGCAGACCGAGCAAGGCGTGCCCGAGGGTGGAAATGGTCATCGTGTTGCTATTGACATGTCTGATGTGACATGTAAGAATCGACGCATGTCTGTCACGATACACGACGAGGCCGCGGTTCGCAAGCACGCCGGCTCGTTCTACGCCCCGGTCGAAGCCGAAGTCGAGGCGTTCGACCTCCCGGTCACCGGCGCGATCCCGCCGCAGCTGGCCGGGCGCTTCGTCCGCAACGGCCCCAACGCGCGGGGCGGAAACCCGCACCCGTTCATGGCCGAGGGGATGCTTCACGGCATCCGGCTCGACAATGGCGCCGCGCGCTGGTACCGCAACCGCTGGGTGCGGACGCGCTCGTTCGAGACCGGCGCGCCGTACGTACGCGCGAACGGCACGCTCGACCTCACCGCGGGCCCCGCGAACACCAACGCGATCGCGCACGGCGGCAAGCTGTTCGCGCTCGTCGAGTCGTCGTTTCCGTACGAGATCACGTGCGAGCTCGACACGCTCGGTGCGTACGACTTCGGCGGGAAACTTACGACGCCGTTCACCGCGCATCCGAAACGCTGCCCGCGCACCGGCGAGCTGCACGCGTTCGGGATGAGCATGCTGCCGCCGGGTCTGACGTATCATCGCATCGACGCGGCCGGAACGCTGATCGAAAGCCGCGCAATCCCGGTTCGCGGCGTCACGATGATGCACGACTTCGCGCTGACCGACCGGCACGTGATCTTCATGGACCTGCCGGTGGTGTTCGACTTCGCGCGCGCGGCGAGCGGCGAGATGCCGTACGCGTGGAGCGACACGTACGGCGCGCGGCTCGGCGTGCTGCGACGCGACGATCCGTCCGCCGAAGTGCGCTGGTTGGAGATCGAGCCGTGCTACGCGTTCCACGTACTCAATGCGTACGACGACGCGGACACGATCGTGGTCGACGTCGTCCGCTATCCCGAGCTGTGGCGCCGCGATGCGCGCACGTTCGAGCGCGCGGCGCTGCACCGCTGGGCGATCGATCTCGAGGCGGAACGCGTCGGGGAGACGCCGCTCGACGACGCTGCGATCGAGTTTCCGCGCGCGGACGAACGCCGGCTCGGCAGCGCGTACCGCTTCGGCTACGCGGTGGAGTGGCAGAACGAAGAGCGTGCCGGCATCCGCAAGTACGACCTCGCGGCCGCGACGTCGACGCGCCACGACTTCGGTGCGGGGCGCTTCACCGGCGAGCCGGTGTTCGTCGCCGCATCGGACGATGCGGGCGAAGACGCGGGCTGGCTGATGACGTTCGTGTACGACGCCGCGCGCGACGCGAGCGACTTCGTCATCTTGAACGCGAGCGACCTCAATCAGCCCCCCGTCGCGACGATCGCGCTTCCGCAGCGCGTGCCGTCCGGCTTTCACGGGAATTGGATCGATGACGCAGAGCTCCGCTGACCGCCCGACCCCGCTGCCGCAGTTTCGCTCGATCTACCGCACCCTGCTCGTCAGCGTGGTGCTGCCGCTGGTCACGGTGCAACTGCTGCTCCGCCGCGGCGTCCCGGCCGTCCCGGCGCTCGCGATCGCGGCGATCTTCCCGTTCGCGGCGGCGCTCTACGGGCTCGTGCGCACGCGGCGCTTCGACCCGATCGCGGTGCTCTCGCTCATCGCCATCGTGATCGGGCTTGCGACGTCGGGGCTCACGGGCAATGCCGGGTTCGCCGTCGCCAAGGACTCGCTGTTCACGACGGTGTTCGGGCTAGTGTTTCTGGGTTCGTTGCTGACGTCGCGCCCGCTGATCTTCCAACTCGGGCGGCAGTATTCGACGGGCAACGATCCCATCGAGATGGCCGCCTGGGACGCGCGCTGGGAGCGCCCGCTCTTCCGGCGTACCATTCGCATCATCACGGCGGTGTGGGGCTGCGCCTTGCTGCTGGAGGCGGTGTTGCGCATCGCCGCGGCGTTCACGCTGCCGGTGACGTCGTCGACGATCGTCTCGCCGGTGCTGCAGATCGGCGTCATCGGCGGCCTTTTCGTGTGGACCACCGCATACGCGAAGGCCGTCCGCCGGCGTGTCGCCGCGGCGGGCAACGCAGCCGCCTAGCCGTCGGGAACCCGGTCGCGGTGCCGCGAACCGGGCCCGGGTGAGAAGAAGACCGGCCGTGCTCCTTGCATGCCTCGCTGCGGCCGCGTTCGCGAACAGCGCGTGCACGCGTGCCACCGGCGACGCCGTCGGTGGACGACATCCGTGGACGCAAGCCGGGACGTTGCGGCTCGCGACCATCTCGACGCCGAACACGCTCAACCCCATTCTGTCGACGCAGCAGATCGAGGCGCTCGCGCAGGCGTTCGTGCTCGATCCGCTCATTGCGACCGATCCTGCGGCGCGCGACGTGCCGATCCTCGCGGCAACGGTGCCGACGCTGGAGAACGGCGGGATCGGGCGCGACGGCTTGACGATCACGTACCATTTGCGGCGCGGCGTGCGCTGGCACGACGGTGCGCCGTTCACCAGTCACGACGTGCAGTTCAGCTACCGCGCGATCATGAACCTCAAAACGAACGTTGCGACGCGGCACGGCTACGACGTGATCGCGCAAGTCGACACGCCCGACGCGTACACCGCGGTGTTCCGGCTCAAGCACCCGTTCGCGCCGGCCGTCCACACGTTCTTCGCGCACAGCGACGCGCCGTATTTCATCCTTCCCGCGCACCTGCTCGAGAAGTATCCCGACCTCAATCGCGTGCCGTTCAACACGCTGCCGGTGGGGACGGGGCCGTTCAAGATCGTGCGCTGGGTGCGCGGCGACCATATCGACTACGTCGCGAACGTCGACTACTTTCTGGGCAAGCCGAAGCTGCGGCGCGTCGTCCTCCATTTCGTGCCCGACGAGAACACGATCACCAATCAGCTGCGCGCGCACGAGCTCGACTGGTTTGCGTTCGCGACGCCGCGCGTCTACCCGCAGCTGAAAGCGATCGCGGGCGTCGACGTGCACCTCGTCTCGCTCAACGCGAACGACGCGATCCTGTTCAACACCACGGCGCCGCCGTTCGACGACGCGCGCATTCGGCGCGCGATCGGCCTAGCGATCGACAAGCCGCTGCTGGTCCGGGAAGCGACGTACGGCACCACGGTCGCGGCGACCGAAGATCTGCCGCCGCAGCTATGGGCGCACGATCCGCACGCGGGCACGTCGTTGCGTGATCTTCCGGCGGCGCGCGCGCTGTTTGACGCGGCCGGCTGGCGTATGGGTCCGGACGGCACGCGCGTCAAGCAAGGGCGAAAGCTGACGATGGGCCTCGCGTTCCGCAGCGACAGCGCCACCGATCGCAGCCGCAGCGTGCTGATCGCGTCGATGCTCAAGGACGCCGGGATCGAGGTGGACCTCAAGGGCTACACGACGGCGAAGCTCTTCGGGCCGCCCGGTTCCGGCGTGCTCGCCGACGGCAAGTTCGAAGCCGGACTGCAGACGTGGTACGCGGGCACCGATCCCGACGACTCGACGCAGCTGATGTGCGATCAAGTCTCGCCGCGCGGCTACAACTGGCCGCGCTGGTGCAACCATGCGATGGACGCCGCACAGCGCGACGCGCTCTCGCACTACGACCGGCCGGCGCGCAAACGCGCGTACTCGATCATCGAGCAGCTGCTCGCGCAAAACGCGCCGTTCGTGTACCTGTGGTGGCCGCGTCAGATCGAAGCGGTAAACTCAGACCTCACCGGCTTCCGCCCCAACGGCATCATCGAGAACTGGAACGCCTGGGAGTGGTCGATCTGATCGTGGTCAGGCCGGTTTTGCCGGGCGCGTCAGCTGCTTGAGCGTTCGCGCGTGCGCGGAGTCGTCGATCAGCGTTGCCAGCCGCTTGCGGCGGGTTTCTTCTTTCTTCGCGGTCATCACCCAGTAGATCGCCGTCCGGCGGTATGACGCCGGCCGCGCTTGGAAGAACGTCCAGGCAGGTTCGTTCGCGCGAAACTCGCGTTCGCCGGCCTCGTCGAGCGCGGCGTCCGCGCGCTGTTCGTACGCGTAGATCTGCGAACGCGCCGTCTCGCGCCGTGCAAACGCCTCGACGCCGGCGGATTGCATCCGCCGCAGCTTCGTGAGCTCCGCGACGCGTTTGATGTTCACCGCGCTCCACGTGCTGCGCGCTTTGCGCGGCGTGAACCGGATCGTGTACCGCTCGTCGTCGACGGAGCGCCGAATGCCGTCGATCCAGCCGAAGCACAGCGCTTCGTCCACCGACTCCGGCCAGGTGATGCTCCGTTTCCCCGAACCTTTCTTGTAGAAGCCGACGAGAAGCTCCGTGCTCGTCGCGTGGTGCGCGTCGAGCCATGCGCGGAACGCGGCGGGTGTCGCGAAGTACCTCGGCTTCAACGGCTGCTGCTCCGTTCGCGACTTACTTCGGCGTGAACGCGCGCAGGTAGTCCAGGGTTTGGCGGTCGATCGTGCCGTCGCTGCGCACGCGGTTCTCCAAGTTTTCGACGTGCATGAACGCGACGAGCGCATCGCGCGCGGCGTCGTCGAACGCGCCTTCGTCGTGCCGCGCGAGCGCGCGCACGCGCACGAGTTGCGCGACGAGCTCGCGTCCCAGCGCGTCGTCGATCGCGCGCACGTCTTCGGGCGCGGCGGGGAAATGATACAGCTTGTGCAGCTCCAGCAGGCGCGCCAGCTCGCCGATCGGCGCGGCGTGGTCGTCGACGCGCAGGTCGACGTAGCGGTCGTTGAAGCCGCCGTAGCCGCCGCCGGGCTTGAGCACGATCAGCGCCGCGCTCTGCTGGCCGCGTTTGTCGCCGCCTTCGCGCTGGCCGGCCGCGAGCGCGGCGGCGAGCCGGTCCGCCAGCGTGCCGCCGCCGGCGCGAAACGTGGACGCCATCGCGGCGACTACGCCGGGCCCGGCCAGGCAGTTGCCCTGTGCCGCGAAGTCTTCGCCCGTGACGCCGCCGGCCCACGCGATGCAGCGGGCGCCCGTGAACGTCGCGGCGCGTCCGTCCGCGGCGACGATCCCGAACTGGCGGTCGTCGGCGTTCTCGTCGGCCGCCAGCAGCGTCTGGGCGATCTGCTCGGGCGGCTCGCCGCGCCGCAGCAGCTCCAGCGCGCGCGGGCCGAACGTCGTGTTCGCCCACGCCTGCGTGGCGATCGCGCCTGCGCCGCTTTCGAGCCAGGGAACGACGGCGCCGACGGCGAGAAACTTCGACTGCACGGCGATCCCGATCTCGCTTTCGGCGGGATCGGCCGCGACGATCGAAAACGTCGAGAGCACGTCCGATCCGTTCTGAATCGGACGGCCTCCCTCTTTCCGCGAGGACCATCATGGCCACCAGCTATCAGGTCTACGTCAGCTTCTCGGGCGAGGCGGGGGACAAGATCCAAAATGTCGGCGCGCTCTCTTCGAGCGGAGACTACCTTGGCGAAGTGCTGGGCGGCGGAGGTCCGTACGACGAGCTGCGCGGGCTCGCGGTCGACTCCGCCGGTCGGCTCTACGTCGCGAACGCGTATAAGAAGGGCTCCGCGATCGACGTCTACTCGGCGACGATCAATTCGGACGGTTACAGCCGCGACTATCTCGGCACGCTGATCACGCCGAAGTCGACCAAGGCGCTGCTGCATCCGTACGGCGTCGCGTTCGACGGCAAGAATTTGTTCGTGTCGAGTCAGGACACCAACGTGGTCTCGTCCTATGCGGTCTCCGGCAAGAAGATGCCGAGCGCGAAGACGCAGCCGGTCGCGCCTTACCTGGAGAAGCTCCACCAGAAAGGCGCCTACTACGGCGGGACGTTCGTCGCGTCGGCGCAGCCGGTGAAGATCGGCAAGAAGACGCCGCCCGCGGTCGATCCGAACGACGGCGGCCTCTCGATGATAGGCTTCGATCCGCAGACGGTCGAGCAGGAACCGCACGCCCTGGACGCCGCCGACGAAGCGCTCTCGGCGAAGAAGCAGGCGCGTCACTCGGTGCGCGGGATCGCGTTCGCGGGGAAACGGTTGTACGTCGCGGACCAGGCGAAGGACCGCGTCGGCAGCTACGGCCACAAGAGTGGGACGTTCCACGGCTGGATCGACGCGACGGCCGACACCAGCGCGAACCCGAACACGCTGGACAAACCCGTCGGCCTCGCGGTGAATCCGACGAACGGGCTGATCTACATCGGCAGCCCGAAGAACGAAGCGATCTTCGCCTACGATCCGAAATCGAAGGCGCTGAGCCTCGTGATCAGCGCCGCAGCGCTCAAAGATCTCTCCGGCCTGTCGCTAACTCCGGACGGAACGCTGATCTTCGGCAGCCGCGCGCAGATGCAGCTCTACCAACTCGATCCATCGACGGGCGCGTTGTCGAACTTCGGCGCCCAGCTCAAAGACGCGCCGGAGTGCGTCCTGGTCGTCCCGACGTAGCTTACGAGGCGCGCCTCACTAGATACGTGCGTTGCGGATCGTGGAGGAGGTTATACCGCATCGTCCGGACCTGCCCCGCGGAGAACGTCATCGGCTTCTTGCACAGGAAATAGCTCATCACGTTGCCCTTGTCCGGATGGAACGTGAGCGTGAACGATCTCGGCTTGACGTCGTGGCGCGTGACGCTCCAAAAGTTCGCGTGGAGCGTGTAACGTGCTCCGTTGAACGTCACCTTCGCGCCGCTGCCGTCGCTGATCGTCGTTCGCTGGGGGCGGCACATGCTGACGTTGTTGCCGACGAGGAGGCTGGCACCGGCGTCGGGCGGCGTGTCGGTTACGGTGAACGTCCACCCGCTGGTCAGGCTCGTTCCGTCGCTGATCAGCGGTCCTGCCGGCGAGTCCCCGTCGTAGATCTCGATCGAACGCGTCGTTCCGGCACGAGGCGTGCCGTCATACCAGCTCTGCAAGAGCTTCGGTGTCGACAGAAAGTCGCTCGTTCCCGGGAAGGTGTGCGGGAGCCCGAAGTAGTGGCCGGCCTCGTGCGTGAGCTGGCCGAAGTTCTGGTAGACGTACCAACTCGACGCGGGAATGCTGCAGCTCGAGGTATCGGGTCCGAGCGGCGGGTTCGGGTGTCGTGCATCGACCCGATCGGTCGCAACGGTCGTTCCACAGTACACGGACGGCATCACCGTGTAGCTCGCGCTGCACTGTGCGGTCGCATGCCCGCGGCAGCCATTGCTCCCGAGCGGAACGTATGCGTTGTACGCGGTGTATCCGTTGCCCGTCACGCCGATCCCAGTGCCCGCCGCACCGTAGGCTCGAAAGAAGACGACCATCTTTCCCGGGTACTTCGCGGCTTGTGCGGAGGCCAACGCGTTCTTGTCGTGATCGAGACGGTTGAGCGCGGAGTTGCGCACCCGTGCGAGATCCCTCGCCGCGTCGAAGTCGAGCACGATATGCGCGTGCGAGACGCGAAATGACTGATTGGCAGTGCGGATCCACTGGCGCAGTTGCCCGACGCTCAGGATGCCTTCGGGATTCCCGCCGTCTCTGTCTGACAGGATGACCGCCTCCATGCGCACGTGGATGGGCAGCGTGTTGACGTCGCCCGCGACTGCGGCGGGCGAACGTGCAACTGCGAATGGAAGACTTACCCCCAGCAGGAGTGCGAATGCTGCGAAGGAGTGACGCTTCACGGGATGACGTCGATGCTCGCGCTCAGCGGTCGAACGACGGCGCGCAAACCCTCGCGCGGAACGGGCGGAACGATCCCCCAGTTCGGCGTGAGGTCTTGTTCGGACAGCACCCAGCTGTAACCGCGCACGAGGCGCGCCGCGAAGAGCGCCATGAAAATCGTGGTGAGATCGAAGCCCGGACAGCGATGGCTTTCCGGCGGTCCCGCGCCTTGCGGCGCGTACGCGTACGGATGCGCGCGGTGTTCGGCGCGCGCGCCGAACCGGTCGGGATCGAAGCGCGCGGGCTCGTGATACGTCGTCGCTTCGCGGTCGTGGTGCCACACCGCCGCCGCGACGCCCCAGCCCGCGGGAATCTCGAACCCGTCGACGACGAACGAGCGGGCTGCTTTGCCGATCACGACCGGCACGATCGGCGTCAGGCGGCGCACCTCGTTGACGACCTGCATCAAGTACGTGTTCGCGCTGAGGTCGCCGGCTGTCGGCGTGTCGGACAGCGTCGCCGTTTCGGCGGCGAGCCGCTCGCGAAGCTCCGGATTCTTCGTCAGGTGGACGATCGTCGCGGCGAATTGCCCGAAGACGATGTAGCCTGCGAGGAACAGGTGGTTCAGCTCGCCGGCCGCTTCCGCGTCGCCGATCGTCGTGCCGTCCGCGTTGCGCGCGGCGAGCAGGCGCGAAAGCCCGTCGTCGTACGATCCGGCGCGGTGCGCGCGCACGAGGTCACGGTAGTACGCGATCGACTCGTCCTTCGCGCGCACACCCTTCGTGTATGCGGTACCGGGCATCGGAATCGGTAGGGCGATGAACGCGGCGGCGATGAGCTCGCAGCGTTTCACGAGCGCGGCGAGATCCGCTTCCGACTCGATGCTCGCGAGCACGGCGCCCAGCGTCTCGATGCTGAGCCGCTTGAGCTCTTCGTTCCAAGCGATCTCGCGCGCGGCCGTCCAGCGCGCGAACGCCGCGTCGACGAAACGCGTCATCGTCGGCAGGTACGACTCGACCGCTTCCCGCGACAGCGCAGCGCTCACGAACTGCTTGCGCGCCGCGTGCGCGGCGCCGTCGAGCGCGTTGATCACGCCGGTGCCGCCGAACAGCGTTTGAATGTTGCCGGGGTTCGCGCCTTCGCGCACGACGTTGGCGGGATCGTAGAACGCTTCGAGCGGCTCGGGCCCGATGAGGATCGCCATCGACCGGCCGAGCAGGCTCGTGCGAAACACGCGCCCGTAGCGCGTGCGCCGTTTCTGGATGAACGTGAACGGGTCTTTGACGAATTCGAGCGTTTCGCCGATCCCCGGGAGGCCGCTGCTCCCGGGCGGCCGCGGCGCGCTCGCGGGCAGGGTGTCGGTCGCCATGGCGACGGGGCTTCCGCGCCCCTCCTGCCGCCCCTTGGCAAGGCCGCAGACGTCGTCCACGAACGGGGCCCCATCACCCGAACGAAGGAGGTCCGTATGCACGCTCGACGCCTGAGCGCGTTCCTCGCCGCCGCCGTCGCGGCCGCCGCGCTCGCCGGCGCCGCGCCCACGCGCGCGGCCGATCAGCCCGAGATCGTGATCGGTTCGATCCTGCCGCTCACGGGTTCGCTCTCGCAGACCGGCGCGGGACTGCGCGCCGCGCAGCAGCTCGCGGCGGATCTCGTCAACGGTCACGTCAGCTATCCGCTGCCGATCGTCGGCAAGAGCGGGTTGCCGCACCTCGGCCACGCGCGCATCAAGCTGGTGTTCGCGGACTCGCAGGGCAAGCCGGACCAGGCGCGCGCGGCCGCCGAGCAGCTGATCACGCAGGACCACGCGGTCGCGCTGATCGGCACATACGCGTCGTCGACGACGGCCACGGCTTCGCAAGTGGCTGAGCGCTACGGCATTCCGTTCCTCAACCCCGACTCGTCGGCGCCCTCGCTCACCGCGCGCGGCTTGAAATGGTTCTTCCGCTCCACGCCCAACGACGCGACCTTCGCCGACAACTTCTACCAGTTCTTGGCGGACTTGAAGAAGACGAAGAAGATCGACGTCAAGCGCATCGCGATCGTCGGCGAGGACGGATTGTTCGGGACGGGCGCGAGCGACGCCGAGGAGCAGGGCGGGAAGAAGCTCGGTTACGACATCGTCACGCGCGTCGCTTACCCGGCCACCACCACCGAGGTGAACGCCGAGGTGCAGAAGGTCAAGGCCGCGACGCCTGACGTCATCATGATCGCGTCGTACCTTCCCGACTCGCTGCTGTACATGCGCGGGTTCAAGGAACAGAGCGTGCAGCCGAAGGCGATTCTGGCGCAAGACGCGGGCTTCATCGATCCAGGCTTCGTCCGCACGCTGGGCGCCGACGCCGAAGGCGTGTTCACGCGCGAGGTGTTCTCGCTCGAGATCAAGCACCGCAACCAGGCCGTGCCGCTGATCGACCAGCTCTTCCGGCTGCGCTTCGGCGGCAAGCCGCTCGACGGCAACACGGCACGTGATTTCATGGGCGTGCTCTTCATCTCCGACGCGATCGACCGCGCCGGCTCGACGAAGCCCGACGCGATCCGAAGCGCGCTGCAGCAGACGAACATCCCGGGCAAGCTCACGCTGATGCCGTGGAACCGCGTGCACTTCGACGCGAACGGGCAGAACGACGGCGGCGTCGGGATCATCGAGCAAGTGCAGAACGGCAAGTACGAGACCGTGTGGCCGTTCGACGTCGCGGTCAAGCCGGTGATCTGGCCGATGCCGGCGTGGAAGCGTTAGGCACGTTCGGACAGCTCCTCGTCGGCGGATTGCTGACGGGGCTGGTGTTCGCGCTCGTCGCCGTCGGGTTGACGCTCGTGTACGGCGTGATGGACGTCGTCAACTTCGCGCACGGCGAGTTCCTGATGCTCGCCATGTACGCGACGCTGGGCCTCGCGCTGCTGGGGCTCGGCCCGCTCGTGGGTTTGCCGCTCGTCGCGATCGCAATGTTCTTGTTCGGGATCGTCGTGTACCGCGTGTTCGTGCGGCGGCTGCTGGCCGGGCCGCCCGAAGCGACGGTGTTCGGCACGTTCGGATTGCTGGTGCTGCTGCAAGGCGTCGCGCAGGCGACGCTCACGAGCGACTTCCAGTCGGCGCCGAACCCGCCGTTCCGCGGCACGCTGCACCTGGGCGCGATCGCGGTGTCGCAAGCGACGGTCATCGAAGGGATCGGCGCGCTCGTGCTGACGGCGGCGCTGTTCGCGTTCGTGGAGTACACGGAGACCGGCCGCGCGATGCGCGCCGTGGCGGAAGACCGCGTCGCCGCAACGCTCATGGGAATCGACGTGCAGCGCGTGAACGGCCTCGCGTTCGGGATCGGCGCGGCGTGCGTCGGCGCGGCGGGCGCGCTGCTGATGCTGTCGTACCCGGTGTATCCCACGGCGGGTGCGCCGTTCGCGCTCACCGCGTTCGTGGTCGTCGCGCTGGGCGGCTTCGGCAGCATCCAAGGCGCGCTCGTCGGCGCGCTGCTGGTCGGGATGCTGGAAGTGTTCGGCGGGTTCTATCTGTCGCCGGAGATGAAGATGGTGCCCGTGTACCTGGCGTATCTAGCGATCGTGCTGCTGCGGCCGCAGGGATTGCTCGGCCGCCGGTGACCGCGCGCCCGCACCTGTTCGCGCTTGCGGCGATCGTCGTCGCCGGACTGCTCGCAGCGCTCGGCGTGCGCAGCGCCGTCGTGCTGGACCTCGTGTTCACGCTGCTGCTGTACGCGGTGCTCGGGCAGTCATGGAACTGGATCAGCGGCTACGCCGGCAACATCTCGTTCGGGCACGCGATCTTCTTCGGCTGCGGCGCCTACGCGTCGGCGCTGTGCGTGACGCACGGGCTGTCGCCGTGGCTCGCGATCCCCGCCGGCGCGCTGGCTGCCGCGCTGCTCGCTCTCGTGACGGGCTTTCCGACGCTCGGTCTGCGCGGGCATTACTTCTCGATCGCGACGATCGCGGTGGCGGCACTCGTCGAAGTGTTCGTGCGAACGTCGCCGGCGCTCGGCAAGGCCAACGGCTTCGAGCTGCCGATCGCGTCGGGCTGGGCAGCGATGCAGTTCCCGCAGAAGGGGCCGTACGTCATGCTGGCGCTGGCGCTGTTCGCGATCGTACAGCTCGCGACGATCGCGCTGGAGCGGTCGCGGCTGGGGTACTACCTGCGCGCGCTGCGTGCGAACCACGCGGCGGCCGCGTCGGTGGGGATCGACGAGCGGCGCTACAAGCTGATCGCGTTCGCGTGGTCGGCAGCGATGGCGGCGGCAGCGGGCGTGCTGTACGCGCAGTACACGCTGTTCGTCGATCCGCCGTCGACGATCGCGCTGGCGGTGTCGATCGACATCGCGCTGATCGGCGTCGTCGGCGGCATCGGCACGCTATGGGGGCCGCTGGCCGGTGCGCTCGTGTACGTGGTGCTGGCGAAGGCGGTCGCGCTGCGCATGGGCGGCACCGGCAAAGGTTACGACCTCGTGATCTACGGCGCGATCATCTGCGTGATCGCCGCGCTGCGCCCGTATGGAATCGTGGGCACGATCGTCGACGCGCTGCGCCGCCGCCGCGGCGCGAGCGTTGCAGTGCCGACGGCGGGAACGGCAGCATGAGCTCGCTGCTGGAAGTGCGCGGTCTCGCGAAGCAATTCGGCTCGCTGCGCGCGCTCGACGGCGTCGACCTCGACGTCGCGCAAGGCTCGCTGACGGGTCTGATCGGACCGAACGGCGCGGGCAAGTCGACGGCGTTCGCGTGCATCGCCGGCGCCGAGAAGCCGACCGCGGGCAGCGTGCGCTTTCGCGGCGACGAGATCGCCGGGCTCGCGTACCACCGCGTCGCCGCGCTGGGGATCGGCCGGACGTATCAGATCGTGCAGACGTTCGCCGACATGACGGTGCTCGAAGCGACGACGACCGGCGCGCTGCTGCACCATCCGCGGCTGGCGGACGCGATCGCGCACGCCGAGGAAGTGCTCGCGTTCGTGGGGCTGGCCGACATGCGATACCGGCTCGGCCGCGCGCTGACGATCGCCGACAAGAAGCGGCTGGAGATGGCGCGCGCGCTCGCGACACAGCCCGCGCTGCTGCTGCTCGACGAGGTGATGGCGGGCCTGACGCCGGCGGAGGCGCACGACGCGGTCGACCTGCTGCGGCGCATCCTCGCGCGCGGCGTCACCGTGCTGATGGTGGAGCACGTGATGGAAGTGCTGATGCCGATCGCCGAGCACGTCGTCGTGATCGCCGCCGGCAAGACGATCTTCAGCGGCACGGCCGCGGACGCCGTGCGCGACGCGGGCGTCGTCGAAGCGTACCTGGGCTCGCCGCTGGAGCACGGCGAGATCACGGGGCACGCAACGTGACCCCTTCGACAGGCTCAGGACAGGCTGCGCTGTTGGAGATCGACGGGCTCGCGGTCGGCTACGACGGCATGCGCGCGCTGCAAGACGTCTCGCTGCGCGCCCAGGCGGGCACGATCGTCGCGCTGGTGGGCGCGAACGGCGCGGGTAAGACGTCGCTGCTGCGGGCGATCAGCGGCCTGGTGCGTGCGGAGCGCGGCACGATCCGCTTCGACGGCGAGGACATCACCCGCGTGCCCGCGCACCGCATCGTCCGCCGCGGCATCGCGCACGTCCCGGAAGGACGGCGCGTGTTCGCGAGCGCGACGGTACACGACAACCTGCTGCTCGGCGCGTACGTCGACCGCAGCGCCGCGCACCGCCAGACGCGGCTCGACGCCGCGTTCGCGGCGTTCCCGATCTTGCGCGAACGGATCGAACAGCGCGCGTCCACGCTGTCCGGCGGCGAGCAGCAGATGCTCGCGATCGCGCGCGGCACGATGAGCGGGCCGCGCCTGCTGATGCTCGACGAGCCGTCGCTCGGCATCGCGCCCAAGCTGATCCCCCAAATCTACGCCGGCATCCGCGCGATCGCGGCAACCGGCACCACGGTGCTGCTGGTCGAGCAGAACGTTCGCGAAGCCTTGCGCGCCGCGGACACCGCCTACGTCCTCCAAACCGGCCGCGTCGTGCTCAGCGGCGCCGCCGGCGACCTGATCGGAGACCCGCTCGTGCAAGAAGCGTTCCTCGGAATCGGTGCCGCATGATTCGCACCATCGCCGTGCTCTGCATCGGCATCGTCGCACTCAACGCTCTCTACTCCGTGATATCCACATCGACGGGTATCCCGTACGGCCGGTTCTTTTTCGTCGAGATCGTCGTCTACGTCGCGATCGGCTTCGTCCTGCGGCGCCGTGCCGTGCCGTTTGGCAGCATGCTGGCAGCCGTCGCGGTGACCGCGCTGGCCAAGGCCACGGTCGGCGAATGGGTCGCAGTCATGCTGCACGCTGCTCCGGTGGCGCCGCTCATGATGTACGTCTTCGTCGTCCCGCTCGTGATCATCGTCGAGAGCGGGCTCGGAGCGACGGGATGGGCGCTCGGTTCGATCGGGCGGACCGCCCGGTCGTGAGTTGGCGCGTCGGGGTCGACATCGGCGGCACGTTTACCGACCTCGTCGCGCTCGCGGACGACGGCCGGCTGATCCGGCACAAAGTGTCGTCGACCCCGCGCGCTCCCGAAGAAGGGCTGCTCGACGCGCTGCGCGCGCTGCTGCAAGAAGTCGCCGCGAGCGAGATCGCGCTCGTCGCGCATGCCAGCACCATCGCGACGAACGCGCTGCTCGGGCAGGTGCATCTCGACTTGCCGCGCGTCGCGTTCATCACCACCGAAGGTTTTCGCGACGTGCTCGAGATCGGGCGGCAGAACCGCAGCGCGATCTACGACCTCAACGTCATGCGGCCGAAGCCGCTTGCGCGGCGCGAGGACCGGCTCGTCGTGCGCGAGCGGCGTACGCACGACGGCGGCGTCATCGTTCCGCTCGACACGGTGTCCGTCGACACCGCCGTCGCAACGGTGCGCGAGCGCGGCATCACCGCCGTTGCGGTGGGTCTCCTGCACGCGGACGTCGACGGTTCGCACGAGCGCAGCGTGGCCGACGCGCTGCGCGCCGCGATTCCGGACGTCGAGGTGTCGCTGTCCTCGGAGATCGATCCGCAGTACCGCGAGTACGAGCGCTTTTCGACGACGGTGCTCAACGCCGCGCTCGCGCCGATCGTGCAGGCGTACCTCGACCGCGTCGCGCGCGGTGTGCGCGCGGCCGGCGTGCAGGCGCCGATCTTCGTGATGCGCTCCGACGGCGGGATGGCCGCGTTGAAATCCGCGTCGAACCGGCCCGCGACGCTGATCGAGAGCGGGCCCGCGAGCGGCGTCATAGCGGCGGCGTACGTCGGGCGCGCGCTCGGGATCGCGAACGTGCTGTCGTTCGACATGGGCGGCACGACGGCGAAAGCCGGCACCGTGTTCGGCGGCGTGCCGGAGATCAGCGCGTCGTTCGAAGCAGCCGGCTCGACGCATAGCGGCCGCTCCGTCAAGGGCAGCGGGTATCCGGTGCGCTTTCCGTTCGTCGACCTCGCTGAAGTGAGCGCCGGCGGCGGGACGATCGCGTGGGTCGACGCGGCCGGCGCGCTGCGTGTCGGGCCGCTCTCCGCGGGGGCCGATCCCGGGCCCGCGTGCTACGGCACCGGCGACCGTCCGACGGTCACCGACGCGAACGTCGTGCTGCGCCGCTCGAACCCGCGCGCGCTGCTCGACGGTGCGTTCCCGATCGACGCCGAGCGCTCGCGGACGGCTATCGAATCGGTCGCCGCGCCCGTTGGTGACGACATCGAGCGCGCCGCCGCCGGGATCGTGGCGCTCGTCGACGCCGAGATGGCGAAGGTGCTGCGCATCGTGTCGGTCGAGCGCGGCTACGACCCGCGCGACTTCACCCTGCTCGCGTTCGGCGGCGGCGGCCCGCTGCACGCGTGCGCGGTCGCGGCCGACATCGGCGTCGCGCGCGCGATCGTCCCGCCGATGCCCGGCGTGTTCTCGGCGTACGGCTTGCTCGCCGCCGACGTGCGCGTCACCGCGGTGCGTTCGCTCGTCGCGCCCGCCGACGCCGACACGTGGGCGCGCTCGCGCAAGCTGTTCGACGCGCTCGCCCGCGAAGGCGACGTCGCGCTGAGCGAGCAGGGCGTGGCGAAAGCCGACCGCAGCTTTCTGCGCGAGCTCGACCTGCGTTACGTCGGGCAGTCGACCGAGCTCGTCGTCGGCGCGCCTCGCTCGCTCGACGAAGCGGTCGAGGCGTTCCATCAGCGCCACGAGCAGCGTTACGGGTACGCCGCGCGCGAAGACGCCGTCGAGATCGTCACCGCGCGCGTCATCGGCATCGGCACGACGCCCAAGCCGCGCCTCGTCGCGGTGGCCGCGCCGGCGCGACGCGCGCCCGAGCCGCGCGCGCTGCGCGAGCGGCGCGATGTGTTCGACGGAACGGTCTTCGCCGACACGCCGGTGTACGATCGCGCGCGGCTGCGCCCCGGCGATGCGTTCGACGGGCCCGCCGTCGTGGAGCAATACGATGCGACCACGTACGTCGCGCCGGCGTGGAGCGCGCGCGTCGACGGCTTCGGCAACCTCGTGTTGGAGGACGCCCGATGATCTCGACATTGGACCCGATCACCGCCGAGCTCGTCGCGTCGGCGCTCGTGTACGCGAGCGAGGAGATGGGCATCGCGGTGCGCGACGCGGCGTACTCGCCCAACATCAAGGAACGCCTCGACCACTCGTGCGCGCTGTTCGACGCGCGCGCGCGCCTCGTCGCGCAGGCCGAGCACATCCCCGTGCACCTCGGCTCGCTGCCGTGGGGCTTGCGGCGCACGCTCGCGTGGCTGGTCGAACGCGGCCGTCCGCTCGCGCGCGGCGAGATGATCGTCGTGAACGATCCGTATCTATCCGGCACGCACCTCAACGACGTCACGGTGATCCGCGCGATCTACCACGACGACCGGCTCGTCGGCTACGCGGCGAACAAGGCGCACCACACCGACGTCGGCGGCGCGGTCCCGGGCTCGATGCCGCCCGACGCGCGCGACCTCTTCGCGGAAGGCGCTGTCTATACGCCGACCGTCCTCGTGCGCGCCGACCGCGTCGTCGACGAGACCGTCGACCTGCTGCGCGCGAACTCGCGCACGCCGGAGGCGCGCGCCGGCGACCTGCGCGCGCAGATCGCGGGCAACCACGTCGGCGAGCGGCGCTTCCTCGAGCTCGTCGAGCGCTACGGCATCGACGTCGTCGACGCGGCGCTCGACAAGGCGATCGCCGACGGCGAGCGCCGCACGCGCGCCGCGCTGAACGCGCTGCCGGACGGCGTCGTGCAGCACGAAGACGTCATGGAAGACGAGCGCGGCGAGCCGTCCATCGTACTGCGCGTGCGGCTGGAGAAGCGCGGCGACACGCTCGCGCTCGACTACACCGGCACGGCGCCGCAGCGGCCGATGCCGCTCAACGCCGTATACGGGGTCACCCTGTCCGGCGTGTACTACGCGGTGCGTGCCGTCACCGACCCGCGCATCCCGATGAACGACGGCTCCTTCGCGCCGATCAGCGTGCACGTCCCCGAGGGCACGCTGCTCAACCCGCGCCGGCCGGCGCCGGTGAGCGCGGGCAACGTCGAGACGTCGATGCGCAACGCCGATCTCGTGCTGGGCGCGCTCGCGAAGCTCGCGCCGGGCCGCGTCCCCGCGCAGAGCGGCGGCTCGATGAACAACGTGATGATCGGCGGGCTCGACGGCGAGGGCAAGTCGTGGGCGTTCTACGAAACGAACGGCTGTGGGATGGGCGCGCGCCCGCACGCCGACGGCATCGACGGCATCCACGCGCACATGACGAACACGCTGAACACGCCGATCGAAGCGATCGAACGCCAGATGCCGATGCTGATCACCGCGTACGAGTTCGCCGAGTCGAGCGCGGGCGACGGCGAGTTTCGCGGCGGCTCGGGCCTCGTGCGCGCGTTCGCGCTGCGCGACGGTACCGCGACGGCGTCGCTGCTCGCCGAGCGCCACGCCGTGCGCCCGCGCGGTACCGAAGGCGGCAAGGACGCCGCGACGGGCGCGCACGTGCTCGTGCGGCGCGGCGGCGCGATGAGCGATCTACCTGCGAAGACGACCGTGACGATGGAGCCGGGCGACGCGATCATCGTGACCACCGCGGGCGGCGGCGGTTACGGCGATCCCGCCAAGCGCGATCCGGCGGCGCGCGCGCGCGACCGCGCCGACGGGATCGGATCGGCGCCATGACGGCCGCCGAGGTGCGCACCGCCGTGCGCGCGGGCACGATCGCGGGGCCGACCGAACGGCTCGCGCCCGATCACGTGCAGGCGAACCTCGTCGTCGTGCCGCGCGAGTATGCCGGCGAGCTCGCCGACTTGTGCGCGCGCAATCCCGTGCCGTGTCCGGTCGTCGAGCAGCTTGCACCCGGCGCGTTCGAACCGCGCTGCGCGCCCGGTGCGGACATTCGCGCCGATCTCGGGCGCTACCGCGTGTGGCGCGACGGCGCGCTGTCGCAGCAGCCGCGCGACGTGCGCGCGCTGTGGTCGAGCGACCTCGTCGCCTTTCTGATCGGCTGTTCGTTTACGTTCGACCACGCGCTCGTCGAAGTTGGCCTGACGCCGCGCCACTACGCGCTCGACCGCAACGTCCCGATGTACCGCACGCGTATCGCGCTCGCCGCCGCGGGCCGGCTAGGCGGCGTGCTCGTGGTGAGCATGCGCCCGTATCGCGCGAACGACATCGAGCGCGTGCGCGACGTGACACGCCCGTATCGTCTCGCGCACGGCGAGCCGCTCGCGTGGGGCGATCCGGCGCAACTCGGCATCGACGACCTCGCGCATCCCGACTACGGTGATCCGCCGGTGATGGAACCGGGCGACGTACCCGTGTTCTGGGGCTGCGGGGTCACGCCGCAGAGCGTGATCGTCGCGAGCAAGCTGCCGTTCGCGATCACGCACGAGCCGGGCCACATGTTCGTGACCGACCTCGTACACGCGGAGCTGGTCACCGCCAGGGGCTGACGCGGCCGGCGTTCATGCGATTTCGATCTCAACTGCTTCGTCCGGTTTCGCATCAGCAGCATGCGGTTGTGCCGCGCGGCGTGTGAAGAGCGGGATTCGTGCAATGTGGCGCTCGATCGTCTGTACGTAGCGCACCGGGAGAAGTCCCTGGTCGTTGAGGTGAGGCAGCTCGGCTTGCATACGCTCCACCATGTCATACGCTGCGCTCAGTACGATGCCGCGCGGCACGCCGGCGCGGCGCGCAAAACGCTCGAGGAGATCGGCGGATACTTGATCCCATTCTCGTGTGCGAGCGAGTGTCAGGGCAAGTTTGTCGTTGGGGATATAGACGACGGTCGAGACGTAGTCATACGCAGGAGCGAGTCGCGGCGTTTTATCGTCGGGATAGATAACGCTCCAATTCTTCAAGTGCATGTCGGCATTACCGATACCGATCGAGAAAACCAGCCTCCGCACGAATTCTTGCGCCTGTTCCTCGCCCATCGTTCGCCAGATGCCGCTCAACATGTTGGCATAGCTCACGTTGTCATACTTGTTGGCTGGATACTGGTTGAATATTTGGGCGAAGTCTTCGATGTGAATTCGCTCGTCACCGTCGCGATCGAAGCGTTTGATGTACATCGCTTTGCCGAGGTCTCGTCGAACCTCCGGCGGTAAGTTGGCGACGTCCGCGGTTTCGGTAAGGCCGATCTCGGGCACGTCGATGCCCACGCGCCGCGCGAAGGTAAGCATCGTATACTCGTTTTCAGGAACGAGGGCGTACGTTGCGGATGGCATCTTGACGACCCACTTGCCGTTCTTGCCGTGTACAGGGATCGTGAGGCCGCCGCTCGCTTCGCGAACCGCGCTGAACTTTAGCTGGACGCCCGCAAGCGAGAACTTCAGAACGGTGGGATCCTCTTGAATTTCCGGCGAGACGATGTCGTCGCGGTCATGAGGTGGCGTTTCGATGCCGCCCGGATGCCGGGCAATGACCGCGCCGGGGAGATCTTCTCCGAGCAACCATAGGAGGGGAAAGTCGCGCACCGGGTTTACGTGAGCGCGCTGCGCCAAGTAGTCGCGAAGGTGGCCTTCCGGCAGAAGATTCGCGAAAAATGGAAGCAGGCGCACCTGTGGGGGACGGGCCGGCGCGGCCAATTCGCCTTTCGCGTTGAAGAAGCCAAGACTGAGAACGGGTCGACCCGTGTCGGCGACGTACGCCGGGTCGAACACGAAAGCATTATGGTCGCTACCGAGATTGGTGATCGTGCCGACGCGCCGGTCGCCGAGAACGATGTCGAGAACGTGCTGCATCAGTCCGGTTCCGCAGAGAAGAGCGGCTTCTCGGCGGGGGGCGGCCCCTGGGCCGTGAGCGCGTTGACGGTGTCGATCAACTCCCTCGGAATCAACATGAACTCGAGCGAGAGAGCGCGAGCGATCTCTTGCAGCGTGCTGAACCGCGGATCGGTCTTGCCTTGCTCGATCTTGGAGTAGTTGGTCTGGAGCAGACCGCTGCGTTTCGCGACCTCCTGCTGCGTCAGTCCAAGGGCCCGTCGGCGGGACCGCAGCGGCCCAGATGGTATTGCATCTGCCATCCATCAATTATATTGAAAAGTATCTACGCGGTCAAGATCGTATAGATGCTTTGGCATGTCATGCTCGCGCCGTAGATGGAGAACGATCTTCGGCTGCCAGGCCGCTTGACGGTCTCCTAATTCCGCAGTAGAGTGGCGCGGGACGACTTCTTAATTCGTTAAGACTTACCATGAAGCGAGGGCGCCGGGTGAAGAATTGGACCCGTTGGCGGGCGTGCGTGCGCACCGCCGCATTTGCGCTGAGCGCCCTTGTCACGGTCGCGGGGCCGGCGCTCGCGGAGACGGCGAACGGGCCCGGCACGACGCTCGCGATCCCGACGGTGCAAGCGCCGCCGCCGCTCGAACCCGCCGCCGACGCCGCAGCGTGGAAAGATGCCGCGACCGTCGCGCTTCCGTGGGACGTGCAGCACCAGAAGGCCGCGTCCGAGCCGGCGACCGCGCACATCGCGACGGACGGCACGAACATCTACGTCCGGTTCGACGTCAAGCAGCGCGAGACGCTGCTGGCGCAGCAGCGCACCAACGACGTCGGCGACGGTACCGATGACGAAGTGTGGGTGGACTTCTGGCCCAACGGCAACAGCGGCTTCTACTACCAGTTCGCCGCGAACTCGAACGGCACGCGCTGGCAGTATTCGTCCGAGAACACCGCGTACTCGCCGACGTGGACGTCGTTCGGCGCCGCGTCGGGCAACGACTACGTCGTCACCATGAAGATCCCCATCAAGGTGATGCGCGGCAGCGGCGGCGGAAGCCAGTGGAAGGTGCAGTTCGTGCGCATCATCCGCTCGACCGGCGAGCGGCAGATCTGGACGTACGGCGCCGCGCAGACCAACGGCGATGACGTCACGTTCGCTGGCGTGATGACCGGCATGGCGCCCGCCGTCGCGTCGCGCGCAAAGCCACGGGTCGCGCTCTACGGATTGGGCGCGGCCGGCTCGAGCAAGGCCGGGCTGACGACGTCGCGGATGGGCGGCGACTTCTCGGTTCCCGTCACCGCGACGTCGTCGATCTACGGGACCATCCATCCGGATTTCTCCAACGTCGAGGTCGATCAGCAGTCGATCTCGCCGACCGCGTACCAGCGCTCGTTCAACGAGGTGCGGCCGTTCTTCACCCAGGGCACGAACTTCTACGACAACTTCTCGTGCGATGCGTGTCCCTTCGTCGCGCAGCTGTACACGCCGGCGATCCCCACGCCCCGTGACGGCTACGCGTTCGAGGGCAAACAAGGGAACTTCTCGTTCGCGGGGTTCGACGCCGTCGGGGATCATCGCAACGACGGCGCGGCGAACGTCGCGTGGCGCTCGTCGGACAATCATTGGCGCATCTCCGCGCAGAGCGTCGCCGCGAACCTGCCCGGGTTGACCGATCACGTCGACACGACCGGGATCGCGTGGACGGACACGACGCACCTGAGCGCCTATTTCGACTACGGCAGCGACAGCGGCACCAACGTGATTGCGGGCAACCGTGCGCAGCGCTACGACGGCGGCGCGTACTATCACACCAACACATTCGGCATCGCGGCCTCGGCGCGCCGGGTCGGCCAGTACTACGAGCCGGTCGACGGGTTCGTTCAGCACGCCGACATCGCAGGCTACGCGCTCTACGAGAACAAGGTCTGGCTGTTCGACAAGAAGTCGTGGCTCAACAGCATCCAGTTCGGCTCGTTCATCGACCGCTATCACGCGCAGAGCGGCGCGCTCAACCAGACCGACAACACCGTGTTTCTTGACGTCCTCACCCGGAGCCGCATCGACGTCAACCTCACCATCGGGTCGAGCTATCTGCTGCTCGACAGCGGCGTCTTCACGCCGATCTCACAGAACGGCGTCGGCGTCACGTGGCACAGCGGCACCTTCAATGACCCCGGCAGCAACGGCTTCCACGGCTCGTCGGCGACGCCGACGTCGATCTCGTACAATACCGGCCGGTTCGGCCCGGGCCGCGTCGACACGTGGTTTCGAAGCTCCACCATGCGCGTCGGCTCGCGCGGCACGCTCTCGCTCGAAGCCGACGACACGCGCGGGTACGAGGACAACGGCACGACGAACATTCAATGGCTCGAGCGCGCGAGCTATGCGTACGCGACCGGCCCGAACTCTTCGCTCGCGCTGGGCGTCCGGCGGATCATCGGCACGCCGCCGGTCGTCGACATCCGCAGCCACCCCGGTTACACGGGCGCGTGGAACCTATCGTTCGCGTTCCACCACCGCACGCCGCACGACGAGCTCTACTTCGCCTACGGCGATGCGAGCCAGCTCTCGACGCTGCCGCAGTTCGTCGTGAAGCTCATCCACTACTTCGGCGCCGAGAAGGGGACTTAGTTCGGCGAGGGCGTGCTGTTCGGCGGCGTGCCGCCCGGCTGGGGAACGATGCGGTACGCGCCGATCTTCTGATCGGGATCGACGCGAAGCTCGACGAGCAGCGTGCCTTTGTCGAACGCCGCTTCGAAGTCATACCGCCCCTTGTCCGGGTCGGCGGACGTCTGCTTCAGCCCATGGTATGCGCCGAGCGCGTGCATCTGGTCGGAGAGTTGTCCGATCGACGCGCGCGTCACCTGGCTCTTGAGCGCGTCGTCGAAGCGCGCGACGGTCGCATCGTAGTCGACGTTGTACACGCCCTGGGTCGTCTGGTCCGCGAGCGCGAGCGGATCGTTGCGCGGCTGTGCGCATGCGACCGCCGCGACCGCGAGCGCGATCGCGGCGGACGCGAGATGGATCCTCACCGGGTTAGAGCGCGCCCCAGCCGTACGAGACGTTCGCCACACGCGTCGCTCCGCGGTCCGAACGCGAGGTTGCGGCGGAGACGAGCGGACGCAACGCGGGCTGCGGCTGCGTCGCGGCGACGTTCTGCGTCGAGCGCCGGCTCATCGCGATCTCGTGGCGCAGGCGCAGCACTTCCTGGTGCTGGACGGCGACTTCGTGCTTGTAGGACGCGACCAGCGCCGCCTCGTGCGCGTAGGCCTGGCGTTCGGAATAGTACGCGGACTCCGCATCGCTCGCGCGAGCCTGCTGGCGGGCGATCGCACGGTCTTTCTCGGCGTACTTCTCGTGGACTTTGCGGTTGTGGTTGATGATCAGCAGCGCAGCGGCCGCGCCGCCGATGATGATGTTGCGCGTGCTGGCCGCGCCGTCGGCGAGCGCGGGCGCCGCCGGCAGCGCAGTAATCGCGAGCCCCGCGGCGAGGGTGAAACAAGCAAGGCGGCGTTTGGTCATCGTGTGCGTTCCTCCGGTCATACACCTACCCAACGCTGTTCGAATCTCGCGCCGTTGCACGCCTCAGAAACGTGACCTGCGTCAAACATGCGCCGCTCAGGCAGGCGTGACGCCGCTCTCGGGGAGCGACAGCGTCGCTTCGGCACAGTCGATCTCCGCCACGACGCCGCACGGCAGCGTGAGCATGGGGTCGGTGTGGCCGAAGTCGAGGTTTGCGAGCACCGGCAGATCGATGAGGCCTTCTTCGTCGAGCGCGTGTACGACGGCCGCGTCGTACTCGGCAAGCTTCTCCGGGTCGACGCCGCACGGGCGCCCGACCATGATGCCGCTCAGCACGCGCAAGATCCCTTGCGCACCGAAGTTGCGCAGCCAGCGCAGCACGAGGTCCGGCTTGGGCGCATCTTCTGACGTCTCGTAGAAGAAGATCGCGCCGCGCCACGTGTCGAGCGGCGGCCACCAGGGCGTGCCCTTGAGCATCTCGAGCACTTCGGCGCAGCCGCCGATCAACGGGCCGCGCGCGATGCCGCGGCCTTGCAGCGTCCGCGGTCCCGTCGACGGCTTCAATGCGCGCCGGCGATTGCGCAGCGACGGATCGCCCCACTCGAGATGCTCGTCGGTCCAGCCGGCGCGGTTCGGTTCGACGATGCCCACCGGCGCGCTTTCGAACAGCGTGCGGCGCACGGCGTCGAGCGTGTACGCGAACGGCTCGACGTTCTCCGCGAAGCCCGCCATGACGGTGGGCCCGTAGAACGACGTCACGCCGGCTTTGCGGATGCCGAAATGAATCGACGTCGAGTCGGAGTAGCCGAGGTAGATCTTCGGGTCGGCCGCGATCGCGTCGAGGTCGAGGTGCGGCAGCACGCGCACGGAGTCTTCGCCGCCGATCGACGCGATGATCGCGCGCAGCGACGGGTCGCGAAACGCTGCGTTCAGGTCGGCCGCGCGCGCCTGCGGATTGCGCGCGACCGATTCGGGATCGTCGAGCGCGTGCGGCATTTCGACGACGTCGAGCCCGAACGTCTCTTCGAGGACACGGCGGCCGCGCGCGTACCGCTCGGGCTGCGCGCCGGGCCCGCCCCACGACGGCGTCACCACGGCCACGCGGTCGCCGCGCCGCAGCGCAGGCGGCTTGATCGTGCGAGCGGCCCACGATACCATCCGGTGCGCATTCGGCGATGCGAGGGCAAACGCCGCCGTGACGGCTGCGCGCCGATCGGCTATGCTCAGGCCCGATGCCGTCCGTGCGCTCCATGGGCCCCGTCGAATGGGCCTCCTTGCTCGCACTCTCCGTGCTGTGGGGCGCGGCGTTCTTTTTCTACAAGGTGCTCGACGACGCGGGGCTGCCCCCGTTCACCATCGCGTTCGGACGGGTCGTGCTGGGCGCGCTCGCGCTCCTGCCCGTCGTTATCGCGACCGGGCGCAGGCTGCCGGCGTCGCCGCGGATCTGGGCCGCATTCGCCGTCACCGGCGCGCTCAACAACGTCATCCCGTTCAGCTTGATCGCGTTCGGCGAGACGCACATCGTCAGCGGCCTGGCGGCGATCTACAACGCGACGACGCCGCTGTTCACCGCGCTGATCGCGCACGCCGTCACGCGCGACGAGAAGCTGACCGCGTCGAAGATCGCCGGCATCGCGATCGGCTTGGGCGGCGTCGCGATCATGATGGGACCGAGCGCGTTGCACGGCTTCGGCGCCGTCGCGATCGCGCAGCTGGCGTGCGTGGCGGCCGCGGTCGTCTACGCGTGCGGCGCGATCTACGCGCGCCGGTTTCGCGCGCTCGGCGTGGATCCGCTCGTGCTCTCGACCGGTCAGCTCTGCGCGTCCACGGTGCTGGCGCTGCCGCTGATCGCCGGGATCGACCGGCCGTGGTCGATCCTGCCGACGCTCGCGCCCGGCGTGTGGGCGGCGCTGCTCGGGCTCGCGATTCCGAGCACGGCGATCGCGTACGTCCTCTATTTCCGGCTCATCGCCGTCGCGGGCGCCACCAGCGCCGCGTCCGTGACGTTTCTCGTGCCCGTGAGCGCGCTGCTACTCGGCACGCTCGCGCTTCACGAGCGGCTCGCGGCGAGCAGCATCGCCGGAATGATCGCCGTATTCGTCGGCCTCGCGGCGCTCGACGGCCGCCTTCTCCGCTCGCGAAAATGAGTGCGGCCGCTTCCCGGCGGAGAGGGCGGGATGCGGAAAACGGTAGTCCCCGGCGTCTGGTCCTGGTCGCGCTGGCAGCCCGATCGCGGGCTCGACTTCAACGGCTTCTTCGTCGAGACCGCGGAGGGCAATCTGGTCGTCGACCCGATCGAGCCCGACGAGCAGACGCTCGCGGAATTGCGCGAGCGCGGCGTCGCGGCGGTGCTCGTGACCAACCGCGATCACGAACGTTCCACCGCGGACGTCGTCGCGGCGACCGGCGCGCAGGTGATCGCGAGCGCGCTCGACGCGCCGCTGCTGGCGCACCGCGTCGATCGGACGGTCGTGCCCGGCGAGATCGTGTTCGGCTGGACGGTCCTCGGCTTGGACGGCTTCAAGACGGCCGGCGAGATCGCGCTCTACGAAAAAGCGCGGCGCACGGCCATCGTGGGCGACGCACTGTGGGGCACGCCGGCCGGCGCGCTCACGCTGATGCCCGATGCGAAGCTGGCCGATCCCGAGCGCGCGGCGCTGTCGGCGCGCATGCTGCGCATGTACTCGATCGACAACCTTCTGGTCGGCGACGGCGCGTGCGTGTTCGGCAACGCGCACGACGTCATCTCCACGATGATCGACGCGCGCGCCGGCGTCTTCGTGAACCGCGTCAACCTGTTCGACGAGCTGGCGTACGCGAACAGCCCGGACGATCCGGTGCCGTTCACGGCGAAATGGGCCGATCCGGGGCGCCTCATCGGTGCGGAGAAGCTAGGCTACGGTGCGACGCGGCTTGCGAAAGGCGAGGTGTTCTGCCCGTACCACTGGCACACGCGCGAGGAAGAGCTGTTCGTGGTGATGCGCGGGACGCCGACGCTGCGCACGCCGCGCGGCACGTTCGCGCTGCGGGCGGGCGACTGCGTCGCGTTCTCCACCAGCGCCGCAGGTGCGCACACGCTCTCGAACGACGCCGACGAGGAAGCGCTCGTGCTGCTGGTCGCCAACACCGACCCCGGCGATACGTGCTACTATCCGGACTCGCGCAAGTTCGTGGTCGAAGCGACCGGCACGCTGGTGCGCGACAACCCGCAGCTCGACTATTTCGACGGTGAGACGGCGTGATGCTCCCGTTGCTCCTCGCGTTCGCGGTCGCCACGGCGCCGACGCCGTGTCCGTCCGACCTGCTCGTCGCGAACCCGCGCTTGCGGGTGGTGCGCGCCGCGGACAAGGCATTCGACAACTACATCGTCACGATCGACGTCACGAATCGCGGCGACGCGCCGCAGCCGAACTTTACGCGCCAGCATCTGGCGCTCGTCCGTGCCGGCGCCGCGATCGGCACGCAGCCGATCCCGCCGCTTGACGCGAACGAGAGCTATGCCGCGGCGTTCCGGGTGCAGCTCCCGCACGAGCGCCATCGCCCGCCGTTCGTCATCGAGTTCCGCTACGTGCTCGATTCGAAGAACGCACCGCGCGCGAACTGTACGAGCGCGAACGACCGGCTGACCGCGACGCTCTGATGCACATCCGTCTCGTCCAGCGCGGCGCGGACGAGGCGACCGTCACGCTCGTCGCGCACGCGGAGCTCCCCGACGGACCGCTGCGGTTCGGTTACCCGACCCGCACCGGCGCACTGCTGCGCGTCGACGGCGTGGTGCGCGGCGCGTTCGACGGCATGCACGGCACGATCGACCTGCCGCCGATGCCGGGCACGCACGAGCTCGTGGTGGAGGTCGAGCGCCGCTCGCTGCCGGTCGCCGGGCTGCCGGACGGCGACGGCGTGCGGTGGCGGCTGATGCTCTCGCGCGCGGCGCAGAAACCGCACGAGCAGCTCGAGATCGACGTCCGCGAGGCGGCGCCGGCCGGCGAGGCCGTCGACGTCCCGCTGGTGGGACACGCGCACCTCGACGTCGCGTGGCTGTGGACGTACGATGCGACGCACCGCAAGGCGCTGCGCACGTTCGCAACGGCGCTACGCGAGATCGAGAACGACCCGCGCTTCGTGTTCGCGCAGAGCCAGCCGCAGCTGTACGCGTGGGCGTTTCGCGACGACCACGATCTGGGCGAGCGCATTCGCGCCCACGCTGCCGGCGCGTGGGACGCGAGCGTTGCGACGATGTGGGTGGAGAGCGACCTGCACGCGCCCAGCGGCGAGTCGGTGCTGCGCCAGTTCGCGCACGGCATCCGCTGGACGCGCGACAACCTCGGCGTCGTGCCGACGGTCGCGTGGCTGCCCGACACGTTCGGCTTCCCGTCCACGTTCCCGACGCTCGCCGCGCACGCGGGCGTGCCGTACTTCGCGACCACCAAGCTGCAGTGGAACGAGACGACGCGTTGGCCGTACCCGCGATTTCGCTGGACCGGCGACGACGGCGCGTCGGTGATCGCCGCGGTGATCGACAGCTACGACGGCGAACTGAACGCCAAGCGGCTGGCGACCGCGCGCGAGCGCGGCGAGGTCCTCGTGGTGGGCTACGGTGACGGCGGCGGCGGCGCCACCGACGCGGACCTCGCGCGCGTCGGTCCCGGGTCGCGCGGCTGGACGCGTGTGGCCGACTGGTTCGAGCACGACGTCGCGCCGAGCGCGCTGCCGGAGCACCGCGGCGAGCTCTACCTCGAGACGCACCGCGGCACGTACACCACGCACCACGGCGTGAAATCGCGCAACGCGGCGCTCGAGCGCGCGCTCGCGCACGCCGAAGAGCTCGCGGCGTGGTGCATTGCGGTGCGCGCGCCGGAGACCGTGCGGCGTTCGCTCGGCGAGGATCTGCGCAGCGCGTGGCGCATCGTGCTGCGCGCGCAGTTCCACGACGTGATCCCGGGGTCGGCGATCGGCGCGGTGTACACCGACGTGCACGGGGAGTACGACCGCGCGTTCTCGATCGCCGCGCGCGTCCGCGCCGCCGCGATCTCGGTGCTGCCGCGCAGCGACTTGCGCGTCGTGCCGCCGCCGCCGATCGAGCCCGTCCGCGACGGTGACACGTGGTTGTTCGGCAACCCGTACGTTCGCGCGCGCGTGCGCCGCGACGGCACGATCCTCGAGCTCGCGGGCTTCGACGGACCCAACCTGGTCGCGGTCGCCAACGGCATCGCGGCGTACGCGGACAAACCACGCAAGTGGGACGCGTGGAACCTCGATGCGGACTACGCGCGCAAGTCCGTGCGCGTGCGTCCGGAGGGCGCCGCCGTGGAGGACGGCGCGCTCATCGTGCTCCTGCGTGCCGGCAAGGCGTCGGCGCTGACGATGCGGATCGCGCTGCACGAGAACGAGCCGTGGCTGCGCGTCGAGATCGCCGTGAACTGGCGCGAGGACCACGTGCTGCTGCGCGCCGAGCATCGCGTCGCGCTCGACGCGCGCGACGTGCGCTTCGGCCAGCAGCACGGGACGATCGTGCGCACCGCGTTTCCGGCCACCGACGCCGAGCGCGCGAAGTTCGAAGTGCCCGCGCAGCGCTGGGCGCACGTCGACGACGGCGCGCACGGCCTCGCGGTGTTCAGCCCGGACCTCTACGGCTGGAACGCGGTGGGACTGAAGGACGGCGGCGTGCGTCTCGGGACGTCGCTGCTGCGCTCGCCGCGCTGGCCCGATCCGCTCGCCGACCGCGGCGAGCAGCGGCTGGAGTACGCGTTCGTGCCGACGTCCGGCGCATCGATCGCCGCGCTCGAGCACGCCTGGATCACGTACGCCGAAGAAGACCGCGTGCGGCTGTTCACGTGCGAGAACCCGTCGGTGCTGATCGTCGCGACCTATCCGGCGGACGACGCGAGCGGCGTCATCGTACGCGTGCGCGAGTGCGACGGCGGCCGGCACCGCGTGGCGATGCGTTGCGGCGGCCGCATGCGCGCCGCGATCGCCGTCGACGCGGTGGAGCGCTCGATTACCGCCGACGTCGCGATCGTCGAGGAGGATCTCGTGTTCGATCTCGGGCCGTTCGCGCTGCGGTCGTTCCTCATACGTTTCTAAAATCGGCCGCGAAAGCGAACGGTATCGGACGATTCAGCGCAAGAATTGAGGAGAATCTCGCTTTCTTAACGGTGCCTACACAATGAGCACTGGTTTCGGCGTAGGGTACGCCGTTCGCGGCGTACTAGAACAGGAGAGGCGAGCTTTGGGGGCTCGCCGTTCTTGCGACTGTACGCCAAAGGGTGCTGGCGCTCAATCGCTTTTTACTTGGTGGCTCGAGGGGATGAGTTCGTTGCGTAGATTGTTTGCGGCTGCGATTGCGGCTGCGTTTTTGGCTGGATGTGGAGGCGGTAGCGGCGGCGCGCTGACGACGCCGCCCGGCACGCCGGCGAAGTCGCCCGGCGCGCTGGAATCGGTGAGCGTTTCCGTGATCATCGGCGGCACGACCGCGGGGCGCGGCTCGTCGAGCGGCGTGCGGCGCCCGAAGTTCGTCTCGCCGTCGACGAACGGCATCGACTTCAAGGTGTACGCGCACGGCGGTAACACGATCATCGGGCAGTCCGACACCGACATCTCGTCCGGTTCGGCGGCCTGCGGCGGCCACACCGGCACCCCGCGCACGTGCACCATTCAAGTCCCCGCACCGGCCGGCAACAACGACTTCGTCGCGACGACGTACGACGCTGCCCCCGTGAGCGGCTCCTTCGCGAGCGCGCACGCGCTGGGCACCGGGACGTTGACCGCGACGATCAACTCCGGCCAAGCCAACAACCTGACGCTGTACATCAGCGGCATCATCAACACGCTGGGCTTCCTTGCCCCGCACGCTTCGCTTCCGGCGGACGGCGCGGTACACACGCTCGGCTTCGTGCTGAACCCGTCCGACTTCGACAACAACCCGATCACGGCCGGCGCGAACGATCCGTACGCCAACCCGATCACCGTGCAACTCACCGAAACGGGCGGCAGCGGGCACGTACAGATCGTCAAGAACGGCACGCCCACCGGCGGCACGAGCACGACGCTGAATTATTCTACGGACACCGTCGCTGTGCGTTACGACGGCGGCGGCGCGCCGGGCTACTACGTCGCGGTCGCCGTGAGCAGCACCAACGTCACGCCCGAGACGCTGACGATCTCGCCGCTGTACGTGACCTCCGCGAGCCCGTATCACTCGGGCACGACGCTGACGTTCACGGCCACCGGCCAGACTGCCCAAGTCAACCTGAGTGAGACCAACAACGCCGCGGCGACGTATACGGCTACCGGCGCAACGTGCGCCGGAATTGCGAGCGCAACCGCGCCGAGCGGACCGGCGAATGCCGCATCGACGACCGTCACCGCCACGGGTGCCGGTTCGTGCACGATCGCGTTCTCGGACGGAATGAGCACGATCACGTGGTCGGTCAGCGTCTCGACGACGGGCGCGCAGGTGACGGTTCCGTCCAACACGACGGGTCCGATCACGTTTGCGAGCTACAGCAATGGCGTGGTTCGCGGCCAGAACGGCTGGCTCTCGAGCTCGTGCAGCAACAACGACTACAACGCCAACGTCGTCAACACGTCGAGCTACCCGAGTGCGCAGTGGCCGGGCACGCCGCCCACCAAGGCGCTGCAGATCGACAACTCGGTGACGCAAGGCTGCTTCTCCGGTCTCGGCAGCCCCGTGACCCCGACGGTCGCCGGCTACCCGAACGCGCTCGCCGACGAGTCGGTCAACCCGCCGACGCAGTGCGGTCCGACGTGCCAGCCGTTCTTCAGCGTGGAGTTCGTCGTCACGTCGGCGACGGGTGCGTGGCAGCCCGCGCTCGCCATGAGCCTGTCGCCGGTGTTCAACAACCAGGGCGCGCGCATGCAGTACATCGGTCTGTGGCACACCACGGATTCAGGCAGCAATCAGAAGCTGCTCGTGTTCACCAACGACGTCGAAGGCGTCTTCCCGGCGAACACGCCGACGCCGTGCTTCCAGTGCGCGAACTTCGTGCCGTGGGAGATCAAGTACGTCGATCCGGCGCTGCCCCACAAGATCGGCATGACGATGCAGTTCGTCCAGCCGAACGCCGACGTCGTGAAGTTCTACGTCGACGGAGTTCTCTCGGGCGTCTCGCAGCAGCAGTTCCGCTCGTGGGAAGATTATTACATCTTCGACACGGAGAGCGATCCGGGCGCGACATACCCGTACTCGCGTGCAGTCAACGATATCCTGTTCCACCCCGGCAATTTGGATACGTGCCTGAACTTCGCGGACTACCAGGGCAACTGCAACCTGCGCACCGGCGGCCCGGGCCATACCTCGACCGCAAACAACGGTTTCCTGTTCACGAACATCACGACGTGCGCGGGCACGGCGTCGGTGTGCGCGGGCGCGATCCAAACCTCGAGCATGGCACGCTCCGTGCAGCAGGTGCAGCGCTCGGTCGGGCGCAGCGGTCAGACGGTCCACCGGATGTCTCAGCTGCGCTGACATCCGTCTGACCGAACCCGGGTGTGACGAGGCCGGCTCTCCGCGAGGAGAGCCGGCCTCTTTTTCCGATAGACAGTCCTCGATGCGCGTGATCGACACCGTTCTGTTCGACCTCGACGACACGCTGCACGACGACACCGCCGCGTACCGTGCCGCCGCGCGCAGCGTCGCGGAGACGGTCGCGCAAGAGCACGGGATCGACGCGCAGGCTCTCGCCGACGCGTACGAGCGCGCGGCGATGGCGTTCTGGTCGTCGCTCACCGCCGATCATCTCGCGCTGGCGATCGGAGACGAGCGCGAGCGGATGTGGCACGAAGCGCTGTGCGCGGTCGGCCTGGACGACCGTGCCCTCGCGCGGCGGGCCGCCGACGGCTACGTGCGTGCGCGTGCCGACGTGCTCGAGCTGTCGCCGGGCGCGCTCGACGTTCTCGTCGCGCTGCGCGAGCGCGGCTGCAAGCTGGGCCTCGTGACCAACGGCTTCGCGGCAACGCACCACGACAAGATCGACCGGCTCGGCCTGCGCGAGCGGATGGACGCGTTTTTCATCGCCGACGAGGTCGGGATGATCAAGCCGAACCCCGAGCTCTACCGGCACGCGTGCCGCGTGCTTGGCAGCGAGCCCGCTCGCACCGCCATGGTGGGCGACCGCTACACCCGTGACGTCCTGGGCGCGCACGAGGTCGGCCTCTTCACCGTGCTGATCGACGTTCACGCGATCCCGATCCCGGCCGCCGGGCCGCGACCGGACGCGGTCGTTTCCTCCATCACCGAGCTGATCGGGGTTCTCCCGCTCGCCTGCTCAAGGGGTCGAGGGCCGGCTCGGTGAACGCCTAGCCCGATGACACAACCGCCTTCGGTCGAAAGCGTCTTCTCCCGCGCGTGGACGTTGCTTTCGAGTAACTGGATCATTATCGTGCCCGGCGTCGTGGTCGGGCTGATCGTCGGGATCATTCACGGTCTCTTGACGCCGCACTACTACACCGCCGCCGATTACCAGAACAACCCCGGGCTCGCGATGGCGAGCGTCGGCGGCGCGTTCCTCCGCGGCATCCTGATCGCCGGCGTCGGCGTGCTGGGCTACATCGCGACGACGGCGTATACGGTCGGCATGGCAGGCGCGGCGTGGACGCGCGGTACCACGACGCTCGCCGACGGCTCGGCGGCGTTCCAAGAGCGCTCCGGCAACATCGTGATGACGGCCATCGGCCTGATCCTGCTCGGGATCGTCGCGGCGATCCTCGCGCTGCCGACGATCACGCTGTCGCTGCTGGCGTTCTGGATCTTCACGCTGTACGCGATGCCCGCCGCGGTGATCGGCAACATGCCCGGCTTCTCCGCGATCGGGCAGTCGTTCCAGATCGCCACGAAACGCTTCGTGCCGACGCTCATCATCGCGATCCTGATCGCGGTGATCTCGTTCGTGCTGGGGCTGGTCACGCTGCCGCTGCACTTCATCCCGTTCCTCGGGCCGATCGTCAGCAGCGTCATCACGCAGATCGTGATCGCGTTCGCGATGCTCGTCATCGTCGGCGAGTACCTCAGCCTGCGCAACATGGGAGCGGTCGCGCCGCCCCCGCCTGGTCCGAGCGGCCCCACCGTCTAAAGGGCGTTCCTGCGTGAACCCGGCGCGCCCGCGCCGGGTTCTTAGCCAGGTATGCCGGACGCGACCACGCACGCGCTCGATGCGATCGTCATCAAGGGCGCGCGGGAGCACAACCTCAAGAACATCGACCTGACGCTCCCTCGCAACAAGCTCATCGTGATGACGGGCTTGTCGGGGTCGGGCAAGTCCTCGCTCGCGTTCGACACCATCTACGCCGAGGGCCAGCGGCGCTACGTCGAGTCGCTCTCCTCGTACGCCCGGCAGTTCCTGGGGCAGATGGAGAAGCCCGACGTCGACTACATCGAAGGGCTCTCGCCCGCGATCTCGATCGACCAGAAGTCGACCTCGCGCAACCCGCGCTCGACGGTCGGCACGGTCACGGAGATCTACGATTACCTGCGGCTGCTGTACGCGCGCGTCGGCGTGCCGCACTGTTACGAGTGCGGCCGTGAGATCAGCTCGCAGACGGCCGAGCAGATCGTCGACCAGGTCCTCGCCTTCCCCGAAGGCACGCGCATCCAGCTGCTCGCGCCCGTGATCCGCGGCCGCAAGGGCGAGTACACCAAGCTGTTCGAGGAGATCGGCAAGGAGGGCTTCGCGCGCGTGCGCGTCGACGGCGAGATCCGCGAGCTCAAAGACAAGATCGAGCTTGACAAGAAGCGCAAGCACACCGTCGAGGTGGTCGTCGACCGCCTCGTCGTGAAGCCCGACGTGCGCTCGCGGCTGGTCGACTCGATCGAGACGACGCTCAAGCTGTCGACCGGCATCGTCACCGTGCTGTACCAGGCGAAGACCAACGCGCAAACGGAGAAAGCGTCCGACCAGTGGGTCGAGGCAACGTTCAGCGAGTCGTTCGCGTGCGCGTCGTGCGGCATCTCGTTCCAGGAACTCGAGCCGCGGCTGTTCTCGTTCAACTCGCCGTACGGCGCGTGCCCCGCGTGCAGCGGCCTGGGCGAGAAGATCGAGATCGACGAGTGGAAGGTGATCCCCGACCGCACGAAGTCGATCAAGGACGGCGCGATCGTGCCGTGGTCGAAGAACCTCGGCAGCGGGCGCTATCCGTCGACGAACCCGTACTATATGCAGCAGGTGGAGCGGCTGCTGCGCTCGCGCCGCTGCAAGATGACGACGCCCGTCGAGGAGCTGCCCGAGGACGTCGTCGACATGATCCTCTACGGCGCCGACAAGAAGCAGAAGTTCGTCTACGAGTCGCGCTCCGGCCACCAGTGGGAGTACGAGTCGCAGTTCGAGGGTGTCTGCAACAACCTGCAGCGCCGCTACAGCGAAACCTCTTCCGAGTACGTGAAGGAAGAGATCGAGAAGTTCATGTCGGCGTCGGTGTGCAAAGTGTGCAAGGGCGCGCGGCTCAAGCCGGAGGCGCTCGGCGTCACCGTCGCGGACAAGAACATCAGCGAAACCACGACGATGTCGGTCGAGCGCGCCGAAGCGTTCTTCGCGGCATACCGCCCCGACGAACGCGCGGCCAAGATCTCGCAGCAGATCCTCAAGGAGATTCGCGCGCGGCTCGGATTTCTCAAGAACGTCGGCCTCGGCTATTTGAACTTGTCGCGCAGCGCGACGACGCTTTCGGGCGGCGAGTCGCAGCGCATCCGGCTTGCGACGCAGATCGGCTCGTCGTTGGTCGGCGTTCTGTACATCCTCGACGAGCCGTCGATCGGGCTTCACCAGCGCGACAACGATCGTCTTCTCGCTACCCTGGAGACACTGCGCGACATCGGCAACACGCTCATCGTCATCGAGCACGACGAGGACACGATGCGCTCGGCCGACGTGATCGTGGACATCGGTCCCGGCGCGGGCGCCGAAGGCGGACGCATTCTTTCGGTCGGATCGATCGAGGACATCGAGCGCAACCCGGAGTCGCTGACCGGTGCGTATCTGTCAGGCCGGCAGTTCATCGCGATCCCCAAGCACCGCAAGAAGGCCCGCAGCACGCTGTCCGTCATCGGCGCGAAGGCGAACAACATCCGCGGCGTCGACGTCGACATTCCGCTCGGGACGTTCACCTGCGTCACCGGCGTCAGCGGTTCCGGTAAGTCGACGCTGGTCAACGAGGTCGTCGTCAGGGCGCTCAATCAGTACCTGCACCATCAGCCCGCGGGCGGAACATACGGCCGCGTCAAGGGCGCCGAGGCGCTCGACAAGATGGTCGTGATCGACCAGTCGCCGATCGGCCGCACGCCGCGCTCGAACCCCGCCACGTACACCGGCACGTTCGACCTGATCCGCGAGCTGTACTCGCTCACGCCCGAAGCGAAGATGCGCGGTTACACGCCGGGACGCTTCTCGTTCAACGTCAAGGGTGGCCGCTGCGAGGCGTGTCAAGGCGACGGCATCATCAAGATCGAGATGCACTTCCTGCCCGACGTCTACGTGCCGTGCGAGGTCTGCAAGGGCAAGCGCTACAACGCGCAGACGCTCGAGGTGAAGTACAAGAACAAGTCGGTCGCCGACGTGCTCGCGATGCGCGTCGACGAAGCGGCCGAGCTGTTCGCCACGATCCCGCGCATCAAGAACAAGCTGCAGACGATCTGCGAGGTGGGCTTGGGCTACATTCACATGGGCCAGCCCGCGACGCAGCTCTCGGGCGGCGAGGCGCAGCGCATCAAGCTCGCAACCGAGCTGTCACGCCGCGCGACCGGCCGCACGTTCTACGTGCTCGACGAGCCGACGACGGGGCTGCACTTCGCCGACATCCACAAGCTGCTCGACGTGCTGCAGCGGCTCGTGGCGATGGGCAACACCGTGCTCGTCATCGAGCACAACCTCGACGTGATCAAGACCGCCGACTACGTGATCGACCTCGGTCCGGAAGGCGGCGACAAGGGCGGGATGCTCGTCGCCACCGGCACGCCCGAAGAGATCGCCGCGAACCCCGCCTCGCACACCGGCGAGCATCTCAAGGGCGTCCTCTCCGACGAGCGCGCGAAGGGCCGCATCCGCGTCAGCGCGGCGCGCATCGCGGAGCTCGAGCAGACGAACTTCGAAACACTGGACGAGCTGACCAAGAACGGCCGCATCCCGGTCGAGGCGTAACCGGCGGCCTCCCCGCATGTCAGGGTGACGTGGGCCGACGCATCAGCGCGTTCAGCTCCGCGTACGGAACGCTCGCCTCGCGCGCGTACGAGAACGTGCCCGCGTCGCGCAGCTCGTGCGCAATCTCACGGAGCACGCCGAGCGTGCGGCGCATCGGCCCCGAACCGACGCTGACGCGACGCACGCCGAGCGACTGCAGCGCCGCGCGGTCCGGTGTCTTCGGACCGGCGAGTAAGTTGAGTGGGCGCGGCGCCTCGGTGGCGAGCTTGCCGATCGTGTCCGCGTCCATCACGCCGGGAACGAACACGCCGTCGGCGCCGGCATCGGCGAACGCGCGCAACCGCTCGACGGTCCGTTCGAAGCGCGTCTCGGCCGGGCCGATGCCCATCAAGTACACGTCGGTGCGTGCGTTGAGAAAGACGTCGGGCGCGGCGGCGCGCGCCGCGCCCACGCGTGCGACGGCCTCGTCGAGCGGGTACAGCTCGCCTTCGGCTTTTACGTCTTCCAAGTTGTAGCCCGCGACGCCGGTGGCGGCGAGCCGCGTGATGAACGTCGTCAGCGCGGCGGTGTCGTCGGAGTATCCGCTCTCCACGTCGGCCGACACCGGAACGTCGAGTGCGCGCACGATCCGCTCGATCGCCGCGAGGTGCAGCTCGACGTCGAGTGCATTGCCGTCCGGAAAACCGAGCGCGTTGGCGACTGCGGCGCTCGACGTCGCGACCGCGGGGAATCCCGCGTCTTCGAAGATGCGCGAGGTGACGACGTCCCACCCGTTCGGGATGATGAAGAGCGCCGGACCGTCGTGCAGCGCTCGAAAGGCGCGCCGCCGCGCGGCAACGGTGACGGCATCGGGTTGCATGGCGGCGATCACTCTCCGAGCAAGGCGGCGACTTGCGTGACGTACGATGCGGCGAACGCGCGCCGTGCGGTCCAGCGGTCACCGTGCGCCGCATCCTCGGCGCGAGCGGCTTGGTACGCGCGTTTGACCGCGCTTTCCGCGGGCTGCGCGTCCGCGGTCGCGAGCACGAACGCGCGCACCAGCGCCTGTTTTCCCGCTGGCGAATCGAAGGCCCCGGGTGCGATGACGTGGACGGCACCCCACCCGTGCGGTGCGCGCGGGTCGGCGTCACGTCCCGCATACGCCGCGTACGGTTCCTCGCGGGGCATGTCGGACGCGCGCGTGATGAGCCGCGCGACACCGTCGATCCCGGGCGTCATCTGGCGCAGCACGGCGTACGGAAACGCGAGCCGCGCGAACTCCGCATCGCTGACCGTCGCGTACGGCGAATACTTCGCGACGACGGCGACCTTCCCGGCGAGCGTCGTCGCGGTCGAACGCCGCTTGATGGAGTCGAGACGCTCCAAGCCCAGCGACGGCGTTCCGCGCGGCCGAACGTCCGCCGACGCCAGCAGCAACTCCGTGAGGAGCGGAATCTCGTCGGTCAGCCGCGCGGCGCGCGGGCTCTTCAACTCCGGGTGGTCGACGTTCAGCCAGATCACCGGATCGTCGGGGTAGTCCGGGTCGTGGCCGCGCGCGACGTAGCACGCGATCGGGGCCAGCGGAGGAAACGGCGCCGGCGCACGCCACACCGTGCGCACGACGAGCTGCGTCGCGGTGATGACGGCGACGGCATCGAGGATCGTGCGCGCCTGCTCCGCCGACGAGCGCGGCGCACCGCCGCCCGTCGTCGTATCGACGAACGCCTGCGCGGGCCGCAGCGGGCCGGCCGCGACGAGCGCGGCGCCTCCGGCGATGAACGCGCGGCGAGGAAGCATGTGCGGCGCTTCGCCCCGGCGCGGGCGGCGGACCTGCGGTGCGCTCGTCGAAGCCCGAGCCACGTGGCAACCTTCGCTCTCGCGATGATCGTCTGCGCCGACCTCGAGCGGTCCAAGCAGTTCTACCGTACGATCTTGGACCTGAAGCTCGGCACCGATGCGGCGCCGCATTGGGTCGACTTCGATCTCGGCGACGGCCGGATGCTCGGACTGCATCCGGCAAGCGACAGCCTCACGGTGAAGCCTGGTTCGCTGCAGCTCGGCTTCTACGTCGACGACGTCGACAAGTTCGTCACCGATGCACGCACCGCCGGCGTGCGCATCCTCCAAGAACCGCACGACGAAAGCTTCGGGCGGATCGCGGTGATCGCGGACCCTGACGGATATCCCGTGCAAGTCGCCACGCCGAAGCCGTGGCGCTGAAAGCCGTGCGCGCTCTCGCGGTATCGCTCGCGTGTGCCGTGGTGCTGGCCGCTGTCGCGTGTGCGAAAACGCCGGACGCCGCGGACGCGAAAAAGCCGGTCGACGCGGCCGGAATCGGCGACGACGACCGGGGCATCGCGACCTACTCGGTCGCCGGCTCGTCGCACGCGCACGGCGTCGCGACGTATCGGCTGGCGAACCCGAAAACGCATCGTGCCGCGCTCGAGCTTTTTGTCGCCGACGGCACCGGGCGCTCGTACGTGGACGTCATCAAGTCCGGGAAACGCGACCTCGCGATCGCGCCCGACGGCGTCGTGCTGCATGCGATCGGAACGGCCGGCGTGCAGGAGGAGCGCGCCTTCCTCAAAGCGATGGGATCGCCGCTGCCGCAACGGCCGCTGCGCGCGTCGGCGACGTTCACGTCGATTCTTCTCGGGGACAACGACGCGAAAGAATCGACGAGCGGAACCCCGTCGCGTTCCTACAAGCTGTTCGGGATGTTCCGCGACGGTGACGACGTCGAGCTCTACCTCGAGGTCGCCAACGACGGCAGCTCGGTGACGTTTTCCGAAAAGGATCCGGATTACCGCCCCTCCCTGACACGCTTTCTGAGCACATGACGCGCCGCACCGCTCATATTGCGCGCGCGCGCGAGCTGCGCGAGCAGCTCGACGACGCGAACTACCTCTACCACGTCCGCGACGACCCGCAGATCAGCGACGCGGACTACGACGCGCTGCTGCGCGAGCTGCTCGATCTCGAGCTGGCGCATCCGGAACTCCTGACGGCGGACTCGCCCACGCAGCGTGTCGGCGGCACGCCGTCCAGCGGCTTTCCGCCGTACGTGCACGCGCGCCCGATGCTTTCGCTGGGCAATGCGTTCGGTGAAGACGAGCTGCTCGCGTTCGACGCGCGCGTGCGCAAGCTCGGCGGCATCGACGGCGACGTCGCGTACGCATGCGAGCTGAAGATCGACGGCCTTGCGGTGTCGCTCCGCTACGACGACGGGCAGCTCACCGCCGGCGGCACGCGCGGCGACGGCAACGTGGGCGAGGACGTGACCGCGAACCTGCGCACGATCCGCACCATTCCGCTCGCGCTGCGCCGAGGTAAGGTGCCCGTACCACGTCACGTGGACGTGCGCGGCGAGGCGTACATGCGCAAGAGCGATTTCGCCCGGCTCAACGCCGAGCGGGCCGCGCGCGCGCTGCCGACGTTCGCGAACCCGCGCAACACCGCCGCCGGCGGCGTCCGCCAGCTCGATCCGAAGATGACGGCCGAACGCAAGCTGTCCTTCTACGCGTACGCGGTCGGCGAGATCGATACGGATTCGCCGCCGCGCTCGCAGCACGAGCTCCTCGAGTATCTGCGCGCGCTCGGCTTTCGCGTCAACGAGCACGCGCACGCCGTGCCGTCCATCCGCGACGTCGTCGCGTTCGTCACCGAGTGGGAAGAGAAGCGCGAGACGCTCGACTACGAGATCGACGGCGTCGTTGTGAAGGTCGACGACCTCGCGCTGCAAGCGAAGCTCGGGACGTCGGGCAAGGACCCACGCTGGGCGACCGCCTACAAGTTCCGCGCGCGCGAGGCGCGCACGAAACTGCTCGACATCACGGTCAGCGTCGGGCGCACCGGTGTGCTCAACCCCAACGCGGTGCTCGAGCCGGTACAGATCGGCGGCACCACCGTCGCCAACGCGACGCTGCACAACCAGGACTACATTCGGTCGAACGACATTCGCATCGGCGACGTCGTCACGGTGATTCGTGCGGGCGATGTGATCCCGCGCGTCGTCGGGCCCGTGCTCGAGCTGCGCAAGGGAAATCCGCCGGAATACACGATGCCGGACCGCTGCCCGGTGTGCGGCGCGGACGTCGACCACCCCGAAGGCGAGCCGATGGCGCGCTGCACGAACGCGTCGTGCCCCGCGCAGCTCGTCGAGCGGGTGCGGCACTTCTGCTCGCGCGGCGCGATGGACATCGAAGGGATCGGCGACCAACTCGCCGCGGCGCTGATCGACAGCGGCCTGGTGCGCGATGTCAGCGAGATCTACCAGCTCGATCTGGCGAAGCTGCTGACGCTGCCGCGCATGGCGGAGAAGTCGGCGTCCAATGTGCTCGCCGCGATCGAGGGCTCGAAGTCGCGCGGGCTCGCGCGGCTGCTGTCCGGGCTCGGGATTCGCTTCGTCGGTTCGCAGAACGCCGCGATCCTCGCGGGCGACTTCGGCTCGATGGACGCGCTCGCGGCCGCGACCGAGGAGGAACTGCTCGCGAGCGAAGGGATCGGCGCGGAGATCGCGCGCAGCGTCGTGCTGTTCTTCGCCCAAGCGCCCAACCGTGCGATGATCGCGCGCTTGAAGAAAGCGGGCGTCGACATGACGGCGCCGCTGCGCCCGCGCGAGCCGGTCGGCGTACTGGCGGGCAAGACGCTCGTGCTGACGGGCACGTTGCCGAGCCTCACGCGCGACGAAGCGGCGGAGCTGATCGTCGCAGCGGGCGGCAAAGTGTCGTCGTCGGTGTCGAAGAAGACCGACTACGTCGTCGCCGGCGACGAAGCGGGCAGCAAGCTCGCCAAAGCGGAGTCGCTCGGCATCACGATCCTCGACGAAGCGGGCCTGCGCGAGCTGCTCGAATCAGGCGGATAGCGCTAGCTCGGGCGGCGCAAGCGGAGCGCGTCGAACATCTCGGCGAGCGAGAACGTGAAGCCGGGCAGCGCCGGATGTTCGAACGTCTCGTCACGCCAGAAGATGCGGCGCGACGATGCATCCTTCGCGAACACCGTGCGCGTCTTCGCGTTGACCACGATCACGACATCGGTACCGGCACGGATCAGGACGGCGACTTTGTCCTCGACATCGCGCCGGTTGTCACCGGGTGACCGGATCTCGATCGTGGCGGTCGGCGGTATGAGGGGCACATCGAGGTCGTCTTCCGTCGCATCACCGATCCGGTCGTATGCCAGATAAGACAGATCCGGGACCAAAGGCCGGATATCTTCGCCCGGCGGCGCGACGCGAAACCGCCATTCCATCCCGACGATCCCGCGTCCACCGCACCAGTCATCCAATTTGTGCCCGAGCCATACTCGAAGCACGGAGTGATTGCGCAGCGGGCTCATCTTTCTGACTGCCCGGCCGCGTAGCCACTCTGTCTCCGGCTTTGTTTCCGGCAGGACGATTTCGCGGTGCGTTTTCCCCATGTTTTAGGCAGGCTATCACGCCGTCGTGTCCGCGCGTCAAGGGGGGATGGGTTTTTCGGCTGAAGTCGTCCGTTAGGAAATGCGCAGCAGCGTGTCGTCTTGCGGTTCGACGACGGATGCTTCGCCGAGCGCTTCCGCGATGTCGCGCGCGACGACGCCGCGCGGGCGCCGCGCGGATGCTACGTGGCCCGCGCGGCCGTGCCAGTACGCGCCGGCGCGCGCCGCGTCGAGCGGCGACAACCCTTGCGCGAGCAGCGTCGCGATCGCGCCCGTCAGCACGTCGCCGGTGCCCGCGGTCGCGAGCGCGTTCGTTCCGGTCGGGTTGACGTGCGTGACGTCGCGGCCGGCGATCAGCGTCGTGCGGCCTTTGAGCAGCGTCGCGATGCCGTGCTCGTCCACGAACGCGCGCACGCGCGCAAGGCGTTCGCCCGGTGCCATCGTTCCCTTGCCGCTGATGCGCGCGAACTCACCCGCGTGCGGCGTGATCACGAGCGGTTTGTCGCGGTACGCATCGAGCCGTTTCGCGAGATGGTACAGCGCGCTCGCGTCGGCGACGCCGGGCAACGCGCTGGCACCGAGCACGCCGTTGACGATGGTCCCGAACGCGTCGGACAACCCGAGCCCCGGGCCGATGGCGATGCTGTCGCAGCGGTTCGTCAAAGCGAGGATCGTCTGCACCGCCGCGTCGGGATCTCGCTCGTCGTACGTCACCACGACTTGTTCGACGAGGTGCGCGCGCAATGCGGCGGCGGCGCCCTCCGGCGCGGCGACCGTGACGTAGCCCGCGCCCGCGCGCGCGGCGCCCCACGCGCACAACACCGCGGCGCCCGGAAACTGCGTCGAGCCCGCGAGGATCAGCGGCGCGCCCGCGCTGCGCTTGTCGGAATCGCCGGCGCGCGCAGGTAGCAGCGCGGCGAACTCCGCCGGCGTCAGCACCTCGGTGCGCGGATCGTCGACGCCGTTCGCGTCACCGTCGCGCATCCCGATCGGCGCGCACCACATCTCGCCGGCGGCGTCGCGCCCGGATTCGAGCAGGCAGCCGAGCTTCGGCCGTCCGAGCGCGATCGTCGCCGTGGCGCGGACGACGTGTTGACCGAGCACTCCGGTGGTGGGATCGATACCGGTCGGGACGTCGAGCGCGAGCACCGGCGCACCGCTCGCCGCGATCGCGTCGACCAGCGCTGCGCTGTGCGTGTCGAGCGGCAGGCGCGCGTTGACGCCGAGCACGCCGTCGAGCACGAGCGCCGCGTAGCGCAGCGTTGCGGCATCCGGCGGGAACGGCCGTTCCTCGACGCCGGCGACACGGGCGCGCTCGCGCGCGTCGCGCCGTGCTTCGCTGTCGTGTCTGGCGCTCGCCGAGGCGTCGGCGAAGATCACGCGCCGGCGCTTGCCGTCATAGGCTGCGAGCGCTGCATAGGCGTCGCCGCCGTTGTTCCCGGCGCCCGCGATCGCGACGACCGCGCCGTCGCCGCGCGCGTAACGGTCGATGAGCCGGGCGATCGCGTCGCCTGCCGCGCGCATCAGCGCGACCTCGCCGTGGCGCGACACCGCCGCGGCATCGATCGCGCGCATCTGCGCCGCCGTGACGGCTCTCATTATCGCAGCATTATCCTTCGAGCACCACGACGGCGGCGGCGGTCGTCGCCGTGTGCGTGATCGTCAGGTGGATCGCGCGCACGCCGCGCTCCGCGAGCAGCCTCTCGTAGCCGCGGTAGAAGCGGATGACCGGCTTGCCGCTGCGCTCGTGCGACACGCCGACGGCGTTCCACGGGATCGCGTGGCCGAACGCCTTGCGTGTCGCCTCCTTCGCCGCGAAGAAGCCCGCGAGCCGTTCGGGCCAGTTGCGCTTGCGCATGGCATACGCCATCTCTTCCTCGGTGTACACCTTGCGGGCGAAGCGCGCGCGCTCCGCCTCGCCGAACGCGTAGCGTTCGACCTCCGCGAGGTCGAGTCCGATCCCGACGATCATTCCCGCGCACTTCGCGCCGTGCCCAGGACAGGCCCGCGCGCGGAACGAACCCGTACCAGCGCCGTGCGCGAGATCAGCATCGTTCCGATCAATGCGATCGACGCGGGATTGCTCACCCGGCTCGCGTTGTGCCTGGAAGAGCGGTTCCTCGCGACGGCTGTCGTCCGCGCGACGCTCGCCGTCCCCGAGACCGCGCTCAACAGCGCGCGGGGACAGTTGTTCTTCGGCTCGCTGGTCGGCCGCCTCACCGCCACGTACGAGACGCGCGAGGACCTCGTCCTCGGGATCACCGACTACGATCTCTACAAGACGTCGCACCAATTCGTGTTCGGGTCGTCCAGCGAGACGCAGCGCTGCGCCGTCGTGTCGCTGCACCGGTTGCGCTCGGAGCTCTATGGCGATCCGGCCGACGAGAACGCGCTGTTTCAGCGGCTGCTCAAGGAGAGCGTCCACGAGATCGGGCACGCGCTCGGCCTCAAGCACTGCTATAACGCACGCTGCGCGATGTACTACTCGAACTCGGTTTTCGACACCGACAACAAGTACTCGCATTTCTGCGAGACCTGCGAGCGGCGCAGCCGCGCCAATCGGCCGGCGTAGCGAAGGGGCACCCTCTAAGCTAACGAGGGGCCGGACAACGTCCGATGCCTGGTAAGACGGATCGTGTGGTGTGGCACGGACTCCGCTCTCGTTCGCCATTTTGCCGAGGACCCGTTGAGACTGACCCTGGCGCCTCTCCTCGTCGTACACCGCCGCGCCACGCCGGGCGGTCGATTCGTCGTGGGCACGGCGACGATCGCGCTCGCCGGGGCGCTCGTCGCCTACGTGGCCCGTGGTCCGCAGGGGATCTTCGCGACGGTGGCCGCCGGGGCGGGGATCGTGCTGCTGGCGGGGGTGCTGCTCGCCTGGCTGTCCGACGCGCCCGGCACCGGCGCCGCCGAGGCGGCCGCCTCGAGTGCCCTCGAGGAGAACATCGCCGACCTGACGACCGGCGTCAACGAGGTCGCGCGGGGTGACCTGACCGGCAACCTGGCCGTGGCCGAGGGTCCGCTGGCGGAGCTCGGTATCGGATTGAACACGCTCGTTTTCGGGATGCGCGACTTCCTGGGCACGATGCACGACGAAGCGCAGCGGCTCGGCACCGCGGGCGCCGATCTGCAGGCCACTGCGGCGTCGTCGCTCGCCGTGATCGAAGGCGGCGCGATCGCGCAGAAGCAGCTCGAGGACGGCGTCGGCGAGCAATCGCACATCGTCGAAGGCGCGTTGCTCAAGGTGCGCTCGATGACCGACGCCATCTCGGAGCTGGCCGGCTCGGCCGAGCAGCAGCGGCGCTCGCTCGACCAGACGGCGCTCGACGTGTCGACGATGTCGGCGTCGATCGAGGAAGTGTCGGCGCAAGTCGACTCGCTGCTGACGATCTCGTCGGAGACGACGCTGACGGCGGACCGCGGCGGTACGGCCATCCACACCATCGTCGACGCGATGTCGACCATCAAGTCGACCATCGACGACCTCGCCGCCGACATCCGCCGGCTCGGCGCGAACTCCGATCAGATCGGCGACATCGTCAAGGTGATCGACGGGATCGCCGACCAGACGAATTTGCTGGCGCTCAACGCGGCGATCGAAGCGGCGCGCGCAGGCGAGCACGGCCGCGGCTTCGCGGTCGTCGCGGACGAGGTCCGCAAGCTCGCCGACGGCAGCGGCCGCGCGACCAAGGAGATCGCGGCGCACATCGGCTCGACGCAATCGGTCATCGCGCAGGTCACCGACGCGATGACGCGGCTCGACGCGCGGCTCGACGACAGCGTGAAATCCACCGACAGTGCGTCCGACGCGCTGCGCGACATCGTCTCGACCGTCAAGGACGCGAACCGGCAGATCGGCCAGATCAGCTCGGTGACGCGCTCCATGTCGGAGAACACGTTCAGCGTGATCCGGTCGATCGAGGAGATCACGAAATCGGTCGGCGCCAACCTCGCCGCGACCAAGCAGATGGCGTCGCACTCAGGCGAAGTGTCACACGCGTTCGACGCGATCACGTCGATCTCGTCGCAGAACGCGTCGTCGGTCGAAGTCCTCACCTACGTCAACGCCGAGATCACGTCCGCGGCAGAGCGCATCCTCGCGTCCGTCGACGAGATGAACCGGCGCGCCGCCGCGATCGACGGCGAGTTCGGCCGCTACACCATTGCGGACCACCAAAACCCCCAGGAGACGTCGGTATGAAGCTCGGTCTGCGCACGAAACTCGTCGGAACGCTCGTCGGCGCGATCGTGATCTCGTCGGCGATCAGTGCGATCGCCGCGCGCAACACGATGGCGACGGATTTGAACCGGCTCGCGACGCAACAGGTGGGGAGCGGCTCGACGGGATTCGCCGGCTACTGGGACGCCAAGCGCGACTCGGTCAAGCTGCTGGTGACGCAGTCCGCGATCAACGAGGCGGTGCGGCGCGGGACCGCTGCACGTTCGAAGAACCTCGAGGCGACGCTGACCGGAATCGCACGCCAAGGCGGCTTGTCGTTCCTCACCGTGGTGGACGTGCACGGCAAGGTCGTCGCGCGCGCGAACGGCGGTCCGGCGGGCGCGAAGCTCGTCTCGCCGTTCGTCGTCCGCGCGCTGTCGGGCGAGACGGTGAGCACCGCCGCGACGCTGCCGCACGACGAGCTCGTGCCCGAACAGCTCGAGCCGCAGATCGAGTCGACGACGGCCGGCCGCGAAGGACTCATCGACGGGATCGGCATCGTATCCGCGACGCCGATCTCGGATGCGAACGAACGCACCATCGGTGCCGTCTACGGCGGCATCGTGATGGACCACTACTACGACGTCGTCGATCAAGCGGCGCACGCGCTGGGCGGCAAAGCCGCAGTGATCTTCCACGGCGAGCTCGTGTCGAGCTCGATCTCGCGCCCGGACGGCACGCGGCTGGTCGACGACGCGGCGTCGCCGAAGGTCGGCGACGTCAAGCAGACGTTCTACGGCGTCGACACCGAGGGCGGCGTCGAGTATCTCACGCGTGTCGAGCCGATCCTCGACGACCGCAACCAGGTCATTGCATCGCGTTGGTTCGGCGTGCCGCTGGAGACGTTCACGGGCATCCAGCAGCACACGCTCGTGTCGCTCATGGTGTGGGGACTCGTCGGTATCCTGATCGGTCTGGCCATCGCAGTCCCCGTCGTGCAGCGCATCGCGCGCTCGCTCGTCGCGCGCAGCCGTCAGGTGCGCGCGTCGGCCCAGGAGCTGTCGGTCGTCATCGTCGGCAGCGAAGTCTCGGGCGACCACGTCGCGCAGACGCGCGCGGCGGTCGAACGCCAGGGCGAGTTGCTGATGCAGTTGGCGACCGATTCCGATGCACCGTCGCACGCCGATGGCGCGGTCGCAACGCAGCACGGCGTGGCGGAGAAAATTCTTGCCGCGTCCGTCCTCAACGCGGAGATCCTCGGCGACGTGATCGTGATCGACACGCTCGCGTCGGAGATGGCCGCGCGCACGCAGCAAGCCGTCGCGCGCGTCGGCGAGCTCAACGAAGTCGCCGCCGGTCTCGACATGCTCGTGAGCGGTTCCAAGTGAGACACGATGGCTGACGTCATCCTGTTCTTCGGGTCGAACGCCGACACGATGATCGCCACCAAGGCGCTCAAGGACGGCGGCATCGCCGCGAAGATGATCCCCAAGCCCGCCCACGTCTCCGCAACGGCGAACCTCGCGCTGAGCGTCGACCCGACGTTCGAAGCGACGGCGATCGCGGTGCTGGGCAAGGCGAACGTCACGCTGGGCGGCGTCGCGAAGTAGCTCCGCGCGGCGGTTAGCCGACGACGCGCGCGTCCGCGAGGTGCACGACGGTCTCACGACCGTCGTGCGCGACGACGAGCCCGCCTTCGCGGTCGAGGCGGAGCGCCGTCCCTGCGACGATGCTGCCGTCCGTGTCGAGCCGCACGCGGTACGGCTGCCCGCGCAGTCCGGCGCGCTCTTCCCAGGCGCGCGCGATCTCGGCCGGGTCGTCGAGGACGTCGAGCAAGCCGTCCATTGCGCCGAGGATCCCGGCGAGTACCGCCTCGCGCTCGACGTGGGGCACCGCGTCCGACAGATACGCCGGCGGCGGCTCGATCGACGCGACCGCGGGATCGGCCGGGCGGCGGACGTTGAGTCCGACCCCGCACGCGACGTGGGCCTCCGGACCCATCACGCGCGACGTGCAGAGGATGCCGCCCGCTTTGCGCGGGCCCAGGTCGAGGTCGTTGGGCCAGCGCAGGTCCAGGCGCACGCCGCAGCCCTCCTCGACGCCGTCGGCGACCGCGAGCGCGACCCAGAACGGCACGGCCCACAGCGCCTCGGTGGCGACCGCAACCGGCAGGATGGTCGTGAACAGCAGCGCGCTCCCGGCCGGCGCGATCCAGCTCCGGCCTGCCTTGCGCCCGCGTCCGGCAGTTTGAAACTCTGCGACCAACGTCGCTCCGGCGGCCGACGGGTCGCCGAGCACCGCGGCGGCATCGTCGTTGGTGCTCGCGGTCTCGCGCACGGCGCGCACGTCGGCGAAGCGTGTGCCTGCCAGCGCTTCGCGCACGCGCGCGGCGTCGAGCAGGCGTGGCGCTTCGCGCCCTGTACAAGGTGCGGCATCGTTCGGCACGTATAGCAGGTCCGCTATGGCAGTCGAACGGACCTTGATTCTCGCAAAAGCCGACGCGGTCGTCCGCGGCTTGGTCGGCGAAGTCCTCGCCCGCTTCGAACGGCGCGGCTACGTGATCCTCGGGCTAAAAATGTTGCGCGTGGCCGACGAACAGGCGAAGCGCCACTACGCCGAGCACGAGGGCAAGGGCTTCTTCAAGGGGCTCGTCGACTACATCACGGCGACGCCGATCGTCGCGATGGTCATCGAAGGCGAAGACGCGATCGAAGGCTGCCGCTCGACGATCGGCGCGACGAACCCGATCAAGGCGACGCCCGGTACGATTCGCGGCGACTACGGCCAGACGATCGGCCGCAACCTCGTGCACGGCTCCGACTCCGCGGAATCCGCGGAGCGCGAAGTAAGAATCTTCTTCAGCGACGACGAGCTGTTCCCGCGCGGGCACGTGCTCGGCGAGTGGGTCGCCGCGAAATAATGTCGATCGAGTCGCTGCGCGGCGGCGGTCGCCCACTGATCGAGAGCGTGCGCGCGCGCGAAGTGCTGGACTCGCGCGGCAACCCGACGGTCGCGGTCGCGGTCGCAACGTCGTTCGGCGTGGTAGAAGAAGCGATGGTGCCGTCCGGTGCTTCGACGGGCGCGCACGAAGCGGTCGAGAAGCGCGACGGCGATCCGAAGCGCTACGGCGGCAAGGGTGTGCTCAAAGCGGTCGGCGCGGTGAACGAGATCATCGGGCCCGCGATCGAAGGCGCCGACGCAACGTCGCAGCGCGAGCTCGACCGCACGCTGATCGAGCTCGACGGTACGCCGAACAAGTCGAACCTCGGCGCGAACGCGCTGCTCGGCGTGTCGCTCGCCGTTGCGCGCGCGGCAGCGGTGTCGCTGGGCGTGCCGCTGTACCGCTATCTCGGCGGACCGTCGGCGGCGACGCTGCCGGTGCCGATGATGAACGTGATCAACGGCGGCAAGCACGCCGAAGGCGCGCTGCAGTTCCAGGAGTGCATGATCGTGCCCGTCGGCGCGCCGACGTTCGCCGAAGCGGTGCGCTGGGGCTCCGAAGTATTTCACACGCTGGGCACGATGCTGCACGACATGGGCCATCAGACGCTGGTCGGCGACGAAGGGGGGTACGCGCCGAAGCTCGATTCGATCGACGAAGCGATGCAAATTCTCGTCGACGCGATCGAGAAAGCGGGCTATCGAGCGGGCGACGACGTCGCGATCGCGCTCGATCCCGCGTCGGCGGAGTTCTTCCGCGACGGAAAATACTGGCCGCACGTGCCGGACGATCATCCGTTGACGTCAGCAGAGATGGTCGGACTGTACGACGGCCTGTGCCGCAAGTATCCGATCGTTTCGATCGAGGACGGACTCGGCGAGGACGATTGGGAGGGTTGGCAGCTGCTGACGCAAACGCTCGGTGCGCGCGTGCAGCTCGTCGGCGACGACCTTTTCGTGACGAACGTCGAGCGGCTCGAGCGCGGCATTCGCGAGGGCAGCGCGAACGCGATCCTGATCAAGGTGAACCAGATCGGCACGCTCACCGAGACGCTGGATGCCGTGGAGATGGCGCACAAGGCGGGCTTCCGCGCGGTCATCTCGCATCGTTCCGGCGAAACCGAGGACACGACGATCAGCGATCTCGCGGTCGCGACGGGCGCGGGCCAGATCAAGACGGGCTCGCTCTCGCGGAGCGACCGCATCGCGAAGTACAACCGGCTGATGGCCATCGCCGAGGACCTCGGAACGGGCACGGCGCGCTATGCGGGGAAGAGAGCCTTCGTCGCGCTGTCGAAGGGGTAGGGGCTACGGGCCCGTAGCTCAGCGGTAGAGCAGCCGGCTCATAACTGGTCGCGCGCTGGTTCGAATCCAGCCGGGCCCACACGGCGCCATAGTCTATCGGTTAGGACGCCGCCCTTTCAAGGCGGAGAGACGGGTTCAATTCCCGTTGGCGCTACCAATCAAACCCCGCCCCGGCGGGGTTTTTTCTTCACCCAGCCGTTTTGCTACACGAACTGCTACAAAGCCGCCTATCTGGCTTCCCCCCGCAGCATTCGGTCGAGCGCCGCCATGGCATCGGGCTTGGCCCCTTCGAGGACGTGGCCGTAGATGTTCACGGTGGTCGAAGCGGCTGCATGACCTAGGATCTGCTGGACGGTGTTTATGCTCTTGCCTGCGTGCAACATGAAGGTGGCTGCCGTGTGCCTCATGTCGTGCAGGCGGTATTGCATCCCGAGCGGCTCGCAGAGCCTCCGAAAGGCGTCCGTAAGGGTATTCGGATGCAGCCTACGCCCGAGTTCGTCCGTGAACAGATAGCCGGAATCGACCCAGGCTTCTCCAGCTGCGAGCTTCCACTTCGCACGACTCACCCTCGCAATGTGGAGGGCCGACTTAGCCATGTCGTTTATTGGGACTTCGCGGGCCCTGCCGCTTTTGGTCGTCTTGACGTAGACCTTTCCAACGCCTCCGTTTGCAAGCGATTCACAAACGCGAATGATGCCTGCCTCCGCATCAATGTGGTCGGCTCGTAAAGCGGCAACTTCACCGCGCCGCATTCCCGTCGCCATGGCGAGGAGCATGGGAGCCTCCATTCGATGCCCCTTCATCGCCATAATGATGCTGCGCGCTTCCGTCAGTTTCGCAGCGCGACCGCCAACCTTCATACGCGATGGGGGGTCCGCTTCGAGTGTCGGGCTGAACGTCACCAGCCGCTTCCGCAGCGCCCAGGAATACGTGCTATTGAGCAACTGATGGACGTGTCGGACCGACGTTCCTGATAGCGGCCGACCAGGACGGGCACCCTCGCGAAGAAGTTTTGCGTAGAACTTGTCGAGCTGGTCACCTCGAAGTCCGCAAGCGTTTATCTTGCCAATAAATGGCGCGATATTTCGAGCTAGCAAACCCCGATAACGATTGAGAGTCGTCAGTTCCTTGCCCTGACCCGCCAACTGCTCGATATACGCTGCGACTAGTTCGGCGACTGACGAGCCATCGGATGGACGCCACGTTGGATCTACTTTCATACGGGCGAGTTCGTGGTCGGCATCTGCCTCACGCCCGAACCCCCGTGCCCACCTTCTGATGGGCTTCCCGTTCGCGTCTCTACCATAGTAGGCGACAGCATCGTAGACCGTCGTTCCGTCCTTGAGGGTCCGTTTATAGGTATTTCCCGTTGCGTATTTCTTACCGGCCATATCGTCCTTTCTGGGATGCCTCGCGGCTGAGATCGCGATCCTACCATCGATCAGGGCGGCCTGGAAAGGGTACGGGCAAGAATTCTTTTTTGGCGCGCGACCCTTTAAATCGATCAGCTTGAAATGGTAGCGTTGAGAGGAAGAAAGGAGGTACACCGCAGTGGATGCCGATGGACAAATTGCAATAAACGTTGACGAAGCCGCCCGTCGCTTGTGCATCGGTCGCGATGCGTTGTACGTCCTCATTTACGCAGGGAAAATCCCGGCCGTCAAAATCGGGCGGCGTTTAGTCGTGCCAATTCGCGGCCTCGAAGATGCTTTTCTCGCGCTAGCACATGAGCCAATCGAGGAACCCAGGTACGGACGACCACGCAATGGCCGTAGGGCACGTCGCTAGGCTCGTATGCAAGCTACTCGGATGAGAACAGCACCTACTTTGCCGAACAGCGGCGAGGTGGCCAAGAAAGCGAAGAAAACGGGCGTTACGAAGACGGCGAAGGGGAGGGCGGCTAAACCGGCAGCCCAAGCTGGTCCCGCGCCGGCTACGACCATTGCGGGCCTGACTCTTCATCCGTGCCGGAGCCTGCTAGAGCCGCCGTCCGTTGAGTTCGTTAAAGAGCTCGCCGTCATGATAAAGCAATTCGGGCTCAAGATGCCCGTCGTACTGGCTAACGGCCTCTTAATCGACGGCTGGGCGCGGGCGGTTGCGTGGGAAGTCGTGAATCCAGGAAAGGCCGTCCCAACGGTCAGCCAGCGCATTCCAGACCCGGCCACGTACATTCTGACGACTTGGATACACGAGAAGCGGACTGGCGCACAGAAAGCCCTTGCCGCTGCACGGCTGCTCCCTCATTTCGAAAAAGAAGCTAAGGCACGGCAACGGCAAGCGGGCGGTGCGCATCCCCAAAAAGTTCCGGGAGCGGGGGAGGCGGCGGAACACGCCGCGACAGCCGTAGGAACGAATTCCGAATACGTCCGGAAGGCAAAGAAGCTTCTCCAGGACACGCCAGAGGTTGCTGCCGAGATCGACGCTGGGCGAATTCAGACGATTCCTGAAGCGGAGCGCCTCAGCAAGATGGAAAAGCGCAAACGGAAGAGTCTCATCAGGCAACTCAGGACTGGCGTGAGTATCGACGAGTTGCTCCCGGCCGAAAAGCCTCTGAAAACAAAAAGTGATCGCTGGCTTACGCCCCCCTATATAATCCGTGCAGTTCAAGCCGCACTTGGTGGAACAATTGCACTCGACCCCGCCACTGAGCCGGACAACCCGACAAAGGCGAAGGAATTCTGTTACGGGGGTCACTCGGATGGATTGAAGCGAGCATGGCTCGACGGTACGTTCTGCAATCCTCCGTTTTCGGACGCGGACACATGGATGAGAAAGGCGCTAGACGAGCACCGTGCAGGGTTGCAGCGCGGAGAGGACGCGAAGCGCATTTTTCTCTTGCTCCCGGTCCATACGGATTCATCGCTGCAACAAGAGGTGATGACGCACGCTCTCGATATTCTGCTTCTGAACGGGCGTATCGCATTTGGCGATGCAAACCCAAAAGCGGAAGTGGAAGATGGTAATACACCAGCCGTAACATGGGACAAGTCTGGCAAAAATGCTCACATGATCTTGGGCTTCGGCGTTTCCGTCATGGACCTTCAGGCTGCTGGCTTACATGGAATTCTTGTTCGTCCCGACCGCACCGCTCCAGAATTGGATGCCGACCAACTCGCATTTCTCGCGAATATGGAGCCATGGAACGGCCCGACGGAGAGCGATATCGCTCTTGGTAAGCAGTTTGCGAAGGACGCGGCACGTGAGGAAACACGCTTAGCGAACGCACGAAAGCAAGTGGATGGGATTCGTCCGCAGCGTCGCAGCAAGAAGTAGCCCGAACAGTTACGAGTGCTTTCTGATCAGTTGACAAGCTATCGCAATGCATTAGATAATACATTGTCAGGACTGCTGGCAGTAGTCGTCTAGCGCAGATGGTAGCGCGCCGCATTTGCGGAGAGATGGGTTCGACGCCCGTGATGACTGAATAAACGCGAGAAGCACCGTGATGTCGGCGCGTTTATCGTATCGCGTCGGCGGTGCGTCGTCGTTTTCGGAAAATCGTCCCATGTCTGCAACCCCAAAAACTACCTGTATCCCATATGTGGCTCCTGAGCGGCCAATTCGGAGCTACGACACCTGGGCAGATGATCGTCGAGCGCTGCCAAACGAACTCATAAGAACAAGCCTCTTCGCCGTGAGCAAACGGACCGAAATCGAGCGCGAGATTGCTTCGGTCGACGGCCTCGTTATCAGGTACAAGGGCGTTCCGCTCGATCAGAGTCACCTCGACGTGTTCGCAGCCGTTACGCACCTTGCGCGCGGTCTTGCGGCTGACGCGACGATTCGTACGACGCGGTACGAATTGCTTACGACAATCGGTTGGAAGCCAAACGAAGCGGGTGCGAAGGGATTTGCTTGGATCTGGAAGCGCCTATCAGACCTGACGGCTGGTACGATTCTCGTTGAAGACCGTCGTCGCAAGGTCGCGACGGGTCCTTTGCTGGCCAGCGTTGCTATAGACGAGAATACCGAACGCATCACTATTGCGCTCAACCAGAACGTACGTCCGCTATTTGATTTCTCGACACACCTCAACAGCCGCACTCGCCATTCGCTGACGAGTCCGCTTGACAAGTGGATGCATGCGTTTCTCTCGTCCCATACTGCGACGTATCCCATGAAAGTCGCTACATATCATCGTTTGTCGGGCTCGACGGCGCGCCTGAAGGAATTCAATCGCCAGCTAAAGGCGTGCCTGGAACGACTCAAGGGCTGCGGAATCATCGATGCCTGGGATATTGCAAACGGCCTCGTGATGACACAGAGGGCACCAACGCGGTCACAGATTCGTCATATCTGCAAGTCGAAAAAGCCGACGTCGAACGAACCAGAGCTGTGCCCGTTTTGATCAACTCCTGGGATGGCTCCCACCGTACTCCTGGGATGGCTCCCACCAACGTCCTGGGATGGCTCCCACCGGATCTATGAGCGTGTGAATGAAAAACCCCGCAGCTATGGGCTTTTTCGCCCGCACGAAAATCCGCTAATCCTTTCTCTAATCATCAGAGAGACAAGCCTCTTGCGGATCAGGTAGCGGAAGATGCTGTCGACGGGCCGATGGCCCGTAGGTCGCGAGAATCAAACGAATAGTGCGAGGTCTGATACCGCGTGCGACGCCGTGCTGGAAGGATAACGTCGGTAAAGGGGGGCGAAGCTAAGGCGTAAGCCAGATAGGAGCTCGCCCGGCCAGCCGAGTCGGATTCTCTTCTCCCCTCCCCTTCGCCGAATCGGACGCTTTGGCCAACCCATGAGCTGCGCGAACCGGGTTCTGCTTTCAACGGGGCTACTTGCTGCCGAGAATCTCCCGGGCCGCCTTCTCGGCGCAGCTGCGAACGAATTCCGACATGCCCAGTTTTCGGGCTGCCGCAGCTCGTGTGATGAGGTCTTTCTGCTCCTCCGTCACCTTGATTTCGATGCGGTAGCGGCCTGACGAGGCCGCTGGCGATGAGGGGGCGTTGTCGGCGTTGCTCACGCCGCATGGTTCCCGTACGCCGCCCCTGGTGACCTCGCAGGAGGCCCGTCGAGGGGCGTTTTCCGAGGGCGCAAGGGTCTGGGGCCCTCGGCACCGATCTATCCGAAAATGCCCCGGCTTCGAGGAGGGTCCGCAACCTTGTGCCCGAACGTGTGTTCTCCACAAGATGTTGTGGACAGGCTGTGGAGACCGCTGTGAATACCGACGGCCCTGAGCTACCCCGCGACCTCTACGTGGCGGATCTCTTCGCCGGCGCAGGCGGCATCACCGAGGGATTCCGCCGAGTCGGGTTTACGCCCGTCGCTGCTGTCGAGTATGACAAGTGGGCTGCTCGGACGTATGCCGCCAACTTCGGCGAGCATGTGCTCGCTTGCCCGATTGAAGATGTTGAGGTCGAGCGCGTTGGCGGCGGCCTAATTTGGTCGGGGCGTGACATTGAAGGGCAACCGACGCGGTTTGAGACGCCTGAAATTGACGTCCTAGTCGGCGGACCACCCTGTCAAGGCTTCTCTCCCCTCGGACGTATGAACGATTGGGATTTCAACGACCCGCGCAACAAGCTCTGGAAGCACTACGTGCGCATCCTCGATGTGCTTCAACCAAAAGTCTTCGTCTTGGAGAACGTTCCCGAGCTGCTCAAGTCGCCTGAATTCGCGCGACTGAAGAAGCACGTTCGAAAAACTTACGACCTCGACTTTAACGTGTTGAATGCCGCGCATTATGGCGTCCCTCAGGCGCGGAAGCGTGCAATTGTCATTGGCAGCCGCATCGGGAAGGCAGCTCTGCCTGTTGCAACAACGGTCCGCAAAACGGTGCGCGACGCAATCGGTGATTTACCACCGAAGCCAGACGGAAAGAACTGGCACCTAGCGCGCAACCCCAATCCGACTTCTATCGAACGGTACAAGGCTGTGCCAGCTGGTGGCAATCGCTTTGACCTCATGCGTAAACGGCCAGACATTACTCCGGACTGTTGGAAGAACAAAAAGACCGGCAGCACTGACGTATTCGGCCGTATGATTTGGGACGAACCCGCGCCGACAATACGAACGGAATTCTTCAAGCCCGAAAAGGGCCGGTATCTGCATCCGAAAGCGCACCGCCCTATCACGATTCGTGAAGCCGCGAGACTGCAAACGTTCCCCGACGGCTTCGTCTTTGTCGGATCCAATGTTCAAGTAGCCAAACAAATCGGAAATGCCGTTCCCGTAGACCTCGCGGAAAGGATCGCGATCCAAGTCCGATCAATGCTCGCGGCGGATGGCACGGCGGTCGGGATCGTCGGGGCCGAGCAAGAAGCCCGGACCGGCACAGCGTGAGAAGAGTAAGGCGGTCGTCGATAGAGACCGCCTACTAGACTTCTTCCTAAACAACCCTGACCGCGTTCTCTCCAACAAGGAGCTGCAGAAGGTGCTCGGTGACGAGCGTTCCGACAGCTGGACGCGTCGGCTTCGAGAACTGCGAAAGCCGGAATTTGGCGGCTACATCATCCGCAGTGTTCGAGATCGCGTGGGACTCAAATCCGACGAATACCTATTTCCGCGTCAGGAACGCCGCGAGCCGCTGGCCTCACAGGCGATTTCCGGGCGCTTGCGGGGCGAGGTATTCGACCGCGACGCGTACACTTGTCAGTCGTGCGGCCTGGCGCGCGGACAACGACATGACGATGGCCGTAGCGTGACGTTGCACATCGGCCATAACCGCGCCCAATCGCATGGCGGAAAGCCAACGGCTGACAATCTGCTCACACTTTGCTCGCAGTGCAATGAAGCGGAATCGAATGTGGGACCGGACCGTCCGACCGTTCCAAAGACGATGGCGCAGGTCCGACGTTTGCCGAAGCACGAGCAACGTGAGATCTTCGACTTCTTGAAATCCGTGTTTGACCGGTGAGCACAAAATCCGAGCAAATGTCCCGAGTCCGCTCGCGAAACACGAAGCCAGAGCTGCGTGTTCGAAAGCTTCTCACCGAACGGGGCGTGCGCTATCGCCTTCAGCGCAAAGACTTACCTGGACGGCCAGACGTCTATGTTCCGAGGCTTCGACTCGCGTTGTTTGTTAACGGCTGCTTTTGGCACGGCCATGACTGTCCCCGAGGGCGTAAGCCTTCCTCAAACGTAGAATTTTGGGACACGAAGATTTCGCGAAACGTTGAACGCGACGCTGCGGTTCAGCGGGCTCTCGCTGAGCGAGGAATAGAGGCGTGCGTCATTTGGACGTGCTGCGCTTCTGAATTCGAACGTATCGCCGATGACGTGGCGCTTCGGTATAGGAGCTTTGCTTGAACGAACTACTGCCGAAGCTCGCAGACGCTCGACGTGACTTTCTCGCGGCTATTAAGAGCACCATCCTGTGGGTCAAGCCGTCCCCAACCCTTAAGCCGTCCATTGTGCAGCGCCTTCGCCCTGACGTTGGCGGAGCTGTGAGCGTTGCAGACATCGATAACGCCTCATCAATTGCGATTGCTTGGGAGTGGGCGTCTCGCCTTCCTGGAGAATTCGCCCCGATCAAACCGATGCAAGAAGCGGGAAAGCTGTTTCAATTCGCCGTCCGCGACTTCTTGCAAATTGGCTTTGCGCTCGGCAGTGATCTGCGACCTGGCAACTGGCATTGGAAGACTGAGCACGGAATTGCCAATTTCGATCAGTACGCTCACATGACAGACATTCGCGAAGCGCTAGAACGAGATCCGCAACTTCGCACCATCTTTTCTGAACAGTGGCTCGTCGTTCCTGACATCGTTGTCTATCGCTCACCCGTTCGGGCAGAGGACGTTGGACGGAAAGAGGGCATGCCGATTGCGACGCTCTCGCCCCTCCTTGACGACGCCCAGCTGTCACGGAATCATCCGCTGCTGCACGCAAGCGTATCCTGCAAGATAACGATGCGCTCTGACCGCGCGCAGAACACCCGTACGGAAGCCTTGAATCTCATTCGCAACCGTAAGGGTCGGGCACCAGCCATCGTCGCCGTTACGGCTGAGCCACTACCAACTCGGCTCGCGTCTCTGGCCCTTGGAACTGGTGACGTCGACTTCGTGTATCATGCCGCTCTTCCTGAATTGCGCGAGGCGCTCGCGGCTGTAGGGAACGAGGATCAACTCGACATGCTTAACACCATCGTCCAAGGTCGCCGGCTTCGCGATGTGAGCGATCTGGTTCTCGACCTCCTGATCTAGTCGAGATTTTGCTCCACCCCTTTACCGTAAAAGGAGTCCAATAGGTGCGGGTGACCTTTCAGGACATGTACGAAGATCTCGTACACGGCTCCGAGCGAGCACGAAGTTATGTAGAATGGTGGCGTGGTCACTTTGCATCTATCAGGAACGACGTGGAGGCGTTTGCGTCGGAGAAGCTGTTCTCCGTTACGAGTGCCGATGTGAGCGCCGTGCTCAAACGCGGAACCCATGCGCTTGGCGAAATTGAAAAAGAGCGTGAGCTGTCGGAGGTTGAGGACAGCCACATGCCACCAACGGCAATGCAGGACTTGTTTCATCGCTTCATCGAGCGCGAGGGTTCCCTCCCGACCTGGGAAGAGTTTCGCAGCTTCCTACTGGAGCCCGAACAGAAGCCGTTAATCATCGGCCCTTGGTGGAGCGGTCTTAAAGAAAGCGTTCAGAAGTACGACCGCGAGCACGTAAGGGATGCAATGCACTGGCGCGTCGCACGCATGTATTACAGCAATTTGCGCGAGGTTGACTTCCTTGCTCGCATGCGTGAGCGGCATGACATTTCGCTTAAGTACCACATTTTCGCTGACGTAAGGCTTCGCGCTGACTTCTGGTTTGGGAAGCACATCGTCAGCGTGTTCCTGTCGAATAGACGCTATCGCGGGCAGGGCGACACGCGAAAGCACAAGGCAGAAGAGAAGCTTGGCGATCACGTGCCGCCGTTGACATTTAACGACGTAGAGTTCCCGAACCGTTATGCGCGCGGCGAGCTATACCGAGTGTCCGACGAGGAAATTGATCGCGTGGCGGCAAGGATCCGTGGAGCGAGACGATAGTTGTCGAATGCGGAGTTACGATTTGGTGGTCCGCCATTTGTCACGGTTCGAAGTGGTGCGGATAGCGCTCCCGCCATACCGCATTATTCAGTTCGTGAAGTTGCGTGGCGTCAAGTGTAGAGGCTCCTGCAAGCGCATCGGCTCCACGTTGCGTTAGAAGGACGACCGTAGGCTCCTCAAGCAGGGACTTTGCTCGTTTGTGGCCCCAGTCTAGAACTTCGTCAACCGTGCTTTCGCGCTGAAGCGCGGCAATTTCTTGGGCGATTGCTCTTGCCGACCTTAAGTCCTCAGCACACCCGAAACTACGCTGGTCTTCGCTCTGCCCTAGTGTACCTTCATAGTGCCACGGAAACAGCTGAAAGATGAGTTCATTATACAATCGAGGGCGGTCCCGTGACGACAAGCCCAGCGTTACGCCATCAAGTGCAGTACCGCCGGGGATTTTCACTTCGACCAGGCTCACCTTAACAACTGGAAGCGAAATCCACATTGCAGCAGAAACATGTGCTGCTTCGTGCAATCTCGACAATGCGTCCCCTAGCGGCCGATTCACGCCCTGCCAGGTTCTTCGCCCGTGCCGCGTTCCATCCGAATATCGCGCCAATCCCGCACGATGCGCTCGCACGTGGCGACGATCTCATTCCACATGAGCTTCTTGGGACCGTTGTAGCGCGTAATATCACCTTTCCGAAGATCGATATACATGGCCTCGTCAATCTTCAGGTCGTGCGCTGCGGCGGCACGACATGCGATTTCACTTTCGATGTTGATCCACGTACCGCGCTTGTCTGCGCGCACCGTGATACCGCTAGGATTAACGATGACGCCGACGCGCCTGCGCTTACCCTGCTTGGGGACGAACGTCGCATAGAAATCCGCAGTTGAGATAATTCGCAATTTCGCCGCAATGATTGAGGCCCGCGAAGTCGTCACGTCCTCGAACGTGCCTCGCAGATCTAGGTCTCGCAACGCGGCGAGCGCAGCTGAATTCGATTTGTACCACGTGTCCGAGAACTCACGTGTGCGAAACTCCCGAGTCTCGAGCTTCTCGGCTACATGATCCAGGACCGCAGAATCTCGGTCACTTCGGAAGTAGTCGGGTAGGGCTTTCCGGATGGGGTCGTAGAGGATGATGCGCGCCTCTTGCTCCTCGGGCGGCTTGGCGTAGGCGCGCAAGACGCTTTTCTTCGCGACCTCGGTCGCGTTGTAGAATTCGGCGATTCGTCGTCCGTTGAGCGGCGGGGCGGTTGGGGTTGGCATCGGGAGGGTCCCTCCGAGGCGGGCCTTTGACGGTATGTGGTCGAACACCTGTTCGGGTCCTGACTCCCGCCCGTTCAGGCGGAGGCTCAGAACCGGCCTAACGACGATTTTCCGGGAGGGGAGTGCCATGGCCATGGCACCCTTCTGCGGTTCAGTTAGGCTGGGAGTCCAGATCACGAGAGAGGGGGTGGGGCAATGGGTCGGTACATCGGAGCGGCTATCACGGTCGCGGCGATGGTCGTCACGGCAGAGCTCGCGATCAATCGCGAGAAGTCGCTGCTGGCGCGCCTCCTGCGCGAGCTTGGGTGAGCGCAAAGCCGTCGCGTAGCGCAAGACCTACGCGGCGGCGCTCGACCTCTCCAAGGCAGTCAGAATCGGTATTTGCAGTGAAGGCGTCAGGATGCCTGAGGCTGTGGATCCGTCCTCCCTCCCCTTCATCGATTGGGACCGCATCGAGTCATTCGTCGGCTTCGGTAAGCGTGATGCTCCGGTCGTCTTCATTGGCCTCGAAGAAGGCCTCAAACGCGCGGACGCACTTTTTGAAGACCTGACAGTGCGCTCGACCTACAGCGAGCCCGTTATGGACCTCAAGAAAGCCCATGAGGGCATTGCTGGCACCGAAGAATACTTCAATCCCGAGCGCGCGCCTCGACAACCCACGTGGCGAGTCATGGCCGACCTGATGGAACGCCGGCGTGGGAACGCTGCGCCAACGGGACCGGAGCGCAAACGATACAGGACGCTTGACCTCGGCCGAACACACGGTCAGACCTTGCTAACGGAGCTGCTGCCGTATCCGCATCCGAAGACCAAGCACTGGCTCTACGCCCGTTTCGGTCATTACCTGACACGTGAGGATTACGAGAAGGCGCTCCTGCCTTGCCGTATCCAGATGCTTCGGAACGTCCTATCCGAAGCGCACCGTAATCTCATCGTGTGTTACGGCAAGAAGGGTTGGCCAGGATTCGAGGCGTTGTTTGGTGATGTCGACTGGCGACCCGATGGAATTCATCGCGTCGGCACGTGGCGTGGGGCTCGTGTGGTCCTCACGAACCATTTCAGCGGCCACGACTTCAACACCGACGAGCAACTAGCTGATCTTGCACGCGTCGCGTTGGTTCAGCATTGACGTGACTGGCGGCTCTGATCGCAATCGCTTCGAAGAGCTGAAGGCGCTTCTTGCTGACCTTCCCGATTGTGCGACGGTGGCTCGTATCGACTGTCACCTAACTGGCTTTCCGTGCTTCTTCCCGGGCGGTCCGGGGTTTTGCACGAAAGAGCTCCCCACCAACGGCGTCATGTTCATTGCCAATAATTTCGGCACTATCGAAATGTACGAAACGCTGCCGTCTGACACTCGTGAATTTATACCTGGTGTGACTCGCAGAACAGATAACAAGACGTGGTGGGACCTCTGGCACATTATCTTGCCTGAGTCTGGCGTCCCAATTGAGCAATGCTTCTTCACGAACGCGTACTTAGGCGCAATCATGACCAACGTCGAGCGCGCGGCGAAGGGAAAGAAGACGAGTATGGTCGGGTCGTTGAGATCCACGAAAGAATACAGGCAGGCGTGCGTCGACGCGCTAGCAGAGCAGGTGCGAATCGCTGAGCCGCGCCTCGTCGTTTTGCTCGGTAGCCATGCCCCGAGAGCGTTTGCGCGTGCGTTTCCCGACTTTCGCCGACACGTCAAAGGCAGTCTTTCCGAAATACAGAGCGGTCAGCCCCCGGGCGGACGCATCTTGCAGCTATCTTCGGGACGAACGGTGAGGGTACTGGTGCTCGAACACCCTGCGAACCCACGAAGCGACGAGTCGAAGCGCGAGCAGGGCCTGCTTCTGAAGGCGGCTTACGTCGCGGATAACTCCCCCTTCGCCGAAAGGTCAACGTCCCGAGGTTGCGCCGAGCGGCCATACTTTCTTCGCGATTGACTTGAACTGCGATATTCCAAGTGAATTACGCTCGTTACGCGCCTTCGAACCTGGCGCTTCAAGTCTCACAAGAACGTCTTCACGCCGCGCCTGCCAAATCTCAATAGCCTCATACGTCGCACGGTCTAACAATACGAGTAGAACCCATTCGAAATCGGCGTTGCACTTGATCGACGACATGCGGCCTTTGTATGGCTCACGTCGGTCGACTGCCCGACCTTTGATTTGATACCGTTGTGTTTGCCCGTCGGCCTGAAGAATCGCGTCGTAGTAGGCCGTACGGACCTCCGTTAGCGTTAAGCCGAGCTTCTCTGCCGCCTCAAGCTCCGCTACCTCGCCAGTGACGCCCAGCGGCTTGCCCGTGAGCGTGTAGTAACGAACGGCAAGAGCCTTCGCTTCACGCAACAAATCTTTCAGAGCTTCGGACTCTGCCTCAAGACTCGGCACTCGTCGCCGCTTCTGCGGACCTGTTAACGTCCCTGGCTCGGTGCTGCCGTCGCGCCACCGACAGAGCTACTTCGAGCAGTCCTTGTCATTGCGAAGATCATGGTATCGGTGTCACTCGATATCCTCGAACCTTGGTTCCGTTCTCCCGTGTAACACTTCGAGCAGAATTTGAAGTGCCTGACCCTCCTCTACAGGCCGTGTTGCAATTGCCGGCTTAATGATCTCAATGCGAGACTCGACGGCCTCCGCGCCAAACGACTTGATCAGAAACTGCGCGTCAGCAATCGCCTGCATTTCGTTGTCGGGCGAATTCGAAAGTAGCAGGTAATCGATAAATCGGTCATTGGAGACAAGGGATTGCATCAAAGCGGGCATTCCCTGACTACCTTGATATCGAGCCATGAAGGCGACTAGTGAAATGCCGTCCCGGTCGTCATAAAAATGCGGCATTTGGTATGCTCGGTCGTTACGGAACCAGTCACAGACCTTTTGGAATAGAATATCTCTGGCTTCGGCTAGAACTTCTAGAGACAAAACCGGGGTATTGTTAGCGGCTGTGGTTCGGCGTATGTCGTGCTCAAGTCGTTCGAGAAAGCAACATTGGAACGCGAGGCTGTCGCCGCCGTCGTTCCTAACCGCATCGAGAAGCAAGTCAGCTCGGTCGCCCGGTGGGACCCGGACGAAGAGATCTTCGCATAACGAAAGAGCCTCGCGCTGCGCTGTTACTAGAAAGCGGCTGGGCGGAACGAGTCGACCGAGGCTGTCGCCTAAATTCATCAGAATAAGGAAAAGACTGCGACTAGCATCGGGTGAAATGTCCGTGACTCGGCCCCGGAGCTCTTCGACGAGCGCGGCATCTCTACCATCGCCCGCGAAGTGCCTGACAACTGCTGCAACGTCTTTGCCTTCGGATAGATCCGCAAGAAATGTCGTAACCTCTTTTTGCCAAACTCCAGTCTTGCCAACCGTGTACCGAAAGTACAACGAGAACCGGTCGTCTGCGCATACTCTTCGCTCAGCGGACCACCGATCTAGTACGGTCGCGCCGTATGTCTCCTTTGTGTACAGGCCTTCAAATCGCGGAAACAGTGAGTACACTGTTCTCCTGACCGGCTCTCTGAGATCGCTCGACAATGTAGCCAGAAAGTCGTCGAACTCATTCATGTCTTTGGCGGCAGCTTCGTCTGCTTTTCTTTGTACTTGAAGATGCCAGGGTGACGGACTTAGCGCTTCTTTATGGGACTTGATATATTCATAGGATTGGGGAGATAGGACTTGTAAAATCACGAGGCCGAGCAGGTCTATCGCATCCACCTCGTCCCTTAATAGCGGGTATCTTAACAAGAACGTGTTTACGACACGATTCACGTCGCGGATTGTGCGCACGAGTCCGGAGGCCGCGCTCAGATAGATCTCTTCGAACCGTTCTCGTACGGCGCGTGTAGGCGTCGGTAGAATGGCGCTAATGCGCTCTGCGAGAAGGGAATTCAAGTCCTCCGAAGCCGATTCAGGCACGTCCCAGGTTAGCTGGCACACTTTTGCGATGTATTCTGAGCCGCGACTTCCCTGTATCGGCCCTAGCGAAAAATCGACCACTGCCCAATCAAGGGCAAGCACATATGATATGTTGTCGAAATCCGCCAGCGATTTGACCAGCTGAAACATCGCGCGGATATCTTCCGCCTTAAGTCGGTCAATGTCATCAATGAAGACGACTACTCTGTACGGAAGCTTAGCCATAAGCGCGCTCACACGGTCATGGAGCGCATCTACATCGCCGAGCATTTGCTTTTGACCGCTTATCCAGGCGAGTATCACGCGTACAAGAAGAAAGGCGCTGCCGATAATGGGCCACACCGCTGGTCCCAGCGCAACACCGGTTACGAGCGCGTACTTTCCGAGCGCGTCGGCGACTTTCTTCTCTGCCGATGCGACACTCGTGTCATCGCGCGCGGGGAGGCGTCGTTCGAAAAACAGCTGGATCTTACGTAGCCAGCCGCTGTCGCCGAGAACCGCAGCACGCAGAGCCACGAAGAAACTTAGAAACAGCTGCTTTTCGTCAGAAATGCGCCAGGGGTTGAAATGGACGATCCGCACCCCTTTCACACCAGCCGTGGTGTTTCGCGTCTTTAGCTGATGCTCGATCATAGACAGCACTGAGGTCTTGCCAGAACCCCACGGACCGAAAATACCAAGAGTTAGACTTCCGGCGGGCCGCGTGTCATACAGCACGTCGCCTAGGGCGATGCACGATGCGGCGCGTGATAGTTTGTCTTTATCGGGATCGTCTATCGGAAGATCAGCGTCGAACATGACCCGCCTTGCCTGGCACTGTCCGTGGTCGAACACACGTTCGAGGCCTCTTCTCGCTTACCCCCCCTCCAAGAGGCCCACGGCGAACGCGGTGTAACGAGCCTGGGTATCCGCTCCCAGGGTAAACGAGGCGCGAAAGCGCTGGACAGCCGAGGAGCGGCACCGCAGGGCACCGGGTTCTACTCGGCCCCTGCGGGTCTATTTATCCGGGCGTGATTGTTCCGGATCTAGGTGGCCAGCGATTGTCTTGGCCACGTTGCGCGCGGTGAACGCATCGCGCCTGTCCGCAACGAACAGCGCCGCAACTGACGCCGAGAACGTCACCCAATACGTCCCACCATCAGGCTTTAGCGTTACCTCTCGGCCTCGATCACGAATGATAACGCTCTTGCCCTTGCGCGCTGCCGACGCGCTTGGCACACGCCGCTTTACGTCGTCGACGACGACGCGGGACCATTCTCTGAACGATAAGTCGAGTTCCACGGCTCAAATCGACGTGCTGCCTGCGCTCGCGCGCGAGCGCTATGTCTGTCGCATCGGCGTGCTGGTATAGCACGTAGCTAGGTATTCTGAAAAGACCTGGACCGATGACGGGCCAGAACCATGATCTCCCTCCGAATAGACGAGGAAGATTCCTGGCCGAACATCGTGACACGAAGCCTTCTTCGGAACAGACTTTGCAAACGACGGGCTCTCGTAGAATACGTTTACTTCGCCTTCGTGCGCTTCCGAGTCTTTGAGTACCACGGGCCCATTTCCGCTTGCCGAAATCCGCTTAGCGTCCTTCGGACGCATCATCGCGAGAAATGCCCGCTTGACGCCGGCTGGAAGCGGAGTGCCGCTGCGTCCCGTGTTGACCTTGGAAGATTGAAGCGTCGTCTTGCCGCCTGGCAAGGTTGCGAAGATTGGATGCACGTTAGCCGATTCGCCAGCGACGGTCATTCGATAATCGCGGGGATATGTAGTGCCGTCAGGACGCTGCGCGTGATGGTCGCCCATGCGGTCTTCGAAGTGTTGTTCGCTCTCGCCCCATCGTGGTAGTGAACGATCACGGCTCGGTGGAGGGGGCGCTGCCTGTGGCGGTGGTGCTGTAGCGCAGGACGCGAGGAAAGCAGCGACGGCGAGAATTGCGGAACGCTTCATACTGTTGCTAGCTCCCTGTTGCTGCCCGCTGTGAGGCCTCGAATGTTGCCTTAGGCATGGTCGGGGCGGTTTGTTGAGGACCCGTTCTGCGTCGTCCTCCTAGCCGCCGTTGAGTACCCGTTCGCTATCACGCCCAGCACCCGACGACAAGGCTGCACTTCGTCTCACCCTGTTCGGCCTTGTCTTTGGGTGCTTTGGTCGCGCCATTCGCTTCTCGTCAACGGCAGACGGCCGGGAGGAGCGAAAATGCAGAGCGGACTCGTCATCAACAAGTACAACCATCCAGACGCAGATTGCGTGACCCGCACGGTCGAGACGTACCTACCCTCCGGAGTTCGAGCACTGCTCGAAAAGAGCGGCGCGAAAATCGTACCGCTTACCGGAACGGTCACATACAGAACCGCCTCTGCGGAGCTGCGGACCGCTCACATCGACGTCGACGGCTGGCCTGTCCCGCCGGCGGGGCTGTACGTCGTAGCAGAGCGGACCGTATACCTCCGGTCCCTCTCGCCGATGACGATCATCCACGAGACGATGCACGCCCTCGACAATGCGCTCGGGGGTAGCCTCTACCTCTCTTCGACCGAGCAGGAAATCCGCTCAGCGTTCAAAGACGCTCGCGGTTTCGTTACACCTTACGCCGCAAGCGGCCTCGACGAATTCTTCGCCGAATGCGGGCGTGCGTTCTTCAACGCAAACGACGCTCGCAGCCCCTGGCCTGCGGCAACACCAGAACGCCTTCAGAAGCTCTCGCCTGCGATGTTCGAGTTCTTCTCGGCGACGGTAGCCCGCCTGGAGCCGTCACGCGAGGTCGTGCAGCTGCAACTGGTTCTTACGGCGTAGGGGAGGCCGGAATCCGCATTGTCACCGGGCCCGCGTGTCCGCTACATGTTGTTGTATTCTTCGAAATACTCTTCCGCAGGGCTGTAGTATTGGCTGGGTTCTGCGTAGCTTTCTTCAACGTATTGCCCGCCGAGGCCAGCTCCGTGTAACACGGCGTACCCCGGGAGCTCAAGCCCGCAACCACCGCATTCAAGCGATTTCGGAAGATATATGCTTTCCCAATAGAGCATGTCATCCTTAAGGACAGGCGGCGTAGCTCGTATACGTCCACCTCTCAGAACCGCTTTCGACCCGCATGCCGGGCACTCTATGATCTTGACGCCTTGACCACGCGCTAGTTTGGCCTCAACCTCTGCATCTTCGTGGCGTGATGTCTGATCATCGGGCGGCAGCTTCTGGAAAGCGCCTTTAGCTTCACCAATTCGTTTCAGCGCCTCGTCGCGGTGCTTTTGTTCTAACGCTTGAATCATCTCCTCGGCTGCCCTAACATCCTCGGCTTCCGGGATCCAGTCGCCAAGCTCGAAGCCCTGAGCACGTAATAACACCTGGCATGCTTTATAGAATTGTGCGAGCCACGCGGATGTTGGTAGACCGTCGAATGAGGTGTCGCCGGAGTGAAGCTCGGCGTTTCGGCGTTCGGTAAGCGTTGTGCATGCTTTAGCAAGGTCATCCGTAAACTCCGGAGCTATCAGTCTGCACCTTAGATAGACCGTCGTGATTGCGATGGACTTTGGCTTATCAGTAGCGCCGATCTCAAAGGCGAACAGAAGGTTTTCAGGCTTATCCGGGTCCGCAAGCAAGGCGGGATGCACCTTAGCTAGGCACGCCCGCGCCAGAAATTCTAGAGAAAGCGAAGCCCAGAACGGGAACAGCGGACTTTCACGGTCGGCCGCAAACGCGCGCTCAATGTACTGCTTAGCCTTTTGCCAGAGGCTGTCATGGCTCCAAATCATTGTTGAGCTGGCCTCATTTTAACGAGTGTCCGTTGGATCGTCCGGCCGCCGATTGGGGCTGTGATGCTGCTGCGACCGTGAAGAGTCCGCCAGTTGTCGATAACGAGCGTGTAATCACGAGTGAGTTCAAACTCAGCGTAAGCGGCACGCTCTAGAGTCCGCTGCATTAGGGCGGCGCTCCGGCCGAAGTCTTCGGCAGGTCCCATGCAGCAGGTATCGTAGCGCACGACCACCTCAAAAGGCACGGCAGTATCGTTGACGATGGGAGTCAAGAAGCGCTTTCGCCCGTATCGAACACGCCAAACCTCACGGCGGAGAACTCTCATTTCGTCCGAACTAAGTTGAAGATTGTTAAAGGCCAGGACACGTGTTTGAACCCCGTTGGACGACCCGCGCGCACGAGACAAAAGTAAGAACCTCGGCGGAATCTCGTCATGGGCGCGGTCCGTATGCATTGGGAACTCGCGAAGCCCATAAACTCCCGACATCGAAAAGCGATGCCGGACAATCGGCTCGGTCGAATCTACCGACTCCGTGGCGAGCACGGTCAGTGGACCGTATCTTTGGCTCAACGCCGTAACAATAGCGTAGTGCTGGTCGAACGGAACATTGACGACCGCGTAGCCGTCAGGCGCCAAAGCCTCCAGCTGGGCTCCCAAAGGCTCGGCCGTCGATGTAGAAGCCATGGGTCCACCTCACCCCCGATAGCGCTCTGACTGCGGCCTTAGGCCGAGTAATGAAGCCAGCGTAACTTCTCGAATGCCTAGCCGCCGAACCTGCGCGAGACCTCGCGGCCATCTAGCCCTTCCTCCCCTTCATCGCCAATAGACACGGCATTCTAGCACGTCTAGCACCTACGACAAGGCTCTACATACGTCTCGCTGTGCTCGGCCTTGTCGTAGTCGCTCTTGGGACGTGCCTCTTTCCTTTCCGTCTTCGGCAATCGCCGAGAGGAGAGCGAAAGTGCAAACAGCCTATCAGTTATCCGCAGTCCCGGATCTCGTTCCCGAGACACTCGTGAAATTCGGCCGCACGCGGTTTGCCCTCACGACGGCTGTCGTTGAGAACGACACCGGCTTCTTCGTCGAGGTTCGCTTAGGTCATCGGCTCGTTGCTCGAAACGTCATCGGCCCAGCTCGTGAGGACTTTCCAACACGTCTCGCTCTTGCTCTGAAGAAAGCTGCAGAACAAGGCCAGCGCGCTCTTTTCGATGCTCTCAAGATTGATTAGCGTCGTCGTCAGCCAGTCGATGAAGGGGAGGGAAGTCTCATCGACTCTCTTTTAATCAATTGTCGACGCACCGAACAAGCAGTTGTATCACAAACAAAGTTTGAAAATCAGTTGCACGTAGCTTGACATTTAACCGATTCCGTGTTATAATGTAAGAGTAATTAAAACAACAACAGACCCTCGAATTAACAGCGAGCGGTAACGCTAGCAAAGGACCCTATAATGTCAGACTTACTCGATGCCATTCTCGCAGATCCAGCAAACTACCGTCTCGAAGATCCAACCCCCGAAGATGAGCGAGAAATCTTTGAACACTTTGGTTCAAGTTGCTTTGACGAGGGAGCCGGGGCCGAAGCCGTCGTCGTTTACGCTCCGACGGCGCGCAGCCTTGAAACCGATAATTGGAACGACATGCGAAAGTTTTATGTCGCTCATTGTTCCAACAATCGCGCTGGGGTCTACTCAAACGGAAACGACGATTGGACCGATGCCACTTCCGCGCTCGATGCTGTCGTGCGAGTCATGACCGGCTGCATAGTAGGTTGAGAAGAACCCGAAACCCTTATCACCCTCGACCCTCGAATTGAAAGCGAGCGGCGATTCCTCGAAAGAACACCGACCATGAAGACTAAGAAAGAGAAACCCTGGGAGCCAGGCGACGGAATCTACTTCCTCAAGAATACCGAAGGGCACCCAAAAAACTGGCGCATTGAAGTCGGCTGCGTTGACGTAAACGATGAGCAAGGCGGCCCTGTTCAGGCGCACGGTTATTTCTTCTACACTAGAACGTTTCTCGCGGGCGCACCCCACGCCTACCACTCGGAGGAAGACGCATGCAACGAAATCAATCGCGCGCTCGCGGTCACAGCGCAAGCCAAAGCAAACAACGCTCGCACGTTCCTGGGCCTCGGCGAAGGCCCATGCGCTGCGGACGTAGCGGACTTAGTAGCGATGCTTTCTAGAGCGTGCGAAATTCATGCTACGAAAATCAGCATTGAAGCCTCAAGCGTTGCCGTCGCACTTAAAGCCGCCTACAACATGGGCGTAGCCGATACCGTCAAAGCGAACAAGGCCGAACGCACCCCAGCGAAATAGCCCACCACCCCTCTACCGAAAACCTATCACCCTCTCGACCCTCGTCAGAAAGCGAGCGGCGATTCCTCGAAAGTAGACCGACCAATGAATATCCCTGAAATTTCTTCAATCCGTATCACCCTCGCAGGCGAAGACCCTTTGATTTGGGGAGCCTACGAGGTTGAGGCGATGGGCCTCGCAGATGCGTTCGATTACACCGAAGCGATGGACGCCGAGTTTCGCGACATAATACGCGATGCCGTAAGCAGAGACTATCCGAGCGCTCGTATCAATATCCGAAGCGCGTTCCTACCCTTGGTCAACGTCGACAGGAAGCGCCTCGATGAAAAGCACCACGTCGAGGTTTTCGGACCCGATGAAGCCACAGCAGAAACAATCGCGGCTGATATACGAAACCGTTGCCATAGCCTCGGGCTATTGCATTCCGCTCGCGGTCCAGGCCAGCCGGTCTGATATGGAAATCACGCCAAACCCCGCAATCTGGGACCTCGTAGATGACGGCTGGGACGACAGCAACGACGAAGCCGAAAAGGAACTCCAGATCCAAGAAGAGCTTCAAATGCTGTACGATGACGGATTCGACCAAGGCGAATGGTACATCTAGGTCCCAGCAAGCCTCAATCACTCACTAACAACAAGGAGACTTACCGTGAAAAACATTTCAGCCATCGACCGCGCGATTGTCGTGGTCCTACTCGTCGCAGCAGGGGAACGCCCCAAAAAGCGCGGCCTTAAACGTATCGGCCAACTCGTCAGCGCGAGGGCCAGATGATACGCGGCGAGATGCTCCACGGCAAAGGCCCTTCTCAAATCGAGATCTTCGGATGGGAAGACGAAGCCGACGGACATATCACCCGACACAGCGTGCTCGTCCAACTTGCTCAAGGAAACGAACCCCTACGGCTTCGCATCCAGCGGTTCAATAGTGACGACACCGCAACCGAACTCGTCTTCGACGTTCAAGACGCCGAACGCCTCGCGTCGTTTCTACGCGATGACTTGGCCGCAAATGGGCCTCCTATCGCTTCACCCTCAGCTCGAAAGGACGCATAGCATGGACGCAGCACCCGCAAGTCTACCCGTAACAATCCCCTTTGTTGAACCCTGCCCGAAATATCGGCAATTCACGAACGAGGAGAAGCGGGTCTACCGACAGGCGAAACTCTCGCCACCGCTTCCCTGCGTCGACGGGCTCGACGGCCGAATCGCCGAGGTCGACCTGCTCGATGACGGCGTGACCTTTCAGATCTGCCGCGAATACTCGTGGGACGCGTTCAACCGAGCCGTATGCTATCGCGTCATCGTGACGAGATCACAAGCGGCGGTATACCTCGCGAAACGCCCTGCGCCTGAGGTGGAACCTTACGACCCGAGTCTAACGGTCACACCGTAACAGTTCCCGTCCCCTTCGCCGAATCGTCGAGCCTTAGACCTTGACGACGAAACCAAGTGAACCCGCAGACCTGGCAATCAGAAAGCAACAGAGAGGCTCCGCACATGTCGGGCCTTTTTTGTTGGGCGCTACGTGGTGCCGTCCGAGGTACCGCGCCCTGGAGCTTGAGTACCTGGCCCACGTGTCACTCCTTATGGTTCCCGTGCAGAACATGCCTTAATAATGCGTTGAAGAGAAGCAGCTGCTGCGCGGGCCGACGCTTCGGTTCGATAGCGAAACACAAGAGAATATCCGAAACTTGGATCCTCGTTGCCGAACGCCTTAGCTTGGCCGTCCATTTCGTTACGGTAGAACCAATCCGCCTTGCCATAGGTCGCTATACCAACCAGTTGGATCTTGGAAAACGCACCGATCCAGGTGGTTCGAAGGACGGAGCCTTGAGGGTCGTACCATCTAACTGAATATCTGAATTCGCAAGGCGTTGTTTGCAAGCTCACAAAGATATGATGCTTTTCGTCTGTGTACCCTGTGTCAGTGGTATCCCAGCTGCTAAGACGCTCTAGTTGCTCTCGATTTAATAGCTCGAAATCAGGCGCGACTTTTGGGGGACTCTGACGTGTCTCTAAAGTGGAAGCTGCGATGACCTTATGTACGGGACCGGACTTGTGGGTCGTCGTTGAAGGAGTTGGGTTGTGGCCCTTGGGGCGAGACGTCTTACCGACTGGGGACGCGGCAGGCTTAGAGTTTCGTGCCAGTGGCTTTGCAGGGTTTCCTTTAGCTGTCAACACGGGGCGCACCGAGGGCGAGGATATATTGCGTGTGACCTGCGCATTCGTCGGAGAAGCGCTATGCAGCGGCCCCCGAGACGAGCCGCGAAGCGGTTCGGCGGCGGGTGCTACAGTGCGGCCGTTCGCGATTTGGCCCTGGACTTTTACGGGCGCGTAAGGACTTGCGGGGCTTTCCGGAACTTTGCGCTTCGTAGGTGAGTTCGGTCCAGCGACGACACCACTCCGCGAGGCTACGGTCGACGGCGATTCTCGTCGTAGTCGAAAATACGCGAAACCGATGACGATAACGACAACGAAAGCAGCTAGACCTAACAAGGAGAGCCGGAGCACCGGTCTCGGTTCGCGGAGCCACCTCAGTCCTGCAGCTGCTGGCAAATCAGGGCGCGCGCTCTCCATAGCGGACGCTAGAGCGCTCCTTTCCGCTGTTGGATCATGCATGATGGGGTCCCGAGCTACCGTATCAGTGGCACTGTCTCGCGCAGTCGGCGCCAACGATCCATCACCACTGGCCGGCTCCTCATCTGCCATATCGGTTACGCCGCTTCGCGCTTTCGGCGGCAACGAAGGATCGATCATCCCGGTCACAGCGGCACCAAGAGGCATCCTTTCCGCTGTTCCATCATCAGCCACCGGCTGCCGATCTGCCGTATTCGTTGCGTTGTTTCGCACAGTTGGCGCCAACGACGGGTCGGAGGCGCCCGCCGTATCGTCCGCTTGAGGAGTCGTTTTGGCTGTTCGGTCTTCAGTGACCGGCTCCTGATCTGCCGTAGCCGCTTCACGGGCAGGCCTAGTCGTCGGTAACGATGGGTGAATCGTGCCCGCCATGGCGGAAGCAAGGACGACGCTTTCCCCGGCCGGGTCGTCAATTAGCGATTGCCGATCTTCCGTAGGCGTTACGCTGGTTCGAACGGTCGGCGCCAACGACCGATCAATCGTGGCGGCGGCACTTTCTAGCGCGTGTAAGCTGGTTCTTAAGGCGGCCTCAAGAGTTGTCGCGGAGTCGAATCGCTGATGCGGCTCCTTCATGAGGAGGCGCATGACGGTCTCCGCTGTCGACGGGCTAACCATCTCTATTTTATGCGGCGCAGCCGTGACGTGTAAGTGCCCGACTTCGTACGCGGTGCTGCCTTCAAAGGGAAGGCGGCCGGCCAGCATTTGATATAGGACGACGCCTAGAGAGTACAGATCGCTCCTCTCGTCGAGATCGCGACCCTGGTGTTGCTCCGGCGACATGTACTCAGGCGTCCCTAGCACAGTCGAAGAGGGCGCAGTTTTCGAGTCCGAGAGAAACCTCACGATACCAAAATCGGACAACTTAACAACATCGTCAGCTCGAATCAGAACATTTCCGGGCTTAATGTCGCGATGCAGTATGCCTTTTCGATGTGCGTGAGCCAAGGCAGACGAAACCTGGACCGCATACCTGAGAGCAACGGCTTCTGGTAAGCCATCACCAATAACGGCGTTTAGCGGCGGACCATCGACGAACTCCATGACGATGTAGCGTTCATCATCGAATTGGTTAAAGTCGTATATCTTGACGATGTTCTCGTGATCGAGTCGCGCGACCGCTCTAGCTTCCTTTTCGAAGCGTTGGAGCGAGTTACCGTCACCCGCAAAGCGCTCGTGCAGTACCTTTATCGCCACGTATCGACCGAGATCTGGATCGTGGCACTTGAATACGCGTCCCATGGCGCCGCCTGGGATTTCGTACTCTACACTATATCGATTGATGCTTGTTCGAGCCATTCTAGCTCTTCCATACGCGGTACTTAGATTTTGGTGATCGCGGTAAAGGAACAAGGGGCGGTTAGCGGACGCTGATCGGGCGATCCGGCGACCCGCTTCGACAAGACGTTGTAACCCTCCGCGCGTCCGAACCCGAATTTCAGAAGGGCTGTGAACCGCGCTCAGTTTGGCGTGACGTCTCCTGACGGCGCCCGGCTGGCCCGGCCGCGCTAATGCCGTTTGAATTGCGGCCGCTATACCTAACGGAAGACCTTCATGCGAAGTCCCGCGTCAGCGAGACGCAGATGATCTCAATCGTCAGACTAAAAGACGGAGACGCGGTGAAGGGAGAGGGTTCTCCCCTTGGCCGCTACGATTAGTCGCTGCTTGACTCGCTTACTGTTGCGTGCTATAATGTAAGAGAAGATGCACGTATCGTAACGCCATGGAAGGGACTCTGCATTGAATAAATTGCGCGCGAACAACAGGAAATCTACATTGAATAAATTGCGCGCGAACAACAGGAAATCTACTAGCGCCGAGTCGGTCGCGAAAGCACGCGCAACGGCGAAAGAGCGGCACCTCTGCACGGGGTGCGTATCGCGCCCTCCAATGCGTGGTTTCGTCAAGTGTGCGATCTGTGACGAAGCCTCACGCGCCTCCCTAGAAGCGCTTCGAGCGACAGCTGGAGCTCGCGGCGTTTGCGTTGAGTGCCTTAGCCGTCCCCGTGCTAAGCGACTCGTAAGCCGTGGGCCTCGAACGGGTCAGCCTGTGCAACGCTGCGAGGTCTGCATGGAACGAAACGCTGAGCGCGCCCGCAACAAGTCGGCTCGGAAATAGACAGCCCCCTCAGCGCGTGTCCCGAACCAGCTCCTCAACCGTGGCCCCCAGGGCCTTGGCGACACGACGCAAGGTCAGAAATGAGGGGTTGGCGGTCCCGCGCTCCATCTGACGTAGGTACAGCACTGAGAGGCCCGCCGCGTCGGAAATGTGCTCCTGACTCAAATCCCCCAATATGCGGCGGCGTACGATGGCGTCCCCAAGACGACGCAACGCGGCCCGGTCTCGCGGCTTCCTTGCTTGCATCCGTCCATGGTGGACCGCGACCGGCAAGAAGGAACAGAAACTATAGTTTCGGTATGATCCGGCTCCTGTAGCTCGGCATCGTCTCCAGGAGGCCCTCAATGAAGCGTCCCGCCAGGACGGTCGTCCTAACCCTCGGCGCAGCCCTTTATGGCCTTGCAACGTCTGCTTGCGGGGCTTCCTCGTCGGGCTCGGGCCAGGTCGCCAACGCGGCAGTGTCGGATCCGCGAGCGGCTGCGGTTCAGAAGGCGTTTGATTCAAACCCGCCGACGCAAAGCACTCCTGCGGGCCATGTTTGCACCCCACATGGGGTGCTCATCAAAGCGATTGTGCGGCTCAAGAATGTGTCGCAAGCTCATGTGATGCAAGCCCCGCCGAATAGCTACGGTCAGTGCTGGCTCGTTACGTGGGACGGCGCACCTGGGGTCGTTAAAGGCGTCGCAAACCTGAGAACGCAGCGTGCTAACGTACTCGTCCCGTTAGGACGATACGTCCTAGATAAAGTCGGCGACAATCAAGATATGCTGGGCACAACAATCGCCCCCTTTCGAGCGCACTTTGTCGCGTCACCCTTAGGCGCATCGATGATTAAAGCGGGCGTGTCGAAGCGTCCGCCCGACATAGCGGATAATCAAGTCGAGTTTCACAAAGACGCAGACGGCAAGTGGGTGGCGAAGGCCCCATATGTCACCTTCAAACCACAGCCGTTCACCATCTACGGAAGTTAGGCTGGAAGTTAGGCTCTGAGAAAGTCCGGCGAGGGGGACGTGAAGTTAACCTGAGGTCTCAGCGCGAATATTTGGGATGATGGACACCATTGGGTCCCGAATTCGGGACCGAAGGAAAGCCCGAGATTGGCGCGACGTCGACCTTGCGAAAGAGGCCGGCGTTCACATCGATCTGCTACGCGCGATTGAAAGCGGGGCGCTTAACCAGCCTTCTGTCTTCGACGTTCTATCGATTGCTCGCGCGTTGGGCACGACGGTCGAGGATCTTGCAGGCACGAGCTGACGGAACCGTAGCCTCCTCCCTCCTTCGAGAGCGGAGAAATATGCGCGGCCCGCGACAGAGGACTTTTTACCACACTACGCCTTGCCGTCGGTACGCTAGAGACCGTGACCCAAAGTGCGTCGCCTCCCCCTGCGGAACCCTTTGGCAAGCGCGTGAAGCGCCTGCGTGAGGAACAAGGTATCCTCGCGAGCCATGCCGCCTATCTGTGCGGTGTGACGGAGGGCGCGATTCGTCAGATTGAAAGCGGGCAGACAAAGAGCGCGAGCCTACATGTCGGTATCAGGCTCGCTGCGCTGCTTCATGTCGAACCGCGCTACTTAGCTTTCGGCGAAGGGGACGGAACAGAAGAGGAATCGGTGAAGGGGAAGCCAGGCGTAATTTCCGTTCCACGCAGTCGAATCGATGTTGTCGAAACGCAAATGACCCAGGCATTGGGAAGGCTTGCTGCCGCCGAACGACGACTGGAAAAAGTGGAGCAGCGGCGACGCTAGTTTCGGGCTCTGAAGTCATCGCCGATCCGCTTGTATTCGATTACGTTTAGAAGCCCTAGGTGTACGTTTCCCATTACATAACTTGAGTACCGCGTTTCGCCTGCTGAGTCGCGGAATTCCATCCGCACTTTGCCCAGAAGTTCCTTGGTCACCTCGGCTACGCCACTTAACTTTCCATAGAAGAACCGCTCTACGATGTCGGCGTTGTTGCCTTTTACCGCTACCTTACTTTCAAAAACTATTTGCTCGTCCATTCGCCAGGTTCTCACATCCCCTGGATCATATTCCTCTTTCACGGGAACGGGTTTGAATGGCTGCGGTTCTTTGCCGATTGCGTGGTTTGGCCCGAGAAGCAACGTCCATCTATGCGCAATCCCGTCGCCGCCTGCGTTTCTCATCGATAGGGCGGCCAGTACGACGGGTTCGGGTCCGATGACACCTCCGGGGGCGTTGACGGTTAGACGCATGATGTCGATACGTATATCTGGCAGCGGAGGCGCTACGGGACTGCCAGTAACGGAATCAACTCTCGTCGGCGCGAGAGCGATCCACAAAAACAAAACCACGGCTATGGTGAGCCACGCCCACCACGGCACTGCGCCTAAGCCGCTCAGCATTCCCGTCAAAAACTGAAAGTGTTCGGCCGCGACGAGGACCGCCGAAAGTGTGCCTCCACTTGCGAGGATGCCCTTGCTACGCCTTGATAACGCTGGAAGTAGCTTTCTGTCCATTGTTCCCCAAGTCTACCACCTGTCGCGCGCCTACAGCTGCGGAAGCCGAACCACGTCCCGAATCTCACCATGGCGCTGCGCAGCGATAACGACAGCGCGAACGAAGCCATTTGACCCCTGTGGCCCCAGGGTAGCGAGGGTTTCCGCGCCGGCGAGGTCTTTCTCGCGGCTCTGGACACTCTCGCTCGTGCCCTCAGTTGTGGTCTGGTTCGGCAGGAACGCGGTTAGGAGATTGCCGCTCTGGCCGCCGCTTGGATTCGTACTCGTACCAGTATTGTACGAGATCACGTTTTCGCGGATCGTTGACTGACCACAGCGCTGACGAATCCACTCCGCCGTCTGGGGGTCCGAGGCACCACAACAGACGACAGTCGCGAGCGAGCCGAGAACCGCCTTGGCCGCATCCATGCTACCCATGGCGTCACCTAGAAACGAGAGTGATTGAACTCCGACGACGGGGATGAAGTTTGCCTCCCGAGCGCGGGACAGAACGCGAAGGTGGTCGCGGCTTGCATAACTGCCGTATTCATCCATCGAAACCAAACAGGGCGTGATCGCGTCGCCTTTTCCGAGCCGGCGCTGCGCTAATTCTGCGAACCGACGGAACAGAAAAAGATTGACCATCTTGACGGCGTTGGGAAAACGGGAGTCGTCAACGGCTACAACGACGTGATGACCATTTGCGAGCAAGAAGTCAAGGTCTATATCGGTGCCGCCACAGAAGGTCTCGCGAATGCTTCGGTCGCCAGTGAGCGCCATAAGCGGAGCCTGCAACGATGCGCGAATTGAACCAAGAAGGTTTTCGCCATTCGTCGGCTGCACGAAAGCCGTAACGTACGAAACGGTAAAGTATCGGAGCGCGTCTTCGAGCAACTCGCGACGATGACGAGAGTCCTCGTCGAGCCCATCGGCTAGTTCAGCTTCCTTTTCCGATGCTACCTGTAGCACGATGGAAAGGTCCCTACCGCTCAACTCGATGCACTCGCGGAGAGCATTGAGGCTGTATTCGAGCCGAAAGCGTCGAGCTACCCGAAGAAGGTTCCCATCTTTGTCTTCGACCTTCGGAAGGTCAATCCACGACCCGTCTCCGCATGCATAAAGAAGTTCGAGCCACGATTGCGCGAGACGCATTGGGGCTGTCTTCCAATATGGATCCTTGGGGTCGCCTAGTGCATCCCCAATCGCTGCTGCCGCGCTTTCAGGCGAAAGACCGGAAAGAACATTCAATTTGTAGCGTTGGAAGTCGTCGGAAATGCCATCGAAATGGCCAGGAGGCGCAACAAGGGCTAAGCCGCCATTGCCATTTCCATATTGACCGCCGAGGCGATTGATTGTTCCTGGAACGTTGCTCTTAACCGCGAACGTTAACGAACTCCATCCCTGTTTCATCGCTTGCGCGGTAAGAGGGTTAAACGCCCCAGAGGTTTTCCCCGAACCCTGCTGCCCCACGACCATGATCCCGCGACACGCGGTGGGCAAATCCATCCACACAGGCGCGTCTTGCTCAGGCGAGTTGGACGCGTTGCGATTGCGAAAACGTCCTGTAGCGTGACCGATGAGAAGGCCTGCTTCTTGAGTCGTCTCTTCGACGAGTGTCCCGTTTGTCGGAAGCGCTGCCTGGCCCTGACCTTGGGAAGACCTCTTCCGGCGCGTTTGGTGGACGACGAGCCAGATTAAACCGACCCAAAACATGAGACCCATGATGCGAAACGCGTAATGGGCGATTACGGGAACGAACACGTAGAGCAAGAGAGCTGCAACGATGACACCGACGATGATATTTCGAGTCTTGGAGGACATGGCGCTCATGCGGTCCCTCCCTTCGCCGCTCTTGAGCGACCAACGAAAGCGAGCGCGCCAATTGCAACGAGGATAAGGAAGCCGATGCGGGGCGTGAGAATCAGTATCCACATAAGCGAACCCCAATTGAGCAACGAATACCAGACCGCAGGTGGCGTTTCCCAATGAAGACGACCGAACATGACGCCGAACCAACGCTTGAAGTAAAGCAACACGTCAGGTGTGCCAACCCACCAAAACGCAGGCAAGAGCGCAAGAGACCCCCAGCCGAAAGTCGCGTGCGGCCCTAGCTGGCGACCTATGGTGAATGCCCATAGAAAATACAGGCAGGTGCCGATGAAAAAGCCTGCGACGAGCTGTCCCACGCCGTGAAGGGCGGAAGAGAAGAAACCTGGCTTTGGCTCCTGTGGCAGATAGCCGGCGTCAAGGGGGAAATCGTCGTGGTGTTCCATGATTAGGACTCCGTTCATTTAAGCTTGTTGCGAGGATGGACCGAACGCATACCGTTGCCGTGACTAGTGGCGGTGTGCGTTCGTTTGTTGAGTTGCACGAGCGCCAGCACGATAGCCGTCGCTGAATGCCGAGTCGTGAACATAGCGGTACTCCGCGAGCGCGAACGCCGCTAGAACGATGACGGCAAAGATTGTTGCGTAGAGAATGTGCATCCACGAGCGCGCGCTCTCGAATCGAGCGATTGCCGCGTCTACACGTGGGCCAGCGGCCTTTGCTATCGCTTCATCGCCGACCCTAGCCAAAGCCGCATTGACCCCTGCAATGGCGGCAGATGTAACCTGGGTGTCGTCAACGATCAGCCGTTTGTTGGCTTGCGCCTCAAAGATGCTCTGGATGCGGTCCGCCCCTTCGGCGGTTATTGCCGCAATCTGTGATCGGACTCGTAGGAGATCTACGAACGCGAGGACTAGCGGATTGTCTGGGCTGATACGGTGGGCGTGCATGTAGGCCAACACATCGGCCTCAGCTGCCGAATCGAGCTGAAGACCCAAATCGGCCTTGAGGACCGACCGCAATGCGCGAAGACTCTCCCCTCCATCGCGTTCTAACGTCTCCATGCTACGCAGCCGTCCCAGGAGAACCGACTCCAGCATTGAGGGGCTTCTTGTCAGGGTCAAGCAGTAGCGCCTTAACGCGGTCGAATTCCGCGAAGACGGTCCCCATCCAAGCCTTGGTCCGACCACGCTCTGCAAATGAGCCTTCGGATGCAAAAGCGGACAGCGCCTTATGGCTGTTGATCCACGCGGTAGCGACCTGTGATTCTAAGACCGGCACGCGAATGGTCTGAGCCTTGCGCCTGGCTAGCAGCGCCGCAAGTACCGGGTCCCTGAGGGCTCCCGCGACACCGCCTGCCCCCGTGTCGGCGTATTCGTTTGCCGCGACAATCCATGCAACAGAGGGGGTGTCTGCAAACGTCGTCTCGAGATTTGCTGCTAGGGTTGAAAGTGCGGGGTCGGTATTGACCGTCACGAAGCAGACCGTCATACGGATTGAACCGTCGCGGATCTCGTCGAGCAGGCCAGTCTCGGACATGGCACCACGAAGGACATTTCCTTGACCAGCACCTTGGTCGAGGACGTAGACTTCGTAGCCCTCTCGACGTGCGCGGTCCATATCATCCACGAGAGCATTGACCTGCTCTGGACGGAGGCGGCCGGCATCCACGTCATAAACGTCGAAAGCACGAACACGGTCTGACCCGTGCGTGTCGAAGAATGATTTGTTCTCTTGGTCTGTATCTGCTCCAGTCCAACGAATATTGGACTTGTCGAGCCAGGCGGCTATTGCTTCGGCGACGCCTGTCTTAAAGATACCGCCCTTTCCGCCGCTTACGGCAATGATTCGCATAATAAGTGTCTCCTAACGATGGGTGTGAAAATAAATTTGTCGTCATGCGCGGTTAAAGCGCCGAACGGTGCCCGCTACGGCCGTCTCTACTGGTGCATCCGAGGCAACAGGCGGCGGCGAAGCTTCGGTTCGAGACGCGCTCGGTTTGGGAGCGACGTCCGTGGGTTGAGCCATTGCTTTCCGAACCGTGTCCATCGAGATTGATTCTTCAAGAACCTCGGACACACGCTCAGCGACTTGCAGCCAAGTAGCGTTTTTCGTTCGTAACGCAGCGATGCCGGCACGTAGCTTACGCACGCGCTCTGTCTTTGAATTGGCGTGGCGGCCGCCGAACGACTCGTTCTTTGCGGCTTCCTTTAGCAGTGCTACGGCGCGTTCAAAATCAATCATGTATCCTACGTCCTTTCCGACTCCATTCAATCCCGCGTCCGTTACAGTTGCTAATGAGCCTCCGGTGAATCGCTGATGAAATGCTGTTGTAATTCCATTATTGATCGAATCTCTTACAAATGCAAGAGATCATAAAAATATTTTTGCGTGCGATGATGTTTCCGTTTGTCGTCAATGTTGTTTCGCCGCTATTTCAAACATCGTTCTGTTCTGTCGCGTGTGTCCGTCCTATCACTCGCAAATCATCTCCAAACCGTTCACAACCGTTCGTATGTATCGGTTCCGATGCTCTGCTGAATTGTCGCTGGTCGTTGTCCAGTTGCTTTCCGTTGCGTAGTTACGACGAAAGAGGGCAGGATAGTGTATGGAGCACACGGTGTGACGCAAAACGTTTTGTGATCAGCTTGTAAGTCACGACAATTAGATTTATAATAGATACAACATGACAAACGCACGGAGGATTTTGCAAGACGTACTCATTGACGGAACGACACGCCGCGCCAAGAGCGATGTGAACGGTAACGAGATCACGTCTCAGGCTGCTGAGGCGAATCGAACAAAGATCTTGCTTCGCGCACGTGTTAGACCAGAGGTGAAAGAACGTGCCGAGGTCATCGCGGACTCCTTCGGCGTCAACGTCTCAGACATGATTGCAGCGCTCATCAACGGCACGGAGCCTCAGGCTCGCGAACCCGATGCAGTAAGCAGCGGGCTACTTTACGCGATGGCTGGTAATCATGTCTTACGTGCCTTGGCAAGCGTGGAAAAGCGCCTCGCTGATGGAAGTGCCTGCGCCGAGGATCCACTACTTCTGGGCGAACTGAAGGCGATTCGCCGTGCCATTGTTGAGGGCCAACTCGCCGCTCGTCCTGCATATGAAGCCGAAATGGATTCACGCCGTCAGCGCGTAGGTTCGAACGACGACTGGACTGGCGAATGAACGGCAAGTTTTGCGTTAGCCCGTCATCGGGAACCGGCCAGGGTGCCGTTCGCTATATCCTCGGCTATAGTCTCGGGAGCAAAGAGAAAGCTGATGACGCAGCGCTCGTCGACCGTCAGGACGCATTCCACGGTCTACTCCAGGAGAGCTTGACTCGTGATGACTTCGGCGTAGGCCGTGTCTGGGAGCCTGCGGCTGGAAAAGAAAACGGACGGCCGGCAGCTGTCCTCGCCCGAAACGTCTCAAGCCTCGCGACGGCTGACATGGAAATGGACGCTTACGCGTCGATTGCCAAACGCGCGGGTGTCAAAGAGCCGACGATGCACCTCGTGTTTTCGTTTCACCCTGACGAGACGCAGCGTCTAACACATGAGCAGATGGTACGGGCGACAGAGACTGCCGTAAACCGAATGGGCCTTGAAAAGCATGCTGCCGTCTACAGCCTCCACATGGACACCGACCACGGGCATGTTCACGTTGCCGTTTCTGCCATCAATCCCGAGACGCTATTGGCCTGGGAGCGGAACCGCGACCGATTTCGCATGTCGTATGCGTCACGAGAAGCCGAACTCGAACATGGCCTAGAGCATGACCGTGGTCTGGCAATGGTGCGCGAAGGCCCTGATGGTCAGAAGCGGATTGAATGGCGGACGGCTGCGGAGAGTCGGGCTTGGAAGCGTGAAGACCAAGACCGCCGGCTGGACGAGCTCGTCCGTAGGTCTCTCGGGGACTATGAAGGCTATGAGAGTCCAGAGACCTGGGCTGAAGCTATTGTAGCGGAAATGAACGAGAAGGCCGATGCCGTCAGGGACGCAGGTTTAGAGCCTACGTGGGCTGATGCTCACCTTGTAGCGTCTACGTCGAATGCTCGGATCCGCCGAGAGGCAGACGGCGAAGGGGTGGAGCGCTTCTACTTGGATCTCTACGAACGCGTCCCTGAGAGCGAACGACGTTCTGAGAAGCGGCTCGACGAGCATGGTGAAGACATGGAAGTTGAGGGACTGGCCAATCGGCGCAGTGCCGTCTCGGTTGAAGTGTCTCGTGAGTCTCTTCCCCCTTCATCGAACTACCTCGATGTGAACGCAGCTGAAGATGATCTAGCCGACCGAATCAAAGCTGACCCGTCTTGGGTTTCTCGGACCTTAGATAGTGTCGAAGGTCGCGGCACATTTACACGCGCCGATGTCGACCGATACCTAGCTGCCCGAATTACCGAACCAGAGCGTATCGAGACGCTAGCGAACCTTATAGAGACCGATGACCATACCGTAGAGCTAGTCAGCGCAGATACGGCCAACCCGCTGTACGTTCGCAAGGAGACGAAGGCGTTGGAAATGCGGGTTGCAGAGCGAGCCCGCGTGATGGTGCATCAAGGCAACGATTACGACGAAGCGGCGATGAACCGCGCAATCGAACGTTTCGAAAAACACGCAGGCTACAAGATCTCAGATGAGCAGCGTGGACTTGTACAGACCACCGCGCAGCATAGGCTGTCGTGGTCAAATGGAGAGGCCGGCTCAGGTAAGACGACATCAATGCGCGTCCTTGCGCTTTATTGTGAGGAAACGAATCGAGAAATCATCGGCCTTGCAACCTCGGAAGCTGCTGCTCGAAAGCTCGGCACTGACGCAGGCATTAAGACCTACAACCTCGCGAAAGCAATCGTCGAAGAGGAACGTGGGAACTCCGTCATCCCCGAGCGTGCAATCATACTTTTAGACGAGAGCAGCATGGCTTCGTACAAGGCCCTCGATAAAATAACGTACCTTTGCGAGAGCAGATCCGCGTCGGTCGCAGGTATCGGGGATTCTGCACAAATCCAGAATATCGAAGGCGGAAGCCCGCACGATGTTATGCGCGAGATTGCCGGCGAAGCCCAAGCCTATTCAGAACTGCACGAGGTTCGTCGTCAGAAGGGAACCTTGGAATGGATGCGGCCTGTTGTTCACGAGACAGGCGAGGCCATCCGTACGGGCGACGTGGAGGGGGTGGAGCGGTTTGTTGAGGCGCTCGATGAACACGGTATCCTTCACGCTGCCGAAGACCGCGACGAGACCATTAAGGCGGCAGTTGCGTGGTACCTCGAAAGCCCCGAGGACTCAATCCTAGCAGCCAAAGACCGCAGGACTGCTCACCACGTCAACGATGAGATCCGACGTGAGCTCGGCCTCGAAGGGAAGGGTCAGAAATTCTCGCTCGGCCGGACAGGCCGTGAGACCCGAGAGATTGCCGTCGGTGACCGCATCCAATTTCAGAAGAATCACGCTAAGCTTGGCGTCGTCAACAACGACACCGCAACGGTTGAGGCTGTGACCTACGACAAGCGTTCGAACTCTTGGGCGATCAACGTCAAGATGGACGATGGGCGCGCTGTCTCGTTCGACCCGATGCAATACCGCAACGTCGACCACGGCTTTGCCGTGACCGCTCACAAGAGCCAAGGCCAAGACCGTCGCCGTGCTGGGGCCATTTGGGACAAGTCAATCGATGCGAATACCGCTCACGTCAACGTGACGAGAGCAACGCACGAGGCTAAGGTCTTCTACGCTAAGACGAACTTTGCCACGACCGACGACCTCAAGCGTCATGTCGGCGAGCGCATCCAAGTCAAGGACGACGTGTTGCTGTTGGATCGCATCATCGCAAAGACGGGTGGACCTGATACGCCTTGGGCGCAAAACGTGCGCGCTGCTATGGGGAAGAAAAAGGATCCGCTCCGTATGAAATACGCTCGCGAAATGCGTTCGCTTGCCGACCGCAACACCGAGAAGAAGGCACGAATCCACCGTGAGGCTTCGGAGCGCCTGCGCTCAGCAAAGACGGCAGCTGAACGGAAGACGGTCGAAGCGTGGCACCGTAAGGCAAGCGGAGACGTTGGAAGAGAGAATGCCGCCGTGCCGACCTTCGCCGAATGGGCCATCAAGAACAAGGCGGCCATTGAGCATGACCTGGCTCGCGAGAAGGCGCTCGAACGTGACAGAGCGCGGATCAAGACAGAACGTGCGCGGGAGAGTTCCCGAGCTAACAGAGCCATACCAGACTACGAACGAACTGAGCGCGAGAGGGAGCGCAACCGAGGCAGAACACGATGACTCCCTTCCTTCATCGACTTCAGCAGTTAATCCCAATCACTACAGTCTCGCGTTAGAAAGCGCGCGGACCCACTCATGAAAGTAGAACCCAATGGAACTCATCCCTATTCCAACATCCGAGGTCGTCGAAATCCTAGACCTCATGCGCGGCAAGGCAGCTTGCTATGTCACGCAAAACACTGACTATCAAAAGTTTCCACCAGTCGAGAACGCAGAGGCCCTTAAAGGGCGGCGCATCTTAGAATGCTGCGCCGCGCTTCTCCGAGCTGTTCGTGCAATCGAACCATCCAGAGCCGATGCGCTGCACCTACCTGACGATTGGAACCTTCCAGACGTTGAAGCCGCGCTTCGCGATTTGGCGGTACCGAGCGAGACTGAAAAGCCTCAGACCGAAGACGGCACATGGCTGCGACTTCGGAAGAAGAAGCAAGACACATCCGACCAGATTCACCGCCATAAATTCCAATCCAATCAAGGCGGCGCTGTATGACGTTCTACGATAAGACAGGTCGCTTCGACGAAGATGCACTCAACGCGTCCGTTGAGGCATATCAACGGGAGCAGCTAAAGCAGGCTGAGCTACGCGAGACCTTACAAGCACGCGAGGCGGTACGGAAAGACGAGACCCTTCGCGAGCGCGAGAAGGAGGCTGTAAAGCAACGTCGTTTGGATGACGATGAGAAGCGTGCCAGACTGGCGCGTGAAGACAAAGACCTTGCTGATCGAGCTAAGGCTACCCGAAACAAAGACAAGGCGGCGAAGGGGAGAGAAAAACAGCCGCCCCCTGGTAGAGACGAGCCGGCCGTATCGTGGATGGCTGACGGCTACGCACAGCCGAAGGGCGTCGAGGTCTTCGATGCGCTCGATAGTGACCGTGCCCTCGAAGCCGCATTCGAGAAATCCGGATTCCACCGAGCTGGTCGCAGGGATGAAGTCGCCATGGCCGAGCAGCGCCGACTCCTCAAGTATGGGGCTCAGGCTGAGCGCTCAGGGTACGCCGAGCCACATCGTGGCGATGAAGGGCCTCAGACAGGCTCAGATGGCCCAGAACGGCGTCCTACAGGTCCTCAACGCGACGGAGGCCCTGCCGATGGGATGGGGAGCCGAAAGGCCCGCGAGGTCCCGGACTTCCAAGCCGTTGAGAAAGAGAGCCGAGAGGCCTCTGAGCGGGGAGACCGTCTACGATAATAGGCCGCAGGCCAATGACCGGACGAACGCGAGAATTACATAGGGGAGGCTATGTGATTCTCGTTGTTTTAGGCGCGGGTGCTACGCGTGGGGCAAGCTTCGTCACTGGAACTCGTTCGACGATACTGCCACCTCTGGATGCAGACTTCTTTGAGCAGCTTCAGCGCATTCCGAGCCCCTTTAGTCAAGACGCGATATCGAATGTGCTAGTGGACATCGCCAAACTATTCAGCGTACCCGCGACGCCGACGCTGGAGCGAATGTTCACGACTCTAGAGCACACACTCAAGATTCAGGAAGCGAGTAATAAGGAGGGCGACATGTCGCACGATGAACTCGTTCGAGTCCGTCGGCGACTTATGGAGGCTATGGCGCTTGTGTTTCGTTCTTCGTTGGTAGACGAGAATGGCGACCATCGCTCATGCAAATTTCACCACAAACTCGTCGATAACCTCATGCCAGGCGACCGAATCCTAAGTTTCAACTACGACTGTCTGATTGATCACACGCTTCGCACGTTTGGATCTGGGAAGTGGGATGCGGCAGTCGGCTACGGCATCGCAGTGGCTAGCGCTGCCAGGTGGGACCCAGCCGAGGCCCCTCTTCCAGAAGATACGATTCGCCTATACAAACTCCACGGATCGATGCACTTTCGGCGTACTACCGGCGCTGTCTCGCTTCGCAGCGAGCCGTATGAACGTCTAAAAGGAAAGAATCTCGCTTTGATTCCTCCGGAGTGGAACAAGACACTCACCGAGAAACCCTTCGGTGACATATGGCGAAAAGCGAGCATTGCCCTCCGCAACGCAACTACCATTGTTTTGATCGGCTATTCGTTCCCAATCACAGATATGCATGCGGAGGCACTGTTTCGGATCAGCGTTGGTCGCAGAAAGCTGCGAAACCTCATCGTCGTTAATCCAAGCGTTGAGGCGCGGCGGCGAACCCGTGAGGTTCTCTTTAGACGTTTAGAGGCGACCACTCGCGTCCTCGAATTCGACTCGCTCAAAGACTTCGCGGCCCACGACGCATGGGCAGCCTGGCGGCGTGAACCAGAGGAACCTTAACGCTCTTTTGTCGCTGCGTTGGCCCGCCGCCGATTTCGACAAGACCGACCGGTCAGGCTGCGAGCATGGGATTTGTGGGTACGCCACGCCCAGCCAATACGAATTCCCGCGCATCCTCTTGTGCGAGGGCCTCTAGGATCTGCGCTGCGATGGCGCGCGTAGCCGTGACAGCCACGGAATTGCCGAGCTGCTTCATCGCCTGGGTGTCACTCACGGGAAACGTGAAGCTTGCTGGAAAGCCCTGCATGCGTTTTGCCTGGTTAACCGTCAGGCGGACCTCGCGACCGTCGACGACATAGGTGTCCCAATTCCTACGGTCGTGAATTCCTGAACCGCGTCCACCTACGCGGAGAGTAAACCCAACCTTGCGATCACACCTTCCGCCGAGGACGTCGCTCATCGTCAATTGGAGCGACACAGGCTTCGGAAAGTCAAACTGCAACGCACGGTTGCGGAAGCCGAGGATGAATAGGCGTTTGCGGTGCTGCGGTAACCCGAACTCGGAAGCCTTGACAATCTTGTGATGCACGGAATAGCCGAGCCCTTCGAGCACGGCTTGTATAACGCGAAACGTGTTGCCGCCATCATGACCGACCAGGCCCGAGACGTTTTCAAGTAGGAATGCTCGCGGACGCTTGACCCGCAGAATATCAGCAACATTGAAAAACAAGGTGCCCCTGGTGTCTTCAAAGCCGCGCTTGTGCCCTGCATTCGAAAAAGGTTGGCACGGAAAGCCAGCCGTTAAGATGTCGAAGTCAGGTATCTCTGAAGGGTCGACCGTCGTAATGTCGGACGCGTAGCGATCCAATGCGAACAAGTCTGGCGCGATGCGTAGGAAGTTCTCCCTGTAGGTCTGTCTTGCAAATCGGTCCTTCTCAGCCGCAAAGACGCACTTTGCGCCGAGGTCATGGAACGCGAGATGAAATCCACCGATACCAGCAAAGAGATCGATGAACGTTGGGGTCGAGTAGTCCCCAAGTGAAATAGGAAATGCCATGTCCGTGATCCCACGGACGGCAGCGCGAAGCGGCTACCGATCACAAGCCGTTTCGCAGCCTGCAATGAGCGCAGCCGGGACTTGAACCCGAACCTCCCGCTACTCGTGTGCGGGTGTGCCACCATAGCACTTCATGCGCAAGTCCAGCGAAGGCGACGAAGCCGCAACTACCGCTGAACGTATATTCGATTCTATATGAGGTCTGAGCCGACTTAAAGGGCGACTCGGTTACTCACGAGGTAGATCCTTCGGTGAAGGGGAGGGTTACTTTCGTTTCACCTCCTCAAAAGGGCGGCGACCCCGGCGCGATCCGAAAAGCCGTGGTCCGACGAAACGATCTAACGCACGCCATTCTAGCCATCGGAAAAAGATGCGAAGTATGAAACCCATCGCTACGCCGCCACCATAAACTGGCCTGGAACCCACCGCAGGTTATCAAGGCAGGGGCTGCGGAGCGCTTCTTCACGCTCAGCGATTTCTTGCTCGCGTTCAAGACGTCGAGCGGCTGCAACTTTGTTTTCGGCTATCCAGAAGTCCAACGGATTGACTTGAAGTCCTTGAGCGGCTTTGCGGAGTACGTCTTCGGCGGCGAATACTGCAAACGTCATTTTGAGACCGCTCCGTTTAATAGCGCTGGATTCGTACACGATGGGTCAGCTGCACAATCGAGCGCCGAGGTACGTTGTACCGCAGCCACGGTTGAAGCAGTTGCAGACGATGGATGCGGCAGAGCAAACGCAACAAGGGCAAAGCCGCTGCCTGCAAGGATGAGAGCGAAGACTTTCGACATGTTACGCTCCTCCGATTAGCCAACGTGCAGCGTGCGTGAGAGCATCGGGAGCAATTGGTGAAGAATGAGCGGTGTTGAGGACTGCGAGTGCAGACGGTGCGACGAGTCCTGAATTTATTGAAGCGAGCATGGGATGCGAACTGAGCATTGGCGACCATGACGACCAAAAGGCGGAGAAGCCGAAGTGTAAGCCTATTGCGAGAAACGCGACGACGAAGAGTAACTTTATCATGTTACGCCACCTCTGCGAGGTGGAGCGGTTCAAGAACGCCCTCGAATATCAGAGCTGTGGCAGCGGTAACAACCTCAATCGTTACGACGCCCGTACCGTTCATCGCAATTGCGAGATCTTCGTCGTTTGTGAGTCTCCCTGTCTCGTGGTCTAAGTAAATCATGTTGTCGGTCCTTCGTGCTGTTTTGTCAGTGTTGCATCTTCTACTATGATTATAGTCTATTGCTAAGCAAAAGTCAAGTAACTATTCGGAAATAGTTGCGTAACCTTGTGGCGATGGGTCGCAATCAGCTAGACTATTTTGCGCGGATATGATATAATGCATAGCAATAGAATGAGTGATGCAAACAAGTGCGCCCTTTGCGGCGGCCGTATATCAAAAGAGCGTCAAATCTCAGCCGCTACTCGTGGTGGTGACGTTCGCACGGAATCAGGGATGCACAAGGCCAAATATTGCTCGACCGAGCATCGGATCGAGGCCAACTGGCGTAAGCAGGCGGACAAGCGAGCCGTGGAGCGCGCTAAAGAACGAGCTGCGCGAGGTGGTAAAGCCAAACCTCGGGGGCGCGCTGTCGCTAAGAAGAAGACGGCGAAGGGCGGCAGAAAAAAGGCCGCTTCGGCAGATGCAAAGCGGTAGCACCGAGGCGTCAAGGCTTCCCTCCCCTTCATCGATAGAGCCATCGCCGACGAAGGGACCCACTACAGACCTCAGAGTAGTGTATAAACGAAGAGGTCGCCGTGTCGCCCTTCTTCGCATCAACGCACCAAGCGGGTGGTTACGTCCGAATGATTTCTAAGCGACTTGAAGATATCGAGGAGGCCGACCTCCAAGCCCTAATCGACAACGCGGTACCCGAAGACAGGCAGCTAGAGTATAAGCGCGAGCTGCATGGCGGGAGTAACGAGCAGCGCAAGGAGTTCTGCTACGACTTCTCTGCGTTTGCAAATGCCATTGGTGGGGACATCCTCTTCGGCATAGAAGAGGACCAAACGACGCACGTACCGTCTTCGATGCCTGGTGTCGATGGAAACGCGGCTGAGCAGAATATCCGGGCAATGGAGACCCGGCTCATAAACGGTGTGTCTCCTCGTATGACGGCATCGTTCCGTGCTGTTCCGCTTGCAAACGGCAACGTAGTCATCGTTGCGCGGATTCCGCAGAGTATAAATCCGCCGCACATGACGGTAATTGATGGCGCTTATCGCTTTATAGTTCGGGACGGAAGCGGAAAGCATACGATGGACGTGCAGGAGCTAAGAACGATGTTCATTGAGGAGTCGACGCGGCTTGACCGCATGCGCCAATTCGTCGACGAGCGCGTGGCAATGATCGCGGCGAATAGCTCGGACCTACCGGTGCCGATTACGACACCGCATAAGCTCGTCGTGCACTACCTGCCCCTCCAGTCGTTTAGCACCTCCTCACGGCTTGATATCGCAGATCTTCGGACCGCCAATTCCGTCTTTCAGGCGCAACCGTTTCCAGATACAGCCGTTGTCACGCGGCCAAATATCGACGGCTTTGTGTACCCAGCAACACCAGCGCATCTTGCCCAGCAGCGAGAGTATTACGCCCAGGTCTTCCATAACGGGACATTGGAACTAGTTTCAGGTAACGCGCTTTTCACTACTCAACAGCCGCCACGACTATATCCAGCTAGCCTGGAAGCAATATTATTTCAAGGTGCTAATTGGGCGGAGCGGATTTATCGTAGAGCCCAGTTTATGCCCCCCGTTTACGTGTTTGTCACGCTACTCGGAGCGCGAGACTACACAATCGAAATGGCCGTTGATCTCCACCGAGGGACGACGGGCACGCCGACCCAGCTCAATCGCGACGTGATTCGATTCCCAAGCCTTGTGATGGATACGCTTGAGGCGGACCCGCCGGCAGTCTTCAAACCTATGATTGACCAGCTCTGGAATGGTCTTGGTTTCTCTTCTGCCTTGACCTACGGGGGCGATGGTGCGTACCTTGGAATCTGGCACAATGTTCTGCCCCCGCCCTAAGACTCTATTCTCTCAATCGAGGAAATCATGATCGACATAAAGCGGATTGGCGAAGTTGTTGAGGCGGAGCCTAATGGCGCGCAGGGAATTATCGTTAAGGTGAAGCTTGACGAACCAATCGAAGGCGACGAGCGGGCCTACCTGGATTCGATTGGTCGCCGATACCTTCAACTGCATCATGAGATTTCGGATCCACGTACCCTCACACATATCAGCTTTCGGATTGATGCTGAATTCCTGACCCCGCGTGAGCTCTGGGATCCAGGCGTTGCGGAGCAAAGGGCACGCGAGGTCGTCGGCCAGCCTTACTACGCATCCATTGCTGACTAGGAGTCGGGGTCCGCGAGGATGGCAGCTACATAGGTTTGCGTCTCAGGATACCGTGGAATCCCACCGAAGTAGTCGACTGCGTTTGGGCCCGCATTGTAGGCGGCAACAACGAGGCGAAAGCGTAAGGTGACTAGGACATGACCTCCCTCCCCTCCATCGAAAGAAAGAAGCCCCGCAATTTGCGGGGCTTTCTGTATTCATGCGGCTCACGACTTAAGGGCCACCTATGCACGGCGTTGCGTACGGCAACACCAATTTGATCGCTATCGTAGGGGTTCCGTCAGGGGGAAAGCCGCCGTACGTCGCGGCCGCCGCCTGTGGCCCAGGAAAGGCGAAGAAGAACATCGGCGTTGACGTGAAGTACCCGTATGGCGCGCAAGGGTTTGTCCACGTTGTAGCGCCGGCAGCTAGTAGGGAAACGTAAGCATTCGCTTCGCCATCGGTTGGACTCACGTTGGTTTGTCCATTGTAGTCCGAACCTGATGCGCCAGACGTTCCGCTGCTTCTGAGAATGGTCCACGTCGTGCGATAGCCGCCGTATGGTCCTGGAGGCTGCTGCCAGTACATCGTGCAGGTCGTCTGACCGTCGTTAGGGCCGTTCTGACCTGATACCGCACCGCTCATGCCAAAGCACGCGCTGCGCTTTGGATAGAGGTCGGTAACGACGCGCTCAGACGTTGACGTATAGCCTGGGTTCGGTTCGGGGAAGGCGAACTGTCCCGTGCCGCTGGTGTTGTCCGTGAAAAGGAGGACCATCGTGCACCGATTGCCGTTCGACGGATTCGGAACCGTGTAGAAGAAGCCACGGGTCGCAGGGACAACGCTACCGCCGCCGTCGACACAGGTCATATAAGGCGAAGGTGTCGCTGTCGGCGCTCCTGTTGGAACGGGTGAAGGTGTGTCTGTCGGGCTCGCCGTCGGCGTGCCTGTTGGAATTGGCGTCGGGACACCCGTCGGCATAGACGCCGGCGTGGCCGTTGGGGCTGGCGTCGGGCTATCTGTTGGAGTCGGTGTCGGCGTTGGTTGTGGCGTAGGGGGAAGAAGAACTGTCACGTGAATCGTCAAGGTTTGGTCGTGCGTGCTAACATCGAACGCGCAATTGCCGACCGCAGCGGGCGTGATGGTGTAGGCTGTTGTATCACGAGGACCGTTCACGTTGGTCGCATCGGATGGAGCCGTTATGCTTGCAATTGGCGCACCTGAGCCGCTTAGGCAAGACGTGCTCGTATCGATTTCGGGCGTCCAATACGGAGGCGACAGGTAAGGTTCGTATTGGCTATAATTCGATTCGGTGAGGCTAACGCTCTGTGTTGGAGCATTCGGAGACGCGAAGACTAGATCGGTCGATCCGTTCGCAAAAAGTGTGCTGAGGCTTGGAGGGATGAACGTCCCTCTGAGGACCGCAAGCGAAAACGGTGCCCCTCCCTGTAACAGGTGGATGCTGCGTTGTCCGAATGCTGTGGCGACGTCAACAATCATAACGCGATTGCCCGCGACGATACGCCCATTCGGGTCGCTTGACGAAGACTCCATTTCAATCTCTTTGTCGGTTGGTGTCGCACCAATTTGTGCCGCCGTAGCCAAAGCCGACGCTTTGGTGGGTGTTGCGTCAAAGGCTAGGGCTTCAAGCGCGTTCCCGTATTGCGTACACCCACCGTCAGGGCTCGCGTAAGCCAAACATTCGCGTAGGTTGCCGTTCGCAAATTCCCAGCCCCAAATGTGCACGCCGCCTTGAGCGTCCTTGCCGTAGAACCGAACTTCGTTGCAACCTTGGCCGTCGCCGTGGGCTGCTGTACCGCAGGATGAGGGGGTGAAAATTGCGACTGAGGTATGCGCCGAAGCGCGTAGAGCCTCGGTAACGTGCAGCAACTGCGTGCTCCCCGCCATTTTTGACGCCTGCCGTGCGAAGCCGTGGCCCCCTGCGGCGAGGATTACAACTGGGATACCGATGGCAATAACGCCGATAATGAGCGCGACGATAATTTCGAGTAGGGTAAAGCCTCCTTGAGAATCGTTCCCCCGTTGAGTGTTCATGGTGAGTCTCCGTCCGTGTGTTGGTAAAAGTTGACTATTGCATATCAGGTGCTACGACGTCGCCGCGCGTTCGCACCTATGCAGACGAGAAGAAGTCCGTCATTAACGGTACTAGCTTTCGAGGTCCGAAAGAACGTTTGCAACGTACGCCTTTGTCTCCGCATATGGTGGCACGCCACCGAAACGGTCGACCGCTGCGGGGCCGGCATTATACGCAGCCACAGCGAGTCGCACGTCGCCGCGATACCGTTTGAGCAGGCGCGCAAGGTACCGCGCTCCGCCATAGACGTTGGATCTTGCATCAAACGCGTTGGTGCAACCGTTTTCGAGAGCTGTCGCTGGCTCCAATTGGAGAACGCCGACCGCGCCCGTCTTAGAGACAGCGTTCGAAATGTAGCCGCTTTCGTGTCGAGCGACCGCTCGGAGTAGGCGAATGTCGAGCCCTACGTCGTGCGCTGCGTATCCTAAGACACGCAGAACGAACGCGAGCGGTGCTGCGGGATGTACAGCAGGCTTTGGCGGGCTAGGAGCGACGACGAGGCCTACAGCTAAGATAAGCGCGCCTAGCATAGCCCGCCCTCCCCTTCATCGTCCCCGTCGTACAGGTACGCGGCAATGCTCTTGCCGCTCAGCTTGAATCGGCTTGGAGGTCGCTCGATTTTCGGGCGTGGGCTGCTCTTGCGGAATGCGGCCAACGCCTTCTCAGCGTCCGCGACGTGCTTCGCGCAGTAGGCGAACGCGCCGACGACCTCGGAACCTCGCGCGATGCAGTAAGGGGCCCTGTTGTGGGCGCACCGAGGACGACCATCCTTGGTCGTGTAGAGATTTCGGACTGTCCGACCGCCCACCGTAAACTTGTGCTGCTCCCTCATCAGAAGCCCGCAATCGGAAGCGATGAGAAAACCTGACACGATGCCGGCGATGAAGGGGGTAGGTATAGCGCCAGGCCATCTTTCGTGCCGCTCTTACCTGCCACAAAGCCGTTTACAGCTGCGTGGACGCAGGCCGAATACGCCTCGTTCGTTGCACGGCGATCCGCTAGGATTGGAAGCCACGTTGAAATGCCCGCCGCGTGTGCCGTGGCGAGGCCAAGGTTTAGGTGCTCTCTCCCCTTCGCCGACCAATTCTTCGTAATGCGTGCAGAGGCTACGTCAAAGACAATGCCCCCGAGGAGCATTGACCGAAGACCGCCGTGAGCAAAGACCTGAACGATTGGGTCGATCTCGACAGCCGGGCTTACTCGACCGTCGACGGAATGATAGCGGGTCGCAAGGAGGTTTGAATAGCAGGCAGTGTTCGGGTTGATGCAAGCTGTGCTTCGGAAAAGGTCAGGGTAAATCGTACGGTTCGAACGAAGTCCCGCCGACGTTACGATGCCGTCGGCTAGTTGCAGACCTACTCGGACATAGAAGGCTCGCCGCTCGTTCGGATCTTTCGGTACTAAACGAATCGGGCCGCAGAGGATGCGGTGCGCGCATGGGTTCGAGGGTGCAGGTTGCGCTTGAGCGAGCGACGTCCCGGGCACGAACAAGAAGAACGATGCTGCGGCGATGCTTGCTGTGGCAAGTACGTTGTTCACGGAATTTTCGATTTCGCTCGCCTATAACGCGTCGAGCAGAACGCGGGCGGTCTATTTACCGCTTTTGTCTCAAGGTCGATTCGAACGACCGCCTGCAATCCGTGACTTGCCGCGCTACCGCTGCGCTATTGAGACAGGACAAGGGCGGGCTGTCATCCGGAGAACAGACCCGCCTTAGTTGTACGAGCCGACCTCAATAGGCCGAATCGAAGTCTACTAGTAGATGACCGTAGCCACGGCCGGCTCGGTGTTCGATGAAGGGGAGGGAAGCGATACGGTCCAGCTGGTGCCCCCTGATACCGCCGTGTGCCCCGTGCGGACTTCAACGCCATTGAGCAGAAGAATGGGCGTGGGGCCGTCATTCGTGAGCGCTGAAATGGATATTGAGCCGTCGCGATTCTGGACAGTACCAACCATGCCGAGAACTGGCACCGTAGCGCCGACACTCAAACCCGCAGAGAGCGAAGAAGCCTGGGCCATCGGCGCGGTCGCAAGGACCGCACCGATGACGAACAGACCGAGATTAGTGGCGCGCATGACCGCTGATTCCGACTCCGACATTACCCGTTGCGGTGTTGGTGATTGTGAGGTCGCCTTCGGGTGCGCCACTTGTTGCGGTTGCACGGCAGAGGGCTTGCGCTGGGCTTCCTGTGAATGCTACGCCGTCGTAGTAAACTTTTCCGATGCTGTTGCCTGTTGGGCTTGTGAACGTGAACGGACTAGAAAGGCCGTTGCCGTTTGATTGCTCTAAAGCGAGGTGCGTATCGCAAGAAGCAGATATTGTTACGTTTGCGGTGTTGGCAGCGTTGGTGAATTGAGCACTTCCGACGATGATATAGTTCGATGCGTCAGTAGCCTGTAAAGCAACGTTATAGGTTGTCGCTACGCCGCTAGGGATTTGGAGGGTTGAAGGACTCCAAACGAGATTCGCAACGACACCGTTCAAGACGATGTTTAGGGTGTTCACGGCAGGAGCAGCAGCGACGGAGATTCCTGCGCTGTTGGTAGAAAGGACACTTCCGCCAGCGTTACTTTGTGAGTAAGCGATGACTTGATAAATGTCGTTTCCGACGGGCTGATTTGTGATAGCGAGAGAACAGGTTTGTTGGGTTCCGTCGTTGGTGCAACCTGCACCGCCAAGATTGAAGACCGTTGGCTGGGTTTGGCTGGTGTACGAGGTTCCGTTAAATGAAATCAACTGAATAGAAACCGAATTCGCACCAGGAGAAACGTATTCAGGGCGGCGTTCGCTAGAACTCGCTTGTACGGTGTTGCTCTTGCGGACCGTCAAGGTCATTAGAGCGCTTTGTGGTGCCTGTTGAACGGGACCACTTGGGGGTGTGATGGGAAGCGCAGAACTTCCAGCACCGCCACCGCTGCAAGCGGCTAAAGATGATGCGGCCAAAACGGCTGCAATTAAAGAACGATTGAACATGGGTGTGATTCCTTATAGCCCTGGCGGTGCACGTCAAAATGCGCGCGACTCGATAGGCGGTGGGCTACCTAATTCCTATGCGGCTCGGCGAACTTCGAAATCCGCGCCTCGGGGGAAGATGCAATACCCCGCGTGCCACCACAGCACTTCGAGCCAATAAACGCCCCATGTCGAAACGTCTGCTCTTATTATAGCGCATAGCAGTAGAACAAGCAAGCTGATCTTGATTGTTTGTCCTGTGACTTCCGTTACGCTGATTCGACAGCGCAAGTAAGATTTAGCTGCTAGGTTTCCATTAGGCTACGGACCTAGATTATGCTCGATGTAGTGCGGGCTGCTATTCGTGCGCGCGAAGTGGGCGAAGGTGACGTTATTTAGCTCGCATAGCTTCGTCAGGTGTTCGCGTAGCCTCGTTCCGCTAATCGTTTGCGAGTCGTCTTGGAACAATAGGTTGTAGAGCGAGGCCCAGATGGCAGCAGCATCCGAGAAATAGATCTCCTCCGTCGGCCCCGTCATAGAGTACGGCGCGGTATCAAGGTCTCGGAATAGTTTGTCTGCGAGATCGGCTTGCGCAATGTCACATGCCGACAAGAAGATTCGTCGATTATGGAGTACCGGGCGAAATATGCGGGCGAATGTACCAAACGTTACCGCGTCGAGTGAGAGGTCGAATTGTTCTGGCGTCCCGTGGCAACTGATGTGAAGGTACCGATACCGCGACTGCTCAAACTCGCGCGCCATCGCGCGCAATTCCTGTTTGGTTCGGATGTAGTAATACAACGGCTCCTTTTCCATCATGCGCAGGAGTTGGCAAAGCATCTGCCCTTCGCCGAAGCCTAACTTCTCCTGACGGAGGTCCAAGGATTCGATGATGAAGACCTCGGGCTTCGAACTGCTGCTCATCTAGCTCCTACGTCTGGACGTGCGCGGCGAAGGGAGGACGCCTAGTCCTCTTTGGAGGCCGCTATCGCGTCGGCGATGGTCTGGGACGATTTGAGTATTGCCTCACCGATGCAGAGGCACCCGACGAGCACGGCGATTCCTACGAGCAGGTGCCCGCTCGGATGCTGTGCCCTTGATGCGTTCCGATATTCGTCCAGCTGGTCGACGGCCGCGTGCATGCCTTTTGAGTAGTCGTCTAGCATGGGGCTGTTCTACCAGGCGTCACCAGCCGCGCCCTATGGGATGAGCTGGACCAACAACGTACCGCCTCCCCAAGGATTTGGAGAGGCGGTATGGATGGGACCTCGGCATGCCTGGTTTCTCCCCGTGCTACACGCCGTGCTACAAACTCAGACCGCTGAGTCAGGGCGAGACAGGGCGAAACAGGGCTGAAAGGCGCTTTTCACGATGAGACAGGGCGAGGCAGGGCGAGACAGGGCGACTCCAAGAAATTCGATTCCCGTTGGCGCTACCACCACAACTTCGCCCGGCGTTGAGGCGTCAACGCCGGGCGGACGTTGAGCCAATTTTCGTGCGAGCCGCTTTTAGGAACTCCGGCGGCAGGTTAGACTCCAGTAGGCCTCCACCACTTACAAAAGGATTTGTTTGTGCTCAACGCTTTTCACTCCATGCTCCGTAACGACGACGGCGCCACCTTGGTGGAATACTCGCTCGTCGTCGCCCTGATCGCCGGCGTCGCGATCGTCGTCATCGGCAAACTCGGCGCCAGCATCAACACGCTGTTCGGCACCGTCAAGACGAACATCGACAGCGCCAACGGCGGCGTCGGCCAGTAACGGAGTCGCTATCCCGGCGGCGGCCCGGGTTCGACCGTCTGCGCCGGGACCGCCGGCGGTTTGAGCGCGGTGCGATAGCCCGCGTACACGGCGATCGCATAGAACACGACGTCCATGATGCTGAAGTTCTCGCTCAGCATGAACCACGCGAGCTTCGGGTTCAGCAGCAGAAGCAGGGTTAGCTCCGCGACGCCGCGGTGAGCGTTGTCGTGCGGCGCGAAGTCGATCACGACGGTGAGCAGATTCCCCAACACGCAGCCAAGGAACGCGACGATGCCCGCGATCGCGCCGTCGGCGCGGTCGCGCCCGCCGCCGAGCATCCGCATTCCGAACCCGGCGAGGAAGCCGACGCCGATCGCCATGTAGCCGATCTGAAAGTGGGTCGCGGCGGTAATCGCGCCCCATGCGATCGCGCCTAGGATCGCGCCGGCGATCGCGCCCAACGTACCGAGCAGCAGTCTTCCACCCATTACGCACCGCCTTTGGGAAGCGAAGGTGAGCCGTCCTCCTTCACGTGAAGAGCAAGACGTGGCCCTGATGCCCGATGCCTTCCTGCGCTACCTCTCTGCCGGCCCCAAATACGTGGGCGCCACGACGGTCGAGGAGCAGGCCTGGTGCCGATGGTTCGGCGCGGAGGTCTACACCGCGAAGGGTGCGTTGGTCGAGCTCGGTCCGTGGCTCGGCTCGCTCACCACGTCCTTGTGCGAGGGGCTCGTGCGCAACCACCGCGCAGCGCGGCGCCGAGCGATCGCGCACGTGTTCGACCTGTTCGAATGGAGCGATATCTTCGAGGAGTGGTCGCGCGGCACGCCGCACGCCGGACGCTTCGTGCCGGGCGAGTCGTTCGAGTCGTATTATCGTTCGCTGCTGCACGAGCATGCGCGGTTTCTCACCGTTTCGCGGGCCGATCTTTCTAGCGCGGCGTGGAGCGGAGAACCGATCGAGCTGCTGATCAACGACGCGGCAAAATCGCTCCGCATCGCCGACAACGTCTTTCGGTCGTTCGTGCCCGCGATGATCCCGGGCCGGAGCTACATCGCGCATCAAGATTTTCTTTGGTCGACCGACGCCTTCATCCAGATCTTCATGTATCTCGCGCGTGAGAGCTTCGCTTACGAGCACACCGTCCGCGGCTCCGCGATGGCGATCTTCAAGAGCGTGCGGCGATTCGAGCCGAGCGCGCTGGGCGGATACGGCCTCGACGGCGGCGTGGAATACGATCTCATCCGTGAGACGTTCGCCTGGAGCGGGCGCACCTTGGCGGACGCGAATCCCAAGCTGATACGCCTGTGCGAGGCGGTGGTGCTCCGCGATTTCGGTTACGCGGACGAGGCCCGGCGCGTCGTGGCCGACGAGGCGCTGAACCGAAAACAGGGCGATCCGCAGTACGACCATCAGCTCGAGACGATCCGAGCGTGGGGCTACGGGGATCTCGTCGGAAGCCTCGGCTAGCGCCGGCGCAGGCTCAGCGCGGATTTGACCCGCCGCAGCGCACGCGCGACCCCGTCGCCGGCCGGGGCCGAGTCGGCCGGCGCCGCGCGCGTCTCAACGGCGGCGAGGTCGGAGCTCGCATCCGGTGACTCGGCGATCGCCGACTCGGCGCGGTCGTTCGCGGGACCGGCAGCTGCGGCCGGCTCGGCCTCGGCTTCGTTGATGTGGTGCGCGAACATCTCGATGTGCCCGCGCAAGTTCGCGTATGCGCCGATGCCGAAACGCCCTGCCGCAAGATCGGCACGCAGCCATTGGTTCAAGAGCATCTGACGGTAGAACTTGTGCCGGCCGACCTCGCCGGTGACGCTGTTTCCCAGCACGCCGGTGTGCGACCGCGAGCGCCAATGATAGAACGCCAAGTACTGCGGGATCATGAACACTTCGTACTTGGTGAGAAACCGGATCAAGAAGTCCCAGTCCCCGAGATAGGGGATCGCCTCGTAGACGCCGCCGAGATCCTCGAACGCCATGCGGGTGAAGAGGAATGAGATCGGGGGAATGAAGTTTGACGCGAGCATGCGATCGAGGCTCAGAAATCCCGGCTGCACCCAGCTGTTGAACGGCTCGATGGAGTCGGTGTGCACGAGGTTGCCGTTCACCTGCTCCGTGACGAGGTTCGCGTACGTCGTAACGCCTTGTACGGCAGGATACTTCGCCTGGAGCTGCAGCAGCTCGCGGATCGTCACGGCCAAGAACTCCGGCGCCCAGCTGTCGTCATCGTCGTGGAGGACCAGCAGATCGGTCTCGAGCCCGGCCAGGCCGACCTTGCTGGCGCCCTCCATGCCGAGTGACTGCGCGTTGTGCAGAACGCGCACGCGGTCGCCCGCCACGTCCGCATAGCTCGCGACGAGCGCGTCGACGTCGTCACGGTCACCGCCGTCGTTGACGATGACCATGCGCCAATGCGGGTAGCTCTGGAACAGCACGCTCTCGAGCGCGCGCTTCAGCAGGACGCGGCGGTTTTTCGTGCGCGTCACGATGCCGACGAGCGGCTCGCTCGTCATTTTCCGGTCTGCAACAGTTTGCGGGCGCTACGCATCCACGCGGCCCATGAAGCGACACGCTTTTCCCGTTGCCCGTGCAGCAGCCAATGTTCCCGGCCCGATTCGAAGTCGCCGTTCGCGACCGCCTCGCGTACTTCGGGGTACAGCGCGAGGTAGGCGGCCTCGGTGAAGCTGTCGTCGTCGTCCAAACGATTGCGAACGATGAAACCCGCTTTCCAATAGTACTGAGCCACACGCTCGCGGTCGTGCTCGTCGTCGAGGTCCGCGACGGCGGGAGCGAGCGACAGCCGGATGGACGTGTCGCCGGCGACGTCGCCGTGCGTGAGATCGCCGAGCAGTGCCGCTTCGTCGGCCGTGGGGTCGGTCACCAGGCGGTAGAATTCGCCCGCCCACGCGCGGCTGTTCAGCGCTTCGGGCGGTATGCTGCCGTACGCGGAGATGAAGTCGTCGACGAAGTCCGCGGCGCCCTTTTGCAAGCGCGCGGCGAATCGGCCGATGGCGTTTTCCGTGTCGCTCGACTCGATGATCGGGACGACTTTTCCGCCGGGGGCTTCTTCGTAGCCGAGCGTGGTGCCGTGCGGCGCCGTCATCGCGAACTCGAGGATCTCCACGCCGCCGGACCACCACAAGAACTGTTCGATCTCGGGGCGGTCGTCGCGCTGCGTGAGCCAGCCGTCCATCGTGTGGCCCGGATACTCGTTGTCGGCCGCCGACCGGAACACGCCGACGTAATGGCCGGCGATCTCGACGCCCGCGTGCTCCGCCCCGAGGAGGCGGATCATTGACGCCTGCATGTTGCCGACCCAGCCGATATCCACCATCATGACGCGCTTTGCGCCGCCGATATGCTGCGCCAGATAGCGCCGCGCCAGCGGGCGCTGCTTCGCCGCGACGCGCAGCAGCTCGTGGTGCAGCTTGCCGAGCAGCGTGCGCATGCGCGGGTCGCCGTTGGGCACCAGCTCGTCGAGACTCACGAAACCCGCCGACCGCGCAACGTTCACGAAGAGGTCCGGAAAAAGTCCCAACCGGCGCAGATGCCGTCGCACCGACGACTTCCGCTTGCCGGAGAACAGATGGTCGAGCCTCGGCAGCGGAAAGTCCGTGAGGCTCGGCATCAGCAGCGAGCCGCGCGAGACGTACAGGTATTCCGCGGCGAGCTCGTCGGGCAGCACGCCGAGAAACGCCGCGAGATGCTGGTGGATGAAGTGCGTGTCGCGCGCGAGGAAGAGCAGCTTCTCCGGCCGGCGCTCGCGAACGCTCGCGGCCAGCCACAGCAGAAAGCCCGTGAACAGCGGGCCGAACACGCGAAAGCCGAGCTGCTCCCAGGGGTCTGCCGACGCGTGTGCCGGATCGTGCTCGCGCTTGCGCGACAGTCCCTCGACGATCGCGCCGACCGTGTCGGGATAGAACGGCTGCTCGCCGTTCCACGGCATGCGCGCCCGGTCGGGCGCGGCGGGACGCGGCAGATACATCGCTTTGCAGCCGGCTTCGCGCGCCATCATGCAATCGCCGTAGAGGTTGTCGCCGACGTGCAGGACGCGCCCCGTCGCCACACCATGCCGCTCGGCGACGTACGGGAACATCGTGCCGGCGTGCTTGCTGCACGCGTGCTCGCACGAGACGTAGAGCGCATCGTAGCCTTCGTAGCCGCAGCGGCGCAGCAGCGACATGACTTCCGCCGAAGGCAGGTACATGTCGGAGCACAGCACGACTGTCTTGCGCTCGGCGCGCGCGAGATCGAACAGTTCTTTGGCGACCGGGTTCGCGTAGACGAGGTCGCGCTCGACGGCGAGCTCCGTCTGTTTGAGCAGCTCGATCAATGCCGCGTCCGCCCCCGACAGCGTCGCGAACGTGTCGTAGATCTCGGCGAGCGTGACTTCACGATGCGGATGGCCGTCGCGCTCTTTGGCGTCGCGCGCGCCCAGCTCCGCCTGGACGCGCAACTCGGGGAAGGCCTCGATCGTGTGCGGACTGTTCAGCGCCGCGTCGGTGGTGAGCAGCCGCAGCTTGACCAGCGCGAACGCATCGGTCGGCTGGGCGATCGCGCGCACGATCAGCGTGTCGAAGACGTCGAACGAGACGACCTCGGCGCGCGCGAGGTAGGCCCGCATGGTCTTTAGGAGCGGCGGCTCGATGGTTCGGGCGGCACGCGGCCTCGTGCGCTCTTGGATGTCGGACATGATCCTTGGCTCACGCATACGCTGCGGACCTATCCCGGGCCTGGAACGGCCCTCCCCCGAGGCGCGGCGCGCCGCTCAGCGCTGGACGACCCCGGCCTTCAGCTTGAACGCTCCGGACGTGGTGTTCGCGCTGACCGTCTTTCCAAGCGCGGCGGCATGATCTTCCAGGTAGAAGAAGCCGCCGAGCGGGTACACCGTGGTTCCGCTCGCGATCGGGAGCGTCGCCGGGCCGTTGAAGGCATAGCCGCCGGTGCCGAACTGGTCGCTGTACGTGGCGTGCAGGTTGATGCCGGTGAAACCGAAGCGAGGATCGGTGGTCGTGCCGGTGCCCGACGCGGCGATCGCGATCGCGAAGTCGCCGATCGTCTGCGTAGGGTCCGTACCCGTCGCCTGCTGGAGGTTGGCGAAGCCGGTGCTTGCGCCGAGCATCTTGTGCAGGTACGCATCGCCGCCGAACCGGTCGTAGAGATAGCGCTGGAAGAGATACTCCTCGCCGTAGCAGCCGCTGCAGTTGTACTGCTGGTTGGTCGGGTCGAACGAGTCGACGCTGGTGAACGCGGTGAGGCTGTAGGTTTCCGGTGCCTGCAGGTACAGGTGCGCACGTCCGGCGGCGTCCATGATGTCGACCGGGACCGAAGGGAACATCCGGTTCACCGCGAGGTCCTGCGCGAGCATCGACAGGCCTTCGTTGAGCCACACCTCTTCGGAATTGACGTTGTTGAGGATCGCGTGGTTGACGAAGTTGATCAGGTGCTGGAACTCGTGCGACGTGCCGCGTACCACGTCTTCGCGGTCCTCGAAGTCGTTGTTCTGTGCCGGGTTGCTGAACACGCCCGTGTTGTAGCCCACGACGAACATCGGGAGCTCGTTCGAGCGCGGCACGTTCTGCGCCGTGACGCCGTTATGGCCGATGAGGCAGTTCAGCGCGGACTGGTAGATGTAGTTCGCCGAGCTGAAATACCCGCCGACGCCCGTGCCGAGACCTTGGATGTCGACCACGAACACGTCGATCTTGCCGTCGGTCGGCACGATGAAGTTCGGCACGGTCGTGCCGGTCGACACGCCGTTCGCGTCGCACGCCGGGTTGCTGCCGGACGTCATCCCCGCCGAAGACGCGGTGTACGCCGCCGTTCCGAAGTGCGTCGTATCCGACGCGTACGCGTTCTCGAAGTCGTTCGCGATCGCCGTAATATCCGCGGCGCTGGGCGAAACCAGCGTATCGTCGATCCAGACGTACCCGTGGTCGGTCACGACCTTCAACGTCGCCGAACGCTGCGCGTACGTGCTGCCGCCTGCGCCGATCGCGCCGGTGAACGTCCAGAACGGATTCTTCGAACCGACCGTGGTTCCGACGCTGCGCGTTCGGCGGACGCTGGTCGGTGCGCTCACGACGCGATGCAGCCTGCGCGTCAGCGCCGCAACCTCGTCGGGGCCTTCGACCGGACGCTCCACGACGGCGCGAACGGCGTGCGCGGCATCGACGGTGCGCGGTGCGCGCCGTGTCGACAAGACGGTGGGCCCGTAGCCGATCGTGACGCCGGCCGTCGGCACCGTCTTGTTGGGTCCGCCGCTCACCTGCGCTCCGGAGATGCCGACGAACAGCACGTCCGAGCTCACGTTGTTCAGGATGCCGGCGACGCTGCCGTTGGACGCAGGCCCGAGATACCCGACGGCGGGCGCCGCGAGCGCGCTAGGAATCGTCACGATCTGCGACGCGGTGAAACTGTAGAAGAAGCGCGGCGACGTCGTGTAGTGCTGCGGGTTTTTCGTGTCGGGAAAGTAATACAGAAACGCGCCGAGCGTGAAGTCGTACAAGTACGGGAACGGATACTGCCGCCCCGTATACCACCAATGGCCGCTTGCAAAGTCGTAGAGGTACAAGCCGCCGGCGCCGTCGTTCGCGTCGATCAGGTATTCATAGCCCAGATCGAAATGATAGATGTAATGCGGGTCCGGCAAGTAGCTATAATAGCCGAAGATGTTGCTGTTCGGCAGCTGCAGGTAGTACACGCCGTTGTTGAGCGCTACTTCGCCCGCGAAGAACGACGGATGCGTCACCGTCGACGTCGCGCGGTTCGACCCGAGCGGCGCGAGCGGCGCGGGCGCCGCCGGAACGGTGTCGATGAACGCGGGCCGGCGCGGCACCGCCAGGTTCAGTCGCGGCGGCGTGCCGAGCGCGCTCAGCGACGACGGTTGGAGGGCTGGCGGCGGCAGCGAATGCCCCGCGCCCGAACACCCGGCGAACGCCCCCGCCAAGAATACCAGGGGCATGAAAAAGCGCACCCGCACGAACAGCATGATCCGTCGTAGTGCTCGCCGGCGCCGCACTGCACCTGGTACGCGGCGTAACGTTTTGGCCACGGCTAGGCACGGCATGCTTGGTACTCGCGCCCCTGTGAATGCGCGCGACTCTAAACCAGGGCCGGCGCGTCGAGCGCCGGCTTTCCCTCGTCGAATCGTTGCAGATCCGGCGCGCGCAGCTTGACGTGCGTGGCGAGCAGCAATGCGGCGATCGCAGCGAGTCCGGCGAGCGCCAGCACCAGGACGATGACGTAGGCGTCGCCGATGCCCGCTGCGAGCGCGCTCTTCAGCGATGCCGCCGGAACGTACTGCGGGAGCGGCCGGCCGGTGACGAACGCGCGCACAACGTCCTGACCGAGATGCTCGCTCAGCGACGAGTCGAGCGCGTGCAGGTGGCCTTGCGCGCGCGAACCGATCGTGTGCTCGACGCCCGGTGCGCTGATGAAGCCGCCGGTCAGGCGGAACAGGTTGAGCAGCGCGATCGCGCGCGCGACCAGCGGACGTTCGAAGGCCAGCACGACGACGAACAGGCCCGGCGAGACGCTCAATCCGGCGCCGAACCCGGCCGGCAGGCACAGCCATCCGACCGACGCTGCGTCGACCGGCGCGATGGCGCGCGCGCACGCCGCGGCGAACGCGATGCACGCCAGGCCGGCGGCGCCGGTGACGACGACCCACTTCGTCGTGACGAGACGCCCGAAGACGTAGCCGCTCGCGACCGCAGTGAGGAACTCCGGCCAGAACGTGAGCCCGGTGTGGCGCGGATCGAGGCCGTCGATGCGCAGCAGCGTCAGCGAGAACGACGTCGTGAGGGCGCTGAACGTCGCGCTGCCGATCACCGTTGCGATCGTGCCGACGAGCGCGAGCGACGTCGCTAGCTCGCGCACCGGGATCAACGGGTCGCGCTTGCGCGCTTCGCCGAGAATCAGCGCGACGTAGACGAGGATGCCGGCGGCGGTCGGCCCGAGCGCGAGCGGATACGTCCAGTCGTGCCCGGCGAGCGCGCCGACGCCGAGATAGATCAGCAGCGAGCCGATCCCGGATGCGAGCAGCGCGAACCAGTCGACGGGCGCTCCGGCGGCTTGCGGTTCGCGCTTCGCAAGCACGCTGCGCGCGAGCAGCACAGCGACGATCGCGACGACCGCCTCGACCGCAAAGATCGAGCGCCACAGCCCGGGCGACGCGACGAACCCGCCGACGAGCGGCCCCAGCGTCGCCGCGCCGAACAGCGCCGGCACGAGCACGCTCGCGGTCGCGCCGAGCTTCGCGCTGCCGAAGCCGATCACGAGCGGCGGCAGCACGACGACGAACAGCATCCCCGCGACGAGCCCGTGCGCGACGTGCGCCGCGAGCAGCACCGGGAACGACGGTGCGAACGCGCTCGCGACCGACGTCGCCAGCGACACGCCGAGCAGCCAGAAATACAGCGTGCGCGCCTCGATGCGGCGACCCAGCTCCGCGGCGAGGATGCAGCCGAACGCGAGCGCCGCGTCGCTGATCAGCGGCAGGCTCGCGGCGACATCGGGCGCGACGCCGAGGTCCGGCCCGATCACCGCCGCTGCAAGCGCGATCGCGCTGGTGTTGATGAGTCCGGGAAACAGCGTGAGCACCACGAGCACGACGTTCGCGGCGTAGGATTTGGCGAGCCGCGGTTCGGACGCCATCGCTGCGCGCTACGTCGCGACGGGCTGCGCGGGAACCGTGTCGCCGAGCAGCATGGTGAGCTTCTTGCGGCGCCAGAAGCCGAAGTAGTAGATCAGCTGGAAGCTCATCCCGCAGGCGAACGCGACCGGATATGCGATCCACACGCCGCGCAGCCCGAGATGCGGCGCGAGCGAATAGGCAACGGGCACTTCGACGCCCCAAATCGCGATGACCGACAGCAGCGTCGGCCACAGCACGGTCCCGCTGGAGCGCATCAAGCCCGACAGCACGCTGGACGTGCCGAACAGCAGATAGCTCCACAGCGTGATCGCGAGCAGGTCGTGCGCGGTCGCAACGACGGCCGCGTCGGTGACGAACAGGCTGAGGATGCGGTCGTTGAAAACGTACACGAGCCCGATGAGCACCGCGCCGATCGCCCAGTTGAGCCCGACGCCCGCGCGCGCGACCTTCGTCAGCCGGTCGAAGCGCTTCGCGCCGATCGACTGCGCGCCGAAGATCGAAGACGCGATGCCGATCGAGATCGCGGGAAACTGCACGTACGACACGATCTGGTTGACCGCGCCGTACGCCGCGGTCGCGTGCGAGCCGAAGCGGTTGACCAGCGCGATCACGGCGATCTCGGACAGCGACACCATCACCAGCTGCACGCCGGTCGGCAGCCCGATGCGCAGCAGCGTCGCGACGAGGCGCGGCGCGAGCTGCATGTGCCGCACGATCGACATGTCGAACGCGAGCGGGTTCTTCTCGAGCGCGAGCGCGACCAGCATGAACGCGATCGCAAACACGCTGGACAGGATGTTCGCGACGGCGGCGCTGACGATGCCGAGCTGCGGCAGCCCCACCCACCCGCGGATCAGCGCGGGCGTGAACACGAGGTTGAGCGCGGTGCTCACGATCAGCGCGAGAAACGGTGTGCGCGAGTCGCCGGTGCCGCGCACGAACGTCGTGTAGGCGAGGTACACGAACAGCACCGGCAGCCCGAGAAACGTCACGCGCGCGTATGCCAGCGACTGGGCGAACACGTCGGGCGGCGTGCGGATGAGCCCGAGCAGCTGGGGCCCGAAGAACCAGCCGAGCCCGCCGACGACGACACCCAACCCGATGCACAGCGTCAGCGTCGTCCCGGCGACCGCCTTGAGCCTCTCCTCGTCGCGCGCGCCGTACGCTTGTCCGATCAGCACGGTGGCGCCGCTCGCGATCCCGATGAAGAACGCGATCATGAAGAAGACGATCGGGAAGAACGCCGACGCCGCCGCGAACGCTTGCACGCCGATCAGGCGGCCGAGATAGATGCTGTTGAACGTAGCCGATGCCGACTGCAAGATGTTGCTCAGCATCACGGGCACGAGGAACACCAGCATCGCGCGCCAGATCGGGCGGGAATCGTCCAGGGCCAGCCGGCGCTGTTGCATCCCGGACGATATCGCCATCGGGGAGAGCCTCTCCCGCGCGCCGAAAGACAGCGAGCGCGGCGGGCGATTAGCTCAGTGGGAGAGCGGCTCCTTTACACGGAGATGGTCGGCGGTTCGAATCCGTCATCGCCCAGATGCGCGCTGCTTTATCACGGTAAGTCCTCAGCTTAGGGTGACTTGGAGAGTCCCGAAGCAATTCGGATGATTTGGGCGCGAAGCTGCGTGGCGCCAAGGGCTGACCCGTTCGCCGGACGGTTCGATCACGAGCGCGATCATCCGGCTGGCGAGTTGCAAAATCACGATAATTGCCAGCCGGCTCAGCCCGTCGTAAATCGGCTGGGGTTCGGCGACGGATGTTTTCAGGGTACCGGCTGATACGCAGTCGTTGAATATGTTCTAGATGGGATTACCTTACTGGAGGCCATCCGCGCGGCAGCAGACTGGACACGCCATCATTATGAACGTGGAACAGCCGGTTACGAAGCTAACTTGCCGCTGGGGCAAATTGACTGTATCGATTTGCGGATCGCCGGGTCGATGGGATCGCCCGCGGCGTGGGTGAAGATGAACCCGTAGGTCTGGGCGCCAACAATTGTCAAGTGGTAGACCTGAGAGATGACCTTACCGTTCGGTAGCGGCAGGCGCGCATCAAACGTCCAACCTGCTTGTTGGCCGTGGCACGTCAGTTCGGCGTGGGAATTGACGATCTCTCGCTCCTGCGACAGCTCGCCGATCGCGCGGTGCACCTCCGCATCAAGCGTGGTGCTGGCCGAAGCTGGATGAGTTGTCACGGAAAGATTCTCCCCATTTCCGTTAACACAAAATTTCGGTGACAGCCAAATGAAGCTGACTTCCGCTGGCGGAGCCTTCGCAACCCAGCCCTTCGGCGCGACAAAGGACGTAGGCAACGCAAGGGAAGCAGCGAGGAGCGGCGGCGAAATCGTTGTGACCATGGCGGCCGCGAATTCAACGCAGGGCTAAGAAACCCCGCGATCCAGGCCTCGTGCGTTGAGCGCGTGGAGCGAACCCGATTCGCATGTGGGGCGAGGAAGTTTGATCGCGCTCGACCGGATCCTACTGGGCTAGCGCGGCCGCTTGACGCCCTTCAACAGCTCTTCAACTGACGGCACGTGGTCGAGCGGGGATAGATCGGGCGGTTCTAACATGGACGTGTCGCCGACCATCAGCCGAAAGAATCCGTCGACAGCCCTCAGCGCCTTGCGTAAGGCGTTCATACGCCCACTATACCTCTTTGTGGAGGTCGGAGTCACGCCTGGCAGGCTGCTCGAACTAGCGAAGGGCATCCGCCATCCCGTGGCACGGCTGTCCTGATTTATTGGCTCGTCTTCGGATTACTTCGGCCGTCTCCTGAAATATTCGGTCGTCTCCGGAATTATGCGATCCGCTTCGGATTAATTCGGGCCGAGCGAGAGCCACGCGCTCAAATTCAGCAAGCCTTGCGCTAAGTGGCCAATCCACATCCCAGCCTGGGGTACCGACGTACGCGAAGCGCCTCAGCGTCATACCGGACTCGCTGAAGGCGCCTCGCGGGTCGGCTAGGCAGCTTCGTTGTCGAAATAATCGCCCGTTAGCAGCGTGCGCCCAGCTGCAATCTGGTCCGGGGATAGCCGCGAGAACTCGACATACGGATAGAACGAGAGCTCCTCGCCGAGCAGCTGCTCGAAGAAGACTTGGGCGAAGCGGGTTCAGGGCGCGTTCTTCCAGGCGGATCCGGCTTGTGGCGTGGAAACGCGCTTCGCGGCGCTATGCCGCTGACGTTTTCCGGACGTGCCGATCACCCGAACTGCGCACCTCACTGCTTCATCCTAACCCTAAGAATGCGATGAGCCGCGCCCATGCTGTAGGCTTGCGCCGCGGTGGTAAGACGATCTTGCCGTCGATTTCAACGGTGCCCGGTGGGTAGGACGAGCGACCCGTAAAGTGATCGACCAAATAGTACGCGTCGGGCCGACGTTCGCCAGCGACGGAAACGAGCGCGACAATTCCCCGCGGTCACCTTTCACAGCAGATAAGAGCTCGCCTTGCATGGATTAGGAAGAAGCCATCGAAGAGAGAGGCAACCGAGCGAATTGCCGACCCTAAACCCCCCGTATCGATAGACTTCTTTGTTGCACTGTATTGTCTGAGAATGAGTCACATGGAAACCTCCGTGTTGCGCAGGTCGCGCTTACTCCTCGCCACTTCGATAGCGTGCGTAATCAGCTTAGCTCCAGTAACGATGCCTTACCGGCCGCGTCTTCGATATGCAACCGTCGCAGTCGTGGCCGTCGCGCTGGGCGCATCGACGGTCCCAGTGGCAGCCGCGCCCGTGAAGTTGATAAATGCGTCGGAGTACGCGCTGATTTTTACGCTAACATGTGTCCATCTAAATGCCACCAGCGAGGCGCTCACGCTTCCGAGGACCGCGGTGAACACTTACAATCGCGGTAATTGCGGGCAGTATTTGCTCACGAACGTAACCAAGAGTGCTAAGGGTCCAGTCGTATTCCGGGCGATGCTCGCTGAAAATCGCCAGTATAGGATTCTATGGGACGAGGCCAAGCATCGGTGGATTGTCGAGCCAGTACGGTAGCTTGATCGTGGAGGGATGTGGTGGGCACATGGACCGTCAAAGATAACAAGGGCGTGATCACGACGGTGGCCGATGCCTACGTTCCCGATGGAAGCACCGTCGGTCTCATCCGGCGATCGACGGTACTCTCGCTGGTCGCCATGCTCGTCGCCGTGCTTATTTTCGAGATTATTCAACTACGGGCGGGCGCTTGGGCTGCCGCGGTCGCATTGTCCCTTGGATTGCTGAGCGTGGGATATGTGGTTGGCTTGCTTTTCGCGGTCCCGAAATCTGCGGGCGCCGTACCAGCTGGAATTCCGAAAGATGGAAGCGGCGGAGTTGGCGGCCCAGGCAAGACGATGCCACATCTGCTTATCGTGAATACGAACTTCGAGCAGATATCCGACTGGCTGACAAAAATCATAGTCGGTGTCGGCCTCGTCCAGTTTAGTCAAATCCTCGCCTTTGTTAACGGCGCGAGCAAACGTATCGCAGCAGGCTACGTAAATCCCCTCGTCACGCAGCAGTCCGCCGAAGTGTTGGCGATTGCGATTATCATTGCATTCCCAAGCATTGGCCTATTGCTGGGCTTCTTTACGGTTCGTCTGTACATCGCGTGGGCGATCTACGCCACGGACGCACAATCAACTGGTGCCGTGGATGGGGAAGTGGGGAATGTGCCAGGCGTGGCCCAAGATGATCCTGAGGAAAACGCTGACCAGCGGGGCGGGGCACGTGGGGGACAGCACGACGAGCACGATGTGGATCCGTAAGAGCGAGGCCATCAGCGCGAGGCCATCGCTCAGCGACGGGATTCAAGGTCAGGAGACGCCTCGCGCGCTTATGCGGCCCGCACTCTCTCGTGTCGCCGTCTTGAGAGCCGATAGGTTAAGGTGATTCGGTGACGGAGGTTTGGGTTAGCGTGATTTCACGGGTTACTGTGATAGACCAGATGCGCGCATGCGCAGAGATGCGCCGATGCTTTATCACAATAACCGCCAGGTTCGAGTGATTTCGCGCGCGTGAGGCGGTTTGAGTGATTTTGCTGCAAAGTAGCCTCGTTCAGCAGCACTCCGAGGACGTCAGGCCGCCCTGTGTCTTCCCGTTTGTTCCGATGATCGTGCCGGCGCCCGTATTCACGTTGATCTGCAAGACTTCGCCGGCGTTCGTTACGCCGTAGAGTCTGCAGCAATAGAACGCGAGCCCGTAACAGGTCGGGAAGCCGATGTTCCCGATGACCGTTGCGCTGGCTGGGTTGGGGGTATTCACCGCCACGTGCGCGAGAACGGTACCGCTGCCGCCGCTCAGCGCTGCGTAGAGATTGTCGTTGGTATCGAAATCGAGATCGCCGCTCGAGCTGTGGCCGCCGCCGAATTGGTTGACCACCGTTGCCGCGCCGGTTGCCGGATCGATGCGGTACAGATTGCCACCGGTGCCCGACGCGTAGATCGTGCCGCCGACGGAGACTGCCAACCCGTTGATGTCGTTTTGTCCGGTGTTTCCGATCACCGTCGCCGCCGCCGTTTGCGGATTGATTCGGACGAACTGCGAGAACGTTACGCCCCACATCGCAGTCCCTTGAATGGCGATGTCCGTCATGCCCGGGACGCTGATTAATCCGATCAAGCCCGCGCTGCCCGTGGCGGGATCGAGCAAGTACAGCTTGTTCTCGCCGAAGGTCATCATGTACAGACCTTTTTGCATTTCGTGCACCCCAGTTTCATCAGTTGCCGCAGCGGCCTCTAGGCTCGTTCGCGCGCGCCTGGGCAATTGGCAACCAGAGCCCATTATCTTGCTCAGCAAGGCAGGCTTCGCGACGATGTTCGCACGCGGGCGAACTGTTGTCAAGTTATATCAGACAACCGAGTGGATGCTTGACATTGGGGAGCTTGGCGCGTACGGCCACCGTTCGCCACGGGTGCCGGGCCGTTCAGTCAGCAATGTACGGAGGGCGAATCAGCGTCCCGTTGCAGGCACTTTGATGCGACCAACTCCACACGTTGCCGCCTCGGTGGGATCAGCCGTGGAATCAGATCCACGCCGCTGTTCCGAAGCCGCGGCGGCACGCCCTGAAGACGCTACTTTCGAGACTAGCGCCTCATGCGATCGAGAACGAACGTGATCGACCAAATAACAGCTGTCAAACCAGCGGTGAAAATGGCCAGCGTCCAAAACGTTGCAGCGGCCGCTTCAATGAAGCCCAAGCCCCTGAACAAAAGGGCTATGAATATCAGCGATGGCACGAACGAAGCGAGGAGTCCGATCGCGTACGTCCACGTGAATACGCCGTCGTAGATCCACGATCGAATCACCGCGAAGGGTATCCACAACAAGAATACGACAAAACCGACGGCGAGTATGAAGTTGATGAACGACCCATCCCCGTCGACGTGATACCCGCGAGGAAACTCATTAGGGAGCGCCTGGGCAAGGGTCAGCCGAGTCGAAAGATCAGGCATGACGACCTATCGTGATAGACCAGATGCGCCGCGTCAGTGGATGGCGTTGCCGTCGAACGGATGCCCGCAAACCGCGTGCATCTGTTCCAGCGACGCTCCCTTGATGCTCTGTTCGCAGTCATCGACCGCTTTACGGATCCGGCCGAGCTCGTCGAGAATTCTCTGTTTTGCCGCCTTCAGGTTCGAAATGGAATACTCGAAGTATTGAATGCGGCGGCTGTTCTCCCGTTGATCCGCATCGAGCTTCTTGACGCGTTTGAAAACGTCGTCTTTGCGAACGGTCCACGCCGCAACGTCGGCCTTGAGGTTGCTCTGCTCCGTGTCGAGCTGCGCTTTTTCGGCGTTGCACGAAGATACGAGCCCGGCATCCGTGCTTGCGCTCGGACACCGAGAATTATGGGCCTCGACCTTTGCTCCATACGCCGTGTCGCGGCCGCTCAGGTCTTTGAAATCGGTCTTGAGAACGTTCGCATCGCTCTCGATGCGCGTCGCGGTCACCTCGAGGTCGGTCTTCGTGGCCTTCTCGACGGCTAAGTTATTGCCGAACGCCTCGAGCTGTGAAATCGTGCTTTTCAGCGCGCCGGCCAAATAGGCAGTTCGCTGATCTCTCTGCTGGGCGACTTCGCTCGCCGCCGCAAGGGTCGCGGTCCCCAGCGTGCACAGAAGAACGAGTGTGGGAACGAGCTTCATGGTTGTCTTACCCATCATAGTGAGCGTCATATGAGTGTACTCCTTTGGCGCCGGTGCGCAAGACCACGGGCCGAACGGCGTGTTCAACGCCATCTCTACAATCGTTGAGACGCTCCTGAGACGGTGACGGCCTACCTTGGGCGGCGGGGTGCCTCGCATCACGCCAGCTTAGGGAGGGTCACCGTGGCCACAGCCGTCCGTTCGTACATCGACTGCCGCGAGTTTCCGAGCGAGAAGAACTGCTCGCTCAAGATCTCCGGAACGTCCGACGAGGTGCTGCTCGCGGCAACGCAGCACGCCGTCACCAGCCACGGGCACAAGGACGGCCCGGAACTGCGCGAGCAGATCAAGTCCGGGCTGCGGGAGGAGCGCGCGTGACGACCGCAACCGCACCGGCGGCGGTGCCCGCGCCGATCGACGAGGCCAAGCTCAACGCGTTCGTCGGCAAGATGGTCGGCGAGGTCGGGGCGGCGCTCACCGGCGCGCTCGTGATCATCGGCGACCGCCTCGGCCTTTACCGCGCGCTCGCCGAAGCGGGCCCGCTCACGTCGAAAGAGCTCGCCGAAAAAACCGGCACGCACGAGCGGTACGTGCGCGAGTGGCTTGCGAACCAAGCCGCGAGCGGCTATCTCGAATACGACCCGTCGACCGAGAAGTTCACGTTACCGCCCGAGCACCAGCCCGTGCTCGCGGACGAGTCGAGCCCGGTGCTGCTGTGCGGGCTGTATCACATCGCGCAGACGCTCTATGCCGACGAGCCGAAGATCAGCGAGTCGTTCAAGACCGGCCGCGGCTTCGGCTGGCACGAGCACGACCAGCGGCTGTTCGGCGCGACGGAACGCTTCTTCCGACCGGGCTACAACGCGAACCTCGTGCCGTCATGGATCCCGGCGCTCGACGGCGTCGAGGCAAAGCTCAAAGCCGGTGCTAAAGTCGCGGACGTCGGCTGCGGGCTGGGCACGTCGACGATCGTGATGGCGCAGGCGTATCCGAAATCGACGTTCGTCGGCTACGACTATCACGACGGCTCGATCGCCGCGGCGCGCCGCGCCGCCGAAAAAGCTGGCTTGAGCGACCGCGTACGTTTCGAAGTCGCGTCGGCGCAGGCGTTTCCGGGCAGCGGCTACGACTTCATCGCGTGCTTCGACTGCGTGCACGACATGGGCGATCCGGTCGGCGCGGCCAAGCACATGCGCGAGGCGCTCGCGCCGGACGGCACGTTCATGATGGTCGAGCCGTTCGCGAACGACAAGCTCGAGGACAACCTCAACCCGGTCGGCCGCGTGTTCTACGCGGCATCGACGATCCTGTGCACGCCCGCGGCGCTGTCGCAGGAGCCGGGCCTCGCGCTCGGCGCGCAATCCGGTGAGGCACGCATGCGTGCGATCTTCACCGAGGCGGGGTTCACACGGTTCCGCCGCGCAACGGAGACGCCGTTCAACCTCGTGTTCGAGGCGCGCCCCTAAGACGGAACCGACAGCGCTTCCGCGACCGCCCGGTTGAACGGAAGCGCGAGATACGCCGCCCGCGTGGCCGCATCGTCGATGACGGCTGCGCGGGCTTGCATCACCGAATGCGCTTGGCGCAGCAGCTTGCGCGCCGCGTCGTCGCGGTCGCTCGCGAGCGCGACCTGCGCGGCGGTCCACAGCCATTCCGTCGGCTGCGGCGCGAGCTTGGGGTTCGCGTCGTAGAGCGCCAGCAGCTCGTCGGCCGCGTGCCGCGCGCCGTCCTCGTCGCCCGCGCGCACGGAGGCCAGCGCAAGCGCGCACAGGTTGTCGCCCAGCCGCGGCGTCGCCCCCGCGGCCCGGCGGAGGTCGACCGCGCGCACGAGGTGTGCGATCGCGGCAGCGTTGTCGCCGAGCGCGCATTCCGCCGCACCCAGCGTGCCGAGCGCGGCCGACTCCAAGTGCTGCGACTTGATGTCGCGTGCGAGCACGAGCGCCGCTTCCGCACTCGCCTTCGCCGCAGCGAACTCGCCGCGCAGCCGGTAGCAATAGCTGGCATTGATCCGCTCGACGCACGCCACGAACGGGAACCCGATCTCTTCTGCGATCTCTCTCGCTCGCGCGTAGAACTCGAGCGCGCGGTCGAGCAGCCCCAGCTCGGTATGAAACAATCCGAAGTCGACGAAGATGCTCGCCAGCCCCACCCGGTGTCCGATACGCTCGTAGAACTCGAGCGCGCGCAGGTAGAACGACTCCGCGTCGCCGACCCGGAACGTGTAGACGAGGCCGTTCGCGATCGTGTGCAGCGCCAGCGCCTCCCCCTCGCGGTCGCCGATCGCGCGGCTCACGTCGTGCGCTTCGTCCGCGAACCGGGACATGGACGCGTAGTCCTGCTGCGCGAGGGCGGCGCGCGAGAACGCGATGAGCATGCGCACCAGTGCGGCCTGGTCGCCGCCGGCCTGCACCGCTTCGCGCAAGTCGTCGAGCGCCTCGTACGCTTCGTCGAGCCGGCCTTCGTAGATGTACGTGTCGGCGAACGCGAGGCGCGCGTTGGCGTGCGCGCCCCGGTCGCCCATGCGTTCCATGAGCACGCTCAGCGCGCCGAACGCGTCGCGCGCGGCTTCAAAGTCGTTGACTCCCCGGCGGTAGCGCGCCTCGCCTTCGTAGTACGCCGCCTGCCAGCGGATTGCACCGGAACCGCGCGCACGCCGTCCGAGCAGCCGGACCAGCACGCGCTCGCGGCGGCGGTCGCCGGTCACGTTCGCGAGCGCGATCCGCCGCTCGAGCACCACGCACGCCGCATCCTCGTCGTCGATCGAGCGTGCGAGGTGTGTCAGCTCGCCCATGATCTCCGCTTGCAGCGCACGATCGCCCGCGGCCGCCGCGATGCGCTCGCGCAGCAACAGCGCGTCGAAGCGCACGCGGCGCGACGTGCTCAGCTCCAGCACGCGCACGAGATTGCGAGCAGCGTCGTCGTTGCCGTACACGTCGAGCGCGCGGCGTGCCGCCGTGAGATACCGCTCCGCCGCGAGCTCCGGCTCGCCGCCGCGGTCCCAGTGCAGCGCCAGCTCTGCCGCGACCTCGTCGCCGCGGTCGGCGTAGAGCTCGCTCATCACGTGCGCGACGCGGCGGTGACGGCGCGCGCGCGCTGCCGGCGCGACGCCGTCGTACACCATCGCTTGAATCAAGTGGTGGCCGAACGCGTAGTCGAACCCGGCGCCGGTGCTCTGCTCGCCGACGATGCGCCGGTCGGTGAGCTCGCCGAGCGCGTCCAGCACCGTGGCTTCGAGCCAGCCCGTCGTCTCGCGCAGCAGCTCGACGTCGAAGCCGCGTCCGATGACCGCGGCGACTTCCGCCAGCGTCTTCGCGCTCTCGCCCAGGCGCGCGAGCCGCGCCGCGAGCACGTCGCGCACGGCGGGCGGAACGTGCGCCGCGAGCTGCTCGGCCGGCGGTGCGCCGTCGCGCAGCCGGCCGGTCTCGCCGAGATCGCGCAACGTCTCTTCGAGGAAGAACGGGTTGCCGTCGCTGCGTTCGTGGAGCGCACGCGCGAACGCCGCCGGATCGTCGAACCGCCCGAGCGCGCGCACGAGCTCTTCGACTTCGTCGCGGCCGAGGCGCGACAGCGCGACGTGCGACGCGCTCGCATCGCGCTCCAGCCGCCGGCGCATCGCGCGCAACGGGTGGCTCAACGCGAGCTCGTCCTCGCGGTACGTCGCGACGAGCAGGACGCGGCTGTGCGGCGCGCCGCGCGCGAGGTGCTCGAGCAGACCCAGCGTTGCGGCGCCCGCCCACTGCACGTCTTCGACGACGAGCACGACGGGGCGCCGCGTCGCGATCGCCTCCCACACGCTGCTGCACGCTTCGAACAGCCGGATGCGCTCGCGGGCGGGATCGACCGGCGGCAGCGGCGGCAGACCGGGCGCGTGCTCGGCGATCGACGGCGCGAGCGCCGCGATCGCGCTCAGCCACAGCGGGTCCACGAACACCGTCGCCGCGAGCGGCGCGACCACGCGCAGCAGCGTCACGAACGGCTGGTACGGCATCGTCTCCGGCAGCGTCGTCCCTGCGGCGTAGACTTGCGCGCCGTGCGCCTCGCACTGCGCGGCGAACTCGCGCACCAGCCGCGTCTTTCCGATGCCGGCCTCCCCGCCGACCAGCACGAGGCCGCCGTGTCCCGCGACCGCCGCGTCCCAGCGCTCGCGTAGCGCGGCCAGCTCCGTGCCGCGGCCGACGAACGGCAGCGACGTGAACGTCGTGTCCCCGCGTCCGTCGCGTGGGGCGTCGAGTTGCGGTTTCCGTGCGGGCGCTTCGGCGGCCGGCGCCGCGTCGTGCGCGATCGACGCGTACACCGCGAGCGTCTCCGCCATCGGCTCGGTGCCGAGCTCGTCGCGCAGCGCGCGCGCGAACCGCTCGTATTCTTGCAGCGCGCCCGCGCGGTCGCCGGCTTCGTGACGCAGGCGGATCAGCGTGCGCAGCACGTCCTCGCGCCACGGGTCGTCGGCGAGCAGCCGCTGCGCGGCGGCGATCGCCGGCGCGTAGTCGCGCGCGGCGCGCAGGCTCGCGACGAGCGCGTCGAGCGCTCCGCGGTAGAGCGCCGTGAACCGCTCGCGCTCGGGCTCGAGCCATTCTTCGTCGACGTCCGCGAGCAGCGCGCCCGCGTACAACGCGACCGCGTCGGCGAGCCGTTGCGGAATCGCGACGAGACGCTCGAACTCCGCGACATCGAGCCACAGATCGCAAGCGGGATTCCAGCGCAGCTCGCCCGCGGCCGCAAGCACCCACGGCCGGCCTTCGGCCGCGGGCGGCAGCAGCGCGTGCAGGTAGTTGAGATGACGCCGCAAGTTCGCGCGCGACTCGTCTTCGGCGTCGTCGGGCCACAGCGCGTTCGCGACGGTGCGGCGTGCGACGGGCGCAGCACGGTGGAGCAGCAAATAGCCCAGCAGCGGCACGACCTTCGGCCGGCCGCCCGCGGAGAGCGCGACGTCGTCGAGCGACAACCGCGGCCGCCCGAACAGGTGGACCCGCAGCACGAATCCCGGATTGCGCCGCCGCGAGCGGCTTCCCTGGCAGACCACGAGAAAGCCGCGCGACGGCGATCAGAACGACGCGAACGGATCTTCCGCGAAAGATTGGCGCCGTCGACTTCAAAACGGTTGGCGTCGCTCATGTGCGTCAGGCTCAATCCGGTGTCGTGCAGAATCGAAGCGACGTAGACCGCTTCGACGTCGTGATCGACATGGGTCGCCCGGCCGATGAGCTCGGCAAAGAGAAACGTACGTAGTGAATGGTTGAAAAATCTCCGCGGGCAGGGACGATCGACCCTCCGCGGTGGCTCCGCGCGCGAGCGGCGAGTCCGGAATATCGACGCCGGCGATGGTGCGCGCGGGCGGAATCGCGATCGCGGCGTTCGAGACTACGGCGGCGATCGCGGACATGCGGTTCAAGAAGTCCGATCGGTCCATCCGGTCAGTGTACCATCGGTGTTGCGCCGGTCGGGGGCGCGCGGTACCACGAAACTGCCGCGTAACCGTCCACCTCACCTGGCGACGTGGTACGATGGGTGATGTGGAGAGCGTCGTTCGCGCACCGCAGCCGCCGCGCGCGCTGACGCCGCCCGCGCGAGCGCCGCTCCTCCATGGAGCCGACGCAGCGCGCGCGCTCGACGTTGCGGAGCGGATCTACGCTTCAGCGCAGCCTCGGCTCGCCGGCGCCGTCGGACCGCCGGAGTCGATCGGCCGCTACGGTGGTGCCGCGCTCGTGGCGGAAGCCCTCGCTCGCGCCGGCCGCTGCAGCGACGACTCCGTGCGCCTCGCGCTGCGCGCGGCGCTCGTCTTCGCGCCGGACCGGCTCGGCCTGTTCGACGGCGCCGGCGGGTTGGCAATGGCGCTTGATGCCGTCGATCGAGAGCACGCCTCGCTCCCAGCCGTGCGTGCGAAGCTGCGCGACGCGCTCACCGCGTCGCTGCGCGACCTGACGCCGGGTGATCCCGCGCAGGCGTGGTCGTTCGACCTCGTCGGTGGCCCCGCGGGCCGCGCGATCGCGCTCGCGCACGGCGTTCCCGGCGTGCTCGCCGCGCTGAACCTCGCGGCGCCCGGCGAGCGTGAGCTTGCACGGCGCTACGTCGATCTGCTGCTGCGGTGCGCGCACGTGGTCGACGGCGCGCTTCGCTGGGGCGCGGTGTGGCGCCGCCGGAAGCGCCCGCCGGCGCGGCGCGCATGGTGTTATCAGACCGCGGGCGTCGCCGCCGTCCTCGCCGACCGCGCGCGCATCGACGGCGACGCCGCGCTGCACGCGCTCGCAGCGAACGCTCTCGCCGCGGTCCTCGACGACCCGGAGTCGGAGGAAACCTGGTGGGACGCCGCGCTGTGCCACGGTCGCGGCGGCGTCGCGTCGATCGTGTGGCGCTTCGCGGACGAAGCGCGGCTGGTGCGTCACGCGGAACGGCTCGCGCGCGACGTGCTCGAGGAATTCGACGAGCGCATCCCGCTCGGCTACCGCACCGGGAGCGCGCGCGAAACGCGCTCGCACGAGCGCGTGCAGTTCCTCGATGCCGCCCTCGGTATTGCGCAATTTTTGGTCGACGCCGCAACCGCGCAAGCGCGGCGCTGGCTTCCGCTGTTCGGGCTCGTGCCCGACTGATCCACCATTCCACAAGAGTCAGGAGAGAACTACGATGAACGAACGACAATTCGACGACCTCGAGCTGCGCGAGGAACCGCCACACGGCGACACCGACCGCAGCACCGCGGGAGCCTCCAAAGTAGGCTGCACGCAGTACACGTTCGGCTGCACGCCTCCGCTCACCGGCGGCTGCTGCGTCTGAGCGCGGCCTGATACGGCGGCGGCGGTGCTGCGCGCTCGACCACGCAGCACCGCCGAGCCCGGAGGATGGAGCGCGGAGCGTGCCCGAAGCAAGCTCGGCATGGCCGATGCGATCGTCGTCGAGCGGCTCGTCAAGCGCTACGGAACGCTTACCGCCGTCGACGCGCTCAGCTTCGCCGTGCCGCACGGTACGATCTTCGGGCTGCTCGGACGCAACGGGGCCGGCAAGACCACGACGCTGGAGTGCTGCATCGGTCTGAACCAGCCGACGTCGGGCGCGGTGCGCGTGCTCGACCTCGATCCCACGCAGCCGCGCGAGCTCGCGCGGCTGCGCCCCCGCATCGGCGTGCAGCTGCAGGCAACGTCGCTGCCGGAGAAGGCTAACGTGCGCGAGGTGCTCGAGCTGTATGCTGCCTACTACGGCATCGCGCCGCGCGCGGCGGAGATGGCCGCGCGCGTGGGGCTCGACGACAAGCTCGACCGCCAGATCGCCCAGATGTCCGGCGGCGAGCAGCAGCGCCTCGCGCTCGCGCTGGCGCTGCAGCACGATCCCGAGGTACTTTTCTTGGACGAGCCGACCGCCGGCATGGACGCGTTCGGGCGGCGCATTCTATGGACGGAGGTCGAGCGGCTGCGCGCCGCCGGCAAGACGATCGTACTCACCACGCACTACATCGAAGAAGCCGAGCGGTTGTGCGACCGCATCTGCATGATCCAGCGCGGCGCAATCGTCGCCGACGGGACGCCGGCCGATCTCGTCGCGCGCTACGGCGGCGACGCCACCGTCACCATCGCAGCCGACGGCTTCACACCCGGCGCGGACCTGCAGCACCTCGGGACGTGGACGAAGGCGGGCGCGCAGTGGAAGCTCGCGACGCGCGGCGAGCCCGGCCTCGCGCTGGCCGCCGTCGTCACGGACGCGAACACCGCCGGCGCAAAGATCACGTCGCTGGACATGCACCGGCCGACGCTGGAAGACGCGTTCATCGCCATCACCGGCGAGACGATCGAGGAAACGGGCTGATGTTGCGGATGTTCCTGGTGCAGACGAAGATGAACTTCGTGTGGTACTTCCGGCGCGACGGCGAGATGATGTTCTGGACGCTCGCAATGCCGGTGTTCTTCCTCGTGCTGTTCTCGTTCGCGTTCTCGACCGGGCCGAACTCCGGTTCGTCGGCGTTTCTGGTGCCGGGCATCATCGGCGCGCAGGTGCTGAGCTCGGGATTTTGGGGCGTCGGCGTGATGCTCGCGACGTTCCGCGAGAAGCATCTGCTGCGGCGCGTCTACCTCACGCCGATGCCGCCCGCGGTGTTTTTCGCGTCACTCGTGGTCTACCGCGTCGCGCTGCTCGTGGCGCAGGCGACGATCCTCGTCACGGTCGGGGCGCTGGTCTTCCACGTGCACATCGTCGGAAACCCGCTGGAGATCGTGGCGATCCTGCTGCTCGGCACGGCGACGTTCGTGTCGCTCGGCACGATCATCGGCGCGCTTGCGCGCACGACGGAGAGCGCGAACAACATCGCGTCGGTGCTCACGGTGCCGCTCGCGTTTTTGTCCGATGCCTACGTCCCGATCGACCGATTCCCGCACGCGGTGAGCTCCGCGCTGCGCCTACTGCCGTCGACGCAGTTCATCGACACGTTCCGCGACGTGTCGGTCTACGGGCAATCGCTCGCGCACTACGGCGCGTGGATCGCGCTGCTCGTGCTGTGGACCGTCGTGGGGACGGCGATCAGCGCGCGCACGTTCCGCTGGGTGTAGTGGCTGCGGCGACATCCGGCATCGGTCGTACGGCGGAGGTCGTCGTCGTGGGCGGCGGCGTCATCGGCGCGAGCGTCGCGTACCATCTTTGCGCGCGCGGCGTGCGCGACGTCGTCGTGCTCGACGCCGCGGCACGTCCCGGCGCAGGCAGCACCGGGCGCGCGACCGGCGGCTTTCGCGTGCAGTTCGCGACGGCGATCAGCGTGCGGCTCTCGCTGCTCGCGCGCGAAAAGCTGCGGCGCTTCGCCGAGGATACCGGCGGCGACTGCGGTTACCACGCGGCCGGCTATCTGTGGCTCGCGTCGGACGAGGCGGAGCTCGAGGCGTTGCGCGCAGCGCTGGACGTGCAGCGCGCGAACGGTGCCGACGATGCCGTCGAAGTCGATCGCGACACGATCGCGCGGGTGAATCCCGTGCTGCGCCGCGACGGTGTCGCGGGCGGGACGTACTGCCCAAGCGACGGCTTCATCCGCCCGCTGGGGATCCTCGACGGCTACCGGCGCGCGGCCGAACGCTTCGGCGTGCGCTTCGTGTGGGACGCGCGCGTCACGGGCATCGAACGCGGCCGCGACGAGCGTATCGCTGCAGTGCGCACGTCGCGCGGCGTCATCGCAGCCGGCGCCGTCGTGAACGCCGCCGGCGCGTGGGCTGGCGCCGTCGCGCGGCTCGCGGGCGTCGAGCTGCCCGTCACGCCGCTGCGCCGCCAAGTCGCGGCCACCGTACTGACGGACGTACTGTCCGCGACGATGCCGATGACGATCTTCGCGCGCGACGGCTTCCACCTGCGCGTGCGCGACGGCCGCGTGCTCCTGCTGTTGCCGACGGCGGGCGCCGCCAATCCGTTCGACGTCGCCGTCGAGCCTGCGTGGATCGACATCGTCGAGCATCTAGCGCACGAGCGCGTGCCGTGTCTTCGCGACGTCGCGATCGATCGCGCTGCGTGCTGGGCGGGCTTGTACGAGATGTCGCCCGACGGTCACGCGATCGTCGGCCGTGCGCCGGGCGTGCCGAACTTGTACTTCGCGAACGGCGCGTCGGGCCACGGCGTGATGCACGCGCCCGCGCTCGGGGCGCTCGTCGCCGAGATCGTGGTCGACGGCGCCGCGACATCGCTCGACGTCACGGCGCTGCGTCCCGAACGCTTCGCGAGCGCGCAAGCGCACGGCGCTCGCGAGCTGCTGTAAGCGCCGCGCGCGCCCGCGCGTTACGGCTTCGTGGGTGCCGTGCCGCCGCCGCTCGTGCCGCTTCCGGTGGTCGTCGTGTTGGTGGTCGTCTGACCGTTCGTGGTGGTTTGCGTCCCGGTCGTCCCGGTCGCGGACTTGTTGTTCCACGGCTGCCACACGAACAGGCCGATCACGACGACGGCGATGACGATGACGGCGATGATGATGGGCGTGTTGTTGCCCGCGGTGACGGTGGTGTCTCGTTCGATCATGGTGTTCGCTTACCCGGCGAACCGCGCGAACTATCAAGCGAGCATGCGCGCGCCGCGTTCGGTCAGCGCGGCGCCATGCGGATCGCACCGTCCAGCCGTACGCTCTCCCCGTTGAAATAGCCGTTCGAGATCATCTCGAGCGCGAGCGACGCGTACTCGGCCGGGCTGCCGAGCCGCTTGGGAAACGGAATCGACGCGGCGAGGCTTTGCTTCACGTCGTCCGGTAGCGCGCCCAGCAGCGGCGTGTCGAAGATCCCCGGCAGGATCGTGTTGACGCGAATGCCCTCGTTCATGAGATCGCGCGCGATCGCGAGCGTCATCCCGACGATCGCCGCTTTGGACGCGGTGTACGCTGCCTGTCCGATCTGGCCGTCGACCGCCGCGACCGAGGCGGTGTTGACGATCGCGCCGCGCTCGCCGTGCGCGTCGATCGGCTCGAGCGCGAGCATCCCGGCGGCCGACTTCGCGATGCAGCGAAACGTGCCGATCGTGTTGATCTGGATGATGCGCTCGAACTGATCGATCGGAAAATGCTGGATCGCGCCCGTCTTCTTGTCGCGCGACGCGGTCTTGAATGCGTTGCCCGTGCCGGCGCAGTTCACCAGAACGCGTTCCTGACCGTTCGCGGCGCGCGCCTGCGCGAACCCTGCGTCGACCTGCGCGTCGGACGTGACGTCGACGGCGCAGAACGTGCCGCCGAGCTCGCGCGCGAGGGCCTCGCCGCTCGCCGCGTTGAGATCGAACAGCGCGACCTTGACGCCGCGCGCCGCGAGCGCGCGCGCGGTCGCGGCGCCGAGTCCGGATGCGCCGCCCGTGACGACGGCAGCGACGCTCGCGTCGAGCTTCACGACGCGAGCCGCTCCACGATCGTGACGTTGGCGAGCCCGCCGCCCTCGCACATCGTCTGCAAGCCGTAGCGACCGCCGCGCCGCCGCAGCGCGTGCAGCAACGTGGTCATCAGCTTCGTTCCCGAGCTTCCCAGCGGGTGGCCGAGCGCGATCGCGCCGCCGTGCACGTTGAGCTTGGCGGGATCGGCGCCCGTCGTTTGCAGCCACGCCAGCGGCACCGGCGCGAACGCCTCGTTCACCTCGAAGGCATCCACGTCGTCGACCGTGAGCCCGGCTTTTTTGAGCGCACGCTGCGTTGCCGGGATCGGCGCTTCGAGCATGATCACGGGATCGTGCCCGAGCACGCTCATGTGCACGATGCGCGCGAGCGGCTGCGCGCCGAGCTTCGCAAGCCCGCGCTCGTTGGCGATGAGAACCGCCGACGCGCCGTCGCAGATTTGGCTCGAGCTCGCGGCGGTGACGCGGCCTTCCGGGTGCAGCAGCTTCACCGACCGGATCGCTTCCAGCGTCGCGTCGAAGCGAATCCCTTCGTCGATCGCGTGCGAGACGATCTGCCCGTCGCCGAAATGCACCTCGAGCGGCACGATCTCGTCGTCGAAATATCCCGCGTTCGTCGCCGCGATCGCCTTGCGGTGGCTGTCGTAACTGTATTCGTCGAGCTGGTCGCGTGAGAGGTCGTACTTGCGCGCCATCATCTCGGCGCCGGTGAACTGGCTGAACTCGACGTCCGGATAGCGGTCCTCCATCGCCGGGCTCATGTAGGTGCCCATCCCGTGTTGCGCCGGGAACGCGGTCGACGAGCTGATCGGCACGCGCGTCATGCTCTCGACGCCGCCCGCGATGACGACGTCCATCGTGCCCGACATCACCGCTTGCGCGGCGAAGTGCAGCGCCTGCTGCGACGAGCCGCACTGGCGGTCGATCGTCGTCGCCGGCACGCTCTCGGGCAGCGTCGAGGCGAGCACGGCGTTGCGCGCGACGTTCATCGCCTGCTGCCCGATCTGCACGACGCAGCCGAGGATGACGTCGTCGACCGCCGCGGGGTCGGCGCCGGCGCGCGCGACGACCGCGTCGAGGACTTGCGCGGCCAGGTCGGCCGGGTGCCAGCCTGCGAGCTTGCCGCCTTTGCGGCCGCCGGCGGTTCGCACGGCTGCGACGATATATGCTTCGGGCATGCGCTAGTCTACCGCGACCGGGCGCGCGGACCTGCGGTGCCGAACCGCGCCGCATGGAGGCGTTCGTGAAGCCGCAGGTCGGCGCCGGGGCCCGCGCGCTGGCCGCGCGCTGGTATCACGCGCCGGAGGTGTTCGCGCGAGAACAGGAGCGGATCTTTGCCCGCGACTGGATCTGCGCCGGGCGAATCGAGCAGCTCGAACGCGCGGGCGATTTCGTGGTGGCGGAGATCGCGGGCGAGAGCATCATCGTCACGCGCGCGGCCGACGAGCGGCTGCGCGCGTTCTACAACGTGTGCCGCCATCGCGGAACACGCTTGTGCACGCAGGCGTCGGGCCATTTCGCCGGCTCGATCCAGTGCCCGTACCACGCCTGGACGTACGCGCTCGACGGCACGCTGATCGCCGCCCGCACGATGGCGGACGTCCCGGATTTCGAACGTGCCGAGCATCCGCTGCAACAAGCGAACGTCGCGCTCTTCGAGGGGTTCGTGTTCGTCTCGCTCGCGCCACAACCGGAGCCGTTCGCGCAGGCGTTCGCGCCGCTCGCCGGGCGGTTCGCGCGCTGGCATATCGGCGAGCTCGGCGCCGCGCGCACGATCGCGTACGACCTCGCGTGCAATTGGAAACTGGTGTTTCAGAACTACTCGGAGTGCTATCATTGCCCGCTGGTCCACCCGCAGCTCGACAAGCTGTCCCCGTCCGACAGCGGCCGCAACGATCTGTGCGAGGGCCCGTTTCTGGGCGGCTACTCGGAGCTGCGCCGGCACGGCGCCAGCCTCACGACCACGGGCACCACGGCGCGTGCGCCGCTCGGCGACGTCGACGGCGACGATCTCGACCGCGTGTACTACTACACGATCTTTCCGTCGCTGCTGCTGAGCCTGCACCGCGACTACGTGATGGCGCACTACGTGCAGCCCGTCGCGCCGGATCGCACGCGCGTCACGTGCACGTGGCTCTTCGACGCGGCCGCGATCGCCGCGCCTGGGTTCGATCCCAGCGACGCGGTCGATTTCTGGGACGTCACCAACCGCCAGGACTGGGCGATCAACGAGCTCACGCAGCTCGGCACGGGCTCGCGCGCGTACGTGCCGGGTCCGTACGCAAACGCCGAAGGCCTGCTGGCGGCGTTCGACCGTCACTATCAGCGGCAGGTGCGCTAGGCGCCGCCTGCGCCGAGCGCGAGCACGGCGAACGTCGCGAGCCAATGCTCGCCGGCGTAGTCCGTCGCGAGGTGCGGCAAGCTCGCGCGCACGTGCGCGTCCGCGGCGGCAAGCATCGGCGAACGCCGTGCGTCGTCCACGTCGAGCGCGCGCGCGATCGAGCGAAAACACCACGCGCGGCTCAAGTTGAGGCCGTCGAGATGTGCGATGCGTCCGTCGGTGCGGTCGCTCACGGTGACGGGTTCGAACAGCGACGCCGGCTCGCGCTGCTCCAGGCGCGGAAGAAATCGCCGCAGCCACGCCGCATACTCGGGCGCGCGCAGCACGCGCCGCATGCACTCCGCCTCGACCAGCGCCGGCGAAAGAAAGTCCTCGCCGCCTGGTTCCCACGCTTGGCAGTCGGCGTCGTTCGCGAACCACGCGCGCGCTTTGTCGCGTGCGACCCCGAACAGCGAATCGTCGCGGCACAGCGTCGCGTACTCCAGCGCGAGCGCGAGCGCGAACGCGCTGTTGGCGTGCGTGCCGGCGCGCACCGGATACGTCGCATACGGCAAATACCGCCGAAATCGCTGCGCGAAGGCGCGCGCCAGCGGCGCGAGCGTCTGCGCGCGGCGGCGGCCGTCGTCGTCGGCGTGCCGCGTCAGCTCGGCCTGCAGCATCAACAGCCATGCCCACCCGTACGGCCGTTCGAACGTACCGCGCCCCGGCTGCTCGAGATACGCCAGCTCGCCGGCGACGTTCTCTGGCGTGAGCTGCGCGTCGAGCAGGGCGCGGATGCGCGCGGCTTCCGGCAGCGCCGGAAACGTGCGCAGGAGCGTGCACAGCAGCCAGTAGCCGTGCACGCACGAATGCCAGTCGAAGCTGCCGTAGAAGATCGGGTGGAGCGCGCGCGGGCTTTGCAGGTCGCCGGCCCCGCGCAGCACGTGGTCGAGCTTGTTCGGGTACTCACGCGTCACGTGTCCGAGCGCGAGCGCGGCGAAGCGCGCCGCGAGCCCGGCGGTCAGATCGACCATACGTACGCGTTCCACCACGGCGCCGCGACGGGCGCGGGATCGTAGCCGTGCAGGTCGTCGTTGAACACCGAGACGCGGCGCTGCCGGAACAGCGGGATGAACGGGACGGTGTCGTGCACGCGCCGGCCGATCGCACGATAGATCGCCGCGCGCCTGCGCGGATCGTCCGTGGCGAGGCCGGCGCGTTCGAGTGCGTCGATGGCCGGATCGCACGTGCGCGACTCGTTCTCGCCTTTGGGCGCGAAGTTCGCACACGTCAGCGTGCTCGTGCTGTCCGGATCGTACGGCAGGGTGTTCGCGAACACCGCGAGATCGAACCGGCCGTTCACGATCGGCCCGTCGAACGCGAAGATTCCCTTGTACGGATACGGTTTGATCGTCACGCCGATCCCCACCGCGCGCAGCATCTGCTGGATCTGCACGGCGTACGCCGGTGCTTGTCCCGCGGGGTCGATGACCATCACGAGGTCCAGCCGCGTGCCGTCCTTCGCGCGCACGCCGTCGGCGCCGGCGTGCCAGCCGGCGCGCTCGAGCATGGCGCGGGCGGCAGCCGGATCGTGCGGGTAGGCGGGATTGTTCGCAAAGCCGATCGACGCCGGCGGGACGATGTCGTGCGCGGGGAGCGCGGTGCGGAACGTGAGCTTGTCGATGAGCACGGAGTAGTCGATCGTGCGGGCGATCGCCCGGCGCACATCGGCATCGCGCAGCGCCGGCCGCGCGTCGTCGAGCATGAGGACGCGCTGCGAGTTCCAATCGGTGAGGGTGGCTCGGAAGCCGGGTGTCGCGCGAAAGCGGTCGTACAGCAGCGGGTCGGACGACACCGGCATGTCGACCTCGTGCGTGCGCAGCGCCGTTGCGATCGTGTTCATGTCGGGCAGGATCGAGAGCTCGATGCGTTCCAGCTTTGGACGGCCCTTGAAGTACTGCTCGTTCGCCGCGAGCGTGATGCGCCGCCCGCGGTCCCACGCCACGAAGCGAAACGGCCCCGTTCCGACGGGCTTCGCGTTGAACGGCACGTCGTTGATCTCCGGCGCATCGCGCAGCAGGTGCTCGGGGACGACGGGCTTCGCGCCTTCCTGCAGCGTGGTGAAGAACTGCGTCACGAAGGGCGGATCGCGCCGCTTCAAGTGGACGACGACGGTGCGGTCGTCGGGCGTCTCGATCCGCGCGACTTGGTCGTAGCCCTCGCGGTGCAGCACGTTGTTGCGCGGGCTCACGATCGCGCGCCACGAGAACGCGACGTCGCGCGACGTCAGCGGAACGCCGTCGTGCCAGCGCACGCCCCGTCGCAGGTGGTACGTGTACGTCTTGCCGTCGCGCGAGATGCCGCCGTTCGCGAGCGACGGCACCTCGGTCGCGAGATCGCCGGCCGGCGTGCCGTGCGCGTCCGCAATCACCAGGTACGAGAAGATCAGCGACGACAGATCGTAGCTGAGGTCCATCGTCGACAGCAGCGGGTTGAGGCTGTCGGGGTCGGCGACGTCGGCCAGCCGCAGCACGCCGGGCTTCGTCCAGGGGTGGCGCGCGCCGGTAGCACCGGAACCGCTCGCGCTCGAGCCGGCGTGCGCGCACGCGGTCAGCAGTGCGAGCGCCGCGCCCGTCGCGAGCGTGATGCCGATGCCGCGATGGTTCAAGAAACGGGCTCCTAGCTCGTCGGGAGCGGCATCTCCATCCAGTGCCCGAACGCGTCTTCGATCGCCGACGACACGCCGGCGCGGTAGTTTGCGCCGTTGTGCAGGTGCTCTCCGACGAGGTCTTGCGACGCGATCACTTTGCCGGTGCAATCGATCGTCGTCAGCATCACCTCGGCGTGCGTGCGGAGCCCGGCGAACCGCATCGTCTGCTCCCAGCGCAGCGTCCCCATCGCCAGCATGGACGCGCCGTAGCGCACGCACATCGCGGGCGCGTCCTTGGTCGCGACGAGGTGGTCGGCGGGTTCGGTCACGACTGCGGCCACGCCGCGCTTTATGAACCGCTGGCGCGTTTCTTCGGTCGCGAAGTCCAGGCTCGGATCGGCTTGGCTGCCGACCTGCGTGAACGGGATGACCGCGACTTTCTTTGCGGCCGGAGCGGCGGCCGGCGGTGCGGGTGCGGGTGATGCGACGGGTGCCGCAACTGCGGCCTCGGCCGGACGCGCGCCGTACGCGTCCAGCGCGCGCCCGATCGCCTGATTGATCCCGTCGGCGACCGCCGCCTGAACGTTCGCGTTGTAGTAATCCTTGTCGCCGAACGTCACGAACGACCACGCGAGCGTTCGGTCGCAACGTAGCCGCGCGAGCCGCAGCTCGACGTGCGTCGCGAAAAACTTGGTCGTCACGAGAATGTAGTCCCGCTTGCGTTCGCCTTGCTCGGTGCGCATCGTCGGCACGAGGATGGCGGTCGCGCCCGTTTGCGCGCAGATCTGCGCGGCGTTCGCGACGGCGCCGAGGCGATCGGTCGGCGGCAGCGTCTTCGGCGTGATGCCGCGCTCGGTGAGCTTTGTCGTCAGGATTCCCGTGGCGTCGTCGAAGTTCTGGATCTTCTCCGAACCCGGCATGGCGAACGGCACGACCGCGACGACCTCCGCTGCCGACGCCGCGACGGGCGCAAAGGCCAAGGGTGCCGCGACGAGCGCCGCCGCGACAGCAAAAGCAAGACGGCGAAAGAAGGACGTCATGCGGCGTGCTTCGACCCCGGCGCCGATTTGCTTGCCGTCAGCGGGCGACGATTCCGAACGAAAACGCACCTTTCGCGTCGCGACGGCGGTAGGATCCCAGGCTCAGCGCGTAGCGCGCGCTCAGCGGAATGCGTACGCTCCCTTCCAGGGCGTTGTTCCGCACGAGCAGGTCGAGCCGCGCCGGCGCGTCCCACGTCAGCCAGACGATGTCGCGGTTGAAGCGGTTCCTGACCGAGACCGTTTGCGCGGGCAGGCCCGCAGCGGGCGGCGCCGGATAAGGCGGCGGGTAGATCGGCGGCGTCGGGACCGGCGCCGGCGCGGTGATCTCGACCCGGTCGCCGTCGCGCAGCGACCACGCGCGCAGCGACAGCCGCGGCGCGATCTCCCAGCCGAGCGATGCCGCGAAACCGCGATTCACGGCCGTCGGCCCATGGTCGCCCTCGCTGTATGCGAGAAACTCCGCGCGCAGGCGACGCCGGTCCGCAAACGCGATCCCGGCTTCGGCCACCGACGCGCGCGCGATCCCGAAGCCCGGCGTGCCGAGCGTCGACGTGCCGCCGCCCAGGTGCAGCGACCAGTTCGCTGCGAGCGGCGTGTCGAGCGCGAGCGACGGCAGGACCGCGAACGCCGCGTGCGACTCGCCTTGGTACGGCTGCTCGTCGCCATGCGCGAGCGCGACGGCCGCGGTCACGCGCGCAACGTTGCCGCGCGTCGTGCCGAACACGAGCGCGGCGTCGTGATGCTCCACCACGGTGTTTGCGAGCGCGCCGCGTTCGTCGCGCCAGCGCGCGCGCATCGCGATCGCGTTCGGACCGCGGCCCGACACGTCGAACACCGCGTCTGAGACGCTGCCGTCGTTGCGCGCCGCGGCGTCCGCGACGTCGGTCGTCACGTCGAAATGTGCGCCCAGATCGAACGTGCGCGTCGCCGCGTGCAGCTCCGTACCGGCACCGGCGTAATGCGCGCCGGGCGCCGCGCCGAGCAGTGCGACGACGGTCGTGCTGACGGGGCCCAGCGCGCCGTTCGCGCGCGCGGCGAGAAGCCGCCGCGTGCCGTCGGCGTCCCAGGACGTGGCAGCGACAACGATCGGATTGCGGCCGAGCGCGAACGCAACGTCACGGTTCGTCGCGCGCAGCGCGTCCTCGCGGTCGAACAGGCGCGCGTCGACGACGCCGCCGCCGGCGCGGTCGCCGTACCAAGGCGCTTGCAGCGTGCCGCGCTCGTCGAGCGCCCCGAACGCGTGGCTAGGGAGCAGGCTCGTGGTGTCCCCGCCGTCGGTGCGCCGGTAGAACGGCAGCCCCTCGACCGTCGTGACGCCGCGCCCGCGCGACAGCCACCGGTCGCCGAGCAGGCCGGGAAAGGTGATCCGGTACGGCAGCACCGAGCCGATCGCGTCCAGCCCGCCGGCCGGCAGCGCCGCGACGTCGGCGACCGAGGGGATGAGGTCCGCGGACCGGTGGCGCCGGACGATCGCCGCGAGGGGCGCGCCGCCCGGCGGCACCGCGATGCGCAGCGGCTCGGCGTCGGCTGCGGTCACCACCACCACCGCCGGCAGCGACGTGGTCGCGAGGGCGAAGGTGCCGTCGGCTGCGCTCCGGTCGCGCGCGAGCACGCCGCCGCTCGCATCGAGCGCCACGACGGCCGCTCCGGCAACGACCGAACCGTCTTGGTCGCGCAGCGCGCCGACCACGAGCTCGTCGGCTTGGCTGGGCAGAGGGGCGGCAAAAAGTGCCGCGACCAGGACAACCTTCAGGAAGCCTTCACGTGCATGGTGTACGATGCTTCGTATGAGGGAGATCCTGCGCTGGTTGTCGGTCGCGGTGCTCGCGCTCGGCGCGTGCGCGGGCGCCGCCATGGGCGCGGAGATGCTCCTCGACGATCCCGGCTCGCTGGTCCCCAGCGCGACCCCGTCGCTGCTCGGACCGGTCACCGAAAGCGGTCGCACCGGCTGGGATTGCGCCCCGGAACACGCCGCGACCGCGCGGACGGCGACCGGCGCCGGCCTGCCGCGCGACTGACGTGACAGCCCGAGTGGTGGCGATCGCGTCGCTGCTTGCGCTGGCGGCCGCATCCGCGCCGGCAGGCGCGCAGACGTACTCGCGCCCGACGGCGGCGCCGCGCGCGACCGATGACGCCTCGCTGGCGACGCAGGCGCGCACGCGCGAGATCCACGAGCGTTTCGCGCGCGGCGTGGCCGCCGAGGAGCACGGCGACTGGAACGCCGCCGCAACCGAGTTCGGCCGCGTCGTGGCGCTCGATCCGCCCGAGCCGAAGAACTCGTCGGCGCGCTACGACTTGGCGCTCGCGGAGATTCATCTCGGCCGGGACGACGCCGCGGCCCGGCTGCTCGATGAGGCGCTCCATCGCGATCCGGGTTTCGCGGCGGCGGCCGCGAACCTCGTCGCGCTCCAACTTCGGCGCGGCGATCTGCCGGCGGCGCTCGCCGCGGCGGAACGCTACCGGCTGATGGCGCCGGACTCGTTTCTCGCGCGTTACGGACACGGGCTCGCGGCGCTGCGCGCCGGCGATCTCGCCGCCGCGCGCGCCGATTTCCGCGCGCTGATCGGCGCGGATCCGGCGTACGCCGTCGCGCACTACGATCTCGCGCTCGTCGAGCTGCGCGGCGGCCGTGACGAGGCGGCGCGCACCGAGCTCGAACGCGCCCTCGAGCTGTCGCCCGCCTATGCGCGAGCGCGCTTCGCGCTGGGGACCGTGCTGGTGCGCGCCGGGCGGCGCGCCGACGCGCGGGTCGCGTTCGACCGCTGCGCGCGCGACGCCGCCGATCCCGCGCTGCGCGCGCTCGCGATCGATTTTCGCGACCGAATGTAGGACGCTAGCCGCGGCGCGAAGCCGCGCGCAGGTAGCCGAGCAGCTCCCCGTCGGCTGACGTCGACAGCATCACCAACCGCGCCGGCAGACCATGCGCGTCGAGCACGTAGGCGAACGTGCCGTGGAACTTGCCGTCGAGCCGCGCGACGTTGAAGGCGTCCAGCAGCCGCCGCACGTCGGACGGTTTGCCGCTCGCGAAGCGCCAGCGCGCCGCGTCGGCGCTGAACGCGCGCGCGAGCGCGTTCATCACGATCGGCGGATCGTTGTCGGGATCGAGCGTCACCGTGAGCAGACGCGCGTCGACGCGCTCGCGCGCGAGCTTCGCCGACAGCCGCGAAAACAGTGAACGGCGTGCCGTTCTGATCGATCAGCGGCACGTCGCGCGCGTCTCGCGCCGTCCCGGCCAAGGAGGGCAGAACGGTCGCGGCAACCGCGGTCATGACCGCAGCCGCGAGGGCGGCGAGCGGCAATCGTTTCAAGACCGTGCGAACCTCCTACAGAGCCGAACTCTCCCCAGGCTAGGCGGACCGGCTGAGGCGCTCGTGAAGCGGCGCAAGGGCGGATTTCAGAAACCCTTCACACAACGGTGCCGCCGCCGGGCACGGCGAAGCGCCGTATCGTGCGCATCCTCGTGGTTGAAGATCAGCGCGAGATCGCCGCTGCGATCCGCGCGATGCTCGAACGCCGTAAGTACGCCGTCGACGTCGCGAGCGACGGCGAAAGCGGCTACGAAATGCTGCTGCGCGGCACGTACGACGCGGCGATCGTCGACGTGGTCCTGCCGGGGCGCGACGGCTTTGCGATTTGCCGCGACGCGCGCGCCGAGGGAATCGCGACGCCAGTGCTGTTCTTGACCGCGCGCGACGCGGTGGAAGACCGCGTGCGCGGGCTCGATGCGGGCGCCGACGACTATCTGGTCAAGCCGTTCATCGAGGACGAGCTCGCCGCGCGCGTGCGCGCGCTGCTGCGCCGGACCGCGCTGCCGATCCACGCTACGCTGGAGGTGGGCGATCTCGTGGTGGACCGCGGCGCGCGCTCGGTGCGCGTCGGCGGACGCGACGTCGCGCTCGGCGCGACCGAGTTTCGGCTGCTGGAATACCTCGCCGCCAACGCGGGGATCGCCGTGACGCGCGCGCAGATCCTCGAGCGCGTGTGGGGCGACGACTTCGACGGCTCGAGCAACGTCGTCGACGTCTACGTGTCGTCCGTGCGTAAGAAGCTCGCCGCGGTCGGCGCGCGCGACCGCATCGGCACCGTGTGGGGGGTCGGCTACTCATTGCACGCGTAGTCGCGCGGCTCTCCGCGTCGTATCTCGCGATCCTCGTCGTCGTGCTCGTCGTGCTCGACGCCGCCGCGTTCTGGTATCTCGCGGGGCGCGAGCACGACCTCGTCGAGCCGGTCCTCGGCACGCCCGAAGGAAGCGCCGTGTACGCCGCGGCGCTGCGCAAGATCGCGCTCGCGCTGGCGCTGCTCGACCTCCCGCTGCTCGTGGTCGCCGGCGCGGCCGCGTACGTGCTGGCCGCCATCTCGGTGCGCCCGCTCGTCGCCGCGCGCGAGCGCGAGGCGCGCTTCGCGGCGGAAGCGGCGCACGAACTGCGCACGCCGCTCGCGCGCATCGCGTCGGTGGCGCAGAGCGCACGCGGCACCAATGACGCGGCGCGCGACGCCGCGCTCGCCAGCATCGCCGCGGCGGCCGTCGAAGCGTCGGCGACGGTCGGCGATCTGCTTGCACTCGTTCGCGAGGAGCGCGTTGCACCGCGCCTTTCGGAACCGGTCGATCTCGGCGCGCTTGCGCGCGCGGCCGTCGACGGCGCGGCACGCGACGGCTTGTACCACGATACCGAGATCGACGACGAGAGCTGGGTGGAAGGGGACGAGCGGCGTTTGCGGCGGCTGGTGGAGAATTTGCTGGAGAACGCCGCGCGCCACGCGCGCACCCTGGTGCGCGTGCGCGTTCAGCCCGACGGCGAGCGCGTGGCGCTCAGCGTCGAAGACGACGGGCCGGGCGTGCCCCCCGAGTTGCGCGAACGAATTTTCGAGCGTTTCGTGCGCGCCGACGACGACGAGCGCGGCAGCGGGCTGGGTCTGGCGATTTGCCGCGCGATCGCCCGCGCGCACGGCGGCGACGTCGTGCTCGAAGAGCGCAACCGCTTCGTCGCGCGCCTGCCGAAGTTCGAGCTGATGTGAGAGCTTTATGAAGCCGCCGTGGGTGCGGCTTCATCGGGCTCTCACGCTGCGCCGCGACGATCCGCTCGTGCGAAGCCCACTCCTTTCGCTCCTCCTCGTCGGGTCGCTCGCCGGCTGCACCAACGGTGCACCACCGGCGGGCGGCGCGAGCGCCGTCGCGGCCACCGTGACGATCGACGTCTCACTCACGTCGGAGCCAATGGCCGCGACGGCGTACGGGAGCGGCGGCGGGTTCGCACCGCTGGTGACGACGGTTCCGGTGGGCACAACCGTGCGCTTCGTCAACGTCGACTCGTTCGCGCATACCGCGACGTCGCTCACCGGCACGACGTTCCCGCCGGCGTCACCGTTCGCCGGCTCCGCACAGATCTTGTCGGGCGGCACGCTCTCGGGCGGCTGGAGCAGCGGAACGCTGGGTGCCGGCACCGGGTCGCAGGCGCTGATCGCCGACAAGCCCGGCACGTACCTGTACGGCTGTTTCTTCCACTACGGCGCGCCGATGCGCGGAGCGATCGTTGTCAAATAAATCGGTCGCATTCTTCGCAGCGGCGGTCGCGCTGGCATGCGTCGCCGCACCGCGCCCGGCGCACGCCGTGCCGCTGTTCGCGCAGCGCTACAACTTGCGGTGCGACGCGTGCCACTCGGTATTGCCGGAGCTCAACCAGTTCGGCAACGACTTTCGCAATCGCGGGTACCGCATCGACGGCGCCCCGAAGCACGGCACGACGATCGTGGCGCTGCGCGAACAGCTCGGCTACACGCCGACGCCGACCGACGGCACGACGCGCAAGACGGTTCCCGCCGGTGCCGCGCTCGGCGCGGCGGAGATCGGCCAAGTGGAAGCCTTCATGCACGAGACGCTCGGCAGCGAGGGCAGCTCGGCGTCGCTGTTCCTCGGGTATCTCGCCTACGGCAACGCGCGCTCGAAGATGGTGTATCGCGCCGGTTTGATCGAATTGCCGCTCGTGCATTCGCCCGCGCAGCGCAACGACACGCTGACGACGTACGGGTACGAAGGGACGCTCACCGGATTGAACGATCTCACGCTGGCGACGCCGCGCTGGGCGCTCGAAGCGGAGCGCAACGTGGGATCCGCGCGCGTCGCCGCAACGGTCGCGTTCGGCAACGCGACGGGCTCCGCATACGGCGGCAAGCCGGTCGAAACCGGCCGCACCGAATCGTTTGCCGCGCCCGAGCTCGGCGTGTTCGCGCGCGTCCCGCTCGGCCCGGACCTGAGCGTCGGCGTCGACGCGCTTTCCGGGTCGCGGCGGATCGCCGTGCTCGGGCGCCCGTCGTTCGCCGATCCGTACCGCCGCGTCGGCGCGTCGCTCGAAGCGCACCGCGGGCGCCTCGAGCTGCTCACGGAGCAGTGGTACGGGCGCGACAACAATGCCGACGGCTCGGGCGGACTGCTCGACTCGACCGGCGGTTTCGTGCGGCTGCGGTGGCGGCTCGGTTCGCATGCGTTCATCGGCGTGCGCGAGGATGCGTCGGCCGCGCCGGACGCAACGCGCGCGCTGCTGTGGTACGCCGAGGCGCACGTGACGCCGCACGCCCGCGTGCTGATCCAGCAGCGCCGGCCGATCCCCGGCGGCCCGACGTCGCTGGGAGCCGCGCTGACCATCGGCGTCCCCTGGCCGCGCGGGCGCTGAACCGCCCGGGGGCGAATCATCCCCCATGCTCGCCGTCACGCCCTATCGCTACATCCTGGTCGAATCCGTCGGCAGCGTCGCCGTCGTCACGCTGAACCGCCCCGAGAAGCGCAACGCGCTCTCGCTCGACGTCATGCGCGAGCTGATCGCCGCGTTCGAGGCGATCGGCGCCGACCGCAGCGTGAAGGTCGCGATCCTGCGCGGGATCGGCCCGGTGTTCTCGGCCGGCCACGACCTGCGCGAGATGCTCGCGCGCAGCGTCGAAGAGTACCGCACGACGTTCGACGTGTGCGTGCGTCTGATGGAGACGCTCCAGGCGATACCGCAACCCGTGATCGCCGAGGTCGCGGGGATCGCGACGGCGGCGGGTTGTCAGCTCGTCGCGACGTGCGATCTCGCCGTTGCGTCGAGCGCGGCGAAGTTCGCGACGCCGGGCGTGAAAATCGGCCTGTTCTGCACGACGCCGATGGTCGCGCTGACGCGCGCGATCGGGCGCAAGCGCGCGATGGAGATGCTGCTCACCGGCGAGTTCATCGACGCCGCAAGCGCGGCCGAATGGGGCCTGGTCAACCGCGTCGTGGCACCCGGCGAGCTCGAAGCGGCGACGCGTGCGCTGGCCGACCGGATCGCTTCGGCCGCGGGCTTCGTGATCGGCCTGGGCAAGGCGGCGTTCTACGCGCAGATCGATCTCGATCAGCCCAAAGCGTACGCCTACGCCAAAGAGGTCATGTCGATGAACGCGCTGGCCGAAGACGCTCAGGAAGGGATGGATGCGTTCGTCACCAAGCGCGCGCCGGAATGGCGGACATAAGGCAATTGAGCTACGCATTCTCGCGGAGCGCCGTTAAGGACTCTTAACCCCGGGGAAGAGAGGGCGTACAAGGAATCGGAACCTGAATTTCCAATCAACCGTCTGTCCGGTGTGAGGCAGCGTCTCGCGACGCACTACGATCGTCGCCCACACCCGGTAGTAGGGCAACCTGCTACGCGACGGCACAAGACCCGCTTCACGGCGGGTCTTGTTGTTTCTCGGCGAAGACGCCGGCCGTGACCTATCGTCGTCTGCTGCTGGCCGTTCTCGCGCTCGGCCTGCTCGCATGCCTCTACGTCGGCGTGCGCCGCGAACGACACGAGCACCGTGCGAACCGGGTCGAGATCGTGATGGACGATGCGGACTTCGCGTCGCTCGCCCGGTCGTACGCCTACGACCAGCGTGCGTTCCTGATCGCGCTGCGCCGCGCGGGGCTGACGTCGCTCGCGGTCCAGGAGGAGCTGGGCAGCCAGCTCACGGCGTCGCCGAGCGCGGCCGTCTACTCCGGCACCGCGCTGCTCGCCCAGTCCAAGCTGTTCGGCTTCCGCGATCCCGTGTTCGCTCGGCTGGCGGCGCACGGCATCCGCGGCGACGAGGTCTATGTCGTGGCGAACGATGCGCCCACCGCGGCGCGTTACACGCGCCAGCTCGCGTTGAAGTTCTCGCCGAGCTCGGTGCGGGTGCTCCACGCGGCGATACCGGCCGTTTACGCGATCCGCACGCAGCCGGATTACTTCGGGGCGGTGGGGCTCGGGCTGCCGGCGGACCGCATCGCGCTCGCGCGCGAACTCGGCTTACGGCTGGTGCCGCGCCTGCAGAACGACGAGCGCTTTCGCGCACCGCAGATCGACGCGCTCGTGCACGACGCGGCAGACGGTCACGACGCGCACACGGTGATCTTCTTCGGCTTGCGCAATCAGGTGCTGGGTTATCCCGACAACATCGATGCGACGGCGAACGCGCTGCGCGCCGCGAAGCTCGACTTCGGCACGGTCGAGACGTACGACGTCAAGCAGATCCAAGCCGGCAGCGAGACGCTGGCGCGCGACCTCCCCGACCGGACCGTGCGCGTGCAAGCGATCGCGAAACCCGAACAGGACAAGCTGCGGCCGGAAGAGATCGTGCAGCGCTACGATCTCGGGGTGCGCGAGCGCAACGTGCGGGTCGTCTACCTGCGGCCGTTCGGGCACCAGTGGGGCGATCGTTCGATCGAGGCGACCAACGTCGAGCTCGTCCGGCAGATCGCGCAGAACGTGCGCGCGGCGGGCCTGCGCGTCGGCACGGCGTCGCCGTTCGAGCGCTTCATCACGCGGCCGTGGGAGATCGCGCTCGCGTCGCTTGCCGTGCCGGCGATCTTGCTGCTGCTGCTCGCGGAGTTCGGACTCGGCGACCGCCGCTGGCTGATCGCCTTCGTAGTCGTGGTCGTGGACGTGTTGCTGGTGCTGGGGGGGTTCGCGCTGCATCACGACATGGCGGTGCGCAAGGTGCTCGCGCTGATCGCCGGGATCGCGTTCCCGGTCGCAGGCTTCGCGGCGATCGCGCCGGCCTTTCGCGCGCCCCGCGCCCCGGCCACGGGCGCCGCGATCCTCGACGGAATCCGGGTGCTCGCGGTCGCGACGCTGGTGACGCTCTGCGGCGCGCTCGTCGTCGTCGGGCTGCTCTCGACGCCGCTGACGATGACCGAGATCGACCGCTTCAGCGGCGTGAAGCTCGTGCTGGCGGTGCCGCCGCTGCTGTGCCTGGTGCTCTATCTGTTCACGCGCCGCTGGGGGTCGACGCTCACGCCCGTGTCGTTGGGCGAATCGCCCGTGAACGTGCTGCAGCTCGGCGCGGCCGCGGTGCTGCTCGGCGCCGGCTATTTGCTGCTGGCGCGCAGCGGCAACCAGAGCGACATCACGCCGTCCGCGTTCGAGCTCGCGCTCCGCGCGCACCTCACCACGCTGTTGCTCGTGCGCCCGCGATTCAAGGAGTTCGTGCTTGGGTTTCCGGCGCTGATGCTCGTGCCGGCGCTGGTGCCGTCGGACCGCGCGCGCTGGGGCTGGCTGTTCGCGCTCGCGATCGGCGTCGGTCTCGGCGACGTGATCGACACGTTCTCGCACCTCCACACCGCGCTCGCCGTCTCGCTGCTGCGGCTGGTCAACGGTGCGGTGATCGGCATCGTCGTCGGCGCGATCGCCGTCGTCGCCTACCGCCGGTTCCGTAAGGCGGATGCCGAACCGTCGTGACGTCCGCGGGTACGCGCTTTCTGCTGAGCGGCTACTACGGCTTCGGCAATCTCGGCGACGAAGCGCTGTTGCAGGTGACCGTGGAACGGTTGCGCGCGCGCTGGCCCACGTGCGCGGTCGACGTGCTGTCCGGGGATCCGCCGGCGACGGCGCGGGCGTACGGCGTCGATGCGACGCCGCGCATGGATCTCGCGCGCGTGCGCAGCGCGATCGAGGCGGCCGACGTCGTGCTCTCCGGCGGCGGCGGGCTGCTGCAGAACGTCACCAGCCTCAAGAGCTTGTTGTACTATAGCGGCGTGATTCGCTCGGCGATTCGCGCCGGCAAACCGACGATGGTGTTCGCGCAGTCGATCGGCCCGCTCGACTTCTGGGGCCGCGCCATGGTGCGCAATTTCTGCAAGGGCCTTCACGCCGCGACGGTGCGTGACGAGCGCTCGCGCACGCTGCTGCGTTCGCTGCTTCCCGGCGTCCCGGTCGAGCGGACCGCGGACCCGGTGTTCCTGTTCGAGCCCGGAGGCGTTCCGCTCGACCTCGCCGCAGAGGGCCTCTCCGGCGACGACGCGCCGCTGGTGGTCGTCTCGGTGCGCAAGTGGCAAGGCGCGGACGCGACGTCGCAGGCAATGGCCAACGTCGTCGACTACCTCGCCGGCCGGTACGGGGCGCGCGTCGCCTTCCTGCCGCTGGGCGGCCCGCCCGACGCCGAGGTCGCGACGACCATCATCCGCCGCTGCGCGTCCACGCCGGTGCTCCTCCCCGACTATCCCCTCGGCCAGGCGGCGCAGGTGATCGGACGCGCCTCGCTCGTGATCGGGATGCGCCTGCACGCGCTGATCATCGCCGCCCGGCTCGGCGTGCCGTTCCTGGCGCTGCCGTACGATCCGAAGGTGACGGCGCTGCTGGAGGACCTGCGTTATCCGGCGGGGCCGCTGTTCGTTCCGGGCCGGCCGCTGCCGCCGGGCGACGAGATCTCGCGCCGTCTCGACGATGCGTGGTCCCGCCGCGACGAGCTGGCCGCACACTTGAAGAGCGTGCGACCGGAGATCGAGCGGCTCGCCGAACGCAACTTCGACGTGCTGGACGATCTCGTGACACGAACGACACATAAGGCGGCAGGCACCGAGCGCTGACGCGCGAACCGCCCGAGTCCGATGGCGCGGCAGACTCTGACCCTGGGTCGTCTGTTCGACATTCGCGTGGGCGTCCACGTTTCGTGGCTCGCCGTCTACGCGTTCATGTCGATCGCGCTCGCGCGCGGCCTCACGACGCTTCCGGCCGGGGAGGCGTACGCGTTCGGCGCGGCCTGCGCGCTCGTGCTTTTCGCGAGCGTCGTCGCGCACGAGCTCGCGCACGCGCTGGTCGCCCGGCGCTTCGGCGTGCGTACGAGCGCCATCACGCTCTTCTTGTTCGGCGGTGTGGCGACGCTCGAGAAAGAACCCGCGTCGCCCAAAGCGGACGCGCTCGTCGCGCTCGCCGGCCCTGCGCTGAGCGGCGCGCTCGCGATCGTCGCGTTCGCGCTGCTCTTCGCGGTCGACCGGTTCGTTCCGGGCCGCGTCGGCACCGCGCTCGGCTATCTCGGAACGTACGTCGTGCTCGCGAACGCCGTGCTCGCGGTGTTCAACCTCATCCCGGCATATCCGATGGACGGCGGCCGCGTGCTGCGCGCGCTGCTCTGGCGCCGCTGGCACGACCGCGACGCCGCAACGAACACCGCGGCGCGCGTCGGAATCGTCTTCGCGCTGGTGCTCGTGGCCGCCGGCGTGGCTTTGGTCGCAAGCAGCCACGACCTGGTCTACGGCTGGTACGTGATCCTGGGCGCGTTCCTGCTGCGCCAAGGTGTTTCCCAAGAACGCGCAACGCGCACGCACGCCCCAACATACGATGCCGAAGCGGGCGCAGCGGCGTAACCTGCTGGAAAAGAAGAAGCCCGCCGGGGACAAGCATCGGCGGGGATGTTGTGACTAGTTTAGCCGACGTTCTGCACGACGTCAAGCAGGCGATCAAAAGAAGAAACCCGCCGGGGACAAGCATCGGCGGGGATGTTGCCGTAAGTTTACCTCGCCTCTGATATGACGTCAAGATCCTGAAAGCCTACGGTCTTTGCGATTTTCAGCGCGTAGACGTAATCACCGTCTCCGCCGATGACGGCGACACGGTCAAAGTGATTTGCGATTCTCCCGTAGAGCAAGTCTGTGGCGAGTGCAACATCGACCGCCTTCTCCTCTGCGGTGCTCGCATGGCGATAACCTTGGAAGAAATCGAGACCTCGAACGTGCCGGTTAGCGGCGACGAACATGTGCCAGCGGTTTCTCCATGGCTCACGTGGCGGCGGCGCGCCGTAGAAGCGTGCGTATGACAGATCATCGGCACCCGCGAGATCCGCGATGAGTGGCGCGAGCGCCGGATAGCCGAGGTCCGCCCGGTACAACGAACCGATGAAATTGCTGCCGTCGATCAAGATCGCGACGCGGCGCATCCTCCGCCTCTCGAAAAGTAGCCTTCGGCGCAAGCACCGACGGAATGTTTCCTGCTGGTCTATCACTCGCGAACATCGCTCGGCAAGGGCGGATTTCTCACGACGGGGGGAGTGCAGTACGGGGCCGCCCGAAGTCAGGCCGTTCCGATGTCCGAAAATGATGCGCGCGACTACCGCTGGAGCCTCAATCTCCCCAAGACCGAGTTCCCCATGCGGGGCGAGCTGCCGAAGAGCGAGCCCGATCGCGTGCGTTGGTGGGCCGAGCACCGTACGTATCTCGAGCGGCTCGAGAAGAACCGTGCCGGCGGGGGCGCGCCGTTCGTGTTGCACGACGGGCCGCCGTATGCGAACGGCGACCTGCACATGGGGCACTTTCTCAATCGCGTGCTCAAGGATGCGCTGGTAAAGATCAACCTACTCGACGGCCGCTATGCCGACTTCGTCCCAGGCTGGGACATGCACGGCCTGCCGATCGAGCGCGAGACGCTCAAGCATCTCAAGCTTGATTTTCGCCAAGCGGATCCGCTGGAGCTGCGGCGTGCCTGCCGCGAGCGCGCGCTGTACTGGCTGAACCACCAGCGCAACGTGATGCTGCGCATGGGCGTCGGCTTCGGCCGCTACGACGATCCGTACATGACGATCGCGCCGCAGTTCGAGGCGACGATCGTCGAGACGCTGGCTGACCTCGCGGAGAACGACTACCTCTACAAAGGCTTGCGCTCCACCCTGTGGTGCATCCACGATGAGACCGCGCTCGCCGAAGCGGAGATCGAGTACAAGGACCACACGTCGCCGTCGATCTACGTCCGCTTCCGCGCGAACGACGCGCAGCGTCAAGCGCTGCTCGAGAAGTTCGGGCTCGACGACGACGGCACGCCGCTGTCGTTCGTCATCTGGACGACGACGCCGTGGACGCTTCCCGCGAACGTCGCGATCGCGCTGAAGCCCGATGCGACGTACGGCGTGTATCGCGCCGGCGACGAAGACGTCGTCGTCGCGGAAGCGCTGGCGTCACCCGTGCTCGAGCGCATCGGGAAAGGCGCCGGCACGCTGCGCGCGGAGGTCGAAGCGAGCGCGCTCGAACGGCTTGCGGTGCGGCACCCATTTCTCGACCGAGATTCCGTTCTCGTGCTCGCGGACTATGTCGAACTCGAGACCGGGACCGGCGCCGTGCACACCGCGCCCGGTCACGGCGAGGACGATTTCGAGACCGGCGTCCGCTACGGTTTGCCGATCATCAACCCCGTCGACGCCGGCGGGCGCTTCACCGCCGAGGCGGGTCCGTACGCGGGCCTGCAGATCTTCGAGGCGAACGCACGGATCGTCGACGATCTACGCGCGTCAGGCGCGCTGGTCGCGAGCGAGTCATACGACCACAGCTACCCGCACTGCTGGCGCTGCAAGAACCCCGTCGTGTTCCGCGCGACCGCGCAGTGGTTCATCGGGATGGACCGCAACCGGCTGCGCGAGCGGTCCGAGCGTGCGGTGCACGACGTGCGCTGGATGCCGGAGTGGGGCGAGACGCGGATGTCGCAGATGGTGAGCAACCATCCCGAATGGTGCGTCTCGCGCCAGCGCGTGTGGGGAACGCCGATCCCGGCGATCGTGTGCACGGCGTGCAACGAATCCGTGCTCGATCCGCAGCTTGCGCGCACCTTCGCGAAGGCGATGCGCGCGCGCGCGTTCGACGAAGGCAACGCGTCGGATCTCTGGTGGACCCAACCCGTCGAAGCGTTCGCCCCGCCCGGCCTCGCGTGCGCGCGCTGCGGCGGCACCGCGTTTGCGAAGGAACACAACATCGTCGACATCTGGTTCGAGTCGGGTGTCACGTGGCGCGCCGTCCTCGTCGAGCGCGGGCTGAAGTACCCGGCCGATGCGTATCTCGAAGGCAGCGACCAATATCGCGGCTGGTTCCGCTCGAACCTGATCACGTCGGTCGCGACGCGCGACGTCGCGCCGTACGAGAAGGTGATCTCGTACGGCTGGGTGGTCGACCAGCACGGCCGCGCGATGCACAAGTCTGACGGCAACTACATCGGCGCCGTCGACGCGATGCAGAAGTATGGGGCGGACCTGCTGCGGCTATGGGTCTCGTCCACCGACGTTTTCGTCGGCGACGTCCGGATCGGCGCGAAGGTCCTCGACAACGTCGCGAACGTCTACCGCAACCAGCGCAACCGGCTGCGCTTCCTGCTGGGGTTGATCGACGACCTCACGCCGGAAGCGATCGTTCCGCGCGAGCGGATGGAGCCGCTCGACCGGCTGGCGCTCGACGCGCTGGACGCGTTCGCGCGCGAGGTCGTCGACCACTACCACGGCTTCCGGCTGCACGACGCGTACCTCGCGATCCAGCGCTTCGACAAGGAAGACCTCTCTGCGTTCTACGGCGACGCGCTCAAGGACCGGCTCTACTCGTCGGCGCCGAACGCGCCGCGGCGGCGCAGCGCGCAGTCCGCGCTGCTCGAGATCTTCCGCGCGACGTGCGTGCTGCTTGCGCCGATCCTGTCGTTCACGGCGGAGGAAGCGTGGCAGTATCTCCCCGCCGCGTTGCGCGGCGGCGCGGAGTCCGTGTTCGATCTGGCGTTACCTCGCGTCACGGCGATCGACGAGGGCGCGCTGGCGGCGTGGTCGCTGCTCAAGGAGCTGCGCGCGCAGGTCGCCGCGAGCGAGGGCGTGCGCGACTTCCAGCTCGACGCGCGCGTCAACGTGCCCGAGCAATTCCACGAGCGCTTCGTCGCGCTCGGCGACAACCTGCGCGAGGCGCTCGTCGTGTCGGCGCTGCGCGGCATCCGCACGTCCGCGAACGGCGCCGCAACGGTGGTGGTCGTGCCCGCGGACGGCGAGAAATGCCAGCGCTGCTGGAAGTATCTCGTGCTCGGCAGCGACCCGGCGCATCCGACGCTCTGCGCGCCTTGCGCCGCGATCGTGCGGGAGCTGGAGCCCGAAGGTTAAACGGCCGGCACGGTTGCGCCGAGCCGCGATGTGACGGCGGCGGCGAACGCATTCGTCGATACTGAGCCCTCATCGTCCAGATCGGCCGTTCGCGGCCCGCGCGCGAGCGTCTCCGCGACGGCGTTCTCGATGTTCCGCGCAGCATCTTCGTCGCCGAGCGAGAAGCGCGCCAGCATCGCCGCCGACAGGATCGCCGCGGCCGGGTTCGCGATGCCGCGGCCCGCGATGTCGGGCGCGGTGCCGCTGATCGGCTCGTAGAGGCCGAAGCCGCGTGCGTGCGCGCCGGCGCCGAGGCTCGCGCTCGGCGCGGTGCCGATCGTGCCCGTGATCATCGCCGCCTCGTCCGACAGGATGTCGCCGAACATGTTCTCCGTGACGATCACGTCGAACGCACGCGGGTCGCGGACGAGCTGCATCGCGGCGTTGTCGACAAGGACGTGCACCAGCGCGACGTCGGGAAACTCGCGCGCGACGTCGTTCACGATCCGCCGCCAGAGCTGCGAGCTGACCAGCACGTTGGCCTTGTCGACGGACGTCACGTGACGCCGGCGCGTGCGCGCGAGCTCGAACGCGAAGCGCGCGATGCGCTCGATCTCGAAGTCACGGTACACCAGCGTGTCGGTCGCCGTCAGCGCGCCGTCTTCGCCGCGCTCGAGGCTCTTCGGGCCAAAATAGAGCCCGCCGGTCAGCTCGCGCACGATCACGCAGTCCATCCCGCGCACGAGCTCGTCGCGCAGCGGCGAGCGGTGCTCGAGCCCGGCGAACGCGCGCGCCGGGCGGACGTTTGCGTACAGCCCAAACGTCTGGCGCAGGGCGAGGATCGCGGCCTCGGGGCGTTTTTCGGGGGCGACGTCGTCGAAGCCGGGTCCGCCGACCGCCCCGAACAGGATCGCGTCGCTCGCGCGCGCGATCGCGAGCGTCTCGTTCGGCAGCGGCGTGCCGTGTGACGCGATCGCCGCCGCACCGACAGGCGCGTCGGTGAACGTGCACGATGGCAGCGCGGCGCGCAGCACGCTCACCGCTGCGGCCGTCACCTCGGGTCCGATCCCGTCGCCGGCGAGCACCGCAACGCGGTGCGTCATCGAGCCGCTTCCCACGCGCGCACCGTGGGGATCTTTGCGTCGAGGTACTTCAAGAAGCCGCCGCCGAGCACAAACTGCTTGCGCAGCGGGTCGAGCGCGAACGAGATCGGCTCGCCGCCGTCAGCGCGCAGCGTCTCGCCTGCGACGTCGATCGAGATCGTGCGGGCCTGCATCAGCTCGTCGACCGTTTCCTGCGGCAGGATCACCGGCACGACGCCGTTGTTGTACGCGTTCTCGTGGAAGATGCGCGCGAAGCTTGGCGCGATCACCGCGCGGAAACCCCGGCCGAGCAGTGCCCACGCGGCGTGCTCGCGCGACGAGCCGCAGCCGAAGTTCTCGCCCGTCACGATGACCGTCGCGCCTGGATGGCGTGCGAGCAAGTCCGCGCCGTCCGGCATCCCTTCGAAGAGATGTTCGCCCATCCCGTCGGCATCGATGCGCGTGAGATAGTGCGCGGGGATGATCTGATCGGTGTCGATGTTCGCGCGCGGGATCGGGAGCACGGTGCCCTCGACCGTCATGCGAGCACGACCTCGCGCTGAACGATCTCCGCGGGCGACGCGATGCGGCCGAGGATCGCCGACGCCGCGACGACCGCGGGCGCGGCGAGGTGTACGCGCCCGCCGTCACCCATGCGGCCCGGGAAGTTGCGGTTCGACGACGACACGCAGCGCGTCCCCGCCGCGAGCACGCCCATCGACATGCCGAGGCACGGCCCGCACGACGAGTGCGTCCACAATGCGCCCGCGTCTTGGAAGATGTCGTGCAATCCCTCGCGTTCCGCTTGGCGGCGCACCGCCTGCGAACCGGGCGTGATGATCGTCGGGACGCTGACCTGCTGGCCGCGCAGCACGGCCGCCGCGGCCCGCAAGTCGCCGATGCGCGAGTTCGTGCACGAGCCGATGAAGGCCTGATCGATCGCGATGCTTCGCAGCGTTTGTCCCGGCCGCAAATCCATGTACGCGAGCGATTCGGCCGGCGCATCGAACGGCACGGTGCCGTCGACCGGCGAGTTCTCGCCGGGGTTCGTGCCCCACGACACCACCGGACGGATCGCGCTGCCGTCGATCGTCACCGTCGCCGCGTATTCCGCGTCGCCGTCCGCTTGCAGCGGCGTCCAGCCGGTCGGCGCCGCAGGTGTCGCCGCGAGATATGCGGCGGTCGTCGCGTCGGCCGCGATGATCCCCGTCGTCGCGCCCGCTTCGATCGCCATGTTGCACAGAGTCATGCGCTGCTCCATGTTCAGCGCGCGGACTGCGGAGCCGGTGTACTCGAGCACGTAGCCGGTTCCGCCGCGGAAACCGATCGTCGCAATGACCGAGAGCGTGAGGTCCTTCGCCGTGGCGTCGGGCGGCAGCTCGCCCGTGATCTCGATGCGCATGACCTTCGGCCGCTGCAAGATCAGACAGCCCGCGAGCATCGCGCCGGCTTGCGCCGTCGTGCCGATCCCCAGCGCGAACGCGCCGAGCGCGCCGAGCGTGCACGTGTGGCTGTCGCCGCAGCACACGCTCATCCCCGGCGTGACGTACCCGCGCTCGGGGACGAGCACGTGGCAGATCCCGTTGTTGCCGATGTCGTGGAAGCGAATGCCCTGGCGCTTCGCCCACGTGCGAACGGTTTGCGCCTGCAGCGCCGTCGCCGCGTCCTTGGCGGGCGCGACGTGGTCGATCATCGCGACGATGCGATCGGGCTCGTAGAGCTTGTCGCCGAACTCTTTCTCGATCGCGATCGCGCCCGGCGGCGTCGTGATCTCGTGCGCGACGACGAGGTCCATGAACACCAGCGCGTTGCCGCCCGGCAGCTCCTCGACGACGTGCGCGTCCCAGATTTTGTCAAACAGCGATCGCTTCATGCGAGCTCTCCTTGCGCGGGGCTTCGATGGAGCGAACGGTGTGCGCGACGGCGCCGACGATGGCGGTCAGCGACGCCGTGACGATGTTGGGGTCGATGCCGACGCCCCAGCGGCTCTCGCCGCCGACCGCGACCTCGACGTACGCGACCGCGGAGGCGTCCTCTCCGGCCCGCAGCGCGTGCTCGTAGTAGTCCTTGACGTGCACGTCGATGGCGAACGCGCGCTGCAGTGCGTCGACGAACGCGTCGATCGGCCCGGTTCCGTCGCCGTAGATCGTGCGCTGCGCGACGCCGTCCGTCAGCGCCGCATCGATCGTGCACGGCGTCCCCGCGACGCCGTCGTTGGTGGTCGCGTACTCGGCGAGGCGCAGCCGCCCCGGCAGGACGTACGCCGCTTCGAACGCGTCGCGAATCGCCGCGGCATCGATCTCACCGCCCGACGCTTCCGCGAGTGCCTGAACGACGCGGCTGAAGTCGACTTGCAGACCGCGCGGCAGCGCGAAGCCGTGCTCGTTCTCCAGCACGTACGCTACGCCGCCCTTACCCGACTGGCTGTTGACGCGCACGACCGCATCGTACGTTCGGCCGATGTCCTTCGGATCGACGGCCAGATAGGGCACCTCCCAGCGCGCGCCGTCGGTCTCGGCGAGCGCGGCGAAGCCTTTCTTGATCGCATCCTGGTGCGATCCGGAGAACGCGGTGAACACCAGCTCGCCGCCGTACGGATGGCGCTGATGGACCGGCAGCCGGTTGCACTCTTCGACGGTGCGCACGATCTCCGGAACGTTCGACAGGTCGAGTCCGGGGTCGACGCCTTGCGAGAACAGGTTCAGCGCGAGCGTCACGACGTCGACGTTGCCCGTGCGCTCGCCGTTGCCGAACAGCGTCCCCTCGACGCGATCGGCGCCCGCCATGAGCGCGAGCTCCGTCGCCGCGACCGCGGTGCCGCGATCGTTGTGCGGGTGCACGCTCAAGATCACCGACGCGCGGTCGCGCAGGTTGCGGTCGATCCACTCGATCTGATCGGCGTACACGTTCGGCGTCGCCATCTCGACCGTTGCCGGCAAGTTGAGGATGATGCGCTCGTCCGGCGTCGGCCGCCAGACGTCCATCACCGCTTCGCAGATCACTTTGGTGAAGTCGAGCTCGGTCGCCGAGAACGTCTCGGGCGAGTACTCCAGCCGCACGTGCGTGTGTGCCGCGATCGTGCGAGCACGCCGCGCGATGTGCTCGACCGCGGCCACCGCGACGCCGACCACGCCCGCGCGGTCGAGCCCGAACACGACGCGCCGGAACAGCGGCGAGGTCGCGTTGTAGACGTGCACGATCGCACGCGGCGCGCCTGCGATCGCTGCGAAGGTGCGGTCGATCAAGTCCTCGCGCGCTTGCGTGAGTACCTGGATCGTGACGTCATCGGGGATGCGGCCCTGCTCGATGAGCTCGCGCACGAAGTCGAAGTCGGGCTGCGACGACGACGGAAAGCCGACCTCGATCTCCTTGAACCCGAGCCGCACGAGGAGTTCGAACATGCGGCGCTTGCGCTCGGGACCCATCGGTTCGACCAGCGCCTGATTGCCGTCGCGCAAGTCGACGCTGCACCACAACGGCGCGCGGTCGATCGTGCGGCTCGGCCAGCGCCGGTCGCCCAGCGCGACCGGCGGAAAGGGATGATAGCGGCTCATTCGATCACCGTCTCGTAGGAGATGATGCGGTCGATCTGCGCGCGCAGGCGCGCGAGCGCGAGCTCGGCACCGTCGAAGGCGAAGCGCGCGCTGACCGTCGTGCCGGCGTTCGCCGTCACGTGTGTGGTGCGGCAGTTGAACCGGTGCGCCAGGTTCACGATGCGCGCGACGGAGCGCACGTCGCGCAGCGTCAGCTCGCACGTCATGCGCGCGCCTCCATCAGGTCGTCGACCGTCATCCCGGCGGGGATCATCGGCCACACGTTCTCGGTGGGGTGGCACGCGCAGTGGAGCAGCGCGGGCCCGCGCGCGGCGATGAAGCGCGCGATGACGGCGTCGGCATCCGCCGGCGACGTCAGCGGATACGCGTCGATTCCGTAGGCGCGCGCGATCGCGACGAAGTCCGGGTTGTCGGCCAGGTTCGTCGCGGAGTAGCGTTCCGAGAAGAAGAGCTCTTGCCACTGCCGCACCATGCCGAGGTTCTGATTGTCGATCAGCACGATCTTCACAGGGACGTCGTAGCGGCGCAGCGTCGCGAGCTCGGGCAGGCACATCTGGAATCCGCCGTCGCCGACGATCGCGAACACCGGCGTACCGGGGTTCGCATACGCCGCGCCGACCGCCGCCGGAAAACCGAAGCCCATCGCTCCCAGACCTGCGGACGTCGCGTACTTGCGCGGATCGGCGGGATGCGCGCGCTGCGCCGCCCACATCTGGTGCTGGCCCACGTCGGTCGTCACGATCGCGTCGTCGGGGACGTCGCGGAAGAAGCGGTCGAGCACGTCGGTCGCCGACAGCACGTCGCACGCGACGCGGTCGCTGGGCAGCGCGCCGCCGAGCAGCCGTGCCTCGGCGGCCCAGTCGTCGAAGCGCGGGACGTGACCGCGCGCGAGCTCGTCCACCAGCGCGCGCAGCGTGTCGCGCAAGTCGCCGTGCAGCGCGACGTCGGCGGATACGATCTTGCCGAACTCGGTCGCGTCGATGTCGGCGTGAATGACGCTCGCCTCGCGCGCGAAGCGATCCGGCTTGCCGGTTACGCGATCGTCGAACCGCATCCCGAGCGCGACGATGAGGTCGGCGCGCTGCACCGCTTTGTTCGCCGCTTTGAGCCCGTGCATGCCGAGCATGCCCAAAAAGCTCGCGTCGCCTGGTGCCGCCGCGCCGAGCGCGTTGATCGTCGCCGTGTGCGGCAACCCGAGCATCGCGACGAACAACCGGTACAAGTCGACCGCGCCGGCGCGCACGCCGCCGCCGATGATCGCGACGGGCCGCCGCGCGGAGCGAATCCGCGCGACGGCGTCGCGGACCGCGGCATCGGACACGCGCGGTCCCGCACCCCCGCGCGCGAACGGCTCGATCGGCGCGGCGGTGACGTCGAGGTGGGCTTTGAGCACGTCGTTGGGGATGTCGACGAGCACCGGCCCCGGGCGCCCGGCGCGCGCGAGCGCGAACGCTTCGGCCAGCGTTTCCGCGACGGCGCGCACGTCGGTGACGAGCATGTTGCGCTTGGTCACCGGCTGCGTGATCGCGCAGACGTCGGCTTCTTGAAAGCCGTCGGTGCCCATCAGCTCGCTGCGCACTTGGCCGGTGATCGCGACGAGCGGCACGCTGTCCATCATCGCGTCGAGCAAGCCCGTCACGAGGTTGGTCGCGCCCGGCCCGGAGGTCGCGCAGCACACGCCGACGCGCCCGGACGTGCGCGCGTAGCCGCTGGCCGCAAAGGCCGCCGCCGCTTCGTGCCGCACGAGCACGTGCCGCACCGGATGCTCGTACAGGGCATCGTAGAGCGGCATGATCGCTCCGCCCGGGTAGCCGAAGATCGTGTCGACCCCTTCGCGTTCGAGCGCCGCGACGACGGCCTGCGCGCCGTTCATGACCTCAGAGGACCCGGAAGCGCAAGCCGTCGTCGGCTTCGGCCGCCGTCGTTCCGCCGTTGAGCCACGGCATGAGCCCGCGGAGTTCCGTGCCGACGTGCTCGATCTCGTGGGCCGCCGCGCGCTCGCGGTGCGCGCGGAACGACGGCTTACCCGACGCGTGCTCGGCGACCCATTCCTGCGCGAACTCTCCGCTGCGAATCTCGCTCAGGATCGTTCGCATCTCGGCGCGCGTCGACTCGTTCACGATGCGCTCGCCGCGCGTGTAGTCGCCGAACTTCGCCGTGTTGCTTATGGCGTCGCGCATGCCTTCGATGCCGCGCTCGTACATGAGGTCGACGATGAGCTTCATCTCGTGCAGGCACTCGAAGTACGCCATCTCCGGCGCGTAGCCGGCCTCGGTCAGCGTCTCGAACCCGGCCTTGACCAGCGCGCTCATGCCGCCGCACAGTACCGCCTGCTCGCCGAACAGATCGGTCTCGGTCTCCTCGCGGAACGACGTCTCGAGGATCCCCGCGCGGCCGCCGCCGATCCCCGCGGCGTAGGCGAACGCGATCGCGCGCGCGTGCCCCGTGGCATCCTGATGGACCGCGACCAGACACGGCACGCCGCGCCCGGCCTCGTACTCGCTGCGCACGAGCCGGCCCGGGCCCTTCGGCGCGATCATGATCACGTCGACGTCGCCGGGCGGAACGATGGTGCCGAAATGGATGCCGAAGCCGTGCGAAAACGTGAGCGCCGTTCCCGGCCGCAGATGCTCGACGACCTCGCGCAGATACAAGCTGGGCTGTTCCTCGTCGGGGATCAGCATCATGACGACGTCCGCCTTCGAGACGGCGTCGGGGATGGACGCCACCGCGAGCCCGTCGCGGCGTGCCTCGTCGCGACTCGCTGATCCGGGTCTCAAACCGACCACGACGGCGTGGCGGGAATCGTGCAGGTTGAGCGCTTGCGCGCGCCCTTGACTGCCGTAGCCGATGACGGCGATCGTCTTCCCGTCGAGTGCGCCGCGATCGACGTCGCGGTCGTAGTAGGCTTCCATCGAATCCTCCGGAGGGTGATGAAAAAGCCCCCCGCCGTACCGGCGAGGGGCTTTGCATGTGTGTGGGCGACTCGAGGTCGTCTTATGCGAAAGCTGCTCGCCGGTCCGGTGGAACCGCAAGAAGGACGCTAAGAATAACGACGAGGAGCCGAGCGAACATCGTTGCAGGGTAGTACCACGATCCGCGCGCCCTTGTCAACCCGCCCGATGCCGATCGACGCTCCTTCGATCTGGATGTGTCAAGCATCTGGCACTCGACTCGCCTATGATTCGCATCGTGGCGTTCCCGTTTCCGGTGGGCGTGTCGGGTTTGATCGATCCCGATGACGAACCCACGATCGCTTTTCTCGAGCTGTGCGCGGAGGCGCGGCGCCGGCTCGGGCTTCCAAGCTACTCGCGCGACGATGTCGAGCGGCTCTTCGCGTGCATCGATGCTCCCGCACCTGCGCCGCCACCGTTACCGCCGAACGTGATTCGCTTTCCGTCCGGCGGCCGAGCCGCGCGTTCACGCGACCCGTTTCCCAAAGGGAAATCATAGCCTGATATAGCATGAAATAGCTATGGCTGTGAGCCGTAGTCGAAACATACATTGGTTGGATGACGCGTTCTCGGTTTGCGCGCTTGCCTCGTATGACGCGGTAAAGGCGATGTCGGCGCGGTGCGACCGGACCAGTACCGCCGGTTTGCTGCTGTCCGCCACGGCGTGGCAATGCGAAGGCGACGTCCTGCGCGCTGAATCGACGCTGCGCCGCGCCGCGGAAAACGTGACGGATGCCGAGCGGCCGTACGTGGTGGAATTTCTGGCGCCGCTGCTCATTTCGCGCGGCTTGTTCACGCGCGCGGGGGCACTGCTGGGTACCGCTGCCATTCCGCCGGCGTTCGAGGTGGGCCGGCTTGCGCTGCGCGCCGTCGTCGATGCCGCGACGGGAAATATTCGGCTCTCCGAAGCGCACGGTCTGGCCGCGCGCGAGGCGATCGCGGGCATGGACGACGACGCGCTGCGCATGCGCGTGCACCAGCGGCTCGCGATGGCGGCCTACTATCGCGGTCGCGCCACGGAGGCCCTCGACGAGGTCGCAAAAGGCCTGCGTTCGGCACGCCTCCTCGCCGCGCACCGGGCGGCGTGCACGCTGCACTCGGTCGCGTACGCAACGTACTACAGCCTCACCGGCGATTTCGACGCCGCGCGCCGTCAAGCATATGCGATCGTCCGTGAAGCGGACCTTGGCGGCGATGAATCGTGCCGGGCTTCGGCTCAGGTTGCGATATACGAGTTGGCCGCGGAGCGCGGCGACGATGCGGAGGTCGCCGCCGCACGGACGGCGCTCGCGTTCGAACCGTTTCCCGAGCAGTATCGCGAACGGTTTGCGGGCGGCATCGCCGACGTGCTGCGCCTCGGCTGGAACGGCGAGTTCGCGACGTGTCGCAATGCACTGATCGTCCTGAAGGATACGGCAGGGCGGACCGACGGCGAACGCGCACTGTGCCGCGCGATGCTCGCTTTGGTTTCCGTCGCCTTGGGAGACGACGATGCGGCCCGGCGCTTGAGCCGTCAGGCGATTTCGACATCTGCTCGCCCGAGAAAGCATATCGTGGCCTTCGAGATGCGCTACCGGCGCTTGGCCCGAGCGTTGGCGGCCGTCGCCGGCGACCTCGTCGGGGACGTCGTTCGCGGCAGGCGCGCCGTGGATGCGCGTTTTCTGCGCGACGATGCCGACGTCACGGCGCTCCTGAAGCTGCGGTCCGATACCTCGCCGAGCGGCGTGCCCGCGAGCGTTCGCGGCTACGCTCGTTTCATCGGCCTGGTGCGCACGGCGCTCCACGCTCGTCCGTCCGCCGGCCCGCTCACGGAGTCGGAGGCAGAGATTCTGCGAATGCTGGCCACCGGCCGGAACGCCCCGCAGATCGCGGCCGTTCTCGGGCGCAGCCCGCACACCGTCCGAACCCACATCCGCAACGCCAGCGCGAAGCTCGAGACGCGGGGCCGGGTCGACATGCTGGCCCGGGCGCGGCAATTGGGTGTTCTCGCAGAACCGCGCGCGATCAGGCTCGGCGGAGCATCTACCTAACTCGGGCGTGCCGCCGGGTAGTCGCGGCCGCTACGCTTGCGGTGGTCCCCACCGTTCTTGCCGGAGGTGTCACCGTGGTGTCTGCGCTCGTACTCTTCGCAATCGTCGCATCGATGGTGCCGCCCATCACGGGCTGACGCAGGACGGCGCGCACTAGAGCTTGATCCGGTAGCCCAGCGTCGGCGCGAAGCCCACGTTGCGGTCGGCGAGCTGCCCCGGAAAATCGTCGTAATGCGCCGTGTAGTTCAGATAGCGCACGCCGAGGAGCACTTCGCCGTTCTTCGCGATCCGGTGCGCAACGCGCGCCGACAGATCGACTTGCGACGCGTTCTCGGGGTCGGCGAACGTGTCGACGACCTGCTGACACGGAGAGACGGCGCCGCCGCTGCCGCACAAGAAGCGAAACGTCGGGATGCGCGTGTACTGGATGCCGCGCATGCGGGGGTTTGCGGCGGCCCACCACTCGATGCGGTTGCGGCCCGACTGCGTCATGCGCCCGATTTCGAAGCGCGCCCCGGTGACGCGCGAGTATTGCATTTCCGAACCGTTGATCGGGTCGGTCGTGAAGCCGCGCGAATAGAAAAAGTTTCCGTTCACGGGCACGTACGTGGTGGACTGGTTGTAGATCGTTTGCCCGGCACCGGCGAACCAGCCGCCCGCGAACGTGTGCCGGTACGTCGCGTTCACGATCGAGAGCCGCGTGTTCAGCGCACCATCGCCGGTGTTGCTGTAGCCGAACGTCACGGGCGGCAGGCCCTCGATGCGGATACTCTCGGCGTTCCGACGCAGGTTGAGCTCGGCCAGCGGGAGCGGGGCGAAGGTGAGCGCGTCGCTGTGACCGCCGTTCACTTGATGCCGGCCGCTCAGCGCGTTGACCGTCAGGGCAAGCGTCGCGTCGATGGGATCCGCGGATGCGAGCGCGGTTGCGCAGACGAAAATCGCGGTCGTTATCACCGCGCCGCGCCGGAACAGGTTCATCACCCCGTCCCTTTCGAACGCGCTCACGGGCGGCCCTCCGCCGCGATCCCGTCGCGAAACGCCGCCCAGCGATCCTGCTCGATCGCGACGCGCGCCGCGCCGACCAGCCACGTCAGCGCGGCGACGTTATGATATGAAAGCAAGCGCTGCGCGAGCGTCTCACCGGCCCGGAACAGATGCGCGACGTACGCCCGCGTATACGTCGCGCACACCCGGCAGGCGCACTCCCGGTCGAGCGGCGTGAAGTCGCGCACGAAGGTCGCGTTGCGCACGTGGTATTCGGTCCCGGCGCGCGTCAGCACGCGCCCGTGCCGCCCGCTGCGCGTCGGGTACACGCAGTCGAACAGATCGATCCCGCGGTCGATGCCGGCGACGAGGTCGCGCACCGTGCCGACGCCCATCAGGTAGCGCGGCTTGTCGCGCGGCAGCAGCGCCGCGGTGGAGCGCGCGATGCGGTCCATCTCCTCGCGCGACTCACCGACCGACAACCCGCCGATCGCATACCCGGGCAAATCCAATGCGACGAGTTCCGCGGCGCTGCGCGCGCGCAGCTCCTCGTCGAGCCCGCCCTGCACGATGCCGAACAGCAGCGTTCGATCCGCGTGCCGCCGTGCGGCGGCGCAGCGCGCAGCCCACGCGCTCGTCCGGGCGACGGCGCGTTCGAGCTCGTCGCGCGCCGACGGCAGCTTGACGCACTGGTCGAGCACCATCGCGACGTCGACGCCGAGATCTTCTTGAAACGCCGTCACGTTCTCGGGCGTGAAACGATGCGTGCTGCCGTCCAGATGCGAGCGGAACGTCACGCCGTCGTCGTCGACTTCACGGCGCGACTCCAGGCTGAACACCTGAAAGCCGCCCGAGTCGGTGAGGACGGGCGCGTCCCACGCCATGAAACGGTGGATCCCGCCGGCTGCGACGAGCGTCTCGCGCCCCGGCCGCAGCCAGAGATGATACGTGTTGGCGAGGACGATGCGCGTGCCGAGCTCGTGCAGGTCGCGCGGCTCGAGCAGCTTCACGTCGGCGAGCGTTCCGACCGGCATGAAGCACGGCGTCGCGACGTCGCCGTGCGCGGTCGTCAAAGTCGCGCTCCGTGCGCTTCCGGACGTGCGGTGCAGCACGAAGTCGCCGGTCACGGCGTCATTTCGTCGGCGAAGGACGCAGGAACGCGAGGGTCGCCAAATATTCCGGCGGCGGCTCGCTCTCGAACGCCATCATCTGCTTCGTGCGCGGGTGCTTGAATCGCAAGCGCCACGCGTGCAGCGCCTGGCCGGGCAGCGGCAGGCGCGAGTCGCTGCGCCCGTAGATCGCGTCGTTGAGCACCGGATGGCCGAACGCGGCCATGTGCACGCGAATCTGGTGCGTGCGCCCCGTCTCGAGCCGGAAGACGAGCTCGCTCGTCCCCGACAACCGCTCGCGCAGCGTGTAATGCGTCACGGCGGGCTTACCCTCGGTGCGAATCGCATACTTCATGCGGTTGCGCGGATCGCGGCCGATCGCACCGCGGATGGTGCCTTCGGGATCGTCGGGGACGCCGATGACGATTCCGCGGTACTCGCGCTCGATGTAGCGCGCCTGCATCGCGCGCCCGAGCGTTCCCAGCGCCGCGTCGGTCTTCGCGACCAGCAGCAGGCCCGACGTATCGCGATCGAGCCGGTGCACGAGCCCCGCGCGCAGACGCTCGCCGGGGAGCACCGCGACGTGCGCGAGGAGCGCGTTGACGAGCGTACCGTCGATCGCACCGTGCGCCGGATGCGTCACCATCCCGGCGGCTTTGTCGACCACGAGCAGGTCGTCGTCCTCGTACGCGATCTCGAGCGGGATCGCTTCGGGCTCGGCGCCCAGCGTGCGCGGCGGTTCGATCGCGTACTCCACGCGATCGCCGGGATCGAGCAGCGTGCTCGGCTTCCCGGACGCTCCGTTGACCGTCGCCGCTCCCGCGCGCAGCGCGGTCGCGACGTGCGAGCGCGAGTAGCCCGAAAGCCGCGCGACGAGGACGTCGAGGCGCGTGCCCTGCTCGTCGTCGCCGACGACGTGGGTCAGGCGTGCCTCTCGCGGCGCAGCTGCGCGATGACGAGCAGCGCGACGCCGACCGTGATGCACGCGTCGGCAACGTTGAACACGTTCGGCCAGATCGTCTTGAAATCGATGAAGTCGATCACCGAGTGGTGCTGCAAGCGGTCGAGGATGTTGCCCGCCGCGCCGCCCACGATCATCCCGAACGCGACGCGCACGAGGTTCGAGTGCTTCACCGCGTCGCGGAACGCGTACGCGAAGACGCCGAGCACGATGAGCGCGAGCACGACGAGCAGCGCCGGCGAGTTCCCGAACATCCCGAATGCGCCGTGCGTGTTCTGCACGTAGGTGAACCACAACAGGCGCGGGATCACGAGCCGGCTCTCATACGGCATGAAATGCGCGACGACGATCGACTTCGCCCACAAGTCGAGCAAGAACACGGCGACGGCGACGAGCCACAGGAGGATCACGGCCTGCCCGGTTCGACGCGTTCGCCTATCCTCCGGCTTCGCATCACTCACAGGCCCGGCACGGGAAAGTGCTGATTGAAGAAGGCGGCGACGCGGCCGAAGCTGCCCGTGAAGATCACGAGCCCGGTCAGGATGAGGAAGATCCCCGCGGCGAATTCGATGACGCCCAGGTACCGCTTGACGCGGTTGAGCGCGATCAGCGCCTGCGTGATCGCCGCGGCGGTGATGAGCAGCGGCACGGCAAGCCCCATCGAGTAGACGAAGAGGAAGAACGCCGCCGCGCCGTAGTGCTGCTGCGACGCTTTGAGGATGATCAGGCCGAGGATCGGGCCGATGCACGGCGACCAACCCGCAGCGAATCCGATCCCGACCAGGAACGACGCGATCAGCGACCGGTTCGCGCTGCGGAACTGCAGGCGCTTGTCCATCATGAGCGCCGGGATCTTGAAGAGCCCCATCATGTTGAGCCCGAGCACGATGATCACGACGGCGCCGACGCGCGCGATCCAATCCTTGTAGTCGACGAACGCCGAGCCCAGCGCGCTCGCCGAAAGCCCGATCGCCTCGAACACCACGGTGAAGCCGGCCACGAACGCGAGCGCGTGAAACATCGTGCGCGCGCGGCTGCGCGCGTCGGATTGCGCCTTGAGCTCCTCCACGCTGGAGCCGGTGAGGAAGGAGAGGTAGGCCGGGATCAGCGGCAGGACGCAGGGCGATACGAACGACAGCAGCCCCGCGAGGAACGCTGTCAGGATGTTCAGGTTGCTGGACACGGCACTCCCTTAGACGGCGCTATAACCCCGCCTGGTACGGCGCGGTGGCGCCGGCGAGTTCCGCAGGACAGTCCTTCTTCGGCGCTTGCGCTAGGTTGCGCAAGCCGCGCGCCGTAACCACGGCGGGTGAACCACTGGTTCGTTTATCCGAACATCGACCCGATCGCGTTCCGGCTCGGGCCGGTCGCCGTGCACTGGTACGGCCTTTCGTACCTCTTCGGGTTCATCTGCGTCTTCTTGTGGATGAACCGGCGCGCGGGGCGGCGGCGGCTCGGGCTGACCACCGACCAGATCCAGGACTTCCTGGTGTACGCGCTCGTCGGCGTGCTGATCGGCGGCCGGGTCGGCTTCGTGATCGCCGACGTCATCACCAACCACAACCTCGGCGACTATCTCGCGCACCCGCTGAACTTCATCGCGATCTGGAAAGGCGGGATGGCGTTCCACGGCGCGCTCATCGGCGTGATCATCGCGATCGTGCTGTTCCTGCGCAAGCACCCCGGGCTGTCGTTCGGCGTCCTCGGCGACGAGGTGGTGCCGCTGCTGTCGATCGGCATCTTCACCACGCGCATCGTGAACTTCATCAACGACGAGCTTCCCGGTAAGCTGTGCTACCCGGACCATCCGTATTGCGTCGTGTTTCCGGCGTTTGGCGCCAACTATCGCTACCCGTCGCAGATCTTCGAGGCGATCCTCGACATCCTCACGCTGCCGATCATCCTGCTCGTCTACCGGTCGCGCCCGCCCGACGGCGTCGTGGCATGGACGTGGTTCACGATCTACGGCGTCACCCGCTCGATCGCGGAGATCTGGCGCGAGCCGGGCTTCACGGTGCTGGGACTCGACGGCGGTCAGTTTGTGGCGGTGCTGCAGATTTTCATCGGGATCTTCCTCATCGTGCGCGCCTACCGGCGCGGGACCCGAACCGAGGCGCGGTGAAGGTCCTTCTCCGTGATGCACCTTGCCGGCGGAACGGTCGCCGAGCGCGTGGCGACGTTGCGCGAGCGCGTCGACGAGGTCGCCGTTGCGTCCGGGCGTGAACGCGGTTCGGTTTCGATCCTCGCCGTCACCAAGGCGCAGCCGCGCGACGCCGTCCTCGCTGCGCTCGACGCCGGCCTGACCGACGTGGGCGAGAACTATCTGCAAGAGGCGCGCGCCAAGTACGACGGCCTGCCGCCGTGCACGAAGCACTTCGTCGGCCACGTACAGACGAACAAGGCGAAGGCGATCGTGAACCTGTTCGACGTGGTGCAGGGCGTCGACCGGCTCGACGCCGGCTTGGCGCTGGCGAAAGCCGCGCGCGACGCTGGGCGCCGTTTGCGCGTTCTCGTGCAAGTGAACGTCTCGCCCACCGAACGGTTCGGGACCGCACCGGGTGATGCGCCGGCGCTCGCCGCGCGTCTGCGCGACGAGGGTCTGGCCGTCGACGGCGTGATGGCGATCGGCCCGCTCGACGGCGACGTCGACGCGGCGTTCGCCACGGCGCACGCGGCGTTCGAGCGCGTCGGCGGAACGACGCTGTCCATGGGGATGTCCGGTGATTGGGAGTGCGCGGTGCGCAACGGCTCGACGATGGTGCGCCTGGGCACCGGGATCTTCGGCCCGCGGCCCGCGAGAGAGAGGAACGTGGCATGAGCGTGTTCGCAAGAATCGGATCGTGGTTCGCGATCCACGACGAAGAAGAGGACGAGGCGCTCTACGCCGACGAGGTGGGTGCGAAGCGTAACGTCGTCCCGCTGAGCGACGCCTCGCGCCGGTCGGGCGGTTCGGTCGCGGTGTTCGCGCCGCGCTCGTTCGGCGACGTGACGGAGATTGCCGACGCGCTGCGCGCGCGCCAGGTGGTGATCGTCAACGTGCAAGGCGCCGACCGCAACCTGCTGCAGCGCGTCGTCGACTTCACCTCGGGCGTCGCCTACACGATCGACGGCCGCATCCAAAAGCTGGCGGAGGCGATCTACCTCGTCGTTCCGTCCGGCGTCACCGTCAACTCCGCCGGCGTGCGCGAACAGCTCGACGTCGACGGCCTCCTCGGCATCAAGGATCTGCGCTGATGGCGAAAATCACGATCATCGACATCCAGCACAAAGAGTTCAAGAAGTCGCTCCAGGGCTACGACCGCAACGAGGTCAACGAGTTCCTCGACGAGATCATCGAAACGCTCGAGGACGAGAACAGCATCCGCACGGCGCTCCAAGGTGAGATCGCGGAGCTGCGCGAGCGCCTCTCGCACTTCAAGACGATGGAAGAGTCGCTGCAGTCGACGCTGCTCCTGGCGACGCGCACGGCCGACGAGGTCAAGGCGGCGGCGCACAAAGAGGCGGACCTCATCAAGCAAGAGGCGCGCCTCACCGCCGAGCGCGAGATCTCGGCGCTCAGCGCGCGCATCGAGGAGTCGCGCCGCGAGGCAGACCGTCATCAGGACACCGCGGAAAAAGCGAAGAGCGAGCTGCGGTCGCTGCTGATGTCGCACCTGTCGCTGATCGAGCGCACCCCGGCGGCTACGGCCGAGCCGGCGGCCGCAGAGCAGCCCGAGGCCGCGGCGACTGCGAGCGAACCCGCCGGCGACGCGGACACGGACCAGATCGCCCAGCTGCCGCTGAACAACGGGTCGCCCACGCACCAGCTCGTCGAGTAAGATCGAGGGCGCGGCGGCCCGGGGCTACGCTCGGGCGAGCTGCTCGCGCATCTCCTTGGCGCCGATGGGCTCGTTGTAAATCGGCGACCCGGGCTGCTGCTTACGGCCGCCCTCGACCAGCCCGCCGTTGTCGACGGGGTCGAAACCGATCTCGTCGATGAGGTCGAGCACGACGCGTTTGGCGGCGGGGTCGTCGGAGGCGACCGGAATCGCCAAGCGGTCCTTCTCGCCCTTGGGTTTGCCTTCGGTCCCCAGCCGCTTGTAGAAGATCGTGTTGAACGCTTTGACCACGCGGGCGCCCGGAACCAGCGCGCGGGTGAACTCCGTGGACGTCTTCGAGCCGAGGTCCTCGATCTCGAAGTCTTCGGTGTACGGGTTCATGGCGTCGATGACGATCTTCTCGTCCCAGCCCTCGATCTCGCCCAAAGCTTCCTCACGCTTCGTCCACGGAACGGCGATGAGCACCACGTCGCTCGCGTCGACGGCGTCCTGCGCCGTGGTCGCCTCGGCGTTGGGCCCGATCTCCGCGGCCAGGGCCTTCAACGAGGCCGGTCCGCGCGAGTTGGCGATGCGTACCCGATGGCCGGCCCGTGCGAAGGCGCGGGCGGCGGTTCCTCCGATGTTGCCGGAGCCCAAGATCCCGATCTGCATCCGTATCCTCTCGACCGGCGGAACCGTCCCCGCCGGGCTTAACCTGGGGTTACGCCACAAGGGGGCCGGATTCCGCGACAGCCGCTAGCGCTGCAAGGCCGGGCCCGGCCTCGTAAGGAGCGCCCGCGACCGGTCGACCTTCGGACCCCCTTACCCGCGAACCGCAGCTTTGCTTCGCAACATTCGCGCAAACACGCGGTCATTCCGACCCGCGACCATCGCCGTATGGACGGAATGGATTGGACCGCGAGCGCAATGCGGTCGGCGCGCGCGCAACTCGACATCGCGACGCACAACCTCGCGAACGCTTCGACCGACGGTTACCGCAAGAGCGCCGCCGCGGTCGCGCTGACCGATCGCGGCCTCACGGTCGCATCGCACGTGACGCACGAGCAGGGCGCGGTGCGCGCCACCGGGCGTGCGTTCGACCTCGCGCTGCTGGGTGAGGGCAACTTCCGCGTCGGCGGCCTCACGACGCGCAGCGGCGCGTTCACCCGCGACCGCGATGGCTGGATCGTCGACGACCGTGGTCGCCGGCTACACGGTGCGCACGGTGCGTTGCGTGTGTCCGAGCACGCGAAGATCGACGGCGACGGCACGGTGCGCGACGGCGGCCGCGAGGTCGACCGCATCCCGCTGCCGCCCGGAACGCATGTGCTCGCCGGCGCGCTCGAGACGAGCACGGTAAACCCGATCGGCGAGACGCTCGCGATCCTCACCGCGCAGCGCGCGTTCGAGACCGCGCAGAAGACGCTGCTGGCGATCGACGCGACGCGCGACAAGACCGCGAACGACGTGGTGCGCGTGCGATGAGCGCTACGGCAAGAGCTCGGCGTTACGGATGTGGACGGTGCGAACGACGTTCGATCGTCCGCCAATAACCCGATACGTTCGTATCGTTCCGATGGGCGCGGCGTCGAGCGCGATAAGATCGTCGGGCGTTATGGTCCTCGCCGGCTTGCCGTCGATCGCGACGATGCGATCGCCGGCGCGCACGCCGGCGGCGGATGCCGGCGAGCGCGCGTAGACGAACGCAACGTCAAACGCGCCGTCTGTCCGCCGGCGCAGCTGCAATCCGGTTCGGTTGAACGGAAGCGGCGTGCGATGCCTGGCGGGCGCGAGCCACATCGCACCTTGGCGGTAGTCGATCGCGGTCACGTAGCGCTCGTGCAGGGTCTCGCTGAGGATCGCCGCCTCGACGGTCGTCGATTCGGAGCCGCGAGCCGCGAGCGGGTACGCCGCGACGATCTCGCGCGGAAGGTGCACCGCCCCGATATCGATCGCAGCGCGGGAGACGCGCACGCCCCCACCGGCGTCGAGGCCGCTCGCGAAGCGCCGGCTCAATCCGACCGCGTGCGCCCAGTGGCCCTCGACGATCGTGTTACCGGCGTTCCCGGTGTCGACCATGCAGTCGCCCGGGATGCCGTCGATGCGGCACGGGACGAACGGCGCGTCCTCGTCAAAGGCGAGCGGCACACGGACACCGGCGTAGCGCGCGGCGGGTTCGCGGAGTGGTGTGAGGCTGAGGGTGCGCGCGTCGGGATCGATGATCGCAGCGAAGCGAGCGAACAACTCGATGCCCAGCCAGCCCGCTTTGGGCGGCAGCGGGCCGCGTTCGACGCGTGCGAACGCGTACGACGTACGGTGTGCGAGGTTGTCGCGGACGATCGCGTCGCCGATGCGCAGCTCGTGCACGCGCACGAATCCCGGCGCGAGCACTGTCAGGCCGAGCGTTCGCGCGGTCGCGCTCGTGAGAATGAAGTGCCCGCCGGTGTCCAGGACGAACGGAAACGGACCGTGTCCGTTCAGCATGACGTCGACGAGGATCTTATGCCGTTCGATGCGGATCGGAACCGTCGTCGAACGCGCTCCGCGCGCCATCCGGACGTCATTTCGTGTCGCCGGCGGGGAGAACTCCGCAGCGCCTGCTACGTGGCGCGACCCGATCGTCTCCGTCGTCAGCGTCTCGACGTCACCGTCTTCCGGGTACTCGAACCGCCGCACGAATGGGACCGCGGTTCCGTCAACGTCGCGCCAGTCGGCAAGTCGCACGACGCGTGTCACCTCGTTGAGCCGCACGATCGTCCGGTCCGGGAGACCGCTGACGCCGTCGAACCAGATCTCGATCGGCACGCCGCCGCGCGGGAGCGTCTGCACGACATCGAACGTACGCCCGCCTTGCGAGCGCCGCACCGCGCGCGTTGACGTCGCTCCGAGCGCGTCGGGTGCGCACCAGCCGCGGCGATCGAACCAGGCGTCCGTCGCCGCGACGCGCCGGGCGTGGGGGGCATCGAGCCGGTGGACCGTTCCGGACCAATCCTGAACCCACGCCGTCCCGTCCGAACCGCTCGATTCGGGCAACCCCTCGACGTCCCAGCGCCTGACGAACCTTCCGCTGCGAGGGTCAACGACTTCGCTGAACCGGCCGCGCAACGTCTCGAAGCGCAGCGTTCCGTCCAGAGTGAGGGCGGTCGCGTTCGCCCGCCATGCGCATCCCTCCGCGCGCGGCACGCCGCCGGCGCGCGAGACAGCTGCCGGCGAGCCCACGAGCAGCGCCAGCGAGACGGCGAAGATCAGGTGTCCTACAACGGCGCGCATGCGTCGAGTTTACCGCCGCGGTGAACGGCATCCTCGCATCGGTCACGGCGCGTTCGTTTTCGCGACACGGGACGGACATGACCCGGCCCTAGCATCGGGCCATGGACGACATGGCTCACAGGAACGACGCGCGATGAACCGCGCGATGTACGCGGCGGCCAGCGGGATGGCCGCGCAGCAGACGCAGCTCGAGATCGTCGCCGACAACCTTGCCAACGCCGATGTTGCCGGCTTCAAGAGCGCCGCGGCGACGTTCGCCGACGTCCGCGCCGGTTCGATCGGGCTCGGCACGACGGGCGTGGGCAAGCACGCCGTGTTCGCGCAGGATAAGCTCGTACGTAGCGGCGGCGCGTTCGACGTCGCGATCGACGGCCCGGGATTCCTCGTCGTCGAGCGAGGTCGCACGCACGCATACACGCGCAATGGCGAGTTCGCGCGCGAAGCGGACGGTACGCTGCGCAACAGCGCCGGCTGGGCGCTGTCCGGCGTGCGCATCCCGGCCGAAGCACTCGCGGCGCGCGTCGAACGCGACGGCCGCGTCGTGATCGACACGCCGGCCGCAAGAAGCCAGGTGATCGCGCACCTGAAGCTCGCGTCGTTCGCGTCGCCCGAAGCGTTGCGTCCGCTCGGCGCGACGCTGTTCGCCGCGACCGACGCGTCCGGGCGTGCGCGCATGTTCGCGCCAGGCGGTCGTGACGGTCCCGTGCTCGCGTTCGGGATGCTGGAACGTTCGAACGTCTCGGTGATCGAGGCGATGATGCAGATCCTCGGCGCGCAGCGTGCGTACGAGGCCAACGCAAAGGGAGTGCAGGCGGCCGATGAGATGCTGCGCATCGCCAACAACCTCCACCGCGGCTGACCCGGCGGCCACGTCGGCGCGCGACGCCGCGCGCGATGTGATGAACGCGGTGCTGTTCCGTGAGATTCTCAAGCCGCTTGTACAGGGCCTCGGCCCCGTGGCGGAGATCGCGCTTGGAACTGTCACCGACGACGTGTTCGTGCGCAGGCCGCGGCGATGAGCGAGGACCGTGAGGAGCGCATCCGAGTGCTGCTGCCGATCGTCAAGTACATCGCGCGCCGCGTGCACCGCATGGTGCCGAGCAGCGAGATCGACGACCTCATCGGCGACGGCTGCGTGGGACTCATCCGCGCGGTCGATGCGTTCGATCCCACCCGCGGCGTGCCGCTCGCGCAGTACGCGCGCCGTTTGATCCTCGGCGCGGTGCTCAACGGTGTGCGCCGCGCTGACCCCGTGCCCGAACGAATGCGCCGCACGCTGCGCGTCGCCGACAAGGCGCGCTACACGCTAGCCCAAGAGCTCGGCACGCTGCCGACTCCGGCCGTGATGGAGCGAACCACGCCGCCGCTGGCGCCGGCGCGAACCGAAGCGTACCGGCGCAACGCCCTCTCCCTCGACACGAAGCTGCCGAAGAGCGAGCGCCTTCAGCTGGACCATTCAGCCGACCCGCAAGAGATCGCAATCCAGCGCCTGGAACGTGACTGCATGCGCCGTACGATCGCCGCGCTGCCGCAGCGCCAGCGCAGCATCGTCGTGGCGCACTACTTCGGCGAGCAGCCGCTGCGCGCGCTGGTCGGCGCGCTGAACGTCTCGCCGCAGCGCGTCTCGCAATTGCACCTGATCGCGTTGCGTCAGCTCCGGGCCGAGCTGGCGGCGAGCGCCGAGATGACGGCGAGCGCGTGAAGGACGCTGCCGCGCCGGGACCGGCGCTCGATGCGAACGCGCTTGCGATCGTACCGCTCGCGCTCACGGCAGCACATGTCCACGACGTCGACGCGGACTTGCACGCGACGCTGCCGCGCGACCACCCGGCGTGGCAGCGGGATATACTGTCTGTGTCGGCGCGCGCACGGGCCGTGGTCGCGGCGCTGCGCCCCGTGGTGGTGCGCGTGCTGACGTTCTGGGATCATCTGGTCCGCAGCATCAACGTGGGCACGCGGCGTGTCGAGGTCGATCCCAGCGGCTGTTACCGGCTGCGATAGCACCGCTCTGAGGCTCGTCCCGCGAGGCGGTTGTGGTTTCGTGGTTTGATCAGCTCTATGATTTCAGACACAGCGATAGTCCCCGATCGCCGCGTTCCTAGGTCAGCCCCACTTCAGGGGCAGCCGATCACGTAGTAGTTCGGCCCCGTCTTCTTGAGCGTCGTTTGGTAGAAGACGTTGTCGAGGCCCATGTTCTGGTTCGAGCCGTTGGCGAGCGCCCAGCCGAAGTAGTCGTGCGCGCGGCCTGCGACGACGTGCGAGTAGTTCGAGCCACTGTAGCACACGGGCGGCGGCGTCGGTGTCGGCGTGGGCGTAGCGGTTGGGCCCGGCGTCGGCGTCGGGGTGGGCGTGCCGTTCGGCGTGGGACTGGGCGTCGGCGTCGGGCCGCCGCCTGATTGGATGCGGTCCACCATCCGTTTGATGGCCGCCATCTGCGGGCCAGACTTCAGCGCGTACGTCGTCGTCTCGTAGCCCCACCAGTCCCAGCACCCGTTCGGATTGTTGGGCGTGCTGCTCGACACTTGGTACGGATACAGCACCAGGATGTTGTTCGTGTCGGCGTACTTGTTGATGCCGGCTTCGGTGATGAACTTCGTGCCGATGTTCGCCTGCGTCTGCACGCAGCCGTCCAGCGCTACGACCAAGCGGCACTGCTGTCCGTTCGCGCAGTTCGCGGGAACGTAGAGGTAGCCGTTGGTGTCGAGGTCGTTCGCGCCGCCGCCGTAGGGTGTCTGATCGAAGTTGACCAGCGTGCCGCCCAGCGTGCCCGTGTTCTTCGCGTTGACCGAGCCGTAAAAGTACGTCAGCCACGTCTTCTCCGAATCGTAGCTGCTGCAGTTGATCATGTACGGGCTCGCCGTCGTGCCGCAGGCGACCTCGCCGTCCGGCGATTCCCAACCGTGTCCCGAAGCGTACGTGTTGTCGTACTTCGTCGACACGCCGTAGTGCTGGTACTCGGTGTTGAGGTCGTTCATCGTCTTCTGCTCGACGGTGAAGTCCATCGTGCCCGACCACAGGTACGCCTTCTGCCCGTTGAGATTGCTCTTGGGATCGATCGTGCCGGCCGAGGACTGGCCGTCGAGATAGCTCTCGGACGCCGCGAGCGAGCTCGACGTTGCGTACTGGCAGACCGTCTGCGCGGTCGTGAGGCTGTCTTGCGCGCAGTAGTATGGTCCGCCCGCGTAGACCGCCGCGAAGTGGAACGTGCCCGAGAACGCGACGTGCAACTGCACCGCCATGAACCCGCCGGACGAGATCCCCGCGACCGCCGTCTGCGTCTTGTCGACGTTGTACGCGCCGAGGCTCGCGAGACTGCGAACGGCGCGCTGATGCTCGTCGGGCACCGCGCCGGCGGGAACCGCGGCGCGGCTGCCGGAGCCTGCGCAGCCCGCGGCAACCGCGCCGATCAACACCGTGAGCGCGACAAGACGCGAGACGGACGGATAGAGGCGCATGAAAACTTCCTCCCCGGAAAAGCGAGCGCAGCGGAGGAGGTTTTCGAGGAGACCTGCTTATCCTCCGAGTAGAGGCCGCCGAGCCGGGCATGTCGTAGGCTCCTGACCCTCTCCGGTCGAGGTCGGGACGTGAGCTGTTTACGCGTGAGCGCCCGTTCATGGTAGTCGGCGACGGTTCGCGCCGGCCGCCCATCGTCACGATCTTAGCGTCGATCGTGGTCGGCCTTGCAGTGCTCGTCGGCGTCCTGTACTTCCGCAAAGGTGACAGCGGGCCCAAGCCGCCGCCCGTCGCCGCGGCGCCGACATCGCCGCCTCATCCCGCCGCCGCCGAGAAACAGCGCATCGTCAGTGAGTTTTACGATGACGTCGCGGCGCAACGCTTCCTGCAGGCCTATCAACTGCTCTCCGCGGACTTGCAGCACGAACAGCCGTACGACGACTTCATCCATCGTTACGACGGCGTGCAGCGCTTCGAGGTGCAGAGCACCGACGAGCCTGGAACGGCGCGCGCGCACGTCACCGTCGTCGTCCATCGAGCCGGCGTGAGGACGACGGGGCTCGGCGGCGAGGTCACGTTCGCCTATGATGCATCGAACGCGCGCTGGATCATCGGCGAGCGTCACCTCTCGCGGCAGTGGGGTCCCGCGCTCGGCGCCGTCGCGACGCCGCAACCGCTCGCGGCGTCGACTGGAGCCCCAAAGCCCGGCGAGCTCGGAAGCCCGAACGGCGATTCGCCACGCGCGGCGGACTGCTATCAGGACGCGATCGCCAAGGTCGACCGCGACACGCGCATCGTGACGATGGCGCAGCACGGCGATCGCTATCGCATCGAAGAAGGCGCCGACTGGTCGACGTGGTCCGGCGGCGACCCCGTCTCCGTCTGCCTCGCGCCCGACGCGGGCTACCTCATTCGCAACGGAAAACAGTCGGTCAATGCGAGTGAGGCGGCACCATGAGGCGCATCGTCCTTTCGCTCGCGCTCCTGTTCGGCATACCCGCGTCCGCCGCGGGCGCACCGGGCGAGTACGCGATGACCGTGTACGCCAACGACGAGCTCCCGTGGGGGCATGTGTTCTTCAAGCTCACGGACGGTACGACGGACACCGTGCGCGGCTTCTACCCGCACAAACGCGGCCCCGGCGCCCTCGCAGGCTACAACGGCGGCGACGTTCGCGACGACAAACCGACGCGCTGGACTGCGCGCAAGCAATATCCGCTCGATGCCGCCGCCTATCGGGCGGCGATGAGCGCGGTCGGCACGCAGTACGCGACGAAGCCCGATTGGTCGGTGCGGTACCACTGTGGTGACTACACCAGCGCCATCGCGCATGCCGCCGGCGTTCGGTTTTCGCCGCCGTGCCGCACGACCGGCTCGACGCGGCCGGGGCTCATGCACGATTATCTGATCGCGCAGGGCGGTGAGGCGAATCCGGCGTTCGGCTCGGAGGCATCGGCGGCGTACGCGACGGCGAAGACGACGGCGCAGAATTTGCGCGAAACGGGAACTCAGCGGAAGCGGCTCGTCGCGCGGCGCGCGCTGCTCAGCGCCGAAATCGACGGCATCGTGAAGGCGTATCATCGCGAGTACGATCCGCCGGCCGCGATCTACGCGACGCGCTGCAACGGAGAGGTGCCCGAGGCCGAGCTGCCGGCGCGCAAAGCAGAATGCGAGAGCCGCTACGACGCGATGCACGCGGTCGCCGAGCGCTATCGGCGCCTGCAGCGGCCGGTCGAGGTGAGCCGCGCGGGGATCGATGCGGAGCTGGCGCAGATCGACGGCCAGATCGCGTCCGACCGCGGTCAGCTCACGGGCGCGATCGAGCGGCTCGCGGCGCTGCGCGTGGCGTCGCCGGATTGCGTGCGCAAAGAACAGCTCGACGCGGCTGATTGCGTCATCGCTCAGCGAGGAACCGTCAAATGAAACGATGGGCTTCGATTGGTTGTGCGGCGTTTGCGAGCTTCGCGCTGCTCGGCGCGACGCCGCCGCCCTCCGATACCCCGCAAATCATCGAGGCGCTGAAGGGCTCGCTCCAAGCGAAGAAGACGCTGGAGGCCAAGCGGGATACGGTGCAGCAGGACGCCGGCGTGCAGCAATCGTCCGTCACCCGCATCACGCAGGAGCACAACGTCGCCATCGCGCCCCTCAACGCGCGGTTGACGAGCTACTGCACCGGGACGTACGAGAAAGAAGAGTACCAGCGGCGGCTTGCGGAGTGTACGCCGTTGGCGGCGCAGACGCAAAAGCTCGTCGACGACGACAAGGCGCGCGTCCTGCCCTACGCGCGGGCGTACCAGACCGACCAGACGCAGATCGCCGACCTCACGGCGCAGATCGAGGCGCTGGCGCGCCGCAGCGCCGCATTGCAGGCCACGCTCAACGCGCGCTTCCCGCGCTGCGGCGGCGCGGCGCGCGAGACGGTCGTCGACTGCTACCAGCACGTCTGGGACGGCGCGTCGCTGCACACGAAGCGCATCGAGGATCCCGTGGTCGTCGGCGGTCGCTCCCTAGGGGTGGTCATCACCGACGACGTCACGCGCCGCCTGCAGACGAAGTTCGATACGCTCGAGTCCGAGCGTGCGCGAATCGACGCACGCCTCAACGGCAGCGCCGACGCGACGACGCGCCATCAGCTCAAGGCTCGCCTCGGCGAGATCGGCAGCGAGCAGTCGTACCTTCGTTTCAAAGCGAAAGAGCACGAGCGCGCGACGACCAAGCCGGGCGCACCCTAGCGAGCGGCGTCAGCGTTTTTCGAAGTAGCGTTCGATGAAGTCGGCGTAGGGCGTACCGGTCAGCTCGAATCCGGCCTCCGCCGCTTTCTGAAGCGCGCCTTTCAGACCCGTTCCGTCCTTTTCCGAGAGCACGATGGACGCTGCGACCGCAGCGCGCGTCGCGCCCGCTCAATGGATCAGGACGGGGCCGTCGGCGGCGTCGACGGCTTCGCGGATGCGCGCGATGTCGTCGTTCGTCACGGTGTCGATCGTCCACGGGACGTGAGCGTACGCGATCTCCGTGCCGGCAAGCGCGTCGTCGGTAATGTTCCCCTCTTCGCTGCTCCCTCGGATGTTCACCACGGTCGCGAACCGGCCCGACGTCAATTCCTCCGCGGTAGGCTGGCCGCCGACGGTGATTCCGCCGATCACGGTTTCGTTCTTCATCGAATCTCCCAAGCGGTGTGGCGTTACAGGTTGGCGACGATGCCTTCGACGAGGCGCGCGACGTCGCCGGCGCTGCGCGCGGAGGCTTCGAGGACTTCCTCGTGTGACGTCGGCTCGCCCGTTCCGTGGACGTTGGTGATCAGCGAGAAGCCGACGACGTCGCGGCCGAGCGCGCGCGCGGCGATCGTCTCGAGCACCGTGCTCATGCCGACCGCGTCCGCGCCGATCGTGCGCAGGTAGCGCGCTTCGGCGGGCGTCTCGTACGCCGGCCCGGCGAGGCCGGCGTACACGCCGTCGTGCAGCGTGATCGTGTACTCCGCCGCCATGTGGCGCGCGAGCTCGCGAAGATGCGGCGCGTACGCGTCCATCATGTCGACGAACCGAACGTGCTGACCCGGCAGCGGGTCCGTGCCGATCAGCGGGCTGGTGCCCGTGAGGTTGAGCTGGTCGACGATCAGCATCAGATCGCCGGGACGGTAGTCCGGGTTCACGCCGCCGGCCGCATTGGTCAGCACGAATGTTTTCACGCCGGCATGCGCGGCGACGACGACCGGGTAGATCACGTCGTCGGTCGCGCGGCCTTCGTACAAGTGAAACCGTCCGCTGAACGCGACGACGCGCCGGCCGTGCAGCGTGCCGACGTGCGCTTCGCCCGCATGTCCGGCGACGCCCGGTAACGGCATGCCGTCGATCTTCTTGTACGCGATCGTGTGGCCGTCGATGCGATCGCGCAGCACCGCGCCGAAGCCGGAGCCCAGCACGATCGCGCAGTCGATGTCGCCGCCCGCTTTCTCGCGCAGCAGCTCGGCCGCCGCCTCGATTCGCTTACGTTTCATCGTCGCTGATTGGTGCGAGCAGGTTTGTTCCCGTCATCTCCGGCGGTACGGGGAGGGCGAGCAGCGGCAGCAGCGTCGGTGCGACGTCGCCGAGCTTTCCGCCCGCCGCCAGCGTGCCCAGCGGCTTGTCGGAGATCAGCAACAGCGGCACGGGGTTGGTGGTGTGCGCGGTGAGGGGGTTGCCGTCGGGGTCGATCTTCTCTTCCGCGTTGCCGTGATCCGACGTGATCGCGAGGATGGCGCCGGCCTTGAGCGCGGCTTGCTCGAGCCGGCCGAGTGCGACATCGAGCGTCTCGAGCGCGGAGATCGTCGCATCCCATACGCCGGTGTGGCCGACCATGTCGGCGTTCGCGTAGTTCATCACGATCACGTCGTGCCGGCGGTGGAGGAGATCCTCGACCGCGGCGGTCGTGATGTCGTTCGCCGACATCTCGGGCGCGAGATCGTATGTCGCGACGCTGCGGTTGGACGGGATCAGGATACGGTCTTCGCCGGGGAACACGTCCTCGCGCCCGCCGTTGAAGAAGTACGTCACGTGCGCGTACTTCTCGGTCTCGGCGAGGCGGAGCTGCGTCATGTCGGCGGCCGCGATGATCTCGCCGAACACGTGGTACTGCGGGCGCGGCCCGAAAAGGACCGGGTTGGGATAGTTTTCCTCGTAGCGCGTCATCGTCGCGAACACGAGATCGGTATACTTGCGAACGGGGAAGTGCGCGAACGCGGGATCGCTGAACGCAAGCGTGAGCTGGCGCGCGCGGTCGGGGCGGAAGTTGAAGAAGACGCACGCGTCGCCGTCGCGAATCGGGCGCGGCTCGCCGACGAGCGACGGCACGACGAACTCGTCGTTCTCGCCGCGCGCGTAGGCGGCCGCTAACGCCTCTTGCGCGGAGGGGTAGCGGTACTCAGCCGTCGAGTTGGCGAGCGCGTCGAATGCCTTGCGCGTGCGATCCCAGCGCTTGTCGCGATCCATCGCGTAGTAGCGGCCGGAGATCATCGCGATCGCGCCCGTGCTATGATGCTTCGCGAGGTGCTGCTGAAGGCGCGCGAGGTATGTCGCGGCCGACCGCGGCGGCGTGTCGCGACCGTCGAGGAACGCGTCGATCGCGAGCGGTACCGCCGCCTCCGTGATCACGTCGATCAGCGCTTCGACGTGATCGAGCGAGCTGTGCACTTTGCCGTCCGACACGAGCCCGAGCAGGTGCAGCGTGCCGCCCGTCTTGCGAACGTGGTCGATGCACGCGCGCAGCGTGGCGTTCTGCCCGAACGTGCCGCTCGCGATCGCTTCGTCGATCACGACCACACCTTGCGGTACGACGCGCCCGCTGCCGATGTTGATGTGCCCCACCTCGCTGTTGCCCATCACGCCCGCCGGCAGCCCCACCGCCTCGCCGCTCGCCTCGAGCAGCGTGTGCGGATACTCCGCGAGCATGCGCGTCCAATTCGGCAGGTCCGCCGCGAGGATGGCGTTGCCGTGCGTCGCCGCGCTGGTGCCCCAGCCGTCGAGGATCGCGAGCACGAACGGACGCCGCTTCATCGCGCGCCTTCGAGCAGCGCCGCGAAGGATGCGGGCTCGAGGCTCGCGCCGCCGACGAGCCCGCCGTCGATGTTGGGCAGCGCGAGGAATGTGGCGACGTTGTCGGGTTTCATGCTGCCGCCGTAGATGATCCGCGCGTTCTCGAGTCCCGGCATTTTCGCGCGAATCTCGCCCATGATGTGGTTCGCTTCCGCGGGCGAGTCGGCGTTCCCGGTGCCGATCGCCCAGATCGGCTCGTACGCCACGACGCAGCGCGCCACGTCCGCGTCCGGAACGCCGTCGAACGCCGCCTGGACCTGCGCGCACACTTTGGCGTGCGCCTGCCCGGCCGCGTGCTCTTCGGCCGTTTCGCCGACCGCGACGATCGGCGTGATCCCATGCGCCAGCGCCGCGCGCGCCTTCTCGTTGACGCGGTAGTCCAGCTCGCCGAACAGATGCCGCCGCTCGGAGTGGCCGATGACGACCCACGTCACGCCGCATTCCACGAGCATTGCCGGCGAGATCTCGCCGGTGAACGCGCCCTTGTCGACCCAGCACACGTTCTGCGCACCCAAACCGATCGCCGATCCTGCCAGCGCTGCGTGCGCCGCGGCCAGCGCGGTGAACGGCGGACAGAGCACCGCGTCGACCTCGGCCAGCGGCAGCGCGCGTGCGCACACGTCGGCGACGAACGCGCGCGTCTGCGCGATCGTCTTGTGCATCTTCCAGTTCCCGACGATCAAGGGTTTGCGCGCGGTCACGGCGTTATCGCTCGAGCGCCGCGACGCCGGGAAGCACTTTGCCTTCGAGGAACTCGAGCGTCGCGCCGCCGCCCGTCGAGACGTGAGTCATCGCGTCCGCGAACCCGAGCACGTGCGCGGCGGCGGCCGCGTCGCCGCCGCCGACGACGCTCGTCGCGCCGTGTTTCGTCGCTTCCGCGATCGCTTCGCCGACCACGCGCGTGCCGTTCTGGTACGGCGCTTTCTCGTACACGCCCATCGGGCCGTTGAACACGATCGTCTTCGCGTTGCGCAGCACCTCGGCGTACGCGCGGGCCGTGTCGGGGCCGATGTCGAGGATCATGCCGGCGCCGACACGGTCGAGCGGCACCGTGCGCGCCGTGTCGTCGGCGTCGAACGCGTCCGCGACGACCGCATCGGTGGGCAAATGCAGCGCGACCCCCTTGGACAGCGACAGCGCGATGATCCGCTGCGCGGGCAGCAGGTCGGGATCGCGCAGCGATTTGCCGACTTCGATCCCTTGCGCGGCGAGGAACGTGTTCGCCATCCCGCCGCCGATCACGAACGCGTCGACCTTTGCGAGCAGGTTCTCGAACACGCCGACCTTGTCGGCAACCTTCGCACCGCCGATCGCGCACACGAACGGGTGTACCGGGCGATCGGTAAGGCGTGCTAGCGCCGCGAGCTCCGCCTCCATCAGAAATCCCGCGAACGGGGGCAGCCACGCCGCGACGCCGACGGTCGACGCGTGCGCGCGGTGCGCGGTGCCGAACGCATCGTTTGCATACACGTCACCCGATCGCGCGAGCTCGCGGGCGAACGCCGGGTCGTTCGCTTCTTCGCCTGGGTGAAAGCGCACGTTCTCGAACAGCGCGAAGCCGCCGTCCGGCAGCGCGCGCGACGCCGCGACTGCTGCGTCGCCGATGCAGTCGTCCACGAAGCGAACGTCCGTGCCGAGCAGCTCCGCAAGCCGCGTCGCGACCGGGCGCAGCGAGTACTTCGGGTTCGGCTTGCCGTCGGGGCGGCCGAGGTGCGACAGGATCACCGTCTTGGCGCCGTGCTCGTGCAGCCAGCGCAGCGTCGGCAGCGCGGCGGTGATGCGCGTCTCGTCGGCGATCGCGCCGTCCTTGGTGGGAACGTTGAGGTCCTCGCGCAAGAGTACGCGCTTGCTGCGCACCTCCGCGTCCCGGAGCGACCTGAAATGCATGTGTCAGGCGCCTTCGACGTTCGCGCCGCGAACCCACGGCGCGGTGACGGATTCGTACGGCACCCGCGTCGGCGGGCCGTTCGCGAACTGCATCACCGGCGGAGTCTGCGGCGGAGCTGGGAGCGCGAGCAGCGTGCTGCAGACCGTGCCCAGCTCGGCGCCGGTCGCGACCGTCATCGCGCGATGCGGATCGTCATCGTCCGCGCGGCGCAGCAGCTCGGTCCATGCGATCCAGTCGTCCGTTGCGGGCTCCGGCGCTTGCGCGCTGCGAAACGATGCGAAGTGCGCGGCGTACCGCGGCGATGAGGTCACGTCGCAGCCTTCGGGCGTGATCATGTGATGCCCCGGCGCGAGCGCGTCGACGCGCACGCGATGCTCGTCGCTGGTCACGGCGAACGCTTCCCGGCGGTCGGCGATGAGCAATGTAAACCCGCGATAGCGGTCGGGCGCGAGCGCGCCTGCGAACCGTGCGGCGGATGCGGCGTCGCGTTCGCGCAACGCGCGCAGCACGATCTCGCCGCGGCTCGCCTTTCCGTCGAGTGGGCCGAGCCGGTGCACGCCGTTGACGATCGTCGCGACGACGCCGTCGTCGTTGAGCCCGAACCAGCTCCCGCCGCCGAGCACGTCGCGCCCCGCGACGATCTGCGGCGTGTCGCGCCACCAGCGCCCGGGCGCGTCGAACGCGCGGTCGAGGCGTTCGTCACGGTTTGCGCCGACGATCAGCGGCCAGGGATGTTCCGGGCGCAGGAGTACGAGGACGGTGCACATGCGCTAGCGGGCGAAGTAGTCCGCGATGTAGTCCACCCAGCGCCGGTTCACGTCGGCGGCGCGCACGGGATCGCTCGGAAAATGGCCGTCGACCGGATACACCACCAGGTCGACCGGTTTGCCGAGATCGCGCAGCGCGTGGTAGAACTCGTACGCCGAAACCGGCGACACGCGCTGATCGCCGCGGTCGGTCATCAGCAGTACCGGCGTCGTCACGTCCTTCACGTACGTGAGCGGACTCTGCGCGACGTAGTCCGCGCGGTTGTCGCCCAGCCACGGCGAGCCGCGGAACAGCTCGCGGTCCGCGTTGATGTCGTCGGCCGTCGCGTAGTCGGCGAGGTTGTCCGTGACGGGTGCGCCGGCGACCGCGACGCGCCAGTCGTGGTAGTGCGTGATCATCCACGTCGTCATCACGCCGCCGTACGACCAGCCGCTCACCGCGACGCGGCTCGCGTCGACGATGCCGCGCGCCTTCACCGCGTCGAGCGCCGCACGGACGTCTTTGCCGGGGCCGTCGACCGTGTCGACGTAGATCGCGTGCTGGTAACGCTCGCCGCGATTGGTCGAGCCGCGATAATTCGGCTGCAGCACGAGCCACCCATGCGCGGCCATGAGCTGCGCGCGCGTGCTGAACGTCTCGATCGAAGCGGACGTCGGACCTCCGTGGATCAGCACGACGAGCGGATACGTCCGGCCGGACGAAAAGCCGGGCGGCGTGATGAGCACGGCGTCGCCGTCGACGCCCACCGTGGTCGGGTACGTGATGCGCTCGCTGGCGCCGAGCGCGAGCGATGCAACGACGTCGTTGTAGTGCGTCAACCGGCGTGGCGCGGCGCCGGCTGCGGCGTAGTAGATCTCGTCCGGATGCTGCGTCGTCGAGCCGACGAATGCGAGCGCGCCGTCCGTGCCGAGCGCACCGTCGAGGCCGGACATAATGCTGACGCCGCCGAGGTCGACGCGCTGCGGCGTGCCGCCGAGCGGCGCGCGGTAGAGCACGTACGCCGTGCCGTCGGCGACCGTGAAGTCGAGCACGCGCCCGCCGGGCTCCCAGCCGATGTCGCGCACGGCGCGGTCGACGGACGGCGAGACGGCGATGCCCGGTCCGCCGCGCGAGCTCGTGACGTAGGCGTGCGTCGGATGAACTTGGTTGTCGCCGTCGCTGTGCTGGTACGCGATGTGCATGCCGTCCGGCGCGAACAACGGATCGTGCTCGTGCGACGCCGACGCGCCCAGCGGGCGCTCGCGGCCGGTCGCGACATCGATCAGACGCGACGTCGCGTCGTCGGCGTCGTTGAGCACCGCGGTCGCCGCGTGCACGTAGGCCAGCGTCGCGCCGTCGGGTGAGAACGACAGCGTCGACTCACCTTCGCCGTAGGTCACGCTGCCGGCGCCCGCAGTGAGCAGCCGCGCGCTGCCGCCGGGCAACGGTTGAAGCCACACGCGCGCGGGCCGCGCCGCACCGTGCGCCAGCGCCGGATCATTGCCCACGCGGTACGCGTCGACGAACCGTGCGTCGCCGGTCGCCTTCGGCTTGGGATCGATCGCGACGTACGCCAGCGCTTTGCCGTCAGGGCGCCACGCGAACTGCTCCACGCCACCGGGTGCAGCGGTCGCGCGCAGCGGGGTGCCGCCGCGCGCGGCCATCACGAACACCTGCGATTGCGTGTCCTTGCCCTTCTCGGGCGCGTCGGCGACGAACGCGATGCGGTCGCCGTTCGGCGACCAGCGCGCCGACGCGAGCCCCGGGCGCGCCTTCGCGAGCGTGCGGCGCGCGCCGCTCGCGACGTCGATCACGTCGAGGTCGCGCACGCGCTTGTCGTGCGCGCGGTCGATGCGCGTCACGACGGCGAGAATGCGCGTGCCGTCCGGCGACAGCTGCGGCGTCCCGACGGAGACGATGCGAAACACGTCGTCGTACGCGAACGCCCGCGGCGCGGCGGATGCCGGGACGATCATCGCCGCCGCGAGGACCGCGACGGCGATGAGGAGCGAACCGGTGCGCTGCAACTACACGGTGCTCGGAATCTTGGCGGCGACGATTCGAGTGAGGTCGCCGAGCCGGCACGAGTAGCCCCACTCGTTGTCGTACCACGCCGCGATCTGGATCAGGTCGCCGTTGGCGTTCGTCAGCTTGCCGTCGATAATGGAGCTGTGCGGGTTCAGCTTGAAGTCGCTCGACACGAGCTCTTCCTCGGTATACTGCACGTACTCTTTGAGGCCGTTCGCCGCAGCGCCGCGCAGGATCGCGTTGAGCTCGTCGCGCGTCGTCTCCTTCTTGGTCTGCGCGACCAAGTATACCATCGAGACGGTGGGCGTCGGGACGCGCAGCGAGAACCCGTCGAACGTTCCCTGGACTTCGGGGATCGTCAGGTAGAGCGCCTTCGCCGCGCCGGTCGACGTCGGGATGATGTTCGTCGCGGCGTTGCGCGCGCGGCGCAGATCCTTGTGCGGCGCGTCGAGGATGTTCTGGTCGTTGGTGTACGAGTGCACCGTGCACATGAAGCCTTTGACCCAGCCGAGGGTGTCCACGATCGGCTTCACGGCGGTCGCCAGGCAGTTGGTCGTGCACGACGCGTTCGAGATCACGTGGTGCTTGGCCGGATCGTAGTGCGCGTCGTTGACGCCCAGCACGACGGTGATGTCCTCGCCCTTGGCCGGCGCGGAGATGATGACTTTCTTGGCGCCGCCGCCGTCGATGTGCGCGCGCGCTTTCGCCGCGTCGGTGAAGAGGCCGGTCGACTCGATGACGACGTCGACGCCGAGATCCTTCCACGGCAGCTTGCCCGGGTCGCGCTCCGCCAGCACGCGGACCGCCTTGCCGTCGATGGTGATCCCGTCGGCGGTCGCTTCGACCTGGCCGGCGTACGCACCGTAGTTGGAGTCGTACTTGAAGAGGTGCGCGCACTCGGCGGCGCTGGTCAGGTCGTTGACCGCGGCGATCTCGACGTCCGGATGCCGCTCGAGGAGAGCCTTGGCGAAATTGCGGCCGATCCGGCCGAACCCGTTGATACCGATGCGCATAGCCCGTTCGCTTTAGGCGAAGGAAACTTCAGGCTCCTCTCGTTCGCCGCGCAACCGCTTCACGAGCCGCATCAGCGAAGCGAGCCGTCCGTTGATCGTGGCCTTCCCCACCGCGGGGTGGCAGCGGCGGCCCAGCTCGGCGAGCGTCTCGTCGGCGTGCGCGAGGCGCAGCTGGGCCGCTTCGCGCAAAACCGGCGAGAGATTGCGCAAGCCGTAGGCGTCCGCGAGGTACTGGATCGCCTCGCGCTGCGCCGCGGCCGCGGACGCGGCTCGCACGACGTTGGCGGCCTCGGTGTTCACCAGCCGGTGGATGCGGTTCTTCGTCTCTTTCATCGCCCGGACGTCTTCGAGGTGCAGCACGGCGCCGGACGCACCGGCCGCGCCGAGCACCGTAACGATCGCGTCGAGCCCCTTGAGGTAGACCACCGGCCGCCCTTTGCGCACCATCCGGCCCGGCGTGAGGCCTTCGGCCGCGATCAGTGCGGCGATGCGGTCGGCGCGTGCGGCGTCGGGTGCGACGAACTCCAAGTGGTAGCCGTGGTGCGGGGCCGCGACCGAACCTGCGCACAAGAACGCCGCTCGCAGCTCGGCGCGCCGCTCGTCACGGCGGCGCGGCTTGGGCGGCGGCTGCGGCGGAACGGGGCCGAGATCGATCTCGAACGTCGTCGCCTTGTAGAGCCGCAGATCGTGCCCGCGCCGCACGGGCGCCGCGCTGCGCTGATCCTCGAACAGCGTGCGCGCGAGCCGCGCGACCGCCGAACGCCGCGTGCGAAACACGAGCTGCCCGCCGGCATCGACGCCGCCGTAATGCGCGAGCCCGTTGCGCAGCGCGGCGCGCACGCCGGGATCCGCGGGCACTTCGCGCGCCAGCGCGTCCTTCGCATCCGCCGACAATCGCGAGCGTTCAGCCATCGCGCGTCACCGCAGCACGTTCAAGTCGGCGGCGGCCCAGGCCCAATGCTGGACCTTGGGGCCGCTGACGACGTCCATCTTCACGCACGGCAAGCCGCCCTCCGCGACGCCGCCGTGGTGGCGCGCGTAGACGAGCTGCCACGTCGCACCCGGCGTCTCGGGCGAGCGCCAGCGATTCGGGCCGTTCAATCGCACCGTCACCGTGTTGCGTTCGACGCGTACGCTGCGGATGCGATTGCCTTCACGGCGGTCGACCGGTTCGAGGTACGCTCCGTGCCCGGCGATCGCGGCCTCGAACTCCTCGGCTTCGCGCGGCCACAAGCCGGCGACGTCGCCGAACTCGGGGCGCGGCGCGCAGAGATCGGTGTGCCGGACGCCGCCGTAGGCCAGCGTGACGAGCACGATTCCGCCGAACAGCCACGCGCCGCCGAACGCGGCGATCAGAAAGCGCACCATCAGCGCAGCCAGTCGACGGGATCGTCTTTGCGTTCGTCGACGATCTCGTACAGGTCGGCGGGCTTGAGCGACGGCAGCACGCGCTCGGGCACGAGCAGCACGCGCACGGTGAGAAACTTCGTGCGATAATGCAGCAGCAAAACGTCGCCGGCTTTCACCTCGTAGCCCGGTTTGAGCGCGCGCCCGTCCTTGGTGATCCGGCCGGCTTCGATTCCGTCCTTCGCCTCGGCGCGCCGCTTCGCGAGCCGCGAGACCTTGAGAAACTTATCGAGCCGCATCGGCCGGCGCGCTTAGGCCGCGGGGACCTCGACCTGTACGGCATACCGGCCCGGTTCCGGAACCGGCTGACCCGAATCGCGCATCGCATCGAGGTAGTCGAGGATTGCACCAGGCGCCTGCGCGATGATCTCTTCGCGCGAATCTCCAAGCAGCAAGAGCCCCGGCAGGTCGGGAACGAGCCCGCCCCAACCGCCGTCGGGACCGTCTTCGAGAATGATCGTATAGGTCATCAATAAGTCCTCAGGGATTGTTGATCTTTTTGAGGAGAACCATCACCAGACCCTTTGGGACGTCTTTCCCGCGGTGGATCGGGATCGTGACCCTATGCGAAGTAGCCGGGTGCGCGTAGATGACGTGGCTGGCACGTCCGCCACGGCGCAGAAAGAACCAGCCCTTGCCTTCGGCATATTGCGCGAGCGCTTTTCCCGTCACGGCGAGGACCGTCGCTGCGATCGGAACATCGTCGGATCGTAAGGCGGGCGCTCCTGCGGCGAGATTGCCGTATTGTGTCGCCGCGAAGCTGACGACGCGATTTCGCGAGCTGCGCCGAACGCGGCGCGGGCCGAGCAGGGTCCGCAGGCCGCTCGCAGAAGGCGCCGCGTCCGGGCTGGTCAGCCAGCTCTGCGAATCATGCCGCGTTCGAGGGGATGAACGATGCTATTGGGGGTTGCCGGAAACGGCTTGCCGAGCGGTTTGAAATACGGCGACGAGATCGAAGCCGCGGCCGTCGCGGCGAACTTTCCGCCATGCTGGCTGTACGCGCACGGCTGGCAAGAGACGATCAAGGTCGAGGGCTGGCTCGAATCGATGGGTCACACGGCGGCGAACTACATCTCCGGCGACGGCGGCCACGGCATCTTCCAATTGACGGCGTCCGTGCCGCCCGACTGGCAAGATCCCAAGGTCAATGCGAGCTACGCGATCACGCAGTTCCTGCTGCCGGCGATCCATTATTGGAATCAAAAATACGGCTACACCGGGGACACGCTGGTGCGCTGCGTCGCGGCGCAGTACAACGCCGGGCAAGGCGGCGCCCAAAGCGGCCACGACGAGGGCGACGTCGGCAAGTTCACGACGCACACCGACGGCGTGTCGTACTCGGACCTCGTGCTGAAGTACCTGAACCAATTGCTCGCAGGCCAGCACCCGAGCGGCTGATGTAATCGGCGGCGGCACGGCGAAGGACTCGCCATGCCGTTTGCCACGACGATCGCCGGAAGTCTGCCCAAGCCCGCCTGGCTGGCCGAGCCGGAGCGCATCTTCCCGAACTGGCGGCTCGAGGGAGCGGACCTCGCCGAAGCGCAGCGCGACGCGACGCGCATCGCCGTCGCCGAGCAGCTGCGCGCGGGCATCGAGACGGTCACCGACGGCGAGCAGGCGCGCAAGCACTTCGTGCACGGCTTCGCCGAGCGCCTGAGCGGCGTCGACGCCGCCAAGCGCCAGAAGCGCGGCATCCGCGACGACCGCTACGAAGCGATGTGCCCGACGGTCACCGGCGAGGTGCGCCGAACGGCGCCGATCCACGTGGACGAGATGCGCTTCGCGCGCACGCTGACCGACGGGCCGCTCAAGATCACGATCCCCGGCCCGATGACGCTGGTCGACACGGTCGTCGACGAAGCGTACGGCAACCGCGCCGAGCTGGCGTTCGCGTTTGCCCGGGCGATTCGCGAAGAGATCGTCGGCCTGATCGCGGCGGGCGTCGACGTGGTGCAGCTCGACGAGCCGGCGTTCAACGTGTACTTCGACGAGGTCGCGGCATGGGGCATCGACGCGTTGGACACCGCGCTGAGCGGCGCATCGTGCATCACGGCGGTGCACGTCTGCTACGGCTACGGCATCCCCGCCAACGTACAGTGGAAGGCGAACCTCGGCGAGCGCTGGGACCAGTACGCGCACGTGCTGCCGCTGCTCGCAAAAAGCACGGTGGATCAGATTTCAATCGAGCTGGCGGGCTCGCACGTGCCGCCGGACGTGCTCGCGCTCGCCGGCGACAAGATCGTCGCGATCGGCGTCATCGACGTCGCGAGCGACCGCATCGAAACACCCGATGACGTGCGCGCGACGATCGCGCTCGCGCAGCAGCATCTCCCGGATGACCGAATCGTGTGCTCGACGAACTGCGGCATGGCCCCGATGGCCCGCGACGTCGCATACGCGAAGCTGCGCGCGCTCGCGGAGGGCGCGAACGCCGAGGCATAGCGGCGACGTGTCGAGGGCGGCATGCGTCCGCGGGGTCGAGAACGATCAGCGGCGCTGCGACGCCTTCGGCGTGACGCACGTTCCGCGCGCGCGCACCACGAGCACCGGCTCGTCCAACACGTCCGCCGCCGATGCGGAGATATCCGTGCGCGCCGCGATCACTTTGTGCGCTTCGAACTCCATCGTGCGCGACGTCGTGCCGGTCTTCGTGATGCGGCCGCGCGCCTCGATGTAGTCGCCCGCGTACACCGGCGCTTTGAACTCCACGAGGTCGTATGCCACGAACAAGCCTTCGTCGCCGTCGTGGCGGATCAGCAGCTCGGTCGCGACGTCGCCGAACAGGCCCAGGATGCGCGCGCCGTCCACGAGGTTGCCGCCGTAGTGCGCGTCGTGCGCGCTCATCCGCAAGCGGATGAGCACGTCCGTTACGCCGCCGTCTTCGCCTGCTGCCACAAGTCCTCGAGCTCGTCCAGCGTCATGTCGCCGAGCTGCCGTCCGCTGGCGACCGCGTACGCTTCCATGTAGCGGAAGCGCCGCTCGAACTTCGCGTTCGCGTCGCGCATCGCGCCTTCGGCGTCGACGCCGAGGCGCCGCGCGAGGTTCACCACGGTGAAGATCACGTCGCCGAGCTCCTCGCGCACGTGCGGATCTTCGGGCTTCAGATCGCCCGCTTTGATGCGCGCTTCGGCGAGCTCGCGCAGCTCTTCGGACAGCTTCTCGGTGATGTCGCGTGCGTCGGTCCAGTCGAAGCCGACGCGGGCAGCTTTTTCCTGCATCTTTTGGCCGCGCTGCAACGCCGCCATGTGCACGGGGATCCCGTCGAGCTTCGACGCGCGCGCCTGGCCCGTCGCCTCCTGCGACTTGAGCGCTTCCCAGTTCGCCCACACGCCTGCAACGTCGGCGACCGCGACGTCGCCGAACACGTGCGGGTGGCGGCGGATCATCTTGTCGGAGAGGCCGTCGATCACGTCGGCCACGGAAAACTTGCCGCGCTCCGTCGCAAGCTGCGCGTGGAAGACGATCTGAAACAGCAGGTCGCCGAGCTCTTCGCACAGCTCGACGTCGTTGCCGTGCTCGATCGCGTCGACCACTTCGTACGCCTCTTCGATGAGGTACCGTACCAGCGACGCGTGCGTCTGCTCGCGGTCCCACGGACAGGACCGGCGCAGCCGCGCCATGATCTCGATGAGGTCGTCCCACGTGTGATGCGTGGAGCCCGGCGGCAACGGCACGAGCGGCATCGTGATCGAGGCGGACAGCGTCGCGCGCGGCATGCCGGGGATGATCTCCGCTTCGTAACCGCGGCGTTCGAGCGCGCGCAGCAGCATGGGCAGGCCGAGAAAATCCGAGAGCGGGTTACCGAGCACGCCGAGCCCGAGGTCGCGGTCGTCGAGCCGCGCGACGAACGCGTCGATCACCTCGCTCGACCCGCGCAGGAACAGCCCTTGGTCGATGATCAGCGCGCGCTCCATCGCGACGCCGTCGCTTTCGAGAAACCGCACGAGCTCGGGCGGCGCCAGCACGGTCGCGGCGCGCCCGACGGCCCGCAGCGACTCGCGGCTGCCCAGGGTGAGAAGGCCCGGGTCGCCCGGTCCGAGGCCGACGATGCGGATCACGATGCGCCCAAGTTCGCGAGGCGGGGTCGAACCGACTCCCGCCTCGCGCTGGTCATTCCCGGGGTGAGCGCTACTTCGTCGCCGCTGGTGACGGCGCCGCGCTCGCGGGCGCCGCGCTCGCGGGAGCCGCGCTCGCGGGAGCTGCGCTCGCGGGAGCTGCGCTCGCGGGGGCCGGAGCGGCGGTAGCGGCGGCCGGCGTCGCGATCGGCGGCGGGAACAGGTCCTTGTAGCGGTCGTCGTAGACGTCGATCTTCGCGTCGCTGCGAAGCTTCTGAAGGAACGCCGGGACGACCGTGCCCTGCTGCTGGCCCGTGAGCTGCGTCTTGATCGTGTCGTGCGCGCTCGCGAACGACGCCGGCTGCGCCGGTTTCTTCTCTTCGACCTGAATGATGTGATAGCCGAACGGCGACTTCACCGGACCGACGATCTGGCCGACCTTGGCGCCGAACGCGGCGTCCTGGAACGGACCGACCATCTGACCGCGGCCGAAGAACCCGAGCTCGCCGCCCTTGTCCTTGCTGGCCGGATCGGTCGAGTACTGTTTCGCGAGCGCGTCCCAGCTGCCGCCGGCTTTGAGCTTCGCGAGCACTTCCTTGGCGCGCGCTTGGTCGGCGACGAGGATGTGCCGCGCGCGAACCTGCGCGGGCTTGTCGAAGAGCGCGCGGTTCTTGTCGAAGTACGCCTTGATGTCGCTCTCGCTGACGTGGATCTGCGGCGCGACGGCCTTTTCGATGACGACCTGCTGCTTGAAGATCTGGTTGAGGTCCGCGTCGGTGAGACCTTGCGTCTTCACGACCTGATCGAACTGACCGGGCTGCATGCGCGCTTTGGTCTCGTCCTTTTTCTTGTCGATCTCGGCCTGCGTGGCGTCGATCTTCTTGTCGCGCGCGTACTGGTCGAGCAGCTGCTGCTGAACGAGCTGGTTGAGCACCTGTTTTGCAGCTGGGCTCGACTCGAGCTTGTGATCGAAATCGGCGCGGCTGATGGCCTGGCCGTTGACGGCTGCGACGTTGCCGCCGCCGCCGCTGTTGCAGGCGACGAGCGAAACGCAGAGCGCGGCTGTGCCGAGTGCGGCCACGGCGCGAAGTGTACGGGACATCGGATCTCCGTCGGTAGGTGGGACGTGAAAGAGCGGAGACCGTTGCGCCTCCGCCGACCTGCGCCGGGTTCGGGACGCGCAAGCCCCCTCCTCCGGGGCCCTCGCCTGTCTAGTCCCGCGGGAGCTCGCCGCGGACAGGCGTGCGCTTCTCTAGGTGCTCGGCAAGCTGGTGCGGGTTGGTCGGAAGCGTCATCTCCTCGGCTTCACGATCCTCGCGGTTCACCACGCTGGGCAGATCGTACCGCAGCTCCTCCAAGAGCTGGATGATCTTGGCCGCTTTGCGCTCGGCGAGCATGCTGATCTGCAGGTGGAGCCGCGACCGCTGCTCTTCGACCTCGCTCATGCGGTTCTCGGTGGTCAGGATGAGGATCGTCATCAGCAGGGCCGCCAGCGCGAGGGCGCCGTCGAGCCAGAAGTACGGCGCCGGGTCGAGTTGCCGGTGTCCGGTGAGCGCGAGCTGCACGTTGAGCACGATCCATGCGGCGACGACCGCCAGGATGATCCAGACCGTGCGCGGGCGCCCGACAGCCAGCGTGAAACGCTCGATCGCGCGCTGCTGCAGCGAGGCGCCGGCCAGCGCCTTACGTTCGAGCTCGGCGATCGACTCGATCGTGTCGTCGATCTGACCGGGAAGCCCGCCTACGTCCTGTCGCACGTTAAGCCGTACCCCCGCGCCCGCGTTCGTACGCGGCGGCGGGAGGCTTCGATCCGCCCGGCGGATCGGGCGGGTGATGAGCGAGCCGGTCCTGCTGGTCCTGGGCCTCGCAGCGGCGGTCGCGTTCGCGATCGTCGCGAAGCGCTTCGCGCTCCCGTACCCGATCGTGTTCGTGCTCGCCGGAACGGCGCTCGCCTTCGTCCCGGGATTGCCGCCGGTCACGATCGCGCCGGACTGGATCTTCCTCTCGATCTTGCCGCCGCTTCTCTTCAGCGGCGGCTGGACGACCGACTGGACGCTGTTCCGCGCGAACCTGCGGCCGATTCTCGGCAACGCGATCGGGCTGGTCGTGCTCAGCACGGTCGCGGTTGCGGTCGTCGCGGAACGGCTCGTGCCGGGCCTCGGCTGGCCCGCAGCGTTCGTGCTCGGCGCGATCGTGTCGCCGCCCGACGCGGTCGCCGCGATCGCGACGTTCGAGCGCTTCGCCGTGCCGCGCCGTATCGTCGCGGTGCTCGAAGGCGAAGGGCTCGTCAACGATTCCACCGCGCTGGTGATCTACGGTTACGCGGTCGCCGCCGTCGTCGCGGGCGGGTTCTCGCTGCCGAGCGCGGCCGGTTCGTTCGTGCTCGTCGCCGCGGGCGGCATCCTCGTCGGCGTCGCGATCGAGTGGTGCGTCGAGCGGCTCGCGCGCGCGCTCGACCGCTTGGAGCTGAGCGACTCGCTGATCGACAACTTGATCATCATCGCGACGCCGTACGCGGCGTACCTGACCGGACAGGCGCTGCACGTGTCCGCGGTGCTCGCGACCGTCGTGGCGGGGATTCGGCTTGGCAGGCGCTCCGCCGTGATCTATCGCCCCGAGACGCGGCTCGTCGGCGAGAACGTGTGGTCGCTGTGGATCTACGTGATCAACGCATACGTGTTTCTCGCGATCGGTTTGCAACTGCGCACGTTCGTGCAGGATGGCTCGCGTGCGCTCGCGCTGTTGCCCGCCGCGCTTGCGATCAGCGTGCTGCTGATCGTCGTGCGCCTGGTGTGGGTGTACGTAGCCGCATGGCTGCCGCGCGCGCTCTCGCCGCGGTTGCGCGAACGCGATCCGCTCCCGCCGCTCGCATGGCTCACGCTGGTGGGCTGGACCGGGATGCGCGGCATCGTCTCGCTCGCCGCGGCGCTCGCGCTGCCGCTCGCAGCGCAGCGCGGCGCGCCGTTCCCCGCCCGCGACGCGATCGTGTTCGTCGCGTTCGTCGTGATCTTCGTTACGCTGGTGGGGCAAGGACTTTCTCTGATCCCGCTCGTGAGGCGGCTCGGGCTCGGCCGCGAAGGCGAAGGCGATGCACGCGAGATCGAAGTACGGGTCGCGGCGCTCGAAGCGGGTCTGCGCAAGATCGGGGAGATGCGCGCGAATGCCCACAGCGAGGAAGAGCGCGAGGTGATCGAACGGTTGGCCGACGAGTACGAGCACCGCATCGATCACCTGCGCACGCACCACGTGCCCGGTTACGTCGAAGAAACGGCCGCAAGCCGTTTCGACCACGAGACACAGGAACAAGCGCTACGCGCCGAACGTGAAGCGATCATGCAGCTGCGCGACCGCGGCGAGATCCCCGACGAGATCTTTCGGCGCGTGCAGTACGATCTCGATCTCGCGGAAACGCGGCTCTTTTGAGCGCCATGTTGAAAGCTGCCGAAAAGAAGCTGCGCGCACACGGCCTCGCGAAGCCGGACGCGTACGAAGAGTTTCCGTGGGGCGACCGTGCGCTCAAGGTCGCGAAGAAGATGTTCGCGATCATGAGCTGCGACGCGGAACGCGGCTTGTCCCTGACGGTGAAGTTGGGCGAATTGAGCGACGAAGCGCTGCAGCTGCCGTTCACGGAACCGACGGGATACGGGCTGGGCAAGAGCGGCTGGGTCACCGCGCGGTTCGGAAGCGGCGACAAGCCGCCGGTCGGCATACTGTGCGACTGGATCGACGAGAGCTACGCGCTCGTCGCACCGAAGAAGCGCATCGCGCGGACGCGATAGCCTCTCGCCGCTTTCCCCGGCGGGGGATCGCCTGCCCCGGAACAGGACTTCGGCCGGGCGCACGCAACAACACGCGCCGATGGGCCGCGTCCAAGCTTTCCGCGGCTTGTCGCGCTCGCACACGTCATTCGGGATGACCGGCGCGAAATGCGGGCGCGGCTTCCGCATTACGGTCGACCGATGGTAAACGGGCGTCAACACGCACCCGACCTGACGCTGGAGCATTTCTACGATGTGGTCACGGCGGGTCGGCACGCCGACATCGATGCGGCGCTCGCGAGATTTCCGGTAGCGGCTCGGATCCGTAACCCCCTCGCGATCGGGTTGCGGGCCATGAAATCGGTCACCGGCGGCGATCTGCCGGGCGGCCTGGCACTCTTGAAGCGGGCTGCCGGACATAGTGACGGCCGGGTCCGGCAGTATCTGCTCGAGTTGTTGATCCCGTTGCTGATCAACACGCATCAGATTGCGGACGCGGTCGAAGCGCTGCAGGCGACCGACGACACGGTGCCCGAGCTTGCGCCCGCATTCTCGGCGCTCCGCGCCGTCGTGGCCGCCCGGCAAGGCGACGACGCGGCTAGCGCCTGGTTTGCGCGCGATGCGCTGGTCGCCGGGCGTGCGGTCGACAATCCGATGATCGTGGGACGCGTCCTTCAGCGAACCGCGCTGGCCGCGTTCTACCGCGAGGATTTCGACGAGGCTCAGGATCGCGCGCTCGAAGCCGCGCGGTGGTACGAGCGCCTGGAGTCGCATCGCAATGCGGCAACGGCATACTCGGTGCTGTACGTGATCGCGCACGACTGGGCCGGCGACCCTGATATTGCACAGTATTATGCGCGCCGAATGACCATGAGCGCGCATCTCGCCGAGGACGTCTCGCTCGAACATCTCGGCGTCCTCAACCAATTGGACATTGCGGCGGAATCGGGCGACTCGCGTCGGGTCACGTCGCTGCGCGGTAATCTTCTGGCACATCCCCTGCACGAGCAGTACTACCGTGAACGTTTTGCGTATGCAATCTCCGAGGTGCTCTCGCAAGGTTGGGTGCGGCGATTCGACGTGTCGCGCACGTCGCTGCTCGCGCTGCGCAACAGCGAAGGACTGTCGCTTCCGGAGCGCTCCCTGTGCGATGCGCTCATGGCCATCGTGGCCTTGTCGACTTGGGATATCGATCTCGCCCGCCGAACCGCACGGCGCGTGATCAGCCAAACCTCCGAGCGGTCCGGCAACGAACCGCTGTTCGACACCCGCCGGCGGAGAATCGCACGTATCCTCGCGGCGGCTGTGTGCATCGTGATCGGCGATACGGTACGGGGCCGCCGCGCGCTCTCGCGCTTCGCCGATCCGGAGCAGCGTTTCGTGGAAATCATCGGCACAAGCGGCATCGACGAGGATCGTACACCGGCGTTGATGCGAGGGTACGCCCGGTTCCTGAACGAGGCATGTCGCGTCGGCAACATGATTCGACCGAGCCACGGTCTGACTCGCGCGGAGCTCGAGGTTCTCAAGGCCCTTCCGGCCGGGATGACGTTGGCGACGATCGCTACTTCACTCGGCAAATCGAAGAAGACCGTCGAGCGGCAGGTAGGCAACATCTACGCAAAGTTACATGTCGCCAACCGGGCGCAGGCGATCCAGCGGGCGCGGGATCTAGGAATCTACGCCTAAGAAAATAGGAAGTCGCGACATAAACCCAGGCCGGATGCGGGCTTTCGGCGCTTATGAGGTGAATACCTCATGCGCGGTGCAAAGGCCGGTACTATGCTCACCGCACTTCCCCGCCTTCATTCAGGAGAGTGTTTCATGACCGAAGCGACGCAGGCTGCGTGGTGGTTACTGCACGCGTTGCTGGCGCTCACGCAAGGCGCGCACGCGATTCCGCCGGTGTGCAACTAACGTGTATCAGTTGGCCGCGGATTGCCGCAAGGTCGACAAGACCCTGCTGTTCATCGAGACGTGCACGTCGATGGCGCCGACGCCGGACAACGTGCATCTCGTCCGTTCGGCGGCGGCGCTGATGCGCCGCACGCTGCTAGAAGGTGCCGACGTGAAGCCGCTCCGAGATTTCGTGCGTCGCATCGCAGGTTGGTCCAGTGACGTGAACGACGTTCTCGCCGCGGCCGGGCAAGCGTTGCTCGACGAGATGGATCATCTCCCGCTCATCGGGCTGCATGACGCGATTCGGCGCGTCGCGCAGATCGAACGTGACGCGCTCGCGTACGGTGCGCGGCGCGACATCGAAGGTAATCTCCGCACGGCGTACGCGAGCTGACGATCCGCTCGACGGATCTACGCGCATGCACGACGACGACCAGCCTCATGACGCGGCGCATGCAAGCCGCGTCCATCTCGCCGACCTCCTGAGCGAACGGCGCCTCGCCGTCGCAAACGACGTCGCCGCGCGCTTGCGCCAGCGTGACGTGGCCGGCGTGTCGCCGCTCATCGTGCGCTCGCTGGTCGACGCGCTCGTGGCGTCGATGGCCGAGGGCTCACCGGACGGCGTGGTCCACTGGTCGCGCATGGTGCGCCACGCGCATTCCGCAGCGATCGTCGCGGCGGCGGTCGAGACGGTCTGCGAGGTGGTCGAAGAGCTCGCCCACGCGGAGCACGGCGACCTCGTGTCGACCGTCGTGTTCTTGGAAGTCGTCAAGACACGTACGCGGAACCGGCAGCGCGATCTTGCCACCGCGACCGTCGCCGGCGACGACTCCGCGCTCGCGGCGATCGAAAGTCTTCTCGCGATGCTGAGCGTGCGCGACGAGGCGACGTGCATCCACTCGCGCGCGACCGGCGAATGGGGCCGGCGCATCGCCTCGCGGATGGGCATCGAGCCCGTCGTCACGGAGCGCATCGTCAAAGCCGGGATCCTCCACGACATCGGAAAAATTCGCGTCCCCGACGAGATCCTGTTCAAGCCGTCGACGCTCACCGCCGGCGAGTGGGACATCATGAAGCGCCATGCTGAGGCCGGCGCGGAGATCCTGTCGGAGATTCCCGCACTCGCGCCCTACGCACCCGTCGTCGCGACGCATCACGAGCGGTTCGACGGGCGCGGCTACCCGCACGGATTGCGCGGAGGCGACATCTCGTTGGAGTCGCGGGTGGTGTCCGTCGCCGACTGCTTCCATGCGATGACGACCGATCGTCCGTACCGCCGCGCGCTCACCTATGGCGAGGCGATCGCCGCGCTGGTCGACGGGCGCGGCCGCCAGTGGGACAAAGAAGTCGCCGACGTCATGATCGCGCTCGCCGCGGAGGCGCGTAACAGCTCCGCGGACGCGAACCTCTCGGCGCTGGCGGGATCGCTTCTCGGCCCCGGGCCGCGGCTACCGGGGGACGTCCGCGCCATTTGACGATGCGGCAGCGACTCCGTCGCAGCCGCACACGCGTGGCGGTTCGTCCCGCGTCCCGGGGATCCAATATGTGCACGCCGGCGCGTGCAACCGCCGCGCGTGATTGCAGCACGGTAACCGTTCGTCGCCGGGGAATGCCGGTCGCTCCCCACCCATTGTGGCCAAACCTAGACGATTCAACGGTGAACGTCAAGGAATGTGCGAGAACGTTCAGAGCGCTTCGAGCAGCGCGTGCAGCGTCGGCAGCTGCTCCGCCGCGCTGCGCGCGGGCAGATCGATGGTGATCCGGCCCTCGCCGAAACGAAACTTGTTCCTGGTGATCGACTGCAAGCGCGGAATCGATTCCGGATCGAGCGAAAACCCGCTGCCGACGCCGAGCGTGAGCCGCTGCTCGTTGATCACGACGCGCGTCACGCCGACTTTCAGGGCCAGCACGCGCAGCCGCGTGATCTCCACGAGCGCCTCGAACTGCGGCGGCGGCGGGCCGAAGCGGTCGCGCACCGACGCCACGGCGTCCTCGACGGCGCCGATCGTCCGGGCGGCCGCGAGCTGCTGGTAGATCGCGATCTTCTGCGAGACCTGCGGGATGTAGTCGTCGGGCACGTACGCGTCGAGCTTCACGTCGATCACGGCCTCGCGTACGTCGCTGAGCTCGCGAACGGTGCCCTTGCGCTGGGAGATCGCTTCGGCCAGCAGCTGGACGTACGTCTCGAAGCCGACCGCGCCGATGAAGCCGGACTGTGCGGCCCCGAGCAGGTTGCCCGCGCCGCGGATCTCCAGATCGCGCATCGCGATCTGCAGGCCGCTGCCCAAATGGGTGAACTCGCGGATCGCTTCTAGCCGCGCCTTCGCGTCTTCCGACAGCGCTTTGTGCGCCTGGTACAACAAGAACGCATACGCCTGATGGTTCGATCGGCCTACTCGCCCGCGTAGCTGATAGAGTTGCGCGAGACCAAATTTGTCGGCGTCGTTGACCACGATCGTATTGACGTTGGGGATGTCGATCCCGTTCTCGATGATCGTCGTCGACACGAACACGTCGAGCTCGCCGTCGATGAAGCGGCTCATCACGGGCTCGAGCTCGTGCTCGCGCATCTGACCGTGCCCGACCGCGATCCGCGCCTTGGGAACCAGCTGCTCGAGCGCGCGCGCGACGCCGTAGATCGACTCGATCCGGTTGTGGACGTAGTACACCTGGCCGCCGCGGTCGAGCTCGTTGACGATCGCGCGCTGCACGACGGCGTCCGACGCGGGCACGACGACCGTCTTGATCGACATGCGGTTCTTGGGCGCCGTCTGGATCAGCGACAGGTCGCGCACGCCCATCAGCGACATCTGCAGCGTGCGCGGGATCGGCGTCGCCGACAGCGTCAGCACGTCGACCGTCGCCTTGAGCTGTTTCAGACGTTCTTTGTGCATCACGCCGAAGCGCTGCTCTTCGTCCACCACGATCAGGCCGAGGTCGCGAAAGACGACGTCTTTTTGGAGGATGCGGTGCGTCCCGACGACGACGTCGACCTTGCCCAGCGCGAGGTCGTTGAGAATCGCCTGCGCTTCTTTTTTCGTCTTGAAGCGCGACAGCTCTTCGATCCGGATCGGGAACGAGGCGAAGCGCGCACTGAACGTGCGATGGTGCTGCGCGGCGAGCAGCGTGGTGGGGCACAGAACGGCGACTTGCTTCTTGTCGGCGATCGCCTTGAAGATCGCGCGCACCGCGACTTCGGTCTTGCCGTAGCCGACGTCCCCGCACACGAGCCGGTCCATGGGCTTGGCCGTCTCCATGTCGCGCTTGGTGTCGTCGATCGCTTTGGCTTGGTCGGGCGTCGGCTCGTACGGGAACGACTCCTCGAGCTCGGCTTGCCACGGCGTGTCGGGCGCGAACGCGTGTCCGCGCGCCACCTCGCGCTCCGCATACAGCTCGACGAGACCCTCGGCGATCTGCGCGAGCTTTTCCGAGACGCGCGTCTTGGTGCGCGCCCAGTCGCCGCCGCCCATCTTGGAGAGCCGCGGCGCGGCGCCCTCGCTCGCGGAATACTTGTTGACTTGGTGCATCTGGTGCACGGGCACCAGCATGCGGTCCGTGCCCGCATACTTCAGGCTGAGATAATCGCTCGTCGCGCCCAGGATCGTCTCTTTGCGCAGGCCGAGGTATTGCGCGATCCCGTGCACCGCGTGCACGACGTAGTCGCCCACCTTCAGGTCGGCGAGCGTCACGGGGACGCCTTCCTTGACCGCGCGCAGCTTCACGCGCTTGGCAGGCTGGCCGTAGATCTCGCGGTCGCCGAGCACGTGCAAATGCAGCATCGGGATCGAGAAGCCGCTCTCGAGCGAGCCTTGATCGACGTACACCGTGCCGCGCTTGGACGCAAGCGCTACACCGTCGGTGCCGCCCGCGCGCAAGTGCACGAACGTTGCGGAGCGCTCCACGCGCAAATTCGCGCCGCGCAAGATCTCCGCGAGGCGCGACGCGCCGTTCGCGACGAGCCACACCGTGTCGCCGGAGGCGACCCAGTCGCGCACCTGCTGCGTGAACAGCTCGATGCGGCGGTTGAAGTGTTCCGCGGGCCGTGTTTCGAGCACGAACGCGTCGAGCGCGCGCGGCACCCACGTCAGCTCGCCGGCTTCGATCCCGCCGGTGACGACGAGCACGCGGCGCGCGTGCAAGCGCTGCTCGTAGCTCGCCAGCCGCGGATACGGCGCGACCACGTCGGCGAGCAGGGCTTCGCCGACCTCGTCGTCGCGCACGTCGAGCTCGCCGGAGTCGACGCCGGCCATCAGGGCCTGCGCGCCGCGCGCGCGTTCCTCGTCGAGGCCGCGCTCGATCGTGTCGAGCATCCCGGGCTCCTCGAGCACGACGAGCGACTCGCGGTGCAGGTAATCGAGGATCGTCGCCTGCTCGTCGTACGCCAAGCCGAGCCACGGCTCGGGAACGTCGGCGCCGCCGGCGAGATACGCGCGCAGCGCGGACACGACGTTGGGCTCACCCGTCGCGCGCGCGAGCACGTTCGCGCGCAGCGAATCGTCGCGCAGGATCTCGAGCCACGGCGTGACCAGCACCGCGTCGAGCGGCGCCGTCGAGCGCTGCGACTGCAGGTCGAACGCGCGGATCGACTCGACGTCGTCGCCGAAGAACTCGACGCGCACCGGCGTGTCCGCCGTCGCCGGCCACACGTCGAGGATGCCGCCGCGCACGGCGTACTCGCCCGCCGCGCTCACGACGTCGACGCGCGCGTAGCCCAGCCGGTACAGTCGTTCGAGCGTCGCATCCCAATCCGCCGTCGCCCCGCTGCGCAGCTGAAACGACGCGCCCTCGAACGCGCGGCGCGGGATGACGAACTGGCGCAGCGCGGCGACCGGCGCGACGATCACCTGCGGCTTGCGCGCGCACAGATCGGCGAGCAGCGTCATGCGCGCGCTGCGCTCCGACGGAGATTCCAGCGCGCCCAGGGTCTCGTCGCGCGGGCGCAGCAGCGCGACCGACGCTGCCGCGCGCTCGCCCAAATAGTACGTGAGGTCGGTGAACGTGCGCTCCGCGACGTCGCTGGTCGGAACCACGACGAAGATCTGGCCCGCGAGCACGTCGTGCAGCGCCGCAAGCAGGTACGGACGCGCCGAGCCGGTGGTCTCGTGCAGCGCAAACGTGAAGCCGTGCTCGGGCGCCAATGGTGTGCGAAGCCGCTCGATCAGCTCGGCGAGAGGCCGTGACGAGGCGGGAAGCGCGCGGACGAGGCTGGGTGCGAGGGCGGCCACAGACCGCCGATGATAGCATGCCCGCCGCCGTCGGTGCTATGGTCGGGGCATGTCGACACCCGCCGTCTCGCTATCCGAAGACCTCGACCGATTCGTCCGCGCCGCGAAGGCGAAAGGCGTCCCCGACGACGCGCTCGTCGCGCTGCTGCGCCAAAACGGCTGGTCGGAACGCCGCATCTATCGGAGCCTAGGCGCCTACTATGGCGACGCGCTCGGGTTGTTGCCGCCGAGCCGGAGCGGTCGGACGGAGTACGCGCGCGACGCGTTCTACTACCTGCTCACCTTCATCACGCTCGGCTTCTGGACCGTCGCGCTCGGCCAGCTGTTCTACACGCTGATCGACCGGCGTTTTCCCAGTCCCGTCGGCCCGTACTCCGGCGGCGCATATTCCGGCTCGCTGCTCTCGGAGGTCGCGTGGCAGCTTGCCACGATCATCGTCGCATATCCGTGCTTCGTGTTCGTCGGGCGGCTGATCGCGCGCGAGAACGTGCGGCGGCCGGACGCGCTGGAGTCCGGGGTGCGCGTGTGGATCACGTACGTGGCGCTGGTGATTGCAGCGCTCATCGTGCTGATGGACGCGATCTGGTTCCTCAACGCGCTGTTGCGCGGCGAGCTGACGGCGAAGTTCGTCCTCGACTCGGTCGTGCTGCTCGTCCTCGGTGGCGGCGTCTTCGGTTACTACCTCCACGGCCTGCGACCGCCGGCCGCCGATCGATGACCGTCGAGCGGATTGCCGGGATCGCCGCGTTCGCCGTCGTCGTCTTGGGCGTGGCGATCGGCTTCGCCGCAATCGGCCCACCCCAGCACGTACGACTGGTGGAGCTCGACCGCCGGCGCGTGAGCGATCTCCAGTCGATCGAAAATACGCTCCGCTTCGACCCGGCTGAACATGTGACGGGATTTCAACCCAAGCTGCCGAGCCAGCGCGGCAACGACTGGCCGCGCGACCCGCTGACGAGCGAGCCATACGGCTACCAGCGCGAGAACGCAACGCGGTACCGGCTCTGCGCGATGTTCGCGCTGCCGTCCGACGCCGACGAAAACCCGCTGCGCTGGCGGCATGGTGCCGGGCGGACGTGCTATCGCTTGGATATCAGCGCGGCCCGGCGGGAGCAGGTGTTCAGCCCGATTCGGCTCTAGTGTTCGAGCCGGACCGGCACGGTGAAGCTCGCGCTGCGGCCGTCGGCGGTCGTGGCGACGATCTCGATTTGATACGTCCGGTTCAGCATGAAGAACGGGATGCCGGTGGGCAGTTGCTCCTGGCCGGAGAACACACCGGGTGACATCTGCGGGATCCCGATCTCGCGGTTCCACGTCCGGGCAATCACGCGGGTCACGTCGGGGCTCGTCGTGATGCGCACGAGCAGCATCCCGCCCTTGTGCAGGACGCGGTCGTTGACGGCGATCTCCGCGATGCGCGGGGCATTGCTCGCGGCCGGCGGCGGCGGCGCAACGATGTACGTGAAGGGGTTCGGCGTCCCCGACGGCTGCGGCTGCGGAGTCGGCGACGGCGTGGGCGGGACCGGCGTGGTGGTGGCCGCCGGTGTCGGTGCGGACGTTGCCGGAGTCGCGATGGGCGGCGGGGCCGGCGGCGGCGCGTTCGGTTGCGGTTGGGGTGCCGGTGCGAGTGCGACCAGCAACGGGACCAGGTAGAGGGCGAGCATCGTGCCTCCGAGCAACGCCGGATGCGCGAGCGCGGTTCCGGGGACGGCGTCCTGAACGTACCCCGCCAAGCCCGTGAACGACGCCGCGAGCACGGCGTTCGACGCCGGCGTGCGGCCCGTCAAGGCGACCGCCGGGAGGAGCCAGAGCGCGTACCACGGTTCGGGCGACGGCAGCGCAAGCCAGGCAGCGAGCGCTGCGCCGGCCGGAAAATCGGCGGTCCGCACCGCGCGCCAGACGGCGGCGAGCGCGCCGGCGGCAAGCGCGAGGCCTACGACGAGCGGCGCGTCTGAGTGGGACCAGGCCGCGAGTGCGGCGGCGTGGACCAGCGAGATCCGCGGTGGTCCGGTGCCGTGGTCGAGCCCACGCAGCACCACGGACAAGATCAGCGGCGCGTACGCGATCGCCACCGCGCCGAGAGCGATGCCCGCGGCGACAGGCCGCCGCCGCGCGGGTACGCGCATGAGCGCCGCCACCAGCGGCACGATCGCGACGATCTTCACCGCCGTCGCAGCGACCAGCACGCTGAGCCGGCCCCGGACCGCGGTGAACCGGTCCGCGCCGAGGACGAGCGCGAGCCAGAAGACGTCGTTGTGCCCTTCGGCCGCGCTCCACAGGACGACGGGATGGTATGCGAGCAGCGCCGCGAGGCGCGGCCGGCGCCGGTCGGCGAGCGCCACGCACCCCAGCAGGGCCGCCGCCGCGAGGAACCGCAGCGCGAACACCGTTCCGTCCGTCCCGAAGGGTCGCGTCGCGGCGACGACCAGCGCGCACGCGCCGGTGAACAGCGGTCCGTAGACGTCGCGCGGAAGCGAACCGTCCCACGCGCGCAGCGCCGCGCCGAGCAGTGGGTCGGCGAAGCGGACGACGTCGGCGGCGCGGTACGCGTGCGACCACGGATCCGCGCCGTGACCGAGCAGCGCGCCGTAGGCCGCGTACGCCCAGACATCCGCCGACAGACGCAGCGGCACCGCGAGCGCGCACGCGAGCGCGAGCGCCGCAACGGCGAAACGGGGCGACACGCCGAAGCGAGCGGGCACGCCGAGGGCTTCGCGACACCCCCGGGCGAATCCGCAGGCGCGATGGACGACGGCTGGCTCAGGCGGGCCCTAGCGGCAAAACGAGATGGCGGCGCGCTCGACGATGACACGTGGCAGCGCATCGTCGACGGCTACGTCGCGGACGAGATCGACGACGCGCCCGTCGCGGCGCTTGCGATGGCGTGCGCGATTCGCGGCATGGCCGACGGCGAGATCGTCGCGCTGACCGGCGCGATGGTGCGTTCGGGCGACGTCTTGTCGTACGGCGGCGAGCGCATCGTCGTGGACAAGCACTCGTCGGGCGGCGTCGGGGACACGGTGTCGCTAATCGCGGTCCCGGTCGTCGCCGCGTGCGGGGTCCGCGTCGCGAAGCTGTCGGGCCGCGCGCTCGGACACACCGGCGGCACGCTCGACAAGCTCGAAGCGATCCCCGGTGTCCGCACGGACTTGTCGCCCGAGGCCTTCGTCGCTCAGGTGAACGCGATCGGCTGCGCGGTCGCCGCTCAATCCGACCGCCTCGTTCCGGCCGATCGCAAGCTCTACGCGCTGCGCGACCGGACCGGCACCGTACCGTCGGTCGGCCTGATCGCCGCGTCGATCGTGTCGAAGAAGATCGCCGGCGGCGCGGGCGCGATCGTGTTCGACGTCAAGGCGGGCAGCGGTGCGTTCATGCGGACGGTCGCCGACGCGACCGGGCTCGCGCGAACGCTCGTGCGGCTCGCCGCGTCGTTCGGCAAGCGCGCGAGCGCGCTGGTGAGCGACATGGACGAACCGCTCGGCGCGGCGGTCGGCAGCGGGATCGAGGCCGTCGAAGCGCGCGACTTCCTGCGCGGCGACGACCGCGATCCCCGCCTTTCCGAGGCCGCCTTCGCGGTGGTGCACGAGATGCTGCGCGTCGGCGGCGTCGCCGAGGACGCCATCGTGCCGAACGCGCTCGACGCGCTGCAGTCCGGGGCAGCGTACGAACGCTTCGTGCAGCTCGTCGAGGCGCAAGGCGGCACGCGCGCGGCGGTCGAGCGCATCGCGGCGCACCCGCATCGTGCCGCCGCAACCGCCGAGCGGGCCGGCGTCGTCACGCGGATCGACGCCGCGGCGATCGGTGAGCTGGCACGGGAGCTGACGGTCGCGGACGGGCCGTTCGCCGGCATCCGCATCCTGGCGCGGGTCGGCACGCCGGTCCGCGCGGGCGACGCGCTGGCCGAGTGCGCCGGCCCGTCGGCGGACCCGCGCCGGGTCGCGCACGCCTTCACGCTCGGCGCGAGCGCGCCGCCGCCGCGCAAGCTCGTCGAGACCACGGTGAGGGATGCAGAGCTCGCCGCGTTGGTGAACTGAGAAATGTCATGCCAGTGGTGATGGAGCGAGCGCAGCGTGCCTGGGGCGGAGCGCCGTGAGAACAGTCGTCACCGGGGCCGCCGGGCTCATCGGGAGCGCGCTCGTCCGGCATTTGAACCTCGAAAATCACGACGACCTCATCGTCGTCGACCGGCTCGGCACCAGCGAGAAGTGGCGGCATCTCGTGCCGCTGCGCTTTGCCGATTACCTGGACGCCGAGGAGTTCTTCGCGCGCATCGCCGCGCAGCCGGACGCGTTCGGCGAGATCGCGACCGTGTTCCACCTCGGCGCGTGCTCGTCGACCACGGAGCGCGACGCGTCGTACCTGATCGCCAACAACGTGCGGCGCTCGCAGGAGATCGCGCGCTGGGCGTTCGCGCGCGGCGCGCGCTTCGTCTACGCGTCGTCGGCGGCGACGTACGGTGCGCGCGAGCACGACATGCGCGAGGACCTCGATCCGAACTCGCTCCGCCCGCTCAACATGTACGGCTACTCGAAGCACCTGTTCGATCTCTGGATGCGGCGCGAGAAGCTGCTCGTCGACGCCGTCGCGATCAAGTACTTCAACGTGTACGGTCCCAACGAGGACCACAAGGGCACGATGCGCAGCGTCGTCGCCAAAGCGTACGAGCAAATCCTCGACCGCGATGCGATCGAGCTGTTCAAGAGCTACCGGCCGGGGATCGCCGACGGCGAGCAGACGCGCGACTTCCTCTACGTCAAGGACGCGGCGGCGATCACCGCGTTCCTCGCCCGCACGCGCCAGGCCGGCGGGATCTACAACGTCGGCGCCGGCATCGACCGCAGCTGGAACGACCTCGCGCGCGCCGTGTTCGCCGCGCTCGAGCGTCCGCCGCGCATCGAGTACGTCGAGATGCCGGAAGTGCTGCGCGGAAAGTACCAGTACCGCACCGTCGCGACGATCGACCGTTTGCACGCGGCGGGCTACGCGCAGCCGATCACGCCGCTCGAAGCCGCCGTGAGCGACTACGTGCGCAACTACTTGGTGCCGGGCGCCGTGCTCGGCGGCGAGTCCGACCCCGCGTCGAGCCCGCTGCCGACGCTCTCCGCGACGAGGTAGAGCGGACGTCCTTTGATCTCGTCGTACACGCGGCCGACGTACTCGCCCAGGATGCCGATCGTGATCAGCTGCACGCCGCCCAGGAACAGGATCGCGAAGATCGTCGACGTGTAGCCCGGCAAGTTGTAGCCCGTGAAGAAATGGAGCCCCACCTCGTAGAGCGCGACGAGAAAGCCGACCGCGCTGACGACGAACCCGAACCACGTCGCCAGGCGCAGCGGGATCTCGCTGAACGCCGTGATGCCGTCGATCGCGAACTTGATCATCTTCGACACCGGGTACTTCGACGCGCCCGAGAAGCGCTCGGCGCGGTCGTACGCGATGCCGGTCTGCTTGTAGCCGACCCACGACACCAGCCCGCGAATGAAGCGGTGGCGCTCGCGCGAACCGCGCAGCGCGGTGACGACGCGGCGGCTCATCAACCGGAAGTCGCCGGTGTCCACGGGGATCGAGACGTTGGTCAGCCGCCGGATGATCCGGTAAAACAGCGCGGCGGTGAAGAGCTTGAAGCGGCTTTCGCCGGCGCGGCGGCGGCGCGTCGCGAACACGACGTCGTAGCCTTGGCGGAACTTCGCGAGGAAATCGTCGATCAGCTCGGGCGGATCTTGCAGGTCGCCGTCCATCAGCACGACGGCGTCGCCGCGCGCCGCGTCGAGCCCCGCCGTCGCCGCGATCTGGTGGCCGAAGTTGCGCGACAGCGAGATCACCCGCACGTGCGAATCGGTCGCCGCTGCGGCGAGGAGCTTCTCGAGCGTCGCGTCGCGGCTGCCGTCGTCGACGAGGATGATCTCGTGCGCCGCCGGCGCGGCCGAGAGGCCGGCGAGCACCTGGCGGATGCGGCGGAGCAGCTCGTCGACGTTATCGGCCTCGTTGAAGAGGGGAACGACGACGCTGAGCGTCGCGTCGGCACCGCGCCGGACGACGATCTCTTGCGGAAGAGAGGGCACCTCGGGGTGTTCTCGGCGCTCGCCCACTCCCACCCTGTGCGATCGGAGTTTATCATCCACGTTCCCACCGTCGGCATCACCGTCCCGCGCGTCAGCGTCCGGTAGCGGGGGAACGAACCACCGTCATGCTCGCCAAGCTCCTCGCCCTCGTCGTCGTCCTCGGCCAAGCGCCGGAGCCCGGTGCCGCGTACGCGCACGTTGGGCCCACGCCGCCGCCGCACGGCTATCCGGCGATCAAGTCGTTCACGATCTCGACGACGCAGATCCGTCCGGGCCGCGCGGTTCACGGCGACGTCGTGACGTCGGAGAACGTGCACTACGTCGAGGCACGCGTCGACTACCGCGAGGTCGCGATGCACGAGGACGGGCCGGGCCGGTTCTCCCTGTCGTACACCGTGCCGTGGTGGCTGCCGCCGTGGCTGCGCCGCGGCTACACGCTGCAGATCGTCGCGCGTACCGTCGACGGCGTCGAGACGTCGCGCACGATCCCGATCACCGTGCGCTAGTGCGCGGGGTCGTGCGGCATTCGGCCGATCTCCGCGCGCAGCGCGGCCGAATCGCGCAGCACGTCCTCGCCCCGCACGCCGAAGATGTTCTCGTAGTGCAGCACGCCGTCGTGCGGCGGCAGCAGCACGCGCCGCGGGTCCGCGCGCCGGAGACGCTCTTCGCGCGTCGCCAGCGTTCGCACGAAGAAGCCCGGCCCGAGCGCGAGCCACGTCAGCCGCTGCGACGGGTACGCCGCCACCGAGCACGCCGCGCGCCAGCTGTCGCGCAGCGACATGCGGCGGCGGAGCACCGGCGCCGCGCCCGGGATGAACGACGAGACGCGGGCGAGCTTGGGACGCCGGCGCCAGCCGTTGTAGAACGGATAGACGTACACCTCGGCGACGCCGAGGTCGCGCGCCGCGGAGAGCGTCACGAGGTGCGTCGCATCGTGATCGTGATGCCCGCCCTCCCAATCGAGGGTGTAGATTCGCGCCGGCGTCGTCGCGCGCGCGCGCAGCCAGTCGAGCAGCATCACGCGCGACCGCTGCAGCGCGTGGATCAGCGTTCCGTCCGCGATGCGCCCCGCGCCGTCGGTCAGAAACGCGACGCGCTCGCCGTCGACGCCCAGCCGCCGCAGCACGCGCAGCGACTCCGCGTCGCGAACGTGCGGGCGAACCTTCTTCGCACCGTCCGTCAGGAAGGCGCACCACACGCGATTCCCGGCGCGCACCTCGAACGCGATCCGGCTGAACGCGCCGACCTCGTCGTCCTGGTGCGCGAACACGAACAGGACGTCGTCGGGCCGGCTCACCGGCGCAGCAGCGCGCGGTCCGCCGCGCGGTCGGTGCGCTCGCGGCGCAGCTTCACCGTCGGCGTGGAGAACTGCACGTCGTAGAGCAGCGCTTGCAGCGAGAGCTGGAAACCGATCATGAACAGGATCAGCGCGAGCACGACCGTCCCGCTCGGCCGCGACGTCTGCTCCGCCAGCGAGCCGCTCCACTCGTGCCAGCCGAACGCGACCGCGAACGCCAGCAGCGGAAACCCGATCAGGCCGCACAGCGAGCCGACGTTGATCTCGACGATCAGGTAGTTGAGCAGTAGCCGCCGGAAGAACCGCTGCGTCAGCTTGACCGGAAACGGCAGCAGCGTGCGCAGGCCCCACGGGCCCGGCGGCTCGTCGCTGTAGATCGCCGGCATCTCGACCTCGGCGACGACGCGTCGCCGCAAGCCGAACGCGCACAGCAGATCGGTCTCGAAGAAGTAGCGGTCGGCGAGCGCATCGAGGTCGGTGTTGAGGATCACCTCGCGGCGCGTCGCGAGAAAGCCGTTGGTGGGATCGACGATCGACCAGTAGCCGCTGCTGAACTTCACAAGCAGCGTCGCGCTCGCGTTCCCGATCAGCCGCAGGAACGGCATGCGCCGCAGCGTCGCGGGGTCGGCGAAGCGATTCCCTTTGACGAGGTCGACCTCGGGGTAACGCTCGAGCGTCTCGATCATGAAGGGCACGTACGACGTGTCCATCTGGTCGTCGGAGTCGATCTTCACGATGTAGCGCGCGCCGAGCGCGATCGCTTCGCGCATGCCGGTCTTCGTCGCGCCGCCGACGCCGCGGTTCACCTCGTGGCGGACGATGTGGACGCGCGCGATCCCGCGCACGAGCTCCGCGCTGCGCTCCGGGTCCGCGTCGTCGACGATGACGACCAGGTCGGCGACGGCGAGCGCACGTTGCACGACGCGCTCGATCGTCTGCCGCGCCTTGTACGTCGGGATGACGACGGCGACCACGGGCGGCTCGTCCGATGCGGTGTCGAGCGCCGGCGAGAAACGGTCTAATCTCAATCGTCCCTCCCGGGCGGCGGCCGGCGGACGACGCGTTCAGCGGGTGGCACGTTAACGTTCCCTTACGACGGCTCGACGCGAAGTCCCGGGGCAGGGCGCTCCGCGAGCCGCCGCAGCGCGCCGACCGTCTCGCCCAGGAACGTCGCTTGATACGTCACGACGTCGGCGACCCCGGGGAAGCGTGCGTCGGCGCGGCGCGTGCCGAGCCGCCGGCGCCCGCCGTCGGCAACGAGCAGCTCGCAGCGCGTCATGCGGCCGAGCGCTTCGTCGACGCACGCTTGCGCATCGCGCACGAGCTCCGGATCGACGAACGCGCCGCGCGGCAGCGCGTCGCGAAGCCGCATGACGCCGTCGCGCGCCTCGGCGTCGGTGAACGGCAAGCCGACCGCGAGCAGCCACTGCGCGAGCAGCGCGCTCGTCGTGACCGGTCGCGCGGCGGCCAGCGACGTCGCCAGGTCGTGCGGGTCGGCGGGCTCGACGACGCGGTAGAGCAGCGACAAGCGGCGCCCGCGGAACGGGTCGAACGCGATCGCCGCGAACCAGACGCGTGCGAGCGGCACGAGGTGTTCGACGATCCCCTTGAGCGGGCGCATGCGGCCGTCGGTGCTGTAGAACCCTTCGGGCGTGACGAAGAACGTCGCACCGCGCCGCACGACGTCCGCGATGCGCGCGATGTCCTCGGTTATCCCGGCCCGCGTGTCCGCGAGCAGCTCGCTGCGATACGGCTCGCGCAGGTACGCCACGCGCACGCGCGTCTCGGCGGCCGCGAACGCCGCCGGCGCGAGCAAGTCGGACAAACGCTGTGCGCCAGGCGCGGGCGCGCGCGCTTCGTCGCGAAACACCACGTCGAGCGGCAGGTCGCCGTGGCGCGCGCACACCGCGAGCGCGAGGCTGCGCAGCGGCCGCGCCGCGAGCTCGTTCTCGAGCGGCAGCATGCCGAGGCCGACGAACAGCGGGCTCGCGTTCACGCCGCGCATCAGCGGCGCGAGCCACGGCATGCGCGTTGCGAAGAAACCGGGCTCGTACATGCGGCGCGACGACGCGGTGAACGCTGGCCGCAACGGGCCTTGCAAGAACGTGCGCTCGACGATGAGCTCCGACTCGTCCTCGTGCTGGTGGTTGGCGATCAGCAGCGTCGGGCCGCGCCGGCGCGGCAGCCGCCCCCACTGGCGCACGCGGATGTGCAGCGCGAGGAGCGGCTGGCGAATCGCGCTGGTCAGCGCGACCAGCAGCGTGGACCAGCTCGACGCGAGCGGTTTGTGACCGACGCGCAACACGACCAGCGAGCCGATCGCAAAGCAGAAGCCCGCGCTCGCGAAGAGCCAGCGATAGCCGTCCGCGGGCGTCGCGCCGTGCGCGATGATCCAGCCGCCGATCCCCGGTGCTGCGATCGACGGCATGCTCGACAGCGTGCCCCACACGCCGAGGTCGCGCGCGACGTCGCCCAGCTCCGGGATCGTGTCGAGCGCGAGCGCCCAGCCGACCGCGAACACGCCGCCGAACCCGAGCCCGAACAGCCCGGCGTACACGAAGATCAGGTGCGGTGCCGGCACGAGCGCGAAGCCCAGCGCGGCCAGCGTCATCGGCACGCCGGAGAGCGCGACGACCAAACGCCGGTCGATGCGGTCCGACAGCTTGCCTGCGAGCACGCTCGACACGATCGCGCCGACGAGCGCCGAGCCCGCGACCAGTCCGGTCTTGAACGACGCGTCGCGCGCGCCGAGCACGTCGCTGAAGAAGTACAGCACGTACGTGTTGAGCAGCGTCATGCCCAGTACGATCCAACCGCGTGCGATCAGCGTCACGCCCAGATCGTGGCGGTCGCGAATCGTCGCGTGCGGTGCGGGCGCGACGGCGGCGGGCCGCGGGATCGCCGCCAGCGAGAGCGTGGCGACCGCCATCACGGCGACCATCGCGAACAGCGCGCGCTGCGCCGGCAGGAGCGCCGCGGCCAACAGACCGAGCACCGTGCCGACGAGCGTCAGCGCGCCGCGCGCGCCCGCGGACGTTCCCCACGCGGCCCGCGGCACGACGTCGGGCAGCAGCGCCTGGTAGATCGTCTGCGCCGCCGTGAGCGCGACCGTCGCGGCGACGAGCGCGGCGCCCAGCGCGCCGACCGACGCGGCGAACGCCATCGCGGCGATCGCGACGACGTCGACGAAGAGCGCGAGCGCCGTCTCGACGCGCCGGTCGCCGCCGCGCCGCCGCGCGCGGTCCGACAGCCAGCCCGCGACGGGCGGCACCACGGCGACGGCGATGCCGACGAACGTCGCGAGCACCGCGAGCACCGCGGTGTGATCGTGCGGCGCGAGCCGCAGCACGATCGCCGGCACGACGATCGCGACCAGCGCGGTGTCTTGAAAATGGATCCCGACCCACAGCGCGTTCAACGCCGCGTGGTCGCGGAGCCCGAACGCCCTAATCGATGTCGCCCCACGCTGCGACGACCACCGTCACGTGCGCGTCCGGCTCGCCGAGCGCGACGTGCGCGGGGGGCAGCGCGCGCGCCGCGTTGCGTTCGGTGGTGCCGAACGAGCCGCGCGTCACGCGAAATGCCACGCGTGCGCCGCGGTGAAGTTGCAGCACGAGGCGGAAATGCCGTGCGTCGACGCGGTCCATGCGCACCTCGGACGGCGACCAGCTGCTGCGCTCGGTACTGATGTACACGTCGTCGCCCGGCGGCGTGCGCGGCGGCACCGTCACGTCGATCGTCGAAGTGACGAGCTGCGTCTCGTCGGCGTCGCTCGCCGCGGCCGGCGCGAGAACGTACGCGGCGCGCGGGATCTTCGCCGCCGGCAGCGCGTCCGCGGTGAGCTTCTGTGGCGTCGCGCGGTTGTCGGCATCGAGCGCGATCGCGGTCGCGCGGCCCGGCGCGAACGCGGCGCACGACGCGCCCGCGGCGAGGCGCAGCACGCCGGCGCCCGCGACGACGAGCCGGTCGCCGTCGCACGCGAGCGGCACGATGCGGAACAGGGTGGCTGCGGCGGCCGCCGCGATCAGCGCATGTGTCACGGCGTGATCGCGAAGCTCCAGCGCGGCTGCCAGCGCGTTCCGCCCCACGCGAAGTCGTAGACGCGTCCGACGTCGATGCCGACGTTGGGGAACGGCCGGAACTTGGCGTCGGCGCGCGCCTCCCACTGCGGCCGCCCGTAGCCGTTGAACTGCGGAAAGTCCGCGGTGTGGATCACCGACAGCCGGAACGCCGTGCTGCCGCCGCGGTTGGGCGTGAACTGCAAATCGACGTTCTGGCTGCGGAACGTGCGCGCGCCGCTGAACGCGGTGTAGCCGTAATACGGCGTTCCGTCCGGCGTGAGCAGCGGCGTCGCCGGCGTCGGATAGAAGATCGCTTGCGCGTTCGGGAACACGTCGCTGCTCCACAGGCCCTGATAGCCCGCGAACAGCGTCACGTTGCGCAGCAGCGGGCGCGACGCGGATGCGGCCGCACTCAAGCTATCGTAGTGGTGCGGAAAGGCGTACCACGTGCGCTGCAGGCCGAACGTCGACGACAGCGTCGTGCCGAGCGGCGCGTGCATCAGCGGGCTCGCGACCTGCAGGTCGAGGGCGTGGCGCCACACGGTCGCGTAGCGGCGCGCATCGGGCAATTGGGTGAGCAGTCCGCCGCGCAGCGAATCGAATCCGACGATGCCTTTCAACCGCCACGTCGCGCCGCCGAACAGCGGCCGGTCGGGCGTGCGCAGCGCAGCGTCGAACGTCGAGAACCCACTCGAAAAGTGGCGGTAGTCGAGCGCTGCGCCCGCGAGGCCGAACGCGGCGGTGAGCCCGGCGTGCTCGGTGGAGCCGTAGATCGTCGCGGAACCGTCGGCGCTCGCGGTGTAGCGCGCGCCGAGCCGCCGGTACGCGGTGAAGCTGCGCACCGCGTAGCCGCGGAACGGCGCGTCGATCGACGCGCTCAAGTACGCGTCGTCGCCCGATACGATCTGCTGCTGCAGCGCGAGCGCGGCGCCCGGGCCATCGTCCCAGCGCGCGTGCAGCGCGGTCAGCGACGTCGGCGAACCCCATAGCCCGTACGGCTGGTCGAACGTCGCGCCGGACAGGCTGCTCGCGGCGAAGCCCGCGCCCGTCGCGTACGTGTACAGGTACGACGGCACGGGCACGCTGCCGACCGACGTGGGGAACGACGCGGGCGTGAAGCGCACGTCGGCGTGCGGCGTGATCTTCGCGTGCTTGGACTTGATGAACGCGTTGCGGTCGTCGACGTCGGGGAACGCGAAGCGCGCCGCGTCGAACTCGGCCGCACTCGCCGCGCCCAGCGCGCGCGTCGTGCGCGAAACGCCCGACGCCGAGTCGAGCAAATCGACGCGGTCGCCGTCGAGGTCGAGCGCGATCGCGTCCGCGGCCGCGGTCGCGGTGCCGCGCGCGAGCCGCGCGTGCCCCGCGAGCACGACGTGGTGGCTCTTGAGGTCGACGTACGCTGCATCGGCATGCGCGCGCGTGCCGTCCGCGAGCGACAGCGTCGCGCCGTCGCGTGCGACGAGCGCGAGCGTGTCGCTGAAGAACACGATGCTGCCGCCGTCGAGCACCGCCGTCGCGCGCGCGCTCGCCGCGCACGGAAACGCGGCGAAGCACACGACGACGAGCGCTGCGACGGCGTTGCGCACGGTTATCGCGGCGGCCGGTTCGGCTGCGCGGGCGGCCGCGGCGTCGGGAAACCGCCCGGCGGCGTGGCGCGCGACGGCGGGAAGATTCCACCCGGCGGGAACGGGTTGGGGTTGAACGGCGTGGGGATCGCGCCGGGCGCCGCCTGCTGCGGTGAGTTGGCGCGATCGTCGGACCAGCTGTACACGGTGACGTCGCGACCTTGCGAGTCGACCTCGCGCACGAAGAACTCGTGCGGCGCGGGTTCGAGCCCGCTCTGATCGCGTTCGACGGAGTTCCACGAGCCGCGGGTCACGCGAAAGAAAAACTTCGTCCCCGATGCGAAGCGCCGGATCGCGCGGTAGCGCTGGCCGTCGATGCGATTCATCTTGATCGCTTGCGGATTCCAGTTGCTCGCGTCGGTGCTGATGTAGACGTCGCTGTTCAGCGGCGTCGTCGGCGGCACCGTGACGGTGAACGTGACGGGAACTTCCTTGCCCGAGATGCGCTGCCCGACGATCTCGGGCGCGGGTTCGGTGGTCGGCTTCGTCTGCGCGTATTGCTGCGCGACCGACGCATAGCCCGCATCGTCCGCGAGGTGCCGCGTCGTCAGGTCGAGCTCGACCACCTGCTTGGTCGCGGGGTCGATGATCGCGCGTGCGAAGAGCTTCGCGCGCGGCTGCAGCGTCGTCGGCTTGCCCGTATCGTAGTCGGCGATGCGCGGCGCGGCGGCGAGCTTGAACGCGTCGCCGGACGTGAAGTACACGAAGCCGTTGCGCACGTCGAGCAGCTGGCCCGTCACGCGCACCAGCGTGCCCTGCGCGAGCGACGGCAGCGCCAGCGCTAGGAGCACGGCTGCGGCGAAGAAGGCGGCGATCCGGCGCGTCATGGTAAGAACTGAATCCCGAACTGCGGCGTCCAGCGCTCGTTGGCGAAGTTGAAATAGTACGAGCGGGTCAAGTCGACCAGAACCTGCTTCGACAGGCGCACGCGCAGGTCACCTACGAGCTGCACCGGCGGCTGCCCGTACGCACCCGGGATCGGCCCCGGCGTATCGTAGAAGCGCGACAGCAGCAGGTTCACCCCGACGTACTGCGTCGGCGTGTACACGACCGACGCCGACAACCCGTGCGAGGTCGCGAACCCGCGGAACGCCGACTGGCCCCCGTACGTCCCGAACGGGGTGACGATCGTGTCCGTGGGGGTCGGATAGGCGGCGAGCTGCCGGTCACCCCAGTAGTCGCCGACCGTCCTCACTTCGTATGCGACGTAGTAGCTGACGTGTTGGCGGAATAGCTCGCGCGACAGCGAGACGCGTCCGTCCCCGGTGTCGACGTGGTGCGGCAGCGAGTACCATTGGCGCTGGCGGTCGTACTGCGCGGTGAGCGAATACGGCGCGGGGCCTTTGCCCAGCTTGATCGCGTTCGTCGAGAGCAGCCCGCCCGCGAAATGGTAGATCAGCGACTTCGGCCCGGGCTGCTCGTTCACGTAGCCGCCCTCGCCGTAGGCGTCGTGCGCCCAGCCGAAGCCGCTGCGCAGGCGGAACGAGATGGGGCTGTTCTTGGAGAGGCTGTTCTGAAAGCCCGTCCACGTCAGCGCCGCGTTCATCGGGTGCTCGCGCCAGCGCGGATCGTAGAACGCCGTCGACATCAGCTCGTCCGGCGGCGTCCGAAATCCGAGCAGCTGCTGGAAGTAGTTGTCTTGCGTGTAGCTCAGCCCCGACCGGCGCAGCCCCGCGTTGAGCTGGATCTCGGTGAACGCCGCCGCGTTGATGATCGGCGGGTTGATGATCCCGGCCGACCCGGCGGACTCCTGGAGGAACAGGCGCCCCTGCACCTTCGGTGAGAACGTCTTGAAACCGATGACGTTGTACTGGCGCTGCACTTGCGTCAGCGGATCGATCGACGCGACGATCCAGTCGTTGTTCCACACGAAGTGCTGGTCGATCGCGGTATACGTGCCGCTGAACGCGTCGTTGCGGAGGTGCAGCGCGGTGAGGCTGTGCTCCGAGCCGTTGAACGGCAGCGCGACGTCGCTGCGCGCACCTTGGAAGCCGTTCTCGTAGAAGTGCGAGTTCGCCGAAAACGTGACGACGTACCGCGGCAGCGGAAGGTAGACGCCCGCGGTGTAGACGCGCGGAAAGGTGAAGAGCACGTTCGTCTTCGGCGTGATGCGCGCGCCGACGGCATAGATGTAGGGCCGCTCGCCGGTCAGGTCGGGGAAGTGGAACGCGTCGCCCGGCTGCTCGCGGCCGGCGTGCGCGTTGGACCAGTCCAGACCGTAGTAGGTCCAGCGTTCGGGCGTCGCGGCCGGATCGGCCGGCGCGGGCAGGAAGTACGACCGGTCCAGATCGGGATAGCCTGCGAACGCCGCGCCGGCCGCGTGGACCGCCGGCCCGTCGAGGCGGACGTCGCCCGCGACCAGGAAACGGTTGAGCTTGAGATCCATCGTGAACGTCTGCCCGGTGACCAGCGTCCCGTCCGAAAGCCGGACCCGCACGTCGCCGTCGGCCGTCACGACGTAGCGGTTGGAGAAGAAGTCGACGCTCTTGGCGGTGATGTCGAGGCTTGTCGTTGGCGCGGCGACGGCGAGCGCGCTCGCGCTCGCGAACAGCGCAGCTAGCGCGATGAGAACCCGGAGACGCATGTAGGGCTTCACGCGTTCAGCGCGGCGGGAGGCGCGGTCCTGCGCCGAAGGGAACCGCGCCGAACGGCATGCCGCGCATTCTCGCCTTCGTCATGGACTCCGCCGGCGTCGGTGCCCTCCCGGATGCAGTCGCCTACCACGACGCTCTGAACGCGAATACGATCGGAAACGTCGCCGAGCGTTTGGGCGGGCTGCGCCTGCCCAACTTCGAGCGGCTGGGGCTGGGCCACATCACCGGCGTGCGGGGCGTCTCACCGTCCGCGGCGCCGGCCGCCGCAGTCGGGCGGCTCCGCGAGCGAAGCAAGGGCAAGGACACCATCACCGGCCACTGGGAGATGGCCGGCGTCATCACGGAAGTCCCGTTTCCCACCTATCCGGACGGCTTTCCGCCCGAGGTGGTCGACCGCTTCACCGCGATCGCGGGCAAGCCGCCGCTCGCGAATCGCACCGCGTCGGGGACCGAGATCATCGCCGAGCTCGGCGAGGAGCACCAGCGCACGGGCCGGCCGATCCTGTACACGTCGGCGGACTCCGTTTTCCAGGTCGCCTGCCACGAAGACACCGTGCCGCTGGCGACGCTCTACGACTGGTGCGAGAAGGCGCGGGCGATGCTGGTCCCGCCGCACGAGGTCAACCGCGTGATCGCGCGGCCGTTTGCTGGCGGGCCGGGGAACTACGCTCGCACGCCCAACCGTAGAGACTATGCGATACCGCCGCCGCCGACCGTGCTCGACCGGTTGGAGCAGGCGGGTGTACCCGTGCACGCTGTCGGGAAGATTTGTGATATCTACAGCGGTCACGGGATCGCATCATCGGTGCGCGTCGCCGACAACGGCGAGGCCGTCGATCGCGCGCTCGAGCTCGCCGACGCTACGAATCATGGTCTGGTGTTCGTCAACCTGAACGACTTCGATACCAAGTACGGACACCGCCGCGACGTCCGCGGCTACGGTGAGGCGCTCGCGCGCCTGGACGTCCGGCTGCCGGAGCTGCTGGAGCGCGTCCGGCCGGGCGACGCGCTGATCTTTACCGCCGATCACGGGTGCGACCCCACCCAGCCCGGGACCGACCACACCCGCGAGTACGTGCCGTACCTGGAATTCGGCGGCGGCCCCGGCCGCGAGCTCGGGATCATCGACGGGCTCGGCTACGTGGGGGAGCGCATCGAAGCGATCCTCGGAAACGGGGCCCGATGAGCGTCGTCGAGCTGCGCCGCCCAGATCGCGCTGCGCGCGACGGCGCATTGCCGCTGGGCATCCCGTTCCCCGAGGCGCCGGCCCGCCCGGGATGGTACCACCCGGTCAAGCGCGCGCTCGACGTCGTCCTCGCGCTGGCGCTGCTCGTTCTCACCGCGCCGTTCGTGCTGCTCGCGATGCTGGGGATCGTGATCGTCAGCGGCGGCAGCCCGATCTACCGCCACGAGCGCGTCGGACGCGGCGGGCGGACGTTCCGCATGTTCAAGCTGCGCACGATGGTCCGCGATGCGCACGCGATGCTGCCCGAGCTGCGCCGGTTCAACGAGGTCGACGGACCCGTGTTCAAGATGCGCGACGACCCGCGGCTGCACGGTCTCGGCGCGTTCCTGCGCCGCACGTCGATCGACGAGTTGCCGAATTTCGTCAACGTGCTCCTGGGCGACATGGCGATCGTCGGACCGCGGCCGCCGCTCCCCGAGGAGGTGGCGCACTACGATGGTTACGCGCTGCGGCGGCTGGTGGTGAAGCCCGGCGTGACGTGCCTGTGGCAGATCTCGGGCCGCTCGCACCTCTCGTTCGAAGAGTGGATGGCGCTCGACAACGAGTACATCGATGCGTGGTCGCCGTGGTACGACCTCGCGATCGTCTGCAAGACGATCCCGGCCGTGCTGCGAGGAGTCGGCGCGCATTAACCGCCGGCTGACCGTCGTCGCGGAGGGCCGGACGCCCCGGCGGCTCGCGCGGTCGACGATGCTGGTGATGGGCGCGACGCTCGCGTCCACGATCCTCGGCTTCGTGCGCGAGGTGGTGTACGCGAAATTATACGGCACGTCGTGGGAGCTCGACGCGTTCCTCGCCGCGTCCGTCGTGCCGGTGATCCTGTTCGGCGTGTTCACCGGCGCGCTCGTCACCGCGCTCGTCCCGCTGTTCACCGACTACGTCAACACCGAGCGTGAAGACGAAGCGTGGAAGCTCGCGTCGACCGTCATCGTCGTGCTCGTCGCCGCGCTCGGCCTCGGGGCCGCGCTTGGCGCGTGGCTCGCCCCCTGGTACGTGCCGCACATTTACGTCCCACATGCCAGTCGCGACACACCGGCGCACGTGCACAACGCCGTCGTCATGACACGCTGGCTCATGCCGACGATCGTCGCCACCAGTTTGGCCGGCGTGATCGGCTCGCTGCTCAACGCGTATCACCGGTTCGGCGCGGCAGCGCTGCAAGGATTCGTCGCGAACCTCTGCATCATCGTCTTCGTTTGGTTCGCGCAGCCGCACTACGGCGCGTACGCGCTGGTGTTCGGCGCGCTCGCCGGCGCGTTCGTGTCGCTGCTCGCGCTGCTGCCGTCGTTCTTCGGGCTGCGGCGGTTCCGCTTCGCGCTCGACCTGAAGCATCCGGGGCTGGTGCGCCTCGTGCACGTGCTCGCGCCGATCGCGATCGGCTCGGCCGCCGGCCAGGTCGCGCTGTTCTTCGACCGCTTCTTCGCATCGGGGATGAGCGAAGGGACCATCGCCGGGATGAACTTCGCCGTCAAGATCGTCGGCTTTCCGCAGCAGCTGTTCGTCACCGCGATCGCGACCGTGATCTTCCCGCTTTTCGCGAGCCAGTTCGCGCTGAAGAACCGCCCTGCGATGCGGCGCAGCGTCGCGACCGGCTTGCAGATGGTGATCTTCCTGACGCTGCCGTCGGCCTGGGGCCTGTGCATGCTCGCAGGGCCCATCGTGCAGACGCTCTTCGAGCGCGGCGCGTTCACCGCGGAGGCGACCGTGCTCTGCGCGCAGCTGCTGCCGTATGCGGCAGTCGGACTCGTCGCCCTCGCCGCCAACGTCGTGCTGACGCGGTGCCTCTATGCGAGCGGCGCCGTCCGCGTCGCCATCTTGATCTCCGTTGCGACCGTGGCGCTCAACGTCGTCCTTTCACTGGCGTGGAAGGGGCCGCTGGGTGCGCGCGGTCTGCTGCTCGCCAACGCGGTGTCGCAAACGCTGCAGACGATCGCGTTCCTCGCCGTCGCGTGGCGCGCGCTGGGCGGCTTCCCGCTCGGCGCCGTCTTCGTCTCGCTGTTGAAAGTCGGCGCGTGCTCGGCGGTGATGGCGTTCGCGCTCGCCGCCGTGCAGGTGACGCGAACGCCGCCCGCGCCGACGACGCTCGCGCGCATCTCGAACCTCGGCGAGCACCTGCTGTTCGGCGCGTTCGTGTTCCTTGCGCTCGCGCGGCTGGTGGACTCCGAAGAGCTGCACCTCGCGATCGATCTGCTGCTGCGCCGCCGCCCGCGCGACCTCGTCCCGCTGCCGTGACGAAGTCACGCCCGGCATGACGAAGTCACTCTCCGAGTGATCGTTCACCCCTGGACCGTCACGCTGCGTCACGAGACGCACGTGCCGGTCGATCTGCCGAGCGCGCTCGTCTACGCCGCCTGCGCGGTCGGCGTCGCGCTGCTGACGCGGCGCCGGCCGGCGCTCGGCGTCGCTGCGCTGCTCGTGCTCGCGCCGTTCGACTTCGCCCGCTACGCCGGGCCGACGACGATCACGACGCTCAAAGCCGGACTCGTCGGCATGCTCGTCACGCTCGCGTTCTCACGCCCCGACCTCGCGGCGTTCCGCACGCTCCCGGTCCGCGTGATGCTCGCGGCGTTCGCCGCGACGCTGGTCGCGATCGCGCTGAGCGCGACGCACGCGCAGCATCTCGGCGCCGTCGTGCGCGAAGCGTTCAAGGACGGCGAGTACCTGCTGCTGTTTCTCGGTGCGGTCGCCGCGTTCGCCACCGATCCCGACGACCGCCCGTTTTGGCGCATGCTCGAGCTCGCCGTGACGCTCGTGTGCATCTCCGCGCTCGCGGAGTACGTCGTGGGCGCGCACAGCGGGATCGTCGTGCACGGCGCGTCGTTTCCGCGCATCGCCGGCGCGCTCGAAGGCCCCAACCAGCTCGCCGGATATCTCGACGTCGGGCTCCCGGTGCTCGTCGCGCGCGCGCTCGTGCACCGCGACCGCACGCTGGTGCTCGTCATCGCGCTCGCCGCGGTCACCGACGTGCTGACGATCTCCCGTTCGGGGATCGTCGGCGTCGCGCTCGGCGTCGTCGTCGTGCTGCTGGTACTGCGGCCGCTCGGCGGCGCCGCGTGGCGTTTCGCCGGCGCGGTCGCGCTCGTCGTCGTCGCCGGCGTCGCGCTCGCGCTGCGCGCCGGCGTCCCCGCGGGATATTTCTCGCTCGATCAAGCGCCGCAAGCGGCGGACCATCTGGCCAACCGCTGGCAGCTGTGGCAAGCGGCCGGCGAGCTCTGGCGCACGTCGCCGGTCGTCGGCGTCGGCGCGGGCAACTACGAGCTCGACCTCGCGCAGGCCGGCCTCCCGAACGTGCGCACCCACGCGAACAGCATCTATCTGCAGAGCCTGGCGGAGATGGGGATCGTCGGCCTGCTCGCGACGCTCGCGATGTTCGCGGTGACCATCACGACGCTCGGACGCAGCGCGGTTCGCCGTCCGCTGGTCGTCGGCGCGCTCGGCGCGACGGTGGCGCTCGCGGCGCACCAGACGTTCGACGACCTGTTCTTCTTTCCGAAGGTCGCGACGGCGTACTGGCTCGTGGTCGGCGTCGCCGTCGCGGAGATCGCGGCCCGCCGGCTGTTCGAGCGGCGCCGTGCCGCGGCGGCGATCTCGTGAAAGGCACCGGTCGCCAGCGCGTCGCGCTCGTCGCGCCGTTCTTCGGCCGCGACCTGCGCGGGCGCAAGGAACGCTTTGCGTTCGCGTACGCGACGCACCTCGCGCTCGAAGGCGTCGCGCTCGAAGTGATCACGACCACCACGACGCCGGACGCGCCGGACGCGAACTACTTCGTTTCCGGTACCGATCACACCGAGCCGTTCCCGGTTCATCGCTTTCGTGTCGACGCGCCGGACCGCGTCGCATACGAAGACGCGCTGCTCGCGGTGCGGCACGGCGGCGGCGCGATCGAGGAACGCGCGCAGGCGCTGCTCGACGAGCGGCTGCGCAGCCCCGAGCTGCTCGCACACGTGCGCGCGTCGGGCGACCGCTACGATGCGTTCCTGTTCGTCGACCTCACCGTTCCGACGACGGTCCACGCGCTGACCGACGTCGCCGAGCGCGTCGTGCTCGTCCCGCTGCTCGACGACGAGCCGGCGGCGCATCTCCCGGCCGTCGCGACGGCCGTCTCTCGCGCGCGCATGATCCTGTGCACCACGGAGGCCGAAGCCGCGCTCGTCGGCGATCTCTATGGGCCCGCGACGCGCGCGCGCACCCGCATCATCGGGCTCGGGGTCGATGCCGTTCCGGCGTCGGACCTGCACGCGGACCGCGTCAACCGCGTGACGCGCGGGCGGCCCTACGTCCTCGCCGCGGGCGACGACGCGCTCGCCGTCACGCGCATGCGCGAGAGCGGGATGCAGGTCGTCGCGCTCGCGGGCGTGGCCGAAGCCGACCGCGCCGCGTTCTTCGCCTACGCGCTCGCCGTCGCCGTGAGTGGCGCGGGGCTCGGCTTCGTTCCGGAGGTCGCCGAGGCGTGGGCGTACGGCCGGCCCGTCCTCGCGGATGCGCGCGCGCCCGGCGCGGCCGCGCTCGTGCGCGAGACGGGCGGCGGCGTCGTCGTGCCGGCCGACGGCTGGGCGACCGTGCTCGGCGCGCTCCCCGCCGAAGAGTCGCTGCGCGCGATGGCGCGCGCCGGCGCGGCGTACGTCGACACGCGCGGCGGCTGGCGCAAGGTCGCGGCGCGCACCTCCGAGGCGATAGACGGGCTGGGCGCGCTCGACGACGGCCGTTCGCGCGACGCGCTGCTCGCGCACGTCGCGTACCTCTACCCACTGGTCCAGCGCCAGCGCCGGACAATCGAGGCGATGCGCGTCAGCCGGTTCTGGCGTTTGCGCGACGTCTGGTTCTCGACGCGCCGCCGTTTCGGGATCGGACCGGACGACGATCCGGTGCAGGTCGCGGAAGGCGAAGCGCGCGCGGTCGAATTGGCCGCGCTCGGCGACCCGTATCAGCTCTTTCGCGAGCACCATCGCGTGCGCGACGAAGACGTCGAGCGGATGCGCGCGATGATCCGCTTCCTGCCCAAGGCCGTCGCGTTCGGCATGGTCGTCGACGCGCGCGCGTCGGGCACCGACGGCGTCGTCGCGTCGTTGCGGTCGCTGCGCGATCAAGTGTACGAGCACTGGTCGGCCTGCGTGCTGGCGGAGCCGGACGCGCTGAGCGACGAGCTGCGCGCGCTGGCGGCGACCGATCCGCGCGTGCGGATCGTTGGCGCGGGCGGCGACCGGTTCGGCTCGGCCGACGTCGTCGGGCCGCTCGACCCCGGCGACCGGCTGGAGCCGCACGCGCTGTTCGAGCTCGCGCTGGCGCTGCAGGACGAGCCCGACGTCGTGTACTCCGACGAAGACCGCATCGACGAGCGTGGCGTGCCGTTCGATCCGTGGTTCAAGCCCGACTGGTCGCCCGAGACGCTGCTGGGCCGAGACTACGTCGGGCGCGTCGTGGTCATCGGGCGCGAACTGCTCGAACGCGCCGGCGGCGTGCGCGACGTCTTTGAAAGCGCGCGCTGGTACGAAGCGCTGCTGCGCGTGAGCGAGCTCACCGACCGCGTCGTGCACGTCGCGCAGGTGCTGTGCCATCGCGACGTGCGCAACACCGTCGCGGCCGCCGATCAGGCGCTCGCGGTGGAGGTGGCGCTGCGCCGCCGCGGCGAGGCGGCGGCGGTGTACGTCGCCGACGGGAAGGTGGACGTGCGCTTCGCGGTGCCGGGCGGCGAGCGCGTGTGCGTGATCGTTCCGACGCGCGACCGCGCCGATCTGCTGCGGCCGTGCATCGCGTCCGTGTTCGAGCGCACGACGTACCGCGACTTCGAGATGCTCGTCGTCGACAACGGCAGCCGCGACCCGGCGACGCACGAGCTGCTCGCGAGCTGGGAGCGCCGCGAGCCGGAGCGCTTCCGCGTGCTGCGGGATCCGTCGCCGTTCAACTACTCGCGCTTGAACAATGAAGCCGCGCGCGCCACGAGCGCGGAGTACCTCCTGCTGCTCAACAACGACACGGAGGTGATCGCGCCCGACTGGATGGAGGCGATGCTGGGCCAGGCCCGCCGGGAACGGGTCGGTGCCGTGGGCGCCTTTCTGCTGTATCCGGACGGCACGGTCCAGCACGCCGGCGTCGTGCTCGGAATCCTCGGGCTCGCGGGCCACGCCCACCGCTTCATGCCGGCGCGCGACCCCGGCTATCACGGCGCGCTGGAGCTGGACACGAACTACCTCGCGCTGACCGGTGCGTGCCTGATGATCGCGAAGCGCAAGTACTTCGAGGTCGGCGGGCTCGACGAGTCGCTCGCGGTCTCGTACAACGACGTCGACCTGTGCTTGAAGCTGCGGCGCGCGGGCTACCGCAACGTGTTCGTTCCGCGCGCGAAGCTCTATCACTTCGAGTCCAAGAGCCGCGGCGGCGACGACACGCCGGCCAAGGTCGCGCGCGCGATCGATGAGGTCGGGACGATTCGCAAACGGTGGCCGGGTTGGGCGGCGCGCGATCCGTACTACAACCCGAACCTCACGGTGGACGCCGAGGACTTCGAGTTGCGTCTGTGACCGAGGCCGCACCGCCCACGGGGCACGGCAAGGTCGCGGCGCACGCCGGGATCACCTTTGCGGGGCTCACGACGGCGAACGTTCTGGCGTACGTCTTCTACGCGCTCGTGAGCCGTTCGATCGGCGTCGAGCCGTACGGAACGTTCTCCGCTTTGGTGGCCGTCGTGCTGATCCTCAGCACGCCGGCGCTCATCGCGCAGATGGTCGTCGCGAAGCTCTCGAGCGACTTGGTGCTCGATCCCGAGCGGCTCGCGGGGCTGGTTCATGCGATCGACCGCGTCACGCTCGGTGCGGCCGCGGCGGCCGGCTTGGCGCTCGTCGCCGCGTCGGTTCCGCTCGCCGCGTTCCTGCGGATCTCCGATCCCCTGCTGGTCACGCTTGCGGGGTGCTCGCTCTCCGGCGCGATCGTGCTCATCTTCCTGCGCGGCGTGTTGCAGGGCACCTCGCAGTTCGGCGCTTACGCGCTTTCGAACGTCGTCGAAACCGGCGCGAAAGCGCTGCTCGCGCCCGTGCTCGGGTTGGTCGCGGGCGTGCGCGGCGCGATTGCGGGCACCGCCGCCGGATACGCAATTGCGGCCGTCTATACGTTCGCGGCGGCGATGCCGCACCGGCGCGGCACGCCGGTCCCGTTCTCGCTGCGCGCGGTCGCGCGCACGTCGGCGTCCGTCGGGCTCGCCGTGTTCTGCATCAATTTCCTGGTGCTGTACGACGGCGTCCTCGCGAAACGGTATCTCGACGCGCACACCACCGGGCTCTACGGCGCCGCGTCGCTGGCCGGTCGCGCGCTCTACTCCGCAATCGCCTTCGTACCGGTCGTGCTCTTACCGCAGGCCGCGCTGCGCGCGGCGAGACGCGAACGCACGCGGTGGCTGCTAATCCAAGCGCTCGTCGTCGCGGCAGTGATCGTCGTCGCGGCCATCGCCTTCTTCGCGTTCTTCGCGCAACCCGTGATCGTGGCGCTCACGACGCCCGCCTTTCGCGGTGCGGCGCCGTTCTTGGTCCCGTACATCTACGGGATGGGCATGATGGCGCTGGCGAACATCGTGGCGACGTACAACATCGCGCGCGGCAGGATGGGCTTCGTCGTGCCGCTGGCGCTCGTCGCGCTCGGCGAGGTCGCGAGCATCGTGGTGCGCCACCGGTCCGCGGCCGACTTCTTGCAGACGATCGTGGTCGGGCATACGCTCGCGCTGTTCGCCGCCGCGACGTCGCTGGGCACTTCGAGGCGTCCGGTGACCGCCGCCGAACCCGAGCTCACGATCCCATGAGGCGCATCGCAATCGTCGGTTCAGGCTACGTCGGGCTGGTTACCGGAACGTGTTTCTCCGAGCTCGGCAACACCGTGGTGTGCGTCGACAACGACGTGCGAAAGATCGAGCAGCTCGCCGCCGGCGAGGTGCCGTTCTACGAGCCGTCGCTGGGCGAGATGATCGCCCGCAACGTGCAGGCGCGCCGGCTGTCGTTCACGACCGACGTCGCCGCGGCCGTGCGGTGCAGCGAGATCATCTTCATCGCGGTCGGCACGCCGATGCGCGCGGACGGTCACGCGGACCTCACCGGCGTGCGGACGGTGGCGCGCGAGATCGGCTACGCGCTCAACGGCCCAAAGATCATCGTCTCGAAGTCGACCGTCCCGGTCGAGACCGGCGAGATGATCACCACGATCATCCGCCGCCACGCGCCCGCGGATCACCCGATCAGCGTCGTGAGCAACCCCGAGTTCTTGCGCGAGGGTTCGGCGGTCGCCGACTTTCTCAAACCGGACCGCGTCGTGATCGGCACCGGCGATCCGGAGGCCGAACGCGTGCTGCGCGACGTGTACGCGCCGCTCGACGTCCCGGTCGTCGTGACCGACGTGCGCACGTCGGAGATGATCAAGTACGCCGCGAACGCGTTTCTCGCGACCAAGATCTCGTTCATCAACGAGATCGCCAACATCTGCGAGCTGCTCGACGTCGACGTTCGCGCGGTGTGCAACGGCATCGGCTACGACCAGCGCATCGGAACGAAGTTTCTCAACCCGGGGATCGGCTACGGCGGCTCGTGCTTCCCCAAGGACGTGCGGGCGCTCGAACAGCTCGCGGTCGAGCGCGATTACGAGGCGCCACTGCTGCACGCGGTGGAAGTCGTGAACCGCCGCCAGATCGAGCGCACGGTCGGCAAGCTCGAACGCGAGCTCGGCGGTCTGGCGGGGCGAACGATCGCGGTGCTGGGACTGGCGTTCAAGCCGAATACCGACGACGTCCGCGATGCGCCGGCGCTCGCGATCATCCGGCGGCTGCTGGAACGCGGCGCGCGCGTGCGCGCGCACGACCCGATCGCCAACGACATCGCGCGCGGCGTGCTCGGCACCGACGGGATCGCGTTCTTCGACGACATGTACGCGACGCTGGGCGGCGCGGATGCGGTGGTGCTCGCGACCGAGTGGAACGAGTTTCGCGCGCTGGACTTCGCGCGGTGCGCGGCGGCGATGCGCGGCAACGTGCTCATCGACGGCCGCAACGTCTTCGATCCCGACCAGGTGCGCGCCGCCGGGCTGCGTTATCTCGGCGTCGGACGCGTCACGCTTCCGCCGGTCGTTGCGGAACCCGATGGTCCCGCCGCGCTGCGTCAGCTACTGAGCGAGGCGGAGCGGAAGTAGTCCAGCGTGCGGCGGAGCCCCGCTTCCAGCTCCGTCGAGGGCTCCCATTCCAGCAGCTCGCGCGCGAGCGCGATATCGGGCCGGCGCCGAACGGGATCGTCCGCGGGAAGCGGGCGTTCTTCGACGCGCAGCTCGGTGCCGGCGAGCCGCGCGATCACCACCGCGAGCTGGCGGATCGTGTACTCGTTCGAGTTGCCGAGGTTGATCACGCGGCCGCTCAACCCCGGACGCTGCGCGAACCGCACGATGCCCTCGACGAGGTCGTCGACGTAGCAGAAGCTGCGCGTCTGCGCGCCCGAGCCGTACACGGTGAGCGGTTCGCCGCGCAGCGCACCGACGCAGAAGTTGGGGATGACGCGGCCGTCGCCGGCTTGCATCCGCGGTCCGTAGGTGTTGAAGATGCGCACGACCCGGCCGTCGATCCCGAGCTTGCGTACGGCGGTGGTGACGTACGCTTCGCCGAAGCGCTTGGACTCGTCGTAGCACGCGCGCATGCCGACGGGATTCACGTGACCCCAGTACGTCTCGCGCTGCGGGTGCTCGAGCGGATCGCCGTACGTCTCGCTCGTTGAGGCGTAGAGCAGCGTCGCGCCGGTGCGTTGCGCGCACGCGACCGCGTGCATCGTGCCGAGCGCGTTGGCGGCCATCGTCTCGAGCGCGAGGCGTTCGTATTGGAGCGGGCTCGCGGGCGACGCGAAGTGCAGCACCAGCTGCGGCGGCTCGCCGTCGAGCCAGCCGTCCCACGGCTGGGCGGCGTCCGCGTTCACGAAACGGAACCGTCCGGTCGAGTGGGCGTCGCGCAGGTTGCGCTCGTCGCCGGTCGCCAAGTTGTCGATCCCCGTCACCGTCCAGCCGTCGTGCAGGAGCCGGTCGGTCAGATGCGACGCGACGAACCCCGCGGCGCCGGTGACGAAAGCGAGCATCGGGTGGCGGCGTTCGGGATTCGTGGGGATAACCCATCGTCCGCAGGAAAGAGCCGCGCGGGGCCCAGCGACTCGGGCCGCACCGTCCGAAGGGATTCTGCTTGGAATCGAGCTCGTACCTCGCGCGCCTCTACGCGAACCGTTTCAAACCCGACGAACGAGTCGCCAAGGAACGCCTGTGGAAGGTGCTGATCGAGGCGTTCTTGCAGCGCCGCGTTCCGCCCGACGCGGTCATCGTCGACGTCGGCGGCGGTTACGGTGAGTTCGCAACACACGTCAGCGCGCGCAGGCGCATCCTCGTCGATCTGAACCCGGACGCGGCGGACGCCGCCGCCGCCGGCGTCGAGGTGTTGCGGGCCGACGTGACTCAGCTCGACCGGCTCACCGAACTGGCCGGTACCGTCGACGTCGTCTTCATCTCCAACCTGCTCGAGCATCTCGCGTCGACCGAGGCGGTGTTCCAGACGCTCGACGGTTGCGCCAAGCTGCTGCGCCGCGGCGGCACGCTGATGATCATCCAGCCGAATTTCCGGTTTGCGTTTCGCGAGTACTACGACTTCATCGACCACCGCATTCCGCTGACCGATCGGTCGCTGCGCGAGATCGTGGAGCTCGCGGGATTTCGGATCGACGAGCTCATCGCGCGGTTTCTTCCGTATTCGACGAAGGGCCGGCCGTCGTCGCCGGCGCTGCTGCGCTTGTATTTGGCGTTGCCGCTGCTGTGGCGCGTGTTCGGCGCGCAGACGTTCGTGCGCGCGACGCGCCGGTAGCTCAGCGGCGCCGCTCGCGGGTGAACGTCACGCGGTCGATGACGAACGCGCCCGGCCGTGCGTCCAGCCACATGCTCCGCACGGCGCGCGCCGGCCGGCCGGCGAGAAACGGTTCGGCCTCGGCCGTGTCGCGCGGCGACGCCGAGACGATCACGCCGTCGGGAAGCGTCGCCGCAACGGTGCGCCAGCGGATCTCCGAACCGTCCTCGAAGCGCACCACGAGAAAGATCGCGGGTGCGCGCCACAGCGCGTTGCGAACGCTGCTCAGCAACGTCGGCCGCACCGCGAACGACGCGACGACGAATGCGTCCGGCGAACCCGCCGGCGGCACCGCGATCGGCGCCCCGACCGCCGGCGCGTTCACGCCGCCGAGCGGCTCGGTGTCGCAGTGCGCGCCCGCGCGCCGCTGCAGCAGCACGTACGGGTCACCTTGGGCCGTCGCGACGTGCGGTACCGCGACGGAGTAGCGGCACAGCAGCTCGACCGTCGTCGCGGGCGCGTCGGAGAACGGAAACCGGTTGTCGACCGACAGGTAGCGGTACAGCTCGTACGCGGCGCCGCGCGCCGCGAGCGCGTCGCGGTTGAGCCGGTCGAGCGACGGCGTGTATGCGACGTACGACTGAAACACCGGCAGCGGCGCCCAGTGCAGGCCGCCGGCGCGCACGATCGCCGTTTCCCACGGGATCACGTCGACGGTCGCGGTGCCGATCCGCGCGACGACGTCCGGCGGCAGCCGGTCGCCCGAGAGCGCGGCGTTCAGGCGGGCGGCGGCGCGCGCCTCCGACACGCGCGGGTGGAGCAGGTACGCGGCCCCGTGCGCGATCCGCGCCGGTTCGAAGAACACCGGCGCGCGGCCGATCTCGGTGTGCGCCCAGAGAAACGCCGCCAGCGCCAACGCGCTCGTGGCGGTGCCGAGCGCGAGTGCCGTGCTTCCTCGCAGCACGCTGGTGAGCAGCGGCGCGACGGCGGCCATGGTGCCGAAGTAGTAGATGATGTGCCCGTCCTGGCGTACGAAGCCGTGCTTCCACGCGAGGAAGGTCACGACGGCGGCGAGCAGCGCCTGCTCCGGCTTGCCCGCGCGAGCCGCGGCGGCCGCGACGACCAGCAGCGCGACCGCGACGGCGAGCGCGACGGCGACCTCCAGGTACGGGCCCGGCAGCGCCATCCCGGCGGAGTATCCGTTCGAGATCGCGACGGCGCCGCGGACGTACGCGGCGAGCGCGCCGGGCGAGAACCCGAACGCGACCGCCAGCCCGAGTGCGGTGACGCCGTAGGCGGCCGCCGCGGCGACGAGCGCGGCGGTGCGGCGGCGGCGCGGCCCCCGAATCACGGCGACCAGCCACACCGCGGTGCCGGCGGCGAGGGCGTCGAGCCCGAGCGTGTACTTCGAGAGCAAGCCGATCAGCGCGACGATGCCGACGCCGAGGCCGACCAAGGGCGCCGCGCGCGGGTACCGGCCGGCGCGGACCAGCAGCGCCACGACGCCGACCGCGGCGACGTAGTCCAGCGTGACGCTGGTCGCGAGCAGCACGATGGCGGCCACGGTCAGCAGCCGGACCACTGGGCTGCCGCGGCCGGCCACGGCGCTCCAGAGGCCGGCGGCGGCGACGGCGGCGAGCAGGGCGTTGACCAGCGCCGTCGCGACGGCCAGCGACGGCTCGGCGATGCCTTGCAGCGCGAAGCCCAGCGGGCCGAACGTGAACACGATGTCCTGGCCGAAGCGCAGGCCTTGCTCGGCCGCCATGGTCATCCCGGCGCGCCACGACTCGTCGAGCCCCGGACCCGTGGCGATCGGCGGTCGTACCAGCGACACGCCCCACGCGACTGCGGCGAGCGCTCCGAGCGCGGAAGCGAGAGAGCGCAGCGGATTCGGCGCGACCACGCTCGGCGGTTCGCGCCGCCGTCCGGCCCCCCTCCGGGGGAGGATTCGTTCCGGCGGCGCGCCTACCGTTCGAGGTCGCGGCGTGCGGAGCCGCGGCGTGCGAGGATCATGCCGTCAACCATACTCGTCGCCGGCGGTGCCGGCTTCGTGGGCTCCAACCTGGCGCTGCGCCTGCGCGACCGCTATCCGGACGCGCGCATCGTGGCGGCCGACAGCCTCAAGCGGCGCGGCTCGGAGTGGAACCTGCCGCGGCTCGCCGCCGCGCGGGTGGAGTTCCGGCACGCCGACGTTCGCCGGCCCGACGACCTCGCGTTTCCGAAGACGCGCTTCGACCTGATCGTCGACTGCTCGGCCGAGCCTGCCGTGCTCGCCGCATACGAGCGCGGCCCGTCCCCCGTCATCGACACGAACCTGAACGGCACGATCAACCTGCTCGAGGTGGCCCGGCGCGACGGTGCCGACGTCGTGTTCCTCTCGACCAGCCGGGTGTATCCGGTCGCGGCGCTCGACGCGATCGCCGTCGAGGAGCGCCCGACCCGCTTCGCGATCGCGGCCGAGCAAACGCTGCCCGGGGTCGGGGCCGCCGGGATCGGCGAGAGCTTTCCGCTGGAGGGGCCGCGGTCGCTGTACGGTGCGACGAAGCTGGCCTGCGAGCTGCTGCTGGCCGAGTACGCGGACATGTTCGGGCTGCGCACGATCGTCGACCGCTGCGGCGTGGTCACCGGGCCGTGGCAGATGGGCAAGGTCGACCAAGGCGTGTTCGCGCTCTGGATGGCGCGCCATTACTTCAAGCTGCCGCTGGCCTACATCGGCTACGGCGGGAGCGGCAAGCAGGTGCGCGACCTGATCGCGATCGACGAACTCGGCGACCTGGTGCTGCGCCAGATCGATGCCATCGCGACGCTCCCGCGGCGTGCGTACAACGTCGGCGGCGGGCTCGCGTCGAGCCTGTCGCTCCTCGAGACGACGGCGCTGTGCGAGGAGATCACGGGCAACCGGGTGGAGATCGAACGGGTCGCCGAGAACCGTCCCTCCGACGTCCGGCTCTACGTGACCGACAACGCTCGGGTGACCGCCGACACGGGGTGGTCCCCGCGCCGGACGCCGCGCGAGACGCTCGCCGGGATCTTCGATTGGATCCGCGAGAACGAACGGCTCGTCGCCCCTCTGTGGTCCTGAGCGACCTTCTCGAAGGAGCCTCCATCCCAGCATGTCCGTCGTCGTCGTCACGGGTTCGGCCGGTCTCATCGGATCGGAGTCCGTCGCCTATTTCGCCGAGCGCGGACACGAGATCGTCGGGATCGACAACGACTTGCGGGCACGCTTTTTCGGGCCCGAGGCGTCGACCGCGTGGAACCGGCGCTCGCTGCAGGCGCGCTTTCCCAAGCAGTACATCCACGTCGACGCCGACATCCGCGACACGCATGCGATGGGCGAGCTGTTCGCGCGGTACGGCAAACGGATCGCGCTGGTGATCCACGCCGCCGCGCAGCCGTCGCACGACTGGGCGGCGAGCGATCCGCAGACGGACTTTACCGTCAATGCCAACGGCACGCTGGCCGTGCTCGAAGCGACCCGCGACCACGCGCCCGGCGCCGTCTTCTTGTTCACGTCGACCAATAAAGTCTACGGCGACGCGCCCAACGAGCTGCCGCTCGTGGAGCTCGCGACGCGCTGGGAGCTCGAACCCGGCCACCCGGCCTGGGACGGCGTCGACGAGAACCTGCGCATCGACCAGTCGAAGCACTCGCTGTTCGGCGCCTCGAAGATCGCCGCCGACGTGCTCGTTCAGGAGTACGGCCGGTACTTCTCGATGCCGACGACGGTGTTCAGAGGCGGATGTCTCACCGGGCCCAACCACTCCGGCACCAAGCTGCACGGGTTTCTCGCGTACCTGCTCAAGTGCACGGTGACGGGCGAGCCGTACACGGTGTTCGGCTACAAGGGCAAACAGGTGCGCGACAACATCCACGCGCACGACCTCGTCGCGGCGTTCGACGAGGTCTTTCGCGCGCCGCGCTGCGGCGAGGTGTACAACGTGGGCGGGACGCGGTCGAGCAACTGCTCGATGCTCGAGGCGATCGCGCTGTGCGAAGACGTGGCGGGCCGCGCGCTCACGTGGGCGTATGACGACGCCAACCGCGTCGGCGACCACATCTGGTACATCAGCGACATGCGCAAGTTCAAGGCGCATTATCCCGGTTGGCGCCAGCGGTACGACCTCCGGGGGTTGCTGGCGGAGATGCACGAGCGCAACGCCGAGCGCTGGCAGGCCGAACGTGACGATCGCGCGGCGGTGTAGCGCGTGCTGTCGATCGTCATCCCGGCGCACGACGAGCAGGACAACGTCGCCGCAACCGTGACGGAGCTCGCGCAGCGGCTCACCGCGGAGCGCGTGCCGTTCGAGGTGATCGTCGTCGACGATCATTCCGGCGACGGCACGGCCGCGGCGGTCGCGCGCACCGCGGCGGACTGGCCCACGGTGCGCTGCGTCCCGAACCTGCGCGGCAAGGGCTTCGGCAACGCGGTGCAAACCGGGCTCGACGCGTTCGCCGGCGACGCGGTGTGCATCGTCATGGCCGACGCGTCCGACGATCCGGGCGACGTCGTCGCGTACTGGCGCGCGATCCAGCGCGGCTACGACTGCGCGTTCGGCACGCGCTTCACGCGCGGCGCGCGCGTCGTCGACTACCCATTGCCCAAACTGCTGCTGAACCGGGCCGCGAACCTGTTCATCGCGGCGCTTTTCGGGCTGCGCTACAACGACGTCAGCAACGCCTTCAAATGCTATCGCCGCGAGGTGATCGACGGCGTGGCGCCGATCCTGTCGAAGCACTTCAACGTCACCGTGGAGCTGCCGCTCAAAGCGATCGTTCGCGGGTACTCGTGGACGGTGGTGCCGACCAGCTGGTACAACCGCAAGCACGGCGTTTCGAAGTTCAAGATCAAGGAGATGGGCAGCCGCTACTTGTTCATCGTGCTCTACGCGCTGATCGAGAAGTGGCTGTCGCGCGGCGACTACCGGGTCGCGGCAGGCGGGGCGGAGCGCCCGCGCGAGGGGACCGGGGCCGCGCCGCGGTCGAAGGGATCGACGCCATGAACGATTTGCTCGCGCGCTTCCGGCGGCCCGCCGCCGCCCCGCGCTTTCGGGCGGTGACGCCGGACGTCCCCGTCGCGGTGGCCGGGCAGACGTTTCGCGCGTCGGCGTTTCCGGATGCCGGCCCGCGCCCGTGGCTCGATCTGCCCGATGCCCAGGACGCGATCGAGCGCGGCCGCGAGCGCGGTGAGATCACCGCGATCGAGGCGTCGTACGCGCGCCGCTGGGTACGCGACGGCTTCATCGTCGTCGAGAGCTTTTTTGAGCACGGGCGCCTCGACGCCGTATGGGCAGCGTACGAGCGTGCGCTCGCGGCGCGGGCCGTGAAGCCCGACGCCGAGGCGACCGAAGCGGATCCGTACCCGGGCCGCACGCTGAACCCGCACTTCAACGTGCCCGAGGTCGATGCGCTGTTGCGCGATCCGGGGCTGGTCGAGATCGTCGCCATGCTGCTCGGCGCGCAGGCCTTGCCGTTCCAGACGATCATGGGACACAAGGGCAGCGAGCAGCGGCCGCATTCCGATGCGATCCACATGACGACGTACCCGCTCGGCTACCTCGCCGCGGCCTGGCTCGCGTTCGAGGACGTTTCGCCCGAGTCGGGGCCGGTCGTGTACTATCCCGGTTCCCACCGGCTGCCGTACGTGTTCGCCGAGGACGTCGGGATCTCGGCGGCGGAGTTCGGCGAGCGCGGTTACTCGCCGTACCACGAGCGCTACGAGCCGCGGATCGCGGCGCTGATCGAAGAAGCCGGGCTGCAGCCGCGCTATTTTACGCCGCGCAAAGGCGACGTGCTCGTGTGGCACGCGAACATGATCCACGGCGGATCGCTCCGCGCGCAACCGGCCATCTCGCGGCGCGCGCTGGTGTGCCACTATTTCGCGGGCGGCTGCGTCACCTATCACGACTTGGCCGCGAACCCGTCGTACCTGCAAGCGCACTGACGCGCCGATGAGCGACGAGTCCGAAACCGCGCTGCGCGCGTACGTTCGCCGGCTCGAAGCCGAACGCAACGACTTGCGGCGCCGGCTGGAGTCCGTCGACCAATGGGTCGCGGAGACGCTGCGTTCGGCCGAAGCGGTGCGGCCGCTGCTGCGCTCGATGCAGGAGAGCAAGTTCTGGAAAGCGCGCAACGCCTGGTTCGACCTCAAGCACCGCGTCGGGCTGCATCCGGTCGGTGCGCAAGCGCCGGTCGACTTGATCGTGTCCGACTTCGCGCCGCTGCTGTCGCGCGCGTCGGCGTACGAGCGCTGGATGTTCGCCAACGACCTGCGGCCCGCCGACGAGCGCGTCGTTCGCGACGCCGCGGCCGTCCTGCCCCGCACGCCGCTGATCTCCGTCGTGATGCCGGTCTACGACACGCCCGAGCGATATCTGCGCGCCGCGCTCGATTCCGTGCTCGCGCAGCTGTACGAGCACTGGGAGCTGTGCGTCGCCGACGACGCGTCGACGCAACCGCACGTGCGCCGGATCCTCGAGGAGTACCGGGCTGCCGACGCCCGCGTGAAGCTCGTGTTTCGACCGCACAACGGTCACATCAGCGCGGCGAGCAACAGCGCGCTGGCGCTCGCCGCCGGCGAGTTCGTCGCGCTGCTCGATCATGACGACGTGCTCGCGCCCGACGCGCTCTTCGCGGTCGCGCTGCTGCTCAACCGCAAACCGGACACCGATTTCGTGTACAGCGACGAGGACAAGATCGACGATCTGGACCGGCGCAGCGAGCCGTACTTCAAGCCCGAGTGGTCGCCGGACTCGTTCCTCGCGCGGATGTACACCGGTCACCTCGCGGTGTTCCGGCGCGCGCTCGTCGCGGAGGCCGGCGGTTTCCGCCCGGGTTTCGAGGGTAGCCAGGACTACGATCTGGTGCTGCGCGTCACCGAGCGCACGCAGCGCATCGAACACGTGCCGCGCGTGCTGTACCACTGGCGGATCCATCCAGAGTCGACGGCCGCGGGCGGCACGTCCAAGCGCTATGCGTTCGAGGCCGGCCGCAGGGCGATCGAGGAGGCGCTCGAGCGCCGCGGGGAGCCGGGCCGCGTCGAGGAGTTGCCGGAGGCAGGCAGCTACGTCGTGCGCTACGTCATCCGCAAGCCCGGCAAGGTATCGGTGATCGTTCCGACACGCGATCACGGCGCCGACGTCGACCGCTGTCTGGCGTCGATCTTCGCCCGCGCGTCGGATCAGGACTTCGAGGTCGTGATCGTCGACAACGGGTCGACGCAGCGCGCGTCGCTGGCGGTGTTCGAGCGCTGGGCGGCGGCGGAGAAGCGCGTGCGCATCGTGCGCCACGCGGTGCCGTTCAACTTCGCGGAGATCAACAACTACGCCGTTACGCAGACCACCGGCCGCTATCTGCTGTTTCTCAACAACGACACCGAAGTGGTGAGCGGCGACTGGATGGAGGCCATGGTCGAGCAGGCGCAGCGCCCGAGCATCGGGGCGGTCGGCGTGAAGCTGCTCTATCCGGACGGGACCGTGCAGCACGGCGGTGTGGTTACCGGCATCGGCGGCGTCGCCGGGCACAGCCACAAGTATGCGGACGCCGCGACCGGCGGCTACTTCAACATGCTGCGCACCACGAACAACTACTCCGCGGTCACCGGCGCGTGCATGATGGTTCGCCGCGACGTCTTCGAACGCGCGTCCGGCTTCGACGAACGGCTTGCGATCGCGTTCAACGACGTCGACTTTTGTCTGCGGCTGCGCGCGCTCGGGCTCTACAACGTCTACCTCGCGCACGTCGTGCTGTACCATTACGAGTCGAAGAGCCGCGGCGCCGACGACGAGGGCGCGAAGCGCACGCGCTTCCACGCCGAGCGCGATCGCATGCGCGAGCGTTGGGGGGCGGCGCTCGCCTGCGATCCGCACTACAGCCCGCACCTCACGGTAACGTCGGAAGATTTCGCGATACGCGGATGATGTTGCGCGGGGAGGAGCCGGCCGCAAAAGCGGCCTATTACCGAGAGTTTGGCCGTTTGCCGGCCCGCGAGCAACCATGGTGACAACGATCTCCGCGCCGCCCGACCAACTGCGTTCCCGCAGACTCGTCGACCTCGTCCGCATCTCCGCGACGCGCGCCCTCAAGGTGCGCTACCGCGGAACGGTGCTCGGCATCTTGTGGTCGTTCGCCAATCCCGTGCTGATGACGGTGATCTACAGCGCGATCTTCGGCACGGCGTTCAGCAAGTACTACGACGGGTCGGTCGGGCGGTATGTCGTGTCCGCGTTCGTCGGCCTCGTCGCGGTCACGTTCTTCCTCAGCTCAACGAGCGAGTCGCTGCAGGCGATCGTCAGCGGCGGATCGCTCTTGAACAAGATCGCGCTGCCGCCGTTGGTGTTTCCGCTCTCGATCGTCGCCGCCAACGTCTTTCAGCAGGCGGTGACGACGTTCCCGATCGTGTTCGTGCTGTCGATCGTGCTGACGCACGATCCCGTCCGCGTGCTGCTGGTGCCCGTGGTCCTGGCGGCGATCGTGATGCTGACCGCCGGCGTTTCGATCGCGCTGTCGGTGCTGTTCGTGTTCTTTCGCGATCTGCCGCACGTGTGGAACATCTTCGGCTTCATCCTCTGGCTCACCAGCCCGCTATTCTATCCCGTGGCGCTCGTCCCGGCGAACTTGCGGTTCTGGTACGCGCTCAATCCCGTCGGTCAGGCGATCGCAGCGCTGCGCGAGGTGGCGATCGTTCGCGGCCCGCTCGACCTGAACCCGATCGTCGCGACCGTGTTCGCGGGAGCGGTCGCGCTGGCCGCCGGCGCGTGGCTGTACCGCATGACGCGCCGCGAGTTCATGGATCTGATCTGATGCCCGGCGCGATCGAGCTGCGCGGCGTCACCCTGGTGCGGCGCACGCAGGAAGAGTTCCACTACGACCTCAAGCGCACGGTGTTCGACCTGCTGCGCGGCCGTATGCGCGCGATCCGGCGCCGGACCGTTCTCGACGGAATCGACGCGACGATCGATCACGGCGAAAAGATCGGCGTGATCGGCGCGAACGGAAGCGGCAAGTCGACGATCCTCAAGCTGATGGCCGGCGTGCTGGAGCCGACGCGCGGCACGGTGCGCACGCAAGGCACGATCGCGCCGCTGATCGAGCTCGGTGTCGGGTTCGAGCCCGAGCTCACGCTGGAGGAGAACATCATATTCTACGGCGTGCTGCTCGGCCACGCCGAGGCGCTGGTGCGCGCGAGCGTCGACGAGATCTTGGACTTTGCGGAGCTTTCGGAAGTCCGCGACGCGCCGACGAAGACGCTGTCGTCGGGGATGGGCGCACGGCTGGGATTCGCGATCGCCACGCAATGGCGTCCGGACATCCTGCTGCTCGACGAAGTGCTCGCCGTCGGCGACGAACGCTTTCGGCGCAAGTGCGGCGCTCGGCTCGACCGCTTCTGGGACGCGCATTCGACGATCGTCGTCGTTTCGCACGACATGGAGTACATCAAGCGCACGTGCCGCCGGGTGATCTGGGTCGACCACGGCACGGTGCGCTTCGACGGCGAGAGCGCCGAGGGGGTCGAGCGGTATCTCAAGAGCGTGCCGTCCGGCGAATACGTTCGCGGCGAGGAGCTGATCGCCGTGGCCAGCCGGCACGCGCGCGGCGAGATCGTCGTCCGGGGCACGTCGCCGACCGATCAAGGGCGCAAGGTGTTTCTGATTCGCGAGGGGCGCCGTCATTGGGTGACGTCACCCGCCTGGTACGAAAAAGCGGGGTACGGATGGGACGACATCGTGCACGTCGACGACACCGCGATCCTCGAAGTCCCCGAAGGGGACGTGCTCGCCTGACCGAGGGGGCTTGGAACGCGGCCGGGTGGAATCGTCAAGAGGGTTCATGGAAAGCAAGTCCTACGCCGCCCTCGATCTCGAAACGCTCGCGGCCCTCGACCCGAACACCTCGTATGCGAAGGTTCGGGAGATGGTCGGCTCGGGCAAGCGCGTCCTCGACGTCGGATGCGGCCCCGGCAACCTCGCGACGATCCTGAGCCGTACGGGCAACGTCGTCGTCGGGATCGACAAGGATAAATCCGCGCTGGAATCCGCGCAGCGCGTCTGCGAGCGAACCATCGCGGCGGACCTCGACCACGCCGAGCTCGACGAGCTCGTGGGCGACGAGCGGTTCGACGTCGTCGTGTTCGCGGACGTGTTGGAGCACGTGCGCAACCCGGTCAAGCTGCTCAACTCGAGCCGCCGCGTGCTGCGCGACGCGGGCTGCATCATCGTCTCGATTCCCAACGTCGCGCACGGCGCCGTGCGCCTGGCGCTGCTGCGCGGGCGGTTCGAGTACCAGCAGCTCGGCATCCTCGACGACACGCACATCCGGTTCTACACGCGGGAGTCCGTCCTGCGGCTGCTCTCCGAGAGCGGCTTCGCCGCGGTCCGCCTCGAGCGCACGACGGCGTCCGTGTTCGAACGATCCGATTTGGTGCCGCTCGTCCGGCGCGAGGATTACGACGCCGCCGTCGTCGCCGAGATCTTGCGCGACGACGATGCCGAAACGCTGCAGTTCGTCGTGCGCGCCGCTCCGGTCGCCGAAGGACAAGTGGCCGCCGTGCTCACCGCGGAGATCACGAGCCTGCAGCAGGCCGTGCGAATGTTGCGTGCCCAGCTCGCGCAGGCTCACGACGCGGCCGCCGCGACGCTCGCGGAGGCGGCGGCGGCAAACATCAACGGAACGCAGCTGGGGTCAGACCGGCTCGCCGAGGTCGAGGGCCATTACCGCAACGCGCTCGATCTCGCCGAGGCGACGCGCGCGGAGCGAGACGAAGCGGTCGCGTCCGCGCAGCGCGCGATGGCGGAGTTGGAAGAGCTGCGGCTCGAATTGGAACGCGTTGGTGCCGAGTTGCACGTACGCGAGGAGCATCTCGCCGCCGCCGACCGCGCGCTCGCCGAAGCCGAAGCATCCCGAGCAGAGCTCGCCGAGCTGCGCGCGAACTACGATCTGGCGATCGGCGCAATGGAACCCCTGCGTGCCGAGCTCCTGCGCGTTCAGCGCCTCGCGGACGACCTCGCGGCGGAGCGTGATTCGGTGCTGGCGCGCACCGCGGCGGCTGAGGATGAGCTCGAGCGGGCGACCGCCGAGGCGGCCGAGTCGCACGAAAACCTCCGGGCGGCGCGCGCGCTGCTCGCCGAGGTCGAGCGCGAGCTGCAGGACGTGCGCAACGACGCCGCCGCACTGCGTGCCGAACGCGACGCAGCGGCCGTGCCCCCGAACGCCGCACTGTCCGAACCGAACGCGCTGCTTCGGCGAGCGACCGATCTGGAGAGTTTGCTCGCCGTGGAGCGCACGTCGCGCGAGCACGTCGAGGAGTCCGCAGACCGCATCCTCGCCGTGGCACGCGAGCGCGAAGCGCGCGCGAGCGCGAGCGAGTTGCGCCGGCTGCTCGCCTATTCGGCGGTCGTCGACATGGAGCTGCGGCTCGCCGCGACGGTGCGGCGGCGCACACCGCTGCCGGCGGTTCCACCGCCGACCGCGATGCCGCCCGCGCTCGTGCTGCGCGCGGCCACCGTCGGCCGGCGGTCGCTCACCGTGCTGCCGCCGCGGCCCGGTCGACGCGAACGGCTGCGCGCGCGCTGGCGCCGCCTGCGCCGGTTGTTGCCGCTGGTGCTGCTGCTGTCGCTGTTGGCCGGCTCGAGCGCGTGAACCCGTCCGGCTCGGCTCGCGATGCCGGGCGCCGCCGCACAACCGAATGAGCCAGCGCCGATTCGAAGCGGCGGCGCGTCCGCGTGCGTCGGTCATCATCCTCGTCTACGCGAACGCGACGCATCTCGAAGCGGCGTTGCGCTCGGTCCTCGAGACGACGGATCCGCGGTTTCCGTACGAGGTGATCGTCGTTCTCAACGGCGCAGCTCCCGACGTCGTCTCGAAAGCCCGGCGGTCGACGTTCGGCGCGCGCATCGTGGAGTCCGACGCCAACCTCGGCTTCGGCGGCGGGTGTAATTTGGGCGCGTCGCACGCGCGCGCGCCGTATCTCGTGTTCCTCAACGACGATGTCGTGGTGCACATGGGCTGGCTCGAGGAGCTGGTCCGGACCGCCGACGAGCGTCCCGATGCCGGTGCCGTCGGCAGCCGCATCCTGAATTCGGACGGCACGGTCCAAGAAGCGGGTTCGGTCATCTTCGGCGACGGCACCACGACGCCGGTCGGACGCGGTTTGCCGGCGACGTCGCCACGGTACCGCGCGGTGCGCACGGTCGACTATTGCTCGGCCTGCTCGCTGCTCGTTCGGCGCGAGGCGTTTGAATCCGTCGGCGGATTCGAGCAGCGCTACTTCCCGGCGTACTACGAAGACGTCGACCTCGCGCTCAAGCTGCGCGAGGCGGGCTGGTCGATCGTGTACCAGCCGTCGTCGCAGCTCGTGCACGCGGAGTCGGCGAGCACCACGTCCGATTTCAAGTCGTATCTCTTTCGGCGCAACGGCCGCACGTTCAAGCGCGCGTGGAGTGCCGCGCTCGGGGCGTTCGAGGCGGGTGGACCGCACGATCCCGCATCGGTCGCCCGTGCGATCCGTCGCGCGAAGAGAACCGTCGCCGAAGTGCTCGTGGTGGACGACCGGCTGCCCGACGCCGGGCTCGGTTCCGGTTACGGCCGCATGGCGGAGCTCTGTCGTGATCTCGCGGGCGGGCCGTATTCGGTCACCTTCTATCCGACCGCCGGCGCCAGCGCCTCCCGCAGCGTCGGCGACTACGGCGTCGAGATCGCCGACGGCGACCTCACCGCATGGATCCGTAACCCCGCCACGCGCATCGACGTCGCGGTGATCAGCCGCCCCCACAATTGGGAGCGGGCAGTTGCGGCCATCCGGCGGTACCATCCGCGCGCAGCCATCGTCTACGATGCGGAGGCGCTCTTCCATCGCCGCATCCTGCGCCAGCTCGAGCTCGAAACGGATGCGGCGCACCGCGCGGCGCTGGAGCGCGAGTTTCGGGCGTTCTACGACCTCGAGGGTCAGATCGCGCGCACGGCGGACCACCTCGTGTGCGTGTCGCGCGACGAGCAGCGAGCGCTGCGCGCGTTCGCGCCCAACACGCCGGTCGACCATCTCATGGCGACGACGTCGGGGGTCGTCGCGGGCGAAACGCCGTTCGCGCGGCGGCGCCCGCACGCAATCTTCGTTGCCGGCTGGATGGCCGGCGCCGGATCACCGAACGTCGACGCACTGCGCTGGTACGCGCGCGAGATCGCCCCGCTGGTCGCCGCGCGCGTGCCCGAAGCGGTGACGATCGTCACCGGCGGTAACCCGCCGCACGAGATCATGCAGCTGCGTTCGCCCGCGGTGCGCCTCGTCGGCTACGTCGACGATCTCGCGGGTGCGTACGCCGAGGCGCGCGTCGCGATCGGGCCGATCCGGTTCGGCGCCGGCGTCAAGATCAAGACGATCGAAGCCATTCAGCACGGTCTCCCCGTCGTTGCCACCGCGACCGGTGCGGAGGGGATCGCACTGGACGAAGCGGACTGCGTCGCCGTTCGCAACGACCCGGCCGAGTTCGCCGACGCGCTGGTGGAGCTGCTCGTGGACGAGGCGGCGTGGACGCGCGCGCACCGCGCCGCGTGCAGGCAGGCCGAGCGCTGGGAAACGGAGCCGCGGCGCACGTGGCTGGATATTCTCGACGACGTGGTCGAGCGGCGCGCTAGCGCCGTCGCAGCTGCCGAAGCGCGCTCAGCGCTTGAGCCCGCTCGCGGTCTTTGAGCTGGCTCACGCGCTCGATTGCCGCAGCGATGCGGCGCCGGACGCCGTCCTCCTCGACCGACGTTCGCACGTAGACGGAGGTCGCGATGTGCGCGAGCCGATCGCGCGCGACCTCACCGGCACGCGCTTCGCGGCTCGCACGTTCCTCCGCTTCGACGAGGCGAGCGCGCAAGTCCGCGAGGTATCCGTCGCGGACGGCGAGCTCGCCGCGGAGCGCGTCAATCTCTCGCTGCGAACGCTCGAGCGCCGCGTTCCGATCGCGCAGCGCGTCCGCGATGGATGCGCTGCGATCCGCGCCGGCCGACGGGGAAGTCTCGTCCATGCGCGGTTTTTGTATCGGCCGCCGTAGCGGACCTTCCAGGCGCCGGGCGGCCGCTGCTTGAAACGTCGAGCGATGGACGGAAGCGTCGCTAGCCATGCGGCCACGCACTGGGACGAGCACTTCACCGCGGCGCCGCCGCGCATGCGGGATTGGCTCGAGCTCGCATACGTCCGCGACCGATACATCAATCCCGCGGTGACGGGCGCGCCCGACGTCGACTGGTTTCAGTTCGTGTGCGTGCACTACATCGCTCCGGCGGCTCGCGTGCTCGAGATCGGTTGCGGCTCGGACGGCCTCAGCCCCAGGCTGTGCGGCCGCGGGTTCGCGCGCCGTGCCGTTGCAATCGACATTAGCGCCGAGGCGATCCGGATCTCGCGCGAGCGCATCGCGGCGACGGACTTGGCCGACCGCATCGAGTATGTGTGCTGCGACGTCGCGAGCGCCGACTTCGGTGAAGCATCATTCGATTGCGTCATCGTCAACATGGCGCTGCATCACGTGCTCGAGTTGGAGCAGCTGTTCGCCAACATACGGCGATGGAAGAGGCCGCAAGCCGTTTTCGTGCTGAACGAATACGTCGGGCCGACCCGCTTCCAGTGGACTGATGCGACGCTTCGGGAAGGTCAACGGCTGCTGGATTCGCTCGACGAACGCTACCGCGTGCACGGCCTATCGGGCGAAGTCGTGCGTACGTTCGCACGACCGCACTACGCGACGCTGGTAGCCGGCGATGCGTCCGAAGCGATCCGGTCGAGCGCGATCGAGCCGCTGCTGGCGACGTATTTCGAGATCGTGGACCGGCGCCCGTACGGCGGCACGCTGCTCCACTGGCTGCTCGCGGACATTGCGTTCAACTTCGACCCCGAGCACCGGCCCGAAGACGCAGCGGTGCTCGACCGCCTCTTCGCCGAGGAACGCCGCCTCTTGCGCGCCGGCGTGCTCGAGAGCAACTTCGCGGTGATCGTCGCCCGCTGACGTTCAGTCGTAGCCGACGAGCGTGATCGTGGGTTCCGCGGCGCGCAACGTCGTGCCGTCGGCCGCAAGCAGGACGAGCCGAATCGGGGTCCCGCTCGCGCTGGCGTACCGGCCGGGAAAGGATGCGCTAAAACCGCTGTACCCGTGGTGCTCGCCCAGCTCACCTGCGACGTCCATCCGCTCGAAGCCGTATGCGACTTGGACGACGTGCTCGCCGATCAGCGCGAACGCCGCGACGGCCGGGGACTGGGCGACCGTGTCCGCGACCCAGCCGTCGATGCGAACGACCCGGTTGCGCGGCACCCGCACCGGCGTGCTGCGGATCGGCTCGGTGCGTCCTTCTTCGTCGGTCCAGCTGTCGATACAGCCGCTGGCTTTCTCGAGGTTCGCGAGCGGTACCGCGGGCGACAGTTGAAACCGCGCGTGAGCCACCGCCTGGCGCGCGCCGTCGGACGAAGCGACGATCGCGATCGCGTGCTCGCCGTCCGCGAGGTCGATCGTCGGCACCGAGGCCGAGAAGCCCGACTCGACCGCCTTGGGGTCGTCGAGTGAAGCGGCGACGTCCGGCCGGCTGATGCCCCCAGTGATCGGGTGCTCCGACGTGTCGTCGACAACGATCGTGAACACCGGCGTCGCGCCGGGTTGATGTGCCCAGCCGCGCACGACGAGGACGTCGCCGACCTGTGCCGGTGCCGTACCGGCATCGTCGTCGAGCGGGAGAAACTCGATCGCGTCGATCGATCCGGTGGCTGGTCGCATGACCGGGCTTTGGGCAGGCGCCGCGTGGTTCTCCTGCGTTCGGTGCGCTCAGCGGCCGCGCTGGTCGACGACTTTGAAGAGTTCGTCCCTCGAGGTGGGACCGTTCACCGACGGCGTTTCCGTGATGAATTTCAAATGTTGCCACACCGGAGCGGTTTTCAACGGCACGAGGGTCGCCTTCGCCACGACGACGTACGTACAGCCCGTCTCACGCAGCTTCTGGTACGCGTCGGGCGACATGAGCGTCCATTCGTGCAGTCCCGTCGGCCCGTCGTATCCCGCGCCGTTGAAAAGCGGAACTTCGCTGTAGAGGTTCATCACTTCGAGATAGACGCCGTCGTAGATCTTATCGTGATGAGCATCGAGATGCGCGTTGGTGTACTGGAGCATCGGTACGTACTGAAGCTGAACCGAATCCTCCGGGAGACCCTCGTAGAGGTACGCCCAGTTCAAATACGGGGCGCCCATGACCGTCTGCGAGGTTGCATTGCGCTCGAGACCCGCGAGTAACCCGTTATCGAGCGCGCAGAAGAGCACGACCGACGTGACCAGGACCGCTTGCAGGGTGCGCGCGCCGCGCCAATCCAGGCACAACAAACCATAGGCAATGAGCACCGCAATCACCCATGCGGCAGTCGCGCTATATCGGAACTCGATCGCACCACTCACGAAGATCAACGCCCAGAAGACGATCGCGAACCCGGCCAGCGAACGGATGACGGCGGTGTGCCTTCTTACCATGAACGGCACCGCGACCCAGAGCGGAAGCGTGGTAAGCCAAATCGGCCCGAGCAAGTTGCGAAACGTCAAGGTGTCGACGGTCATCGTCCACGGGAGCGAAATGAGGTTCACCGGATTGAGAAATCCGTGACCGCCCTGAATGCCCGCAAGGACCGCGGTGACGTGCGTCGATCCGTATCGCGCTGCGAACAGGTTCGTTGCGAGTGGATACACGGGATCCCCGATCAACCAAGCGGACGACACCAAGGCGGGCAAGAGCGCGAGCACGGCGCAGCCGGCGTATGCCAGAAGGTCCGTGATCGCGACCTTCTTCGGAGTACGGCGCGACAGCAAGATAAAGGCCGCGACGACGCCGATCGCAATGACGGTGAACGCCCCGAACGGCTTGATTCCGTACGTGATCCCGGCGAAGACGCCGGCGGCGCACAGCGCCCAGCGCGATCCGGTTTCGCGCCAGGTCAGCAGCGCGTGTATGGCGAGAATGACGAAAGGAACCGAAGCCAAGTCGGTATTCGCGGTCGTCGCCGACCACGTTATGACAGGTGACGCAAACAGGATGGCCGCCGCGACCACGCCGACGGCGGTCGATCCGAACCAGGCGCGCGAGAACGCGACGAGTGCGAGCACGCACGCGAGCGCCCCACCCCAGGCGATGAGCTTCGCGCCGACCGCTCCGAACAGCACCCATTGAAAAGCATAGAGCGTTTCCTGATAGTGCGGGACGGCGTAGGCCCACATTCGCTCGGACGCGACGAGATCGTAAAAGCCGCCGTATTGAGCGTACCGCTCGGCTTCGACGAGATGATAATACCGCGCATCGAAACCGACTTCAGGCGTCAGAGCGGCGAGCAGAGCGACGTAGAGCGTGACGGCCAAGATCGCGAGGAAAATCCCCGTGAGCAGCCGTGACGTGCGAACGGTGTCGGGAACGAGAGACCCCGCCTTGATCCAGCGCGGCACCGCGAGCGCCGACGCGACGAAACCGGCGATCAACGCGGTTGCCTCGACCTCCCAACGCAAAAGATGAACCGCGGCGAGGAGATATGCGAGCGCGATCAAGAGCGCGAGGCCGGCGACGGTACCGAATGCGATTCGATCGAATGCGTCGCGAGCCGGTAGACGAAAGAGCCTGAGGACTGCGTCGCCCGGCGCGATCACCGCGCCGAGCGTAAACAACAACGCGAAGAAGAGTGCGAAGTTGCGCGGCAGATGCGTGATGATCTGCGCGATGTGCGAGAGGCCGCCGCCCGCGGCGGCCCGCGCAGCGGGATCGGCGAACGCATAGACGTTGAACGCCACGAGCGCGGCCCATGCCAGAAACGCATAGCCCGCCGCCTCGACCGCGATGCGGCGCCAGTGCGGCGAATCAGCGGGGGACGTGCTCGTCGCCAATCCGCCGGGTTGAGTGTCGACTTCGGCCATCGCCCCCAGTGTAACGCGCGCTATGCGAGGCTTCCTTTAGCCGTCAGAATGTCTTGATCTTCACCAGATCGCTGGCGCGGAATACAGCCTCGACCTGCGCGAGCGTGTCGGGTCGAGCGAAATACGCGACGACGCTGCGACCGGCTCCGAGCGCGTCGACGTAGTTGTCGACTTCATCGTCCGGGATTTCCAGATCGCCGAGCCGGTCGGCGAGACCCTCGTTGCGAAAGTACCGCGTGCCGTAGCCGCCTGCCGTCGGGACGCCGCTGGTGATGCCGGGGACGCCGGTCCCTTGGCCGCCGCCCGTCATCAAGCCGGGATTCGAAAGCCCCATCGAGGATGCGGCTCCCTGCGTGGAGTCGTCGGGTCCGATGAGCTGGATCGGATCGAGCGGAAGACCCGCCGCCGTGAGCGCCGCTTCTAGCGCCTTGGTGTCGCCGTTTTGGGAGATGCCGGTCACGACCAGACCCACGCAGTACCTCTCTTGGTTGGCGAGCCCACGCAATGCACGGGAGCCCCGAGTTCGGCTGTTCGCCCAAGCCGCACTGAATTCTTGTGGCTCACCCGCCTGCTTGCCGCAACGCACGCGCCAGCCGCGCAATTCCTTCCGCGATTCGCGCCTCGGGCATCGCGGAAAAGTTCAGCCGCATCCCGTCGCCGCGCTCCTTGTTCGGATAGAACGGTCGCCCGGGGACGAAGACGACCCCGTCGCGCACGGCCCGTTCGAACAATGCTTCGGTGTCGACGCCGGCGCCGACGGTGGCCCACAAGAACATCCCGCCGTCGGGGACGTTCCAGCGCACGTGCGGCGGCATCTCGCGTTCGAGCGCGGCGATCATCGCGTCGCGCCGCGCGCGATACGTCGTGCGAATACGTGCGAGGTGTGCTTCCAACCGCACGTCGTCCTCGACGTACGCGTGAAAGACGTATTGCGCGTACGTGCTCGAGTGCAGGTCCGCGCCCTGCTTCGCAGTCACGACCTTCTCGCGGAGGTCGCGGTCCGGGATCACCATCCACGCGACGCGCAGTCCCGGCGCGACCATCTTGGAGCCGGTGCCGAGATGCGTAACGGCACCGCGCGGCGCGGACGAGAGCAGCGGCGGCGCGGCGGGACGGTCGAAGAACAGCTCGCCGTACGGGTCGTCTTCGAGAATCGGGACGCCGAACCGCGCGCAGATGTCGGCGATCCGCGGGCGGCGCTCGGCGGCGAGCGTGTTGCCGGTCGGATTCTCGTAATTCGGCACGACGTACAAGAATTTCGGCATCGGGTCGGCCGCGCGCAACGCCGCCTCGAGCGCATCGGGCACGATGCCGTGCTCGTCCGACGCAATCGGGAGATAGCCGGGCTCGTACGCGTCGAAGGCCTGGATCGCGCCGAGGTACGACGGGTTCTCGAGCGCGACGACGTCGCCGGCGTCGAGGAAGACCCGCGCGAACAGGTCGAGTCCTTGCTGCGAGCCGCCGGTGATCACGATGTCGTCGGGGCCGACGTCGACGCCGTGCCGCGCGCGCATCCGCGCCGCCACCCAATCGCGCAGGTCGCCGATCCCGTCCGTCACGGAGTATTGCAGCGCCGCCGCGCCGCGCGTCTTCATGACGCGGTCCTGCGCGGCCGAGATGTCGTCGACGGGAAACAGCTCGGCGGCCGGCAGCCCGCCGCCGAACGAGATGACCGCCGGGTCCTGCGTCACCTTGAGCATCTCGCGGATGGTCGACGGCCGTAGGCGCCCGACGCGGCGGGCGAGGCGCGCCGGTGCCATCACGATGTCCATGGCGCCAGGATTCCCCGAAAAACGCGGCGGTCCGCCTGCCGGCGAGCCCTCGCCTAGGCCCTGTTCGAACGGTCCCTTGCGGACGATTCTAAGCCAACCTCAACCTGCGCACGATTGTCCGGCCGCCGTTCTGCCGAAGCTACGTCCATGGTATTGCGTTCGGGCGCGCGCGACCGGGTCTGCTTCGTTCACGTCGGCACGCATAAGACCGGGACGACCGCGATCCAGCGGTTTCTGGCAGCCAATGAAGCGGCGCTCGCGTCGGCCGGAACGGCGTATCCGCGCGCCGGCCGCCTGAGCCCGGCGTATCCCGGCCATCACAACCTTGCGTTCGAACTCAACGGCGACCCGCGGTTCGACGCGTCGCTCGGTACGCTCGGCGATGTGATTGCGGAGGTCACGGGCGCCGAGCGCGTTTGCCTCAGTTCCGAGGATTTCGAGTATCTGCACGCGCGGCCCGCACTGCTGATCGCGCTGCGCAATGCGATCGCGTCGGCAGGCTACCGGCCGGTCATCGTCATCTACCTGCGCGCGCAAGCGGAGTATCTGGAGTCGCTCTATGCGGAGGACGTCAAGCACGGTGGCGTGCTGAGCTTCGAAGGCTTCGCGGCCGGGATCCTCAAACGCGGTGTTCACCGCTATCCGAACGGGCTCGGCTTGGCGTTCGAGTACACGCGGCTGGTCGGCCCGTTCGCGGCGGTCTTCGGCCTCGACTCCGTGATCGTACGCGAATATACGCGCGCCGAATCGGCGTTCGCGTTCGTGCGCGATTTCGTCCGTTTAATCGACGGCGCGCACGATGCCGAGACCTTCGATGCGCCGGACGCCTACGAGCACACGCGCCCGTCGGTCGGCGACGTGATCCGGTGGCTCGGCGCGAACACGGCGAAGGCGTACCGATCCGACGAGCCGCTCGCGCTCGCCGACCGGTACGCGTCGAACGAGGATGCCCCGCGCCCGTTCGCCGCGCTATCGCGCGCCCGCAGAGACGCCGTCGCGGCGCGATTTGCGGCCGACAACGCCGTACTCGGGGCGCATTGGAAACTCTCGGCGCTGACGCCCGCCGGCCGCGTTGCGGAGCGCTCCTTCTCGGAGCCGGCGAACCGGCTTTTCGCGCGCGCCGAAGCGGCGCGAGCCGACTTCATCGAGCGCCGCACGACCGCGCCGCGTTTCGCGAGCGCCTCGGGCGGTCAGTACCGCCCGGTCATCGGCGGGCCGCCGATCGGGGCGCGGTAGGCCGCGGCGTCGAGCCGGGTCGAGCGGATGAAGGAAAGGACCGCCGAGCCCAGGCCGACGAGCCACACGAGCGCGGTCACCAACCAGCCGACGATCGGCAGAATCTCGGCGGCCGACACGACGACCAAGCCGAGGATCAGCGCGAACAGCGGCGACGGCGTCGACGTCGGCATGACGAGCTCCGAGAGGCGGCGCCCGACGACCAGCGACACGGCGCCCGTGCCGATCCAGACGCCCGCGAACAGCGCCGCGATCTCGAGCACGACCAGCGGAATCCCGACGATGCTGACGATCAGCAGGAACGTGATCGGGAAGATCGCGACGATGGCCACGGCGCCCGCCGCGGCCGAGAGCGCCGGATGCTTCTCGACGCGGTCGAGGGCGACGCGCATGCGCAACGGAAACAGCAAGAACATCAGCACGACGACGGCGCTCGCGGCGAGCTTCACCAGCAGGCGGTGATCCTGCTCGGCGAACGCGCTGATTCCGTACTCTTTGCCGACGGCCCACGGCACGAACGTTCGGACGCCGTCGTTGCTGAAGCTGTTGATCCTGCCGAGCACCTGACCGTTGCCCGTGATCGTGCAGCGGCCGATGAACGTGTTGCAATCGCCCTTTACGATGCCGGCGACCTCCGCGTCGCCGAACATCACGTCGAGATTGCCGTCGATCACTTGGTTCGGCGCGACGTAGACGTTCTGAGACAGGCTGAACTCGCCGCGGTCGCTGCCGCGCGCGGCGGCGGGCTGGGCGAAGATCGCGCTCAGCACCGCGAAAAGGCTCGTCAGGAGCGCGATGAGGCGAACGTTCACGAACGGAGGTGCTCCGCTAACCGCGGCCGCACAACGGTGAAGCCGACGACGAGCGCGAGCACCACCGCAACGTCGAGCACGATCGCGGCGCCGAGCAGCGAGCCCAGCGGGCCGAAGTCACCGGCGATCCGCGCGCCGGCGTGGCCGACGATCCCGAACACGCGCGCCACCGATGCGCTCACGTCGAGCGCGGTTTCACCGAATGCGCGCATCGTCGTCGCCGCGAACACGAAGCCCGCGCCGATCAGCAGCCACGCCGCGACGAGGTACGAGACGAGATAGGCGTACACCGGCGCCGACGTCGCGCGCGGGCGCGCCAGCGAGCGCACCTCGGCCATCGTGGCGAACGTGAAGTTCGCGGGCAGCTCGACGTGTCGCGGCGAGGAGATCAGCGCGTCGACGACGCGCAGCTCCTCGAGCACGCCTTTGCACGCGCCGCAGCCTGCGAGGTGCGCCAGCAGCCGGGCGCGCTGCGCCGGGAGCAGCGTATCGTCGAGATACGCCTCGAAGAGGTCTTCAGACGAGCTGCAGCTCACCGAGGCCTCCGACTACCCGGAACGTCCGGGTCGCGCATTTTCCCTCGGCCACCGCTTCGCGTTCGCGCAGCTTGTGCGCAAGTGCGAGCTTGCCACGGTGGATCAACGTCTTCACGTTGCCCAGCGACAGACCCATGGTGGAAGCGATGGTCTGATAGTCCATGTTGTCGTAGAAGCGCAGCGCGAGCACCGTGCGCGTACGCTCGGGCAACTCCGCCAGCGCCGCGCGCACCTCGGCCTCCGCTTCGGCGCGCAGCACGCCGCCGGCCGGGTCCGCGTCGTGGGAGAGGTCCGGCACCGTGTTTTCGATGGTCCGCTCCTCGCCGAGCTCGGCGAGGGCCGGACGGCGCTGCGAGCGGCCGAGAAACGTGCGTACGACGTTGCGGGCGATGTGGTAGACCCACGTCGAGAAGCGGCCCAGGTCCGGGTTGAACGTCGCGAGGTGCGCGTATGCGCGCAAGAACGTTTCCTGGGTCAGGTCGGCGACGTCCGACGGCTGACGGACCGAGGCCCCGATGAACGAAGCGATTCCACGCTTGTAGCGCTCGACGAGATCGCCGAACGCATCGCGGTCCCCGTCGAGGACCGCTTGGACGAGCCGCTCGTCCATGAAATCGGGGACTGATTGCACAGCCATCCTACCGGCTCAGTACCGCCGGCGGGCTCGAATGTTTCCGGGGGTTGCGCGCGGTTCGCGGGCGCGAGGCGGAGCCGGGACCCTGGACCGGCGAAAGACGGGGCCGAAGCTTTAGGATGGTACCAATGAGCGAGTTCATCGAAATCCCGCCGGATTTCATCAAGGGAATCCTCCGGCACGAAAAGGTCGACGGAATCGAACGCATCGCCGACCTCTACGTCAGCCGCGGGTCGCTTGCAAGCCGCGTGTTTTGGATGCGGCTGCGGATGATCCATGCCCTGATCCGGCGGGTCTCGCACGAACGCGCCACCGCGCTGGATTTCGGCGGCGGTGCCGGCATCTTCTTGCCGACCCTGTCGCGGCTTTTCCGCCAAGTCGTCTGCATCGACTTGCTCACCGACGAAGCGGAGGCGGTGTGCAGAGAGTACCATCTCGGCAACACGCGCGTCGTCCGCGCCGACGTCGCGACCGCGCAGCTCGCGGAAGCCCCGTTCGACGCGATCGTGGCGGCCGACGTGCTCGAGCATTTCCGCGACCTGACGATGCCCGTCGATCGCATCCTCACCTGGCTCGGGACCGGCGGCATCCTCTACACGTCGCTGCCGACGGAGTCGTGGTTGTACGTGTTCCTGCGGAAGGTCTTCCGGGTGACCAAGCCGGTCGATCACTATCACACCGCTGCTGAGGTCGAGCAGTATCTCGTGTCGCGCGGGCTCTCGCGTGTGGCCCGAACGTACGTTCCCATCCCGCTCCGCATGCTTTCGGCCTTCGCGCTTTTCCGGGTGACGGCGTGGCGCAAGGCCGGCGCGCCCGCGCCGGCGCAGCGGTGAGCATGGCACGACGCTGGCTCGTGCCGGGTGGTCTGGGGTTCATCGGTTCAGCCTTCGTACGCCTCGTACTCCGGGAGCATCCTGGCGTTGCCGTCACCGTGCTCGACGCCATGACGTATGCCGCCAATGCGGCCAACGTCGCCGAGGTCGCAGCCGACCCGCGGTACCGCTTCGTCAAGGGCGACATCGCCGATGCGGCCGCGGTGGACGACGCCGTCGGCGACGGGGTCGAGGCGATCGTCAACTTCGCGGCCGAGACGCACGTCGATCGCTCCATCCTCGACCCGGAGGCGTTCATTCGCACCGACGTGGTGGGCACGCACGTCCTGCTCGAGGCGGTGCGGCGCCACGGGATCGCGCGCTTCCTGCACGTGTCGACCGACGAAGTCTACGGCGACGTCGAGCACGGCGCGTCGACCGAGTCCGACTCGGTCCGCCCGCGTAGCCCCTACGCCGCGTCGAAGGCGGGCGGCGACCTTTTGGTGCTAGCCTACTTCGCGACGTTCGGAACCCCGGTCCTCATCACGCGCGGCTCGAACACCTACGGGCCGTTCCAATATCCCGAGAAGCTGATTCCGCTGTTCGTCACCAACCTGCTCGAAGGCACGCAGGTCCCCGTTTACGGCGACGGCTTGCAGGTTCGCGACTGGCTGTACGTCGACGACCATGCGCGCGGTATCGCCCACGTGCTCGAGCACGGAGCCTGCGGCGATGTCTACAATCTCGGCGGCGGCAACAGCCGCACCAATCTCGAGATCACCAAGGAGCTGGTGCGTCTGACCGGCCGTGACTGGGACGCGAGCGTCCGCCACGTGACCGACCGCGCCGGACACGACCGCCGGTACGCGCTGGACGCGTCCAAGGCGCGAGCGCTCGGCTGGTCGCCCCGAGTCGACTTCGCGAACGGCCTCGCCGAGACGGTGGAGTGGTACCGCGCCCGCGAGGAGTGGTGGCGTCCGATCAAGTCGGGCGAGTTCCGCGACTACTACCGCCGTCAGTACGCGTTGCGTTAGAGCCGAAAGAATCATGTACATGGTGATGGACCGAGCACGGCGTGATCGACCCCTGCCCGGATTGTTGTGGCGAGGTCGAACCTGGGGCCCCCACGCCACCGGCGTGGGGGGCGCGCAGCGAGAGCGGAGCGCCGTCAAACCATGAAGGGCATCATTCTCGCCGGTGGCTTGGGAACGCGGCTGCGACCGCTCACCAAGGTCACGAACAAGCATTTGCTGCCGATCTACGACCGGCCGATGATCTACTATCCGCTGCAGACGCTGTGCGACGCCGGGATCCGTGAGATCATGATCGTGACCGGCGGCAACAGCGCGGGCGACTTTCTCAAGCTGCTCGGCAACGGCCGCGAGTTCGGCCTCCCGCACATTGCATACACCTACCAGGAGGGCGAAGGCGGGATCGCCGACGCGCTCAAGCTGTGCGAGCACTTCGCGGGCGGCGACTCGGTTGTCGTCATCCTGGGCGACAACATCATACAGAAGAGCATAGCGCCGTTCGTGCGCCGCTTCGAGAAGCAGAAGTCCGGTTGCCGGCTGCTGCTCAAGGACGTTGAGGACCCCGAACGCTTCGGCGTCCCCGAGTTCGACGGCGAGCGCATCGTCGGCATCGAGGAGAAGCCGAAGCAGCCGAAGAGCAACTACGCGGTGACCGGCATCTACATGTACGACAACCAAGTGTTCGACTACGCGCGCGATCTGAAGCCGTCGGCGCGCGGCGAGCTCGAGATCACCGACGTCAACAACGCGTACATCGCCGCGGGCGACTGCTACTACGATTTTCTCGACGGCTGGTGGACCGACGCCGGCCAGTTCGAGTCGCTCTACCGCGCGACGCAGCTCGTCGCGGAGGAGCGGATGAAACAGGCGCTCGCGCCGGCGTGAGCGCGCGCCGCATCGCAATCCTGGGCGGGTCGGGGCAGCTCGGCTCGGCGTTGGGCGCCGCGCTCGCGGAGCGCGAGCTGATCCTCCCGGCGCACCACGAGGTTCCGGTCGAAGACCGGGATGCGCTCACGCGGCTGCTCGACGAGGCGCGTCCCGACGTGCTGATCAACTGCACCGCGTTCCACAACGTCGACGTCTGCGAGCGCGATCCCGCGCCGGCGTTCGCGATCAACGCACTGGCCGTCGACGGCGCGGCCGAAGCGTGCGCGGCGCGCGGCGTCGCGTTCGCGACCATCAGCACCGACTACGTGTTCGACGGGACGCTCGGGCGCGCGTACCGCGAGGACGACGCGGTCGGCCCGCGCACGGCGTACGGCGCCTCCAAGGCGGCGGGCGAGTTTTTGACTCGCCGGCACGGCGACCGGCACTGGATCGTTCGCACCAGCGGCTTGTTCGGGACAATTGGGACGTCGAACAAAGGCTACACGCTCATCGAGAAGGTCTTGCGCCAGGCCGAACGCGGCGAACCGACGCGCATGGTCACCGACATGACCTTCTCGCCGTCGTACGCGCCGCACGTCGCGCGCGCCGTGCGCGACCTCATCGACACGGAGGCGTTCGGAACGCATCACGTCACGAACGCCGGTGCGTGCAGCTGGTACGATTTCGTCGAGGCCGCGTTCGCGAAATCGCACCTGGCACATGCGCCGCTCGAGCCCGCGACGTACGCGTCGATGAACAACCGGACCCGCCGGCCGATGTACTCGCCGCTCGAGAACACGACGTTCGCGGCGGCCGGCATCACGCCGTTGCCGGCCTGGCAGTCGGCGTTGGACGAGTTCCTCGCCGCGCGCAAGGCGCGCTCCGCCGCGGTCGGCGCCTGACGTGCACGTCCTGGTCACCGGTGGTGCCGGCTACATCGGTCTCGAGTTGTGCCGGCAGCTGATCGAGCGCGGCGACACCGTGCGCGTTCTGGACCGGTTTTTCTTCGGCGAAGCACCGCTGCGCGAGCTCGCCGAGCGCAGCGGCGGGCGCTTGACGTACGTCGCCGGCGACGTGCGTGACCTCGACGAAGCATGGCTGGACGGAATCGACGGCGTCTCGCACCTCGCGGGCTTGTCGAACGACCCGACGGCGGAATACAACCCGGATGCCAACTGGCAGATGAACGCCGTTGCTACCGAACGGCTTGCGGAGGCGTGCAAGCGCCGCGGAATCGCACGGCTGGTGTTCGGCTCGTCGGCATCGCTCTACGACGGCATCGGCCCCGGGATGTTCGACGAACAAACCGCAGTCGCGCCGCGCGGTGCCTATTCGGTGTCGAAGAAGTACGGCGAGGACGCGTTGCTGCGCCTGAGCGACGATCGCTTCGCGCCGGTCATCCTGCGGCAGGGAACGGTGTACGGCTGGTCCGCGCGGATGCGCTTCGACCTCGTCGTCAACACCTTTCTGAAGGATGCCGCGATCGCGGGGAAGCTGTACCTGCACGGCGGCGGTTGGCAATGGCGCCCGCTCGTCGACGTGACCGACGTCGCGCTAGCTCACGTGACGTGCCTACATGCGGCTGCGGGCGACGTGGGCGGCGAGATCTTCAACGTGATGCAAGAAAACTATCAAGTGCGCCAGCTCGCGATGCTCGTCGCGGGCTCGCTCTCGCTGCGCGGCCGTAACGTCGTCCTCGAGGAGGCTCCGCTCCCCAAGCTCGTGCGCGACTACCGCATGTCGAACCTCAAGCTGACCCAGCGGCTGGGGTTCACGCCGGCGGTGACGGTACTCGAATCGATCGACGTCATGCTGCGGAAGCTGCCCCTCGACGACGTAGGATGGCTCGCGAACCCGCGCTGGTACAACATCGCTTGGATGAGCGTGCTCGAAGAGATGCACGCGACCCAGAACGAGTTCACGTCGATCTACTAGTTCGCGCGCGCGACTCGGGCGCTCCGACCCCCAGGGGCTGATGCGGCGTCCGCGAAACGTGTGGCCGCTCCGGAGGTGGCTCGCGCCTCCGTACTCACGAGGATAGGATCATCCCGAAGTCCCCGTTCAAGTCGTTCAACTCGGTCCCGCGGCAATTGCTCCAATCCGTCTACGCGCGAACACTCGACGTCGCCCCGCTCCTGGTCAGCCCGTTCAGGCAGCTGGGGATCCTCGCGGACTATGCGGATTGGAAGCGCCTGCGCCTCGACAGCCGCGGCAAGCCGTTCTTCGCGCATCGCGAAAAGTTGTGGGAGTCGATGCTGCCGGGGTTGGCGCGCAAAGGTCCGCTCGCCGCGCTGGAGTTCGGCGTCGCCTGGGGGTATGCGGCCAACTGGTGGCTCTCCCGCTTGCCCGATCCCGGCCTCGAATGGCACGGCTTCGACACGTTCACCGGTCTTCCGAGCACGTGGGACCACGGCGGAGTGACGCTGTACCAAGCCGGCTCGTTCTCCGCCGGCGGGAACACGCCGCCGATTCGCGATCCGCGCACGCATTGGCACGTCGGTCTGGTCGACGCGACGATCGGCGACGTCGAATGGGAGAAGCTCCGGACGCGGCCGCTCTTTCTTTTTCTCGACTTCGACCTCTACGAGCCGACGATGATCGCGCTCGAGGCCGCGGCCCCGCACCTCAAGGCCGGCGACGTGCTGTACTTCGACGAAGCGTACGACGCCTGGAACGAGCGCCGGGCGATCGACGAGGTGCTCGTTCCCCAGTTTCGGCTGAAGTGTCTGGGCTCGACGGCGACCGCGCTGGCGCTCGAAATCGCCGGCCGGATCGGCACGTGATGGACAAAGATCGGATCCTGGCGTTGCTGCTCGAGTCGGTGCGGAGCTTGCGCCGCAGCGGTATCATCGAAGTCGATATGGAGGTCGAGCCGGACACCGTGCTGCTGGGCACCGGCTCGTCGTTGGACTCGATGGGGTTCGTCACGTTCGTGACGGACGTCGAAGAACGGCTGAACCGCGAAACCGGCAAAGATCTCTACATCGTGCTGACCGAGCTGGAAGAGCTGTATCCGGGCGCTGCGCAGCTCACGGCGTCGATGTTCGCCGACTACCTCGTGCAGCTCAGTGCGCAGTGAGACGGGTCCGTTGACGGACGCCCCGCCGGTCATGGTCGTCACCGGCACGAGCCGCGGCATCGGGCGCGGCATCGCGGAACACTTTGCTGCTAAGGGCTTCGTGGTGGCCGGCTGTTCGCGCGGCGCATCGACGCTCGGCGAGCTCGCGGGCTACGAACACAGCTCGGTCGACGTGCGCGACGAGAAGCAGGTTCGCGAGTGGGCCCGGCAGGTGAAGCGCGGGCACGGCCGCATCGACGTCGTCGTGTGCAACGTCGGTCTCGTGAAGCTCGGCGCGCTCACCGCGCTGACGAGCCTGGACATGTTCCAGGATTTCGTGACGTCGATTCTCACCAGCACGTTTCTGGTGTGCCGCGAGTTCTCGAAGATCATGAGCCTGCAGCGGTACGGACGGATCGTCAACGTGACCTCGATCATGTCCGAGCTCCATGCGCCTGGGACCGTCGCCTACGCATCGGCCAAGAGCGGCGTGGTCGAGCTCACCAAAGTGCTGGCGCGCGAGCTCGTCGCCAGCGGCGTCACGTGCAACGTCGTCTCCCCGTCGGTCGTGCGCACCGAGTCGTCGCTCGCGTTCGGCGACGAGTGGATGGCGAAGATGCTCGCGATGCAGACGATCCAGCGCCCGATCGACGTCGCCGAGCTCTGCAACATCATCGCGTTCTTCGCGGCGCCCGAGTCCAGCTGCGTGACCGGGCAGGTGATCCACACGTGTTTGGTCACGTGAGCGCGACCCGTCCGAGACCATGGCTGTCGTCCGCGCGCCCGTAACGATCGGCGAGTTCGAGATCGCGACGATCGCGAACGGTACGTTCAAAGAGAATTGTTACGTCGTGACGCACGGCGCTAGCGGTGATTGCCTCGTGGTCGATCCGGGATCGGAGCACGCGTTTCTCGAGGAGCACCTGGCGTCCCGAGGCCTGACGCCGCAGAAGATCGTGCTGACGCACGGCCACTTCGACCATCTCGGCGCGGTCGACGCGCTGATGCAGCGCTACGGCGTCGCGTGCGAGGTGCACGCGCTCGAAGCGCGGCTCGTCCGCCAAGCCGCGACGTACGCGTTCCGGTTCGAACGCGGCGCGGTGCTGCGCGTGCCGCGTGGTCTGACGTACTTCACGGGCGAGTCGAGGCTGAGCTGGAACGGGCGGCCGGTGGACGTGCTGCCGATGCCGGGACATACGGCCGGCAGCGTCGCGCTGGCGCTCGGGGACGCGTTCGTTTTCACCGGCGACACGCTGTTCCACGAGCACGTCGGTCCGACGACGTATCCGGAGAGCGATCCGGCGGCAATCCTCGCGTCGGTGCAGCTGCTGCTCGACACGCTCCCCGACGGATGCGTCATCTTTCCGGGCCACGGCAAGCTGTGGACGATCGGCGCGGCCCGCGGTTGGTGGGCCAACGTCCGCGGAGCTGCCCCGGCCCTGACGATCCACGTGCCGCAAGACGCGCGCGTGATGCAAACAAAGCGGCCCCGGCAACGGTCGTAGCCCAGGAGAATGGAGAGCTTCGTGGCCGACAAGGGCGGGATCGGGATCGTTGGGATGGGGAAGGCGCTCCCCGGCAAGCTGATCACCAACGACACGATCGAGGCAGCCGCGGGCTTGGCGCCGGGGACGATCGAGCAGAAGACCGGCGTCCGATCACGCTTCGTCGCGGAAGAGGGCGATACGTGCTCCGGGCTTTCGGCGCAAGCGTCGCGGCAAGCATTGGAAGCCGCCGGCGTGACGCCCGAACAGATCGGGCTCGTGCTCGCGTGCACGTTCACCGCCGACTATGTGATGCCCGCGCTCGCGTGCAAAGTGCACCAGCTGCTGCACACCAAGAACGCCGGCGCGTTCGACCTGATGGCCAACTGCACGGGGTTTCAAGTCGGCCTGAGCATGGCGGCCGACAAAATGCGCTGCGACGGGTCGCTGTCGCACGCGCTGGTGATCGGTGCGGCGCTGCAGTCGCGTTTCGTCAACTGGAACGATCCGAACTCCGCGCTCTACTTCGGCGACGGTGCCGGCGCCGCCGTGCTCGGGCGGGTGCCCGAAGGCTTCGGATTTCTCGCCCACGACATGTTCTCCAACACCGCCGTGTACGAGTCGGTCCGCATCCGCGGCGGCGGCTCCAGCCACCCGACGCGTCCCGAGAACGTGCACGACCTGCTCAACTACTACGAGATCAACGGCATGGACGTGTGGCGGCAGGTCGCACAGTTTCAGCCCGTGGTGGTCAAGCGCGCCCTGGCCAAAGCCGGCTTGGCGATCGAGGACGTAGACTTCTGGATCTTCCACCAGGCGAACTTGCACCTGATCACCTACCTGATGGGCAAGATGAAGGTGCCAATGAGCCGCACGCACACCAACGTGGCCGAGATCGGCAACACCGCCGAGGCGTCGATGGCGATCGCGCTGTGCGAGGCCGCGCAGCAGAAGCTGATCAAGAAAGGCGATGTCGTGGTGATCTCGGGAGTCGGAGCGGGGTTCACCTTCGGTGCGTCGGTCATGCGCTGGTGGGAGCCGTGAGCTATTCGCGCGCGGGAAAGACCGTTCGCGTGCTCGACTTCGCCGCGATCCAGGTGGGCGACAAGGCGGAGCTGAGCCACACGATCGCCCAAGGTGACGTCGACGCGTTCGCGCAGCTCACCGGCGACTTCAACCCGCTGCACGTCGACGAGACGTTCTCGCGCACGACCGCGTTCCGGCGTCCGGTCGTGCACGGTATGCTCAGCGCGTCCTTCATCTCGACGATGATCGGCACGCTGCTTCCGGGCAGCGGTGCGCTGTGGACGTCGCAGACGCTGGAGTTCGTCGCGCCCGCGTTCGTCGGCGACACGATCACGGTGATTGCCACGGTCGAACAGCGGTCGGCCGCGACGCGCATGCTGGTCTTGAGCACCGTCGTGGTCAACCAGCACGGGCACGAGCTCGTCAAAGGAACATCGCACGTGAGAGTGCTTGAGATCAAGCAAGAGGAGCGCCCCATGAGCAAAGCCGAGCGCCGCGTCGTCCTCGTGACCGGCGGCGCCAAAGGCATCGGCGCGGCGGTCGCGGCGAGCCTCGCCCAAGCGGGCCACGCGGTGGCGGTGAACTTTTTCCGCTCGGCCGACGACGCGAAGGCGCTCGTCGAAGCGTTGACGGCGGACGGCCACAAGGCGATCGCGGTGCAAGCCGACGTCGCGAACGCGGGCGCGGTCGCGGAGATGTTCGCGGCGGTCGAGCGCGATCTCGGCGCCGTTGACGACGTCGTCCATTGCGCGGCCCCGCTGCCGGTTCCGACGCCGTTCGACGACGTGTCGTGGGAAGGTTTTCAAAATCAGCTCGATACGCAGGTTCGCGGCGCGTTCAACTGCGTGAAGGCCGCGCTCCCCGCCATGACCGAGCGCGGCGCCGGAAGCTTCGTGTTCGTCGGCTCGATTTACGCGGACGGCGTTCCGCCGGTCCAGCAATCGGCGTACGTGGTCGCGAAGGCCGCCTTGGCGGCGCTCGCGCGCGCGCTCGCGGTCGAGTACGGGCCCAAAGGGATTCGGGTTAACGTGATCGCGCCGGGCATGACGCAGACCGACATGATCTCGGCCCTTCCCGACAAGGTGAAGATGCTGACCAAGATGCAGACGCCGTTGCGCCGTTTGGCGCAAGCGCAGGACGTCGCGGACGCGGCGGAGTTCTTGCTGAGCCCGCGCGCGCGCCATATCACGGGTGAAACGCTCCGCGTCTGCGGCGGAATCGCGATGGCCTGATGAGCTCGCGGATCCTCCCGAGCTTCGCGAGCTCGCCGGCCGGTCGCGAGCTGCGTGCGTACGCCGATTACGCCGCCGTGGCGAACGAGCTCGCCGGGCTCACGCCGGACCAGACGAAGCTGCCGCCGCTGCGCGTCGCGGTGTTGCGCAACTTCACCGTCGAGCCGCTGATCCCGGTGCTCGCGGGTGAGATCGTCGCGGCCGGTTTTCATCCCCAGTTCTACGTCGGCGACTTCGACGCGGTCCAAGCCGATGCGCTGAACCCGAACAGCGCGCTGTACGCGTTCGGACCGGATGTCATCGTGCTCGCGCAGTGGCTGGAAACGCTCAGCCCCGCGCTGACGACACAGTTCCTGTCGACGCCGCCGGCCCAGATCGAGGACGCGGTGAACGGCGTGCGCGCGCACGTGCGCGAGATCGCCGGCGCGCTCAATGCGAACGTTCGCGCACCGGTCTTGCTCAACAACTTCCCGCTGCCCGGCGAACCGACGCTGGGCATCCTCGACAGCCAGTCCGCGGATCATCAGACGAGCACCATCCTGCGGCTGAACGCGCAGGTGCTCGCCGACGCGAAGGAGCTGGCCGGCGTCGCGATCGTCGATTTCATGCGGCTGTTCGCGCTGCACGGCAGCGCCAATTGCATCGACGAGCGGTATTGGCAGATCGCGCGCGCCCCGCTGGCACAGAAGGCGCTGATCCCGGTCGGTTCCGAGTACGGGAAGTTCTTTCGCGCCTTGCGCGGCAAGACGAAGAAGTGTCTGGTCGTCGACTGCGACAACACGCTTTGGGGCGGCATCGTCGGCGAGGACGGACCGGCGGGGATCAAGCTCGGGCCGACGTATCCGGGCTCGTGCTTCGTCGCGCTGCAGCAAGAGATCCTCAACCTGCACCACCGCGGCGTCATCCTGGCGATCTGCAGCAAGAACAACGAGGCCGATGTCCTGGAGGTGCTGCGCGAGCACCCGGACATGGTGCTCAAAGAAGAGCATTTTGCGGCGCGGCAGATCAACTGGGACGACAAGGTCACGAACCTGCGGCGCATCGCCGCGGAGCTGAACATCGGGACGGACGGCTTCGTGCTGCTCGACGACAGCGAGTTCGAGGTCGATTTCGTGCGCCAGGGGCTGCCGGAGGTCGCGGTGATCGCGCTGCCGCCGAAAGCGTACGCGTCGTACCGGTCGGTTCTGACCGCTCCGGGCTACTTCGACTCGCTGTCGTTCACCGCCGAGGACCGCCGCAAGACCGCGATGTACGGCGAAAACCGGCAGCGCAAAGCGCTCGAGTCGGCGTCGACCTCGCTCGCGGAGTACCTGGCGAAACTCGAGATCGAGGCGGAGATCGGCGTACCGTCGGAGATCGACGTACCGCGCGTCGCGCAGCTCACCCAGAAGACGAATCAATTCAACCTGACGACGCGGCGGTACACCGAACGCGACGTCCGGTCGTTCGCCGCGGCGGATGGCTCGGACGTGTTCGCGCTCAAGGTGCGCGACCGGATCTCCGACTCCGGCCTGGTCGGCGTCGCGATTCTGACGTACGAAAACGGAACCGCGACGATCGACAGCTTCTTGCTGAGCTGTCGCGTGATCGGCCGCGGCGTGGAAGATGCGCTCCTGAGCTTCGTCGTCCGGCACGCGCTGCATACGAAAGGCTGCAACCGCATCGTCGGCGCGTACGTGCCGACGGCCAAGAACGCGATGGTCGAGGGATTCTACGCGCGAAACGGCTTCGCCGCGCTCGACGAAACGGACGGCCACCGAACGTGGGAGCGCCGGGCCGGCGGCGGGATGCAACCGGAAGGGCCGGTTTGGATCACGCTCCGAAGGGCGGACCTGACACATGCAAGCCGATAACGACGCGAAGCTGAAGCGCACGCTCGCCGAGGTCCTGGGCGTGCCGGAGGCGGAGATCGGCGACGACACGTCGATGGACACGGTCGCGGCGTGGGACTCGCTCAAACACCTCAACCTCGTGCTGGCCGTCGAGGACCGCTTCGGCCTGTCGCTGACCGAAGAGCAATCCTTCGAGATCCTCAGCTATCCGCTGCTGAAGGCGGTCTTGCAGGAACATGGCGTCGACTTCGCAGCGTAGCGGCAGCGCTGCACCCGCCATGCCCGCCGTCGAGACCGTGCTGAACCGCATGGCGGGCTACAGCGCACGCCCGGCGATCGACGCCGGCGGTCGCGAGCTGAGCTACACGGCGTTTCTCGAGCTGGTCTCCGATTGGAACGTGCGACTGCACGAGCACGGAATCGGTGAAGGCTCCGTGGTCGCCGTGCTCGGCGAGTTCTCGCCGCAGACGTGCGCGCTGTTCTTCGCCCTCATCCGGGCGCGTGCGATCGCGGTCCCGTTTACGAAGGCCGTCCACGCGGAGCTCGACCGGTTCATGGAAATCGCGGGGGTCGAGTACTCGATCGTCGTCGACGCCGGCGACGCCTCGACCGTTCGTGCGGTAGACGGGTTTCGGCGCAACGCGCTGATCGAAGCGTTCCTGGCGGAGCGCATGCCGGGTCTCGTCGTGTTCACCTCGGGGTCGACGGGCGAGCCCAAAGGCATCCTGCACAATCTCGAAAACGTCATGAAGAAGTTCGTGACCGAACGGCCCGGTTGGCGCTCGATCCTCTTCCTGCTGATGGATCATTTCGGCGGGTTCAACACGTTCTTGGGCGCTTTCGCCTACGGCGGCGCGGCGGTGTGCGTCGCCGATCGCAGCCCGGAGGCGGTGTGCGAAGCGATCCAGCGCGGGCGCGCGACGCTGCTGCCGACGACACCAACGTTCATCAACCTGCTGATCGCGTCGAACGTCTATCGCTCGTACGATCTGTCGTCCGTGCGAATGATCACGTACGGCACCGAGGTCATGCCGGAAGCGACGCTCGCGAAAGTGCACCGGATCTTTCCGAACGCGCAGATCAAGCAAACGTACGGGCTGTCCGAGCTCGGCGTGCTTCGCTCCAAATCGGAAAGCGACGCGTCGCTGTGGGTGAAGATCGGCGGTGACGGCTTCGAGGTGAAGATCGTCGACGACGTGCTGTGGGTGCGCTCCGAGGCGAACATGGTCGGATACCTCAACGCGCCCAGCCCGTTCGACGGCGAGGGTTGGATGTGCACGGGCGACCACGTCGAGACCAAAGGCGACTACATGCGCATCGCCGGGCGCAAATCCGACCTGATCAACGTCGGCGGCCAGAAAGTGTTCCCCGCGGAAGTCGAGACGGTGCTGCTCGAGGCGCCCAACGTGCGCGAGGCGACCGTGTACGGCGGACCGCACCCGATCATGGGCCAGGTGGTGCTCGCGCGCATCTCGCTCGCCGAGCCGGAACCCGCGGAAAGCGTGACGGAGCGGCTGCGGGCCCACTGCGTCAAGCGGCTGCAAAAATTCAAGGTTCCCGTGCGCTTCACCGTCGTCGCCGAGGGCGCGCAGCACTCCGACCGCTTCAAGAAAGTGCGGCGCGGGATCGAGGACGAACCCCGTGAAAATTCGTGACGCTCGCGACGAGGATCATGCCCAGGTCGCGCGCGTAGCGGAAGAAGCCGAACTGCTCCTGGATGAGCTTCCCGCGAGCAATTTTCCGGCGATCCTCCAGTGGCTGTACGTGAACCCGCCGCCGAAGATCCGGATTCAGTTCGTCGCCGAGCACGAGAACGCCGTCGTGGCGCATTACGGCGCGGTTCCGTTCGCGTACAAGCTCCTGGATGAAACCTGCTTCGCGGGTTTCGCCTCGAATCTCGTCATCGACCGCGAACATCGCGCGGGGATGCTCTTTCTTTCTCTGCAGTCGTATCTGCAGCGCGAGTACCGCAAGAAGAACTTCCGTTTCGTGTACGGCTTGATCACCAGGCCGAACGTGCTCGAGCCGCACCTGCGCATGGGTTGGAAGCGCCTTGGGGCCGTCCCGGTGTACGCCAAGCCCTTCAACTTTCCGGCGGTCGCGGCGCCCGTCCTCAAGCACGGCATCGTGCGCGCGCTCGCGTACGGTCCGCTCAAGCTCGCGCAAGCCGTACTGCGCAACACGCGGGTGCGCGCGGCGAAGGGTATCGCCGTCGAGGAGATTCCTCGCTTCGATCCGGATGCCGATGCGTTCTTGGACGCGTTCATGGCGCGGCAGCAGGTTACCGCGGTGCGCAACCGCGAGACGCTCAACTGGCGATTCACCGGTTGCCCGGACCGGGCGTACCGCATCTTCGTGGCGCGCAGAGGCGACCGGTTCGCAGGCTACGTCGTGACGCGCCGCATGCAGCTCAAGCACTTGTCTGCACTGGCCCTGGTCGACTTCGCGTTCGACCCGGACGACACCGCGGTCGGCCATGCGCTGTTACGGCGCTGCGACCATGAAGCCGTGAAAGCGGGTGTCGACGTATCGGCGACGATCGTCAACCCCGCTTCACCGTTCGCGCCGATCTTGCGCCGTACGGGCTTTTTGAAGACGCCCGAAGCGTTCACGCTGGTCGTCCACGCTCCCAAGGACGCGCCGCCGCCTGCATTCAATGCGGACCTGTTCGCTCGTTGGCATCTAACGTGGTTCGAGCACGATTACGTGTGAGGCCGGCGTAGAACGGCGCGGTGAGCGCAGCGAACGATTCGTACGACACGCGCCACCGGCGCTCGTAGTAGAGAGGCCCGGCATGCGGCCGGCGAGGCTCGTCGGGCACCGGAATGCTTCGCAGCGCGTGACGCCGGCGCCCGACCAGCCTGACGACGGCGCCCGGGAAGAGGCCGAGCCACGTCGTGCGCTGAGACGGATACCGCCAGCACAGGAATGCGTCGCGGAGCGCTTGCACCGCGCTGAGCGGCGGTCCGGCCTCGTCGCCCACGCGCGCGCCGTCGCAGAACGACATCACGCGGAAGAACGGTCCGATGCGGCGGTACGCGTTGTACAGCGCGAACTCGCGAAAAGCCGTGACGGACAGCTCGCGCGCGAGCCGCGCCGCGGCGAGGTGCGCGGCGTCGTGGTCGGGGTTGCCGCCTTCCCAGGCAACCGTCGTGACGTGCACGGGCGAATCCACGCCGCGCGACCGAAGCTGCGCCAACATCGCTTGATATGCTCGCTCCAGATTGTGCGGCAACGCAAGAGAGGCGATCTCGAGCGAGGAACCGACGACGAGCACGTCGTCCGCCGCGACGCCGAGCCGCGCAAGAACGGCGCGGCTCTCCGCGGTCCGGACGTGCCCGCTGATCTTGGCCGTGCTTCCGTCCGTCAGAAAGACCACCACGACCCGATTTCCGGCGGCAACGTCATGCCGCAACTGCGCGATGCAGCCGTACTCGTCGTCTTGGTGCGCGAGAACGTACAACGCGACGGGACCACGAGGCATGACCGTGTATTGATGGAAGCCGAAGCCGAAAACCCTCCAAGCCTGTGGGCTCGGGAGGGAGACGCTCCCGCGGCGTCGACCCATATGCCCTCGATGACGGCCTTGACTTCGACGGGCGGATCTGCACGGTGATCGCCGGCATCATCCCGGCATACCGTGCCGGCGCGACGGTGTGCGACGTCGTCCGCGAGGTCAGGCGCCACTGTGACGCCGTCGTCGTGGTCGATGACGCTTGTCCCGAACGCTCCGGCGATCTCGTCGCCGCCCAGTTCGCCGACGACCCGGCCGTTCACGTCGTGCGGCACGAGACCAACGGCGGCGTCGGGCGCGCGATGAAATCAGGGTTCACCGAATGCCTGCGTCTCGGCGCGTCGGTGATCCTGAAGATCGACGCGGACGGGCAGATGGACCCGGGCTACATTCCGCGCTTCGTCGAGCTCTTCGAAGCGGATCCCGACCTGATCTACGTCAAGGGAAACCGTTTTGCGAATACGGACGTGCTGCGCCGCATGCCGCGTCTGCGGCTCTTCGGGAACGGCGTGCTCTCGCTGCTCGTAAAGTTCAGCTCAGGTTACTGGAATCTGCTAGACCCGACGAACGGATACATCGCGTTCAACGGGCTCGCGCTCGCCGAGATCGAAATCGAGCAATTCGCAGATTCGTACTTCTTCGAGATCAGCGTGCTGTGCGCGCTCGGTCTGAAGAACGCGCACATCGCCGAGCTGGAGATGACCACGATCTACGGTGACGAGCAGAGCTCGCTTTCGATCCGCAAGGTCGTGCTGGAATTTCCGCCCAGGCTGTTCGCGCTGTTCCTGCGGCGGATCTTGCTGCGGTATTTCGTTTTCGACGTCAACCTCGGAACGTTGTACTTGGTCTTCGGTACGCTGCTGATGGCCGCGGCGGCTGGGCTCGGCATCGCCGAGTGGATCGAATCTGCCGTCGCGGGGCTGCCACGCAGCACGGGCACCGTGATGCTCGTCGTGCTGCCCGCGCTCATCGGCGTACAGCTCTTCCTCAACGCGCTGATGTACGACGTCCAGTTCGCGCCGCGTTCGGAGCACGTCTTCGCGCTTCGGCGAGCGTTCGACCGGTCGGTTGCTGTGGCGCGGGGCCGGGACGAGAAGAAGCGTTCCCCCTAGCATCCCTTCCGGCTCGGCGGCGGCTCGCCCGCGGGGGTTTGTGATAACGTTCGGTCCAGGTCTTGCACAGCCGGAAAGGGTAGCCGAGCACGGCGGCGAAGCGCGCCAGCCGGTCCGTGTGGGCTAAGTGCTCGTCGGGTGGCGGATTGTCTTAGGAGGGCTGATTGTGCGACGTAGTCTCTTTTTCGTGTTCTTCGGCATCGCGTTGTGCTTTTGCGCGATGACGTCCGCGGCCCAGGCGCAGGCGACGCGCACGTGGGTTTCGGGGGTGGGTGACGATGCGAACCCGTGCAGCCGTACCGCCCCCTGCAAAACGATCCCCGGCGCGTATTCCAGGACGGCCGTCGGCGGCGAGATCGACGCGCTCGATCCGGGCGGCTTCGGCACCGTCACCATCAGCAAGTCGATTACGATCGACGGCGGCGGCGGTCAGGTTGCCTCCATCCTGGCCAGCAGCACGAACGGCGTCGTGATCAACGGCGGCGCGAACGATCGCATCATCCTGCGCAACCTGCGCATCAACGGGGTAAGCCAGTCGTCGTTCCCGGGCCTCACGGCGATCATCTTCAATTCCGGGCTCGTTCTCAACGTCGAGAACTGCTATATCGAAAACTTCGGAACGAACGGAATTACCTTCCAGCCGACCGTCAAGGCGACGCTGAACGTGTTCGACAGCGTCATCGACAACGCGGGTAACGACGGGATCATCTTCTCGACGGCGGCCAGCGGCGGCGGCGTCGCTCGCGCCAACCTCCGCAACGTCAAGATTTCCAACAGCGGCAACAACGGCATGGAGATCGGGGCGAACGCCCGGGTCGCGATCTACGCGAGCAACATCAGCAGCAACGGCCTCGTCACGTCCACCGGCGACGGGATCCTCGCGAATGGGGCGAACACCGGCGTCGACGTCGGCAACAGCGTTTCGTCGAACAACGGCGGCAGCGGAATCCACACGCAGAACACGGGGATCATCCGCGTGTCGAACAGCGTGCTCTCCGAGAACGGAAACCTCGGCGTCAACACCGACAGCGGGATGACGTTCTCGGGCATCAACAACATCGTCCAAGGCAACGCGGGCGGTAACGGCACGTTCACCGGACCGATCCCGCTGTCGTAGCGTTCACGCAACAGCCCTGCGAGTGGGGCCCGTGTCGGTGACGCGGGCCCCGTCTCGTTCGGTTTTCGCCCGCGCGGGTGACGCCGTTCCGAACGTTTCCCCGGCGGAGTCCAGGCGGTTCGCCCGGAACTGAGCCGGTCGGCCCATGGAACTGCGGATCGACCACGACGTGGTCGCGCGTGCGCGCCGCTTGGCCGGCGCGATCGTCGACCCGATCGAAGACTTCATCGCCCGCCACTCGACCGTCAGCGTCGAGCGCGCCGTGGCGCGCCTGTGCGGGGTCGACGGGGTCGACGGCGACGGTGTCCCGCTGCCGAACCGGCTGATCGACGCGCTCGGCGCGCGCGAAGGCGGCATCGCGCGCGCTCTCGGCGCGACGATCGCCGAGACCGGCCGCACGCCGCAGCAGATCGCCGAGGCCGTCGCGGCCGGCGAACCGCTGCCGGATCCCGCCGCGACGCCGCAGACCGCGCTGCGCGCGGCGCTGCGCCCGTTCGTCGACGCGGGGCTCGCGCGGGTGGACGCGGCGCGCCGCGCGCGCGACGCGATGCTCGGGCGATTGCCGCAAGCGCGTCCGCCGCTGCTGTACGTCATCGTCGCGAGCGGTAACATCTACGAGGACCGCACCGCCGCGGTCGCCGCCGCGGAAGCCGGGGCGCAGATCGTCGCGGTCATCCGCTCGACCGCGCAGTCGCTGATCGACTACGTGCCGTACGGCGCGACGACCGAAGGCTTCGGCGGCACGTACGCGACGCAGGAGAACTTTCGCATCATGCGCGCCGCGCTCGACGAGGCATCCGAGCGATTGGGCCGCTACGTGATGCTCACGAACTACGCGAGCGGGCTGTGCATGCCGGAGATCGCCGCGACGGCGGCGCTCGAGCGGCTCGACATGCTGCTCAACGACTCGATGTACGGGATCCTGTTCCGCGACATCAACATGCAGCGCACGTTCGTCGACCAGCACTTCTCGCGCCAGCTCAACGCGCGCAGCGGCATCATCATCAACACCGGCGAGGACAACTACCTCACCACCGCCGACGCGGTGGAACAAGCGCCGGCGGTGCTCGCGTCGCAGTTCGTCAACGAAGCGTTCGCGCGCCGGGCCGGTCTGCCCGACCGCCAGATCGGCTTGGGCGACGCGTACGAGATCGACCCCGACCTCGAAGACGGTTTCCTCTTCCAGCTCGCGCAGGCGCAGCTCGCGCGCCAGCTCTTCCCGGACGCGCCGCTGAAGTACATGCCGCCGACCAAGCACATGACCGGCAACATCTTCAAGGGACATCTGGTCGACGCGATGTTCAACCTGACGTCGGTGATGACGCACCAGACGATCCACCTGTGCGGGATGCTGACCGAGGCGATCCACACGCCGTTCCTCGGCGACCGCGCGCTGGCGCTGGAGAACGCGCGCTACGTGATGGGCACGGCGCGCAGCCTGGGCGACGAGCTGGAGATCAAGCCGGGCGGCATCGTCGAACGGCGCGCGTGCGACGTGCTCGCCGGCGCGGTGCGTTTGCTCGACGGCGTGGCCGAACGCGGGCTGATGAGCGCGATCGAAGCGGGCACGTTCGCCGACGTGAAGCGCTCGCGTGACGGCGGCCGCGGCTTCGACGGCGTGTTCGCCAAGAGCGCGGCGTACTGGAACCCGTTCGCGGAGGCGCTCGCCGGCGACGCGGTGAGGGCATGAGCCTCGTGAAGCCGTACGGCGACACGGTCGACGACGGCGCGGTGCAGCTCTCGTTCACGCTGCCGGTAGCATGGAGCGAGGCCGCCGACGAAGCCGCGCGCCAGCTCGTCGCGAAGATGGGCTTCACCGACGTCGCCGTCGTCGAGGGCCGCGCGATCGCGACGGGCTTCTCGTTCTTCGTCGTTTACGCGCGCACGCCGGTCGCGATCGACGTGTCGCAGGTGCACGCGCCCTCGGCGACCCGCGACGCGCTTTCGCTGGAACAGGTCGACGAGCTGATCGCCAAGCGCGTCGGGCGCAAGCTCAAGGTCGCGGGCGCGTGCATCGGCACCGATGCGCACACCGTCGGCATCGACGCGATCCTCAACATGAAGGGCTACAAGGGCGATTACGGCCTGGAGCGGTATCGCGGTTTCGAGGTGTTCAACCTCGGCAGCCAGATCGCGGTCGACGATCTCGTGCGGTTCGCGCAAGAGCACGCGGTCGACGCGATCCTCGCGTCGCAGGTCGTCACGCAGAAGGGAAGCGACATCGCGAACTTCACCGCCCTCGCCGAGCTCTTGGAAGCCGAGCACCTGCGCGACCGCATCGTGCTGATCGCCGGCGGGCCGCGCGTCACCAACCTGCTGGCCGCCGAGCTCGGCTACGACGCGGGCTTCGGGCGCGGCACGCTGCCCAGCGAGGTGGCGACCTTCATCGCGCGGCGGCTCGCGGAGCGCGTGACCGCGTGAGGTTCACCGCGCTCGCGGTAGCCGCGTGCGCTGCGCTCGCGTGCGCGGCGCCCGCGCTGGCCGTCGACCGCAGCCTCGGCGCGGACCTGCCGAAGCCCGCAGTCACCGGCGTGCCGTGGACCGACGCCGAGATCAGCTCGCTCGACGCCAACGTCGACATCGCGCTGGCGACCGGCAAGGCGCTGCGCGGCGCGCACGTCGGCGTCTACGCGATCGACGCGCGCGACGGCCGCGTGCTGTACGAGCGCAACCAGGACGACGCGTTCCAGCCCGCGTCGACGTTCAAATTGCTGGTCGGCAGCGCGGCGCTCGACAAGCTCGGGCCCGATTTTCGTTTTCGGACGGTCGCGTATCCCGGCGCGCCGGTCGCCGGCGGCGTGGTGGCCGGTTATCTGATGCTGCGCGGCAGCGGCGACGTGTTGCTCGACGACAAGGCGCTGGCCGAGCTGCCCGCGGCGTTGCGTGCGGCCGGGATCACCGCGGTACACGGCGTGTCGTTCGACGAGCCGAACGGTCTGCCGCGCTATTTGCCGGGCTGGTCGTGGGACGATTTCCCGTGGTACTACGCCGCGCCGGTGACGCGGCTCGGCCTCAACGACAACCAGGTGACGCTGCGCGTCGCGCCTGGTGCTGCGCCCGGCGTGCGCGTCACCGTGACGGTCGATCCGTGGGGCACCGTGTGCTACGCGAACGAGCCGTGCAACGGCGCGGACCTCGGCTTCGCGATTCGTATCACGGCGACGACGGGCGCCGCGGGCGGCGAAAGCACGCTCGACGTCGTGCGCACGCGCATCGACGACGGGTGGCCCGACGAGGTGACGCTCGCCGGAACGCTCGCCGCTGGAGCAAAGCCGGAGAATCTCTCGATCGCGGTTCCGTATCCGCCGCGCTACGCGGCACACGCCGCGCGGCGCGCGCTCGCGGCAGCCGGCTTTTCCGTGCTGCCCGACGTCATTTCACGCCCGGGCGGCGATGCGCGTGGGGAGCCGCCGGCGGTATGGACGCACGACTCCGAGCCGCTGCGCGACATGCTCGCCGATCTGTGGCTGCCGAGCGACAACGTGTTGGCCGAGGAGCTGCTGCGCGCGCTCGGCGCGAAGCCGCCGGATCTCCAAGGAAGCACCGCCGACGGCGTCGCGTTCGAGAAGAGCTGGCTCAAAGGGCTCGGCGTCGACGTCGACGCGCTCGCGATCGAAGACGGCAGCGGGCTCTCGACGTACGACCGCATCACGCCGCGCGATCTCGTCACGGTGCTCAAGCACGACTGGGACGGACCGTACCGCGACCTCGTGCTCGACGATCTGCCGGTCGCCGGCGTGCGCGGCACGCTCAAGTCCGCGTACGTGGGCACGCCGGCGGAGAAGAAGATCTTCGCGAAGACCGGTTCGGTGTCGCACGTGAGCACGCTGGCCGGCTACGCCGCGAACGCCAAGCACGGCGCGGTGATCTTCGCGTTCCAGGTCGACGACTGGGTGGGCGAGTCCGCGGCGCTGCGCGAGCTGCGCGGGCGCGTCTTGGCGCGCTTCGTGGACGACTAGTGCTCGGCGCGCACTTCGAGGCGGAGATCCGCGAGCAGCCCGACGTGTGGCGCCGCATCGCCGCATCGGACGGCGCGCAGCGCTTTGCGGCGTCGGTCGCCGGACGCGACGTGCTGTTCCTGGGCAGCGGGAGCTCGCTGTTCGTCGGGATGCTCGGCGCGCTCGCGTTCCGGCGGCGCGGGATCCGCGCGTTCGCGCTCGCCGCGACCGAGGCGCGCTTCGACCGCAACGCCTACACCGACGCGTGCGTCGTCGCGCTGTCGCAGAGCGGCCGTTCCACCGACCTTCTCGACGCGATCGATCTGCTCGCGCCGTCGCGGCTCGTCGCGCTCACGAGCGACCCCGCGTCGCCGCTGGCCGCGCGCGCCGACGTCGTCGTCGACTCGCTCGCCGGCCCCGAACGCGCGGTCCCCGCGAGCAAGAGCGTCACGTCGATGGCGGCGATCTTGCTGTGGGCGGCGGCGCTGACGGGCGGCAAGCGCAACCGCACCGCCGCGACGCTCGAGCAAACCGCGGCCGACGTGCGCGACTGGCTCGACGGCGACGGGGTCGGCGACGTCGTCGCGGCCGCGCGCCGCATCGCGCGCCGCCGCAGCGTCGCGCTGGTCGCCGCGGGGTACGGCGTGCCCGTGGCGTACGAGCTCGCGCTCAAGATCAAAGAGGCGAGCTACGTGCATGCGGAGGGATTCCCGGCGGGCGAGTTCCGTCACGGCAGCTCGGCGATGCTCGACGCGTCGACCGCGATCATCGGGATCGTCGACGAAGCGTCGCGCGACATCGTGCACCGTCCGCTCGCGGAAGCGGTCGAGGCGGAGGCGGCGCGCTACGTGATCGGCGCACGCAGCGGCGACGTCCCGCTGCTCGGCCCGGCGACGGGCGAGGCGTTCAACACCCTCGCCTGGCTGGTCGCCGGGCAATTTCTCGCGCTGAGCATCGGCCGGGCGAACTACGTGGAGTCCGACGCGCCGCGCGGCCTGCGCAAGTGGGTCGGCTGACCCCCTGCATGCAGGTATGAAGAAAGTCTGAAGGCAACGAGCCTGTGCGGGCGCGCGTCAGACGACGTCGTTCGCTTTGCTATTGTCGTCGCCCGACCGCCGATGCTCAGGAGCAGGCGGAAACCGCGACGGGAGGACTCATGCCGCAACTCCTTCGGACCGGATTCTCGCGCTGCGTGGGCGCGGTGCTCGCCGCGCTCTTCGTGGCGATCGTGCTCGCGGGCCCGGTGTCCGCCGCGACCACGGGCACGATCTCCGGCACGGTCACCGACGCCGCGACGAAAAAGCCGCTCGCCGGCGTGACCGTGACGGCCTCCTCGCCCAGCGGTCGCGGGACCTCGACGAGCGACGCGAGCGGTTTCTACAACATCTACAACCTCGCGCCCGACACGTACACGGTGTCGATCACGATCAAGGGCTACGACGACGTCGTGACGTCCGGCGTGACCGTCGTGCAGGACCAAAACGTCCGCATCGATCAAACGCTCGCGCGTTCGCTCAAGACGATCGGCCGCGTGTCCGCGCGCAACGCGAGCAATCTCGTGCAGCCGAACCAGACCGCGGACGTGTACAACGTCTCGCCGCAGCAGCTCGGCGCGGCCGTCGGCGTCGGCGGGCACCGTTCGCTGTATGACGTGATCCAGACCGCGCCGGGCATCACGTCGACCGGCGTGGCGGGACGTCCCCGCATCCGCGGCAGCGACGTCGGCGACGTGGCCTGGGAATTCGACGGCATCCCGATCAACGACCGCCTCACCGGGCTGTTCACCACGAACCTCTCCGTGGTCGGGACGCAGAACCTCGAAGTCTACACCGGCGGCTACAACGCCCAGTACGGTAACGCGGCCGCCGGCATCATCAACTCCGTGGTGAAGCGCGGGACGTTCCCGGCGTTCGGCAGCGTGACGTACACCACGCAGTTCCCGAACGCGGAGCACGACTGGGTCGCCGAGTACGGCGGCGCGACAAAGAACAACAAGTTCAGCTGGTACGCCTCGCTGGACTACAGCAACTCCGATCCCGTGTTCGCCAACGGCTATCAGCCGTTTCAGGATTCGCAGGCGCTGACCGCGCGCGACAACACGTCGTCGACCATCTACAGCCGCGACGCGGTCGCCAACTTCCACTGGCGGCCGACGGATCGCGACGACATCCAGCTCTTGGCGCAGACCGGCAACCTCAAGCTGCCGTTCAACAAGGGACTGGTCGACGCGCAGGGGATCCTCGGCATCACGCAATGCCAGGGCGTCGTCGTCGCGAACGGCGCGATCACCAATCCAGGCGTGAGCACCACAGGGCAGCCGTGTCAGGTCCCGGTCGTCACGACCGTCGGCGGCGTGCCGACCGTGACGAGCCTCCGGAACACCGGCCTTCAGTACTATCACACAACGCAGCAGCAGGCCAACGTGTGGTACCACTGGTCGAACCTCGCCAAAATCCAGTGGAACCACATCATCAACGACAAGCTGTTCATGCAGTTCCGCCTGGCCGAGAATTTCAACCAGTACATCTTCGACCAGCCGTTCAGCCTCGCGACGATCAACGGCATCACCACGCCCGGCGTGCCGTATATGGGTGGGCAGCCCATCGGCACGACGAATCCGGTGCGCGTGACCGGTATGGCGCCCAACGGTACGGCCGCCGGTCCGGGCAACGGCTATCAGGACGAGTGGTCCGACCGCCGCTCGCAGATGTACATCGCCAGCCTCGATTTCACGCTGACGCCCAACGCGCATTCGACGTATTACTTCGGGCTGGGCTACGAGCGCGACAACAGCAATCAGCATTACTACGACAACTGCGGCTGCGACGAGGTGAGCGGCGGCGTCGGCGCGTTCAACTCGAACGGAACGTTTCCGAACCTGTTCCTGGCGGTGGACTATCCGCTCGTGCTGCCGAGCGCGTACATCGGCACGAAGCAGTCGTTCGGCAAGCTCACGCTCGAGCCGTCGCTGCGCTACGACAGCGAGACGTACCAAATCCCCAACCGGCCGGACGTCGTGAACGCGACCACGGGCGCGATCACGAAGAGCTATGCGTACGGGCCGTGGAGCACGCATGCGTTTAGCCCGCGCTTCGCGTTCAGCTGGGCCGCCTCTCCGTACGACGCGATCCGCGGATCGTACGGCGTCACGACGACGTTCGTTCCTGCCGCGTACGTGTTCAACAATTCGCCCAACGGCGTATGCGCGGGCGACTCGCGGTGTAACTCGCCGTACTACCCCGGCGAAGATCTCAGCAACCAGCGCAACTTCAGCGTGGACCTGTCGTACTCGCACGCACTGCGTAACGGGGTGGATTCGCTGCGCATGTCGCCGTTCTATCGCCATGCGGTCGGCAAGCTCGAGCTGACGAAACCGTACACGATCGATCCGGTCACGGGCCTGGCCGTCCTGGCCGGTACGAGCTACTTCCGCACGGGAATCCAGAACAAGGCGACCGGCGTTGAATTCGGCTGGAACCACGTCGTGCGCGGCGACGGGCTCTCATGGTACACGTCGGGGACGTACATCAACTACTGGTCCTCCGTGACGTCTGCGACGCTCGCGAGCAGCACGCCGTACGGCGGCATTACGTCCAACGCGTCCTACCTCAAGGCGTTCCTCACCACGCAGATGCTCTTCCGCAACCCATCGCAGCCGCCGTGGAACCTTTCGTGGACCGGCGACTACAACCACGGGCCGTATCACGTGCAGCCGTTCGTCATCTACCAGGTCGGTGCGCCGTACAACGTCATCCCGTCGACGTACACGGACCCGGTGACCGGCGCGATCGTGACCGACGCGAAGATGCATTTCGCGCGCGCGAACTGGTGGACCGCGGTCGATCTCGGGTACGACGTGTACCGCAGCAAGGGGCGCACGGTGACGCTGGGGATGAACGTTCGCAACGCCTTCAACAACCAGTATGCCGACGTGTTTCCGGTTGTGAACGGGAACTACGGGAAGGGCCCGAACGGGGACCTCAACACCTACGGGCCGGGCTCGGTGCCGAACACGTTGTACTACTACGCGCCGGATCAGACCCCGCCGCAGTACCAGGTCTACCTGCGGACCAAGTTCTAGCCGCGGATCGAAAGCGAAGCAGGACGTCGCCGTTGGGGCGGCGTCCTGTTCGTTTGTCATGCACCTGATCGTTCGTTGCGGCTTGGGCGCGTTCGCGGGCGTTGTGGCGCTCGCGTTCACCGCGCAGAGCCCAGCGCCGTTCGCGTGGCCGACGGCGATGCCGACGAGTGCACCCGCGCCGCAGCCGACCTTGCTGTGGCAGACCGCGCCCGCGGCGTCGTTCGCGCTCGACGTGCAGCCGCTCGACGTGTCGCCCGACGGCGACGCGCGCGCGCTCGTGCGCGTGGTGCTGCGCGACGCGAGCGGCGCGATCGTCCGCCTGCGGCGCGGCGCGGACTTCGACTTCTTCAGCACGCCCGGCAGCGCGCAGTGGCAGACGCGCTTGCGCTACGGCGGCCCGGCGGCGATCGTGTCGGTGCGCGGCGACGGTCCGGTCGCCGTGCGCGTCGTCGCCAACCGTCCCAAGGAGCTCGGCACGCAGCTCGCGTCGTTCGACACGCGCGCGTGGCACGTGCCGCGCACCGTCGCGGCCGCGGTCGGTCCGCATGTGGTGCGGGTCGGGTGGTTCCCGCAGGAGCGCGGCGGAGCCGTGCGCGTGTACCGCGTCGACGCCCGCGGCGCACGCGCGCTCGCGGCGACGCTGCGCGCACCCTCGTCGTCGTGGGACGACGACACGGTCGAGCCCGGGCGCGTCGCGCGCTACGCCGTCGTGCGCCCGCACGGTGCGACGGCGTTCGTGCACGCGAACGTACCGCCGCAGCTTGCGGACAGCACCGTCGACGCGATCCGCGGGAAGTCGGCTTGGCTCGCGTTCTCCGCCGACCCGCTGGACGACGCGTCGTACACCAAGCTCGACGTCGACGGCATCGCCGACACCGCGGCACGCGCCGGACTGCGCTCGATCGAGCTGCGGCTCGCATACGGCGCGTTCGACGAGGTCACGCCGCCGGCGAAGGCGACGATCGACCGGCTGATCGACGGACTCGCCGCACGCCACGTCGCCGTGATCGGCTGGACGGTTCCCCGCACGATCGCGTACGACGACCTCGCGCGCGACGTCGCGGTCGCGGCATATCGCACGCCGAACGGCAACCGGATCACCGGGCTGGCGATCGACGTCGAGCGCGGCGCGGAGTTCATGGGCGACGGACCAACCGGTTACGCCGCGCTCCGCGATTACGTGAGCGCCGTGCGCCGCGCGGTCGGCGCGCACGTACTGCTGATCGCGACGATCGAGGATCCGTACCTCGAGCATCTCGACCAGAGCAAAGTTCCGTACCGCGAGATCGCGCGCGACGCCGACGTGCTGCAGCCGATGACGTACTGGCGCATGCTGGGCCCGTGGGATTCGATCCCCAAGGTGCAAGCCGCGGTCGCAGGCTCCGTCGCGCTCGTTCACCGCCTTGCGCAGCGCGACGTGCCGATCGACGTCGGCGCGCAGACGGGCGTGCTGTCCAAGCGCGGCGCCCCGCCCGGCGACGAGCTGGCGGCGGCGATCGACGCGAGCCGGCGGGCCGGCGCGATCGGCATCACGTTCTACGACTGGACGGGGACCGGACCCGAGCAGTGGGACGCGATCGCGAAGGCGAGCTGGTAGGGTCGGCCTGCAGGCGACCCCGGGAGTTCGCCGCGCGCTCGCCAATCTAATCGGCCAAATATGCTGCCCGAGCTCCTGGCGTGGTTCACCGGCAAGGAACAGAACCGGCGGAAATTCCCGCGCAAGCGAAAGCCGTATCGTGCAGCCTACACTCTGGACGGAAAGTCGACGCGCGCGGCGATCGGCCTGGACATCAGCGGCGGCGGGCTGTGCATCCTCACCCAAGAGCCCGTCCGGCGCGAGGAGTTCGAGGTCCGCATCGAGCTCGACGCGCGCAGCCTGCGGGTGCGCGCGCGGGTCGTCTGGCACGACAACGTGCAGCATCAAGGGCGCAAGGTATGGCGCTACGGGATGCGTTTCGTCGGCATCCCCGCGGACGACTGGGACGCGATCATCCGGTATACCACCGATCGTCCGGTGGCGGAGGCGAACAAGGCGCAGGAGGAGCTCAGCTCGGTCCGCATGACGCCGGACGACACCGCGCGCCTGCTGCCGCGGGAGCTGCAGACGCGGCTCTTGCAGATGCTCGTCGAACGGGGACGGCTGGCCCCGCTCACCGACCGTGTCACGCCGCTGGTGCAGTACTTCTACTCGGGGATCGTGCGACACGACGACCGGTTGGTGCACCGCCTCGTGATCCAGTCCAAAGTGGTCGGCTCAGAACGTGACGAGCTCTTCGAGACGCGGTTCGTCTTCGACGAGAACGGCAAGAACGTTCAAATCCTCAACTGAAAGGCGCCTCGTGTCCCAGAAAACCGCCCTGATCACCGGGATCACCGGGCAAGACGGCTCGTTTCTCGCGGAGTTCTTGCTCGAGCAGGGCTATCGCGTCGTCGGGATGACGCGCCGTACCTCGACCGACGTGCACGAGCGCATCCAGCATCTCGTCGACCGCATCGAGATCGTGTCGGGCGACTTGCTCGACCAGAGCTCGATCACGTCGATCGTCGCCGCGATCCGGCCGGACGAGATCTACAACCTCGCGGCGCAGTCGTTCGTCCCGACGTCATGGCACCAGCCGGTGCTCACCGGCGAGTTCACCGCGCTGGGCGTGACGCGCGTGCTCGAATCGATCCGCGCCGTCGACAGGTCGATCAAATTCTACCAAGCGTCGAGCTCGGAGATGTTCGGCAAGGTGCACGCCGTACCTCAGAACGAGACGACGCCGTTCTACCCGCGCTCGCCGTACGGCGTCGCGAAAGTCTACGGCCACTGGATTACGGTGAACTACCGCGAGTCGTACGACATGTTCGCATCGAGCGGGATACTTTTCAACCACGAGTCCGTTCCGTGGAATACCCCGGTGATCGTGCGAGAAGATGAACTCGTCGACGTCAAAATGATCGGTGATATATTACGCGTTCAAGCAGGTGGTGCCCTTCTGCAGCGCTTCGACACGCGCGGGCTCGAGGTTTGGGATGGTGACGATTTCGTTCACGTACTCGGAGGCACAGCGTATCTTCATCGCCCCGTGGTCGACAACAAGCACGTCACGCGAATCGAGGCCCGCTGCGGTACGGTGACGACAACTGCGGATCACGTCGTTTTTATGGATGATGGTGAACGTGCTGCGCGCACCGTAGAACCGGCGCAACGAATGCGCCGCGGCGAGTTGCCGGAGGTTCCCTCTTTTACATCGTGTTCGCTCGACACGGCCTGGTTGCTCGGAATGTTCGTCGGCGATGGGTCCGCATGGCACAGCAAGGATCAAGTTCTTGGACGTTTCACCAACTCCGATCCTCGCTTGCGCGACATCTTCGCGGGTGCGTGGAAGCGCGTGACGTGCGGTGAGACGCGGTACATGCCGACGACATCAGGATTTGTTCCCGGGAAGGTCGTCGGCGCCCTCGCGCTCAACGGCGCACCGACCTTCGTCGAGTGGCTACGTAGTGAGTGCTACACGGAAAGCGGGCACAAACGAGTTCCGCGTGTCGTCCTGAACGGCGATGAAGCAGTGTGGCGGGCGTTCCTGTGCGGCTACAACCAGACCGACGGGCTCAAGGCCGGCAACGGAACGTACATCTACAAGAATTTCAAGACGAACTCGCCGGTGCTCGCGATGGGTCTTTGGTGGATGGCGAAACGCGCGCTCGGACAAGACCTCGTGCTCAACGTCGACGTCGGTCCGCCCGAACGTCCCGGGCCGTTCTACTCCATCAACCTTCGCTCGCCGAAACCGCAGGGAAACAAAGGGGCGCATTTACGCCGCGACCTCGCGGAGGTGAAGCGGGTTGTTCCCGATCCGCATTACGCCGGGTGGCTCTACGACTTCACCACCACGACGCAGCGCTTCCATGCCGGCGTCGGAGAATGCGTGATCCACAACTCGCCGCGGCGCGGGAAAGAGTTCGTCACGCGCAAGATTTCCGACGGGGTGGCGCGGATCAAGCTGGGCCTCGCGAACGAGCTGCGGCTCGGAAACCTCGACGCGCAACGGGACTGGGGATTCGCGGGCGACTACGTGCGTGCAATGTGGCTCATGCTGCAGCAAGCGAAAGCGGACGACTACGTCGTCGCGACCGGCCGGACGCACGCGGTTCGCGACTTCGTGCGGCTCGCGTTCGCCGCGGTCGATCTCGATTGGGAGAAGTACGTCGTCGTCGACCCGCGATATTATCGCCCGGCCGAAGTCGATCTGCTCGTCGGTGACCCGTCCAAGGCGCTGCGTGAGCTCAGCTGGCGGCCCGAGGTGTCGTTCGAGCAGCTGGTCGAGCAGATGGTCCGCGCCGATCTCGAACGGCTGCGTCCGTCGACGCAGCGCTGACGTGCGCATTCTGGTCACCGGTGCGGGCGGGTTCGTCGGCGGCCATTTGCTCGCCGCGCTGCGGGCGCGCGGTCACGACGTCATCCTCGCCGACCGCGCGCCGCACGCGAGCGACCACGATACGCTTCCGCTCGACGTCACCGATCCGCTCGCGGTGCGCGGCGCGGTCGAGCTCGCGCGGCCCGACGCGATCGCGCACCTCGCCGCGCAGGCGTTCGTTCCCGCGTCGCTGACCGACCCGGACGGAACGTTCGACGTCAACGCGCACGGCACGCTGCGGCTTCTCGAAGCGGTCCGCGCGCTCGCCGATCAGGGAGCTGCTCCGCCGCGCGTGCTGGTGGTAAGCAGCGGCGACGTGTACGGCGCGCAGCCGCGCGAAGCGTTTCCGCTGCGCGAGACGACGGCGCCGCTGCCGCGCAGCCCGTATGCAGCGAGCAAGATCGCGGCCGAGGCGCTCGCGCTCGCCTACGCCCGCGCGTGGGGCGTCGACGCCGTCGTGACGCGCGCGTTCAATCACATCGGTCCCGGCCAGGACGAGCGCTTCGGCGTCGTCGCGTTCGCATTGCAGATCGCGCGCGTCGCGGCCGGTGGTGCGCCCCGCGTGCTCGTCGGCAACCTCGACGCGAGCCGCGACTTTCTGGACGTGCGCGACGTCTGCGAGGCGTACGCGCTGCTGCTCGAAGGCGGCGGCGCGGCGGGCGAGATCTACAACGTGTGCAGCGGCACCGCGACGACGATGCGCGAGATCCTGCGCCGTCTCATCGAGCTCTCGCGCGTCCCCGTCGAGGTGCGCGACGACCCGGCGCGCATGCGGCCGGCCGACGTCCCGATAAGCGTCGGCGACGCGTCGAAGCTGCACGCCGCGACGGGATGGACGCCGCGCATCCCGCTGACTGCGGCGCTGCGCGCGGTGTACGACGACGCACGCATGCGCATCGCGCCGCCCCTTCGACACGTTCCCGATGATGGTGATGACAAGGTGACTTCGTGAATTCCGACTCGGCCTTCAGCTCGTTCGTGTTCGGCAAGCGTGGTGCGCTGCTCGCGTTGCCGGCCGTCGTGCTGGCTGCGTTCGGCAAGCCCAGCGCGTTCTCGATCGCGACCGGCCTGCCGCTCGCGTTCGCGGGCGAGGTCGTGCGCATGTGGGCGGTCGGCTACAGCGGCGTCACGACGCGCGGTGACACGGTCACCGCGCCCGCGCTCGTCACCGCGGGGCCGTACGCGTACGTGCGAAACCCGCTCTACGTCGGCAACTTCCTCACTGCGACGGGCTTCGCCATCGCGTTCACCGGCAAGAACTCGGCGCCGGCGCGCGTCGCGCTCGTCGGCGGCGCGCTAGCGGCGATGCTCGGCGTATACGCGGTGATCGTGCCGCACGAGGAGGGGTACTTGCGCACGACGTTCGGCCCGGCGTTCGACGACTATTGCGCGCGCGTGCCGCGCGTCGTCCCGGCGCTGGAACCGAGTGAACCGCAGCGGGGGTCATACGATCCCGACGTGATCGGAAAAGCGGAGACGCGTACCTGGCTGACGTTCGGCACGATGCTCGGCGTGCTGGCGCTCAAGGCCGTGCGCGGCTGACGTGAGCGTGCGCGCCGCGGGCTCGACCGGCCGCCTCAAAGTCGCGCTCGTCGCGACCGCGGGTGTGGCTGTGCTCGAGCTCGCCGGCGGTTTGCGCGCGGGCTCGCTCGCGCTGATGTCCGACGCCGCGCACGTCACGATGGACGTCGTCGCGCTCGCGATCGCGTTGGCCGCCGCCGTGCAGGCGAAACGCCCCGCGACGCACCGGCAAACCTACGGCTTCGCGCGCTACGAGATCCTCGCCGCGCTCGCCAACGGCGGCCTGCTGACCGCCGTCACCGTGCTCATCGCCGTCGAGGCGGTCAGGCGGCTCGTCCATCCCGAGCTGCCCGCGGCCGGCCTGATGGCGGCGGTCGCCGCGATCGGGCTCGCGGTGAACCTGACGATCGGGCTGATGCTGGCCCGCGGCCAGCATGCGAACCTCAACGTGCGCGCCGCAATCCTGCACGTCGCGGGCGATGCGCTGGGCGGCGGAGCCGTGATCGCCGGCGGCGTGCTCATCGCGCTGACCGGCGCGGCGTGGATCGACCCGGCGCTGTCGCTGCTGGTCGGCGCGATCATCGTCGCCGGCGTCGTCGGCATCGTGCGCGAGGCGACGTCCGTGTTGCTCGAGAGCGCACCCGGCCACGCCGGAATTCCGGCGGTGCGCGACCGGATCGCGTGCGTCGCCGGGGTCGTCGGCGTGCACGACCTGCACGTCTGGACGATCGGCTCGGGGAGCCACGCCCTCTCCGCTCACGTCGTGCTCGACGACCGCAAGCTGAGCGAGGCGAGCGCCATCCTGCGGTCGATCGACGGCGCGATGCGGGCCGACTTCGCGATCGCGCATGTCACGGTGCAGTTCGAGTGCGAGAGCTGCGACCCGGACACGACCATCGTGTGCACGCAGACGCCTCGGGAAACCGGCACCGCCTTCGCGAAGTCGTGAGGGTTATGAAGCCCGGTACCGTCATCCTCGCCACCGCCCGGACGCCCTTCGGCCGCCTCGGCGGCGCGCTCGCCTCCCTCGTCGCCACGTCGCTGGGCGCCGACGCCATTCGCAACGCCATCGCGCGCGCGGGCATCGATCCCTCCGACGTCGAGCACGTCATCATGGGCCAGGTTCTGCAGGCCGGCGCCGGTCAGGCGCCCGCGCGCCAGGCCGCGTTCAAGGCCGGACTCGCCAAGACGACCACCGCCGAGACCGTCAACAAAGTCTGCGCCTCCGGGATGCTGGCCGTCGCGCACGCCGCGCGCTACATCGGCGACGGCGACAGCCGCGTCGTGGTCGCCGGCGGGATGGAGTCGATGTCCAACGCTCCCTACCTGCTGCCCGGCGCGCGCAACGGCTACCGCTACGGCCACGGCACGCTCGTCGACGCGATGATCCACGACGGCTTGTGGGACTACTACTTCGACGAGGCGATGGCGGCCCAGGGCGCTCGCGTCGCGGCAGAGTTAGGCGTGACTCGGGCCGTCCAGGACGAGTTCGCCTACCAGAGCCACAAGCGCGCGCACGACGCGCACGAAGCCGGGTACTTCGACGCGGAGATCGCGCCGATCAACGTCGCGACCAAGGCGAAGGGCAAGATCGTGGTCGACGCGCTGCCGGCACCGGCGCGCGCGCGCATCCCCGCGTTCGCCGGCGCGTCCGGCGCGGGCGGCTCGGTGTGGGATCACGTCCCGCCGCGGAACATGGTCGCCGATCCCGCGCAGTACTCGCCGTACGTCACGGGCGACGTCCCGTTCACACGCGTCGACCGCGACGAGCCCGTGCGCCGGGACGCGTCGATCGAAGCGATGGCGAAGCTCAAGCCGATCGACAAAGACGGCACGATCACCGCGGGCAACGCGCCGGGCGTCAACGACGGTGCCGCTGCGCTCGTGCTCTCCAGCGCGGACTACGCGCGGTCCGTCGGTGCCGAACCTCTCGCCGAGGTCGTCGATCACGCCGGCGTTGCATGGGATCCGCCGTATCTCGCGCTCGTGCCCGCGATGGCCGCGCAGAAGCTGTTGGATCAGCAGGGGCTCAAGGCGTCCGACATCCACGTTTGGGAGATCAACGAAGCCTTTGCTGCGGTGGCGTTGACCGCGGCCGCGCGGCTCGGGCTCGATCCGAACGTCATCAACGTGCAAGGCGGGGCGGTTGCGCTCGGGCATCCGATCGGCGCTTCGGGGGCGCGCATCGTTGCGGCGGTCGTGCAGCAGTTGCGGCGACGCGGTGGTGGACTGGGTATTGCTGCGATCTGCTCGGGTGGCGGACAAGGTGATGCGGTTCTCGTGAGAGTCGGTTAGACGTCGTGGCGGAGGGCGCCGCGTGCGCGTCCGTCACGGGGACGCGTTCGGACGCACGTCGTGTGCGTCCGAACGCTCGGCGCTCCGAGGGCTCCCGGCATCCTGCCTCCGCCCTCTCCGCGACGCCCCGTGACGGACGCACACGCGGCGCCCTCTGGCATGATTGTGGTGAATCGATGAGTCTCACGAACTGTGCTTGCGGAAGGCGTAGGTAGCGGTGCGAGTCTTGGTTGTCGGGGCTGGGCAGATGGGTGGTGGCATTGCGCAAGTGCTGGCTGCTAAAGGGCACGAGGTGCTTCTCAATGATGTCGATGAGGGCCGCATTCGCAAGGGGATCGATGCGATTGCCAAGCGGCTCGATCGGGAGGTTGAGAAGGGGCGGCTGACCGGTGAGCAGCGTGGGGATATTCTCACGCATATCGATGCGCGGCCGCACGTGCACGATTTGGACGTGCAGCTTGCGATCGAGGCGGCCACCGAGCGGATCGATTTGAAGCTCGATCTCTTTCGGTTTTTGGACAACAATACGCCGCCCGAGGCGGTGCTCGCTTCGAATACGTCCTCGATCTCCATTACCGTGCTCGGGGCCGTTACGTCGCGGGCGGAGCGTGTCGTCGGGATGCATTTCATGAACCCCGTGCCCGTCATGAAGTTGGTCGAGGTCATTCGGGGGATCGCGACCGATGATGCGACGTTTGCGTTCGTGCGCGATCTGGCGCTTGGGCTCGACAAGACGCCCGTCGAAGTTCGTGATTTTCCGGGGTTCATCTCCAATCGCATTCTGATGCCCATGATCAACGAGGCTATCTATGCGTTGTATGAGGGCGTTGCTTCCGTCGAGGCGATCGATACCGTGATGAAGCTCGGGATGAATCATCCCATGGGGCCGCTCACGCTCGCGGATTTCATCGGGCTCGACACGTGTCTTGCGATCATGAACGTGTTGTCGGACGGGTTCGGCGATTCGAAGTATCGCGCGTGTCCGCTGCTGCGGCAGTACGTCGCGGCGGGATGGCTCGGGAAGAAGTCGGGGCGCGGGTTCTATGACTACGCTGCTTCGGCGAACGGAGCGCCGGCCGCGGTTCCCTTCAGGACGGCTAGGTGATCGGCGCGGCGCGGCCCGTGGCCTTCGATGTCACCGACGAGCAGCGCGCGATCGGTGAGGTTGCGCGCGACGTCGCGCAGCGCGAGATCGCGCCGCATATTTCCGCGTGGGACAAGGGGCACGTGTTTCCGCGCGAGCTGTACGGCAAGCTGACCGCGGCGGGGTTGATGGGGATGCTCGTGCCCGAGCAGTATGGTGGTGTCGCGGCGGATTACGTGTCGTACGCGCTTGCGATCGAGGAGCTGGCGAAGGTCGATGCGGGGACGGCGGTCACCGTGTCGGTGCATTCCATGATCTGCAACGCGGTCGCGACGCTGGGGTCCGACGAGCAGAAGCGGCAATGGCTCGAGCTGCTTGCGGCGGGCGACGTGATCGCCGGGTTCGGGCTCACCGAGCCGGATGCGGGCTCGGATGCGGCGGCGATTCGTGCGACCGCGCGGCGTGACGGTACCGGCTGGGTGCTCAACGGGCGCAAGCAGTGGTGCACCAACGGCGGGTACTCGGGCGTCGTCATGGCGATGTTTCGGACCGGCGGCGCCGGTTCGCGCGGGATCACCGCGTTTCTCGTCGACTCGTCGCTGCCCGGCATCGTCGTCGAGAAGACGACCGAGAAGCTCGGCATCCATACGTCGAACACCGTCGACCTCGCGTTCGACGACGTGCACGTTCCGAGCGAAGCGGTGTTGGGTGCGGAGGGCGCCGGGTTGACGCAGGCGCTCACCACGCTCACGTCGGGGCGGATCGGCATCGCCGCGCAGGCGACGGGGATTCTGGCGGCGTGTCTGGATGCGTCGGTCGCGTTCGCGAAGGACCGCACCGCGTTCGGCAAGCCCATCGGCGCGTTCGAAGGCGTGTCGTTCAAGATCGCGCTGATGGCGACGGATCTCGACGCGGCGCGGTTGCTCGTGTACCGCGCGGCGGCGTTCGCCGATGCGGGCCGGCCGTTCGTTGTCGAGGCGTCCAAGGCGAAGCTCTTTGCTTCGACCAAGGCGCGCGAGCACGCGTCCGCGGCGCTGCAGATTCACGGCGGGTACGGCTATACGACGGAGTTTCCCGTCGAGCGGTACTATCGCGACGCGAAGATCACCGAGATCTACGAGGGCACGTCCGAGATTCAGCAGCTCGTCATCGCGCGCGGGCTGCTCGGGCGGCTCGACTAGCGCGAAGCGCGGTTACTTCTTCGCGAACGTGTCGTGCAGGAGCGTCGCGGTCACGTGCGCGTCGCTGGACTCCAGCGTTTCGGGCGTGAGCTGCTGGCGCACGCGGATGCGAATGTCGTAGGCCGTCGGGCATAGCACGTCGGTCGCGTACGTCGTGGTTCCGTCGGCGTGCTCGTCGTAGCCTGACGGTCCGGCGACGATGGCGTCCGTGGTGATCGCGATCGTCGCGCGCGTCTCGTCGCGATGGACGACGTGATAGGTGGTCTCGCCTTTGGCCGGCGGCGCGAACGGCGTCGACCAGGTGGAGCCGGGGCTCACGTCGCGGTTCGCGATCATCCCGCGCGAGAGCAGCGGGAGAACACGCCGTGCTTGCGCGCTCAGGCTCCGCTTGGGGTCGAACAGCAGGCGGCCGTCCGACATGATGGCGACGCGCAGCACGGGCTGGCGCGCTTCGCGGCCCTCGTACGCCGCGTCGACGACCAGTCCGCCGTCGCCGGTCGCGGCGATGACGTCGACCGTCAGCGTGCCGCGGTCGTTGCTGCCGAAGCCGCGCGACACCGAGCCCTTGCCGACGTCGGGCGTGTGCGGGCGGCCGTCCGCGTTGCCGCCCATCAGGTTGGAGACAAGCCGCTCCTGCGTCGTCTGCACGCTGTACGCGACGTCGTACGTGAGCGTGCGCAGCGGTTTGGGTGCGTCGTCGGCGCGCGCCGCGGTCGTGGCGGTCAAGACGAGCGCGACGCCCAGTACGAGCGAACGAGCGTGCATCCGGCACCTCCTGCGGGCGGGTTGTCGGCGGCGCTCCGCGGTTCCTACAACGCGACCGGATACCGTGCACGCGTCGCGACGCCCGCGGACGCGTGCGCCAGCGGCGCGTCCGGGCCGGCGGCGATGCCGGCTGCCGACAGCAACGTGTTCTCGGCGATCGTCACGGCCGCGTTCCGCAGCGGCCACGGCGGGTGGAGCACGTCGCCGCGCACGGTCCGGCCGCTGCGGTCGATGCTGAAGAAGCAATAGCGCTCGACGAAACGCTGCTCGAGCGATCCGGCGGCGGCGGTTCGTACGCCGCTCGCGATCTTCGCTTCGGCCGCAAAGCGTGCGGCCGCGGCGCGCGTGTCGGTGCGCTCCAAGCGGTACGCACACGACGCCTCATCCCATGCCGTGGTGATTTGCGCGTCGTAGTACGGCAGGTGGAGCGCGCGGCGCGCCGCGCGCACGGTGACGGCGCTTGCTGCGTCGAGGCTGAGAAACCACACCCCCGGCGTGCCGCCGCCGGTCACGTACGTGCGCACGTTGACCTCGCCGAAGCTGCGCAGCCCCAAGCGTGCCGGAACGCCGCGTGCACGCGCGCCCGTGATGCGAAACGCGACGACGCCGATCCACGCGCTGCCTTCCATCACGTCGAGCTCGAGATCGCGCGGGATCAGCGCGCGCAGCGTGCCCGCTGCGACGGGCCAGTGCAGGAACAGCGCGTCGCGCCAGTCCATTGCGACCAGCCACGGCGCTCTCACGGCGCAGACTCGCCCGGGTCTTCCGGCAGGAAGCGCTCGCGCAAGCCGGGCGGCGGCAGCGCGCACGCGTCGGTGCGGCCGAACCAGCGGTAGCGGTTGCGCGCGATCCATCGATAGACCGCGTCGCGCGCGCCGCGCGGGATCAGGATCGCGGCGAAGGCCAGCGGCCACGGCGCGCGCAGGCCGAGTGCAATGTGCAGCGCCGCGTCGCTACGCTCGTAGCGGCGACCGCCGGCGAGCAGCACGATGCTGTCGGGTTCGCGTCCGTCGCCGGCCCGTTCGCCGAGGATTTCGCGCGCGTGCGACGACTGCAGCGAGGCGAATGCGAACCGCCGCTCCGGATCGTTCGCCGCGATGAAGCGGACCGCGCCGTTGCACAGGTTGCAGACGCCGTCGAAGAAGACGATGGCCGGCGCCGCGGCGGGCCCTATTTCTTCGCGAACGAGTCGCTCGTCAGCGACGCGGTGAAGTGCGTGCTCGTGGTGACGTATTGTTCCGGCGACGGGGAGTGGCGCGAGCGCGCCTGAAGGTCCACGATCACGGGGCACACGCGGTCCGTCGCATACGTCGTCTTGCCCTGACCCTGTTCGTCGTAGCCGCGAGGTCCGGGAACCTTGATGTCGGCTTCGATTCCGATCGTCGCCTGCGTGCCGTGGACGTCGATGATGCGATAGGTCGTCGTGCCTTTCGCCGGTTCGGGGACGTCGGTTTTCCACGTCGCTCCGGGCGCGACGTCGCGCCCGTTGAGCAACCCGCGCGCTAGCAGCGGCAAAAGGCGTGCTGCCTCGACGGAGAGCTGTTTTGCGGGATCGTAGGAGAGACGTCCGTCGGGAAAGATCGCGACGCGAATCGCAGATTGGTGCGAATTCTTGCCAGCGAACGCTGCGTCCACGACGAGCCCCAGATCGGGTGTCGCCCCGATGACGTCGACGGTGAGCGATCCTTCGTCGCTCGCTTCCGACATGCGCGCGACCGCTCCGTGACCCGTAGAAATGCCTCCGCCGCCGCCGCTGAAGCCCGACGTTTGTTCCTCGTTCTTCGTCACCGTGCTGAGCTGCACGGAGTAGACGAGCGTTCTCATCGGCTTCGCCGGCGCGTCGGCGGCCGACGCCGCGAGCGGTGCGGCCAGTGCAGCGGCGACGGCAAAAGCAAGCAGTCTACGCATCAGACGGTTCCTCCGTAGGAAGCCATTTCGCCGCGCGCGCGGGCCTATCTCTTCGCGAACGAGTCGCTGACCAAAGTCGCGGTCAAGTGCGCGCTCGTCGTCATCGACTGGTCGATGCCGAGCTGGCGGTGGATGCGCGCCGTGAGGTCGTACGACACCGGCGAGACGACATCGGTCGCGTAGTTCGTCACGCCCTGATCGGACTCGTCGAACCCGTTCGCGCCCGGTATCGACCACACGCCCTCGATCGCGATCCGGGCGCGCTGACCGTCGGTGCTCTGCACGCGATACGTCAGCGAGCCTTTGGCGGGTGCGGGCGCCGGCATGTTCCAGGTGGATCCGGCCGACACGTCGCGGTTCGCGATGAAGCCGCGCGCGATCAGCGGCAGCATCCGCGCAACTTCGGGTGCGAGCGGGTGCGCGGGATCGGCGGACATCCGGCCGTCCTCGAAAATCGCGACGCGCGTCTTGGGCTGGACGTTCACGGTTCCGGTGAACGACGCGTCGACGACGAGACCGCCGTCGTTCGTCGCGGCGATCACGTCGATCGCGAGCTTGCCGCGGTCGTCGCCGTTCATGTACTGGCTTGCGCTGCCGGAGCCCGCCGCGACGCCGCTGCCGCTGCCCGTGTCGGAAGCCATACCGCTCCCGCCGCCGTAGCCGCTGTTGAAGCCCGACGACTTCACCTCATGCGTGGTGTGCGCGGTGTACGTCACGTCGTACACGAGCTGCCGCAGCGGTTTCACCGGTGCGGGCGTATCGGCGGCCGACGCCGCCAGCGGTGCGGCCAGTGCGGCGGCGACGGCAAAAGCAAGCAGGCTGCGCATGAGACGGTTCCTCCGTAGGAATCCATTTCGCCGTGCTCGCCCCGCACCGCCTCCGGCGGCTGCGACGATTGTCGTCCAGGGGCGTTCCCGCGCCGCGCGGAACGGTCGGCGCGCCATGAAGTTGATGGAATACCAGGGCAAGGACCTGTTCCGGCGCGTCGGCATCCCGACCCCGAGCGGCGTCTACGCCACGACCGCCGGCGACGTGAAAGATTTCATCGCCGCGCATCCCGGCTCGTGGGTGCTCAAGAGCCAGGTGATGATGGGCGGCCGCGGCAAGGCGGGGGGCATCAAGTTCGCCGACGACGCGCAACAGGGCGAGACGCTCGCGCGCGAGCTGGTCGGCAAGGTCCTCAAATCGGTGCAGAACCCCGACGGCGAGGAAGTGAAGTCGCTGCTGGTCGAGGAGAAAGTCGACATCGCGAGCGAGGCCTACGTCTCGATCGCGATCGACCGCGCCGCGAAAAAGCCGGTCGTGCTCGTCACCGCGCAAGGCGGCATGGACGTCGAAGAGGTCGCCGAGCACGATCCCGACGCGATCAAGAAATATTGGATCGACCCCGCGCGCGGATACTCCGCGTTCATCGGGCGGCGGCTGGCGTTCGACGCACAGTTGCCCGAGGGTTACCGTAAAGCGTTCCCGGCGATCCTCGGCGCGCTGTATACACTCTTCATGGACTACGGCGCGAACCTGGTGGAGATCAACCCGCTCGTGCTCACCAAGGACGGCCGCGTGATCGCCAGCGATGCAAAGGTGGATCTCGACGACAACGGGCTCTACAAGCATCCCGACATCGCGAAGTGGAACACGGAATCGCCAGCCGACGAGGATCAGGCGGCGGCGGTCGCCATCGGCCTGGGCATGTCGAACTACGCGAAGCTCGACGGCACGATCGGCGTGATCGCGAACGGCGCGGGCCTGGGCATGGGCACGATGGATGCGATTCGCAACGCCGGCGGCGAAGCGGCGAACTTCCTGGACATCGGCGGCGGCGCGCAAGCGGACTTGGTGAAGAAGAGCTACGACCTCGTCACCAGCGATCCCAAGGTCAAGGCGATGTTCATCAACATCTTCGGCGGCATCACACGCGGCGACCAAGTCGCAAAGGGCATCGTCGAAGCGCTCAAAGGCGGCGATGTCCGTGAAGTGCCGTTGGTCGTGCGGCTGACGGGGACGAACGCGGAAGAAGGCCGTCGCATTTTGGACGAAGCGGGATTTGTACCCGTCGAGACGATGGACGAAGGCGCCGCGCGCGCGGTCGCCCTCGCGGCCGGGAGCAAGTAACGTGGCGATCTTCTTAGACAAGAACTCCAAGGTGATCGTGCAGGGCATCACCGGGCGCGAGGGCGCGTTCCACACGCAGCGCATGCTCGCGTACGGCACGAAGATCGTCGGCGGCGTCACGCCCGGCAAGGGCGGCACCACGATCGAGAGCGGCCAGCCCGTGTTCAACACCGTGAAGGACGCGGTCGACGCGACCGGTGCGACGCACACGATCATCTTCGTGCCGCCGTTCGCCGGTGCCGACGCGCTGTGGGAAGCGCACGACGCGGGCATCGCGCTCGCCGTCTGCATCACCGAGGGAATCCCCGCGCACGACATGCTGCGCGTCGTCGCGACGACGCCGGGCATGCGGATCGTCGGCGGCAACTGCCCCGGCCTGATCTCGCCGGGCAAGTCGCTGGTCGGCATCATGCCGGGCCACATCTTCAAAGAAGGCAACGTCGGGATGATCTCGCGGTCGGGGACGCTGACGTACGAGATCGTCGACGGCCTCACGCGCGCGGGCTTCGGCCAATCGACGTGCGTCGGGATCGGCGGCGACCCCATCATCGGCACCACGTTCGTCGACTGCTTGCGCGCGTTCGCGAACGATCCCGAGACGGTGGCGCTGGTCGTCGCCGGCGAGATCGGCGGCTCGGACGAAGAAGACGCGGCCGCGTTCATCAAGGAGCACATCGCCGACAAGCCGGTCGTGGCGTTCATCGGCGGGCGTTCAGCCCCCAAAGGCAAGCGGCTCGGTCACGCCGGCGCGATCATCTCGGGCAACACCGGTACGCCCGAGTCCAAGGTCAAGGCGTTCGGCGAAGCCGGCGTCCCGGTCGCCGACCGGCCCTCGGACATCCCCAAGCTGCTCGCCGAACGCCTCAAACCCGTCCCCGCCTAGGCGGCGGCGGTGCGGTTCGGCTATCACTGCGAGGAATGTGAGGAGGCGGTCTGGCTCGCGACCACGCGCTCGGAGCTGCAGTGGCTGCGTAGCCGCCGGCACGTCGTGCTCGAGGTGGCGCGGCATTTGAGCGCGGGCCTCGACGGTTGGATGGACGAGGGGCTGGCGTTCCTCGACCGTCACGACGGTCATAGCGTGGTCGTGGTGGAGCGGGCGAACCGCTGAGAGCAACCCCCCTAAAAAAGGGGAGGCGAGCGCGGGCTCTCAGAAGGGTCACAGGTCTGCCCAAGTTCTGCCTGCTTTGTGCCGTGGAACCGACAGACCACCCACAACCACCCTTCGAAAGGAAGAGTGCCCGTGGCTATACCTTATTCGGTAAGACGAGGTATCGTCGCGGTTCTGTTGCTCATCGCATTCGTGCTCCAGGGAACGACAAGCGTTCTGGCAGGCACGACCGGTGTCATCAACGGTTCCGTGGTCGACCCGTCGTCGAACCAACCCGTCAGCGGCGCACGCGTGACGGCTGTGAGCGCTTCGCAATCAGCCACCACGACCACCGATGCGTCCGGCCGTTTCTCGTTCATCTCGCTCAACCCCGACACGTACACGATCACCGCTGCGGAGTCGTCGACACGCGACGCCGCATCGACGAGCGGCGTGACGGTGCAAGCGGACCAAACGGTCAACGTCAACATCACGCAACCCACGAAGCTCAAGGTCATCGGTTCGGTCACGTCGCGCGCCGCGGGCGCGCTCGTGAAGCCGGGCACGACGGCCGACGTCTACTCGATCAACGCCGTGACGCAGGACAAAGCGTCCGGCGTCGGCGGCGGGGGTAACCTCAACAGCGCTTGGTCCGCCATTGCGACGGTCCCCGGCGTGTTCATCGCCCCCAACCAGGCGGGTTACATCGGCGCGGGCGCGTCGATCAGCATCCGCGGCGGCGACTACGACCAGATCGGCTACGAGCTGGACGGCGTCCCCGTCAACCGCGCCTTCGACAACTATCCGTCGGGATCGCTGTCGTCGCTGGGTCAGCAGGAGCTTCAGGTCTATACCGGCGCAACGCCGGCGAACTCCGAGGCCGAAGGTATCTCCGGTTACATCAACCAGGTCATTCGCACAGGCACCGCGCCGGCGTCGCGTAACCTGGCGCTGGCGATCGGAACGCCGATCTTCTACAACAAGGTCGCGTTCGAAGCCGGCGGCGCCAACCCGAGCCGCACGTTCTCGTACTACCTCGGTGCGGGCGCGTACAACCAGAGCCTGCGCTACTACGACCAGTACAACGGCGCCAGCCTCCAGCAGAACTGGGGCGCTCCGCTGACGGCGTGCGGCGGTGCCGCGCCCGGTGGGAACGTCGGCTGCGTCGGACCGCAGGGACAAGACTATACGAACGGCGGCACGACGCCGGCGTACGTCCTCGGGCCGTACAACTACAACGCGACGTCCGGGATCCAAGATCGCGACACCGTCGCGAACTTCCACTTCGGGCTCCCGCGCAAGGACGGCAACAAGGACGACATCCAGCTGCTGTTCGACAACAACTACATCAACAACCCGTCGTACGACTCGACGAACGACTTGGGCGGCGCGAAGTTCGCCGACGCCAGCGGGCTGGGCGTTCCGAGCTACACCGACACGTACACGTTCATCGGTGCGCCGCGCGGAACGCTCTTGCCAGTCGGATACACCGGCGGCGGTACGGTTCCGTATCTCTTCCCGCAGTCGCCCGCCGGGCGTTCGATCGCGGGCGGATGCGACTCGAACCACCTGGGCCTCAACTTCGGGTGCATCGAGCCCGATCGGCGCGACGCGTTCAACAACAACCAGTCCGTAGTGAAGCTGCAATACCAGCACAACTTCGGCACGAACGCGTTCCTGCGCATCTACGGGTACACGTACTACTCGAACTGGCTGCAGACGGGTCCGCAGACGAACTATAACAACTTCATCGGCTACGTTCCGAGCGACTACGAGCTGTCCTCGCACACGCGCGGGCTGAGCGTGAACTTCTCGGACCAGCTGAACTCGCAGCACCTGCTCTCGGTGCAGGGCTCGTACACGACGTCGTCGACGCTGCGTGACAACAACACGCAGGACTACGCCGGCTTCTACCCCGCATCGCGGCTCAACGGCCGTACCGTCGTGGGCTTGCTGGTCGACTCCAGCAATCCGCTCAACGGCTTGTGCTACGTGCCGGGCGGCGGCGCGACGACGCCGTGCTATAACGGGAGCGGCAGCGACCTGAACCGCGGTGCGGCGCACGGCGGTCTCGGCGTGCAGCCTGGTTTCTTCAACCTGCTCCAGGCCGCAAGCAATTCGGTTACGCCGGCCAGCGGCGTCTGCGGTGCCGGCCCGTGCCAATACCTCGTGGTCGAAGACGGCACGCACGCGACGTACAACACCGTCGTGCCGAAGTTCACCGCGTTTTCGATCACGGACCAGTGGAAGCCGACGGATCGGCTGAACATCAATCTCGGCCTGCGGTACGACCGCTTCGAGTTCGACGGTTCGAGCACGACCGGAACGCCGGCGCGCACGTTCTGGTACAACGCGTGGAACAACCAGTTCCCGACGATCAGGCAAATCAACGCGTCGGGCCAGACGGAACAGTACAGCGTGATCCAGCCGCGACTGGGCATGACGTACACCGTCAACCCGACGACCGTGCTGCGCGCGAGCTACGGGCGCTATGCTCAGGCTCCGAACAGCGCGTTCGAGCAGTACAACTTCCTCCAGCAAGACGCACCGCCCGGCTTGGCCAACTTCGTGCGGTTCGGCGTCGGCAACACGCCGGCGCACGCCATTCGCCCGGAGGTCTCGAACAACTACGACTTCTCGTTCGAGCACCAGTTCAAGGGCGACACGTCCGTCAAGCTGACCCCGTTCCTGCGCAAGACGCAGGATCAGATCCAGCAGTTCTTCCTCGACCAGAAGACCAACTTCGTCTCCGGCCTCAACGTCGGCCGCCAGACGTCCGAAGGCGTCGAGCTCGAGGTCGACAAGGGTGACTTCTCGCGCAACGGACTGGCGGGGCGTCTCTCGTTCACGTACACCAACAGCTACATCAACTATACGCGTTTGTCCAATGGCTCATCGGTGATCGATGGCTTCAACCAAGGGATCGCGCAGTACAACGGCTTCACGGCCGGCGGCGGCGGTTTCAAGTGCTACACGACGGGTGGCGTGGGCGACAACGCGTGCTTGGCGGGTTCGATCGCGAACCCATACTACAACGCGCCGGCGCAGCCGCTCATGGACGTGAACGCCAACTACACGCCGTTCGACACGTTCCCCGGCGGCATCGGTGCCGGCGGGTACTCGTCGTTCGGCGCGCCGTACGTCACGACCCTGATCCTGCAGTACAAGCACGGTCCGCTCGCGATCACGCCCGCGCTCCAGTTCTCGGCGGGTTCGCGCTTCGGCGTTCCGTTTTCGACGCCGGGTATCGATCCTACGTCGTGCGCGGGCGGTCTCGGTGGAACGACCACCAATGACCCGCGCTATCCGTACGGCGCGGTCGGTGGTGCTCCGTACGACCAGACGTCGTGCGGCGCGTTCATCAACATTCCGAACCAGTACACGAAGCGTTTCGACAACGTCGGCGCCTTCGTGTCACCGAGCCAGATCCTGCTTCACACGCAGATCACGTATGACGTGAACAAGCGGGTCACGCTCGTCGGAAACTTCGCGAACATCATCAACCGCTGCTTCGGTGGAACGAACGTGCCGTTTGCGGTCAATCATGCCTGCAACTACACGTCCACCTACGGCACCATCGGGCCGGGCACCGGTACGCCGGCAGTGGTCGGGAACTTCTACAATCCGGGGAATGCGATTCAGCCGTTCATGGCGACGCCGTATGCCCCGACGTTCCCGGGATATCCGTTCAACATGTACTTCGAGGCTCGGATCAAACTCTAGGCTTCGGCGTCAGCTGAACAACCTGACGGCCTCCGCTTTGGCGGGGGCCGTCTTCTTTTTGCCCTTGTGGCTCGGGCGCGGGCGGGGACGATGCGTTCCGGGGCACGCTCCCTGCGCGCATCCTGCGCTTCGGTCGCTGCCGCTCCGGCGCTCTCGGCCCTCCGGGCCTTCGCGCCTTCGCGAGCACCCCGGAACGCATCGTCCCCGCCCGCGCCCTCCTGGCACGGTTGTTGGAATGAAGTCGGCCTGCGGGGTGCTTGCGGCGCCATTGGGGTGGGCGCTGGCTCCTCGTTGGTCATGCGGGGAGGTGGCTTGGCACGACGGGGCGGACGGCGCTGGCGTGGGATGTGGGAGGGACAAGAAAAAGCGCCTCGTGGGGGGCGGGCGCTTTTTCGTTGATTTGTTTGGTGTGGGTTTAGTGGGGGACTTGGAGTTTTTGGCCTACGTGGAGGTTGGCCGTCGACAGGTGGTTCGCGCCGATGATTTGGTCGACCGTTGCTTGGACGTCGCCGTTTGTCGGCGTTGTGCGCTCGGCTAGGGTCCAGATGGTTTGGCCTGGTTGGACCGTGACCGTCGTGTACGCCACCGGCGGGGCCGCGTGCACCGTGCTCGAGAGCGCGGGGAGCGTCACTGCCAGGCAGAGCCCGCCGAGGGCGACCAGCGGCATGAGGGTCGGTTTTCGTTTTGGCGTGACGCGCATGTTCGTATTCTTTCCCCTAGATGTTGTGCCAAACGCCTGTTCGTCCACCACATGATACCAAGACGGGTTGCTGGGAGTCAAGGTGTTTTCGAACGTATGTTTGCCCTGGGCGGGGCATCTGTGATAGTATTGCCGGAATCAATGCGGCATCCACGCGGGCGCCGTCGGCAAGCGTCTCACGGCGCAATGCCTACTGGGTGGCATTCTCAAGGAGGTTCGGAATGGCCGAGCGGGCCACGACCGACAAGCAGCAGCGGATCCTCGACGTGATTCGTCAATTTACATCGGACCGCGGGTTTCCGCCGTCGGTGCGGGAGATCGGCGAACGCGTCGGGCTGTCGTCGTCCTCGACGGTGCAGTCGCACCTCAAGACGCTCGAACGCCGGGGTCTGCTCAAGCGCGATCCCACCAAGCCGCGCGCGCTCGTGGCAACGCGCAGCGACGACGAGCCGCAGACGATCGAGTCGATCACGCTGCCGGTCGTCGGCCGCGTGGCGGCCGGCGTGCCCATCACCGCGTCGGAGAACCTCGAGGACCAATTCGTGCTTCCGGCCTCGTGGGCGCCGCGCACGGGCGGCTTCGTGCTCCGCGTGAAGGGCGACTCGATGATCGATGCCGCGATCCTCGACGGCGACCTCATCGTCGTCGAGCAGCGCCCGACGGCGAACAATGGTGAGATCGTCGTCGCGATGATCGACGGGGAGGCAACCGTCAAACGGTTCTACCGCGAGCACGGCCGCATTCGGCTCCAGCCGGAGAACGCGAGTATGGCGCCAATCTACGCGGACGATGTCACGATCGTCGGCCGAGTCGAGGCGGTTATCCGGAAGCTCTGACCTCGAGGCAGCCGGCAATGGTGTGATCGCGCGGTTCGAGCGCGCGGTCGCGCCGTACGCGCAGCGGTTCGCCGAGGCGCCGGCCACGCAGGCGCTGCGCGTCACGCTGCCGCTCGCGTTCGGCGTCGTCGTCCTCTACCTCGTCGGGCTGCTGCTCCACGAACCGTTTCGCGGCTGGCCGCATGTCGCGGAGCTGATCCGCACGTTCATGCCGGACGCGTTCGCGCTCGCGTCGGTCGTGATGGTGCTCGCGCTTTCGTTCACGCTGGCGAAACGGCTGCGCTACGCGGCGTTGCCGCTGATGGCAACGGCGCTGATCGCGTTCGTGCTCGCGCTGCCGAGCGATGCGCTTCGTGCGGTGATCGAATTCGGCCGGACGCGCGGTGCGAGCGGGCTCGGCGCGTTCGCCGTGACGCTCGGCGCCAGCGGGCTGTTCACCGCGATCGTCGTCTGCCTCGCGACGGCGGGCGCGATCGCGCTTGCGCGCCGCCACTACGGCGTCGTCGCCGGGACCGCCGCGGGCGCGCTCGGCGTGCTGCTCATCTCGGGCGGGCTGTTCACGCTGGGGCTCTCGCTCGCCGGCGTGCTCTCGACCGTGCTCGCCCCGCTGGGGACGCTGGGCGACAGCTTCGTCGCGCTCGCACTGATCACGGCGATCGAGGCCGCGTTGTGGGTCGTCGGAATCCACGGTCCCGCGCTGCTCGCGGCGATCGTCCTGCCCGCATATTATCAGCTGCAGTTCCAGAACACCGACGCGCACCTGCACCACGCGCCGATCCCGCACATCGTAGCGGTCGCGACGTTCATGTTCGTCTTTCCGGGCGGCTCCGGCGCGACGCTGCCGCTCGTGGTGCTGCTGCTGCGCAGCCGACTGTCGCGGTTGCGTAAGCTCGCGTACGCGTCGATCGTCCCGGCGATCTTCAGCATCAACGAGCCCGTCATCTTCGGGCTTCCGATCGCGTACAATCCGGTGCTCGCCGTGCCGTTCGTCGCCGCGCCCGTCGCGCTCGCGTGCACGACGTACGCCGCGATGGCGCTGGGCTGGGTCGGACGGCCCGTGTTCTTCATCCCCGCGACGTTCCCGGCGTTCATGAACGCGTTCCTCACGACGGTGGATTGGCGCGCGTGCGTGCTCGTCGCGGCGAACCTCGTGGTGGCGGGCGTGATCTGGCTACCGTTTCTGCGCGTGTACGAGCGGGCCGAGCTGGCGCGCATGGCTCGCGCGTAGCGAGTGGACGGCATGATCGAAACACTGCTCGGCGGCATCGACGTCGATGCGCGCGTGCGCAGCGCGGCCGAGTGCGCCGCGCCGTGGCTGGAGCGGCGCGATCCGCGCACGGCCGCGGTGCGCGCGCGCGTCCTGCACGCGTTCCTCGATGAAGGGATCGCCGAGAGCGATCTCGCCGGAACGACGGGGTACGGCTACGACGATCCCGCGCGCGAGCGTTACGAGTCGCTGCTCGCACGCGTCTTGCGGGCCGAGCGCGTGCTGGCGCGGCTGTCGATCGTCAGCGGGACGCACGCGATCGTCGCCGGCTTGGACGCGCTGCTGCTGCCCGGCGCGACGCTGCTCGCCGCGAACGGCGCGCCGTACGACACGCTGCGCCATGCGATCGCGACCGCGCCGTACGCGCTCGTGTCGCGCGGCGTGCGCTATCTCGAGGTGCCGCGCACGACGGCGGGCGACACCGATCTCGCCGCGCTGCGCGACGCGGTGCGGCGCGAGCACCCGGCGGTCGTGTTCGTGCAGCGGTCGCGCGGTTACGCGGTGCGGCGCTCGCTGTCGATCGACGCCGTCGCCGCGATCGCCGCGGCGGTGCGCGCCGCGGATTCGAACGCGGTCGTGTTCGTCGACAACTGCTACGGCGAGCTCGTCGAGGAACGCGAACCGCTCGAGGCCGGTGCCGACGTCATCGCGGGATCGCTGATCAAGAATCTCGGCGGCGGGCTCGCGCCGGCCGGCGGTTACATCGCGGGCCGCGCGGACCTGATCGAGCGCATCGCGGCGCGCGTGTACGCGCCCGGGATCGGCGCGGGGCTCGGGCCGACCCTCGGCTTCGGGCGCGCGCTCGTCCAGGGCTTGTTCTACGCGCCGCTCGTCGTCGCCGAAACGCTGCGCGGCCTAGATTTTGCGGCGGCGCTCTTCGCCGAGCTCGGGTTCGCGGTCGATCCCGCGCCGGGCGACGTGCGCACCGACATCGTCCAGGCGATCCGGCTGGGCTCGCGCGAGCGCCTGATCGCGTTCGCGCGCGGGCTGCAGCGCGCTATGCCGGTCAACGCGCGCTTCGCGCCGGAGCCCGGGCCGGTCCCCGGCTACGTCGATCCGGTCGTGATGTCGAGCGGTGCGTTCGTCAGCGGCGCTACGATCGAGCTGTCGTGCGACGCGCCGCTGCGCGAGCCGTACGAAGTGTATCTGCAGGGCGGCGTCACCGCCGAGCACGCCGCGCTGGGCGCCGTGCTGGCGGCGAACGCCGTCCTGCGGCTCTAGCCGCGAACGGCTAGGCGTTCAGTTGCATGCGTCCCAGGTAAACGGACAGCACGTGTTGGTGCACGCCCGCGTGCCGTTGCAGCCGTGCGTCTGAAACGAGAAGCCGAACACGGGTTGCAGTTGCGCGTCGCGTGCCGGTTCCTCGCGCAGGTCGAGGTCGTCGAAACGAAATTCGGTGGGCATGATCTTCTCCTCGTAACGTGAAGCGTGTCAGCCGAACGGCGGCGGACAGGTGCAGCACGGCCGCGAACAGCGGACCGTGCCGGTGCAGAGCTCGGTGAAGCCGCTGCTGCCGAGCTGCGGCGTGCGGTCGGAATCGCGCGCGGGCTCTTCGCGCAGGTCGAGATCGTCGAAGCGAGATTCGGTCGGCATCGTGGTCTACTCCAGTCCGGGATTGCAGGTGCAGCAGAAGTGCGTACAGTTCTTGGTCGCGGTGCACGTCTCGGTGAAGCCGCTGCTGCCGAACTGCGGTGTGCGGCCCGCGTTGCGGGCGGGTTCTTCGCGAAGGTCGAGGTCGTCGAAGCGAAGCTCTGGTGGCATGAAACGCTCCTTTCACGAGCGAGTCGATTCAGTCGGGCAACAGCCCGAACAGCGGGAGCCAGCGCCGCTCTTGCGCCGTCGCGGCGTCGATGAGAAACTGCGCGACGCCCAGCGCCGCATCGAGAAAGGCGGCCCGGTCTTCCTCGCGCGCGGCGGGCAGGTTGTAGTTGCGGTAGCCGAGCGGCGCGCGCTCGTCGAAGCGGTCGAGGACGTCGCGCGCGAGCTGCTCCGCGTGACGTGCGAAGCGCGTGTCCGCGGCGGCGAAGCGCCACGCGATCGTCGCGACGCCGGCGCGGCCGTGGCACAGCGCGTCGTCCCACCGGCCCAGTTCGGGCTCGGGATCGTCGAGCACGCCGGCGAGTGCGTTCGCCGCGAGCGCGCGCAGCGCGTCGTCGCCGTCGAGCCGCGCGCGGTCGGCGAGCACCGCGGCGACGCCGACGGTCTGATAGCACCACGCCCGCCGCGCCGACGACCGTTCCGCGGCACGCCACACCGAGCCCCAGCGGTGCGCGCCGTCGACGGCGTGCGAACGTTTCAGGAGCAGCGCGACGTAGCGCCGCGCGAGCGCGCGTTCATCGGGCAGCGCGGCGTTGAGCGCGGCGAGCATCCCCGGCACGCCGTGCGCGAGGCCGAGGTTCACCGCGGCGACGTTCTCGTCGTCCGACGCCAAGCGCGCTTCGACGGTGTCCGCAAATGCGTGCGCGAACGCGCGCAGCGCGCCACGCGCTTCGGCCGAAGCGTCGGCGCCGAGGGCGATCGCGCGGCCGGCGACGCCGCTGATGAGGTCGAACGACAGCATGTCGGTAGGGTCGCCGGGCGGCGCCCCGATCACCGACGCGTCGACGGCGTCGTGCAGGCGCGCGCGGACGCCCGCTAGCGACGCGCGCTGCGGATCGAGCGCGTCGAGCACGACGAGCAGCCCGGCGGCGCCGTCGTAGAGGCTCAGCCGGTCCGGCGCGAACACGAGCGCTTCGCGCAGCACCGCGCGCACCGTCGCGTCGTCGCCGCGGCCCGCGCGCGCGAGCGACTCCGCGACGAGCGCCGCGCCGCCGTAGCGGCCGATCGATTCCGGCGCCGAGCGGTCCGCAGCGAGCAGCGGCAGGCTCGCGGTGAAGATGTGCTGCGCGCGGTCGAGCGCACGCGCCGCGCGGACGTCGTCGAACAGCGGCCGCCGCACGCGCGGCGCGTCTATCGCGCGCGCCGGCTGCGGCGCGCGAACAGCGCTTTCCATAGCAGTCTCCGCAGGGCGAGCTCTTCATCGCCGGCGACGCCGCGGCGGTTGAGGTGCATGTGCATCACGCTGTCGACGATGTCGAGATAGCGCGCGAGGTCGCCGCAGCCCGCGGCGAGCTCCCGCGCGAGCGCGATCCGCTCGTCGCCGGGATCGGCTGGCACCGCCGTGGCGAGCAGCCGCAGCACGCTGGACTCGTCGCGCGAGGCGGCATGCGCCTCGGGACGGCGCGTTTCGATCCAACGTTCGCGCCCGTCGGGCGCCGTGAGCGCGTCGAACGTTCGCAGCAGCGCGAGCGCGAGCGCTTCGAGGCGTTCGCGACCCCCGAGGACGTCGACCGCGGGCGCGCGCAGCGCGTCGAGGCTGTCGTGATGGAAGAGCTGCTCGCACAGCACGATCCCGTCCGCGCCGCCGTAGCGTTCGAGCTCGCGCTCGTAGGTCGCAAGGCCATACCGCGCGACGACACCGCCTTGCACGAGCTCCTCGGCGAACGCGATCGCACCCTCGCGCAGCGCGGCATCGTCGCCGCCGGAGCGCAGCCGCACGCGGACGTGCTGATCCGGATCGGCGTAGAGGACGTAGAACCAGCCGGTCGCGAGCCCGCCGTTCGTGGCCTGCTCGCCGAAACGCAGCAGTCGCGGCGCGATCTCCGAACGGAACTCACGGTCGTTCGCGTACAGCTTGAGGTAACACCACTCGGAGCCCGGCGTGCGCGCGCGCGCGCACTCTTCGACGAAGACCGGTTCGCGCGCCGCGGCGTTCGCCGCCGCGGTGCTGCGCAGCGACGCGATGAACTCACCGGCGTAGCGCGCGCCGCGCGCGTCGCGCAGCCACAGGTCGTCGTCGTCCACGAACGCCTCGGCCAGCGCGATGACGTCGTCCGGCTTGCGCGAGCGCGTCTGATCGCGCAGCAGTGCGGCGCCCGCGTCGCTGCGCGTGTCGAGCGCCAGCACGTTGTCGCCTTCGCCGAACAGCGCGTGAGCCGGGATGCCGCGTTCGTGCGCAAGCGCAGCCAAGCCGCGTGCGCGCAGTTCCGCGACGCCGAACGTCCACGTGGCGCGGCGCAGCACCACGCGGCCGAGCAGGATGCGCGGCACGAACGGCAGCGCGGCGAGCTCGCCGACGTCGAACGGCACGGGCACCCGACCGCCGTCGCGCGCGACGAAGGCGAAGAAGCGCGCGAGTGGCGGCGCGAGCAGCGCACTGAACGCGTGCGGCCATACCACGTGGACGCGGCGGCGGCGCGAGCGCGACCACAGCACGACGCGGTCGTCCGCGATCCCGACGAGCAGATCGTCGAGTGCGACGGTGTCGGCGTCGCCCGCGTACGCGTTGATCGGGATCGTTGCCTCGGCGACGACGGGGTGCGCGATGACGTTGCCGCTGCGGGCGCGCTCGGGGACGAACAACGGCTCGGCGGTGATCGCGCCGGTGGGCGCCTCGGCGGCAACGACCTGGCGCAGCCGGTCGACGAACGCGCCGGCCTGGTACTTCGCGAAACGTCCCGTCGTCTTGCCCGCGCCGTACGACGCGGTCATCGGCGATGACACGATGCGGTACTCGCCGGCGGCGACGGCGTCGAACGACGGTGCCAGCACGAAAAACCCGACTTCCAGCGACGGCGGAGGCGTCGCAGGACGGTCGGGGCGGATGGTCGCCCAGTCTTCGTCGGACAGCGCGATCTCGCGCGCGCCGTTCGCCAGCGCGGCGCCGACGAGCGCGGCGAGGCCGTATTTGCGCGCCGCGGCGGGCGAATCCGGCGCCGTCGCGCGGTCGAACTCCGTCTTGAGGGGGATCCCGATCCCGTGCGGCCCCAGCAGCTCCAGCAGCGGCACGAGGCGTTCGCCCGATTCGTAGCGCTCGTAGAAGCGCTTGCGAAACGCGTCGAGGTGCTCGCGGGTGCCGCAGCGCACGAGCACGTCGGCCAGCCGAACGACGTCGTCGCGCACGTTCTCCGGCAGCGCCAGCGGTGCATGCGTGAAATCGAAGAACACGGGCTGCGTTACGTCGCCCGGCCCGATCGGCTTCAGGCGCTCCACCGTCGCGCCGAGCGCCGCGAGATCCGGAATGCCGCGCTGCGGAGCGCTCGCATCGCGCAGCGCGTCGACCAGGGGCGTGAGCGACGGCTGCGTGCGCGCGAACGACGCGAGCCGGTCGCGCGCATCGTCGAGCGGCGCCGGCCGCGCCGCCGGGATCAAGAAGCGCGCGTCGATGAGCTTGCACAGCAGCGCGCGCGCGCGTTCGCCGTCGACCGCGAACGTTTCCGCCAGCGAGCGCGCGAGCGCGTCGACCGAACGGCCGCCGCGCGCGAGCTCCAGCGCGTGCGACACGGGCGGCGTCGCCGCGATCGTCACGCTGCGATATTGCGTGCCCTCGCCCGTCACGGAGACTTTGCGCTCGTCGAGCAGCGCGAAGCGGGGGCCTTCGCGGCGCAGCGCGGTCGCGCTCGCGACGACGACGTCGCCGCCGTCGCCCAGCGTGCGTTCGGCGATTGCGTCGACGGCGCCGACCAGCCATTCGTGGTCCACGTTCGCGCGGGCGACGCGCTCGCGCACGTCGTCGACGCATGCCTCGTGCGCGCCGAACGTCACCGGGCCGACCGATGCGAAGATACCGAACGGCGTCGTGCGCGTCGCCATGCGCACCGCGTACGCGAGTAACCGCACCGCGGCGCGGTCGTCGAGCGGCTCGCCGCGGAGCACGCGCTCGACGACGGGGCGCAATCCCGCGCTCGCGATGAGGATCGCGGTGCGGAACACCTCGTCGTCGCGCAGCATCGCCCCGATGCGGTCGCGCCAGTCCGCCGCGCCGAGCAGCGCGTGCGCACGCTGCGCGGGCCACGCGGTCACGCGGCCCAGCGTCAGCTCGTCGACGACGGTGAACGCGATGTTCTCGGCCGGCGCGCCCAAGCGCGCGCGGTGCTTCTCGGGCGCGATCATGGGACCCGTGCACCCCCCGCAGGATCGCGGCGAACCGCCGTGAGGATGAACCGCTTCGGGTCGGCGCGAGGCCTCCCTTGCGCGCCGTGCGGCTAGGGCGAAGTGTGATCCGCTGCGGCGTCGCCGGACGAATCTTCGCCCATGAAACCGTAGAAATAGTAGATCGAACCGTCGTCGGTCTCGATCGCGATCCGGGTCTCTTCGAGCTGGGCGGAGACGATGCGCCGGCCGACCATCCCGCCGAGCAGCTCCTGGGCTTGCATGAACTCGGCTGCGCGGAGCGCTTCGGGCTCGATCTCTAGGAGGGGGTGCTCGTCTGGATTCACCGTTACGCGCTTCCTGTGGAGAGGACCGGCAGTCCGGCCCGCGCGAAGGCGGTCCGGTGATGTACGTCCTCGAGGTGATGAGCGGTCCGCTCGACGGCAAGACGTGGGCGTTCGAGCGGGAGATCACTATAGGTCGTGACGACGCGGTGGCCACCGCATGTATTACGATCGATCGGTACATTTCCCGAAAACACGCGCGGCTCTTCGAGGAAGAGGACGGCAGATTACGTTTGGCCGACCTGGCCAGCCGCAACGGCACCCGGGTCGGAGGACGCGCGCTCGGGGATCCGGAGGCGATCGACCTCGGGGAACCGTTCGTCATCGGCCGCACGACCCTTCGCGTGACCCGCACCTGACGTGCGGATCACACGGACGCCCGCGGAAGCCCGCGCGGCGCTCGAATCGGTGCAGCGCCCGGTCGGGCTGGTGCCTACCATGGGCGCGCTGCACGCCGGGCATCTTGCGCTCGTCGAGCGCGCGCGCGCCGAGTCGCGAACGGTCGCGGCGTCGATCTTCGTCAACCCGCTGCAGTTCGGCCCCGCCGAGGACTTCGACCGCTATCCGCGCAGCTTCGGCGACGACGTCGCGGCGTTGCGCGAAGCCGGCGTCGACCTGCTCTACGCGCCCGACGTCGCCACGATGTACCCGCCCGGGTTCGCGACGTCGATCGATCCCGGCCCGGTCGGCGCGGCGTACGAGGGTGCGCTGCGCCCCGGCCATTTCAGCGGCGTCGCGACGGTGTGCGTGAAGCTGTTCGCGACCGTGGGTCCCGACCGCGCGTACTTCGGCGCGAAGGACGCGCAGCAGGTCGCGGTGCTGCGCCGCGTCCTGACGGACTTGGACATGCCGCTCGAGCTCGTCGTCGTGCCGACCGTGCGTGAAGCCGACGGCCTCGCGCTCTCCAGCCGCAACGCCTACCTCGACGGCACGGAGCGCGCGGCGGCGCCGTCGCTGCACCGCGCGCTCGACGCGATCGTGCACGCCGTGCGGTCGGGCGAGACCGATCGCGAGCGGGCGGTCGCGCGCGGCCGCGCGATGCTCGCCGGTCCCCTGCGCGAGGCATATCTCGACATCGTCGATCCCGCGACGTTCGTCGCGCCCGACCACGTGCGAGCGCCGGCGCTCGCGATTGCGAGCGGCTGGTGCGGCACGACGCGCCTCATCGACAACGAGCCCATCGAACCTTCCGGCGATCTCGGGATGGCACGCGCGTGAACGGGCGGCGCGTGCTGCTCGGCGTGACGGGCGGGATCGCGGCCTACAAGGCCGCATCGCTCGCGAGCCGGCTCGTGCAGGCCGGCGCCGTGCTCGACGTGGTGCTGACGGCCGACGCGCTGAACTTCATCGGCGCGGCGACGTTCGCCGCGCTCGCGCGGCGCCCGGTGCACACGTCGCTGTGGGACCGCGTGCACGAGATCCCGCACATCGCGCTCGCGCGCGACAACGACGTCGTCGCGATCGTCCCCGCGACGGCAAACACGATCGCGAAGCTCGCGCTGGGGCTGGCCGACGATCTCCTCACCAACGTCGTGCTCGCGACGCGCGCGCCGCTGGTGATCGCGCCCGCGATGAACACCGCGATGCTCGAGCACGAGGCGACCCGCGCGCACGTTGCCACGCTGCGCGCGCGCGGCGCGACGATCGTCGAGCCCGAGGTCGGCTTTCTCGCGGAGCGCGAGCACGGTGCGGGCCGGCTGGCCGCCGAGGACGCGCTCGTCGCGGCGATCGAGGGCGCGCTGCGCCGCACGAACGAGCTCGCCGGCGAGCGCGTGCTGATCACCGCCGGGCCGACGCGTGAGCCGATCGATCCGGTGCGCTTCATCTCGAACGCGGCGAGCGGCACGCAGGGGATCGAGCTGGCGCGCGAAGCGCTCGCGCGCGGCGCGCAGGTCGACCTCGTGCTGGGACCGACGTCGCTCGCGGCGCCTGCCGGCGCGCGTACGACGCGCGTGAGCACGGCACGCGAGATGGACGCCGCGGTGCGCGAGCGCGCCGGCGACGCAACGATCGCGATCGCGACCGCGGCGGTTGCCGACTGGCGTCCCGTCACCGCGCACGAGCACAAGGTGAAGAAGACGGACGAGCCGCAAACGCTCGCGCTCGAGCGCAATCCCGACATCCTCGCCGGCTTGGGCGCACGAAAAAACGGGTTGTTCCTGGTGGGCTTCGCGGCCGAGACGCAAGCGTTCGAAGCCAACGCGCGCGAGAAGCTCGTGCGCAAACACCTCGACGCGATCGCGGTCAACGACGTCGGCGGCGAACGTGGTTTCGGCGAACGGCCCAACGCGCTCGTGCTCCTGTGGGGCAGCGACGGCCGCAAGGATCTCGGCAGCGGCTCGAAGCGCGAGCTCGCAGCGCGCCTCTGGGACGCGATCGCCGAGTTGCGCCAGGCTCGGGACGCCTAGCCATGCTGCTTTGCATCGACGTCGGGAATACCGAGACGAAGCTCGGCGCGTTCGACGCGTCCGGCGCGATCGTGGGGACGTGGCGCGTCACGACCGCGCGGCGGCGCACCGCCGACGAGTACGGCGTGCTTTTCGCCGCGTTCTTCTCGGCGGCGAAGTTTCCGATCGCGGACGTCGAGTCGATCGTCGTGTCGTCCGTGGTCCCGGTCGTCGACCGCCCGCTGGGCGAAGGGTGCGAGAAGTATTTCGGCGTCCGCCCGACGCTGTTCACCGCCGCGAACCAGCGCTCGATCGTCGTGAAGACGGATCGCCCGACGGAGGTCGGCAGCGATCTCGTCGCAGGCGCGATCGGCGCGATGTCGTTCGTCGGGGCGCCCGCGATCGTGATCAACTTCGGCACCGCCACGACGTTCGGCGCGATCGATGCGGACGGCGCGTACCTCGGCGTCGCGATCGCGACCGGGCTTCAGGTGTCGCTCGACGCGCTGGTCGGGCGAACCGCAAAACTCCCGCAGGTCGCGCTCGTCGCGCCGGGCACGCCGATCGGCCGCGACACGGTGAGCGCGATTCAGGCCGGCCTCGTCTATGGTGCGGTCGGCCAGACCGAAGAGCTCGTGCGCCGCATCCGCGACGTGCTCGGCGCCGGCGCGCGCGTGATCGCATCGGGCGGGCTGGCGACGGTCGTCGCCGCGGAGACGTCGGTGATCGAACGCGTCGAGCCGCACCTCGTGCTGTACGGACTGCGCGTCGACCATCTCAATGCCGCGCGTTCGGTCTGATCGGCGTGCGGCGGTCGCGTTCCGCGTCGATGGAGGAAACGGCGCCCGCCTACGTAAGAATTAGGAGATTCACCCGCTCGTGAGGCTGTTCTCGATGCCCTTCGCTCGCTGGCTCGTTCGTGTGTCCGCGCTGGTCGCGGCCGTTGCCCTGATCGCCGGCGGCCGCGTGCCGCTCGGCGCCGCGCAAAGCCCGGTCGCCTCCGCGATCGATCCGGCGAATCGCGACGCCTCCTGCCCGGCTTGCCGCGACTTCTACCAATTCGCGAACGGCGGCTGGGCCAAGAGCAACCCGATCCCCGGCGACCACGCCTCGTGGAGCCATTGGGACGAGCTCGACGAGAGCAATCTGCAAGTACTGCGCCGAGGGCTCGAAAAGGCGGCCGCGTCGCACGCCGCCGCCGGCTCGCGCGACCAGAAGCTCGGCGACCTCTACGCCGCCTGCACGGACGAGGATGCGATCGAGGCGAAGGGCGCGACGCCGCTGCAGCCGGAGCTCGGGACGATCGACGCCGCAACGGACGTGCCTGCGCTGCTCGCCGTCGTCGCACGCGAGCACCGCACCGGCGCGGCGGGGCCGTTCTTCGGCTACGGATCGCAGCCCGATCCCGCGAACTCCGCACGCACCATCGGCGACCTCGGCCAAGGCGGGCTGTCGCTGCCGGAGCGCGACTACTACTCCCGCGGCGACGCGAAGTCCAAGCAGTTGCGCGACGACTTCAGCGCGCACGTTGCGCGCGAGCTGCAGCTGGTAGGCGAGGACGCCGCCGCCGCGACCGCGGACGCGGGGACGGTCATGCGCGTCGAGACGGCGCTGGCGAACGCGTCGCTGCCCAAGGCGCAGCTGCGCGACCCGAAGCTCACGACGAACCCGTACACCGTCGCGAAGCTCGCGACGCTCGGCACGACGATCTCGTGGCCGGCGTACTTCACGGCGGTCGGTTCGTCGCAGGGCGCGCTCAACGTCGACGAGCCGTCGTTCTTCCGCAAGCTCAACGGCATCCTGACCTCGACGCCGCTGCCCGACCTGAAAACGTACGTCAAGTGGCACTACGTCGCCTCGAACGCCGGCGCGCTTTCCAAGCCGTTCGTCGACGAGAACTTCGCGTGGCGCAAGAAGCTGTTCGGGCTCAAGCAGCTCGAGCCGCGCTGGAAACGCTGCATCCGCACCGTCGACAACTCGATGGATGAGCTCCTCGGGCAGATGTTCGTGGCGATGCGGTTCTCGCCGTCGGCCAAAGCACACGCGGAGGCGATGGTTCGCAATCTGCGGTCGGCCTACCGGACCGACATCGCGGGGCTGGACTGGATGACGCCGACCACCAAGGCGCGCGCCGAAGCCAAGCTGACGGCGATCGTGCAGAAGATCGGCTATCCCGACGCGTGGCGCAGCTACGCGAAGCTCACGATCGCGCGCGGCGACTACTTCGGCGACTTGCGCAATGCGAACGCGTTCGCGGTCGCGCGCGACATCGCGAAGATCGGTAAACCGACGGATCGCGCCGAATGGGGCATGCCTCCGCAGCTGATCAACGCGCAGTACAACCCGACGCTGAACGACATCACGTTCCCCGCCGCGATCCTCTTGCCGCCGTTCTATGCCGATTCGAACGACGACGCGCTCAACTACGGCGCGATCGGCGCCGTCATCGGGCACGAGATGACGCACGGCTTCGACGATCAAGGACGCCAGTACGACAACGTCGGCAACCTGCGCGACTGGTGGACTGCCGCCGACGCGAAGCAGTTCACGACGCGCTCGTCGTGCATCACCAAGCAGTACGGTGCGATGGAAGCGGCGCCCGGCGTCCTGCAAAACGGTCCGCTCGTGACCGGGGAGTCCATCGCCGATCTGGGCGGATTGCGCCTCGCGTACAACGCGTACGAGAAGGTGCAAGCCGGCAAGCCGCGCCGCACGATCAACGGCTACACGCCGGAGCAGCGCTTCTTCCTCGCCTTTGCGACGGTCTGGGCGGAGAACGACACGCCCGAGCTCGCGCGGTTCTTGGGCCAGAGCAACGAGCATCCGGTGTCGCGCAACCGCGTCATCGGCACGCTCGTCAACATGCCGGAGTTCGCGAAGGCGTTCCACTGCACGGCGCGCGACAAGATGGTCAAGCCCGTCGCGACGGTGTGCCGGATCTGGTGAACCAAGTCCAGGCGGCTGCTCGCTAGCAAACCGGCATAGCGAGCGGTCGCGCCGGGTCCGCGGGCCCTGCGCGTGGTACACTCTCTCGTCGTGACCCAGCCTGTCCTGAGCCTGCCGAAGGGCACCGTCCCGCCGCTTCGGATCGGCCCCATCGAGGTCTGGCCCCCCATCGTGCTCGCGCCGATGTCGGGGGTGACGAACCGTACCCTGCGCGCGCTCTACAAGCCGTTCGGGTTCGGGCTCACCGTGACCGAGTTCGTGTCGTCGAACGCGCTGCAGTACGGCAACAAGCGCACGATGGAGATGATCGACCAGCACGGGATCGAGAAGCCCGTCTCCACGCAGCTGTGGGGGAACGATCCCGCGCTGATGGCGCTCGCCGCCAAGGTCGTGCGCGAATGCGGCGCCGACATCGTGGACATCAACTTCGGCTGCCCGGCGCCCAAGGTCACGAAAACGGAGGGCGGCAGCGCGTGCCTGCGCGACCTCGACCGCTGCGAGGCGATCATGCGCGCGGTGGTCGCGGCTGTCGACTGCCCGGTGACGATGAAGATGCGGCTCGGCTGGACGGAAACCGACTTGGTGTTCGTCGGGGCCGCCAAACGTGCGCAAGCCGCGGGCGTGCAGGCGCTGACGCTGCACGCGCGTACCGCGAAGCAGTTCTACAAGGGCAGCGCGGACTGGTCGAAGATCGCAGAGCTCAAGCGCGCGGTCGACATCCCCGTCATCGGCAACGGCGACCTCACCGACCCGCACGACGCGCTGCGCCGCATGCGCGAGAGCGGCGTCGACGCGGTGATGCTCGGGCGAGCGACGCTCGGCAACCCGTGGCTCGTTTCGCGCCTGCGCGCGCTCATGGAAGGCCGCGAGCCGCAAGCCACGCCGGAGGCGCCGGACCGCCTGCGCTTCGCCGTGCACCACTACGAGACGATGGTCGCCGAGTGGGGCGAGTCGCGGGCGGTACCGCAGATGCGCAAGCACCTCGGCTACTACCTCAAAGGCTTCCCGGGTGCGAGCGCGCTGCGCGAACGCCTGATGCGCACCGAGACCGCGGCCGAGACGCTGGCCGTGCTCGCGGAGACGATCGCGCAGCTCGAATCGACCGCGCACGAGCTCGCCGTCGCGTGAGCGGGGCCGCAGCGTTGCGCGGCGCGCTGCAGAGCGCGCGCCCGTCGCCGTACGACATCGCGTTTCTGATCCTCTGGATGCTGTCGCTCGTCGCGCTCGCGGCGGGCGGGGACCGCTTCGACCTGATCCAAGGTGTCGTCGTCGGCGCCGTCTTTGCCGGCCTGTACGCGCTCACCCGGCGTTTCACCGACGGCCCGGTCGCGTGCGATGCTCCGCGCCGCGTCGCGCTCGGCGCGATGGTCGTCGCGGCCGTGCTGTTGCTGACCATGATCGAGGTCCTCAGGCGTGACGCCGGCGGTGTGGTCGGTGCCTGGTCGGCCCTGCACTGGGGAATCACCACGCGCCTCGTGCCGCTCGTCCGCATGCTCGACGCGGAAAGCCTCGACAACACCGTGCGGTACGTGATCTTGCCGGGGCTGCTGCTCGTCGCGCTCGGCTGGCGCGCGCGCCACTTCGGTTTCGGGCGTTCGCGCCGCGGCACGCTCGCGGCGCTGCTGACGTGGTCCGCGCTGCCGCTGGCGCTGTACGGCGGCGCCGCGCTCGCGATCGGCCACGGCAAGCCCGGCGCGTTGGCGCACCGGTTCTTCATCGACGTCTTTCGGAACGGCTATGCCGAAGAGATCTTCTTTCGCGGAATGCTGATGACGCTGACGGTGCGGGCGTTCGGCGTGAGCGCGGGCAACGTCGCGCAAGCGCTGGTCTTCGGGCTTTGGCACCTCGGCGCCGATTTGCGCGACGTCCACGGAGTGGTCTGGATCGCGCTCGCCGACGCGATGGGAACGCAGGCCGTCGCCGGCTATTTCTTCGGGCTGCTCACGCTGCGCACCGGAAACGTCCTGGCGGCGGGCGCGGCGCACACGCTCTACGACGGCGGCGCGGTGTTCGTATGACGACCGACGTCGACCTCGCCCAAGAAGCGTTCGAGAACTACCGCCGCTACGTCAACCCTCCGCTCGCGCGCGTGATGAAGCTGTCCGGTTCGCCCGTCGAGGTCTCGGCGCAGGGCTGCACGATCACCGATCACAACGGCAAGACCTACCTCGATTTCGCAGGCGGCTACGGCGTGTTCACGCTGGGCCACCGGCACCCGCGCGTCGTGGCGGCGGTGAAGGATCAGCTCGACCGCATCGCACTCTCCGGGCGCACGATGTTCAACCCGTTGATGGGGCGGTTGGCAAAACGCCTCGCCGAGATCGCGCCGGGCGACCTGTCGATCTCGTTCTTCGCGAACAGCGGAACCGAAGCGATCGAAGGCGCGCTCAAGCTCGCGCGCGCGGCGACGAAGCGTCCGGCGATCGTCGCGACCGACGCGGCGTTCCACGGCAAGACGCTCGGCGCGCTGTCCGTGAGCGGGCGCGATGCGTTTCGCGATCCGTTCGTGCCGCTGCTGGCCGACGTGCGGCGTGTGCCGTTCGGTGACGCTCCGGCGCTCCGCGCCGCTGTCGACGAGAACGTCGCCGCCGTGATCGTCGAGCCGATCCAGGGCGAAGGGGGCGTCAACCTGCCGCCCGACGGCTACTTGCGCGACGTGCGCGAGATCTGCGACGCCGCCGGCGCGCTGATGATCGCCGACGAGGTGCAGACGGGCCTCGGCCGTTGCGGAGAGCTGTTCGCCTGCGATCGCGAGCGCGTCGTGCCCGATGTGATCGCGCTCGCCAAAGGGCTGTCCGGCGGCGTGATCCCGATCGGCGCGTACGTGGCGCGACCGACCGTGTGGAACGCCGCGTACGGGAAGCAGCCGCTGCTGCACACTTCGACGTTCGGGGGCAACGAGCTGGCGTGCGCGGCTGCCCTCGCGGCGCTCGACGTGCTGCACGACGAGGACCTCGTGGCGAACGCGCGCACGCGCGGCGCGCAACTAATTGCCGGCGCGCGTGCGACGATGGCGCGACATCCGGAGGTGATCGCGGACGTGCGCGGCGCGGGGCTGCTGGTCGGCGTCGAGCTGCGCAGCGAAGGCTACGGCGGCACGATCATCCCCGAGCTGCTCAAACGCGGCGTGACGGCGGCGTGGACGCTCAACCAGCAGCGCGTGATCCGCCTAGAGCCGCCGCTGATCGTCACCGCTGAGGAAATCGACGTCGCGCTGCGCGCGTTCGATGCCGCGGTCGCGAGCGCGTTCGACAAACTGGGAACGTTGTCGTAGTGCCGTACGTCGAGTGCACGATCGATGTCACGGCGCCCGCCGCGACGGTGTACGAGCTCGCGAAGGAGCAGGAGCGCTTCCCGGACTTCATGCCCGACGTCGAAACCGTCGTGGTGCTCGAGCGCCATTCCGACCACGTCGTCACGCGCTGGAAGACGCTGGTCGAGGACGCGCCCATCGAGTGGACGGAGAACGACCGCTTCGACGACGAGCGCCTGCGGATCGACTACGCGCTGATCGAGGGCGACCTCGACACGTTCGAAGGCGCCTGGACGTTTGAGCAGCACGGCGACGTCACGCGCGTCGTGCTCAGCGTCGAATACGACTTCGGCGTGCCGACGCTGGCCGAGCTGATCGGTCCCACCCTGGAGAAGAAGGTGCGCGAGAACTCCGACATGATGCTCGCCGCGCTCAAAGCCGAGGCGGAGTTACGGACGGTCCCGCAGTCGGCGCACGGTACGCGCTGAAGCTCGTTGCGGTCGACGCCGCGCGCAGCGGGATCGCCGCGTGCAGCAGCTCGATCGTGCGCAGCAGCTCCTCGGCATAGGCCGCTTCCTCCAGCCGTGCCGCATCGAACGACAGCCCGCGCACGGGGAACGCCGCGCGCTCGAGCGCGTCGAGCAGTGCGGGCGCTTTCACGCTGCGTTCGGTGAGCGCGCGAATGCGCTGCAGCGCGTCCTCGAGCTTGAGCACCTCACCGCGGTAGGCCGCGTACTTCTCCCACTCCGCCGACGCGCGGTCGCGAATCGCCGGCCAGCGCTCTTCGCGAAAGCGCGCGACCTCGGCGTTGCCGCGCTCGGTGAACCGGCGTTTGCGCGCGGCGATCAGGCGGTGCTCCTCCTGGTCGGCGACTCGTGGACCCTTCGCTTTCGCGCGCAGCAGCTCGGCGTGCTCTTGCGCGGTGTAGTCCGTCTCCACCGCGACGCGGTCGCTGATCGCGGCGAGCTCTTCGCGCCACACGTCTTCGACCGAGGGCGGCTGGTTGAGCCCGCCGAGCTGGGTGCGGCGCGACGACAGCGCGTCACGCCGCGCGTCGAGCAATTCGCGCAGCCGCTTCACGCCGCCGCGCAGCGTCGCGATCCACGCCGTGTCGGCCGGCGCGCCGGGGTCGTCGAAGCGCACTTCGATTCCCAGGCCCAGCGGCTGAACTTCGACGATGCGCCACTGATCGGTCGCGCCCGCCAGCACGCGTAACCGGCAGCCGATCGGCGGCGGCGGATCGGCGCTGCGGAACACCACGAACGCCTCGCCGGCGTCGACGCCGAGCAGCGTGGTGTGGCCGTCGAACACGCGCGCGAACGCGAGGATCCCGCCGTAGGAGACGTCGCCCCACACCGGCTCGTCGACGTCGTCGTAGCGCCGGCTCCACAGCACGGCCCACAGCGCATCGTGCGCTTCGGCCGCGGCCGCGTGGTCGCGCGTCATCGTCTCGAGGACCGCTCGGACGCTGGAGCGGCGGTACCGCTTCGTCGTCACGCTCGCTTGGTTCGTGGTGGGCGCGGCAGTCCCCGGTCGACCGCGCCCGCCGGCTCCTAGTCGGGCTTGGCGAATGCCACGATCGTGTTCTCACCGCGGCAGTTCGTCCAGAACTTCGTGCCGTCGAAACCGAGGCTGCGCGCGGCGAACGGGATCGACGCGAGCTCGTGCACCTCGGGCTCTTCCTTGCGCGCGTCCAGGCACAGCAGACGGTAGTCGTCGCTCTCGCGGCTCTCGGTCGTGACGAGATAGAAACGTCCCGCTACGATGACCATCCCGGTGATTTGCCGCGGGACGGGGATCGTGCGCAGCACGCGACCGGCGTCATCGAGCTCGAGGATCACTTGCGCGTCACGCTGGCTCAGATACAGCCGGTCTCCGTCGTAGGCAAGAAACGAACCCGTGCCGCCGGGACAGGGGATCGCGTCGGACTTGAAGTCCTTGCCCATGATGTAGCGCCGTATGAAACGGTCGTCGGTTCCGCCGTCGTCGCGGTCGCCGACGACGACGCGCAGCGCGTCGCCGGTGACGGTCATCCCGAATGGCCTGCCCGGTGCGACGGCCTCTTCGAAAACACGGCCCTGCATGGCCACCATGCCGTAGATGCGGCACGTGTCATAGGAACCGATCCAGAGATCCGGCCCGTCACACGCGAGCCCCATTGGTCCGGGGCAGGGGGCGGGGACTCGGAGGAGCTCATCGATGGTCGAGAGCGTCTGATTCATGCGCGGCTCCCCTTCCCCCAACGGCCCGCGGGCTCCCGGCGGCGGAGGGGCGAAACGGGCTTTCGCGATGGCCAAGTTCTGTTTCGTGATCCACCCGCTCTCGTTCGAGGACGTCGTGCGCTATGAGCCCGGCGCGGCGGGCAAGGGCAAGCCGATCATCGCGAAGATCCTCGAGTGGATGCCCGCCTGGAACGCGGCGCACGTGACGGGGGTCCGCACGCCCGACGGACGCGAGACCGAGGGCTGGTTCGTCGCGGCGGGGTTGCTCCCGACGCAGATGCTCGAACTGCCGCGCGAGCAGGTGTACGACCGCATTCTCAAAGCGATCGACCTGGGCGTTGCGCTCGGCGCCGAGGTCGCCGGGCTGGGCGCGTTCACCGGTGTGGTCGGCGACGGCGGCATCACGATCAACGAGCGTTCGCCGATCCCGGTGACGACCGGCAACTCGCTCACGATTGCCGCCGGCGTGCGCAGTTTGTTCCGCGGTGCGGACGAGATGGGGATCGACGCGTCGCGCGCGACGGCGGTGGTCGTCGGCGCGACCGGCTCGATCGGCGGCGCGTGCGTGGAGCTGATCGCGCCGCACGTCGCGCACGTGGTCCTCGTCGCGCGCAACGAGACGCGCTTGCGCAAGTTCCACGAGGGCATGCGCGAGCAGCTGCCGTGCGCGTCGTCGTACACCACCGACATCGCCGCAGCGGTGCAGCAAGCCGATCTCGTGCTGACGGCGACGTCGTCGGTGCAGGACGTGATCGAGCCCGAAGACCTGCGCACGGGCGCGGTCGTGTGCGAGCTGTCGCTGCCGCACGACGTGAGCCGGCGCGTCGCGAGCGAGCGCCCCGACGTGCTCGTCGTCGAAGGCGGCAACATGCGCGTGCCGGGCGACATGCGGTGGTGGCGCGTGCGCGAGCCGGGCGAGACGTTCGACATGGGCCTGCCGCAGGGTACGGCGCTCGCGTGCATGTCGGAGACGATGGTGCTCGCGCTGGAGAACCGCTGCGAGCCGTACACGCTGGGCCGCGGGATCGACGTCGCGCGCGTGCGCGAGATCGACGACCTCGCGGCGCGCGCGGGCTTCCAGCTCGCCGACATGCGCGCGTTCGACCTGCCGATCTCGCGCGAGCAGATCGCGCGCACCCGCGCCGCGGCGGACGAACGCCGCGCGGCGTCGGCATGAACGTCCGGCCACACCGCTACGCCGCGCGCGTGCGCTGGACCGGCGGCGCGTCGGGGCCTGCGGTTGACTACGCGACGTACTCGCGCGAGTACGTGGTCGAGATCGACGGCAAGCCGCCGCTGCGCGGCTCGGCCGACGCCCACTTCCGCGGCGACCGCACGCTGCACAATCCGGAGGACCTGCTGGTGGCGGCGCTCTCGGCGTGCCATCTGCTGTCGTACCTGGCGGAGTGCACGCGCGCCGGGATCGCGATCATTGCTTACGAGGACGACGCGAGCGGCGAGATGACGCTGATCGACGGCAAGATCCACTTTCGCGAGGTGATGCTGCGGCCGCGAGTTGCAATCGTCGAGCCCGCGCGCATCGACGAAGCGATGGCACTGCATGAGCGCGCGCACGCCGAGTGCTTCATCGCGAATAGCGTGAACTTCCCGGTGCACCACGATGCGGCCGTGACGAGCGCCCAACCGGCGTGAGCATCGCAGAAGAGACGCTGTGGGCATCGAGCCTTGCGACTCGATGCCCACCATGGCGTGAGAGCCCCACACTCCTCTCCAGATTCGAGACGCCCCCGAAGAGTTCCGACAACCTCTCGTCACGAGCGGTATCACGCCTCGGTGTCGTGTCGCAATACCTCAGTCTCGAGTTTGGCCGAAAGGAAAAGGCGACGGGCACCGCGTTCGATGAACGCGATGCCCGCGGTGGTATGAGCGCGACCTTGACAGGGCGGTCCGATCATACCAGATCCGGCTTCGCATGGAAACCGGGCTGGAGCGGGCGGGAATCGAACCCGCGGATGAGATCCCTGTCAAGGTCTCACTCGGAACCACCGAACCGCCCCAGCGCCGTGCTCATCACGCGCCGTGCTGCCTTCGGCAAGGGTTTGTTTGAAAAAGCGACGGGCACCGCGTTCGATGAACGCGATGCCCTTAGCGGTGTGTCGACAGGACTTGACATCGCCAGTTTACCACACCGTGGCAAATAGAAAGGCCCTGACGTGAAGAAAGTCGTGTCCGTTTCGCTCGGATCTTCGTCGCGCGATCATCGGGCCGACGTCGAATTGCTTGGCGAGCGGTTCGAGATCTCGCGTGTCGGGACCGACGGTTCCATCGACAAGGCCATCGCGAAGCTCAAGGAGCTCGACGGTACCGTCGACGCAATCGGGCTCGGCGGGATCGATGTCTACTTGTACGCCGGCAAGGACCGCTATGCGCTACGCGACGGGCTGCGGCTGCTCGACGCGGTCAAGATCACGCCCGTCGTCGACGGAAGCGGGCTGAAGAACACGCTGGAGCGCAACGCGATCGCGTTCATCCAGACGCAGCTCGGGATCGAGCTGCGCGGGAAGCGCGTGCTCATGGTCAGCGCGCTCGACCGGTTCGGGATGGCGCAGGCGCTCGTGCAGGCGGGCGCCGACGTGGTGTTCGGCGACTTCATCTTCGCGCTCGACCTCGACCGGCCGGTGCGCGGGCTCGACGAGTTCGAGGAGATGGCGCGCAAGTATCTCCCCGACGCGTGCAAGCTGCCGTTCCAGTTCTTCTATCCCACCGGAAAGAAACAAGACCGCGCGCCGCAGCCGAAATATCCCGAGTACTACGACGATGCCGAGATCATCGCGGGCGACTACCACTTCATGCGCCAGTTCATGCCGGACCGGCTCGACGGCAAGACGATCCTCACCAACACCGTCACCGCGAACGACGTCGACTTTTTACGCGCGCGCGGGATCGCGCGGCTCGTCACCACCACCCCGGATTTCGGCGGCCGGTCGTTCGGCACCAACGTCGTAGAGGCGGCGATGATCGCGCTGCTCGGCAAGAAGTGGGCCGACGTGACGGACGAGGACTACGCGCGCTTGCTGCGCGAGCTCGACCTCAAGCCGCGCGTCATCGAGTTCCAGGCCGCGTAGCCCGCTTGCCGCTGCTGCGCAACCTCCTCGCGCGCCAGGCGCACGACCGCGAACGCCTGCCGTCGGACGGCGTCCCGCTGCGCCGCGTGCTCGGCGTCCGCGCGCTCGTCGCGGTCGGGCTCGGCACGATGCTCGGCGGGATCTTCTCGACGGTCGGCTCCGGCGCGAACGCCGCGGGCCCGGCCGTCATCGCCGCGTTCGGTCTTTCCGGCATCACATGCGTGTTCGTCGCGCTGTGCTATGCGGAGCTCGCGTCGATGGTGCCGGTCGCCGGCAGCGCGTACACGTACGCATATGCGGCGCTCGGCGAGTTCGTCGCGTGGGTGATCGGCTGGGACCTCATCCTCGAATACGGGTTCTCGGTCGCGCCGCTCGCCGCGACGCTGTCCGCGTCCGTGCAGCAACTGCTCGCCAAGCTCGGGCTTCCGCTGCCCGGGTGGGCGCAGACAGCGCACGTCGCGATCGCCCACGGCCGGATCGACTTCGCGCACACGCAGGTCGACATGATCGCCGCGGTCGCCATCGTGCTGCTCGCGATCCTGCTCGCGATCGGGATCCGCGAGTCCGCCGGCACCAACGGCGCGCTCGTCGTCATCCAGCTCGTCGCGCTGGTCGCGTTCGTGCTCGGCCTCGCCGGCGCGATCCGGCCCGGCGCGTACCATCCGTTTGCGCCGCTCGGGCTGGGCGGAATCGTGAGCAGCGCCGCGCTCGTGTTCTTTGCGTACATCGGGTTCGACACGGTCACGGTCGCGAGCGAAGAGGCGCGCGACCCGGTGCGCGACGTGCCGCGCGCGATCATCGGGTCGCTGATCGTCGGCGCGGTGCTGTTCACGGCGGTCGCGGCAGTGGCCGTCGGCGTGGTCGCGTGGGACAAGATCGATCCCGACGCGGGGATGCTCGACGCGGTGAAGCACGCGGGCTCGAATCCGCTGCTGTTCGGGCTCGTGCTTGCCGGCACGGTGACCGGGACGTTCGCTTCGATGCTCACCTCGCTGCTCGGGCAGATTCGCATCTTCTACGTGATGTCGCGCGACCGGCTGCTGCCGCGCGCGTTCGGTTCGGTGAACGCGCGCACGCAGACGCCGATCGTCACGACGATGATCACGGGCGTCATCGTCGCCGCCGTCGCGGCGCTCGTGCCGCTGACGAGCCTGCTGAAGCTCGTGAACATCGGAACGTTCTCCGCGTTCGTCATCGTGTGCGCCGGCGTGATGGTGCTGCGCTTCACGCATCCCGGCGCGGCGCGGCCGTTCCGCGTCCCGTTCGGCCCCGTCGTCGTTCCCGCGGCCGGCATCGCGCTGTGCGCGTGGCTCACGCTCGAAGGGCTCGACGGCCTGACGTGGCTGCGCTTCGTCATCTGGTTCGCGGTGGGGCTCGTCGTGTACGCGCTGTACGGCTACCACAACTCGCTGCTGCGCACGCCGCGATGACCGCCGCGCCGCAGCTGAGGCGCGTGCTGCGGTTGCGCGACCTCGTCGTCGTCGCCGCGGCGTCAATGGGCCCGGCGTTCTCGCTGGCGACAACGCTCGCGGCGATGGTGGCGGCCGCCGGGCGCTGGACCTGGCTCGCGCTCGTCGTCGTGGCGGTGCTGATGGCGATGATCGCGGGCGGTTACAAGCGCCTCGGGGAGCGCATGCGCGACGCCGGATCGTCGTACGCGTGGATTCGCGCCGCGTTCGGGCCGTACGGGGGCGCGTACGGCGCGTGGATCCTGCTGGTGGCCAGCATGTTCGCGATCCTCGCCACCGCGCTGCCGGCGGGGACGTACACCCTCGACCTGGTGCGTCCCGAATTCGCGACGAACGCGCTCGCCGTCGCGCTCGCGGCGTGCGGCTGGATCGTGGCGACCGCACTGCTGCTGTGGTACGGGCTGCGGCCGACGGCGATGCTGGCGCTGATCCTGCTGGCCGCCGAGGTCGTCGTGCTCGCCGCGGCGGCGCTCGCGTCCGCGGGGCATTCCCGGCCCGACGCGGTCGCGTTCACCGGCGCTCCGCTCGCCTGGGGCGGGATCGTGTCCGCGATCGTGCTGGGCATCTGGCTCATCGACGGCTGGGAGTCCAGCGCGTCGACTGCCGAAGAGTCCCAAGGTGCTCCGTCGGCACCCGGCGCCGGGGCGCTCCTCGCCCTCGGCCTGACGACCGTGCTGTTGCTGGCCGCCACGTGGGCGTTCACCCGCATCGGCAGCGAGGGCGGCTTCGCGGCCCATGAAGGGGACGCGCTGGCCTACGTGGGCCGCCTGCTGGGCGGGGCATGGACGAAGCTCTTGAGCGTGACCGTGCTCGTGTCGCTGGCTGCCTCGCTGCAAACGACGCTCGTCTACCTCTCGCGCAGCGTCTACGCGATGGGCCGGGACGGGTTGCTGCCGCGCGCGTTGGGCGAGTTGGACCGCCGCGCCGAGCCGGCGGCGTCGATCGCGCTGATCACGATCCTCTCCGCGGCGTTCACGCTGGCAGCCGGCGTGTCGCCCACGGCGAACGACGCTTTCCAGTTCGTGCTCAAGGGGACGTCCTGGTTCATCGGCGTCCTGTTCGTGCTGACCGCGGCCGCCTCGGTTCGCGTGTTCGCGCCGGAGCGAACGGCCCGCTGGTCGGGCGCCGTTCTGCCGGGCCTGGCGGCCGCCGCCTTGGGCGCGGTTCTGTTGCTGGCGCTCGTTCGTGACGATCCTGCTACCAGGGGTTTCATCGCCGCCTCTGCAATCATCGGGCTTCCCCTGGCGCTCTGGCGCGGTCGCATGGTCGGCCGGGCGTTCGTAGCAGGGGCGGAACCACGTACCGGGAGTCGCTTTTGAACGACAAAGAAATCGTTTTGACCCGCGACGGGCTCAAAAAGCTCGAGGACGAGCTCGACGAGCTCAAGACCGTCCATCGCCGCGAGGTCAACGAACGCATCCGCCAGGCCAAAGAGTTCGGCGACATCTCCGAAAACGCCGAATACGAGGACGCCAAGCAGGAGCAGGCGTTCGTCGAGGGCCGCGTCCTCAAGCTCGAAGCGATGATCCGCAACGCGCGCGTGATCGACGCGTCCGACTACGTCGCCGACGAAGTGCACCTCGGCGCCACGATCAAGGTCAAGGAGACCAGCTCGGGGCGCTCGCACGAGTTCACGATCGTGGGCTCGGCGGAAGCGGATCCGAAGAACGCGCGGCTCTCGAACGAGTCGCCGGTCGGCCGCGCGCTGATGGGCCGCAAGAAGGGCGAGACCGTCGACGTCACCACGCCGGGCGGCCAGATGAAGTACAAGATCGAGTCGATCAACAAGGACCCGAAGAAAACCAAGAAAGCGTCGTAGCAGCGCGCCGTGGCCGTTGCCGATGGCTAACGACTTAGTTGCCGCGCGGCGCGCGCGACTCGCCGCGCTCCGCGAAAAAGGCGTCGATCCGTTCACCGCGACGCGGTACGACGTCACCGCGCACGCCGCGGAGCTCGCGACGAAGTACGCGGAGCTCGGCGAGCAAGGCCGCGCGGAGAACGAGAGCTGGTCGATCGCCGGGCGCATCATGGCGGTGCGCGGCCAGGGGAAAGTGATCTTCTTCGACGTGCACGACCGCACGGGGCGGTTCCAGCTGTTCGTGCGCAAGGACGACGTGGGCGACGAGGCGTTCGCGGTCGCGAAGGAGGTCGAGCGCGGCGACATCGCCGGCGCGACCGGTTTCGTGTTCCGCACGAAGATGGGCGACCTCGCGCTGCACGTCCGCACGCTCGACGTGATCGGCAAGTCGCTGCAGCCGTTCCCGGACAAGTGGCACGGGCTGCAGGACCCCGAGAAGCGCTACCGCCGCCGCTACGTCGACCTCATCGTCAACCCGCACGTGCGCGACGTGATGATCCAGCGCTCGCGCATCGTCGCGGAGATGCGGCGCTTCATCGACGCGCGCGGCTTCTTCGAGGTCGAGACGCCCACGCTGCTGTCGATCGCCGGCGGCGCGTCGGCGCGGCCGTTCCTCACGCACTCCAACGCGCTCGACATCCCGCTCAAGCTGCGCATCGCGACCGAGCTCTACCTCAAGCGGCTGATCGTCGGCGGGATGGAACGCGTCTACGAGATCGGGCGCACGTTCCGCAACGAGGGCATCGACGCCACCCACAATCCCGAGTTCACGATGCTCGAGCTGTACGCCGCGTACTGGGACGTCGAAGACATGATGCGCTTCAACGAAGAGCTGATGAACCACCTCGCGCGCACCGTACACGGCGGCGAGACGGTGCTGCGCGGCGAGGACGCGATCTCGTTTGCGACGCCCTTCCGGCGCATCGGCTATCTCGAAGCATTCGAGGAGCACGGCGGCGTGTCGCGCGACCAATTGCTCGATCCGGTCGCGTGCGCCGCGCTGCTCCGCGACTACGGCATCCCGGAATCGCCGACGCACGCGCACGCGCTCGACAAGCTGTTCGAGCGGATCGTCGAACCGCATCTGCTGCAGCCGACGTTCGTGTACGGCTACCCCGTCGTGCTGTCACCGCTCGCGAAGCGAATGAAAGACGATCCGGAGCTGACGCAGCGCTACGAGCTGTTCGCCGCGTCGATGGAGCTCGCGAACGCGTTCACCGAGCTCAACGACCCGGACGATCAGCGCCGCCGCTTCGAGCTGCAGATCGCGGAGCGCGCGGCGGGCGACGAAGAGATTCCGCCGCCCGATTGGGACTTCGTCACCGCGCTGGAGTACGGGATGCCGCCGACGGCCGGCATCGGCATCGGGGTCGACCGGCTGGTGATGATGCTGACGAACAACGCGTCGATCCGCGACGTCTTGCTGTTCCCGCTGCAGCGCCCGTTGCCGGCGGACGAGAGCGACGACGACGAGGAGCCGGGTCCCACGACGTGATCGGCCTGGGTATCGCGACCGACGCGCTGGTGAACGACGGGATCGTGCGCCGCGTTCGCGAGGGCGACCACATCGTGCTCGATACGCTGGCGCGGCGCGATTTTTGGTTCGGCCACGGCTTCGTGCTCGACGTGCCGCCGGACGCGTCGCGCGTTGCGGCGCTGATCGACGAAGGGCGCGCACGCTTCGCCGCGCTCGGCGCGCCGCGTTTCGTGGTGCAGTGGGAACGCGCGCACGGCGCGCCCGATCCGGTTCCTGACGCGCCCGCGGGAACGTCGCGCGACCGCAGCCTCGTGATGGCGTACGACGGGTCGGTACCCGCCGCCGACGTGCGCGTCACGGATCACGACGACGCGCAGTGGGACGAAGCGGCCGCGCTTGAATCCGAAGAGTATCCGGAGCAGGGCGACTTTACGCGCTGGCGCTTCGATTGTGTTCGCCGCGACGTCGATTCCGGCCGTGCGCGCGTCGTCGGCATCCGCGAGAACGGCCGCCTGCTCAATACCGTCGGATTGTACCGCGGCGACGGCATCGCGCGCTTCGTCATGCCGGTGACGCGGCCCGGTGCCCGGGGGCGCGGACTGTTCGCCGCGTGCGCGGGTACGCTGATCGCGTGGGCGAACGCCGATGCACCGCGCCGCGTCGTCATCGCTTCGGATCCGGACGACGGACCCGTGTCATTGTATCGACGGCTGGGATTCGTCCCGCTGTCGTACCTCGACGCCGTGATCGTACCGGTGTCACCCGCGTTGTCCAGCGCGGTATGACCGGCCGGAGGTTGGAGAGATGACGTCGTTCGTGCGCGAGCCGCTGCCGATCCCGTCCGACGAGACGGTTCGCTGGACGGGTGCGCCGCGGGCCGGTCTGCTGTTGCGGCCGTCGGATTGGTACGCGATTCCGTTCTCGCTGTTGTGGGCCGGTTTCGCCTTCTTCTGGGAAACGGCGGTCGTCGTCGGCGGCGCACCGTTGTTCTTTTGGATCTGGGGCATACCGTTCGTTTGCATCGGCGTGTATGCCGTCGCCGGCCGGTTCTTCTGGGACGCCAACGTACGGTCACGTACGCGTTACGTGGTCACCGATCGCGCGGCGTACGTCATCGTGAGCGGTTTTCGCCGAGCCGTGCGCCGCTACTCCGGGTCGGCGCTGGACGACGTTCGCATCGAGCGAAAACGTGACGGGCCGGGCACCCTCCGATTCGGTCCCGACGTACCCGCGTTGGGACTGTGGGTCGGCGGCACACAGATGCCGGCGCGGAACGCATTCGAAGCGGTACGTGACGTCGACAACGCGTACGATGCCGTGCGCGCCGCCGCGCGTGGTTGACGGCGTCTTTCTCGAAACGCCGCGGCTCGTGCTGCGCGACAAGCGCGCGGACGACTTCGACTTCATCGCGTCGCTGTACGCTGATGGCGAGGTCATGCGCTGGATCGGCGACGGGCGCGCGCTGCCGCGCGAGGAGACGGAAGCGCGGTTCTTTCGCGTGCTGAACATCGAGACCGAACCGGGGCACGAGCGCTGGGACGCGTTCAAGATCGTCGTGCGCAAGTCGGACGGCGTGCGCGTTGGCCAGGCCGGCATGCTGCGCTGCGCGATCGACGGCGCGCCCGAGATCGAGATCGGCTGGTGGCTGGCGCCGTTCGCCTGGGGTGCCGGTTACGCCACCGAAGCGGCGCTCGCGCTGCGCGATTTCGCGTTCGGCGAGCTGCGGCTCGATCACCTGAGCATCGTGTTGCAAGCCGAGAACGCGCGCTCGGTCGCGGTCGCTCGCCGCATCGGCGGGGCGTACGCCGGCGAGGCCGTCTACCGTGAGCGCTCGGTGGCCCGCTACGTCGTCGCGAACCCCGCGGCGCAACCTCCGCAGCCGTGAGGTAGTCCAACGATTACCATGCTGAAACGTGATTTGACCACGTCCTATCCGCGCTCGGTGCGCGACAAAGTGCTCGGGGTCGTCCAGCTCGGACGCGCCATCGACAAAGGCATCGCGACCGCGAACGGGCTCAACGGCGAGTACAACTACGACTGTCCGATGGACAACGGAGTCTTCGACTTCCTCGGCCTCGACGGCAACGCGCTGCTCGACGTCATCAAGAACGCGCAGAGCGAGTCCGACATCGAAGCGTACGTGAAGCCGTTTGTCGACAAGAAGACGCCGCAAGAGCTCGAGCACTTCAATGCGGAGTTCCTGTCGCACGGGCCGCAGCCGGGGAGCGACGGCGAGAAGTACTTCCTGAACCTGCGCAACGAAGTGGCGCCGGATCGCACGGACGTGTCCACCTGGCCCGACCTGCTCGACCTCGACGAGAAGCGCGACGTGCCCCGCCGCGTCCTGGCGTGACGAGCAGCACACAATAACGACGTAACCGCGCAAGAAATTGCACCACGAGGCCGCCGCGAGGCGGCTTCGTTCGTTTCTTGGAGCACGCTGAGAACGAGCGAGCGGACGGAACGAGACGCATGCCGTGGGGCCCGCGTTGTCATCATCGCGACGACAATACCGTGTGTGCACGGAACCGGGCGTCGACACCACACCGGAGCATCGTATGCTCGAAGACCACGGGGCCGTGCTGAGCCGTCTTTTTGCACAGCCCTTTACCTCCGCGTTTCTCGGCGCCGTACTCGAGCACGACTACGAGACGCACCGCCACATGGTCAACGTCGGGCTGCTTTGCGCGCGCGTCGCGATCACCGCGGGCCTGTCGCGCGACGAAGCCGTCGTGCTCGGCCAAGCCGGACTCTTTCACGACGTCGGCAAGCTGCACGTTCGCGAGACGCTGCTCAATGCGCGCTACACGCTCAGCGAAGCGGAATGGCGGATCCTCCGCGCGCACGCCGCACGCGGCGAGCAGATGCTGCGCGCGCACGACGCAACGGCGATCGCGGAGATCGTGCGCGGGCATCACGAACGGCTCGACGGTTCCGGCTATCCGGACGGTTTGCGCGGCTTGGCGATTTCGTGGGAGACGCGTCTCCTCGCCGTCGTCGACGCGTACGACGCGATGCGTTCCGGCCGCCCCTACGCCGCCGCCCTCGCGCACGACGAGGCGATGGACCGTCTGACCGCGGCGCGCACCCTCTTCGATCCCGACGCGGTCGAGGTGCTCGCTGCGGCGCTCGGCACGCATCACCGGCCCCGGCTAAAGGCGGTCGCGCCGATTTCGTGAACCCGTGGCGCGTGCCGACGTACCGGCTCGTCGTCGAATACGACGGAAGCGCGTTTCACGGACTGCAGTTCCAGCCCACCCTGCGAACCGTCGCAGGCACGCTCGAAGACGCGCTCGCACGGCTGTTTCACGAGCCCGCGAAGATCACCGCCGCGGGTCGCACCGACGCCGGCGTGCACGCGACCGGGCAGGTCGTCTCGTTCACGGCCGCGCGCGATTTCCCGATCGAGCGCCTCGCGCTCGTGCTCAACGCGAACACGCCCGCGGACCTCGTCGTGCGCGACGCGACGGTCGTCGACGACCATTTCTCGGCGCGTTTCGACGCGCTCGAGCGGACCTACGACTACGTGATCCTCAACCGCGGCTTTCCGTCGGCGCTGTGGCGCGCGCGGGCGTGGCACGTGCCGCGCCCGATCGATGACGTGCGATTTCTCGCGGCGGCCGAGCCGTTGCTCGGCGAGCACGATTTTGCCGCGTTCTGCGGCGAGCGCCCCGATCGCGGCGGAACCGTGCGCGAGCTGCGCGCGATCGCGCTTGCGCGCCGCGACGACCTGCTGCGCGTCACCGTGCGCGGCAACGCCTTCCTCCACCGCATGGTGCGCGTCGTGGTCGGCACGCTGGTCGCGTGCGCGACGGGCGACCGCGACGTCGACTTCGCGCGGCGCGCGCTCGAAGCGCGCGACCGAACCGCGGCCGGTGCGACCGCGCCCGCGCACGGCCTCTACCTCGCCGGCGTGCGCTACGACGATTTCGACACTTACCGCCCCACGGACGTCGCGCCGTGACCGACCCGCTCGGACCTGCTGCTCGTCGTAGCGGTTGACCGGTAGCCTGCTGGCGGTTGCGGCCGAGGCGGTGCGCTGCGGTTGACGGGGGTCACCGCCCCAACGTATACTGCGTAGGTTGCCGCGGCGTCGCCGCGGCGTTTCTTGCCTGCCCTGAACCCTGTCGAAGGGTTCGTCAACGGACCCATGCGCACATATCAGCAGAAGACGGCCGAGACCCAGCACGACTGGTACATCGTCGACGCGACCGGGCACAGGCTCGGCACGCTCGCGGTGAAGATCGCGCGCGCCCTGTCCGGCCGCACCAAGCCGACCTGGACCCCGCACATCGACGACGGCGACCACGTCGTGGTCATCAACGCGGACAAGGTCGAGCTCGCGCCGCGGAAGTGGACCCAAAAAGTCTACCATCGCCACTCCGGCTACCCAGGCGGTCTGCGGACCGAGACGGCGGCCCAGGTGCGCGACAAGTATCCCGAGCGCCTCATCGAGCGCGCCGTTCGCGGGATGCTCGCGACCAACCGCATGCGCGACGTCCAGCTCGGGCGCCTCAACGTCTACGCCGGTCCGGACCATCCGCATGCCGCCCAGAAGCCGGAGCCTCTCGCCTAAATGCAGCCTCAGGAAATCTTTCAGGGCACCGGCCGCCGCAAGCGCGGCATCGCCCGCGTGCGCCTCACGCTCGGCCAGGGCGTCATCACCGTCAACAAGCGTCCCGTCGACGAGTACTTCCCGCGGCCGACGCTGCAGATGATCGTGCGGCAGCCGCTCGACGTCACGCAGTCGCTCTCGCGGTTCAACGTCGACGTCAAGTGCGAAGGCGGCGGAGTTTCGGGGCAAGCCGGCGCTGTGCGTCATGGGATTGCTCGTGCGCTGCTCGAGATGGACGAATCGCTGCGCGAGCCGTTGCGGCGCAACGGTCTCTTGACGCGCGATCCGCGTGAAAAAGAATCGAAGAAGTACGGGCGCAAGAAGGCTCGCAAGCGGTTCCAGTTCTCCAAGCGCTAGAGAACATGGTGGGGTGTCGCGGCGACGCGACATTGCAGTGTCGGACACGCAACGCCCGGGCATCCTGCCCGGGCGTTGCTACGTGCTCACATCGCTCTCGCCCCTCCGGGGCTTCGCTCGTTCGCAGTGTCCGCCACTGCAACGTCGCGTCGCCGCCACACGGACGGTTTACGTGACGTGGGCGAATGTCGGGGCTGTCGGGCAGGCGTGGGTCGCGCACCAGGCTGGGACTGCGGCTGGGCTCATCGCCATCGCGCCGATCGCGCTGAGGCTCAGGATCACGCCCGCTGCCAGCGCGATGACGCCGGCCATGCCGTGGGTGTTTTCTGTGCGGTCCGCTTTGCGGCGGGCGTTTTCGGCGATCGCCAGGGCGGCGGCTACCGGGTCGGTCGTGGCGGCGTTCGCGTGCGTCATCATGGGCGTAGCGTAGCGCCAGGCGGCGTGGCGGGCCGTCCGTAGTTCTACGGAATTTCGGTCTGCGGGGCGGGGTGGTTACGTGATCGCGAAGATCGTGACCGGGTCGGCTTTGCCGCGGATCTTTGCGATCAGTTTCTCTGCCGGCGGCGCTTCGCGGACTCGGGTGTAGGTGCGGTCGTCCACGTAGGTGCGGCCGGGTGGGGCTGCGCCTTGCAGGCGGCTTGCGAGGTTTGCGGCGTCGCCGATCACCGTGTAGTCCATGCGTTTGGGGCTGCCGATGTGGCCTGCGACCACTTCGCCCGTTGCGAGGCCGATCGACAGCTGCAGTTGTTTGCCGTCCGCTTGGATCGTGGCGGCGGCGCGGTGCAATGCTTCGGCGACCGCGAGTGCGCGTTTGGCGTCGTCGTCGCGGACGCGTGGGGGGCCGAAGACCACCATCAGGCCGTCGCCGTAGAATTTGTCGAGGAGGCCGTCGTGCTCGAACACGATTTGGACGGCCGCGCTGAAGAAGTTGTTCAGGATTTCCACGACGCGCTCGGCGTCGAGGCGATCGGCGAGCTCGGTGAAGCCCACGATGTCGGCGAAGAGGATCGTTGCCGTTGCGCGTTCGCCGCCTAATGCGACGCCGCCGGGTGCACGCATCAGCTGCTCGACGACGTGCGGGGCCAAGTAGCGGGCGAACGCGTCGCGGATCGCGCGGCGCTGCTCGACGTCGGCTGCGTGCAGGCGTTCGAGCTTGCGGCGTTCGGTGAGGTCGGTGACGGCGATCGCCCAGCCCTGCGTTTCGCTGCCGTCCGGAAGGTCGACCGGGGCGACGCGCACTTCGAGGGCGAGCATACCGCGCGTGGGATGGTGCGCTTGGAGCTCCGCCGGTTGTGATACGAGCAGTTTGTCCGCGAGGAGGGTCATGATGCCGGGGATCAGCGCTTCGAGCGTGCGCGCCGGCTTGCCGATCATCGTCGCACCTTCGACGCCGAACGTTTGCGCGGCGGCGTCGTTGAAGCTCGCGATCGTGCCGCGGCCGTCGACGGTGATCACGCCGTTGGTGATGGATGCGAGGACGCGCGCTTGGAGTTGTTCCAGGCGGCTGATCTCGATCACTTGCGCGCGCTGTTCGTCGAAGAGGCGCGCGTTTTCGATCGCGAGCGCGGCTTGGTTGGCGAATGCGGTCAGCAGGTCGGGGTCGTGCGGGGAGAACAGGCCCGGCGCTACGCGCGAGTCGAGGTAGACGACGCCGATCGTGCGTGCCTTGATCGCGAGCGGGACGCAGATGATCGAGCGCAAGCGAAGCGCGCGCACCGACAGGTTGATGTTGAAGCGCGGGTCTTGCTGTGCGTCGGTGGTGACGATCGGCTCGCCCGTTTCGAACACGCGGCGCACCGTTGTCTGCGACGGCCGCATGTCGTCGCCCTCGATCGTCGCGCGATCGATTCCGTACGTGGTGGTGAGCTCGAGCTTGCCGCCGGCGTCGGCGATCATCAGGAAACCGCGCTCGGCTTTCATCACCTCGACCGCGGTGTCCAGGACGCTGCGCAGCACGACGTCGAGCTCGAGCGACGAGTTGACGGTCTCCGCGACTCGACCCAGCGTGCGCAGCTTGCTGAGCTCGGTCTCCGCCTTCGTCGCGGACGCGGCGAGGCGGCTCTGCAGCGAGGCGCGCTCCAGCGCGAGCTTTTCGTACGCGTGCTCGGCGGCGGCGACCGCCGCGATCAGCGTCGCGTCGCCCGTCGCCGTGGCGCGCGCGCGCAGCACCGCAAGCGCATCGGCGCCCGGCTGCGAAGCGTTCAGCGCGTCGGACACAGGGTGAAGGCAGCGGTGGTGGAGGGGGTCCGCTGCCTTCTCTTGCTTCGACGATACGGCACCCCGCGTGGTTCCGCGGATCGGGGCTACCTTCCGCCCGCGCCGGCCGTACACGGGACGGAAACGGGGCGTTCACATCGATCCGTGATGATCGCGGCATGGCGATCGATTTCACCGCACCGACCGAGGCGGCGGCCCTTGCCGCGCGCGACCGGCTCGACGTCCTTGCGAAAGCTCCGGCGCGCGACGAGCGCAGCGCCGCGCAGGTCGCGAAGTCCGCGCTCTTCGAAGAGGCATTGCTCGGTGCGCTCAAGTCGCGGCTCGCGGAGCTGCGGACGGTGGCGCGATGAGCGAGTTCGACGTATTGTCCGTTGCCGCGGACGGGATGAGCGTGCAGCGCACGCTGCTCGACGTCGCCGCGCGCAACGTCGCCGCCGCGCAGGCGGGCACGCCGCAGCATCCGTACCCGCGCCTCGTCGCGCGCTTCGCGGCGGCCGAGCCGGATGACGGGTTCGATCCGGTGCCCGACGACGGCGAATCGGGCGACGACGTCAACTGGACGCGCTTCACCGGTACGGCGCGCGGCGGCGATACGGCGGACTCGCTGACGGAGATGATCGCGGTGCTCGATGCGCAGCGCGCGTACGAGGCGAACGCCAGCGTGTTCGACGTCGGCAAGAAGCTCGCCGAGCGGACGCTCGACGTGGGGCGGCCCTGATGCGCGTCGACGTGCTCGTTCCGGACGGGCCCGCGGCGCCCATAGGACCGCGGGCTTCGCGCGCGGACGGGGACGCGTTCGCGCGCCTCGTCGATGCGGCCGGCTCGATTCTCGCCGGCGCGGACCGGGCCGAGGCGGCGTTTGCCGCGCATCGCGGCGGGCTGCAAGAGATGGTGGTCGAGCGCGCGCGCGCCGACATCGCGCTGCAGGTCGCCGCGACGGCGGCGCAGCGCGCGGCGCAGTCGATCTCCACCTTGCTCGGGATGCAGATCTAGTGGATGCGGCGACGGCGCTCGCGCGCATGCGCGCGCTCTCGCCGCGTGCGCGTGGTTTCGCGGCGTGCGCGTTCGTTGCGTTGATCGCCGTCGGCGCGTTCGGGTTCGCGGCGTCGCGCGATACTCGCGTCGCGCTGTTCGCAACGCCGCTTCGCGGCGATCAGCTTGCCGAGGTCGAGCAGCGGCTCGCCGCGTGGAACGTGCCGCACGTGACGGCGAGCGACAACGTGCGCGTCGACCGCGCGAAGCGCGGCGAGCTGCTGCTGCGGTTGTCGCTCGCCGGCGTTCCGCACGCGCACCTGGCGGGAAGCGACGAGGCGCTCGCGCACGTCGGCGCGCTGACGCCGCAAGCCGTGCTCGAAGCGCAGACGCGCGATGCGCTCGCGGCGGACCTCGCGCTCGGGCTGCGCGGGCTCGAAGGCGTCGCCGATGCGCGCGTGGTGATCGCGCCGTCGAGCGGCGGCGTGTACGCCGACGAGCCGCGCCGCGACGCGAGCGCCAGCGTGCGCGTGACGCTCGCGCCCGGCGCGCGGCTCTCGGCACGCACCGTTGCCGGGATCAAGGCGTTCGTCGCGGGCGGCGTCCCCGCGCTGGACGCCGAGCGCGTCACGGTGCTCGACGATCGCGGGCTCGCGCTCGGCGCGGACGGCGGCGACGACGCCGCGGACGTCCAGAGCGGGCTGCAGAGCGCGCTCGACGGCGCGTTCGGGCCGGGCGCGACAATCGTGCGCGTGCACCGCGAGCGCATCGGCGAGCGGCGCGACGTCCGCGACGTGCACCGGGCGGCCGACGGTGGCAGCATCGCGCGCTCGACCACCGACGAGCACTACGCGTCGACGGCCAAGAAGTACTCGAAGTCGAGCGCGACGGAGGACCGCGGCAGCAACACCCGCGAGGAGCACCGCGTCGTCGCGCCCGACGCGACGGCGCGCTTGACGGTCGCGGTGTTCGTCGACGCGGCGCGCGGGCTCGATCTCGCGAAAATTCGCGCGCTCGCGGCGGCGACGGTGGGGACGCGCGCGGAGCGCGGCGACGCCGTCAGCGTCGAAGCGGTCGCGTTCGACGACGGTTCGCCGCGAACGGCGCACGCCGCTCGTGCGCCGGGCTGGCTGCTCGCGCTTGCAAGCATGGTACCGCAGGTGATCACCGCGCTTGCGCTCGTCGCGGCCGTCGCGTTCGGCGCGCGGCCGTTGGCGTCCGCCGCCGTGCGCGTGCTCGAGTCGGCGTCCGCCCGCAAAGCCGCGCGCGACGTCGTCGGGATCCCGCCCGCGCGCGTGCGCGGTGCGCTCGACGGCGAACCGCCGCACGTCGCCGCCGCGATCATCTCCGCTCTTCCGACCGCGACCGCCGCCGCGGTGCTCGAGCTGTATCCGCCCGAGGAGCGCGGCGCGATCGTGCGCCGGCTCGCGCGCGCCAACGCATCGCTCGTGCCGCCGCCCGAGGAGCTGATCCGTGGCCGCTGAGTTCGTCGCGCTCGCCGATCTGCTGCGCGCGCCCGCTGCGCGCGACGTCGCGGCCGAAGTGCACGTGATGGCCGCCGCACCGTGCGCCGCCGTGGCGCACGACGATGACGGTGCGTGCGAGCCGTTCGATGACGCACGTGCCGCCGGCGTCGTTGCGGCCGTGCGCGACGCGCGGCTCTTTCGCGCGCGGCTTGCGGATGCGTTCGACGACGCTGCGGCGCGTCTGCTGCGCGAGCTCGCGGCCGAGGTGCTCGCGCGCGAGCTGCGCCTCGCGCCGTGCGATCTCAGCGAGGTCGTGCGGCGCATCGCCGAGCGCGCGCCGGTCGTGCGCGTTCGCGTTGCGGCGTGCGACGCCGTGACGCTCGCCGGCGTGCCGGTCGTCGCCGACGCGGCGCTCGGCGGCGGCGATGCGGTCGTCGAGCTGGCCGGCGGCGCGCTCGACGCGCGCTTGGGCGTTCGGCTCGCGACGGTGCTCGAGGCGTTCGCGTGAACGCCCGCACCGTCGGATCCGTCGTCGCGACGCGCGGTCACGTGGTCGAGGCGGCGCTGCCGTTCGCGCGCGTCGGCGACGGCGTTCGGGTGTGCGCGCGCGACGTCGCGGTGCACGCGCGCGTCGTCGGGCTGCACGGTACGCGCGCGCTGCTCGCGCCGTTCGGTGCCGCCGACGGGATCGCGCTCGGCGATCGCGTCGACCGCGACCCGTCGGTACTGCGGCTTCCGCTCGGCACGCCGCTGCTCGGGCGCGCGATCGACGCGTGCGGCGCGCCGATCGACCGACGTCCCGCGGTGCGCGGACGCCGCATCGCGGTCGATGCGCCGCCCCACCACGTCGGCGAACGGCGGCCGTGCAGCGGCGTCTGCTGGACGGGCGTGCGCGCGATCGACGGCCCGCTCGCGCTCGGGCGCGGCGCGCGCATCGGCGTGTTCGGCGCGCCGGGCGCCGGCAAGTCGACGCTGCTCGACGCGATCGTCCGCGGCGCCGGCGCCGACGCGGTCGTCGTCGCGCTGGTCGGCGAGCGCGGCCGCGAGGCGGAGCGCCGGCTCGCCGCGCTCGGGCCGCGCACGACGGTCGTCTGCGCGACGAGCGATCGCGCGCCGGCGGAGCGCGTGCGCGCCGCGGAGGTCGCGTTCGCCCAGGCGGACGCGCTGCGGGCGCGCGGCCTCGACGTCCTGCTCGTCGTCGACTCGCTGGCGCGCATCTGCGCGGCCGCGCGCGAAGTGCTGCTCGGGGTCGGCGAGCCGGCCGGGCGCGGCGGTTATCCGCCCGGCGTCTTCGCGCTGCTCGCCCGGCTGCTCGAACGTGCGGGGGCCGTCGGCGCGGGCAGCGTCACGCTGGTCGCCACGGTCCTGTCGGACGGGCCGGACGAGCACGATCCGGTGTCCGAGGCGGCCCGGGCCGCGCTCGACGGGCATGTGGTCCTCAGCGACCGGCTGGCCCGCGCCGGGCACTTTCCGGCGATCGACGTCGCGCGCAGCGCCAGCCGCACGCTGGCCGAGATCGCGTCGCCGGCGCACCTCGCGGCCGCACGCATCGTGCGAGCGGCGGCCGCGGTGCTCGAGGAGTCGCGCGATGCGCGTTCGCTCGGGTTGAGCTCGGCCGATCCGTTTCTCGCGCGCTGCGTCGCGCAGGAAAGCGCGCTGGAGCGCTTTTTCCGCCAGGGGGCGGCGCCGTGTCCACCGCACCAGACGCTCACGGAGCTCCTCCGACTCGCCGATACCCTCCAATGATGGACGTCTTCGCTGACATCTCCGCGGTCCAGAACCGGATCGCCGAGATCACCGGTGCCCCCGCACCGGGAAGCACGCTGCCCGCTCCGGTCGCCGTTTCGGCGTCCGCCGGTGCGCCGCGCTTCGCGAACGCGCTCGCCGCCGCACTCAAGCCCGTCAATCCCGCGCTCGGCCTCGCGGCCGGGGGCGAGGACGCGCCGGGCCGCGGTGCGCCGGCGCCGGTACCGCCTGCGCAGATCGACGCGCTCGTCGAGCAGAACGCCTCGACGTGGCAAGTCGATCCCGCGCTCATCAAGGCGGTCATCGCGAACGAGTCGGGTTTCAATGCGAACGCGACCTCGAAGGTTGGGGCGCAGGGGCTCATGCAGCTCATGCCCGAGACCGCGGCGTCACTCGGCGTTCGCGACGCGTACGATCCGGCGCAGAACGTCGCAGGGGGCGCGCGCTACCTGCGCGGCCTGCTCGACCGTTTCGGCGGCGACAAACGCCTCGCGATCGCTGCGTACAACGCGGGCCCGGGCGCGGTGGAGAAATACCGTGACGTCCCGCCCTACGCCGAGACGCGAAGCTACGTGCAGAACGTCCTGGCTTCGTTCGACAAGTACAGCAGCAGCAGCCGCTAGCCTCGCGCTCGCGCTGTTCGCATCACCCGCCGCTGCGAAGCGCGCGGGCGATGCCGACGTGCCGGTCGCAACGATCCTCGCCGCATACGACAAAGCGACGCACGCCGACGACGTGAAGACGTTCGCGGCCGAAGGGACGCTGAGCGGCGAAGGGCTGACCGGCACGTTCCGCATCGTGCGCGACGGCGCCAACGAGCGCCAGGACGAGCAGCTGGGACCGCGGCACGAGACGACGCTGCGGCTGGGCGACAACGTGTTCGTGCGCAACGCGAACGGCAACGTGCGCGAGCTGCGCGGCTATTTGCGCCGCCGCGCGCTGACGGATGACTTACTCGACTCGGGCGATTTCGTGAAGCACCCGGAGCTGACGCGTTTCGCCGGCTGGGGGGACGTCGGCAGCACGAAGGCGTGGCGGCTGGAGGTGAACGCGAAGGGCGGCGAGCCGGAGACGCTGTGGATCGACCCCGAGAGCGGGCTGCCGCTGCGGCTGGAATATCTCGACGGCGACGGGCCGTCGTACGTCGACTATGCCGACTGGCACGACGTCAAAGGCCGCAAGATCGCATTCCGCAATACGCTCACCGACGGCGACCACCGTTTCGACACGGTGCAGCAAACGACGTCCGTCCGTCTGGACGAGCCGGTGGATCCGGCGTCGTTCGCGCCGCTCGTGCCGCGGCTGCTGGCTACCGATCGCGTCCACACGATCCCGCTCGTCGAGCGCGGCGGGCACGTCGGCGTCACCGTGCGCATCGCGAACAAAGATTGGTTCTTCATCCTCGACACCGGTGCGCAGTCGATTCTCGTCGACAGCGCGGTGCTCAAAGCCGCGGGCGTCAACGGAAGCGGCGCGCTCGAGGTGCGCGGCGCGTCGCGCAGCGGCGGCCTCACCGTCGCCACGCTCACGCGGCTGGAGGTCGACGGCGCGAACATGGACGACGTCGTCGTCTCGTCGCTCGACATCGCGCGCAACCTCGGCGGCGGCCTGAAGATCGACGGGATCCTCGGTTACCCGTTCTTCGCCTCGGCCGTCGTCGAGATGGACTTCGCCAACCGCACGCTGCGCTTCGGGCCGCCCGGCTCGTTCGTTCCGAAGGGTTCGCGCATGGACCTCGACGTGGACCGCGAGCTCGCCGAGACGACGCTGCGCATGAACAGCCGGCTCGACGCGCAGTTCATCATCGACACCGGCAACAGCGGCGAGATGCTGCTGTACCGCCCGTTCCTGGACGCGCACCCGGGCATCGTTCCGTTTTCGGCGACCGGGTCGTATAACTACGGGATCGGCGGCGCCAACGCGACGTACCGTACGGCGCTGGACGGCATCCGGGTCGGAGGCTACGATCTCTATCACCTCAACGTCGATGTCGTGCTGGCGACGAACGGCGCGTTCGCCGACCGCGTTGATGCAGGCAACGTGGGTCTGGGCGTGCTGCGCAACTTCGTCGCGACGTTCGACCTCGGCAACTCCGCGATGTACCTGACGCCGGGCACTACGTTCGACGACGGCCGGCACCGCACCGCGCGTTTCTAGGCAACATCTTCGCCATACGCGCGTCGTCGCCGCGCGGTTACGGTCGGGGCGGAGGCACCGACCGAACATGCAACAGATCATCGGCGTCGCGGTCGTCGCGACGCAGCTCGCCGACACCGACCGCCGCGCGCTTTCGCAAGCCTGGTACAGCGCGCTCCATCTCGCCGAGCGGCCGCCGGCCGGCCGGCCCGATTCGCTCCCCGCACCGCCCCTGACATCGAACGGTCCGCGGTGTGCGCGTGGTCCGAACGAGGCGTCGCAGCGCCGTTCGACGGACAGCGGGGGCCATGCGCGCGACGCCGCGCGAACCGCGAGTTCGCGATGCGGCGGAAGCATCGCGGCCGAGCGGCGCATCCCGAAGACCGAGCTCGCGCGCCGCATCGAACACCGGCTGACGCGGCGGTCGCCGAGCGGCGCCGCGGCGTCGTTCGCCGTGCGCGGCGCGGGCGGACGCGTTCATCTGGTCGTGCGCAGCGACGGCGCGCTCACCCGCGTCGTCGCCGTCTGCGCACCGCCGCTGCGCGAACGGGTCGAGCGCGCGCTCGCGCAAGCGCGCTTCGTGCTCGCCGGGCGCGGCGTCCGCGCGGAGGTGGCGTGATGCTCGGCGCGTCGCCGCTCGACGCGTACGAGCGCGTTCTCTCGCGCGCGCAGGATCTGCGCGACGCGTTCCGCGCCGGCTCCGTCCCGTTCAACGACGACGTGCGCACGGCGCCGCACGTCACGGCGTCGAGCGATCCGCTCAGCGTCGTGCCGCCGCCCGGCGCGTGGCTCGTCACGCGCGGTGCCGACGGCGTGCGCGCGTACGAACGCGACGGCGCCCTCTCGCTCGAGGGCGGCGCGCTCCGCACGCGCGACGGTGCCGAGGTGCTCGGATATCCGGGCGGTGACGCGCGCGGTGCGGTGCCCGTGCCGCTGCGCGTCTCCGACAGCGACCGCGCGCTAGGGCGCGGCGCGGACGCGCGCGTCGAGAACGACGGCACCGTCGCATACACGCGCGCCGCGATCGACCCGCGCACGGGCACGCGCGGCGCCGAGCGCGTGGTGCTCGGCCGGATCGCGCTCGCGCGCTTTCCCGCCGGCACGCAGCCCGCGCGTCTCGACGGCGCGCGCGTCGCGGCGCCGCGCGGCGTCGTGCCGCATCTCGGAACGCCGGCCGACGGCACGTTCCCGGTGCTCGCGACGTTCAGCCGCGACGCGGGCTCGATCGACGTCGCGGCCGGTGTCGCGCGGCTCGACGAGGCCTATCGGGCGTTCGAGGCGATGGGCGCGGTGATGAAGTCGCGTGCGAGCGTGCAAAAGACCACCGTGGATCTCGTGAAATGATCGCGGACGCCACGTTCGGTCCGCCGTCCGGGCGCGTGCGGCGCATGCGCTTCGTCACGCGCGCGTCGATCCCGGTCGAGGCGGCGTGCGTCGTCGCGAACGGCATTCGCGAGACGTTGCGCGAGCTGTTCGGCGAGGCGTGCGAGCTCGTGCTGGGCGAGCCGGCCGCGCTCGATGCGCAGGCATGGTCGCTGCTGGCGCACGACGCGCTGCTGTTTCTCACGCGCGGCCGGCAGACCGACATCGTCCTGGTCTTGCCCCAGCGCGACGCGCGGCGGCTCGTGCTGCGCGCGTTCGGCGAGGGCGACGGCCCAGGCACGGCGTCCCTTCCCGACGGCGCGTGCTCGGCGCTCGAATTGCACGCGCTCGAACGGATCGCGGCGCGCTGCGCCGCCGCATTCGATCCGCTGTGCGCGGAGCGCCGGGCCGGGTCGCGGGCGGTCCGCGCGCACGACGTGCCAGCGTGCGTCGCGTATTTCGACTTGCGCGTCCATGCGCCGGTGGCGCTGACGCTGGGCATCGGGATCGTCCGCGATTTGCCCGATCCGGGCCCGTCAGGCGCCTTGCCTGCGTTCGCGCTCGACTCGGTCGCCGTGGAAGCGCGAGCCGTCTTTGCCGACGGGACCATCGCCGCCGCCGAGTTCGTGCGGCTGAAGCCCGGCGACGTCGTCAAGCTGGGCACCAAGGTCGGCGCTCCGGCATCCTTGAACGTCGGGGGCAGACGCCTTGCTGTAGGCGTCCCTGGCGTCGTGGCTTCGCGCACGGCATTCCTCGTCCACGACGTCGCGATGGGAGCCCATTCTCGGTGATGAGCGAGCAAGGTAAGAATCTCGATCTCTTGATGAACGTGCCGCTCAAGGTGACGGCCGAGCTCGGCACGTGCAAGATGCTGGTCCGCGACATCCTCAAGCTGGGAACCGGGTCGGTGGTCGAGCTCGACCGCCTGGCCGGCGGTCCCGTCGACCTGCTCGTCAACGACCGGCTCGTCGCGCGCGGTGAGGTCGTGGCGATCGACGAGAACTTCGGCGTGCGCATCACGGAGCTGATCGAAAAACCGTAACACCGCGGTCACGCGGCGGGTCTCGCGCGTGGCGCACGATCGTCGCATGGACGATCTCCTGCGCATCGCGAACCACGGCCACGCCTCGCTGCCGCTCGACGTGCTCGCGGCGCTCACGCTGCTCTCGCTCGCGCCGTTCGTGCTCGTGCTCTCGACGTCGTTCGTGCGCATCGTCGTGGTGCTTTCGCTGGTGCGCTCGGCGATCGGCGCGGCGACGCTGCCGCCGAACACGGTCCTGACCGGCTTGGCGCTGATCTTGACCCTCGTCGTGATGGCGCCGACGTTCGGCGCGCTGCAGCGCGACGCGATTCGGCCGTACGCTGCCGGGCACCTGACGCAGTCCGCGTTTCTCGACCGCGCGAGCCGGCCGCTGCGCGCGTTCATGGTGCGCCAGACGAAAGCGCGCGACGTCGCGGTCTTCGCACGCGTCGCGCACCGTCCCGACGGCGAGCCGGCGGGGGACGTCCCGCTCACCGTGCTCATCCCCGCGTTCGTGGTGGGCGAGTTGCGATCGGCCTTCGCAATCGGCGTGGCGCTCTATCTGCCGTTCGTCGCCATCGACTTGGCCGTCGCGGCGATCTTGATGGGCCTCGGCATGGTCATGCTGAGCCCGCCGGTGATCTCGCTGCCGTGCAAGCTGCTGCTGTTCGTGATGGTCGACGGCTGGGCGCTGGTGTGCACGGGCGTTGTCCAATCATTTCGATGATTCGGCGGGTGGACAGGGAGAAAATGGTGTTTCGCGCGCCGGCGGGGAATCGGGCCCCATGAGCATCGGGAGCGCCCTCTAGCTTGCGCATCGCGGAGAAGATCAGGACCCAGCGGCCTTTCTATTCGTTCGAGTTCTTTCCACCACGCGATGACGCCGCCGAGCAGAACCTGCTCGAGACGATCCGGGCGCTGAAACCCCTCGATCCGGGCTTCGTCTCGATCACGTACGGCGCCGGCGGGTCGACGCGCTCGCGCACGGTCGAGGTCGCAAAGCGGCTGCGTGCCGATGACGGCTTCGACGTGATGGCGCACGTCACGTGCGGCGGCGCGACCGTTGACGAACTGCGTGCGCTGCTGAACGACCTGCGCCGCTGCGACATCGAGAACATCATGGCGCTGCGCGGCGATCCGCCGCGCGGGACGCAGGCGTTCGTCGCCGCGGACGGCGGGCTGCAGCACGCGAGCGATCTGATCGCGCTGCTCAAAGCCGAGTTTCCGTTCTGCGTCGGCGGCGCGTGCTATCCGGAGAAACACCCCGAGGCGCCAAGCCTCGACGCCGACCTCGCGGCGCTGTCGACCAAAGTGCGAGCGGGTGCGGAATTCCTGGTGTCGCAGCTGTTCTTCGACAACGCGCGCTACTTCGAGTTCGTCGACCAGGCGCGGCGCTGGGGGATCACCGTGCCGATCCTGCCGGGGATCATGCCGATCACGAACTACGAGCAGATCGACCGCTTCACCCGCATGTGCGGTGCGACGATCCCGCCGAGCCTGCGTGCGGAGCTCGAAGCGCGCCGCGACGATCCCGGCGCGATCGTCGATCTGGGCGTCGCGTACATGACGCTTCAAGTCGCCGATCTGCTCGCGCGTGGCGCGCCGGGCATCCACTTCTACACGCTGAACCGCTCGCCGGCGACGCGCGCGGTCGTGTCGGCCCTGATGGCAGCCCGCCGCGCCTGGTGAACATAGCGCGGTAATGCCCTGGACAAGCGGCCGTACGACAATTGCGAAGTGCGAATCTCGCGAACGCTCGCGGTCACCGTGCTCGGTGTGCTGGCGTTCCTTTCGGCCAGCCGGCATCCGTACCCGCCGCGAGAGCGGCGAACCTCAACAGCGCCAGGCGAAAATCCCGCGGAGGCCGAGCTCGACGATTCGTTTGTCTACGACGTCGTCACCCGGTTCAATGAGAGCTTGATAGCAAACATCGATGCAATCGACACGGCAGTGACAGCTGTGCTGGCAGGCAACGTTGCGATCGCCGTCTTCGCAATCGACAAGATTCGGGAGCTCCATCATACGGAAGAATGTTGGGCGATCGGCTTGCTTTCGGGGTCGCTGCTCGCGTGCGTGTTCGCCTATGTGATCGGCTTCCCGGTTGGCGCCCTCCGGCGTGATGGCACCCTCCCGCGGCGCTTCATCGCGGACGTGATAACGAGGCGAGATGCCGCTACATCGAGCGCGATCGAAACGGCGATGCAAGCCGGCGAACTCAACCTCACCGTTCGTCTGTGGAAGCGCGCTCTCGTTGTTGCCGCGATATTCTTGCTTCTGGCGGGTGGTGTCATCGTCACGCTAGCTCGACTGAGCGGAAATATGGTACAGTGACTTCATCGTGCGACTGTATCGCCTGAGCCGAATCGGCGGTTTCTCTGAAGAGCTCAAAGAACTCGCCGACCGCATCCTTGAAGCCGAAGGGGTCACTCCGCTCGGCCCCGGTGAACGGCGGCCGCCCGGCTATTACAGCGCTGGGTGGTTCACTGTTGGCAAAAAGCCGTTGCCGCCGCCGAAAACGCGCGACGACAAACGCTGATATCACCGTAACGTAGCGGCAACGTCCGTCCGCCACGATGATGGCGTGGACGGGTTCGACGGACTCTTGCGGGATGCGCTGCTCGTCACCGCGCTGCTGACGCTGCCGGTGCTGATCGTAGCCACCGTCGTCGGGGCGACGGTCGCGATCCTGCAGGCGGCGACGCAGGTGCAGGAACAGACGCTGACGATGCTGCCGAAGGTGCTCGCCGTCGGCGCGGTGCTCGCCGTGTGCGGGCGCTTCGGGCTAACGTTGTGTGCGCAGCTGTTCGCCGAGGTCGTCGCGCGCATCCCACTGCTCGTGCGCGGGTGACGCAGACGATGCTGCTCGTGTTCGCGCGGGCGGCGGGGCTCGCGTCACGCGCGCCCGCGTTCTCGCATCCCGCGGTGCCCGCGGTCGTGCGGACGGGGTTCGCGCTGGCGCTCGCGCTCGCGGTCGCACCGTACGTCGTGCCGGTACGCGCGCTGGATCTCGTTGCGTTCACGCTCGCGCTGGCGGGTGAGTTCGTGGTCGGTGCGGCGATCGGCTTCGGCGCGTCGCTGCTATACGACGGCGCGTACTATGCGGGTCGTACGATCGACGACTATCTCGGGGTGCGCGGCAGCGTTCCGGGCGCGAACGTCACGAGCGCGCAGGCGTTCGGCCGGCTCTGGTCGTCGGCGTTTCTGATCGCGTTCGTGCTGCTCGACGGATGGGTCCCGGTCGTGCGCGCGTTCGCCGGCTCGTTCGATCACGTCGCCGCCGGCGCGTTCGTCGGGGGCGTCGCGTGGGAGCGTTTTGCGCTCGCGCTTCCCGCGACGATCCTGCGCGCCGCGTTCGTCGTCGCGGCGCCGGCGGTGGCCGTCGCGGCCTCGCTGCAACTCGTGCTCGCCGCCGTCGCGCGCATCGTGCCGCGCTTCTCCAGCTTCACGCTCGCCTTTCCCGTCACGTTCGCGGCGGCCGTGCTCGTCACGCTCGCGACGCTGCCGCTGGTCGCGCCGCTCGGCGCGCATCCGTGGTTGGTGCTGCCGTGGTGACGGACTCCGGCGACAAACGCTACGACGCGACGCCCGCCCGGCGCCAGCGCGCGCGGCGCGACGGGAACGTCGCGCGCTCCGGCGAGCTCACCAGCCTCGCCGCGTTCGGCGCCGCGACGCTCGCGGCGGCAGCCACGGTGCCGGCCGCGGCGGGAGCTGCGTTCGCCGCGCTGCGCGGCGCGGCCGCGCGTCCGGACGCCGGCGGCATTTCGCCCGCGCTCGCGAGCATCGCGCTATCAGCGCTTGCGCCGGCCTGCGCCGCCGCGTGCGCCGCGAGCGCCGTCGCGCTCGCGCAGGGCGGCGGCCTGCACGTCACCGGCGTGCGCGTCGATCTCAAGCGGCTGAACGTCGTCGCCGGCTTGAAGCGCATGGTCGGCGGCGAAGCGCTGGTCGGTGTCGCGCGTGCCGCGCTCGCGTTCGGCGCGGCGCTGCTGGCGATGCTGCCGCTCGCATCGGACATCGTGGGTGCCGGATCGGCGCTCCGAGCGCCCGGCGGCGCAGCTGCGCTCGTCGCCTCGGCCGCGCTGCGCGCGTGCTGCGCGGCGCTCGCCGTCGGCGCGGTGTTCGCGCTCGCCGACTACGCGCTTGCGCGGCGCCGCTGGCTGCGCGGTTTGAAGATGTCGTTCGACGAGCTCAAGCGCGACGCGAAGGAGAACGACGGCGACCCGCAGGTGCGCGCGCGGCGCAAGAGCGCATATCGCGCGGTGGTGCGCGGCGCGATCGGCCGCACGCGCGACGCGGCGTTCGTCGTCGTCAACCCGGCGCACGTCGCCGTCGCGATCCGCTACGCGCCGCCGGCCGTGCCCGTGCCCGAGATCATCGTACGTGCGCTCGACGACGCGGCGCTGCGCGTGAAAGCGCTCGCGCGCGAATACCGCATCCCCGTCGTTGAGGACGTCGCACTCGCGCGGCTGCTCTTTGCGCACGGTGAGAGCGGCTGCGCGATCCCGCCCGAGACGTACGTCGCCGTCGCGCAGATCATCGCGGCGCTCGCGCGCGAGGGCGTCCTGGCGTGAAGAATCGCCTCACCAGCGCCTTTGCCGTGGCGGTGCTCGGCATCGTCGCGATCCTGATCGTGCCGCTGCCGCCGCCGCTGCTGGACGCGCTGCTCGCACTCAACGTGTTCGGCTCCGCGCTCGTGCTGCTCATCAGCCTGCGCGTGGAAGAGCCGCTGGAGTTTTCCGCGTTCGCGCCGTCGCTGCTGCTCGCCACGCTGTTCCGGCTCGCGCTCGACGTCAGCGCGACGCGCCTGATCCTCACCGAGGGGCACGATCCCGGCGGCGTAGGCGCGCTGATCCCGGCGTTCGGACAGTTCGTCGTGCGCGGCAACGTCGTCGTCGGGCTGATCGTGTTCGCGATCCTCATCACCATCCAGTTCGTGGTGATCGCGAGCGGCGCGCAGCGCGTCGCCGAGGTGTGCGCGCGCTTCACGCTCGACGCGATGCCCGGCAAGCAGATGGCGATCGACGCCGATTTGCACGCCGGCCTGCTGGACGCCGACGTCGCGCGCCGCAAGCGCGCCCGCGTGCAGCGCGAGGCCGACTTCTACGCGGCGATGGACGGCGCGGGAAAGTTCGTCAAAGGCGACGCGGTCGCGGCGCTCGTCATCGTTGCGCTGAACCTGCTCGGGGGCGTGGTCGTCGGCACGCTGTACCACGGCATGGCGCCGCTCGAAGCGATCGAGACGTTCGCGATCCTGTCGATCGGCAACGCGCTGCTCACGACGCTGCCCGCGTTTCTGATCTCGACGGCGATGGGGCTGATGGTCACGCGCGTCGCGGGCGACGGCGCGCTGGGCGTCGACCTCGCGGCGCAACTGCTCGCGCGGCCGGACGTCCTGCGCGTGGCCGCGGCGCTGGTGTTCGCGCTCGCGTTCGTGCCGGCGTTCCCCGGACCGCTGTTCGCGTCGATCGGCGTCGTCGCGTTCGGCGGCGCACTGCTCGCCGAACGGCAGAAGCGGCGCGTCGACGCGCACCTGCGCGCGGCATACGAGCAGCGCCGCCGCGAGGCGGTGCGCCGGCCCGAGACGGCGTTCGGCCTGGTCGGCGTCGATGCGCTCGCGATCGACGTCGGCGCCGACCTGTACGCGCTGCTCGCGCCGCCGAACTCCGAGACGCTGCTCGACCGCGTCGCCGATGTGCGCCGCGCCCTCGCGGCGGAGACCGGCATCGTCATCCCGGGCGTACGGCTGCGCGACGATCCGCTGCGCGATCCGCGAACGTACGCACTGCGCGTGCGCGACCGCGTGGTCGCCGAGGGTATCGTGCGCCTCGACCGGCTGGTCGCCGTCGCGGCGACCGAGGTGCTTGCGCACATCGGCGGCGAGCCGACGACCGAGCCCGTCTACGGCCTCGCGGCGCGCTGGATCGCATACGACGAGCGCGAGCGCGCGCAAAACGCCGGTGCGCTGACGTTCGACGCGATCTCGATCCTGGGTTCGCATCTTGCCGAGATCGCGCGCGCGCACGCGGCGGAGCTGTTCGGCCGCCAAGAGTTTCAGACGCTGGTCGAACACTTGCGCGGCCTGGTGCCGTCCGTCGTGAAAGACGTCGGCGGCGATGTGCTGCCGCTCGCGGTGGCGCACCGCGCGTTCGTGCACCTGCTGCGCGAGCGCGCCTGGCCGCGCGATCCGGTCGCGGCGTTCGAAGCGCTCGTCGACGCCGCCGCCGTGACGCGCGATCCGCGCGACCTCGCCGAAGCCGCGCGCCGCGCGATCGTGCCGCAGCAGCTCCGCCGCGACGGCACCGCCTGCTTGCGACCGCTGATCTTCGCGCCGGCGTTCGAGGCCGAGCTCGCGCGCATGTGGTCGCCCGACGGCGGCCTCGCGCCCGATCCGAGCACCGCGATCTACGTGCGCGAGACCATCGCGCGCTACGCGGCCGACGATGCGTGCGCGCCGCACGCGCTCGTCGTCACCGCTCCGCTGCGCGTGCTGCTCGCGGAGTTTCTGGAGCGTACCGCACCAGGCGTCGCGGTCTACGCGTTCGGAGAGCTGCCCCCGGAGATCCAGCTCGAACCGGCGGGCGTCGTCGTCGGTCCCGCGTAGAGGGGTGGTCTCTGCCGGGCAAATTCAACCGCGTACTCGCGGCGAGGCGCTTCATCGAATGTGCCGGTCGTGGTAGCAAGATAAGCGGGACCCGGCGAGCGCCGGCGTACTCTTCCGGCGTGGAACATCGGGGCCGCGAGGCGGTACGAGGCGCCGTGAATGCGTTGCCCGCACAAGCCGAGGCGCTTGTCGCGCGGATCGAGACCATGCTCGCGCAAGCCGAGGCGCTGCTTGCGCGCGGCGGCAGCGACGAGGCTGCCTACGCGTTGCGCGAGACGGAGCGGCGCTATCTGCCCGACACGCTGGGCGCCTATCTCGGCGTGCCGCCGGCGCTGCGCGACGCGGCTGCCGCGACGATGCTCGTCGAGCAGCTGCGACTGCTCGAGCGCGCCACGGCGCAGCGTCTCGCCGTGTTGGCCGAAAGCGCGGAGAACGCGCTCGCCGCGAACGGCAGGTTTCTCACCGAGCGCTTCGGCGCGCTCGACACGTTGCCGGAGACTGCGGCCGCCGCCGGCGCGGATGCCGCGGCCGCGGCGCCTGCGGCGCTCGTGCGGCGCGTGCTGGATCGGCTCGAAGGCGAAGCCGGCGCCGACCCGATCGCGGTCGTCGAGCGCGCGGCGGTGCGCCTCTCGGCGGCGTTCCCGGCGATCACGACGGTGCGGCGCGCCGGCTTGCTCGGCCGCGGTCCGGTCGAGGATATCGCGCTCGACGTGCCGCGCCGCGACGACCGGCTGCGCTATGCGCTGACGCGCACGAAGCACGGCGTCGAAGCGACGGTGACGCGGTTCTTGCGCGGAATCAAGAACAAGACGGTAGCGGTCGACGTCGGCGAATGGACGCGCGCGCTCATCGACGACCTCGCCACGTACGTCGAACGCGAGCGCGGCGCCCGCGAGGTTCTCGAGCAACTGTTCCGGCCGCGCTAGACGCCGGCGCGGCGAGGCCGGCGCGGTCTGCAACACGGCCCGCCCGACCCGGTATGAGCCGTCGCGATGAGCTTTTTCGGAATCGGACAGCCGCAGCGCGGCCAGCAACCATCGGACGTGCGCACCACCGAGGGCGGCGTCCCGCTCGACGCGGTCTCGCGGCTGCGCCGCATGCGCGGGGAGGGCGGTGCGCCGCTGTTCACCAGCGATCTCTCCGTGTCGGAGTTCGTGCTGCTGGAGCAGATGGGGTGGCGGCCGCTGGGGCTCGTGCTCGGCAGCTCGATCTACCACGTCGGCATCCAGTACGGAAACTTCTATCAGAACCAGGAGCTGGGTTACCTCACCGCCGCGATGTACGAGGCGCGCGATTTTGCGATGACGCGGATGGAAGAAGAAGCGGACGTGCTCGGCGCCGACGGCATCGTCGGCGTGCGGCTCGAGGTCGGCGGCTACGCGTGGGCGGAGAACGCCCTGGAGTTCACGGCGATCGGCACCGCGGTCAAAGCGCCGGGCGACTCGGGCGGCTGGCGCACGCGCGACAACAAGCCGTTCACGAGCGACTTCAGCTGTCAGGATTTCTACAAGCTCGTCACGTCGACGGGCTACGTTCCGCGCGAGCTCGTGCTCGGCAACTGCGTGTACCACATCGCGCACCAAGGGTTCATGCAAGCGATGCGCACGCTCGGTTCGAACGTCGAGCTCAAGAACTACACCGAGGCGATCTACGACGCGCGCGAGCTCGCGATGAGCCGGATGCAGTCCGAAGCGGAAGCGCACGGCGCCGACGGCATCATCGGGATGCAGATCGTCGAGAAGACGCACATCTGGAGCCCACACGTCATCGAGTTCATGGCGATCGGCACGTCGGTCGAGAAGCGCGGCGAGCCGAAGACCGTCCCGCTGACGTTCCAAGTCGCGCTCAACGACTAGCGATGGGCGACACGCTGCGTCCGCCGATGCTCGCGGCGCCCGAACCCGTCGCGGCGGTCGCGCCGTCGGACGCGCTCGGCAAAGTCCCGGTCGCGGCCGACGAGCGCACCAAGCTCGACGCCGACGCCGAACAGCTCGCGCGCGAGCTCGCGCAGCTCGCGCCGGAAAGTGCCGCGTACCAGGAGCGCGTACGCACGCTCGAGGCGCTCGGCAACGCCGAGATCACGCGCTCGGCGAACGTCGCGAACCGGCTGCTCGACCGGCCGACGCGCGCGATGGCCACGCTCGGCGAAGGCGCGCCGGTCGCCAAAACGCTGCTCGATTTGCGAGCCACCGTCGAGAAGCTCGATCCGTCGCGTCAGGGCGATCTGTTCTCGCCGCGCAGGCTGCTCGGCGTGCTGCCGTTCGGCAACAAGCTGCGCGATTATTTTCGCGGCTACGAGTCGTCGCAGTCGCACCTCAACGCGATCATCGAGAGCCTGCGCCGCGGCAAGGACGAGCTGCTGCGCGACAACGCTGCGATCGAGCAGGAGAAGACCGGCATGTGGGGCCTGATGGGCGAGCTCGAGAAGCACGGCTATCTCGCGCGCGCGCTCGGCAACGCGGTGGAGCGCGAGGTGCAGGCGCTGCAGCCGTCCGATCCGGAACGCGCGCGCGCGCTGCAAGAAGACGTTCTGTTCGCCGCGCGCCAGAAACAGCAGGACATTGCGACGCAGCTCGCCGTCAACGTGCAAGGCTACATGGCGCTCGATCTGATCAAGCGCAACAACGCGGAGCTGGTGAAGGGCGTCGATCGTGCGACCACGACGACCGTCGCCGCGCTGCACACGGCCATCGCGGTCGCGCAGGCCGTCGCGAACCAGAAGCTCGTGCTCGACCAGATCGACGCCGTGCGCGGCACGACGTCCGAGCTCATCCTGTCGACCTCCAAGGTGCTGCGCCAGAACGCGGCCCGAATCCAAGAAGGCGCGGCGAGCCCGACGGTCGACGTCGACAAGCTCAAAGAGGCGTTCGCGAACGTGCGTGCCACGATCGACGGGATGGCCGACTACCGCATCAAAGCGCTGTCGTCGATGGAGCGCACCGTCGATTCGCTCAACGACGAGGTCGGCAAAGCGAAGGCGTACCTCGAGACGCGCCGGAGCGTCTAGGTGAGCCCGATGCCGTTACGTGCCAAACCCGCGCAGCGCGCGCACCGGCCGATGATGACGAGCGCCGCGTCGATCCCGGTGTACCGGTTGTCTTGCGCGATCGCCATGGCGACTGCGGCGACCTGCGGCGCGGGAACGTTCACGATCTCGCCGCACGCGCTGCAGACGAGGTGATGGTGCTTGTCGAGCGCGGCTTCGTACCGCGCGGCGCCGCCGTGCGCGAACGTCTGGACGAGGCCGATCGCGCGCAGGATGTCGAGCGTTCGATAGATGGTACCGAGGCTGACGGCCGGCAGCTCGGCGCGGACACGCTCGTGAATCGCCTCGGCGGTGAGGTGCGCGCCGTCTGCGAGCGCGCGCAGGATGGCGGCGCGCTGCTTGGTCAGACGATAGCGCGTCTGAAGGAGTCCTGCGTCGACCCCCTTGCCGTCGGTCAAGAAACGCCCTCCGCGCGCCCGGTCCCACGTCCCCCTCTGGCCCGGACGACCGCAACGTCGTTTGACGCTGTCCGGCCCCCATGCTACGATCCGGGGGTTCTCCCCTTCCCCGGAATCCGGTATGTGGAATAAGCTCAAGAGACCGCTTCAGGCGGTCTTGCTGTTGACCTTGGTCGGCCTCTGCGTCTGGGCGATCGTCCCGATCCAGAAGAAGATCCACCTCGGTCTCGATCTTCAGGGCGGCGCGCGCGTCCTACTGGAAGCCGGCACGACCAAAGACGTGCCGCAGATCACGCCCGACGTGCTGAACCAGGTCGAGCTGGTGATCCAGAAGCGCGTGAACGCCATCGGCGTGTCCGAGCCCGTCATCTCGAAAGTCGGGAGCAACCGGCTGCTCGTCGAGGTGCCTGCGGTGAAGAACGCGGACGAGCTCGAGCGGCTGCTCAAAGAGGCGGCCGTCCTCGACTTCAAGATCTGCCCGCCGAAAGTCCGTGACCGGGCGGAAGCCGACAAGAATTACCGTGACGACGTCAACGGCGCGTACAAGGACTGCGGTCCGGTGGTTTATACGGGCGCCGAGCTGAAGAGCGCGCACCCGGGCTTCGGACAGGGCGGCCAGCCGCAAGTCGACTTCACCACCAAGAACTCTACGAAGTTCGCGACGATGACGCGCGACCATATGGGCCAGTGGCTCACGATCTTCCTCGACAAGAAGTACGTCAGCAGTGCCGTCATCGAAGGCATCATCTCGACCGACGGCATGATCCACGGCTCGTTCACCGACGATCAAGTGGCGCTGCTGGCCAACGAGCTCAACGCCGGCGCGCTGCCGGTGCCGCTGACGATCATCAGCAAGGACGACGTCGGACCGATCCTCGGCCAGGAAGACTTGCAGAAGTCGCTCGTCGCCTCGATGGTCGGGCTCGGGCTCGTGCTCATCTTCATGGTCGTGATGTACCGGCTGCCGGGCGTCCTCGCCGACGCTGCGCTGTTCGTCTACGTGCTCATGCTGCTCGCGCTGCTCTCGGTGGCGCACGCGGTCCTCACGCTCCCCGGTATCGCAGGCTTCGTGCTCTCGATCGGTATGGCGGTCGATGCGAACGTCCTGATCTTCGAGCGCGTGAAAGAAGAGCTGTGGGCCGGCAAGACCCTGCGCGCCGCGGTGCGGATCGGCTTCCAGCGCGCGTTCAGCTCGGTCTTCGACTCGCACTTCACCACGATCGTCGGCGCCGGCGTGCTGTACATGCTCGGTACCGGCACCGTGAAGGGCTTCGCCTACACGCTGTTCTGGGGAACGGCGTTCTCGCTGCTGACGGCGGTCGTCATCACCCGCTTCTTCATGGACCTCGTCGTGGAGAACAATCTCGTGACCTCGAAGGCCGCGTACGGCGCCGGCGGTACCGTCGCGCCGGCCCGTCCGGTCGCTCCGGCGGAGGCCCGCAGCTAGATGTTCTTCCGTCGTCTCAACTGGAACGTCGTCGGCTGGTTCCGCATCGTCTCGGCGATCTCGTATGCCGTCATCATCCTCGGCCTCGTCTTCATGGGCTACCACTGGGTCAAGGACGGTTCGCCCCTGCGGCTGGGGCTGTCGTTCACCGGCGGTACCGACCTCACGGTCAAGTACGCCAAGCCGGTCGACAAGCCGAAGATCGTCGCCGCATTGGCGAGCATCGGCGTCACCGACGCGCGCGTCAACACGCTCTCGAAGCCCGGCGAGCCGCTGGGTGAGCGCTGGACCATCGAGACCCAGACCGATTTCGGCAACAACTCCGCGCCGCTGCGCAAAGCGCTCGACTCGGTCGGTCCGCGCACGGACAAAGACCGCGAGGCGTCGTCGACCTCGACGGTCGGACCGTCGCTGTCGCGCGAGTACCTGTTCAACGCGATCAAAGCGCTGGTCATCGCGATCGCGATCCAGTTTCTATACGTCGCGTTCCGCTTCGGCTGGAACCTGATCTTCGGCTGGGTTTGCGTCGTCGCGCTCGTGCGCGACTCGCTGATGATGATCGGCATCTACGGTATCGCCGGCCGGCGCGTCGACGACGCGTTCCTGGCCGCGGTGCTGACGGTCATCGGCTACTCGATCATGGATACGATCGTCATTCTCGACCGTATCCGCGAGAACGTCAAGCTGATGGACGGCAAGCCGTTCGACGAGATCGTCAACACGTCGATCCTGCAGACGATGACGCGCTCGGTGAACACCCTCGCGACGGTCGTCATCACGCTCGTCGCGCTGCTCGCGTTCGGCGGCGCGTCGCTCCAGAACTTCGCGTTCGCGCTGCTCGTCGGCATCTGCTCGGGCGGCTACCACTCGATCTTCTTCTCCGCACCGCTCGTCGCGGTGATGCAGAAGCGCGTGTCCAAGCGCACCGGCGGCGGCGTGTTCCGCCGTTCGTCGCTCGCCGGTCAGCCCAAGACCGTCGCCGCCGCGCGCGGCGGCGCCAGCGCGGCGTCGATTCAGCGCGACCGCGAGGCCGTCGCCGCCGCGCGCCGCGCGCGCCGCGAGCTGGAACGCCAGGGTGCGTCGCGCCGAACGGCGGCGCCGCCGCGCTACAAGCGCTCGCAGCAGCAGATCGACTACGAGAAGCTCGAGAACCGCAACTTCGGCGCGCCGTTGCCGCCGAAGCCGCCGCAGCTCGAAGACGGCGAGGTCGATCCGGCCGACCACGTCGAGCAGATCGATCCGCTCGACGCGCAAGCGATGGGCCTGCACGACGAGGCCGCGGACCTGGGCCACGAAGAGATCACGCTCAACCTCGGCGACGACGACGCCGCGCCGGCGCCCGAACCCGAACACAAGACGATCCCCTGAGATCGATGGCGCGGGAGAAGCTTCCGCCGCCCACACCGTCGGAAGCCGCGTTCGAGCGGCTTTTGGCGGAGTTTCCGCGCGACGCGCCGGTCGCGTCGGACGCGCATGCTTTTCTCGACGAATTGTATGCGCATGCGCGCGAGTTTCTCGAGCGCGATCCGTATGCGACGATCGGCGAGGCGACGGGTTTCAACACGAAAGTCGTCGGCGTCAGCTTCGAAGGGCGTCAGGACGTCGTCGGCGGGCTCGTGGCGGGCGCGGCCCTAGAGCTGCGCCGGCACGCCGACAACCCGCACGATCCCAACGCGATCGGCGTCTGGTACGGCGCGCTCCAGCTCGGCTTTCTCAAACGCGAGATCGCCGCGCGCGTTGCGCCCAACGTCGACGCGGGCGAGCGGTATTCCGCGCGCGTCACCGCCGTCACCGGCGGAGGAGCGCGGTCGCGGGGCATCAACGTCTACGTCACGCGCGAGCGCGAAGCCGCGCCGCGCACGGGTCCGGCGCGCAGCGCGGTCACGCGCGACGACGTGCTGCGCGCGCTGATCGGCGACCAGCCGCTGCGCGGCGCGCAGCGCGACGTGCTCGAACGGCTCGACGCCGGCCGCAACACGCTGGCCGTGCTGGGCACGGGACGCGGCAAGTCGCTGTGCTTTCAGTATCCGGCCGCGGTGCGCGCGCTCGAGCGCGGCGAGAAGACCGTCGTGCTGTATCCGCTGCGCGCGCTGGCGAACGACCAGTACGAGGCGCTCGTACGGCGTCTCGTGCCGCTGGGCATTCGCGTGCACCGCGCCAACGGCGCGATCGACGCCGGCGAGCGCGCGACGCTCAACGACGCGCTCGAAACCGGTGAATGGGACGTGATCTGCGCGACGCCGGAGTTCGTGCAGTTCCACCTCGACCGCTTTCTCGGCGACGCGTCGCACCCGTCGCTGATCGTCGTCGACGAGGCACACCATCTCTCGGAGTCCACCCACCGGCCCGCGTACCAGCGCGTCGGCGACGCGATCGCGGCGCTGGGCAGCCCGCAAGTGCTCGCGCTCACCGCGACGGCCGGCGAGGACGCGTTCGCCAAGATTCGCGCCGCGCTGCGCATCGACGCGTGGGTGATCGATCCCACGGTGCGCGACAACCTGCACGTGGTCGACGCGCGCGGCACCACGAACAAGCTCGCGTACATCGAGCGCTTCGTGCGCGACGGCGAGAAGGCGATCGTATACTGCAACTCGCGCTCCGAGACGACAAGGGTCGCGGAGAAGCTGCGCGCGCGGGTGGGCGAGGGGATCGCGTTCTACCACGCGGGCGTCGGCAGCACGGAGCGCGCGCAAGTCGAACGGTATTTTCGCGAGGGCGCGATCCGTGTCGTCGTCGCGACGTCGGCGTTCGGCGAGGGGATCGACCTGCCGGACCTGCGCCACATCTTCCTGTACCATCTGAACTTCGACTTCACCGAGTTCAATCAGCAAGCGGGACGTGCGGGCCGCGACGGCGCCGACGCGTCGATTCACCTGCTGTTCGGCGAGCCCGACCGGCGCATCAACGACTTCATCATCGACCGTGCCGCGCCGACGCTGGAGACGCTGCGCCGCGTGTACGCCGCGACGAAGCGCATGGCGTCCGACGGCAAGCTGCACATGACGTTTGCCGACGTCGCGTCGGTCCTCGACTTCGACCGCGTCGACGGCACGACGGTCGCCACCGCGGTGCGCATCTTCGCGGACGCTGGACTGGTGGAGCTCGGCGATGACGACGACGGCCGGTACGTGCGCTTCCTGCCGGTGAGCACGAAAGTGGATCTCACCGCGTCCGAGCGATTCGCCGAGGGCGAGGCGGAGCGCGACGCGTTCGCGCGCTTCTCCGACGTGGTGCTCAGCGCGAAACCGGAGGTGCTCGAAGCCCTGATCGACCGGCCGATCTATCCGAGCGCCGTGCCGCTGCTGCGCTGAATGCGCGGCCGCGCAGGAGCGGCGGTGCGCGGCGAGGATAATGCTCCGGTAATCACCGGGCCGACGACGGAGGGGCCGTGCGAGTCTTCGCAGTCGTTCTGACCGTTCTGTACGCCCTCGCGTACGGCGTACCGACGGTCCTGTCGCTCAACGGTTATTACGGCACGACCGGCGTCCTCAAAGCCGGCGTGTACGGGATGCTGCCGCCCGGTACGGACGTGAACACCGTGGGCACGGTGGCGCCGGGCTCCCCTGCCGCGCGGGCGGGGATCGTGCCGGGCGACATCGTCGTGCCCGTGGAGGCGGAACACGCGCTAGCCGTGCAGCAGCTGTTCCACCGCGTGGCCGCCGGCCGTCCGATCGAGTACGCGGTGACGCACGACGGCCGGCGGCGCGTCGTCGCGCTCACGGCGGAACCGGTCCGCAAATCACCGCGCGAGAGCGCGCTCATCGTGGCGCAGCTCGCGCGCGGCTTCGTGATCGTGCTGATGGGCGCGCTGCTGGTGCTCCTCCGCCCGAGCATCTTGACGGCGGCGTTCTTTGTGCTGTGCTTGCAGTTCGGCGAGCTTGCGCACCCGACCAGCAATCTGGAGCTCGTCGTGGGCGTGCCCTACTTCTGGAAGCCGCTCTTCTTCGGGCTGACATGCGTGGTGACCGGCGCCGGCCCGGCCGTTGCGGCGATCTTCTGCATGCGGTTTCCGACCGGCGAGCCGCTTCCGTCGTGGCGCCCGGTCGAGAAGGTGATGATCGCGGTCGCCGTCTTCACGATCATCGACTATTTTTTCGCTATCGCAGCCGGCGCGACGTACACGCCGCTGGGCAACACGCTGTATCGCATCTTCAGCGTCGCGTCGTGGTCGAGCTACGCCGTCGCGACGGTGTCGTTCCTCGTGCGGTACCGCAACGCATCGGGCGAGGACCGCGAGCGTTTGCGGTGGGTCGCGATCGGCCTGGGCAGCTTTCTCGTGAGCTACGCGCTGTACTGGACCTCGCAGAACGTGCCGAGCGCACCGGACGAGCTCAGCACCTGGGCGCAGTTCGTCAACGTGCTGCCCCTGACGGTGCTCTACGCGATCGTCCGCCACCGCGTGATCGACGTGCGCCTGGCGGGCGGCCGGGCGATCGCGTATGCGCTGCTGTCGGCCGTTCCGGTGACCGTCTTCAGCCTGATCGACTGGGCGCTGAGCAACCAGCTGGCGCAGACGCGCTTCGCGGTGTTCGTCGAAGTGCTCGTGTCGATCGCCTTTGGTTTCTGGGTGAACTCATCGCAGAGGCGCATCGACAACCTGATCGAGTCGCTGTTCTTCCACGCGCGGCGCGTCGCCGAAGAGCGCCTGCGGGGCGTCGCGCGGCGCATCGCCCACGTCACGGAGCGCATGCCGCTCGACGAGACGCTGGTGCGCGAATCGTACGAAGCGCTTGCGCTGACGTCGGCCGCGCTCTTCCGCCTCATCGATGGAACGTACGCGCGCGTCGCGCAGCGCGGTTGGCCCGACGACGTGCTACCGGTCGTCGACGCGAACGACGATCTCGCGCTCGAGCTCGTTTCGACCCGCGCGGTCGTCGACGTCCACAAGATCAGTTGGGCACCGGGCGAGGTCGTCAGCGCGCTCCAGCCGGCGTACGCGTATCCGATCTTGGTGCGGCAAGAACCCGTCGGCCTGCTGCTCCTGGGCGCGAAGCGCGACGGCGAGCGCTTCGATGCGCTCGAGCGGAGCGCGCTCCAAACGCTGGTGGAATCGGCGGCCGCGAGCTACGACCACCTCGAAGCGGTGGAGCAGCGGAATCTTGCCGACGAGCTGCAGCGGGCACTCGAGGAGGCGCGGCGGGAGAACGAGACGCTGCGCGAGTTGCGCGCCCGCGCAGCGTCGAGCCTTTAGGCTTCTTCGTCCTCTTCCGGTTCCGCCGGCGCGTCCGACTCGAACGGTTGCGGCGGTTTGCCGCCGGCGAGAATGGTCGGTGGCTCCAGTAATGTCGTCATCGTATTCCTCTCGTGTGAAGAGCGAAGGCGCCGTGCCGCTGTACCCCGAGCCGCGATGGCAAACCCAGGCTTCTTGCTCGGCGCCTGAATTCCGTCTGGAACGGCAAGTGCGAAATCGTCCGTAACCGCGCACTGTGGTTGCCGGTCGCGGTAGCGTCGATCAGCAGCCGTTTTGTGGGTATTTCGTCCCGTTGACGACCACCCAGCCGTTGTCGGCGCCGCGGTGCGTCGCGCAGTGGACGTCGTGCACGCCCGCCACGAACGGGCGCTGGCGGTCGCTCGTGCGGAAGTACTGTCCGTAGGCGATCACCGTCGCGCCGCGCGGCGCGGTCACGCGGCCGTCCAGATCGTCGTTGGTGACGACTTCGACCAATGCGAACCTGCCGTCGCCCGCGACCGGCACGCGAAGCGGGATCAGCTGGTGCGCACCGTGAGGACCGCGGCGCTGCGGGCGCGAGGGCGCGATCGTCGTGCCGCATACCATGACGTTGTCGACGGCGCCGTCGTGCTGCTCGGCGATCAGCCGCGCCAGCCGGTCGTTGACGGCCGGCGTGCATTGCGTCGGGATGGCGGCGGTTGCGGCCGGCGCGCACGCGCCGACCGTGGCGAGCGCGGTGCTCAACGTCGCGGCGAGGATGGAACGCATGTGCACCCTTTCGACGTGCGCGCCCAGGGCCCGCGCGGCGCTCGGCGCAAGTAGGCGCGATGCAGGCGAAGTGGGTCGTCGTGATTGCGGTGCTGGCGGCTCTCGTCGGCGCGGCGGGCTGCGGTCCGGCGCGCGATGCGCACACGATCGCCGCCACCGTTGCGCCGGCCGCGCACCGTCACGCGCCCGCACCGGCCAACCCGGATCTCGCGACCGTGATGGAGCGCTTTTACCAGCAGGTCGAAGGCGCGCACTGGCCGTTCGCGTACGCGATGCTGTCGCCGCGGTACCGCGCGTCGTTGAACCAAGACCGCTTCGTCGCGCTGTACGACCGCTACACCGATCTCGACGTGTCGCTGCGCCAATACGGCGACCGCGTCGTCGTCGCGATGCTCGGCGCGAACGAGCGCGGCAGCCCGCCGCGCGCGCACCGGTTCGAGGAGACGACGACGCTCGCGTGGGACGGTGAGGACTGGAAGATCGACCGGATCGCGCGCCGCGACGTCACCCGGACCGGTACGCGTTCAGGAGGGCGTCAATGACCGGCGCAGCGCGGAACCGTTCCGCGTCAGCCCGCGCGCGTCGCGCGAGTTCCGTGCGGTGCACGCCGTCGCCGAGCAGTGCGTCGATCGCGTCGCCGAGCGCGCGCTCGTCGCCGGGGCTGACGGCGACGCCGTTCACGCCGTCGTCGAGCCACGCCCGGACTCCGCCGACGTCGTACGCGACGACGGTGCGCGCGCGCGCGAACGATTCGATCCCCACGTAACCGAACGGCTCCGCCCAGCGCGACGGCAGCACGACGAGCGCTGCGTCGTCGATCGCCGCGCGCAGGGCCTCGGGCGTTACGGTGCCGGGCGCGTCGAGCGCGACACCGAGTGCCGCCGCAAGCGCGCGAACGCCGGCGAGCGCGGGACCGTCGCCGAGCGCGCGAACGCGCGGTCGCCGTTGCGGTGCGATGCGTGCGACCGCGCGCACCAGCGAGTCGAGCCCTTTCTGCGGTACGACGCGTCCCGCGAACAGCACCGTGCGATCCGCATCGGGTTCGACGGCATCGGCGTACGCGTCGTCCGGCAATGGCAGCGGGATCTCGGCGATTCGTTGCGCCGGCACGCCGCTGCGCACGGCGCGGTCGCCGACGTACCGTGACGCGACGATCGCCGTGTCGCTCGCCGCGATCGCATCGCGCAGCCGAGCGCGGCGGCGAATCAGCGCGAGCGTGCTTGGGCGCGGTCCGTACGCGCAGCCGTCGAGCAGCGCGTGCACCGCGCATGCGAGCCCCAGCGGCTGCGTGCAGATGCGGCCGCTGCGCGGGAACACGCGGTCGCCGTTGGGGCAGAACGGCCGGTGGTCGTGGACGTGGTACGCGAGCCGCGGCGCGGCGCGCAGCGCTTCGACGACGCCCGCGTCCATCACGTTGTGCGCCACGGCGACGTCGGGCGCGAACGCCGCGAGCGCGCGCGCCGTCTCCGGGCGCGCGCCATCGTCGGGCGCGTCGTGCTCGTCGGCCCACGCGATTCGCTGCACGCTCACCCCGTCCGGCACCTCGCCTGCCTCGCGTGCGAGAACCTGCACCGTCGCGCCGCGCGCGGCGAGCGCGCGCAGCACGATGTCGAGATAGCGTTCCATCCCGCCGGCGTGGCCGATGCGCTCGACCGCGATGAGGATCCGCATCAACGATGCGCGGCGATCGCGCGCGCATACGCTTCGAGCGTCGCCTCGCCGGTCCGCCGCCAGGTGCGCGCGCCCAGCCGGCGCTCGAGCGCGTCGCCGCGGTCGCGCGGTCCGCGTTCGAGCGCGCGCAGCACCGCGGTGCGAATCGTCGCGGGATCGGCGGGGTCGGCGTAGTCGATGTCGGAGCCGAAGTACTCGCGCTCGCAGCCGCGGTCGCCGGTCACGATGCGCGCGCCGGTCGCCGCGGCCTCGAGCGACGACAGCCCGGGGCTCTCCAGCCACGACGGGTGCGCGTGCACGGCCGCGTCGGCCATCATGCGCACCACCGCGTCGTGCGGCGCGTGCTCGACGAAACGCGTGCGCGCGGTCGCCCAGCGGCGGCACAGCGCGAGATAGCGCGGATCGTGCGCGTTGCCGACCAGCGTGACGTCGACGTCCGCGTCGCGCAGCGCGTACAGCAGCGCGGCTTGATTTTTCTTGGGCTCGATGCGCCCGGCGCACAGCACGCCGCTGCGCACGCGCGAGCGCTCCGCCGCGAACGCGTCGTCGTCGACGCCGAGCGGCGCGACCACGTACGGCACGCTCGCGACGCGCAGCCGTTCCCCGTACAGATACGCCTCGACTTCGCTGGCCGGCAGCAGCACGTCCGCGGCGAGCACGAGCGCGCGTTGCGCCGCGAGCCGGCGATCGGCGTTGCGCGCGATGCTGCCCTCCCACGGGAGCCGCGGCTCGTGCCGGTGCAGCACCGTCAGCTGCGCCTCGACCTTCATCACCGTTCGCGCCGCGAGCGCGCGCTCGAGGCGCGGCGCCGTCGCGAAGAACGCGCGCAGGTCGAGCCAGATCGGCGACAGCGCGAGCGGCACACCGTGCGCTTTGACGGCGTCGATCTGCGCGCGCGCGTTCGCCGGCTCGAACACGCCGAAGACGTGCGCCACGTCGTACCCGCGCGGATCGGGTGCGAGCGTCGCGACGAGGTCGGCCTCGGCGCCGAGCGCGCGCAGCGCCGTCGCGGTGCGCTCGGCGTGCACGAGATCGCCGCCGGGCTTTGCGTACGCGTCCGGCCGCACGACGAGCAGCGCGCGCATCAGAGCGCGGCCACCTCGCCGAGCACCGCCAGCGTCTGCGCGGTGCACCGTTCCCACGAGAACGTCGCGGCGCGGGCCGGCCCGCGCGCGGCGAGCGCGGCGAGCGCGGCGTCGTCGCCGAGCAGCGTGCGCAGCGCGTCCGCCCACGCCTCGACGTCGTGCGGGTCGTCGACCCACGCGGCCGCGTCGCCGCCGACCTCCGGCAACGCGCCGGCGCGCGCGGCCAGCACCGGCGCGCCGCACGCCATCGCCTCGAGCAGCGGGAAACCGAAGCCCTCGTACGTCGAAGGCAGCGCGACGAGCGCCGCGCCGCGGTAGAGCGCGGCCAGCGCCGCATCGCTTGGCGCGTCGATCACGACGCCTCCCGCGGGCAGCGCCGGCGGCTTGCGCGTGAACGCGAGCGCGACGTCGCCCGCCGGGAACGCGCGCGCGAACGCGGCGATCAGCGTGGCGGTGTTCTTGCGCTCGTCGTGCGCGCCGACGTGCAGCACGTAACGCCGCCCGCGCAGCGCCGCGGGCAGCGCGTCCGCGGCACCGCGCGTGAACACGTCGTCGACCGCCAGCGGCGTGACGACGATTCGCTCCGCGTCCACCCCGAGCCGCTGTTCCACCTCGTCCGCGGTGAAGCGCGACTGCACGAGGATGCGGCGCGCGGTGTTGGCAGTCGCGAGGAAAGGGTTCTGCTCGATCGCGCGCTTGCGCGGATCGCCGGACGGGAACGCGAACGGTGCGGCGTCGTGCACGGTCGCGACCGACGGCACGTCCGTGCGCAAGAACGTGCCGTTCCACGGAAACCACATCACGTCGGCGTCGCGCGGCACGCGGCGTGCGACATCCACCGCGCCGGTGCCGAGCGCCTGCGCGACGGCCGCGCGCTTCGGAAAAAGATCGCGCACCACGAACGTCCAGCGAAAGCGGTCGTCGCGCATCGCGCGCGTCAGCACGGCACGCGCGTAACGCCCGATCCCACGGTCGTCGCGCGCGAGGTTGTGCGCGTCGACCGCGACGTGGATCACCTTCAGCCGCGGCCCTTCGGGCAGTCTTCCAGATCGGTGTAGCCGTTGGGTCTGGTGTGCTTCACGATGTACTGGATGAGCGGCGGAAGGTTCGTGGCGGCGCCCACGGGCGGCAGCTGCATCGGGATGGAGAAGTCCGGCTTCCTGAGGTTGGTGGACGACCACGGATCGGTCTGCTCGCCGTTGGGATAGACCCACTTGTACGGAAACTCCGCCGTTTCGGTGTGGCCGTCCATGAAGCTGACCGTCGCACGCACCGTCTCGTACGCCGTGCCGTTGGAGTAGCGCGGCGCGTCGTGCGGGAGGAACGTGACCACGCCGCAGGGCGTCTCGGCATTCACGGCGCCGTTTCCGTTCCCGCTGGTACCCGTGCCGTTCCCGCCGAGGCCGCCGCCCACGCCGGGGGCGTTGCCGCTGCCCTGGCCGGTCGACGTGCCGGTGCCGGCGCCGGCCGCCTTCGGGTTGGCGTAGGTTCCGCTCGGCGCTTTCGCGATCGCCTTGTGCGCGCCGCCGCCGCGGCGCTTCGCCGGCCGGCCCTTCGCGCGGCCGGCGACTTGCTGCACCGGGGCGATGGTGCTGCGGGGCGGCGGGGTCACGCGCGGCTCGGGCGTCGGCGGCTGGGTGGGCACCGGCGTGGGCTTGGGCGTGGGGCGCGGCGTCGGCGTGGGGCGCGGGGTCTCGAAAACGATGCGCGTCGCCGGCGCGTCACGCTCGGTGTCGTCCGCGGGCCTGGGGTTGTGCACGAGACCCAGGAAGATCTCGTGCAGTGCGATGGCGATCGCGACGCCGACGATCATGCGATCGCGGTAGCGCTGGAAGTCGATCACTTTTGGCAGTCTTCGGCCGAAGAAAAGAGCCACCCCGGGTGGAGTGGCTCGCTCGTCGTCGCTCCGGTCAGCTCGCGCCTACGACGGGTACACGCCGTACGTGCGGTAGTACCAGTTGCGGAATTGCGTGTCGCTGGGATAGTAGCCATACCGGTGGTAGAAGTACGAGCGGTACGAGGATTGACGCCGTGCCTGTTCGCGCTGTTCGTTCTGCTTGATGCGCTTTTTGTGGTTGTAGTTCGTGATCAGCACGGCTGCTGCGGCGCCGCCGATGATGATGTTGCGCGTGCTTGCTGCACCGTCGGCGAGCGCGGGCGCCAGCGCCCCGAAGGTCATCGTTGCGGCGAGTGCGCTTGCTGTCAGGATTTTCGAGTTCATAGCGTCTCCCAGTGTTCCCCACGCGGGGAATGATTACGCAAGAACAACGAGTCGCGGCGTCCGCGAGGTTCCCCGCAGATGTGACACCGGTCGCACGCCTGCCCGCGCCGGCGCAGGCCTCGTGGACGCGAGCGCGAAGCGGGCGAGCCGTGACCCAGCCGATCGAATCGCTGATCCGGGCGATCCCGGATTTTCCGATCCCCGGAATTCTGTTCCGCGACATCACGCCGCTGCTCGCCGACCAGCAGGGCTTCAAAGCGGTCATCGATCTGTTCGTGAACCACTTTCGGGACGCGCGGGTCGATGCCGTCGTCGGCATCGAAGCACGCGGTTACATGCTTGGTGCACCGGTCGCGTACGCGCTGGGCGCGGGCTTCGTCCCGGTCCGCAAACCCGGCAAGCTGCCGGGCGAAAAGTTCAGCGAGCAGTACGCGCTCGAGTACGGCACCAACACGCTGGAGATCCACTCGGACGCGGTGGGCCACGGGCACCGGGTGCTCGTCGTGGACGATCTGCTGGCGACCGGCGGCACGATCGCCGCAACCTTGCGCCTGCTCGAGAAATTGGGCGCGAACGTGGTAGGCACCGCCGTCCTGATCGAGCTGGAAGCCCTGAACGGCCGCGCCGCGTTGGGCAACATCGAGCTGACGAGCTTTATTAAGTATTGAGGCTAGCGAGCGCAGCCTTTGCAATCGGGCGTGGGTCTAGATAAGATAAGGCTTCACATCCGATGACCATCGCTGATCTCGTTGGTAAGGTCCGCCAGTACGATCCCTCGCTGGAGGAGGGCTGGCTGGAACGCGTCTACGAGGTCGCCGACCGGGCCCACGAGGGGCAGCACCGCGCCTCGGGCGAGTCCTACATCGCCCACCCGCTGGCGGTTGCGGACGTCCTGGCCGACCTCGAGATGGACCGCGACACCATCGCGGCCGCGCTGCTGCACGACGTGGTCGAGGACACGGCCATTTCGAACGAGCAGGTCGCCGCGGAGTTCGGCGTCGAGATCGCGGCGCTGGTCGACGGCGTCACGAAGCTGACCCGGATTCCGTACCAGTCCAAAGAGGACGCGCAGGTGGAGAACCTGCGCAAGATGTTCCTGGCGATGGCCAAGGACATCCGCGTCATCATCATCAAGCTGGCCGACCGCCTGCACAACATGCGCACGCTGTCGAGCCTGCCCGAGGCCAAGCAGCAGTCGATCGCGCGCGAGACCATCGAGATCTACGCCCCGATTGCGCACCGCCTGGGCATCTGGCGCGTCAAATGGGATCTCGAGGATCTCGCGTTGCGCTATCTCGACCCGGAAGCGTACCGCGACATCGCCGAGCGCGTCGCGAAGAAGCGCGTCGAGCGCGAGGAAGCCGTGTCGTTCGTCATCACCGACCTCAAGTCGGAGTTCGAGAAGGTCGGCGTGCAAGCCGACACCACGGGCCGCCCCAAGCACTTCTACTCGATCCACAAGAAGATGCTCAAGGGCCGCGACTTCTCGACGATCTACGACCTCACCGCGGTGCGCGTCATCGTCGACTCCGTCAAGGACTGTTACGGCGCGCTGGGCGTGGTGCACGCGATGTGGAAGCCGCTGCCCGGGCGGTTCAAAGACTACATCGCGATGCCCAAGCCCAACATGTACCAGTCGCTGCACACCACGGTCGTCGGGCCGGGCGGCGATCCGCTCGAGGTGCAGATTCGCACGTGGGAGATGCACCGCACGTCGGAGTACGGCATCGCGGCGCACTGGCGCTACAAAGAAGGCCCCAAGAAGGACGAGAAGCTCACCTGGCTGCGCTCGCTCCTGGAGTGGCAGAACGACATGCGCGACTCGCGCACGTTCATGGAGAACCTCAAGCTCGACCTGTTCGACACGCAGGTTTTCATCTTCTCGCCCAAAGGTGACGTGTTCTCGATGCCCGCGACGGCGACGCCGCTGGACTTCGCGTACCAGGTGCACACCGACGTCGGGCACCACTGCGTGGGCGCGAAGGTCAACGGCAAGATCGTGCCGCTGGACTCGCACATTAAGAACGGCGACATCGTCGAGATCCTCACGAACAAGTCGTCGCGCCCGTCGCTGGACTGGCTCACACAAGTCAAGACGAGCGGCGCGAAGCACAAGATCAAGCAGTGGTTCCGCAAGGAGAAGAAGGAAGAGAACACGCTGCGCGGTCAGGAGGCCGTCGAGTCCGAGCTCGCCCGTGCCGGGCTGCGTGTCGACGTCGCGCGCGGAGACGCGATCGAGAAGGTCGCGCACAAGCTCAACTACGTCAATCCGACCGATCTCTTCGCGGCGATCGGGTTCGGCGACGTCACGGCCGGCAACGTCGTGCAGCGCCTGCGCGAGGAATCCAAGACCGACAATGTCGTCGCGATCCCGCTGCCGCGGCCGGCGACGGCGCGCCGCGTGGCGCGCAACGCCAGCGGCATCCGCATCGCCGGCGTCGACGACGTACTGGTGCGGCTGTCGAAGTGCTGCAGCCCGGTGCCCGGCGACCCCATCATGGGCTTCGTGACGATCGGCAAGGGCGTGTCGGTGCATCGCGCGGATTGCCCGAACACGGCGTACATGAACGCGGCGCCCGAGCGCATCCTCGAAGCCGAATGGCTCGACCAGTCGTCGCTGACGCACGCGGTCGACATCGAGATCGAAGCCACGGACCGCAGCGGCTTGCTGCAAGACGTCCTCGGCGTCGCGGCCGGCCTGAAGACGGCGATCAGCTCGGTGAAGGCCGGCACGAAGCGCGACATGGCGCTGATCTCGCTGACGGTCCAGATCAGCAACATCGAGCACCTTCACACCCTGCTGCGCAAGCTGCAATCGATCAAAGATGTCCGAAACGTGTGGCGCGTGACGAAGCGCGAAGCGAGAGCCAGCGGATAATCTCGCGACCCCCTTGACGCGGGACCCTCACGCAGTGATAGATTGGCGTGAGGAGTACGGCATGTTGGCCCCGATGGAAATCCCCGAGACCAAACCCGCGACCGAGCTCATCGACGGCCGCCTGGTGCAGAAGATGAGCCCGAAGCGGCGGCATCAAAAGCTCGAGATGCGCTGGGCGCTTGCGTTGGACGCGTGGGGCGGCGACAGCGGCGACGCGCTCTCTGAATGGCGGCACGAGTTTCGCGCGCCCGGGCATTCGTTCGCGTCGCTCGTCCCGGACATTGCATATCTTTCGAACGAGTCGCTCGAGGCACTCGGCCCCGCGGCGTCCGAAACGCCGCCGCGCGCACCCGAGATCGCGGTCGAGATTCTTTCGGCCGGCGAGTCCGAGCGGCACTTGACCTGGAAGATCGGCGCGTATCTCGCCGCGGGCACGCGCGTCGTGTTCGTCGTCGATCCGCCGAAGCGGACGGTGGTCGCGCATGCGCGTGACGGCGTCGAGCGGTTCGGTCCCGGCGATGTCGTGCGACATGCGACAATGGTCGGTTTCGCGTACGCCATCGACGCGATGTTCGAGGGGCTCTACCTCGGCTGAGGCCGGGCGACCGGGTGTTCGTTAGCGGTGAGTGAGAATGGGCGGGTACGCGGCTCGGCGGCGTACACGTTCAGCGAGCGTTCAGCTAGCGCGGCTAGCATGGCAATTCACCCGCACTCGCCGTAGGAGATCGTCCGCTGTCCCTCGCTCGCTTCGCGCTGCGAAACGATAAGGTCATCGTCTTCGCCGTCGCGGTCCTTGCGCTGCTGGGCGTTCGGGCGTATCTCACGACACCGCAGAGCATCTTTCCGACGATGTCGTTCGCGCGAATCGACGTCGTCGCCGAAGCCGGTGACCTGCCGCCCGACCAAGTGCGCATCGCCGTCACGCGGCCGCTGGAACAAGCGCTGCAATCGCTGCCGTCGGTGACGTCGGTCAACTCGAACTCCAGTCAGGGCTCCGCCGAGCTCATCGTCGCGTTCGATTCCAAGACCGATTCGCGCGCCGACCTGCAGTACGTCAACCAGGCAATCGGCGAAGTGCGCGCATCGATCCCGGCGGCGAAGAACGTCGTCGCGGTCGTCGTCAACCCGAACAGCGAGCCGGTCGTGTCGTACGCGCTGACGTCGCCGACGCTGTCGCAGGCCGTCCTGCGCGACCTCGCGCTGACGACGCTGGTGCCGCAGCTCTACGGCGTCCAAGGGATGGGGCGGCTCGCCGTCACCGGCGGGCCCACGACGGAATTTCACGTCGATCTCGATCCCACCGCGCTCGCCGCGCAAGGGATCGGCGCGGCCGACGTCACCAAAGCGCTGGCCGACGCGAACAACGTGCAAGCGGTGGGCGTCGCGCAGCGCAACTACCAGCGCTATGCGGTGATCGTCGACGCGTCGCTGCACGACGTCGCGTCGCTCGAGCGCGTGACGGTGCCGACCAAGAACAACGGCGCGGTGCCGCTGTCGAGCATCGGTACGGTGCGGCTGGGCGTCTCGCCCGTGACCGCGCAGACGTCGTACGACGCGCAGCACGCCGTGATCGTCAACGCGTACGGGTTGCCGGGCGCCGACACGGTCCGCATGGCGAACGAGCTCAAGACGAAGCTGGACGCCGCCGCAAAGCGCCTGCCCGCCGACGTGCACGTGAACCTGTTCTGGGACCAGACGACGCTGATCGTCGAGTCGCAGAAGGCATTGCGCGACGCCATCCTGATCGGTGCGCTGCTCGCGATCCTCGTGATCTACGGCTTTCTGCGCAGCCTGCGGCTCACGCTCGTCGCCGCGGCGGTCATCCCGCTGGCGATGGCGATCGCTATCTTCGCGCTGCAGCAGGCCGGCTTCACGCTGAACCTGATGAGCGTCGGCGGGCTGGCGGTCGCGGTGGGCCTGATCATCGACGATGCGATCGTGGTGATCGAGAACATCGAGCGCAACCGGCGCGAGTCGCCGCACGAACCGATGGACGACACGATCGCGCGAGCGATGACGCAGCTCGGCTCGGCGATGGTCGCGTCGACCGCGACGACGGTCGTCGTGTTCGTGCCGCTCGCGCTGTTGACCGGCGTGACGGGATTCTTCTTTCGCGCGCTGGCGTTCACGCTCGCCGCGTCGCTGATCGTCTCGTTGGGTCTCGCGCTGCTGCTCGCGCCGATCATCGCGCGCTCGCTGCTGCGCGGCCAGCGGCACGACAACAAGCCGCGCAAACGGGACGCGATCGCGACCGTGCTCGACCGCTACGAGCCCGTGCTGCGCTGGACGCTCGGGCATCGCGCCGCCGTGTACGCCGGCGCCGCGGCGGTGCTGGCCGTCACCGTGCTGCTGCTGTCGCGGTTGCCCAGCGACTTTTTGCCGAAGATGGACGAAGGCCAGTTCGAGATCGCGTACACGATGCCGGTCGGAACGACCCTGCCGGCGAGCGACGCGGCCGCGACGACGATGGAAAAGATCATCGCCGCGGATCCGGCGGTCGCCGCGGTCGGGCGGCTCACCGGCGTCGATTCCAACGGCTTCTCGCCGACGCAGACGAACCAAGGTCTGCTGCGCGTGCGCCTCAAGCCCCAGTCGCAACGCGCGAGTTGGGACGACGTCAGCAACCGGCTGCGCGACGCGCTCACCGGTACGATTCCCGCGTCGCTGTACGACTTCCACCAGATCCTCGAAGACCTCATCAACGGGCTTTCGGGGACGCCGACGCCGATCGAGGTGCTGATCCACGGCAACGACCAGCACCAGCTCATCGCGCTCGCGAACGTGGTGAAGGACAAGCTCGCGAAGATCCCGGGGATCGTCGACGCGAACAACGGCGTGGTGTACGACAGCCCGTCGCTGCGCATCGCGCCGCGCGGCAGCCGGATCGCGGCGCTCGGCATCACGACGGCCGACGTCGGCGACGCCGTATCGGCGCTCACGCAAGGGACCGTCGCGACCAACGTCGCCGGCACGCACAGCCTCATCCCGGTGCGCGTGAGCCTGGCGACGCCCGGCAACACCACGTCGAACGAGAACTTCGGCTCGACGCCGCTGTTCGCGAAAGGCGCGACCACCTCGCTCGGCGACGTGGCGAGCATCGACGCCGTCCGGCTGCAGACCGACATAAACGCGATCAACGGCCAGTCGGTCGTGCGCGTCACGGCGAACATCTCCGGCGCGAACTTGTCGGCGGTGACCGCCGGCATCGCGCGCGTGCTGAAGGCGACGGCGTTTCCGCCGGGCTACAGCGCCGAGGTCGGCGGCCAAGCGGCGACGCAGAAGCAGTCGTTCGCCGAGTTTTTGACCGTCATCGCGATCGCCGTCGCGCTCGTGTTCGCCGTGATGCTCGCGACGTTTCGCTCGTACCGGCTGCCGCTGGTGATCCTCACCGCGATCCCGCTCGCGCTCATCGGCGTGGCGATCGCGCTCTTCGTCACGGGGACGCCGTTCAACGTGTCGTCGTTCATGGGGCTGCTGCTGCTCGTCGGCATCGTCGTCAAGAACGGCATCCTGCTCATCGACGTCGCGAACAAGCGCGTGCGCGCGGGCGACGGCATCGAGGACGCGCTCGTCGCGGCCGGCAAGACGCGCTTGCGGCCGATCGTCATGACGACGCTCGCGGCCATCGGCGGCCTGGTCCCACTCGCGCTCGGCATCGGACAAGGTTCGGAGATGGAACGCCCGCTCGCGATCGCGGTCATCGGCGGCCTGTCCACCGCGACGATCTTCACGCTGCTGGTGATTCCGGCGCTCTACGCCGCGTTCGTCGGCGCGAAGCCGCCCGCATCGATCGCCGCGCGGCGGGTGGCGGCATGAGGGCCGCAGCGGTGTTGCTGGCGCTTGCCGTCGGCGTCATTCCGGCGGTCGCGCGCGCGCAAGACTCCGTGCCCGTCGCGCGCCCGATAGCGTTCGCCGATCTGTCGCTCGCGCAAGCGCAGTCTGCGGCGCTCGCGACGTCGCCCGACGTCACGCTCGCCGATGCGGTCGTGCGCGAGAACGCCGCGGCGCTTGCGGGCGCGCGCGGTGCGCTGGGGCCCAGCATCACGGGCAGCTACGTCGAGGCGCCGCAGGGCGGTGCGAACAACGAGACGATCAGCCAGCGGCTGACCACGGTCGGCGTCCAGACGACGGTGGGCGATCTGCTGTCGCATTCGCCGCTCGTCGCCGGCGCGTCCGCGACGCTGCGCAGCGCGCAGGCATCGCTCGTCGCGGCGCAGCGCACCGAGCGGGTGAAGGTGATCGTCCTCTACTACGACGCGCTCAAGGCGCGCGCGATCGCGCAGGCGCGGAACACCGCGCTTCGCACCGCGCAGCAGCAGCGCGATGCCGCGACGGTCCGCGTGCGCGCGGGGGACGCGCCGCGCCTCGACGTCGTGCGCGCGAACGTCGCGGTCGCGCGCGCGACCGCGGCCGCCGAGACCGCGCGCGCCGCCGACCAGAACGCCACCGAAGCGCTCGTCGTGGAAGCGAACGTGAAGTCGCTGCTCGACCGCACCGTCGATCTGCCGCTGCCCGCCGCGAGCGAGATCGCGCCGGCCGACGCTGTCGCGCGCGCGCTGGCGAACCGCGCCGACGTGCGCGCCGCGCGCGAGACGACCGCCGCCGCGCAAGCAGCGGCCGCCGCGGCACGCCGCGCGTCGTTCCCCGCGATCACGATCGGTGCCGGCTACGAGAAGGGCGTCGACGGCGGCGTGCGCATCCAAGGCCCGACGCTCAACGTCACGCTGGGCATCCCGCTCAACGGCAGCGCGCGGTCGCAGGTCGCGCAAAAGACCGCGATCGTGGCGCAAGACGTCGCGAAGGCGCAGGCAGTGGAACGCCAGATCGCGCTCGACGTCGCGGCCGCGGCGCGCAACCTCGCGGCGTCGCAGCGCGCGACCGCTGCGTCCACGCATGCGCGCCAGGAAGCGTTCAACGAGCTGCAGGCGACGGATCTGGGGTATCGCAACGGCGCGTCGTCGAGCTTGGAGCTTGCCAACGCGCGCGACACGTACACGCAGGCGCTCGTCGACGAGCTGGCGTCGGTGTACGACGAGCTCAAAGCGCGCGCAACTCTGGAGTTGGGAGTCGGACCGTGAACGACGTTTTGAACCGAACGCTGAATCTCACGACGAATCGACGCAACGCGATCGCCGGGATCGGCATCGTGGTCGTCGTTCTGGCAGCGGTCGGCTGGCTGTCGACGCACCGCGGCGCGCAAGCGCATGCCGACGCTGCGTCCGTGCCAGCGCCGAGCGTCGGCGTCGCGACCGTGCGCTACGGCGACTTCGCGCACCGCGTCGTCGCGCAAGGCCGCATCGGGCCGCCGGCCGGCAGCAGCGCGAAGGTCGCGTTCGCGCAGCCCGGCATCCTGCGCGCCGTCGACGTGCGCGTCGGACAGCGCGTCGCCGCGGGCGCGACGCTCGCCGAGCTGGACCGCAGCGCGCTCGGAGCCGCGGTCGATCAAGCCGGCAACGACGCGGCGGCGGCCGCCGGATCGTACGGCGGCGGCAGCGTGCCGGCCGCCGCGGTGCGCAGCGCGCAGGCGAAGCTCGCGCTCGCGGCCGCGAAGCTGCAGACGCTGCAGGCGGGTGGTCCCGCCGCTCAGAGCGATCAGATCGCGGCGCAGCAGACGCTGCGCCAGGCGCAGCTCAAAGTGCAGGCCGACGAGGCCGCGGTGGCGCGCCAGCGCACGCTGCTGGCCGGCGGCGTGATCGCCGCGAAAGAGCTGCAAGCGGCGCAGAACCAGCTCGCCGTCGATCAAAGCGACCTGCGCGCGTCGGAAGCGAAGGTTGCCGCGGCGAGTTCCACCTCCGCCGCGTCACTGCGCCAAGCGACGGCGGACTACGCGTCCGCGCAGAACGATCTCAAGAACGCGCAGGCGCAGACCAACGTGCTGGGCGCGCAGAGCGGTTCGGCGCGCGCGCGGCTCGACGCGGCGCGCATCGCGTTCGAGAGCGGCATCCTGCGCGCGCCCAACGACGGCGTCGTGATCGCGATCCTCAAGCATCCGGGCGAAGCGGTCGACCCGACGACACCCGTCGTCGAGATCGGGCCCGGCAACGCCGACGCGATCACGCTCAGCGTGCCGGCCGATACGGCGCACCGCATTCGCGCCGGCGACGCGGTGTCGCTCGATACGACGGCGCGCCAAGGCGCGCGCGGTCGCGTGAGCGCCGTCGTGCCGGCGATCGATCCCACCACGCAGTCCGCGACCGTCACGGTCACCGCGCCGCTGGTCGATGCGGTGCCCGGCGATGCCGTGACCGCGACGATCGTCGTCGATCACCGCAGCGGAATGCTGGTGCCGAGCAGCGCGATCGTGCAGGATCCGCAAACGGGCCAGACGGTCGTGTTCGTGCAGAACAAAGACGGCAGCTTCGGCTCGCGCACCGTCATCGTGCGCGGCAGCGACGAGAAGACGGCGCTCGTCGCGTCGGGCCTGCGCCCGGGCGAGCGCGTCGCGACGCAGGGCTCGTATCAGCTGCTCGCGCCCAACGGCGGCTGAGCCGGAAACCGCAGCCGGACGACGGCGCCGCCGCCGTTTCCGTTCGCGATCGCGATCGTGCCGCCGAAGCGTTCCACCGTCGCCTTGGCGATCGCGAGCCCGAGCCCGCTGCCCGGCAGCATGCGCGCTTCGTCGTCGCGCCAGAACCGGTCGAATGCGTGCTGCAGCCCTTCGGCGGAAAATCCGGCCCCGTTGTCCGCGACGCACAGCTCGACGCCGTCGCTGTCGCGCGTGACGCCCACGGTGACGGTCCCGCCGTCCGCGGAGTACTTGATCGCGTTGTGCAGCACGGTGATCACGGCACGTTCGAGCCCGTCGCGCTCGGCGCGCACGATCGCGTCGGGCGCGGCATCGACGTGCACGCGCACGCCGCGCTCGTCCGCGAGCACGGATAGGCGCGCGGCGGCATAGGCCGCCACGGCGCTCAGATCGATCGCCGTAACCGGGTCGGCGTCGGCGCCCGCATCGGCGCGCGCGACGGTGAGGAGATCGCGCGTGAGCGCCTCGAGCGCGTCGGCCTCCGACGCGATCGTCTCCAGCGCGGCGCGGTACTCCGCCGGTGTGCGTTCCTTGCGCAACGCGAGATCGGCCTCCGCGCGAATCACCGACAGCGGCGCGCGCAGCTCGTGCGAGGCGTCGCTCGTGAAGCGGCGCTCGCGGTCGAATGCGTGCTGCAAACGGTCCAGCATGCGGTCGAACGTCGCGGCGAGCCGGCCCAGCTCATCCGCGCGCGGCGGCAGGTCGAGCCGCTCCGAGAGATCGCGCGCTTCGATCTCCGACGCCAGGCCGGCGATGCGGTCGAGCGGCGCGAGGCCGCGCCGCGCGATCGCGCTGCCGGCGAGCACCGCGAGCGCGGCGAGCAGCGGTATCGCGAACGCGAACGCGAGCGCGACGCTGCGGTCGAGCTCGGCGATGGAGTCCGCGTCGCGCCACACCGCGACGGCGCCGATTCGTTCGCCGCGGCGCTCCACCGGTGCGGTGAACACCCGCAGCACCTCGCCGCCCACCTCCACGGTGTCGTAGCGCGGCGCCATCGATGCACGCGCGCGAAGGCTGATCGGCGGCGGAATCGCGTAGGTGGAGCTGATCGCCACCGTGTTGTCGGCGCGAACGATCGCGCTGTTCGCCTTCGCGCCGACGATCGCGGCGAACTGGTCGCGGTCGCTCGGTTCCAGCGCGATCGACGCGCTGGTCGCGTCGACCAGCGCGAGCACGGCGCGCGACGTGGTGGCGAGCTGCGCATCGAGCGCGCGCCGCTGAGCGTCATCCAGCACGAAGAGCGCGAGCGCCGCGAACGCGACGAGCGCGACGACGAGCGCCGACGCGTACGCGAGCGTCAGCCGCCCGTGCAGCGTGCTAGGGCTGAGCATCGGGACCGAAGCGGTAGCCGGCGCCCCGCACCGTGTGAATCAGCGCCGGCTCGCCGTTGGGCGAGAGCTTCGCGCGCAGCCGGCGCACGTACACTTCGATCAAGTTGGACGCGGTGTCGCGGTCGCGTTCCCACAGCGCCGCCTCGATCATCGGCCGCGTGAGCAGCAAACCGGCGTTGCGCATCAGATATTCCAGGAACGCGGTCTCGCGCGCGGTGAGCGCGACCGTGCTGTCGCCGCGGCGCACGCGCCGCGTCGCGAGGTCCATCACCAGATCGCCCGCGCGCAGCTCGTCGTGGACCGGTAATGCGGAGCGGCGCGTGATCGAGCGCAGGCGCGCGTCGAGCTCACCGAACACGAACGGTTTGCGCAGGTAGTCGTCCGCGCCGGCGTCGAGCCCGCGGATGGTGTCCTCGACGGTGTCGGCCGACGTCAGCATCAGGATCGGCGTCTGCACGTCGCGGTCGCGCAGTGCGCGCGCCACGCGCAAGCCGTCCTTGCGCGGCAGCATCACGTCGAGGATGAGCGCGTCATACTCGCCGCCGAGCGCGGTCGACTCGCCGCCCTCGCCGTCGTGCTCGACGTCGACGACGTGGCCGCTCTCGGTGAGCCCGCGCCGAATCACCTCGGCGAGCCGCACGTCGTCTTCCACGACCAGGATCTTCACCTCGCCGTCCGTTCGCGAGCCAACGGAATAGGCTTCTCGGGGGCTCTGTAGGGTAGGCGCGAACGCTCCAGCGCGGAGGACGTGATGGCGACCCCGGTGCCCACCGAACTCGTCGAAGCCGCCAGAACCGGTGGCCGGGACGAGATCGAACTGCTCTTGAGCACGGTATGGCCGGATGCATACCGGCTGGCGCGCGCCGTCTTGGCCGAAGACCAACCCGCCGAAGATGCCGCCCAAGAAGCCTGCATCGTCGTGTACCGCACGATCGCGTCGCTGCGCAGCAGCGGCGCATTCCGCACATGGTTCTACCGCATCGTGGTACGAGAAGCGGCCGAGCTCAAACGCCGGCGGTCACGCACGGAACCAGCGCCCGAACCATCGTCGAGCGCCTACGACCAAACAGCGCCGATCGACGTGTGGCGTGCCTTGTCCGCGTTGTCGCACAAGCTGCGTGAAGTGGTGGTGCTGCGGTACTTCGAGGATCTCTCGAGCCCCGAGATCGCGTCGGTGTTAGGCATCCCGGAGGGCACGGTGCGCTTCCGGCTCATGATCGCCAAGCAGCGCTTGCGGCCGCAGCTCGGCGACTACAGCGAAAGTTTCTCCCACGCTTCCGGTGAGGCCCGAACGAATGCAATCTAATTTCGAACTCGCGTCCAGAACCGCGCGCGAAGCGATCGCGGTTCCTCCGATCCCGCTGGACGCGATCCGTCTCGGCGCGCAAAGCCGGCCGAGCGAACGCGCCGGGCGGCGCCGGCGCGGCGTGCTTGCCGCCGTCCTCGCGAGCTGCTCGGTCGTGGCGGTCGCCGCCGCCGCCGAGATGTTCGGCCACGTTCAGGTTTCGCTCGAGCCGTCCGGCGCGATGCGGGTCGCTTTCGATGGGAAGGGCGGGCACTGGCTCCCGGTCCAGAATCCGACGGAGCAGGACTTGCAAAAAGCGGCCCGTGCGATGAATTTTCCGGTCATCTTGCCCAAGGGGCTACCGGAAGGCACCGACACGGCGTCGCTCATGGTCCTTGGTTCGGGCGCGATGCAGATCGTCTACAATCTTCCCGGTGCGTCGCGCCGCTCGAACCACTTGCTGTTCGTCATGCTGGCGAATCCCAAGTCGGTCGCACCGGACAGCGCGAAGCCGCCCCAAGGCACGTACACGATGGAGTACGGTCAGAAGAAAGGGCTCGGCGCCGTGCGCTGGATGGTCGGCCAAGAGGAAGTGATCGTGCTGAAGAGCACGATCACGCCCGCGGAGCTCGCACATTTCAAAGCAGTCATGATGGCTCAAAAGCCGTAGCGCTGCTCGACGATCAGCGCCGAGCCGGTGAAGTTCGGCGAGCGCGGCGACGCCGGGAACGTCGTGATGCCGGAGAATGCCGTACGGCGGAACGTCGCGAGCAGCGACGCCTTCGCCGTTTGGCGGACCTGCACGCCGGCGAAGAAGAGGCGCTCCGCGAAATCGATCGGTTCCGCGAACGCACCTTTCGTGCCGTACCGCCCCACGCCGACGGCGCCGACGACCGCGGGCGAGAGACGCCGCGAAAACGTGACGACCGCTTGCGGGACCTCGTACGACACGACGTCCTCGGGATGCGCGGCCGAGAACGGGCGGTACTCGGTGTCGTCGACGACGTCGAGCGTCACGTCGCCGAAACGCGGATGCCAGCCGACCCACAATCCGGTGCGTTTTTGCGTGCCATACGTCGCGGCGTTTGTGAACTGCGGAAGATAGTAGCCGTCGATGAAACCGGTGCGCGTCGACGACTCGCGTGTCTCGACGTCGATCTGGCGCAGGTTCACGAACTCGGCGTGCACTTCGAGTGGGCCTTTGTCGACGTACCAGCGCAGGCGGTAGCCCTGGCGGTTGACGCCCAGCGTGCCGTTGTCGACGAGCTGGTAGTTCGACTTGAGCCATTGCCCTGGCCACGCGAACGCGGCGCTCCACTGGTTCTCCGGCACGCCGTACGGCAAGATGATCGTCGCGTACCGCGGCTCCATGCGAAAATAGTCCGCCGACGCGGTGACGCGCCCGTGCGTCCGCGAGAGTCCCACGTGATAATATCCGCCGGGACCTTGCGTGCCGGGCCGGGCGACGGGCGCCGCATCGTACCACGCGCGGCCGACCTCGGCCACGGCGTCGATGCCCGCGGCCGGAAGCGCGTGAAATGCGGCGCGCACGCCGGCGATCGTTTGCTGCTGACCGCTCAGCGTGCTCGTCGGCAAGACGCCTTGCGGATAGAGCACGAACGCCGGGTCGGCGCCGAACGGGACGGTGGTGGTGAACGGCGTCCCCGACGTTTTCACGTGCGCGTACTCGGCGGAGTAGCGCGTGCCCTCGCCGTGATCGACCACCAGCGAACCGAGCGTCACGCGCGCGTCTTCGCCGGGGATCGACGGCAGCGCGGCGCTCGCGAGCTCCAGCGTTGCAAGGCCGCGCTTGGCTACGAGATCGGCGCCGTGCAGCGCCAGCGCCGTCGCGGACGGACCCCAGAAGTCTGCGCTTGCGACGCCGTTGCCGAGTGTTTCAGCGGGTGCGTACGCGATCGCCGGGTTGGCGCTGGTGAGTGCGGGCTGCGCGAACACGAAGCGCTCGGTCTGCGCGAGGTCGAACCAGCCGCCGCGCAAGCGCAGGTTGCCGTCCGCCGTTGCAACGGTTCCCGAGAGCACGGATAGTCGCAGCGCCGTCGCATCGTCCTGGCTGGGATGCGTCGGAAACGCGACCTGATACGGCAGCGCCTGCGAGCCGAGATGCGGGTTCAGCGGCGGCAGCAGATTCTCGCTCCAGTACGATGCGTTGGTCACGCTGCCGCGCACGTAACCGAGGCCCGTCGTCACGCCGACGTCGAATTTCGGAAAACCGTACGTGAACGTGGAGACGAGCTGCGCGACGCCGGCGACGCCGGGCACCTGCGGCGCGCTCGAGAACAGGTCGTACGGCGTGTTCGGCGCGAGCGGCAAACCCGCGATGAAACCGGCGGCTTCCGGCGGCAGCTGTCCGGGGCCCGCGGTGTTCTGGGCGACGAACGTGAGCGAGAGATTCGACACCGCGCGAAAGCCGAGCGGCCGCGGCGTCGGCGATGCCGCCGGCGAGGGCGCGGGCGACTGCTGCGCGTTCGCGATGCACGGCACGGCGGTGAGAAGCGCACCAAGCGCGAGCATTCGGCGGGCGCTCATGCTTCGGGCATCATCGGTTGTTCGTCCGCGTCGGTCGGCACGATCTTCCAGCTGACGGCGCTGACGCCGGGCTCGCCGCCGAGCCGCGAGACGATCTTCTCCAAGCGCACGTCGGCGCGCCCGCTGACCGCGACGTCGGCGATCACCTCGACGCGGTTCGTCGCATCGATGTCCTCGCTGTACATCGCGTGCAGCGTGATCGCGTTGCCGCGCACGGATGCGATCATCGTCTGGCGCACGCGCTCCTCGACGTCCTGGCGGCACACGGCGCGGACCTCGTAGCTCGTAACGACCTCGGTCCCGTCGATCGGTGCGAGATTGATGCGCCGTACGATCGGGCGCAGCAGGACGTTCGCGGCAAGGATCGCGACCGCACCGATCGCGGCCTGGTAGAGAAGCCCGAATCCTGCCAGCGTGCCAACCGCGGCCGTCGCCCACAACGTCGCCGCGGTGTTCAGACCGCGCACGCTCAAGCCTTCGCGAAAGATCACGGCGCCGGCGAGAAAACCGATCCCGGACACGACCTGCGCCGCGATGCGCGTCGGATCGCCGGATGGACCGAACGACGATAGCATCACGAACAGCGCCGCACCGACCGAAACGAGCGCGTTCGTGCGCAAGCCCGCCATTCGCTGGCGGTACTGGCGCTCGAGCCCGACGATCGAGCCGAGCAGAAGTGCCAGCGCCAAACGCAGCGTAAATTCGAGGATGGTCATGTTGTGCACCGTGTGTTCCGTGGAGCCATTGCCGTTCAGCCCTTGTGAAACGCGAGAAGAGTCACCTTGTAGACGACGAGGATCACCGCGCCGATCAGATACGCGCGCAGCACCGCGAGCCACACGCGGTTCAGCACCGATAGACGCGCCGGAGGCAACTGCGCGAGCGGCGGCATCCGCCATGCGAGCTTCCGGTCGGGCGTGATGCCGGCGAATTCACGGTCCGCCGGCCGGGTGACCGTAAGCCAGACGCCGACGCCAAGCGCCGCCGCGAGCCCGACGCCGAGCGTCCACGCGATTTGCGGTGTGCCGAAGTTCGGGAAGAGCGTCGAGCATGTGAGCACGACGGAGAGTGCGACGAGCACCGTGATCACGACACCGGTGAAGATGTTGACGGCGTACGTGTTTGCCCACGGCCCGAGCACCGGCTTATCGTTGGAGAGCAGTAAGAGAAAGACCGTCGCGCTCGGCAGCAGCACGCCGGCGAGGACCTGCACCGCATTCGTGAGCAGGCCCAGCGGCGCGCCGGGCGTCAGGACGAGCGCCGCGGCAAGGCCGATCAGGCCGAGGTACACCGCGTAGAACTGCGGCGCGTCCGTCACCTTGCGATGCAGCGAGTGGCGGTACGAGAGCACGTCGCCCACCGCGTACGCGGTCGAGAGCGACACCGCGGCGGCGCCGACGATCGCCGAGTCGATCAGTGCGATCGCGAAGAACGACGCCGGCCAGCCGCCGGCATATTTCGCGATGCCGCGCGTGACGGCGCCCGTGTCCGCGAAGTTGCCGAACTCAGCGTGCCCGGCGAACGCGGCCGCGGTGATCGAGAAGATCGCGACCGCGCCGAAGACGACCAGCGCGATGCCGACGACCAGATCCCAGCGCTCGTACGTGATGAAGCGTGGCGTGATGCGCTTGTCGATGACGTAGCTCTGCTGGAAGAAAAGCTGCCACGGCGCGACGGTCGTCCCGACGATCGCGCAGATCAGAAGCATCACGGTGCTGAGCTCGCCCGTGGGCAGGCCCGGCACGAGGAAATCGTGCACCGATCGGCCGAACGGCGCGTGAACCGCTGCGAACGCCGGCACCAAGAATAGGCTGCCGACGCACAGGACGAGACAAAATCGTTCGAACTTGCGGAAGCTGCCCAGCGACGCGCCGGCCATGATCAGCGCCGCCGCCGCCGCGACACCCCAACCGCGCGGGATCCCGAAAAAGTCGAGCGCGAGGCTGATGCCGATGAACTCGGTCACGATCGTGAGCGAGTTGAGGATCAGCAGATCGATGACGCTGAACGCGCCCCAGAACTTGCCGAAGCGTTCGAGGATGAGCCGGGCGTGACCGACCCCCGTTACCGCGCCCAGCCGCAGCGCCATTTCCTGATTGAGATAGAGCACCGGAACGAGCAGAAGCAGCGTCCACAGCAGCGTGGTGCCGTAGTTCTGCGCGGCCTGCGCATAGGTGCTGAATGCACCGGCGTCGTTGTCGCCGACCATCACGATCAGTCCCGGACCGAGGATCACGAGAAACAGCCGCAGACGTTTCCACCAGCTTCCGCCGCGCGCGGCGTCGCCGCGCCGGATCGTGCCGAGCGCGCCCTCGATGTCGCCAATGTGCATATCGTCGAGAGCCGTGGCCGGACCCTTGGTCGCGAGCGCGTCAAGACCGGTGAGCGAGACGCTCGTCATCAGTGATTCCTTCGGAAGAACGATGGGGGTTAAGCGGTTTCGGCCAGTAAGGTGTGGCCGTGGCGCGCGGTCGTCGCGGTTTGATGGATGACGCGCTGAAACGCCATGACGGTGAGGAGAAGGGCGCATCCGCGGTCGGTCGAGATGCTGTGCACGAGTAATGCGTGCTGCAGCTCCGCGATGCTGTCGAACGCGATGGCGTCGGCGATCGTGCGTTCGGAGTTCGCACGCAGCAGCGGTCCTGCCGTTTCGTCGCGCAACCCTTGATGGAGGTTCGCGCATGAGCGCAGGGCCGTATCGGCGAGTTCTTGCAGATGCGGCGGAGCGCCGTGCAACGTCGTCCGGTCGGCCTGGAGCACGTCGAGCGCGAGCGCCGCGAGATCGTCGGCCAGCCGCTGGTAGTCGATCGCGAGCTCGTACATCGCCAAGACGCTTTCGAAGTCGCGCGCGAACGGCTGCTGCTTCCACATGAGATCGACCGCCGTACTGGCGAGAGCTCGCGCACCGGCCTTGACGGCGTCGACGTTTGCGGCGATGGACACTGCGCGATCCGGGATCGCTTCGCGCAGCGCCTGGTTGATCTCGGCGAGCGTCCGCGCCGAAACGTGCGCCAGCGCGACGAGCGCGTTTCGCGCGTCGGCGAGGGCGATATGGAAGGTGACGCGGAGCCGTTTGCCCGGCGTCGCGTCGTGCCGCTCGGACGAGCGCGCGCGGAAAAGCAAGACAATACCCGCCGCGCCTTCGCGCGGCATCGTGAAGTCCTTCATGATTCGAATTCCTAGAGTGAAGCGCCGCCGATGGCGGCACAAGCGTTTCTACGCCCGAGCGCGGGCGGAGGTTGAGGCGAACTACTGCTGCCGTCCATCGCGGATCCATCACCCCCTTTCAAATAAAAAAGACCGCCGGTGCACCTCGCACGACGGTCGCGGATCGCACCCGGGGCCGCATCGGCCGCGAGCGTGTTCCTCAACGTCGGAGCTTTGGCACGGCACGCCGTAGAGCCGAGAGCGAACTCCCTGCTCAGCCGCATTAGATCCCGCCTTGGTTCGGCGGGGCCTGGTCACCCATTGGGGTCTCTCGACCTTTCCGGGCAGCGGCCTGTTGTCGTACGGACGCCTCACTTAACGAGGATGTCCGTAACCATCATACCCCTGCTGTCAACCCCTCGGCACCATACCCCCGTAGGGTATATCGGATAGCCGAACGGCCATATCCGTTCGGCCTATTTCAGGTACGCGCGCACTACGTCGATGAGCTCTTCGGTGGCCTTCGAGCGCGGCGACTCCGGTTTCGCGGCACCGAGGACGTGCGAGCGGATGTGCTCCTCCATCACCTCGGCCATCAAGGCGTTCATGGCTCCGCGCGCGGCCACGATCAAGTTCAGCACGTCGGCGCAGGGTTTCTCCGCTTCCAACGCCCGCTCGATCGCGTCCGCCTGACCGGCGATGCGGCGCGCGCGGTTGAGCAGCTTCGTTTTGTCGCGGATGGTATGAGCCATGGCCGCCTCTTCGACGTCCGCCCTGAAAATTCGGCCTAACGGACCGGTGTAGTTTCATCGGGGGGTAATCGCGGCATCGTACGCTCACATGATGCTGACCTATCGGCCTTCGCGGGCAGCCGTCGTCACCGCGTCGGTCGCCGCGTGTGCCGCGGTTGTGGTGATCCTTGGCCGCGAGGTCGCCGAAGGCGACACGTTGCGCATCGACACCGCGATCCTGGACGCGATCCACCGGCATGCCTCGCCGCTGCTCGACCGGATCGCGACGTTCGCTTCGTTCATGGGCGGGCCCGGCGTCGTCGCCGTTGCGCTCGCGCTCGTCGCGTACGTGTTCGTGCGCGGTACGCGGCGCGAAGCGGCGGTCATGGCGATCGGGATGATCGTCGCCGAGGTGCTAGACCTCGTGCTCAAGGAGCTGTTCGACCGCGTGCGGCCCGATTTGTGGCTGCGCGCCGCCGTGTCGGGCGAGAGTTTTCCGAGCGGGCACGCGCTCGCGTCGACGGTGATCTACGGGCTCGTCGCGTACACCGTCGCGCGCCGCTGGCCGGGGCACACGATGCTGATCGGCGCGATCGCGGCGTTCGTCGTCGCCGCGATCGCGTTCAGCCGGTTGTATCTGGGTGTGCACTGGCCCAGCGACGTCGTCGCCGGCGTGGCGATCGGCTACCTGTGCCTCACCGCCACGATCGTGTTCGCTAGGCGGTCGTCGGCTCGGGTGCGCGCTCGTCGCCCGTAACTGGCCCGCGCGGGCGGCGGAACGACGGCGGCTTGGGCGCGAAGCGCGGCTCGATGTGCCGTGCGACCAGCAGGTAGATCGTCGGCACGACGATCAGCGACAGCATCGTCGACGTGATCAAACCGCCGATGACGACGGTGCCGAGCGGCGCTTGCGTCTGCGAGCCTTGTTCGAGGCCGATCGCGATCGGCAGCATGCCGCCCAGCGTCGCGAGCGTCGTCATGAGGATCGGGCGCAAGCGCATCGGGCCGGCGTGCATGAGCGCTTCGCGCGGATCCATGCCTTCGTCACGACGCAGTTGTTTGGTGAACTCCACCACCAGGATCGCGTTCTTTACCGCGATGCCGACGAGCATCAGCGAGCCGATGAACGCTGTGAGCCCGAACGCGCGGTGCGTGAGCCACAGCGATGCGATGATGCCGATCAGCGCGAACGGAACCGCCATCATGATGACGAGCGGATCGAGGAACGACTCGAACTGCGACGCCAGCAGCATGTAGATCAGCGCGATCGCGAGGATGACGACGAGCGTGAGCGCGCCGAACGTGTCGTTGTTCTGCGTCACCGCCGGCCCGTATTGCCAGCGGTAGCCCTGCGGGAACGTGTACGAGTTCATGATGTCGGTGACTTGGCCGAGCACGTCGCCGAGCACCGCGCCGCCTGAGAGGGGCGCATCGATGTCGACGCGGCGCGCTTTGTTCTGGCGCGGGATCTGCGAGGGGCCTTGTCCGAGCGTGATGGACGCGACGCCCATCAACGGCACCGCGTTGAGCGATTGCGACGAAGGCTGGTTCACCGACGTGCCCGTCGTGCCGGCGCCGGCGTTCGCGACGCCGCCTGGCGTCGTCGACGCGGTGAGCCCCGCGTTCGGAATGACCTCCAGCGAGTTGAGCGCGTCGAGCGACCGGCGCTGCGCGGGCGGCAGCTGCACCATGATCGGGTACTGCGTGCCGTTGGTTTGCCAGTACGACGCGATCGTGCCGCTCGTCGCGGTGGAGATGATGTTCGTGATGTCGGTGGTGGTCAGGCCGAGCTGCGCCGCGACGCGGCGGTCGACGTTGATGTCGACCTCGGGCTGCGAGGGCGTGATGTTGGTGTCCGGCCGCCCGATGCCGGGGATTTCCTTGATCTGCGGGATCAGGTCGCGCTGTGCGATGGTGTACATCTGTGTGATGTCCGGCCCGTAGAGCTGGATCTCGACGGCGTCGGAGCCTTGGCTGACGACGCGCTGCACGATGTCGATGCCGCTGACGAACGCCGTCGTGCCGACCAGCGCTTGGCGAAGCGCGCGGAAGCGCGCGCGCTGCTCGGGCGTGAACTGCGGCGCGTTCGGAAGGCCGGCACCGGCGCCGCCCGGTCGACCGCGCGACGTGCCGCCGAGCCGGCGGCTCCACTCCGTGACGAAGTCGTCCGCGGCCGACCCGGCGACGGAGGGCTTGAGCGCCACCGCCAGCGACGCTTGATTCGTGACGACGCGGCTGCTGCCGCCGCCGCCGAACGACGAGCCGACCGACGCCGAAACGTCGGCGACGCGCGGGTCGCGCCGCAGCGCGTCTTCGACCTGCTGCGAAACGCCGTTGGTGACCGCGACCGACGTGCCGTTGGGCGTGCGCACGTTGACCTGCACGAAGCGGGACGACGACGCGGGGAACGTCTCGGTTTTCACGACGCCGGCTTTGACCGCGACGATCGCGAGCCCGAGCAGCACGACGCCGATGCTGAGCACGACCGCGGGCCGGTCGACCGCCGCGCCTAGTAGCCAGCGGTAACCGCCCTCGAAGCGGCTGTAGAGCCGGTCGAAGCCGGCGCTGAAGCGCTGGTACGGCCCCATGCGCCGGCCTTCGCGCGCTTCGGCCGCGTGCACGGTGCGCTCGTCGAGCATGAAGCTCGACAGCATCGGCACGGTGGTCGTCGCGACGAGCAGCGAGATGCCGACGCCGACGATGATCACGAGCGCGAACGGCCCGAAGATCAGGCCCTGCAGACCCGGGATCAGCAGCAATGGTACGAACACCGTGATGACGGTGATCGTCGACGCGAGTACGGCCATGAAGATCTGCGAGGTCGCGTTGCGTGCGGCTTCGCGTGGAGGTTCGCCCATGGCGAGGTGGCGGTAGATGTTTTCGATGACCACGACGGCGTCGTCGACGATCAGGCCGACCGCGAGTGCGAGCCCGCCCAGCGTCATGATGTTGAGCGACTGTCCGAGCATGTACGCCGCGAAGAACGTGCCCATCACCGAGATCGGGAGCGACACGGCGACGATGAGCGTGGAGCGCAGCGAGTGCAGGAACAGCAAGATGATGAGCACGGCGAGGATCGCGCCGTAGATGGCGGTGTGCTCGAGCGCGACGACCGCGGCGCTGATGAAGCCCTGCTGATCGAACACGACGCCGAAGTGCATCGTGGGATAGCGCTTCTGGAAGTCGGCGATCTTCGCGTACACACCCTGCGACACGGCGAGCACGTTGGCGTCGGGCTGCGCGGTGATGGCCATCCCGATCGACGGCACGCCGTCCAGGCGCGAGAACGTGCGCACTTCGGTGATGCTGTCGGAGACTTTCGCGACGTCGCGCACGTAGATCGGTGCGCCGTTCTTGACCGTGATCACTGTGCTCGCGATCTGATCGGCGTTCTTGTAGAGCGCGTTCGCGCGAATGACGAACTCTTTGGGGCCGATCGCGAGCAGCCCGGCCGGCGCGTCGACGTTCTCGGCTTTGATCTTGTTGACGATCGCGTTGGTGTCGAGGCCGTAGCCGGCCAGCGCGTTGTTGTCGGGCTCGACCATGATCGCGCGCTGCGCGCCGCCGAACACGCTCACCGAGCCGACGCCGCCGACGCCGGCGAACTCGTCGGCGAGTTGGTTGTTGAAGATGTCGAACAGATCGCGCAGCGGCCGGCTCGGGTCGGTGACGGACAACCGCACGACCGGGATCGAGTTGGGGTCGGCTTTCTGGATGACCGGCTGGCCGAGGTTCGGGTCGTTCGGGAGCTGCGTGGCGGCGCGCGCGACTTGCTGCTGGATGTCGGTCGCGGCGACGTTGATGTTCGTGCCGAACTTGAACGTGGCGCGGATGGACGACTGCCCGGTGACCGAGTTCGATTGGAGGTAGTCGATGCCGGACACGCGGCTGACCGCGTTTTCGAGCGGCCGGGTGACCGTGGATTCCATGGTCTCCGGGGAGACGTTGCCGTAGTTCACCGTGACCGAGACGACGGGCGGTTGGAAGCTCGGCAGCAGGGCGATGGGGAGCCGCGGGATGGCGAAGAGACCGAGCACGACGATGGCGGTGGCCATCATCGCGACCGTGACACGGCGGGTTACGGCAAAATCGGCGATCGACACATGTTTCTCCGGAGGGCGAACCTCCGCAAAGTTTCGGACTTTTGCCTGGGATGGCGCTCAGGGGTTCGTACCCGGCCTAGACGCCCGTCATCGGCGCGTGATACCATCCGGGGGTTCTCCTGGCGCCTCGGCGCTCGGAGGCTTCCCGCTGCCCGGCCGCTTGCGCCGGGCCGCCGGCCCCGCCGGCGTCCAGAGAGGGCATCATGGCCACCACGATCACCGACTACGAAGTCACCTACATTCTGCGCCCGAACCTCGAAGAGACCGAGGTGGACGAGCGCGCCGACGCGATCGCCGAGGGGGTCAAGACCCGCGGCGGCGAGGTCGTCGGCGAGCTCGAGAAGATGGGCAAGCGCCGCCTGGCGTACGAGATCGACGACGTCCGCGAGGGCTATTACGTCGTGATGAACATTCGCAGCGGCCCCGAAGAGCAGAAAGAACTCGAGCGCCTGCTCCGGCTGAACGAGTCGGTCCTGCGCGCGCTGGTGATCCGCAAAGGCGACTGACCCCCGCACACCGTGCCAGGGTGCTGGCACAAGAGCCGCATAGTCTGATGCGGCATACAGCGCAACATTAGCAGAAGGATGACGAAATGGCGGGTTCTTTCAATCGCATAACGCTCGTGGGCAACCTGACGCGCGACCCGGAGATCCGGTACGTCGGCTCAGGTGCCGCGGTGACGAAGTTCACGCTCGCCGTGAACCGGCGTTCGAAACAGCAAGAGGAAACGGACTTCATCGACTGCGTCGCGTGGGACAAGCTCGCGGAGACCTGCAACACGTACTTGAAGAAGGGGATGTCGTGCCTGGTCGACGGCCGGCTGTCGATTCGCAGCTACGAAACCAAGGAGGGCGAGAAGCGCAAGGCCACCGAGGTCGTGGTAAACACGATGCAGATGCTGGACCGCGCAAACCGCGGCGGCGGCGGCGATGACGGTGGGTCGTACGAGCGGCCTCGTGCTGCTGCGCCTGCGAGTGGTGGCGGTGATTCCGGCGCCGGCTATGACGCGAGTCTGGACGAGGAAGAGATTCCGTTTTAGCGTTCTAGGAAGCAATATTCGCGTTAACTTAACTACGGGCTTGGAACATCGTAAAAAGCCTGTCAGCTCAAGGGAAAACGGAGAAACGGGGCAGCCAGAAACCATGGCGCCCCGTTCTTGATTCCGGCTCCCGAAGTTACGCGACGAAGCGTTCGACGTCGGCGCGCGCTATCTCGTTCGGATCTCGGCGCCGATAGCTCGGACTCGCGAGCCACGTGTTCGATGAACGCTCGCTGTGCGCTCAGCAAGTGCTCGGCCCGAGCGTTCAATAGGCTCACATAGGCGGCTTGTTCGCCCGGAATCTGCGTCAGCTTCGCGACGTGCGAAAAGGCTAGCGCGAGATCGGTCTTTGCGCCTTCCGGTTCGACGCGGCCGGCGCACGGACCTCGTCCGGGGCGAATGTTGTTGGAGCAATTCAGGTAGCCGCGCGACTGGGGCCAGGCGCGAGAGTAGCCACGCTGCTCGTGGATTCTCGTTTGAAGTATCTCAGCACCGATGTCTACCGGCGCCGAGCGAGCAAATCATAGGGATTTGAATCCCCTGGGCTTGTTACGCTTCTAGCGATTTAATGCGCGGTGTAGCCTTTGTTCGAACTCGGCGAATTTCTCGAGTAGTTCTGGCGACTCGCGTTCGGTCCACGCGCGCAAGAGGTCGATTTCGAATTCGTCAGAGTTCTGCGCGGCAACACCGACGGCGGCGTTAAGCGCCGTGTAGTCGCTCCAGAAGTAGAAGTGGGCCAAACGGTCGCGGATACAGTCGGTGCGCGTGAGAATGCGAAGGCGCAGATCTCCATGCTCAAGTACGTGCGTTTCGTGAATGTACTCTCCGCCGACGGACAGCGGTCCCTTAGGGAAGTCAACGGTGAACTTGCAGTTTGGATGGACGAAGATGCGAGATTTTCCGTCTCGCTGAAACCCTATCGGCTCCAGTGCAATTGCGACTTTGGCGAGCGGATCGTCGGCGTCCAGGACGAAATCTGCGTCGTCAGACATGTAAGCCTGCGCGGCATAGAGGGCGGCAGCGCTCCCACCGGTGAGGACGCCGGACATGCCGTGCGTCTCGAGGGCGGCCGAGACGGCAAAGCAGACATCGGCGAGCGTCGATTCTGCGGTGATCATAGGCGCTTGTTCCGGCGCCGCGGGCGCAGCCGGCGCGACTCTTTGAGCCGCTGATACTCCGGATATCCTTCCGCGAGACGCAGAAGGAGCGCGCGAAGCTCTTTAGCTGCCGGAAAGAGCGGATTGAGCGTCACGGCTCGCACAACTAGTGGGCGCGTAGCGATGAGCCCATCTTCCTCAATCTTGTCGAGCGTTCGCTGCACCGACGAGATGCTTGATCCGAGATACCTGGCAAGCTCGGCCGGGTAGGTCTCCTCGAGCACTGCAACGAGCATGAGGAGCGCCGTGCGCATCTTCGATCCGAAGAGCACCGGAGCAGGGAGCTCCCATTGTTCGTCCTCATATGATGGTGCACCGAGCGGCATACCTAACTACTCCTCTCGGTATATTATACTATTCCGGCCGGTATACTTCAACCCCCTGTAGCCAGCGCCCCCGCGCCCGTCAGCCGGCGTCGCATTCGCGCGCGATCTCCTCGCACGCCTTCCCGAGCTGCAGCTGTCGCGCGATCGTCTGTAACTGAGCGACGAATTCTGCTCGCTGCTCGGGCGGCAAGCACAGCATGAATCGCGTATCGACCGCTGCAATCGCCTCGAGGGCGGCTTGAAGCCGAGTGCGGCCGCGCGGGGACAGCTCGACGATGTGACGGCGCCGGTCCTCGGGGTCCCGACGCCGGTGAACGAGTCGTCCAGACTCGAGCTCGTTCAAGAATCCGACGAGTTGCGTGCCGTCGACGCCGACCTCTTCGCCCAGAGACTGCTGGCTGAGAGGCCCATTTCGTAGGGCGTGTAGCGTTCGGAGGTGCCGCGGCTTGAGCCCGATCGGCTTCAAGCCCTCGGCATAGAGCCCCGTGGCTCGCCGGCCGAGCAGCACGAGCATTTCGGCAGCACCCGTTCCTGTGCCGGACTCGAGCGTCCGAGCGCTCGTTGCTTCAGCCATTGCCATCCCTAAGAGTATACCACCCGCTTAGTCATTGACATGGACTAAATCATTTAGTAGCATAAATGATCTATCCAGCTAAATCACTCTATACGGGCTTCCACGGAGAAACTATGGCACCGCTCATTCAGACAGAGCAGTCAGGGCTCGACGAGGTCGTCGCGCGGAAGCTCGCGCGCGCGCTCAGCGAAGAGGCTCTGCGTACGGTCTTCCTCGAGGCACGCACGGCAAACGGGTTCATCGATCGTCCCGTGCCTCGGGAGCTGCTTGCGAAGATTGTCGACGTCGCGCTGCTCGGCCCGACCAGCGCAAACAGTTTGCCGCTCCGTATCGTCATGGTCGACACGCCGGAAGGGAAGGAACGGCTTCGCCCGGCACTCGCCGATCAAAACGTCGAGAAGACGATGGCGGCGCCCGCGACGGCGATCATCGCGGCGGACCTGCGCTTCTTCGAACGCTATCCGCGCACGTTCCCGGCGCGTGCGGAGATGTTTCTCGAGCTGTTCGGCTCGATGGATCCGACGTCGCAGCGCGGGTTCGCGTGGGATAACGCGCTCCTACAAATGGCTTACTTCATCATCGCCGCTCGCGCGTTCGGCCTCGACGTGGGGCCGATGGGCGGCTTTGAGCGCTCCGTCGTCGACCACGCGTTCTTCGGCGACGGGCGATGGGTCTCGCAGTACCTTGTCAACATCGGGTTCGCCGACGACACGAAGACGCCGCCGCGCCTACCGCGCCTCAGCGCGGATGAAGTGCTGCGCTTCGCCTAGGGCTCATACTGTCAATGCCCCCCGTCTAAGGCGCTATGCTCCTCCGAAGCAGGGGGCCAGTGACAGTATCGAGCTAGCTAACGCTATTTCAGAGGCTGGTCTTTCACCCCGTCGGCGGCCGTCCAGAGCGTATACGGATGATTTAGGTGGGCTAAATATATTTACAACAAGTCGATCTGGAGATTATTACGGAGGGTGACGACTTCAATCAGGCTTTCCGTGCTCTTGCGAGACATTTGGGCGAGCGGCGAAAGAGCATTATGCTACAACGAAAACAGAGAAGGCAAGATATGATAGACCACGTTATTCTCACAGTCAGTGATTTCGAGCGTTCAGTCGCTTTTTACGCCAAGGCCCTGAAGCCACTCGGGATCACAAACGTTATGGATTACGAGGGCCAAGACGGACACCCCGATTTGAAGGGTTTTGGTGACGGTAAAAGAGCTTTTTTCTGGCTCAAAGAAGGAAAGCCCGATCCCCAAGCGGTGCATGTTGGATTTGTAGCGAAAGACCATGCTGAGGTAGATGCATTCTAC